>BNJU01004306.1_pt1 | contig 204558 bp, 258 predicted proteins | sample 8539281 | NCBI WGS metagenome assembly BNJU01 (sample SAMD00202456, study PRJDB9452) | human saliva metagenome | isolation source: human saliva | place: Japan | reverse complement strand
TATGTTCTACATACTTTAATGAATCTCTAAAAATCTATATTACAGTTTCTAGTGATGAATCCATTTATGGCAATGGGAATTATCTGTAGTATTTTCTTTCATCATAGTAGTTGTTTCATTAAAAACTTTCTAATAGAGCTATACGCAAAAAGAGATTTTTAAATGAATGAAATTAATTGACAAAAAGTAACTGACTATCATACTATTTCAACATAACAAACCGATGATTGGGAAATCAAACATACAAAAGCAACTTCTAGAGAGCGGGGATGGTGGAAACCTGCAGGCATGCGGTATGCAAATGGACCCATGAGGGCTTAAGGAAAGCTTATGCAAGTATTTAAGACGCAATGTCAGCGTTAAAGGACAGAGAATGTGATTGCATTTTCAAAGAGAGAATAGTCAAAAGACTATTAAAAAAGGTGGTACCGCAGGTTAACGCTTGTCCTTTTGTGGGCAGGCGTTTTTGTATGTTATGACTGAAAATGCAGAGAGAAGGAGGATATATCACATGAAAAAGTTAGTACAGGTAATTTGTGTTTTACTATGCAGTATGATGATTGGGTGTTCTTTACCCTCTGCATCAAAAAAGGATGCGAAAAAGTATGTGATCGTAAAGCAATTAGATCACGCATCCATTGATGAAATTGCAGTCGCAATTGAAAATGAATTAAAAGAGTTAGATGAAACAGCAGAAGTAGAAATCTATTCTGGTCAAAATGATCAATCTACATTGATGCAAATTGGTAAGCAAGCAGTAACAGATGGAGCAGATGTAATTATCCCAATTGGTACACTAGCAGCACAAACAATGGTTGTGGCAAGTGAGGATACAGAAATACCAGTGGTTTACGCTACGATTAGTGATCCAGAAGCAGCTTCATTAACAGGAATTGATAGAGTAACAGGTACATCTGATGCACTCAATACAAAAGCAGTTTGTTGATATGATGTTAAAACAAAATCCAAACTTACAGACGGTTGGTTTACTCTATTCAAATTCAGAAGCAAACTCACAAAAAAGCCAATTGCAGAAGTAAAAAAAGATCTTTAGATGAAAAAGAAAGATTAAATATATCGAAGCAACCGCAAATACTAGTCAAGAAGTAATCGCTGCTGCATCATCTCTTATCGCAAGTAAAGGTAGATGCAGTATTTACACCAACAGATAACGTGATTATGTCTTCTGAACTTGCTATCTATGAATCATTCATGAATGCGAATATTCCACATTATGCAGGAGCAGATTCCTTTGTTCGATCAGGTGCATTTGCGACTTGTGGTGTGAATTATACAGATGCTGGTATTAAAGACAGCTAAGCTTGCATACGAAGTCTTACAGCCAGGATTTCAAAAAAAGACAGAAGAATTTTATCACACTAGATGGTGGTATTATCACTGTAAATACAGAAGTAGCAGAGAAGTTAGGTGTAAACCCAGATATTTTCGCAGATTTTGGACAAGTAGTAACAGTTGAAACAACAGGAAAGTAAGGGATAGTATGCTAAGTATTTTGCAAACTACTTTAGAACTAGGTGCATTTATATGCATTTGTATCAATCGCTTTATTTATAAGTTACCGTCTTTTGGATATCGCTGATTTAACAACAGATGGAAGCTTTGTCCTAGGTATGGCGATATCTGTATCTTGTGCATTTGCTGGTCATCCAATCTTTAGGTATCTTATTAGGTATGCTTGCAGGTGGTGCTGCAGGTTATATTACAGCCTTTTTACAAACTCGTATGGGTGTTCCATCCATTATTTCAGGAATCATTACAAGCACAGGATTATACACAGTTAATCTATTTGTCATGGGATGGTCAAGCCAAATATCACTTTTAAAAACAAACAACAGTATTTTACAATGTTAAAGAAAAACAAATATCGGTGGTAGTTGGTATGCAAGCATATTCGTGATTGTTTTATTAGTTGTATGCATGATTCTATTACGCTTATTTTTATCAACTAGATTAGGATTATCATTACGTGCAACAGGAGATAATCGTGCGATGGTAACAGCGTCTAGTGTAAATGTTAAAAATATGATTACGCTTGGACTAGTGATGGCTAATATGCTAGTTGGTTTAAGTGGAGCACTCGTTGGACAGTTCAATAAAACAAGCGATATTAATGCTGGTACTGGAATTGTAGTGGTTGGTTTTAGCTTGTTTAATCATTGGAGAATCACTAATACAAGGTAGAAAATCATTATCACGAAATTTAACAGCATGTTTTGTTGGCAATGTTGTATATCGAATGATTTATGCTGTTATATTGCAGACAAAAATCATCAACGTGCAATCATTAAAACTAGTGACAGCTTTGATTGTCGCACTTGCAGTAGCAGCACCGACAATCAAAAAAAGAACTTTCTTTTACATATGAGAAAGGGGAAATAACAAATGTTAGATATACAAAAATCTTTCCGTTACATTCAATGCAGGGAAGTATTGATGAAAAAAATGTACTTCATGATTTGAATTTACATGTTGAAACAGGTGAATTCATTTGTATCATTGGCTCAAATGGAGCAGGTAAATCCACCATTCTAAATACCATTGCCGGTAGTATTATCCCGATAAAGGTAAAGATTCTTCTGGATGATACTGATATCACTTATGTCAAAAGAGTATCAACGGGCAAGTTATATTGGACGCTTTATTTCAAGACCCTCTAAAGGGAACTGCACTATATGACAATTGAAGAAAATCTAGCGCTTGCATGTCTAAGTGCAAAGGAAAAGAAATCACCATTTTCTTGGATTACAAACAAAGAACGCGAACTATTCAAGGAACAGTTAAAAATGCTTGATATGGGACTTGAAGATCGTATGCATACGCCGGTCGGAAATCTTTCTGGGTGGTCAACGCCAAGCTTTTAACATTATTAATGGCAACGATTGTACCACCGAAGTTATTATTACTAGATGAACATACAGCTGCACTAGATCCAAAGGCAGCTGCAAAAATCATGCAACTTACTCAAGAAATTGTTAAAAAGCATCATATTACATGTTTGATGGTAACGCACCAGATGCAACAAGCCCTTGAAGTTGGTGATCGTACAATCATGATGAATAACGGTAATATAGTAATAGACATCAAAGGTGAGCAAAGAGCGAAATATGTCAGTTTATGACTTAATGGAACGCTTCCACGCAAATACAGGAAGTAATCTCAGCAGATGATCGTATCCTACTTGCAAAATAATGTAGATAGATAATAGTTAAAATAACTCAATAGGAAAAAGACAACAGAGAGATAATCTATGCTGTCTTTATGTTGGCTCTCTAAAAATTACTTGGGGTTGGGGTACGCAATGAGAAATCTTGGGGTACCTTTTTGATACTTCTTCAGAAAACTTGGGGTACCTTCAAAAATAAAAAAATCCTCTCATGTTATTGGTATATACAAATTAAGCTCATCCAGCTAAACAAAATCTGTATACATCTCCTTTCTTACCCTGATTAGTATCGGTCTGGGGAAACCGTGAGAATTGAGATCGTGAATGCGTACTAGAATCTTATGTATTTGTAGCTTTGACTACGTGAGGTATTATCTGACCGCTTCGTTGTATAGAAATTGTTATTAGTTAGATGAGCCTTCTTTTATTGAAGTGAGTTCACATTTCGCACCATATTCTTTGATACTTCTGAAACGGTGGTACTGGTATTCATCACAGCTTAATTTTGAAAGGAGTCATTTACATGATCAACATTGGTATCGATGTCGGTAAGTTCAAGCACTGTGCTACAGTACTCGATGATTCTACCGGCGAAGTTCTCATCAAACCCTTCTTCCTCACAAAACGATCGGAAGGGATTTGATCTACTCTATTCTAAAAACAAAACAATTTATTCGCAGGAAACATTCCGTTGGTATGGAAGATACCGGTCATTATATGATCAATCTCACAAATTACCTACTCGACAAGAAATTTACTGTCAAACACATCAATCCAAGGGCTACCTGCCTACGTCGTAAGGAACTTGGTGTATCTGCCAAGAATGACAGAAAAGATGCGCTTTTAATAGCAGAAATGTTAAGCGAGAAGAGATTCTGGCGTTCCATTTCTTCACGTACTATTGAAAATAGTAAAATTTCGTGATATCACTCGTCTTTATCACTCAACTCCAAGAGCAGCAGAATCAAGATATGAATCGGCTACAGAGGGCACTAGATATCGTATTCCCAGAAGTGAATTTACTTTCGTGGACACGCTATTCAAAAAGCGTATATGAAATTCCCTGTCAACTTATCCTAGTGCTTTCATCAATCGCCTTTGAAGATATCCGTAATCTTCGCAAGGCACTCAAAACAGAGGGAAAAAAGGCAGACAATGTAAGGTGACCGCAGAAGAAATCAGAGAGCTTGCCAAACATTCTGTTGGCGAAGATAATAGTTCCATTGAATTGAAGTAACATCTATCATCGCTGTCATCATTACTAGAGAAGAGCAGCTTCGCATTTTAGAAAAGAAAATAGAAGAATTCAGTACAAGTTAAACTCTCCTATCATTTCCATCCCTGGCATTTCTCATATCTCAGGAATGACAATTTTGCGGAAATCGGAGATATCAATCACTTTCAGAACACGGGAAATTTGATATCCTTTGCCGGAATGGATCCGCTTGTATACCAGTCCGGTAAATATGACGCTGCACATATGCCTATATCCAAGCACGGTTCAAGATATATGCGCAAGGCTCTGTATCGCCGTATTCACTGTCTGTAAATATTCTCCGACCTTCCATGCCTATTATACTAAAAAAACGTAATCAGGAAAGTCTCACAGATGTGCCTAAGGTCATTGTGCACGAAAACTTCTCCGTGTGATATACAAACTTCTTAGTACGAATTCTCTCTATAATCAAAATCATATTCACTGATTGAATTATCAACCTATAATAATCATCTACGTACTCAAAGCTACAAATGTAGTTGTTTTAACTGTACTCTATTCACGATTTCAAAGATCTTTTTGAGATCTCATCTGAATTTTTTTAAATCTCACTATTTTTTTAAATTTCACTTGATTTTCTTTATAGTTAAATATCTTTTGCTATGAAAGAAAATGTCTTGAGAGGAGGCCATAAATGGCTATTGATTATATTATCACATCTGCTCTGAACTTGTCCCAAGATCAAGTTCAAAGTCTATCTACATCTCGCAATCAGAATACCTTGAATATTTATCTTCTACTGACAAACTAAACATCCTATTTGTCCTTACTGTGGTGCTGATACATCTAGTAAAGGACTTCTAACATATACGTTCAAAACGCAAGACATCGCTGGTCTAAAAACAATTGTCAATTGGAAACGTAGACGGTATAAGTGTCGTGACTGTCATCGCACTTTTAGTGAAGACAATATCTTTACCCCTGATGGTATGCACTCCACCTTCTCTATGGTCGATCAAATCATGAAAGATCTAGGTGATATCTCCATTAACTTAAAGACAATTGCACTAAGAGCGCACGTATCTATTCCTACGGTAGAACTCTATGCCGATAGTTACTTGAGAATTCCAAGGCAGTTCTTACCTGAGTATCTAGGAATTGATGAACTATATTCTGACATGGCGTTAAAAAATAGTTCTTACTTATGTGTCATGGTCGATAATAAAGCTCGTGTTCTAAACGAGGTCATACAGTCTCGTTCAAAAAGGGAACTCAGTACTTACTTTGAAAACATCCCATTAAGTGAGAGACAAAGAGTGAAGATTGTGACTATGGATATGTGGCAGCTCATACAAAGATGTTGTAAAGAAATATCTGCCCAATGCCATCGTCGCTGTAGATCCTTTCCATGTCATCGAGCATCTTACATCTGGATTCTCACGTCTACGTATCGATATCATGAATCGTTACGAAAAAGGAAGTAGAGCTTATTATCTTCTTAAAACATGGCATAAATTACTGGAAACAGACTACGACTTAGATAACGAGCCGAAATATAACAGTTTCTTTAGGCAAAAATTGAATTATCGAAATCTATATGATCAGTTATTGGAGATTGATCCAGTTTTAACACTTGCCTATCACTTAAAAGAATTATTTCGCAATTTTAATAGAACTGCTATTTATCCATCTTGTATAAATGAAATTACTTCCATACTAGATGCGTTTATTTCTACCGACATACCTGCGTACGAAGACTTTTTGACATCTATCACAAATTGGAAAGAGGAGTATCTCAACTCGTTTAGAAGACCGTATGATGACAGAAAACAATCGAATGCACTATCAGAATATATGAATAGTAGATTACGTGTACTGATAAATGTTTCTAACGGTCTTTCAAACTTTCCAAGATTCCAGTGCTAGAGCGCTCTACGCATTAAACAGAAAAACTATATTACACAATTACGGATCACCTTCAATCTAACAAAAGGATCGGAAAGAAGCGTGGTTCATACAAAAATAATTAGCAATAAAAACATTTCTTTCTTAGCACATATAAAAGGTAGAAATCGTAGACAAGAGACATTATTCTCATCTATAATTTCTACCTTTTTACCCCATGTAATTTTAAAGTGATTTTTCTAAAACCCCAAGTTATTTTACATTAGGTTTATGTTTAATTAGATTTAATATGGTTGGGCGGTTAAAAGAGAGTAGTATAACTATTTTGATACGCTATGAACTCATTTCTTTCATGTTTCACATGTTAAATTATTATAATAAGTGTTAATGAAGTAATTGATTAAATTTCAATTTGTTACTAGTTGATTCTTTATTATATAGTGCGAATAATGATTTGGGGTTAAATAATTGCAAACGTGACTGATTGTTTAGATGGCTTGAGTCCAATAAAAGCAGACGTGATGGTGGTATAATTGAGCATATAAGCAGTTGACGACTTAATACACTGATAGTTAAGGATGAATATATGTACAGAAACATATTGAAGAAATCAAAAGATATGATGTATTTGATATTATAGCCAGACTGGCTGGTACAACTATTGAGTCTAGAAATCAAAAATAAAACTCTTTTCATTGATACATTAATTGACGAAATCACATCACTACAAAGACTAGATTTTCAGAATGACTTTAAGATGAGTGCTGGAAAATTCCGACGTCTAGTTTATCAAGTAGTTAATAATGAACAGATTAGATTAACGATTGATCCGAACGAAAATATCTATAAGCAGAGGGTGATTTATAGAGGAAATCATTGGGTGTTTAATGGTATAGATCATTATCCGGCATACTACTTACAATTGTTAGTTGATGTACTTCAGAAACATAATGAGTATGATACAGAGTACCTTCAAAAAACAGATCGGCTGATAAGCACAGTGCTGGAGATTTCGATTCAATAGAGGGTTGTCTGAAAAATGATGATGTAATCAATGATGAATCGAAAGATTACTATATACCAGATGCAGCAAAGATAGAGAGAAATTCCAAAATAGTCACATTTGATGCTGATTATATTAAGCGACGAGTTGGATATGAAGATGTGTTTAAGGAAATGTGCGTGAGATTTCAGCATAGGAAAAACTCTGGAAGCTTCTAATATGTTAATGTTTAATCCAGCAAGATCTATCCCTATTTTTGTCATCCGTTTATTTATGATGACAGTAGAAATCAGATTATTGTGTCAAATGTGGCTCTGCTTCCATCTTTTTCTTATTTATCAAATATTTACACTTGCAAGAGGATATAATCTTCAGAACCAGGTTTTTGACGATTTTAATGATGCTGTATTTCAGGACTGCATCAAATCAATATCAAGGTTAGGGTACCCTGCGCAAGACTTTTGTAGAGAAAAACAGTTGATTAATACACGTGCTTATAAAGAGGAAATATTTTCAGTGTCCGAAACAAAGCGATTGTTGCTGATTTTTGGATGTGATGAAGGTGACAATTATAGGGAAGAAGCAATACATGGCATGGCATCGAACGAATATAATGTGAATGTTAAAGATCGATACCCCCAAACTGTTAGATATTATGAATGATCACGGAATTACTGATGATAATATCATTGTTGTTGTTTAGTATCGAGTATAGGCAGATCAATGTTTCTTGGAATTCCGCATACCAAGCATAACATTCAAAAGTATTTCATTTTCACTTTTTGAACTTTGGTGTATCTCAATGAACGAAATTGGAAATGAACGGTTTTTAGCTAGAGTACGTACGCGCCAAAAATATTATACGTGAACATGTTCCAAATCTGTTTAGTGAGCTTAATGCTGTAGAAATATATAAATCGAATCATAATTCATTTGTAATGACCGATGATGCAAGGATGGAGGGAATAGTCACTATATAGCACCGGGTGATTCGGTTGAATATATTCAACGTACTATTGATCGATTTGATAAAAACAGGTGGCTTCTTGGCAACCGTGTGAAGGAATTGATGTCATCAGAATTGACGAAAATCAAACATCTATGTCACAACTACAAATGATTCAAAAGTATATATTGAAATATCCAATTCATTTTGGTATTTGGGTAATATCAGAGAAAAATTAGAAATCTTTCCAGAATGGACATCATACAATCTGCAGTTGATTTAGTCACATATTGGATTGGTGAATGTAAGGAATTGCTTAAGAAAATTTCGCTACCATACCTGAATATTCTTTTTATTACTTTCAATCGATTCAGAGACAGTTGCTTATTCAAAATTTGATACAGAGGGTGTAAAAGATGTTGAGAATGTTTTCGATATGGAGTTCAATGGTACGAATTGTTTTTATTTTTGCACTGGTCTTCTGAATTGGCGTTGTCATTAGTAAGTAATAGTAATGATAAAGAAAAATGTTTTTATTCAACTCTTATTGGCAGGGGATAGGTAATGCCTATTCACAGCAGGTCGATTTTTAGTGGGCTAGATGCGATATTTCAAAAATCCATTTAAGAGAAAAATGTATGCGGTAGACTACGGAAATCATCCATCATATCGACCGACACTAAATTTCTATCCTAGAAAGGTGCATGATGAAGATTTGACCTATTTAAACGATACTATAATTCCGCAGTATACAGATGCATGCCCATTGGCTATCGGAGAAATTGATTATGGTGAAAGATCAACATTCATGGTTGATGTTGTCGGATTTTTGTATAAATTACTCCAGAAGGAAGTTGCGGAATATGTCACCTCATCATCTTGTGGAGCAGATATACAGCGATATCGAATCAAACACCTACAAACTATTACAACTGAGTAGATATATAAATATGAGGTCGCTTGTTATCCTCAGAAACAGGCAGAATTTCTTGATCAATACAATAAGTTGAATCGATCCCTTGATTTCTCAGAAATTCTTAATTGAATATGTTGCAGCTTGCCCACCAATTGGACAAAAAGATTTTTGATACATTGGACCACGAATGGATACTTTCTATTTGTCTAGTAATTATTGAATATGCATATAACGGTGACCTATTTGAGCATGATATTTTTCATACACCTGTGAAAAATCCTTCCGTCAGGTAAATTGGTATGAATCACGTTGAATTTAATTATATTAATGATTTGGGAACCAGATACCGTGATGAAGAATTAGATTTTAATTTCAGACTATAGAAATCCCTAAAATATCATCCATGGAGATTCAGGGTATTGTAAGCAGACTAGATTGCGCGTTCAATGCAGAGTTTGGATATTCATATACCCAGTTAGAAGACTGTGAGTTCCATGTGTAGGATTGGAATGAGCAAGGTGGTCAATCGGAGGTGTTTATTAGTTCATATGACTTTTTAATTAATACGATTTTTACAAGAATCTAAAACAGGATTGTTGACGGAGAAAATCGTAGGAATATTCTTGCTGATATTTCTATATGCAATCGTAAGGATTTTCTGGTTCCACCAGAAGGGTATCAAGGATACGAAGTATGGCCATGGAGATTTACGGAGATGTTCTTTTATGAGAAAAACCTTTGATATTTCGTGAAAGAGAAGGAGGACAGATTGAGGCAATCTGGGTATCCGAAGTGTAGATAGAATGCTACACTATATTTATCACTGTATTCAGATTGGAACTTTTCCAGCACAAAGCAAAGAACTTAAGGAACTTATAGGATATATAAGTAATGTACGTGGAAAAGCTTTCAATGATTATGTGTATGATATTTTTCTGAAGATGGAACAATTTGTTGTAGACCGTAATGTTAACAAAATCAATGGTGTATATATTCATAAGCAGGCGCTGGGTGATATAGATATTTTTAGTTATTGATCACCAAAAATGTAATTCTAGCGGTAGAAGTAAAGTCTTTCCGATATGCACGAAATCCGTAATGAGATGGCAATGGAACATAAAGCAATGTTTGAGGGAGAAAAATCGTTTCAAAACAAAACATCAGCGTAGAGTTGATTGGCTAGAGCATATAAAATGACATTAAAACACAGTATGGGCTAGTCGACGCAGATTAGCGAATCAAAGGAGTATTTATCGTTAATGAGCCGCAAGTGAGTACGATATTTATAAACATGAGATAGATATCATTAGCAAGTCTGAGTTGTCATTAGAACGAGTAAAACAAGTAATAAATACTATAAACCACTTGTATCTCGCTTATCATTTCAATGTAATTTGCAAAGGGCAGTGAGGTACTCAGTGAAATAGTTCAGTTTCTGGTTATCTTTATAACAGTTATAAAATGCATTCACTATTTAGTGGATGCTCTGAATATGAAAACGATTTCAGATAGCTGTAATAGCGATTGTTTTCAATTTTAGATAGACCATAATTAAGTCAAGGAGGAATTTAACAATATGAACGGATCATTATTTATTAGGATTGATGACAGGTTGATTCACGGACAAATTGTTACAGCATGGGCTAAAGTTCTAAATATTAAAAATAATTGCATTAGATGATGCACTTGCTGTAAGTGAGATGTTAGCAGAAAATTATGTTGATGGGAATTTCTGATGTAGCTGAACCAGAAATATTGACAACATCAGCTGTTGAATCATTTCTCAGTCATCATCCACGGGATGAAAAATGTATTACTGTAACACGCGCTGCAGAAAAATTTAGATTTACTACAAGAACAACTGTCGTTGTATCTGCAGTAAACATTGGCAACTCGCTCTAGAAAGGAGGCTTCATCTTATGTGTTCAAAGGTATAGGTAGGTCAGACATTATACTTTTTCTGAAAAAGATGTTGAAGTCTTAGATGATTTATCTAGCAAAGGAATTAAAACTGTTTTTCAGCAGATGCCAACAGATAAAGAAGTACAGTGGCAACAGATAAAGAAGGGTTAAAAAGAATAGAATAGTGAGATAAATTATGAATATAATTCAAGCAATATTAATCGCAATTTTCATTTATCTAGCTTCTATTGGATCAATAGTTGGTAACACGATAGGATGGTATAGCTTTGGGGTCGTCCAATAGTGGCATCGTTGGTAGTGGGTATAATTATGGGTACTGTTCCATTAGCTATTCAATTAGGTCTACTACTCAATTAGCGAATTTAGGCTCAGTAACTCCTGTGGAGCAGTGGGCTGGGATTTATCATATGCAACATATATTGGGGTTGCTGGAGCACTTGCATCTCGATACTGGTGATTTAGCACAACAACAGCAGTAATGTGGACATTCTCAGTGGTGGTAGCAATTGTGTTGCAATGTGGAATGTAAACTATGCATTAAATTTATTTACTAACCGTATTTCTTATCAAGGTGCATTAGAAGTTAATCCTAAGAAGATTGCATTTGCAAATGCTGGCTTAGGAAATATAATTGGCTTTTAACTAGATTTTATTCCTGCGATGGTTTTGTTATCTACAACAGCAGTTGTTGGATCACAGAGTGGATAAATGTTGCAGAAATCATTCCAGCATGGTTTTTAATAACACCCAATACATTTGGTGGCATGATGGCAGCTTTTAGGAATGGGTATTTTACTTTTCATTCTTGATTAAAGAAAAATGGCAATGGGCATCTAGTAGTCTTTGATTTATGCTCGTTGGATATTTGAAACTAAGCATGATGGCATGTGCAATGTTTGCAATCATAACTGCAATTGTATATTACGTCCCTAAATGGAAAGGGTGAGTTACATGAGTGAAAAAGTATCTCAAAAGTACTTTTGCGTAAATCAGGAAGACTTGGTTCTTCTGGCATGGTTGTTCACAACAGGGAGAAAACCTGCTTTAGTAATGCCATGGCTCACACCATGAGCCCTGTAATTGAAGAACTATATAACGACAAAGGAAGATAAAGTAGAGCATATAAACGTAGTCTGACGTTGTTTAATACAGAACAGCAGTTAGGGTGCAATTGCGCCGGGGAATCTTAATTGTGTAGAAGAGTCTGTAGCAAATAAAGAGATTACTCCAGATGTTGTAGAGTCGATTAAGGTTGCATTAATTGGTCCAACTAGTGCAATTGGAGACCTTTATGGGTAGCTGCTAATTATCCCATTACTATTAACAATCACAATGACAATCACAAATATAGGAAACGTTTTCCTGTATTTAGGACCATTGTTATATGCAGTAGGTTATCCAGTATTAACACTCAATAATGAGCTGGAGACTGTGGAATGTTGGGTATTCAACTGGAATCGGATTTATGAAGAAATTCATGAAGTCAGGAAAACTAGAGTTGATTACAAAACAATGACACTTTGAGACTTATCGTTGTCGGTGCATTGATTGCCCTCATTTGTAAGCTTATCACCACTTGTAATCACTCCTCCAGGTGGTGAAACAGCAGCAGTCAACGTAGATGATATGATCAATGCAATTTTCCCTAACCTACTTCCATTATTATTAACGATCGGTGTATATAGATTATATGCAAAGAAGAAGAAATCGCCATTGTTTATTGTCGGATTCATATTGGTTATCGCAATTTTATTAACAATCATTGAAATTTAAGTGGAATTTATACATTCTAGAAAGGTTTATATAATATGACAAATTTAAAATATATAGAGCGTTTTTCTGAAGTGATTGAATCAATTGATTCAACGCAAGGAGAAAAGATCAAAGCAGCAGCAAAGTTATGCGCACAAGCTATCAATAATGGTAATATGGTTCACCTATTTGGAAGCGACATTCTGTGCCAATTCAAGATATGTTCCCTAATGTTATGGTGGTAGTAGGATTCCATCCATTAATGGATCCACGATTAATGTGGAGTACATGTAATTGGTCCAGGTGGAGCAAGAGAGTTGCTTTGGATTGAACGTCAAGAAGGCTATATCTCGTAACTTTACAAAGTTTTACTTTCCATGAAGGAGAAGTAATGATTGCATATTCTCATGGTGGATTAAATGCGCCCAATTGAAGTTGCTATGTATGCAAAACAAAAAGGAATGAAGGTCGTGAGCCATTACAAGTGAGGATAACTACAAGAAAGCACAGCCAATACATTCGAGCGGTAATAAATTAGGCGATGTAGCAGATATCATTATTTCTAATGCATGCCCATTAGAGGATGCTCTTGTATCTATTCCAGGTATCCACAACCAGTAGGGTGGTTCAAGTACTGTAGCAGCAATGGTTATTACACAGTAGTATGTATCTGAAACAGCTTTAGAATTACAAAAGATGGGACATGAAATGTTTATCTTTGTATCTCCTAATGTTACGGAAGTTCCAGCTGACTATATGAATCAGGTCTATGCAAACTATACAGAAGTAGTAAGAAGAATGGTAACTAGATGACGCAAATTGTTTTATGTGGGCATGGACATTATGGAACTTCGACATTAGAAAGTATTCATATGCTCGCAGGTAATGTTGATTCATATTCAGCAGTTGATTTCACGAAAGAAATGGATATGAATCAATTACAAGCAGAGATTGGAAAAACTATTACATGCATTCAAGGATGAAACGATTTTTGTTTGTTTGCGATATTGCAAATGGCACTCCATTTAAAAATCTGTTGTATGGAAACAACAATGCATGCAAATGTATATGTACTCGCTGGTATTAATTTAGCTGCAATATTAGAAACAGTGTTTGGTGATAAAGATGATGTACATGCATTAATATCAACTATGGAAAAATGTTACAAAAAGAATCAATTCTAGTTATCCATAGCAAAGTCTGCGGAAACGTAGATCCGCAGACTGATTTTTGATATACTACTAGTGAGGTTGACGTATATGGAAAGACATAATATTTTTCTTGAAATGTCTCAACCAAGAGACTTATCACCCAGTGAACGACAAGTTGTTGATTTTGTGTTACAGCATCCTGAACAAGCACTGAACTTTCAATTGTTGCATCTGGGTGCAAATACATTTATCATCTGCAAGTACTGTTTCTAGAGTGTAGCAAACTTTCAGTAAATGGTTTCTCTGACTTTTTAAAACAGAGATTATATGCGATATACAAAACTATCAAGAATATGTCCCATATTAATACGAATAGAATTCCATTGATTGCTCAGATAGTTTGCAAGATACAATGGAAAAAGTTATTCAAAACTGTACACGTGCACTAATTGATGTAAAGATGCTCAATAGGTAGATAAATTTGAAAAAGCTGTAGAATGGTTACAGGAATCGAAAAACAATAACATTATATGGAAGTGGTGTATCAAATTTGATCTGCCATGATGCACTAATGAAAGGAATCAGAATGGGATTACCAATCTGTTCTTATACATACTATTCAGAAATGTCTATGCATGCACGCCAGACGGGACCACAAGATTTAGCAATTATAGTATCTTATACAGGACTAACTGTTGAGATGGAAAAGATTGCACGAATCTTGCATTACAATAAGTGTAAAATTATAGCAATTACATCTAATGCAGCAAATGAAATTGCAAACTTATCAGACATTAATTTTCGTTGGTAAGCGGAATCGTATTATCGAATCGGTGGTATTGAATCAAGAACATCTATGCAGTGTGTGCTAGATATCATTTTTGCAGGATATTATAACAAAACCGAAAAGGCTAAGGATGTAAGTAAGAAGACATTTGTTAATGATACATTTAGTGCAAAGTGGGAAGGATAATAAGTATTAAGAGTGATGATGTGTTAATTTGGAAATCATCATTCTTTTTATTTAAAAGCTTAATGACTTAATTAAGTATTTTTGCTAATTTGACAAATGATATAACTAGTTCTATTCTAAATGTGTAAAAATGTTATAACATATATCGATAATTGATATAACTAATAATAGAAACATGTAAAATCAGTCTAATATTCAAAAGAAAGGGGATTCTATGAAAAGATTTGATATACATGCGCATATGGGTAAAACAAGTTCGGGTGAAGCAATTGGTGTAGAACAACTCATTTCTGATATGGATAAATATGGCATATTAAAAACAGGAATTAGTTCATTATCAGGAATTGACAATCGTGAGCAGAATGATTTGGTTTTATGATTCATATTTAAAATATCCAGACAGAATTATTCCATATGCTTTTATAAATCCTAAGTCAAAAGATGCAATTAAAGAGTTAGATTTGTGCCTTGGTGAAAGAGGATATTTAGGAGTTAAATTTCATCCATGGAAGCATGGATATTTTGCGGATAACACACCACAAATAGATGAAATTCTAACTCATATTGAAAAGTATGGAGTTCATATTCAAGTATATCCAGGTACAAGTCCATTGTGTACACCGTATGTATGGATTCGTTATGCAAAAAAGCATCCAAATTTGCGATTTGTTTTTCACGCATACAGGATGCAGAGAGTTTGGATAGTGTCATCAAAGCAGTTCAAGATGTGAAGAATATTTGGCTTGAAACATCAGTTATTTATGAAAGTGATGTTTTGAAGCAAATGAAAGATTGTGTTGGTGCAGACAGAATTGTTTTCGGTACAGACTGGCCTTATAAACCTGTGCAGTGTGAAATTGAAAAATATATCATATGGGATTTGATGAGGAAGAATTAGAAAAAGTGTTTTACAAGAATGCTGAATCATTATGGATACCAAGAAAAGGGAGGGATGAATAATGAAGATTAATGTATGTAGAATTGATGATCGTTTAATCCATGGACAAATCGTAAACGAAATGGATTAAAGAGGCAGATGCAAAGTTGATCATAGTATCCGACGACAAAGCAGCAAATGATAAAGCTTTTACAAATGATACTCAAAATTGCAGTACCAAGTGAGTGAAAATTAGAGATTCTTAGCAAAGAGAATACGGTTAAAAAGAATTAACGAAGACAAGACAAATGCAAATGTTCTATTGCTGATAAGAAATCCTAAAGAAACAAACCTATTAGTCGAGATGGGCCTAAAACTAGACAAAATAATTGTAGGTAATATTAGTAATTCTAAATCAGTAGTAGGTAGAACAAAAGTTATTAGATTATATCTGGGTAGAGCCAGATGATGTGGGAAGCACTTAAGTCATTACATAATAAGGGAATCTTGCTCGAAGTAAAAGCAATACCAGAAGAAAGAGCGAAAAGACCCAATAGAGTTAATTGAAAAATACGTTAAATAAACCAGGAGGAAAGAAAGATGTTTATTCAAGCGTTACTTGTAGCGTTAATCGTTGCAGTTGCATTCAATGATAGAGTTTTCTTACATACGTTTATGTATAGACCAATCGTAATTGGACCATTAGTTGGATTGGTGTTTGGTAATTTAAATATTGGTTTGCAAGTTGGTGTTGCAGTTGAATTGATGTTCTTAGCAGTTATTTGCTGGTACAGCTGTTCCACCGGATGAGACTATTATCCGCAGCATTTGCTACATCAATTGCATGTGCAATAGGATCACCAGAAATTGGTATTGTAACAGCACTTCCAACTTCATTCGTTGGGCAAATTTTCCGTCAAACAAAGTTCTCTACAGTTTATGAGTGGACAATGAGAAAAGTTGAAAAAGCCGCATCTAAAGCTGATGGAAAAGGTGTAATTTTATGGACAACAATTATTCCAGCAATTATCGAAAGTCTACTATTTGGTATTCCAACATTTATTGGAGTTTACTATGGTGCAGAAGCTGTACAAGCATTTCATTAACTTTATCCCACAATGGTTAATTTCAGGCTTTAGCAGCTGGAGCAGGTTTATTAGGAGCTGTCGGTGTTGCCTTATTACTTGGAACAGTTAAAGACAAATCACTTTGGCCATATTTCTTAATTGGCTTTGTGTTTGCATCTTATTTAGGTGTCAATATGATTGGTATCGCAATTATTGCATTAACATGTGTAGCAATTAACTATTTAGCTGATAAGAATAAAGTGAACAGTGAAGAGGTTGAAGAATTTGAAATTGAACCAGAAGATAATAGTTATCGTGTTTTAACAAAGAAAGATTTATGGAAGACATTCTGGTATGGAATGGCTATCGAATCTGGTAACAGTGCCACTAAGCAGGAAGCAAACGGATTCTTACAGGCTATGATTCCTACTCTAGATAAGGTTTATGAAGATCCTGCTGAAAGAGTAGAAGCTATGAAAGACATTGCGAATTATTCCTAACTGAAGGAAGAGTTGCTGAATTATGTGTAGGTATTTCATGCGCAATGGAAGAAAGAAATGCGATTAAAAAGGATATTGATCCAGAATCAATTAATGCACTTAAAGTTGCATTAATGGGTCCATTAGCTGGTATCGGTGACTCATTAATTCATGGAACGATTCGTCCCTATTATTGCAGGTTTAGCATGTTCAATGATTACTGCAAGTGCTTCAATAATCCAACTGGTGCAATTTCTCGTAGTCTTAATGACTGCTATTACTTTTGCAATTAGATATCTAGGAATCTTTATGGATATGAAGGTGGACTATCATTAGTATCTAAGATGCAGTCAGGTGGATTGTTAAATAGCTTAACAAGATATGCAGGTATTGCAGCGTTTGTAGTATGTGGTGGATTTATTTCTGCATTAGTTTACGTAACATTAAATGTTCAATACGTAAATGGAGATACAATCATTTCATTACAGAAGACATTAGATGACTTAATTCCAAACTTAATTCCATTGATTTATACAATGATTATGTATTGGTTAATCAATAAGAAGAAAATCAATATCGTGCTATTAATGTTTATCACAATTTTAATTGGTGTTGCAGGTGTTGCACTTGGAATTTTAGCTTAGTTGAGGTAGTTGAATATGATAATTGATATTCATGCTCATCTAGATCGAGATCCAATTAGTAAAACTTATCTAATCAGTGAGCAATTTGAAGACATGGAAAAGAATAAAATTACGAAGAGAGTAATTTCTACTTTCTATGGTCGATCAATTTCTGATGCAAATGATGAAATTGCAAAAATTGGTTGATTTATATCCTGATAAATTTATTGGTTGTGCAGTAATTAATCCTAAATTAGATGATTCGGTTGATGAAGTAATTAGGATTTCCAAAATGCCACAATTTAAAAATGATAGAGTTTGATTCTTTGGAACATGGATATCGACCTGAAAAATTCCAATATAATATTGATCCAATCCTACGGATATGTGAGGAAAATAATTTAATTGTTAGCATGTTTACTGGCGCTGGCTTCTATACGATGCCAGACCAGTGGGCATTTTATTCCAGAAGATTTAAAAATATAAAAATTTATCTTAGAGCATTTTGGCAGGTGAAGATTTTAGATATGGAACTGTAGATTTAATGAAAGAGGAATCTAATCTATTGATGGAAACATCATATGAGACAGAGATTCCGGCTTTACATAAAAATTTTCGATAGCGTCGAAGTTGAAAGGTTACTCTACGGTTCTAATTATCCTGATAACTTTACTGAAATATCTCTAATGAAGTTTGACAGTCTAAATCTCAGCCAAGAAGATTTAGAGAAAATTATGTATAAAAATGCACAGAAGTTATTAGACATTTCAAAGGAAGGTGAAAATTTATGAATGATTTAGTCAATTGCTTACCTTTGGAAGCAAAGAAGAAATTTAGTGATATTGAAGATGGAACTGTTTTTAGGAGCAAGCAACCATATTAGAATGATTGCAGAAATGTTTGTCGCAATTAGTGATGAAATAGAGGATAGAGCAGAAGCATCTAATCTAATTAAAAAGTAAGTGACCATTTTAAAAATACAAGAGGATTATCTAGCTACGCTATTGTTAATGCTCTAAAATAAAAATTGAGCAGTATTGTGAAGAGTCTGATGAAACAAGATATTCTGAAAAAATAAAAAATGGCGTAAAAGCATTACTTTGATGAAAACTGTTGAAATATCTAAGAAAAATAACAGAATATAGTGTGAATTTATTAGATGATTGCAAAACAATTATTGCTTTTGACTACTCAAGTACTGTAGAAAAAACTTTACGAGAACTAAGACACGAAGTGACAGTTATAATACCCGAATCGAGAGTAATTAACGGTGGTTATAATTTTGTAAAACCGTGTCTGGATAGAGGACATAAAGTACGGTTTATCCCAGATGCAAGCATGCTTACTGTTTTGCGAACAGTTGATGCAGTGATAATTGGTGCAGAAACATTCTATCCTGATGGTACAGCATTTAATACTGCTGGATCTGATATTTTAGCAGTATTATGCAAGGAATATGATATTCCATATTATGTACTTACACCTATGCTGAAGGTAGATAATAGAGCTTTATATGGAAAAATTCAAAAAGAAATCATCCGTGACGAAAAAGATACTTTAGCTAAAAACTGGCCAACTGAATTAGCTGAAAAAAGTTGATTTTTAAAGTTATTGAATTAGTTCTGATTAGACCAGATAAGATTACAAAGTATGTTACTGAACATGGCATCGTGAGTCCTTGTGATCTTAATTATTATTTATGTAAAGAAGGTGTTTAGTTATGCTAGATAACAAAAATTTCCTTTATCATTGGTGATGATTCAGCCTCCAGCAATGCCTGTAGTTATAAAACAATGGTAAGGATTTAGAAGCAATTGAGAAATATGTTTATGAAGAAGCTGAAATGATATACAAACAAGGCTTTGATGGATTCATACTCCAAAACATGCATGACGGTCCAGTAGCACAAACTGCTAGACCAGAAACAATTGCATTTATGACACGCTTAGGACTAATGCTAAAAAGGGAATTCCCTACAATGGTGTTGGGTATACTTGTAAACTGGGATGGTGTAGCTTCCTTGGCTGTCGCAGAAGCTGTTAATGCAGATTTCGTTCGTGTTGAACACTTATATTCTGGTGTATCAATTGATACTTTGGGATTCCATCAAGGACAGTGCTCAGATATATTGATGATGAAAAAGAGACTAGGATCATCTATTCCGATTTATGCAGATGTTATGGAAGTGAAATGCAAATTATCTTGTTAGTGAATCCAAAGTGGAAGCAGCTAAAAAGATGATGCGATATGCATACCCGGATGGATTATTCATTAGTGGTAAAAATACAGAAGAAAGTCTAGAAATCATTAAGGAAATTCGAAAAACTTTACCAGATGTACCGGTATTTCTCGGTGGAGGAGCTACCGAGAAAATATTGTGAATTATTAAAATATTATGACGGAGTTTCCGTAGCTACTTGGGTAAAAATGGAAATATGGAAAATCCAATTAATCCAGAGCGTGCGCAGACTTTCTTGGAACAATGCAGAATGGCTTCGGAATGGCGTAGGAGAACAGAGAAATGATTGGTATTATTATTGTTACCCTATTCAAATTTTTGCGGAGGGTATTAAAAATTCAGTTGAAATGATTGCAGGAAAGCAAGATAACTTTACAGCAATTAATTTTGAGAATGGAGAAGATATAGAAGATTTAAAAATCGTATATCTCAAAAAAGCTGAAGAATATACTTCAAAGGGTCTGATGTAATTTATGTAACAGACTTGAAAGGGAGCAACACCATTTTAACGCTTGTTTATATGTATCGACACAAATTTGGGGGTCCTGTTGTAGCTGGATTATGTCTACCAATATTATTAGAATTAGTCCTTACTAGAGATACAATGGACATAGAAGACTTATCAAGTTATGTAAGATATGTTATAACAAATGCGAAGGAGAGCATTCAAGTCATTGACGTAAATGAGTTGATGTAATTAGCAATGATGGAAATCCAAAGTAAAAACAACCCTCTATATTTAGATGTATATAATGATATTCTAAATAAAAATTGATACATCAGTTTATAAACCTGGCATGGTTTTACCTTCTGAGCAAGATTTACAAAAACAATATAATGTATCCCGTATAACAGTAAGAAGGGCATTATCGGATTTAGTCCATGATGGACTATTAGAACGTACCAGGGGAAGAGGGACAGTTATTCTTCCAAAGAAGAATAAAGAGGATCTATATGAATTATCCGGATTTACCGAGGATGCCAAACGTAACGGAGATATTCCAACGTCAGTAATTATCAAACTGGATGAAATAAAATGTCCATCAGATATTGCAAGGTTTCTACAAATTGATGAGCATGAAAAAGTATATTATCTAAAAACGTCTTCGACTTATCAATGGTAGAATTTCAGGGATTTTCGAAACATATATCTCTCAAAGATTTCCATTTAAAATCAGTGCAAATGATTTTAATGAAAAAACTTCCTTATACGATTTCTATAAAGAGAACGGTGTAATAATTGCTGATGCAGTAGAAACACTAGAATCAATCATGGCTACACCAGAGCTTAAAAAGGGAAATGTTTATCGAGAGTGATATGCCAATCTTCTATCGTGCGAGAATAACATATGATAACAATTCAAAGCCAATAGAATATTCAAAGAATTACTATAAGGCCAATGGATATAAGTATGTTGTTCATCTCCATAGAAAAAAATGCAGCTGTATCAAAATAGTATTGAATAAAATCTTACGCGATTGGAGAATGATTAATCTTCCAATCGCTTTTGATATTTCTATGTAACTTTTGAAATTCTTATGAAAAGATTTATAAAAATAAGCATAAATAGGAGAAATATAGTCCCTTATCGGTGTTTCACATTGAATTCAAAAATACTTTATAACTATAATTTTAATAGAGTTTTAAAAATATAGGGGACATACAATGGCAGAGATAAAAAGAGCAACAACGTGACGAATTGCATCGAGTAATTTGGGCTATTGTGGATGAGTTGCGCGGTAGTGTTGTTTGCCAAAGAAAGAAAAAGATGCTGTAATTCCCTTTCGACAACCTTGACTATCATAAACCAAAACGCATAATTTGTGCTAAAAATAATGCAGTAGTTATGTACATTCAGAGCCAAGGAGACGATGAATATGACATTTGCAGAAAAATATTAAACGGACGAGGCAACGCCTATTCTACTCACAAGAGGCATTTGCAAAAGAACTTAATGTGAATTTGACAACGGTGAGCCGTTGGGAGACAGGAAAAAGTAAACCCAATATGTCTACCATGCGACAAATAAAAGAATTTTGTACCAAATATAATGCTGACTACGAACCGCTTGAGAGTAGTTGGCTTGCTTTTGAGCAAGAGAAATAAAGAAGGAATAGGAGAATTGTTATGCCAAATAGAATCTCCAGCGAGGGCAAGTACAATTTTATAGATTTGTTTGCAGGAGCTGGTGGGCTGTCTGAAGGCTTTATTCAAGCAGATTTCAATCCTATTGCTCATGTAGAAATGAATCCGTTTGCGGCTCAAACACTGGTCACAAGAAGTTCGTATTATTATCTAAAGCAAGCTAAGCAGTTGGACATTTATTATCAATACTTGCGTGGCGAGATGACACAAGAAGAGTTTTTGCAGAAGATTCCTAATCGTATTAAGAAAACCGTGATATGCGAGACAATGTCAGATACCACTCTCCCTAGCATTTTTAAGACAATAGACGGAATTATGAAAATCCGAAACATTAAAAGTGTAGATGTGGTAATTGGTGGGCCTCCTTGCCAATCATATTCTCTTGTTGGACGTGCACAGAGTAGTCACATGAATCATCCTATGTCCGAAGATCCAAGAAACGAGCTATATAAACTGTACGCGAGAGTTTTGAAGCGCTATCAACCCAGAATGTTTGTTTTTGAAAATGTAATGGGTATCTCATCGGCAAACGAGGGAGCAACCTTTAAGAATTTGTCAAAGTATCTTCGCAGAGTTGGCTATGAGATTGAGTGGCGTGAACAAAATTCTAAGCATTTCGGGGTTTTGCAGAATCGTCGTCGAATGATAATTATTGGTTGGCTAAAAAACAGCGGTATGGCATATCCAGATTTTTTGAAAAAGGAAAGCTCGTTTACTGTGAACGATTTACTGGCCGATCTTCCCAAATTAAAGCCAGGTCTTGGAGCATCCGAATACAGCACTAAAACATGGAGTAAGTGTGTATCTGAGACAGAAGTTAGGACAGTGGATGATGTTCTCACGCTTCATAAAAGTCGTCCTAATAAAGACCGTGATATTGAAATATACAAACGGGCAATAGAATCTATGGAATGATGGACACAGCGCCTTAATTACAACGACTTGCCTGAAGAATTAAAAATGCACAAGAATAGACATTCCTTTGTAGATCGCTTTAAGGTTGTTGAAGGTGATGAGTCCTGTTGTCACACTGTGCTTGCACATCTTTCAAAGGATGGACACTATTTTATTCATCCTGATATAGAACAGCATCGTTCCATTACCGTGCGTGAAGCTGCTCGTATCCAATCATTCCCTGATAGTTATTTTTTTGAAGGCCCAAGAACAGCGCAATTTGTTCAAGTCGGTAATGCCGTTCCTCCACTTATGGCAAAAGGGATAGCGTTGGGGATAGCTGAACAATTAGAACACAGATAGGGGTGATGATGATGGAGGGTAACTTGCTTTTAGAACAATATGGAAAATTCAAAAAAGCGGAATTGGAGGAATCTCCGTTTCGATGCTTGTTGAACACGAAAATTGAGATCAATCCCCATCAGATTAATGCGTTTTGTGCTGCAATTCAAGCTCTAAAAACAGGCGGTATTGTCCTTGCTGACGAAGTTGGTCTTGGAAAAACCATAGAAGCAGGTCTTACACTAAAGTATGTTTTGGATTTGGGAGCAAAGCTGGTTTTAATTGCACTTCCGGCAACCCTCCGCAAACAATGGGAAGTTGAACTTGAAGAGAAATTTAGTCTCAAGGCAACAATATTAGATCGTCTTACGGTGGAGAGTAATTTGAACTTTTGGAAGTCTTGCTTGGAAAACAGAGATAAGGTCAGAATTGTAATTACTTCTTATGACTATTCTTCAAAATTGATGCAGCGATTTCCTAATGTGAAGTGGGATTTTCATTATCATTGATGAGGCTCATAACCTACGCAATGTATTTCACGGAACGAAAAGAGCAAAACGACTGTATGAGCTTTCAAAAGGTATTCCCAAAATATTGCTTACAGCCACGCCGTTGCAGAACTCGCTCTCTGATCTTCATGGACTAATTTCGTTCATTGATCCTCGAATTTTTGGGAGCGAGAAGGTGTTTAACAAAAGATTTATTGAGGGTCAAGATTATACAGAATTAAAAAGAGAACTTATCCCGGTTCTATACCGAACACTTCGACGGGATGTTGGAAAATATATGGACTTCAAAAAGAGGGAATGTAGAACGATTGACTTCGTGCTTTCTCCTGATGAAGTTGAACTATACATGAGAGTAAATAACTTTCTGAAAAGGGATGTCCTATACTCGATTCCTAACGCAAATAAGGGACTTATAGTATTGGTCATCCGTAAGTTACTTGCCTCATCGAGCTATGCTCTGATTGAAACATTTGAGGTATTAAAGAATAGACTTCAAAAGTTATATGAGGGTACAAAGTCAGTAAATGCCCAAGATGGGTTCGATCTATTCTGGGATTTTGTAGAGGATGAAATTGACGAATCAGGTTTTGAAGAAATTGATGATGATGACACATTGTTTCAAAAACAGCAGATCCAGGCGGAAATGGACGAGGTTGATGTAATCATCGAGACAACAAGTCGCATTCAAAGCAATGCGAAGATTAAAAGCTTTGAAAACCGCGATTCATACAGCTTTTGATTATCAAGGAAAGCAGAATATTCCTCAAAAAGTTGTTGTATTCACGGAATCAAAGCGAACTCAAAAATACATTGCCACCGAGTTACGCAAAGACAGATTCGAGGAAGATGATATTCTGTTGTTTAATGGCGACTTTAATGATGCTATGACAAAAGAATTATACCGTGCATGGCAGGTAAAGAATTTTGGTAAGACGAACTATGGTCGTAGTGTTGAGTATAAACACGCTATTGTCGATTACTTCAAAGGAACACTCCAAAATTCTCATCGTAACAGATGCCGGTTCAGAAGGTTTGAACTTACAGTTTTGCAACACTGTTATAAACTACGACCTTCCATGGAATCCGCAGAAAAATTGAGCAGAGAATTGGCCGTTGCCATCGTTATGGGCAAAAACATGATGTTGTTGCTATCAACCTTCTGAACACAGGTAACGAAGCAGATTGCCGTGTTTACGAAATTCTTTCCAAGAAGTTTGAACTATTTGATGGCGTATTTGGTGCCTCCGATATTGCTCTTGGTGCTTTAGAATCGGGAACAAGTTTTGAAAAAACAATTCTTAATATTTATCAGAATTGTGGAACAAGGGCAGAATTCAAAAAAGCATTTGATAGATTAGATAGACAACTTGATGCAAAACGCAATAAGAAAGCTGTTCAACTCCATTCTATTTTGATGACAGAAAGCGATGCAGCAAAGGACGTTGCTTTGGAAAAACAAAGAACGATATTGATCGGTATTTACAACAAGTCGATTTTTGGTCTCAGGTGGCAGAACCTGATCTGGAAGGCAACTTGAGCTACTGGAAAATTGATAACTGGGGTGAAAAAACTTTCGGTTCACATGGGACATTGTTTGTTGGTGCATTTTGTACCTCCAATAATGAGATGATTTTCCCGGTTCTTCTTCTTTGCGATGAGCAAGGGCGATATATCGACTTTACGGAAGATGATATTATTCAGGCACTTGAGACTGTAGATGACGATGATGTCAGATACTTCAAACCTACTGACGAAGAGATGGCTTCATACAGGAGTATTTATGACACACTGGTTCAAGAAATGTTATCTAAGTATCAGGAGACATCCAAGCCGGTGATGGAGTATAACAAACGCAAGGTGGAAAACTGGGCTGATATTCAAAGAGAACAGTTGAATATCCAGATTGCGGAGATGAATGCAGAAGTTGATGAGTTGTCTGCTGAAGCAACTGCTGCAAAGGATTTTTTGGAAAAGGTTGATATTCGAAAAAAAGTTGACGAAAAGAAGAAACAACTTCAGAAGGTTCAAACAGCATTTCATCAGAAAGTCTCTTCCATCCAAGAAGAGGCCGAAAGGGAAATTGCTGAGTTTAACCAGCAATTTGATATACAGCCGATTTTGCTTGTCAATGTCGTGCTAAAGTTCTAACAGATAAGGAGACACAGGAATGGAACACAAGGGAAAACTGGAACTGACTTGGGTCGGGAAATATGATGATAAAGTAATCGAACCTCGCATTTTGATGGAGGATCGAGAGAAATCATATGGAGACCCTCAAAGTGAAAATATGCTGATCCATGGAGATAATTTAATTGCATTACAGGCATTGCAACAAGACTATACTGGACGGGTTAGATGTGTTACATTGATCCTCCTTACAATACAGGCTCTGCGTTTGAAAACTATGATGATGGATTAGAGCATTCAATCTGGCTTTCCTTAATGAAACCGAGATTAGAGCTTCTGTGGTCTTTTTTGAAAGAAGATGACGGAAGTATTTGGATTAGTATAGACGACAGCGAGCAAGCATATATGAGAATTATATGTGATGAAATATTCGGAAGGAGAAATTTTATCGCACAAATTGTCTGGCAGAAACGATATTCAAGGGAGAATCGAGAGGCAATAGGTGATGTACATGAATATATCCTTGTCTACGCGAAGAACAAAGAAGTCTTTAAAAGCCACCGAAATCCTGTACCTATGTCAGAAAATCAAGCAAAGGTATACAAAAATCCGAACAATGACCCGAAAAGGCAGATGGCGTGCGGTTCCAATGACCGCTCAAGCAGGACACGCAACCTCGAGCAATTCTATACAATAACAGCTCCTGGTGGAAAGCAATTCAAACCGCCCTGCAGGGAGATGTTGGGCATTATCCAAAAGCACTTTTGAAAAGCTGCGTTCTGAAGGACGGATTTATTTCGGAAAGAACAATAATAGTCAGCCGAATACAATACGTTATCTATCAGAAGTACCGGAGTTGCTCCGTGGACATGGTGGCCAAGTGATGAAGTCAGTCATCAGATATAGCAAAAAGAAATCCTTACGTTGTTTGGAAAAGATAATATTTTCGATACTCCAAAAACCCGAAAAGCTTATACAGCGTCCTTCATATTGCAACAAATCCTGGAGATTTAGTCTTAGATTGCTTTTTAGGCTCCGGAACCACTGCCGCAGTTGCACAAAAAATGGGAAGACGTTGGATAGGCATTGAAATGGGAACACAAGCATATACTCATTGCAAATACCGACTCGATAAAGCAATTGATGGAAACGACCGGTGGAATAACAGAAGATACGAATTGGCAAGGCGGAAGTGGCTATCACTTCTATGAGCTTGCGCCAAGCCTGCTAATTAAGAACGAGCGTTTGCCGATTTATCAGATTAACCCAGAGTACACATTTGAAATGTTGTGCGAAGCAATTTGCAAGATTGAAGGATTCAAATATAAGCCTGACGGTGTGTATCACGGACATTCGTCGGAAAAACGATTCATTCATATTACGAAGGAATTTGTGAATGGCGAATATATTCGCTCTATTGCAACGACCCTCGGTGAGAATCAGTCGCTGTTAATATATAGCACAAAGGTGCAGTCTGATTTGAGATTACCGGATAACATTGAGGTAAAGCGTATTCCGAAAGATTTACTGGACAAGTGTACATTTGAAAGTGAGGTGCGATAAATGGCTGATATTGTAACAAAAATTGGATACGCCATGAGTCTGCGCAAACCCCAGCAGGAAGCACTTTCCTATCTGGATGCAATCAGTACTCACTGTGATTATAAAAAGGATAGCAAGGCAGCTATTGAAGCTGTGGCAACGGAACATTGTGAGAAACAGCGTAAAATCAAGGTTGATGATAAGTTCGATTTTCCATCTTTCTGTTATGCCATGGCAACGGGCATTGGTAAGACTCGTCTGATGGGAGCTTGTATGTATTACCTCTACAAGACTAAGGGGTATCGTCACTTCTTCATTCTGGCACCAGGAAATACAATCTATGAAAAACTGCGGAAAGAATCGAACCCCAATCACCCGAAGTATATCTTTAAGGGATTAGAGGCGGAGATGGGGCGGCCAAAGGTTTGTGATGGTGAGAATTATGATTCTTATCCTGTTAGATATGAGCAGATGAGTCTTCAGTTTGAAAAAGGCTCTGAGATTGAGCTGTTCATCTTTAACATCGGAAAGATTTTCAATAGTAAGACGGACTCTCAGTTTAATTTCCATAAATTCAAGGAAACTCTTGGTATGTCATTTGCTGAGGTGCTGTCCAGTTTTGACGACTTGGTAATTTGTATGGATGAAGCACACCGTTACTATGCGCCTGCTTCTATGAAGGCAATAAACTTCTTGAAGCCTGTGCTTGGTTTGGAGTATACTGCAACACCTAAGTCTACCAATAATGTAATCTACGCTTATGATCTTGCCAGAGGAGCCGTAGAGGGTTATCTGAAAACACCTGTGGTGATGGGAAGATCGAACATGGCGGGTTATAGCGCTGAGGACATCGAGGAGATGAAAATCCGTGATGGATTGACACTTCACGAACATCGTAAAGGTGTCATTCGCCAGTTCTGTGATGATAATGCATTACCGTATGTAAAACCCATCGTTTTGATTGCTTGCCGCGACACAAACCATGCTAAAGAAGTCCGAGCTTTGATTGATAGTGATAACTTCTTGAATGGCAAATATAAGGGGAAAGTAATCGAGATTCATTCCAATATGAAGGGGGATGAATCAGAGGAAAATATTCGACTGCTGCTTTCGATTGAAAACGCACAAAATCCTGTCGAGATTGTCCTTCATGTCTATAAGCTGAAAGAAGGTTGGGATGTCAACAACCTATTTACCATCATTCCTTTGAATGCGGCAAAGAGTGACATCTTGGCAATGCAAACTATTGGTAGAGGACTTCGTCTGCCTTTTGGACAGGCTACCGGTAATGAGGATATTGATACCTTGGATATTGTTGCTCATGATCATTACCGCGAGTTGGTTGATGAAATAAAAAACAGTGATATTTTCAAATATCGTGATTTGGACAAAACTGTTGTTGAACCTTCGGACACCGTAGACATCAGCAGTCCTGTTGATGAAGGCCAGCTAATATTTTTGATTTTGCTGTAACCGATACAGGTGTAAAATCATTTGCCGAAATCAGCACCAATACCCAAACACAGCAGGAACTGTATGCAGCTTATCTGAAGGCCTTTGGAGCTACAAAGAAGAAAGAAGCAGATTCTTCCGGAAATGTGCAGATGACATTGGATCAGCTTTTCGATGTGGAGACTGGTGAACCTGATAAGAAGAATGACGGAACACCGGAAACATTGGAAACACCGGAGACAACGGAAACAACCTCAACCACCAGTAAAGGAAAGAAGCTACTTTTCAAAGGATGAGTTTGTTCAGAAAAATCAAAGAATACTCTGGAAAAGCAATCTCTGTTCCAAAATCTTGGTTCAGACGACATCTCAAGTGAAATTCGAAACGGTTTGCAGTCAAGAGAACAATACCGGATTTTGAGGTTGCTATGGCAAAAATCGAAAGATTTGATGCTATAAATCAGCAGCTTCTGACCGCCGTTGATGCACAGTTTCTGGAGGTTGATGACGCTCTGAATACACTGGCTTGTATGCTTCTCGACTCCATTAGTGAACTGTCATATGAAGATGCGGATTTTATCATTGATGTGGTAGAACAGTATCTTGCACAAATTGAAGGAGATGAAGATGATAAACGAAAAATCGTCCGTCGTTATGCCTCTTTGATTATATCGGATATTAGAAAACAGATTTTTAGAACATACTGAATGCAAGACAGAGGACATCCATATTGTTCAGAAGGATTTGATTCTGTTCCGCAAGTTTGTCAAGAATGTAAAAAGGATGGCGTGTTCGTTTTGACAAAGCCATTTACTGACAAGTCAAACATCAAGAAATACTTGTTTACAGGTTACAAAAAAGCCTATTATATCGAAAATGCTTTTGACAGCGATACCGAACGCTTGTTTTCTATCATTCTTGAAGAAGATCCAGATGTAATCCGTTGGATTAAGCCGCCGCTGAATCAGTTGGGGCTTTTCTGGCAAGCTGGTCAGCAGCACAAACTCTGATTTCTTAGTAGAAACGACGAGCAGCAAATTTATGGTAGAGGTAAAGGCTTCTAACGAAGTGACGGCAGATGATGTGGTGCGAAAGTCATGAAGGAATCAAATGGTGTTACTTTGCATCTACGGCTGACCCAGACCATAAAGTGTGGGAGTATCGTTTGATTTCTGATGACAACATTAAGCTTGGCAACACTTGCAAGTACACTTTAGGTACAGCTCATAAGGTCGAGGAGGGATAAACTATGCTGGATAGATTTAAGTATTCAGAAGTGCGGCAAGAGATTATCAACGCACTTAGAACTGATCTGATGGGGCCTCAGTCCGAGAATGAGATATTGGATGAAAACCCCAAAAGCTCATATATTATCGGAATGCTTGCTTCCCAGATCGAAGAAAGAGAATCTTCCACTGCTGGAGAGCAAGAGGTGGATTCTGACATTGCGTATGGGGATTCTGAGGATTATACCGCCGGCGAGGATGATGATAATGAACCCATAATGACCACCAGCTTCAAGTTACCAACTTCAATCGGTATAAGCTTCTATATTGCTTCTTCTACGAAAGCAATCAATATTGATGTAAAATGGGGTGACTATGTTCGTTCGGTTGAGAAGCGGGTTGGAAAAGATGGCAAGGAGTATAACCATGCCAGTTATACCCGACAGCCAACGGTATCCACAATTGTTGTTGATTTTCGATTCGTTTGAAAAAACACAGAAATTGTCTTCAGGAAGATTCCAATGTCATCGTTCATATTTCCAAGATTCCTTTGAAAACGGATATTCCTGGTAACTGCGTATGTCATGAATAGGCGGAAAAATTCCGAAAACGAAGTTGAATCAATGATGTTCCAAGTTGAGCTTAAAGCATATTTGGAAAATGGAGATAGAGTATTCTTTGCGGAGAATATTTGCCGTGATGTACTTGCAGAAGATGAGTTCTATTTTGAACAGCGTCCTATTTTAGGTCGTGGCAGAAACTGTGCTGCAACATGGAATGATGCAGTAGACGGCAGAACATCTTGGGTGAAATCGGATTTTATCCCAGAATATGAGTTTCCTAGCGTAAGTGCTGCATTGAAGGGCTTCGATAAGTTCTTTTTCTCAATGAGATTCATGTCCAATCCCAAAAACAAGGAAGGTATCTTTGAGAGATTAAATGTCTTGGCTGATTCTTATGAAAAATGGATTCAGGAAAAACTAATTTTTGGATGATAAGATGACAAATGCCGATTTCAAAGATGAAATTGGCAGCAAAGTAATTTCCCATTGTAGTGAAGCGCTGGATAGAATCCGTGAAGGTATTGCACTGATTATAAATGATGAAGTTGCTTTCGAGGCATTTTGCTTTATGAATCGCTCTATGTTACTTCAGAGAAATATCATGAGCTATTCTAAAAAGCATGGCGCTGGCATAGAATGCAACTTTAGAGATTTTGTAGACCCAAGAAAGCCTGATACAGATTTTGGTTGGAGACCATTCCAGATTGCGTTCATACTAATGAATTTGAGTGGATTTGTTAATCCAGAACATAAAGACCGGGATGTAGTCGATTTACTGTATTTTCCGACTGGTGGTGGTAAAACTGAGGCATATTTGGGCTTAATGGCGTTTGTGATTGCTAATCGAAGATTGCGCGCCTCTGAAGCATCTGAGTATAACGCTGATGGTGGAGTAACCGCAATGCTTTCACTATACGCTACGCCTTTTTGACGACACAGCAGAGAGATCGAATTACGAAAATGGTTATTGCCGCTGAACTTATTCGTCAAAAAACATATCCTAAGTATGGAAAGGAACCTATTAGTATTGGTTTTTGGGTAGGTGGCGGTGTAACACCCAACAAATTTGATGAGTTGGTAGAAAAAGCTGATAAGCCAGGCGAGGCAAAAAGAAAAACGCAATCTGCTTTATAAGCAGCTGTTGACTTGCCCGTTTTGCGGAAAAAACCTCTTACGGAAGATGAGTTTAATATTGACCCTGACAGAAAATCTGTTGCTATTTATTGTGCAGATAGAAATTGTATGTTCTATAAGTACAAACAGGATTGCATTCAGATTCCGGTGTATCTTGTTGATGAGGAAATCTATGCGAAATGTCCGACAATTATTTTGTCTACCGTTGATAAATTTGCCCGCCTTCCTTGGGATGTTAAGACAAATGCGTTGTTTGGAAGAGTTGATAGGGTTTGCAGCCGTGATGGGTATGTTGCCATTGGAGAAGAACATAAACGACACAATAGAATGCAAGGTCTTCCACTTCAACATTAACTCCAATTGACCGTTTCTTCCGCTGAGCTAATCATCCAAGATGAGCTTCATTTAATCTCTGGACCTCTTGGGACGGTTTATGGCATATGAAACTATTATTGAGGATATGTGTACTATGGCGATAGAAGATTAAACCGAAGTATGTGGTCTCAACTGCCACCATTAAAAACGCATCGGAGCAGACACAGGTTTTTTATGCACGAAAATCAACTGCACAGTTTCCTCCAACGGTTTTTGAAATCGGTGACAGTTTCTTCATCAATGAAATATCCACTAAAGATGACCCATTCCGAAAAATATGTTGGAGTATGCGCACCAGTGCAATCCGTAAAGACTACACTGTTAAGAATGTATGCAATCATTCTTCAGACTTCTTATCAACTTGCTCGGAAGGATGAATACAAGGATGTGATTGATCCGTATTATTCCTTGGTGGGATATTACAACAGTATTCGAGAACTTGGTGGTGCAGTACGCTTGTTACAAGACGACATTCCGAAAAGAATCTATCGTATTAAAACGAAATACAATATGGATAAGGTTCGTTTTCTAAACAAGAAGGTTGAGATAACTTCCAGAATGTCCTCCTACGAGATACCGAATAAATTAAGACAGTTGGAAGCTACCTGTGATTCAAGGGATTGTCTTGATACAGCCGTTGCAACCAATATGATAGCGGTCGGTATGGATGTTGACCGTCTTGGGCTAATGGTCGTAACCGGACAGCCGAAGCAAAATTCTGAATATATTCAAGCAACAAGCCGAATTGGTCGTGCTTTCCCAGGACTTGTCTTTACGCTTTATAACCCATATCGTCCTCGCGATTTGTCGCATTATGAGAATTTTACGGGCTATCATTCGCAGCTATATAGGTTTGTTGAAGGTACAACAGCAACTCCGTTCTCTGCAAGAGCAAGAGACCGCGTAATGCACGCTCTAATAATTTCTGCAATTCGGTTAAAATATCCAGAAATGGCATCTAATGATGGTGCTGCTAATATTGCTGCTCTTTCCGATATACAAATGTCTGAGATAAAGCTTTAATTCTTGAACGGCTTAATATAGTTAAACCAGAAGTAAGACTGGATGCAGAGAACGAAATTGACCAGTTTATTGATTGGTGGAAGATGCTGGCAGCACAAGGCAAACCTTTGCGGTACTATGTTTATGGAACTGATAAATATAACCGCCTTATGAATTATTATGGACAGTCATGTAAGGATACTGAGAAGGCTACACTAAGCTCTATGCGTGAAGTGGAAAACGCGGCAAATATGTTCTATTACACAGAGGAGTAAGATGGCAGGATACGATAACAATAAATTGGGTGAATTGCGCCCTAACCAAATTATTACAACATTCGGCCCAGGTGCGATTGTTGATGCTATTAAGGATTCGGTAACAGTACTTGATATTAACTATTGGAAAGAAAAGGGCAAGAAAATTATAGACGGAAGGTTGGCTTCTTATCTTGGCGTTGACTGCTTTTATATGCCTCGAACTTCATATTCTGGTGATTTGCCGGTAATTTCTTTCCCTTCCATTCATGTGTGTTCAAATTTGAATTGTGGTCGGCTTTTCGATGCACGGGACAACTTTGATTTGGAAAGGTATTTGAGGTTTGGAGTTACTTGCCCGGATTGCCACAAGCCTGCATATCCGTCTCGATTTATTACTATTTGCGAAAATGGACACATGGATGATTTCCCGTGGAATTGGTGGGTTCATCGCGGCATGACCAACTGCAAAGGAAAGTTAAAAATGTACTCAACAGGAAATACTGACACTTGCGGATATGTGGGTCGAGTGTGAACTGTGTGGTGCGAAAAGAAGCATGAGCGGAGCTACGCAAGAAGATAACTTTAGCGAATTGCGCTGTTCAGGTCATCATCCTTTCCGTCCGAGATCAAGAAATGAAAGATGCGATAAAAAGGTAATACCATCACAGAGAGGTGCATCAAATGTCTATTTCTCTGTAAGTAGGAGTGCTATTTCTATTCCTCCATGGATTAATCCTTTGTACAATTTAGTCGATGAACATCTTCATGATATTGAACTTTTGAAAGATGTAATGGGAGATGATGGTGTAACTGCCGCATATAACAAGTTTTTGCTGAAAAATTATACTCGTACGGAGTTTGATGAAGCTCTAACTCGTAGATTGAGTAATATAACAGAGTTCAAAGAGATTAAGCAGATGGAGTATGATGCTATAACTCATCATAATGATCCTGCCTATGCTTCTGATAAAAAACATTTCAAAGCAGAGGAGGACAGTTTGCCAGAATATCTAAAACCCTATTTTAGTAGGGTTATCAGAATCACTCGCCTTCGTGAAGTGAAAGTATTACTTGGATTTACTCGCGTAGATGCACCTGATCCGGATGCGGACGTCCAGGCTAATGTCGTTTATCTTAATAAAGGAAAGAGTGAAAAATGGTTGCCGGCGGCTGAAGTCAATGGTGAAGGTGTTTTCATCGAGTTTAATAAAGAGACATTAGAGAAGTGGCTTGGTATTCCGTCAGTAAAGGCACTTTCCCAGAGGTATGAAGAGTGCTATGAGGAGTTCTGTAATGCTAAAGGTTGGACATTAAATGTAAAGAGAAATGCAACCTATGTGTTAATGCATACTTTCGCACATTTGTTAATTAAGCAAATGTCGATGGCATCTGGATATTCATCTGCGGCAATACGAGAAAGAATCTACTTTAGTGAAAAAATGACTGGTATTCTTCTGTACACAGGAAGTGCAGATAAGGAAGGCTCATTAGGAGGTTTAGTAGAGCTTGGTAACATTGGAAAATTAGTTCCTTTAATGAAAGATGCATTCCAAGAGGCACTTCTCTGCACTAATGATCCAGAATGTATGAGTCATGCTCCGGCTGGAAATAACCTTAACGGAGCGGCCTGCCATTCCTGCTGTATGATTTCTGAAACAGCCTGTGAAAATGGAAACCGTATGCTTGATCGTGGCTTGGTAGTCCCGTTGCAAGTCGCGAACGAGAGTCATATTTCAGAGAGTTGGTGTGTGAGCTATGTCAACTGGAAATGTGAATTTAGACATTTTACTTGGTCAAATTGAAGCAGACAGAATCGGGGATACAAAACAATCCATTCCACAAATAATGACACGATACCCTTCCTTGTCACAGAAACAAGCAGAAGAGATTTATCAATTAGTTACAGCGTCCTCTACCGAAGAAAATGCTGTAACTGCTTCATTAGTAGCTACGGTACCTCCGTCTTTTTCTGTAAGAGCAAAATCAACAAAGAATACTGTTGAGGGGATGATTCGGCAAGCAAAACGAAGTGTTTTGATTACAGGATACTCGCTGTCCGGATACTTTACTGACCTTGTTGATGTCCTTATTGATAAAAGCCAAAAGGGAGTTTATGTGAAATTCTTTGTGAATAATATTGAGAACCAAAAAGGTTTTGACAAACTTTGCAGGTACAAGGGAAGATTTTTGCATATATACAATTTCAAGGGACGTAATGATTCAATGGCCGCTTTACACGCAAAGGTGATTTCAGTTGATGAGCAACACACACTAATTACATCGGCAAACTTATCCTATCATGGGCAAGAAGGGAATATTGAGCTTGGTACACTTGTGGATTCAAAAAGAAATTGCCAAGCAAGTTAATGATATTTTTACTCATCTGGTTTTCACTAAGGTTGTGAAGAAAAATATAGCAACCAGTTCCAGATGAGGATGCCACCGCACAGGTATTTCCGTACGTAAAATAACTTGGGTTTTAGAAAAACCGCTTTAAAATTACATAGGTAAAAGGTAGAAAATAGATGAGTGTAATGTGTCGCTTGTTTACGGTTTCTACCTTTTTCGTTTCCAACAAAAACTAATTGATGCATTTGTCTTAAACAGACAAATTATATACTCCTGGATTGTGATACTTTTATCAAGTAAACAAAGGGAGAGAACTATGAATAAACGTTTATTTGCGGCATGCTTAAGCGTAGGTATGCTACTAGCTGGATGTTCAGCGAAGAAGAGTAGTACTGTTAAAGATGGTACTTATGAGGAAACGGTTGATGGACGTAACGGCAAGGTTACAGTCAGTACAACTATTTCTTCTGGAAAGATCACAAATGTAGAAGTAAAAGATAATGAAGAAACACCAGAAATTGCTGGTACTGCTATTACAGAGTTACCAAAGAAGATTGTTGAAAAGAACAGTCCTAATGTAGATGGGGTAACTGGTGCGACAATCACTTCTGATGCGATTAAGGAAGCAGTTAAGAATGCAATTAAGACTGCTGGTGGTGATCCTGATTCATTTGGTGGTGAAAGTTCCCAAGTATCTGAATCAAAGACTGAGAAATTAACTGCTGATGTAGTTGTTATTGGTGCGGGTGGTGCAGGTATTACTGCCGCATTAACAGCTCAACAAAATGGTGCACAGGTAATCTTACTTGAAAAGTCTGCGAATATTGGTGGTGTATCTGTTATTGCTGGTGGACCAATGGGTATTAACTCTAAGGAACAAAAAGAAGCAGGTGTAGCTGGTACATTTACAACACAGGAAGTACTTGCATATTGGCAGTCTTATAACTGCTGGATGGATGATGGACAGTTGTTCTATAACATCGCTAACCGCTCTGGTGAAACAATTGACTGGTTAGAAGAGAATGGTATGGACCTTGTATATGTTGGTAATGAACAGAAAGCACATGCTAATGGCTTTCCAACTTACCATGCATACGCAGATCAATCTAATAAGTTAGGTTATTATCAGGCTCTATTAAAGCAGTTTGAAAATGCTGGTGGTAAGATTTACTATCAGACTCCTGCAGTAGAACTGAAGTCAGATGGGAATAAGATTACAGGTGTTGTTGCGAAGTCTTCCGATACAACATATGAAATTTCATGTGATGCGGCTGTACTTGCTACAGGTGGTTTCGGTGCGAATGCAGATGTCATTGAAAAGGAAGTTGGTTATCCACTTGTCACATTTACAACAGGTACACAAACAGGTGATGGTGCATCCATGTCACAAGCAATCGGTGCTGGTAAGGGTAAGACAATCCAGCAGTACCATGGTGTAACATCCTACTCTGGAATTGAACCGGGTTCTGGTAAAGATGAAATCGCAAAGGCTATTTATCTTGCGACAAGTATTTGGGTGAACCAACGTGGTTCAAGATTTGCACCAGAAGATTTAAACTATGATACAGCGCTATCTTCAAATGCTGCTGCTACACAAGGTGAATGCTATTTCTCAATCATGTCAGAAGATATGGTAAAGAAAGTAGAGCAGGGTGGTTCTAAGGAATTGAATGTAGATACAGCTGTTGGATATCAACCATCATTACCACTATTTAGTGTGAATGAACCATGGACAGAGTTTAGATCTGCACTAGAAAATGGTGTTAAAAATGGTACCGTGTTCAAGGGTGATACAGTGGAAGATCTTGCAAAGGCGATGGGTGTTGATGCCAATGCATTAAAGAAGACAATTAGTGCATACAACGCAGATTGCGCAAATGGATCAGATGCGGTATACGGCAAAGATTCTAAGTATATTATCTCTGAGGTGATGGTCCATACTATGCTGTTAAGGCAAGACCAGTATCCTTAGGTGGTATTGAGTGGAGTACTTGTTAACTCTAACCTAGAAGTTATCAAGCAAGATGGAACAGTTATCGGTGGTCTATACGCTGCTGGTAATGAAATTGCAGAAATCTATAGCAACTCATATCCACTCGTTGAAGGTGTTACATTAATGACAGCTCTAACAGGTGGAAGAATCTGTGGTGAAGCTGCAGCTGAATACGCAACAAAAATAATCCCACTCGGGAGAAATCGTAAGATTTCTCCTTTTCTTATGGGGAATAAAAGAAATCAATATGTATATACTCTTTAGAGTATCAAACCAAAAAGATTCTTTAAGTAATATGTATTGAAATATGCACCCTAAAAAGTATATAATTTTGGGTGCATGGAGGATGTGTATGATTTCGATTGTTAATCAAATAGAAAATTTATTCTCGAAAAAATCCAGGTAAAAATCTATTCAATAAATGATTTCTACTATTTGGGTACAAAGAATACGATTAAATCAGCAATTTATCGATTAAATGAGCAAATAAGATTACAAGAATACTCGATGGGTTATATACAAAACCTAAGTACAGTGAAGTCTTAAATGAGTATTCTTTCCTGATAGTAATTTAATTGCGGATAAACTTGCGATAAGTTTTCTTGGACAATAGCGCCTACAGGAGATACTGCATTAAATGTCACAGGGATTATCCACACAGGTTCCAAATGAATATATTTATATTTCAGATGGTCCATACAGGGAATACTTATACAGAAATAAGAAGATTATTTTTAGACATACAACAAATAGGAATATCACATGCTATTCAAAGGAATTATCTATTTTAATTCAAAGCAATTAAAGCACTTGGTAAAGATAATATTAGAGAGAATGAAATAAAAAGACTTTCATATATTTGCGTGAATTCAAGAGAACTTTAGTTTGATATTTTAAAATTACCCTTTTGGATACAAGGGGTTTTAAAGAGAATAAAGGAAGTTCTAGATGAATAAATTGCTTGAATTATCAAATGATCAGTTAGACCTAGTTATACAGAATACTGCGGATAAACTAGAAATTTCGAGAACTATTGTTGAGAAGGATTTTTGGGTTTGCATCATTCTAAACTATTTATTTAATGAATTTAAATATAAAGATTCAATAATTTTCAAAGGAGGACTAGTCTTTCTAAAGTATTTAACTTAATTCAAAGATTTTCAGAAGATGTTGACATTGCCTTGGATTGAGAGTTTTAGGATATAAAAGCTTTAGAGCCCTATAAAGAAAAGAAAGTATTACTCAGCAAAGTAACTTTTAATAAAAGATTAATGAAGATACTAAGGTATTTCAAAGATGTATTTCTACCTATTTTACAGTCAGATTTTTGAAAAAGATACTAAAAGATTGTACTCAGAGATTTTTATATAGATGAAACAGATGGTAATACGATTTGTTTTGATTATCCTAAGTATCATGATTTTTGATGGTGGTTTTATTTTACAACAATTCGTTTGGAAAATTGGTTTGTGGCTGAACCAATTCCTAAAAATAGACATAGAATAAGAACATATATAGAAGAAGTGTATCCTGATATTTTTGATGAAAATATTTATGTATTGCAGTGGATAGTTTAAGAACTTTCTATGAGAAGATTACGATACTTCACAGGGAGGCAAATAGAAAAAAATGGTCATTATCCACTTCGATACCAAGGCATTATTATGATGTTTTACAAAATGATTCTTACAGATATTAAAGAGAAAAAGTTTAACCCACTTAGAAAATGCTGAAATCTGATATACATTTTAAAAAGAAATTTTATCGTTGTAATTGGGGCAAAAATACGACGAAATTATGGAAGGTAAGTAAAACTTGTTCCTTCTAACGAAGGAATGAATGTTTTCTTGAATGATTACCGAAGAATGGAAAAATATGTTATTTGGTGATTTAGTTCCATTTGATAGGATTATTAGAAAAATTCAAGAGTATGAGTCAGAGTTAAATATGAGTATAAAAATATATCTGTAACTCTACAAAACAGTGCTACTAAAAACTATTGCATTATTCATGGTAAAAATAAAACTATGAAAAAGATGAATTATTTGATTTGGTTAGTGAGTGTGCAACACTTGAAATATTTAGTGAAAAGGCTGCGAGTTAATTCAAAATCCGATTTGGATTATGGATGATGCATATCAATTAGTAACCTGCTCTAAGGTACCAGATGCTTACGTATATTTATCATTTTTACAAGATACAAAACTAAAACGAAGCTTTGTAAATCGATTGATAGAACGAGGACTACTCAATGAGAATGGTATTCGAAAACCATTGCGTATATTCGATACGGAGTATCAAAGAGATGTTTATGTAATCGATATTTTTTTGCAAAAAGAAGTCGATTGGAAAAACTTACGGTTGCGGTGGAGAATGAAATTAGTGAAGAGGATGTTAAATTACTTGCGGATGCTTCATCAATCTATCTACGTCATCAACTTACAAATCATGGATCGAAACGTGAACAAGCATTTACCTTACTGCTACAAAAAGATGAAGAGAGTCAATCGCTAGGTCTTCAATTACTACAAGAAACTGGTTATCTCGTCAAAGGTACTTACATGCTTGCATATATTGATACTACGATTGCAAATCGTATTACTGTATTGCGTTCTTTCTTAAGTGAGATACAGAAGAGTGATGTAAACCTATTAGGTGGTATTGTGAATGAACAGTGTTATCTTTTATTGGCGAGCACAAACTATATTGATTTGAAACAATACCCAAATATTCATGTTGGATATAGTATGCAGTTTGAAAAACTTCATCATCTTGATGGATATGCTAGACAGGCAGAATATGCAGCTAGTAAGGCAAAGGGAAAAGAGGCAAACTTCCAGAATCTAATTGATTTCTATTTGCATAGCCAGTTAGAAAAACAATTACCACTAGATACATTGGTTGACTTAAAAATACGAAAACTCATCTCGTATGATCATAAGTATGAGACGAAGTATTACGAGACATTGTGTATGTATGTTAACTCACAATACTCAAAACAGAAGACTGCAGAAGGGCTCTATATTCATCTGAATACCGTTAAGTATCGTCTTCAGCAGATTGAAAAATTATTTGATATCGATTTTGAAAAAGACGAGAAATTGATACGTTTGGCAATGTTAGTGCATCACGTTTAATTTTTTATTGCATTTGACTTTTCAAATTAGAAAAAAGAAGTATACTATTAATGTGTTAGTTATAGTTAACTAAAGGAGCGTTTATATGAATATTTCAACATTCTTAGTATTAATGGTCGTTGTTGTAATCGTTGCATTCGATATTCGTTATGTAATGAAGAACGGAGTAAGCTCCTGTAGTGGAGATTGTAGTTCTGGCTGTCATTCTTCCTGTCAGATGGGTAGGAGACATCAAAAAAGGCACAACGCAATATCCGTATTCAAAAATAAGATTAAGTCCTTGTTAGGATTATCGAAGTAATCTATAAGCCACTACGGTGGCTTTTTCTTTTACTATTTACATGTTGTAAATATGAATTATAAAAAGAAGATACGAGAAAAGATTGAAAAAAATGGGTGGATTTATTACAAGTGGTGAACTCGTGAATTCTAATATCCCAACTATATATTTAACTAGAATGGTTGAAGCAGGAGAATTAGTTCGTGAAGAAAGAGGAGTATATCTTTCTGCAAAAGGTGATTATGACGAATATTACTTCTTCCAAAAATAAGTATAAAGTTGCAATCTACTCGTATGTATCTGCTTTGTATCTATTTCAATTTACAGACATCATTCCTTCAGAATTAGAAGTAACAGTGTACAAAGGATATAATGCAAGCTGTATTCAACGTGATAAAAGAGTGCATTATGTGAATAAAGATATATATGAACTAGGTATTACTCAATGTAAAACGATTTATGGAAACAAAGTAAATGTCTATGATTTAGAAAGAACGGTTTTGTGATTTTTGTGAAAAATAGAAATAAAGTCGAGGCTGAGTTATTTTGAAAAATAATAACAAGATATGCTCGTTATCGTAATAAAGATTTTAATAAGTTATATACATATGCAAAAAGATGAATATCTACGATAAAGTGAAAGATATTTTTGGAATTGTTGGTATCTAAATGATAATTATGATCGGTTTCAACTATTTACTTATTTGTTAATCTAGTTATTTGCTTTCTTGCAAAGCGATAGTTTAAGGGTGTAGGCTATAAGTAGATGTTTTAACGACAATCATTACCAACCAAAATCATTCATAATTTTTAGTGGGAAGAAAATGAAAACAGAATACAAAGTTATTGCACGGTTACATCTGTATTAGACCAATATACTGGTGCTGCCAGCATACCAATTCATCAAACGTCCATGTTTCATAATACAGAGTTGTATTGTGATGAGCAGAAGTATTTGTACACCCGTTTCTCCAATCCAACGATTGATGCATTAGAAGATGGTCTTCGTTGTATTGAGAATGCCAAAATATGCATTGAGTTTTTAGTTCTGGTATGAGTGCGATATCGAAATGTTTTGATGTTGTTGAATGCTGGTGAACATGTCATCCTTCCAAAGGAAGTGTATGGTGGTACTTGTCAGTTTGCGACGAAGATTCTACCTCGTTATCAAATCTCAGCGAGTTTTGTAGATATGGCAAATCTTGCAGAGATAGAAAGTGCGATTACAGATAACACACGCATGATCTATATTGAGACGCCATCCAATCCTTTATTAAAGGTATGTGATGTTGGCGCAATCGTATCCATTGCGAAAAAGTATGGGTTGATTGCGGTAGCCGATAACACCTTTATGACGACGCTATTCCAAGATACACTTGCGTTAGGTGTTGATATCGTTGTAGAGAGTGCTACGAAGTTTATCAATGGTCATAGTGATGTAGTGGCTGGTGTTGTTGCGACAAACAATGAAGACTACTACAAAGCAGTTAGTTCTATTTCGAAAAGAACTTTGGTGGTATCTTAGGTGTACAAGATGCTTGGCTAATTATGCGTGGTATGAAGACGATGGGTTTACGTATGAAACAGTCTTCCGAAAATGCACAAGCAATCGCAGAATTCTTGTACAACCATCCAAAGATTAAACAGGTATATTATCCAGGTTTAGAATCTCATCCCGGTCATGTTATTCATATGTCTCAAGCCAAGAGTGGTGGTGCAGTAGTATCATTTTCTCTAGCGAGCAAAGAGGATTTGATGTCTTTTACAAGGAAGGTAAAGATTCCAATTTTGGCAGTTAGTTTAGGTGGTGTTGAATCAATTTTATCTCATCCTGCAACGATGTCTCATGCTTGTTTAAGTGTAGAAGAGCGCTTAGAACAGGGAGTAACCGATGAACTGTTACGCTTGTCTTGTGGTATTGAGGATATTACAGATTTACTGGAAGACTTTAAGCAAGCATTAGAATAATGGAAAAATATACATCGTATTTTGTATACATGATAAGATGTAAATATCAACTTTTGAATCGTTGAATCATTCAACGATTTTTCGTGGAATAGACAATAGAACAGTGTACATAGTGAATGGGGTGGATTATGTTAAATACATTTGTGCTATTAGGAAAGGTACATTCGTTACCTTTGATACAAGGAACGAACCTTTCGGAGAATCAATCAACGATAGAGATTGAGTGTCAACGTGCATTTACGGACAATGGAGTGATGTCGGATAGTTTTTACTGTGCGCTTGTGGCTGGGATTGCGGAGTCTTGTAAGGCTGCCTGTAAGATTGGAACAGTGATTGCGATTAAGGGAAGGGTGGAAGTGAATTTACAGACCAAAGCGATGGAGTTAATTGCGGAAAAAGGTTGAGTTTATCCGATAAGTAGAGATTTGGGATACTTCACTATATGTAAAGCAGAGATAACTATGATACCTGACTTTAGAGTTGAACATTAAAAATGGTAAAACTACAGATTAGAATCTATAGTTCAACACCTTTTTAGTTTTTGTTGGAGATAAGAAATAATTGTCTAAAGGTAATCCTGTATGTCGGATAATTCAGTAATGAAGTTGGTTCCTATGGATATGTTTGTGTAACTGTCTCTCCTTCAACTAACTGGAACTTTGTAGAATTCATTCAGTTCTGAAGAGGGATATTTGTTTTCCAAAAACTTTGAATTGAAATATTCTCTGCAGCAGTACGGTAAGATAACATATTAAGAAATGTCCCTTTTATTGTATTCTCGAGTTGTAGATAAACAGGTCTTGCATCTAGATCTTGATTTCATGATCCTGAATGATTCTTCTATCCTCCACAGATTGTGGTATGTTTCATATAGTTGTTCGGCATCTGCCTTTATTTCAGATGACAAGCATATTGTATCCGGCCAACTTCAAGTCATTATCTATCGTTTCGATTGATGATGGCCTTACTTATCTTCTGTTTCTTTTCCGTTTGCAGCTAGATCTGAAAGTGACGTATTTTTGCACTTCTCCATATTCACTCCTTTGCTAGTGATGACGGATAGACCTTGGCTTTTTCTACCAGCTTGTTTATTTCATATTTGTGCTTGCCAGTGTTGGATTGTATGTGACGACTCTTTTTCTTTGATGTTTACTTTTTCTTTTTCCCATTTTCATCTGTATATGTATGGAATTCATCAATACATTCTTTACAGTAATAAATGATTTCACCATTGCTGTCTTTGATTGCTGTGTAGTCATTAGGTAGTAGGACTCATATCTTTTTCTGTTTCAGGTAACTGCTTGACGGACTTGGAAAAGAGGTATCCATCACCGTTTGTCAAAGCTGAGTATATTCTCTGAACAGTTCAGTCCCTTATCAGCTACGCGTATGGTTTTTCCATGTACTTCATGTCTTTTCCTTCAGGTCTTTCAGCACATCTCTCAGTACAGGCTTTTTCCGATTCGTTTCCGGATACATCTTCATGCCGACAGGAATCTGATTCGCATCCAGCAGTAATCCCAGTCCAATGATAGGATCTTCCTGTTTTCTTTGCTTGGACCTTTTCTTCTGAAGTCATCTTCTGTCGATTTTCGAAACAGAAGTTCGTGCAGTCAAAATAGGTGACATCAGTATCGATGAAATATTTTTCTTTGACTCTGAAGTGAACAGTTCAACGATCTTCTCGTAGTCATTTCCATAAAATGCCAGTGCACGCAACAGTTGATCGTAGTTGAATGAATAAGGGATATGAAGCTGGGGAAGGATTTCATAATATGTCTTGTATTTACTACATGGAGAAACACATCGAGTATATACAAGAAGAGAAAGGACTCATAAAGATCGAATTGAAACCAGTAGTAAATTTATAGAAATCAATAAACTTCTTGATATCAAGCTTTTCGAGAATAGATTTCAAAGGGAAATAGCCAAGATACCTTCTTGGAGAAACAGAAGTAATTTTCTTGATTTTTATCTTGCTTGTTATCCAGATTCATTTTATCGACTTCATCCCCGTAGAAAGCAACAGGATCATCAATACCAGCAGCTTTTAGTTTGGAAACAGAACCAGGGACCTGATACAACGATGCTTGGTACCTTTGGTAGCAGGAGAATAAAATGACTCTAAATAGCGAGATACGTATTGTTTTGTTGTTTAGCGATCTTAAGGAAATAAGCCATAAAACACCTCTCCTATATAATCACACCATTACACCATTAAAAGGAAGAGATAAAAACAAATTTGTCAAGTTTTCGAACAACAAAAAAAGCCCATCAATACTGGACTTGAATTACTTTATCAAAAATGTGCTCCTAAAGATTAATGGTGCTAACTTCTAAAGACGGAGTTAATTGCGGAAAAGGTTGAGTTTATCCGATAAGTAGAGTTTGGGATACTTACTATATGTAAAGCAGAGATAACTATGATAAAATAAGGACGTTTGATAAAGTGAGGTATAAAACATGGCATTTGATTCCTTGAGTGACAGACTGAATAAAGCGTTACGTAATGTGGCCGGTAAGGGTACGTTAACGGATAATAACATGGAAGACATGCTGAAAGAAGTGCGTCTAGCATTACTTGAAGCAGATGTAAACTATCGTATTGTAAAAGAGTTCTTAGATGAGATTCGTACAAAGTCCAGAGGTGAGGAAGTACTACAGAGCGTAGAACCTGGACAACAGCTCGTTAAGATCGTTCATGATCAAATCATTGAATTACTTGGTACAGAAGAAGCTGGTCTCAACTTTGTAGAAGATGGCATTACGAAAATCATGCTTGTCGGTTTACAAGGTACAGGTAAGACAACCAGCGTTGCGAAGATTGCACGTATCTGTAAAGAGAAGTTCAATAAGAAGGTATTGTTAATTGCGGCCGACGTGATTCGTCCTGCTGCGATTGATCAGTTACAGACATTAGGTAAGGAAATTGATACTGAAGTATTTACCTTAGGTACAGAGACTCCAGCTGTTGAAACAGTTCGTCAGGGTATGGAATATGCTGAAAAGAATGGTTTCGATACAGTATTTATCGATACTGCTGGTCGTTTACATATCGATGAAGCGTTAATGAATGAGTTAAAGGATATCAATGAACTTGTTCATCCTAATGATATTCTCCTTACAGTCGATGCGATGACTGGTCAGATATCGTTAACGTAGCGCAAGTTTTTAAGGATGCGTTACCACTAACAGGTTTAGTTGTAACGAAGTTTGATGGTGACTCTAGAGGTGGTGGTGTTCTTTCTGTTAAGAAGATCACAGGCGTTCCTATCAAGTTTGTCGGTGAAGGTGAAAAGATTGAGGATATGGATATCTTCCATCCTGATCGTATGGCTGACTGTATTCTTGGAATGGGTGACGTTGTAACACTTGTAGAAAAAGGCACAGAGAAGTTAGACTCGAAGAAGCCAACAGATGGCTGAACGTATGCTTGCAGGTCAATTCACAATGGATGATATGTTAAAGCAGTTTGAACAGATTCAAAAGTTAGGTCCTCTTTGGTGGCATTATGAAGATGATTCCGTATGAATCAATACGCTGGTATGTTAGATGAAGCCAAGGCAAGTGACCTCGATGCGTCATATGAAGGCAATTATCCAGTCTATGACATTTGAAGAGCGTGCACATCCAGAAAAAGATGCGTGGCACAATGAAGAAGCGTGTGGCACGTGGTTCTGGTCGTAGTGTAGATGAAGTGAATAAGCTCATCAACCAGTTTGGTAAGATGAAGAAGCTGATGGACTCCATGGGCAATATGCAAAGAAATGGCTCTTTAAACCAAGAAAATCTAGAAAAGATGATGGGTAATGCTCAAAAAGCGTGCAGGCCAAAAACTTCCCAAATGGCTTTTGGTGGAAAGAATCCATTTAAATTTTAATGATGTAAAGGTTTTTTTACTTGACAGTGAATTTCGAATCAGTATAATAAACATGTAAGAAATAGGAGGTATTTATACCATGGCAGTTAAATTACGTTTAAAGAGAATGGGTGCCAAGAAGGCTCCAAGATATCGTATCGTTGCGGCAGACTCACGTTTTGCAGAGATGGACGTGAAATCGAAACAATCGGACATATCAATCCAACAACAGAAATCCTGAAACAGTAGTAGTAAATGAAGAAAAGGCTCTTAATTGGTTAAGAAACGGTGCTCAGCCTTCTGATACAGTTAGAAACATTCTTTTCTCGTCAAGGTATCATGAAGAAGTTCCATGATGAGAAGGTAGCCGCTAAGAAGAAAGCGTAAGCATCATGGCAGAGCTGGATAAGGTACTTCTAAATTTAGTTAAGCCAATGGTTGAAGACAAGGAATCCTTGGATGTACGTCTGATGCCTAGCTTAGATGATAAAGAAGTTTTGTTACATGTTTATGCAAAAATGATGATATTGCTCGTCTGATTGGCAGAAAGGGCAGTATGGCAAGCGCATTACGTCAAGTAATGTCCGTTGCTTCTCATAGTACAACAAGAAAGTAACAATCAAGTTCGAACAGATTTATGATGCTATGGCATCCTTTTTGAAAACAAAGGAGAAGGAAGATGGCATATATTTGTATTGGCAAAAATTATCAATACGCATGGTATCAAAGGAGAAGTAAAGATTGAAAGTTACTCCGACTTTGATGAAGAAAGATATACCAAGAGTAAACAAGTATATATTCGTGTTGATGAGAAGTATCTACCACATAAGGTAGCTTCCTATCGTAAGCACAAAGGCTTTCCACTTGTATCCTTTGTGGACTTGCAGAATATCAACTTTGTAGAGCAGTATAAGGGATGTGAAATCTACATCGATGAAGCAGATCGCAAACAACTCAAAAAGGGTGAATACTATCGCAAAGACCTTATTGGTTTAACGGTTGTGGATGAAGAAGGTATTACATTAGGTACAATCATCAGTGTTGAAGAAACACTCGCGTGCTCAAAATATTTACGTCTTCGATTAGAAGACGAAAAAGAAGTGCTAATTCCTTACATTCCAATGATTGTAAAGAACGTAGATTTAGATAAGAAAGTGATAACGATTCATCGTATGGGAGGTCTACTATGAGGATTACCGTATTAACACTATTTCCAGAGATGTATCGTGACTTTGTCAGTACTTCAATCATTGGCCGTGCCATTGAAAGAGGACTTGTTACAGTAGACTTCGTACAGATACGTGATTTCGCTCATGATCACTATCGCCATGTGGATGATAAGCCATTTGGTGGAGGACTTGGACAAGTGATGAAGTGTCAACCAGTACTGGACGCACTCAATTCTGTAAAGAGTGAAAATAGTTATAGTATGATGATGTCACCAGCAGGTAATGTATATAACCAATCCAAGGCAAGACAGTTATCACAAAAAGATCATCTGATTCTATTGTGTGGCCATTATGAGGGTTTTGATGCACGTATTAACAAACATGTAGATGAACTTGTCAGTATTGGAGACTATGTCTTGACGGGTGGGGAAATGGCTTCTATGGTCATTATGGATAGTGTGATTCGTTTGCTGAATGGTGTGATTCGTGAAGGTTCTACCGATGATGAATCTCATGAGAATGGCCCACTTGAATACCCACATACACACAACCTGCAGATTACCAAGGGGATAAGGTACCAGATATCTTATTGAGTGGTCATCATGCTAAGATACAAGAGTGGCGTACACAACAATCCTTACTACTAACAAAGAAAGTAAGACCAGACCTTTTCGAAAAACATCAATTAACAGAATATGAAGAGAAAGTCTGGAAAAACTATGTGATCAAGAGAACGAATAACGCTCTTTTTTTGAATTATGCTTTTATAAATTAAAGCAACTTAAATATTTAATATGATTATGGATTTACGACTACATTATGAATGCCAGATAATTTATCATGGAAAAATTGATGACTTTTTAGGTTGGTAATAAAATTAATAAATATTAGGAGATGGATAAACGAAACAATAAAGAAACATCCAATCTGAATAATGGTATCATTAGGAAATTGCAACAAGATATTAGTTGTAAGACTCCTAATATATATTATGACAAAGTAGAATAAATATGTACGTAATACTAACTTTATAAACGGAAGTTTTCCTGATTGTCACAGAGTTTTTATTCTTACTAATTTCTTGCCTAGTGTATAACCGTGGGTAATTGTTGGGAGAATTATAAATACAAGATTAATTAAAATGAATGTTAGTGAAGATTCTGAAAATAAGTCTTTAAAAACAAAGTCTGAGGGGAACAAATAAAATATTGATAAAAATCCAGTCGACAGCTAGAGCTGCCAGTCTCCTAATCATACCAACTTGGCTTGGTAGTACTGTATTTCGGTCGATTTTTTTCAAGAGTAGGGATAAAGGTAGTAAATATAGGTGTCATTAGATAGCCAATCATGCCACCCATTGTATTAAAAATCAAATCATCAACCTGAAATAGACGGTATGGTGCATTGTAAATCCAGAATAATCCTGTTAATTGACTAAGTTCAAAGAATAAAGTCAGTAAAAACTAAATATTATTGTTTGTTTGAAGTTACGATTAAAAAGGTAACGCATGAATACACCGAATGGGATTGTTAATATAATATTAAAAACAACCTGTAAAAAGCAAACTCTTTAAATAAGTGCAAATATGTAAATGGTTTGTTTGGAATTACTTGTGTTTCTCGAATAATATCTTTTATAGAAGAAAAAGGAATTAAATCATATGTTTGTCTATTTGTTCCATATAGCGAAATAATATCCTAGTTTGAGGCAATGGTAAAATGACTTGAAAATATGCACATAGTAAATAAAGAACAAATGCATAAATAGCAAGTATCCGTAGTTTGTTTTACAAAACCAAATTTTTCTATACTGATAAATATATACAGGCAAAACAATTAATGCTGCGATAAAAGGAAATGTAAGCATCGCAATTCTAATCGGAATAAATATATTTGCATAAGAACCTCCAAACTTTTAAAAGCACCGTGTAAATTTAACATATTTAATAATAATGCACAATGAGTGTTGGGGAGTTTATATAACTCTAATTAAATGAAGCTGGAGTGAATCAAATGTAGTATAAACAAGGATAAAGATGATTTAAATTGGAATTGCTTGATGTTAGAAATTAACGTCATAACTATAAAACAGGACCTTACTTTTCACTTGAGATTCATTTGAGTGTTTAGACTATCAATCAAAACCCTATTGTAAAAGTAAAAAAGTTCAATTATAATATCGAAGATTTAAGTAGTTGGCTCTAGAAGGGGTTTCATATGAAAACAATCTTAAAAACGCAACAGTCTTTACGCGAAAGGGTTTCGAGAGGATGGATATCGCTATCTCTGGTGATAGACTCCTTGTCCCATTTGATGTTTCAGACATTGTCCAAAGTGATGACGTTGTTTTTGACTTCAATCATAAATATATTTTACCGGGTTTCGTTGATGTACATGTACATTTCCGTGAACCCGGTTTTTCTTATAAAGAAACGATCGGCACAGGTTCAATGGCGGCAGCACACGGAGGATTTACAACTGTATTTACGATGCCTAACTTAAATCCACCTCCTTGTGATTATGCAAGCCTTAAACAACAACTCGATATTATTGAAAAAGATGCAGTGATTAAAGTCGTGCCATTTGGTGCTATCACAGAAAATCAAAAAGGTCGCGGAAAGCTTTCGAAGATGGATGAGATGGCTGCCTACGTAGCGGGTTTCTCTGATGATGGTGTTGGTGTACAAGCAGACTTTACGATGGAAGATGCGATGGTAAAAGTCGCAAGCTTAGGTAAAATCATTTCTGCCCATTGTGAAGATGAAAGTTTGAATACAATCCCATACACTGGCACAACTTCCGCAAGTGAAAGTGTACAAGCCGCAAGAGATATCGAACTATCTGCTAAAACGGGTTGTAAATATCATATTTGTCATGTCTCAGCGAAGGAAACCTTAGATGCGGTAAGAAAAGGAAAGGCAAGAGGAATCAATGTAACATGCGAAACTGGACCACATTACATTGCCTTTAATTCCAATACAATCAAGCATGAAGGAAACTTCAGAATGAATCCTCCAATTAAGTCCCCAGAGGATCAAAAGGCAATCATAGAAGCCATCAAAGATGGAACGATAGATATGATTGCGACAGATCATGCACCACATAGCTTAGAAGAAAAATCGAAAGGTTTTGATAAGTCGTCCTTCGGGGTTGTAGGACTAGAAACATCCTTTGCGGTGTCATATACAGAACTTGTGAAGAAGAATGTGATTTCCTTTGAACGACTCGTTGAATTAATGAGTGTTAATCCTAGAAAGCGATTTGGCTTACCAGGTGGCTATATTGAAAATGGAGAAGTCGCAGATATCTGCGTTGTTGATACGGAAACTACTTGGAAAGTTGATCCAGAAGAATTCTTGACCAAAGGAAGATCGACACCGTTTGAGGGTATGAATCTTACAGGGAAAGTTATCGCAACCTTTGTGGATGGAAAACTCGTTTATCAAGACGAGAAAGAAAGATAAAACATTGTGGAGGGAAAAGAGTGAGAATCATTGAGAATACAAAAATAGCACTGGATACTTACAGGATGGTATTACAAACTAACTGGGTCAGAAATTGAAAAGTTAAAAGCCTTAGTACCAGGTCAATTTATTAATATCAAAATTGAAGGTTTCTATTTACGAAGACCAATCTCCATCGCGGATTGGAATGATGAAAGTTTAACCATTATCTACAAGGTAGTAGGTAAAGGAACAAAGGCACTCAGTGAAATGGAACAAGGTATTGAACTAGATATTCTTTGGCCTTTGGGCAATGGATATAACCTAACGTGGATTCCGAATGAAGCGATATTGATTGGTGGAGGAGTGGGTGTTCCACCGATGTATGGCTTAGCGAAAAAGTTAGTTGAAACAGGAAAGAAACCAAGAATTATTCTTGGGTTTCGAGAGAAAAATCAAGTCTTCTATGATGAAGAATTCAGAAAACTCGGTTTAGAAGTCAAAGTGTATACAGAAGATGGCTCTTATGGGGAAAGAGGCTTTGTGACAATTGGGTTTGATCAAGCGGAGTATGTTTGTGCTTGTGGACCTGAACGCATGTTAGAAGCGATTTATCGTAAAGCACAGGATGGTCAATATAGCTTTGAGGCACGTATGGCATGTGGCTTTGGAGGCTGTATGGGGTGTTCATGCGAAACACTCGTAGGAAATAAGCGTATCTGTAAAGAAGGACCAGTTCTTGTGCATAAGGAGTTGTTATGGAAGTAAATACAAAAGTAAATTTAAGTGGGTTAACATTAGATAATCCAATAATTCCAGCCAGTGGAACATTTGGCTTTGGAAAAGAATATGTAGACTTTTATGACATCAATATCTTAGGATCAATTTCGATCAAAGGAACTACGGTTCAAAAGACGTAAGGAAACCCACAACCCAGAATCGCAGAATGTTATTCTGGATTGATAAACTCGGTAGGTCTGGAAAAATCCAGGTATGGAAAAATGTAATTCTGAAAGAACTTAAAGATTTAGAGAAGATCTATCGAAAACCAGTCATCGCAAATATCAGCGGTTTTTCCGTAGAGGAATATGTCACTTTAGCTAGAGAAATGGATCAGGTTGATAATCGTCGGTATCATCGAAGTGAACATCAGCTGTCCAAAATGTAGACCATGGTGGGACTTGCATTTGGTACAAATGCGAATAACGTTAGAGAACCAACAAAGAAAAATCAAAGAAGTGACGACAAAGCCTGTCTATATGAAACTTAGTCCAAACGTAACAGATATCAAAGAAATTGCACGTGCAGCACAAGAAGGTGGAGCAGATGGTATTTCACTCATCAATACACTGATGGGAATGCGTATTGATATCAATTGCAGAAAGCCAGTCATCGCCAATAAAAAGGTGGCTTTTCTGGACCTGCAATCTTCCTGGTTGCACTAAGAATGGTATATGAAGTTTATGAGGCAAACAAATCTTCCAATCATAGGTATTGGTGGTATCTCAAGTGCAGAAGATGTCATTGAGATGATGATGGCTGGAGCTATTGTCGTACAAATCGGAGCCGCAAATCTTATTAATCCTATGGCTTGTAAAGAAATTATTGAAGAACTTCCACTTGTTATGAAAAAAACTAGGAATTACTTCACTTGATGAAATCATAGGAATCGCACATAAAGATTAAAGAGAAAGGAGAGTCGTTTAACGATAAATCAGGATTGAAAATAGGCGTTTGATTAAAGTTTTAAGAAACAATAGTAGTGATGAATCATTGATGAAAGGAAATCATAATGGAAATTAGAAATTTAATCAGCATCACAGATTTTTCAGTAGAAGAAATCGATAAAATGATTGAAGGGTTGCAGGGGATATCATGGCAAATCCTGACAAATACATCGATATTTGTAAGGGCAAGAAACTGGCAACGCTATTCTTTGAACCAAGCACACGTACAAGACTTAGCTTTGAAGCAGCGATGTTAGAACTTGGTGGTTCTGTATTGGGCTTCTCTGAAGCTTCCTCAAGTTCGGCTTCAAAGGGAGAAAGTGTGAGTGATACGATTCGAACGGTAGGTTGTTATGCGGATATCATCGCTATGAGACATCCAAAGGAAGGCGCACCTATCGTAGCCGCAAGACGAACAACAGTACCTATCATCAATGGTGGTGATGGTGGACATCATCACCCAACCCAAACACTAACAGACCTTCTTACCATCACAAGGGAAAAGGGAAGACTCAATAACCTTACAGTAGGCTTATGTGGAGACTTAAAGTTTGGAAGAACCGTTCACTCTTTAATTGAAGCGATGTTGCGGTATGAGAATGTAAAGTTTGTACTGATTGCACCACCAGAATTACGAGTACCACAGTACATCATTGACATGCTTGAAAAGGCAGGAGCTGAATATAAGCAAGTAGAAACGATGGAAGCTGTTATGCCTGAGTTAGATATCTTATATATGACAAGAGTACAGCGTGAAAGATTCTTCAACGAAGAAGATTATATTCGCTTAAAGGATACTTATATCTTGAATATGGACAAACTTGCAAATGCAAAGAAAGATATGGCAATCTTACACCCACTTCCAAGAGTTAATGAAATATCAGTCGAAGTCGATGATGACCCACGCGCTGCCTATTTTAGACAAGCACTCTGCGGTAAATATATTCGCATGGCTCTAATCTTAAATCTTCTCAACATCGTTAAGGAGGTCAAATAATGAATATCGATGGTGTAAAAACAGGTATTGTACTAGATCATATCAAAGCTGGTAAATCAATGGAAATCTACAGCTTATTACAATTAGAAAAAGCTAGATTGTTCGGTTGCGATTATTCAAAATGTAGTATCTAGAAAATATGGCAAGAAGGATATTATCAAAATCGATTCTATGATTGATTTGGACTTAGATATTCTTGGCTTTATTGATCCTAATATCACAGTTAATAAAAGTTGTCGATGGCGTTCTTTCTAGCAAGGATCATCTCGCAACTACCAAAAAGAACTTGTTAATGTAATCAAGTGTCAAAAATCCAAGATGTATTACTTCGTAGAACGTGAGATACCACATGTATTCTATCTAGCAGATGAGACAAGTGGTAAATACCTCTGCAAGTATTGCGATGTAGAAAGTAAACAGAATAAATAATTGTTTCAAAAACAACGATAGTTCATACAGGAAGAGAGTAAATGCTACTCTCTTTTTCTGGATTGACGTATAATAGATAAAAAGGGGACCATATATATGAAATATACTCACGTAAAAAACACCACTAAAGTGGCTGAATTTTTCTAAAGTTTTTCATTTTACCAGTACAGATTCTGTTTTTATATTTTTGTATTTGTTAGTATCTTGATGGAATTGTTTTGGAACGGATATGTTACCGCATTTACTAGCACCTGTTCTCAATATCTATGGCTATTCCGCAAATCATTTGGGTTCTGCTTTCTGGCCGATTCTTTCTGCTTTTGCTAGCACCAATTATCTTAGTGTATTGGGTATTTGAAATTGAAAGAGGACTCATTAAGTGGGAAGGACTTTCCACAGTATTATGGAATCTTTACTTAGTTGTAATGTATGTCATTTGTGGTGGCGTGATGGTTATGGCACTCATGTACCTACCACCAAGCACAGTCTCAACTGTTGTATTGGGATACTTAGTAAACTTTGGAATGAAAGTTCCTGCTAGTTTTGTGTCCTATATTCCATTACTTGTATTTGTGGTTGTATGGCTCATCGCTGGTATTATCTATATCTGTTTAAATATCATCTACTTCGTACGTCGTAAGGCGCTCTTTTGCGAAAAGACTACACTGAAGAAGTAGTAAATGAAACATCTACAGTTGAGGAAGTAAAGACAGAGGAAACAGTTCCTTCTGAAACTGGAGAAAAAAATCTGAAGCAGAAGTAACTCCAACTAATACAGTTGAAGAAACACAAGGCGAAGAAAAGCTCAGAAGAAAAGGTGGAAGAAACAACTGAAGAAGAACCGGTTGAAACAGAACCTGTTCTAGAAGAAGCACCAAAGGTAGATCCTGCAGAAACAGAAGGATATACGCAAGCAATCTCAACTGCAATCGAAAAATGATACCGCAGAAGTAAAAAGAACCTGCTCATAAAAGTTTGTAAGGAATGTGGTGCAGAAGTCTTAGAAGAAGACGCAATTTTCGTACAAATTGTGGTAAAAATTAGATGTATAAAAATATACATGGATGCGAAGTAGTATAATAATTTGAAGATAAAAAAAGATAGTCATATCTTAACGTATGCAGTTAATAAAATAATTTGAGACTAAAAAGAAGTCGTATGAGTTTTGATTTATGTAAATATAATTGAGAAATCAGCTATTGAACATAAAAGTTAAAGAGGTGACGGTTTATGGAACTGATTGATATATTTAGAACTGTAAAAAGAATGTAATCTACTGCATTATTCTAAATATGATCGCTGCAATATTTTCTGTTGCGGCTTTGTCGTTAACGCTATTTGTACAAAGAATAATAGATGGAAAGCATATAGAAGCGATGTATATGATTTTATTAAATTTGGGATTATATATAGTTGCATATTCTTTTTAAATATATTTATTCAATCAAAAATAAAGTAAAGATGCGTGGCACTTTAAAATATCGCGAATATATTACACAGATAATAAGAAATTCAGAATCTAGGATACAAGAAAGTGAATATATTTCAAAGCTAAATAACGATGGAAACCAAATTGAAAAACGCAATAGAATTAATCTTTAACTTGATAGATGCAATTTTATATGTTATTTCAGCTTTTGTTGGACTAATGATATTACATTGGGGAATTGCAATAGCAAGTTTAGTGATTTTTCCTTAAACCTTATTTTTCCTAGATTACTAAAGAAAAATCAGAAGAAAAATGAAAGGTTAAGATCGCAAAATTCAGAAAAATTATTTAAGAAACTTAACTGACTTTTTAGAAGGATATTCTGTATGGAACTTATATAACAAAAAGGAATTCTAACTAGGTTATTAGATAAAGAAAATCTTATATATGAACAGAAGAAAAATAAGATAAATAATACTACAAGTCTAATTGAGACTATCCCAAGTTTTGGTAGCTTAATAGGACAAGACTCACTGATGCTTTTAGCAATAGTATTAATATATTTTAAGATTGTTATACCGTGTGATATTATCGGTGGAAATTTATCTGGAATGTTATTTTCTCATTTATCAAAAATTCATAAAGAACATAGTAAAGGTCAAAGGGATTAATAGACTAGTAAAGGATAATTGTGTTCTAATTGAAAAGATTGATGAAAGTTCTAAAGAAATAGAAAATTATGATATTAAAATAAAAATCTTAGTTTTTCATATGGTGATAAAAAGGTATTAAACGATATTAATTTAGAATTTAAGTTTGGGGAGAAATATATCATAATTGGACCATCAGGAACAGGCAAAACAACATTATTCAATTTGTTAAGCAAAAGTATAGAAAATTATTCGGGGGAGATTTATTTGAGCGACCATAACTATAAAAATTTAAATGCCTATACTATACATAAATCTATTGGATATGTAACTCAAAAACACATATATTTAATGCTAGTTTAAAAAGATAATATTACATTATTTGATAATGAATACCTGAACTACACTATAAGAAAGCAATTAAAAAAATAGCCAAGTTGACGAATTTATAATTGATGATGACCAAGTAATTGAAAAACGGAAATAATTTATCTGGAGGTCAAAAATCAAAGAATAGCAATTGCTAGGGAGATTATCCATAGTCATAAAATTATCTTATTTGATGAATCTACAAATTCGTTAGATAAGGCAAAGAACTTAGAAATAATAAAAATATTTAACATCTCTAGAACAAACGGTTATATTTATTGCGCATAATGTGAGTGAAGAGATAATTAATAATTTTGAACATGTTATTGATTTTGAAGCTGGTGTTGTTCAGGTAAAATGATTATTAAATTATTCGAGAAATAAACCTTCAAAGCTCTAGTGAACTTTTGAAGGTTTATTTTATGCATAGTAGACCATTAATTCTTTTTAATGATGCAAAGTATCTTTCTAGATACATTTTTAGTGCAACTGCAGTAATGATATTGTTTAACATTGGGTGCTTGTCATCATGAAGGATAGATGTTTCACTTTGTTCATGATGATAGAAAGAAGATAATGTACTCATAAGAGATTCGCTACAATACTGATATAGTTCTTCCATCGTATCATTTCCTTCATGGAAATCATGTAATGCTAAACGGATGTTTTCAATCGATAATACGGTTTTTGCACAAACAATAAAAAGTAAGATTGAGATTTGATTGCGTGTATAAGTTTTCTTGTTAACACGGTCAAAGAGTTTTTTTGTTTTTGCATAGTTAGAAATCATGGAAGGGGTAACTTGCATCTCAGGAAACTCTATAAAATAGCTATTGATGAATTTTGTGACTTGCTCTAGATAAAGACCGACATCAGGTATTTCGTTATATGCTGGTAAACGAAATTCGTGAAGGGTATTTTCGATATTTATATTTGTTTTCATAATGTAAGTGTATACGTAAGTAAAGAACTCGTCAACGTTTCAATATAACTCTTGACGGGTTTTTAAATAACCGATAAGATGTATATAGGTTAATGAAAAACCGATTATGAGTTTTTTTGAGAATGGAGGTGCTGATGTATGACATATAAAGATATGACAATCAGCCATGAAAAGAAATATTTGTATTTCGGATTATGATTTTTGGAGTGCGGTAACACACTTTTATAGGAATGATTACTGCGATTATTGGTATGCCAATATTACTCATCAAAGCAGCAGCGTATCAAGCATCATTACTTTCAATGATCAGCTTTATGATTTTTATGTTAAGTATGATTTTATTGTATGGAGCCTCTGCCAGCTATCATAGCTTCCATGTATCAAATCGTAGATATGATTTTAAAAAGATTGATCACTCTTCCATCTTTTATCTTAATTGCTGGAAGTTATACACCAATCTGTTTAACAGCCTTAAAGGATACGGTAGGGCCAATGTTATTGACGATGACTTTGGATCATCGCAATTGCAGGAATTGTCTTAAGGTATTCTGGGTAACTTTGTCCTAAGTGGGTATCATCAGTAATGTACTCGCTTATGGGTTGGCTTTGTATTATGTTTTTACCACAGATATTAAGTGCAGTATCTATACATGCATTTATGTGGTTATTAGCAGGTGGGATTGCCTATACGATAGGTGCGGTTATCTATGCTTTAAAACCAAAGCTTTTAGCTAGTAAATCTTTTGGTAATCATGAGATTTTCCATTGTTTTGTGTTACTGGGAAGTCTTTGTCACTATATCTTTGTTTTAAACTATCTGACAATGTTTCATTAAAGTGTATTAATGTGCACAACAATAATCCTCCTGACGGTTACGATAATGCCAGGAGGATTTCTTTATGGAACAGAAAACATTACATACTGCATTACGAGAGTTTGCCTACGAACAATATCACAGTGAGAAAAATAATCTAAGCGCAGAACAATGGGTTGCCTTACTAAATGGATACTACTACAACAAGGAGGCCGCAATGCTAGCGAGTCAGATTGGATTAAATGAAGTCGATGTGCAGATTTGGTACTGTCGTTTTGCCTTAGCGGTGACTGCTTATGCACTCAAACTATGCAATAAAGCCAAACAAAAAACATACTCCGATTATCACCACAGAAGAATGTTACAACATCTATTCCAGTATTTCTTGTAAATTGAGTATAATAAGACAAGAATAGGAGAACTTTATGGAAATTCGTTTTGAAGAAAATGGCGCGAAAGCCTATAACGACGAAGGCAAAGAAGTGGGTCTTTGTGAGTATTATGAAAAGGATGGAAAGTGGGTGTTAAATCACACAGTTGTAGATCCATCCATGAAAGGACAGGGTATTGCTGGTAAGTTATTAGATTGCGTATTAGAACACGCAAGAGAAAAGAAGGTAAAGATTGTACCTGAATGTTCTTACGTTGCACATGCATTTGAAAAGAACCCTGCATTAAAAGAAGAATTTGAATAAAAAAATAAGGCCCTAGTGTTGTAGGGCCTTATCGCATTTTTGCGGCTAATTTTCTGGCTTCTTTTTCACCAAGCCAGGGTTAAGGAACCATCTTCTAAACGCTTCATGATAATCGCAACACCATGAGGGTCATCTTCCAAATGACCGAGAATTGTTATAAAATCGTCATGTCGTTGAGATGGGATTTCAGCTTCATTGTAAATGACACAATATCCTCGGGCTAAGTTGTGGCATTGGCACTTCAACGAGTTCGCGCTTGCCGTTATATGGATCATCTAAAGACTCTCGAATGACTTTATTTGTTTCTGTAAAAATACCGCATCCATTACGTACTCTGAAGTGTGATCAATGTCAACATTTTTCTTCGTATCATCTGTATAATATGTACGTAGAACAAGGTTGCCGACAACGACCAATGGGTTATTAGTGCCATATAAGGCAACTAGTCGCTACGCGATGATGTAGGTAATCAAAATGGGTAAATGAGCTTTTGTTCGTTCATTTTGCCATCTCCTTTATTCAATATAATATCCTTGATAACTATATTTCGCAAGCACCAGCTAAAAGGATTGGAGGAAATTAAAATATGAAAATTCAAATCTTACCGCTTGTGACGGGTGCACAGAAAGCTACGGGCTTAACTGTCATCATTGATGTATTTCGTGCATTTAGTTTAGAAGCGTATATGTACGCTAGTGGCGCAAAAGAAAAGTCATACCAGTTAAGACAGTAGAAGACGCGTTAGCACTTAAGAAAGAGAATCCGTCTTATATCCTTGTTGGCGAAAGAAAAGGCATTAAGGTTGAAGGCTTTGACTATGGTAATTCACCAAGTGAGTTTGTTGGAGTTGACTTAAGTGGAAAGACGCTAATTCATACAACTAGTGCAGGTGTTTTAGGACTAGCTTCCGCAGCAAATGCAAGCCAGATTGTAACAGGAGCTCTTGTCAATGCGAAGGCAACCGCAAAATATATCCTTAAACAAAATCCAGAGGTTGTATCAATTGTACCGATGGGTTGGGAAGGAAAGATTGAGACAGAAGAGGATGCCTTATGTGCAGACTATTTAAAGGCTCTATTAGAAAATCGTAATCTTGATGACTTACAAGAGAGAATCGACCTTCTGAAACAACAAGAAGGGGCGAAGTTCTTTGATTCAAATAAGCCACAATTTCCGGAAGAGGATTTCTGGCTATGTACAAAGGTTGATATTATTGATGGTGTCAATGTTATTTCTAAAAATGAGAATCAAATTCAAAGTGAGTGGTTGAAGTATGAATAATCAAAAGAAATATTTCTTCTTTGATATCGATGGAACATTAACGGATGACGCAACGCATCGCATTGTACCAAGTGCGAAGGTTGCACTACATCAATTAGAAAAAGAACGGTCATTTTGTGTCAATCGCAACTGGTAGAGCACACTACAAAAACAGTTTCGTTTACCAATCAGATAGGCATTCATAATATTGTATGTGCAGGTGGTGGATGCCTTGAATATCAACATCAAATTATCAAAAATGAGCCACTTCCATTTGAGAAAGTGCAGGAGTTATTACGACGTGCAGATGAAGAGAATATCGGTTGGCTTTTTGATGTTAGAGGATAGCGATAAAGTATACATGCGTGACTATCGCTTCCTTGAACAAGCAGGCTTGCGAAAAAGAATTAACAACCTATATCTATAATCCGACTTTAGATTATACAAAAAGAGAAAAAATATCCTGAAAGTTTATCTGCGTTTGATGATGAATATGAACAGAAAAATCCATGGCTAAATTCGATTGCACATTTGCGTATGGCAAAAAACTACTGTGTATTCCAGCATGATAAGAAAAAAGATGGAATCTTAGATATGATGCAGTATCTACAAGCAGATCCAAGCGATGTTGTTGTGTTTGGAGATGGAAAAAATGATATAGTTATGTTTGATAAAAGATGGACTTCCGTCGCTATGGGAAATGCATATCCGCCATTAAAGGAACTCGCGAACTATGTGACGGATTCAAATGTTAACGATGGAATCTATAAAGCATGTGTCCACTTTTGGGTGGATAACGGAGGAAAAACAATGAATTTAACAGTTCCCTGATTTAACCATTGCATGCATGATTGTTTCATGTGTGATTGCGTTTGGCTTACCAATTCTTTTAGCACTGTACTTTCACAAGAAGAAGGGTGAGTTTATTCCGATGATTGTGGGTATTGCGGTGATGTTTGTGTTTGTATTTACATTAGAAGCAGCAGTCAATCAAACAATCTTTAAGAGCACGATTGGCGAAACCATTCGTAATAACAAGGTTCTATATGCAGTCTCATGGAGGTTTAATGGCTGCTGTATTTGAAGAATGTGGAAGATGGATTGCATATCGTACGATATTAAAGAACCGTATGGAAATGATTCTAATGCACTCATGTGGTGGTAGGTCATGGTGGATGTGGAAGCAATCATGATAGTAGGTTTTATGATGTTAAACTACATCACAATTTCTATCATGATGAACAAAGGAACAATTGGTGATACACTTAGTCAATTGGATTCTACTACACTTGCGAAGATGCAGTTAGCGATGCAAACACTATCGACAACACCATCTTATGTATTCTTGTTAAGTGGCGTAGAACGTATATCTGCCTTAATGGCACAAGTTTCTTTATCTGTACTTGTTTGGTTTGCGGTGAAGTTTAACATAAGAGATATTTCTTTCTGGCATTACTCTTCCATTTTGTGATGGATGCAGGAACTGTTCTATTACGTAGCCAAATTGAAAGTATTATTCTAGTAGAGGTATTTATCTTTGTTGTGGCCGCAATCATCGTCTTTGTGGCATATAACGTTTGGTGTCATTTCCATACAACTTCTGTAAAGAAACAAAATCTGCGAAGAATAGCAGCGTGGTATCATTTAACGGCACATGTAGTGCGTCACTGTTCCGCTGATATGGTTTAGGTTCATGAGCAGCTGATCAATCGTAAAAGGAGAAAAAGAAAATGAAGTTGAATTTAGTAGAAAAAGATTACAAAGAGTCAGCTACGTACAGATGTTCCTGATTTCAAGTCAGGTGACACAGTTAAGGTTAACGTACGTATCAAGGAAGGTCAGAAGACACGTATTCAGGCTTATGAAGGTGTTAGCAGTTGATCGTTCTAACGGTGGTATCGGCGCAACATTTTACAGTTCGTAAGATTTCCAACGGTGTAGGTGTACAGAGAACATTCCAGTTCATTCACCAATCATCGAAAAGATTGAAGTAGTTCGTTATGGTAAGGTTCGTAGAGCTAAGCTCGGCTACCTCAAGGGATTATCTGCTAAGAACGCTCGTATCAAGGAAGATCGTCGTAAGTAGTCTACAAAGGGGCTGTAACGCATAACAGTCTATAAAATAAAAATGTCCGACCCTCAAAATAAGAGGTTGGACATTTTATTTTAGTTATACTATGTATGGAAAACACGATAAATTATAACCATGTAGATTATACCCCATATCAATTGCGTTTACCAATAGATTTATCATTGGTCATTGATAAACTTGATCCAATGTGGTCTTTCCTAGAGATCGTAAATAGTATCAACTTGAGGAGGTTTATCCGATCTCATAAAGGTAACCAAGGGTATGATCCTATCATGATGATGAGAGTCATCTTATTTGCGTATATGAATCAGGTATATAGTCTACGGTCCATAGAAGAAAAATGTAAAACGGATATCCGCTTTATGTATCTATGCCAAGATGAAAGACCATCTTTCATGGCCTTTCAAAGATTCATATCGAATCAAATCAAAGGAAACGCTTCCGATATATTTACAGAGATCATGTTAGTCATCTGTAAGAAGATGAAGGTAAATACACGCATCTTGTACATCGATGGGACTTCCATGGAAGCCAATGCCAATAAGTTCAGCTTCGTATGGAAGAAGACAGCTGTAAAGACAAAAGACAAGACACTGGCAAGAATAGCAGATACGATTGGGCAACTTACAAAACTAACAGGTATCTTTTATACAGAAAGCTATGAAGATACACAGGCTATTGGAGGATATATCGTTTCAATATGGCGGTGGTGTTCAAAAGAATAAAAGTCCAATTCGCACTAGGGAAAGGACACCACAAGACACCGGTACAGAAGGCATATGAGGAACTCAAGAAGCTCAATGAAAAATTGAAGGAATGCCAAGAACGCATCGAAACCTGCGGGAATGATAGAAACAGTTATAGTAAGACAGACCATGATGCGACGTTTATGCATATGAAGTATGACTACTACAACAATACAGGAGTATTCAAGCCTGGGTATAACGTACAACTGGCAGAATCAGATGAATTCATCATGCATGTCATGGTAAGCAATGCCAGAAGTGATACGAAGACATTCATTCCGTTCATGGACGGTTATGAGAAAAGATATCAAGAATATCCAGGTATCGTCGTAGCAGATGCGGGATACGGAAGTTATGACAACTATATGTACTGTTTAGAAAAAGATATTGAAGGCTATCTCAAATATCAAAACTATCGATATGAAAAAGACAGCCAAGTTCAAGAAAGACATCTATCGAAAAGAGAACCTGTTGAGAGAAGAAAACGGGAAATTGATATGTCCACAAGGTAGAGAGTTCGTATACAAACGTGATAGTGAAAATACAAAGACTGACTATCCATGCATTACACAAGTTTGGGAATGCAAGACATGTAATAGATGCCCACTCAAAAAGGAATGTACAAAAGCTAAGACACGAGCAGTACGCATCAATCCGATCCTCGATGAACTGAAGGCACATGCGAAGGAACTATTGGATAGCGAAGCCGGAATACAGCTAAGACAACAGAGATGTATACAAGCTGAAGGAACGTTTGGAATCATCAAGAATGATTGGCAATATAACAGAATCCATAGAAGAGGAATGGAGAATGTGGAAAACGAGCTCTATTTGATCTGTATGGGATTCAATCTGATGAAATATCACCAAAAGAAACTGAGAATGATACTATCCTAAAATAGCTTTATATGGGACAGGTTGTTTTTAGTGCACCCAAAATAGATATAAAACATCTACTTTTATACTGTTTTACATAAACATATGAAAAGGGTACAGAAAAGAGGCTGTACGCCCCAAGTAAATCTATAAAAATTTACTTAATCGTTACAGCCCCTTTTTTGATATAATACTCAATAGTAGGGTACATGATATGAATACGGATATGAATAAAAGATCAAGAAATGCTTGATGAAACAAGAGTTATGGAACGATTGACAGATGAGACAACTGTCATCGATATGGAAAAATCAGAAATGAACAAAAACCAACCAAAGAAGAAAAGATGATAAAGAAGAAAGTACACTTTTTCTTTCTTGAAAGAAGTATTTATTTCTTTTGCGGTGGTATTGATTGTTGTGAACTTTGTTGTAAGACCAATACAGGTAAAGGGAAGTTCCATGTATAACACACTAGAAGATGGTTATTTTGGCTTCTCAGATTTACTTGGTTATCGCTTAACTGGGTTAAAACGTTTTGATATTGTCATTGTTTATTTAGCAGAAAAGAAAGAATATCTCATCAAGCGTGTCATTGGCTTACCTGGTGAGACAGTCGAATATCGTAATAACCAACTATATATAAATGGAGAACCGGTAGAAGAACCGTTCTTAGATGAGTCTTATACAAGTACTTATCCTGGAACATTTCACGAGTGATTTTAAGACAGAGAAAAAGCTTGGAGAGGATGAATATTTCTGCATGGGAGATAATCGTCCCACATTCTTCTGACTCACGCTACTATGGCGCATTCCACAAGTCTGACATTGTATCTAAGGGCGTGTTTGTAATCTATCCATTTAAGGCATTTGGAGTATACACATGGTAAAGATTCAGTGGTATCCAGGACATATGGAAAAAGCCCGTCGTGAGATGACGGAACGTTTGAAGTCTGTTGATATGTTGATAGAATTGCGTGATGCTAGAATTCCTGAGGCATCTGTCAATCCAATGTTAAAGCAGATGGCACAGGGAAAAGCCTCGTTTAATCGTTTTATCAAAAGATTGATATGGCAGATCCAGTTCAGACAAAAAAATGGGTAGAATATCTAAACCAAGGCGAAAATGCATGTCTAGCATTGGATTTAATGAAAGATTCACAGTGTGGTAAAAAGATTATCCGTGAAGCAATCAAACTCATGGAAGAAAAGCGTCAGAAACAGATTGCGAGAGGAATACGCCCACGTGCAGTTCGTGCGATGGCTTGTGGTATTCCTAACGTTGGTAAGTCGACGATGATCAATCGTATCAATGGGAAAGAACTCATTAAAGGCAGCAGATAAACCAGGTGTCACACGCTCCTTAACGTGGTTACACGCTGATCCAAACTTAGATTTATTAGATACACCAGGTGTACTGTGGCCTAAGTTTGATGATGAAAAGACAGGTTCCTTGCTTGCGGCACTGGGTTCTATTAATGATGATATTTTTAGACCGTAAGATGGTAGCTATGGATGCCATTCACTATATTCAAGATCTCTATCCAAATCTATTGGAAGAAATTTATGAAAGTGGTGAAGTGAATCCAAATGGCATGTTAAAAGCAATCGCAAAAAGAGAAACTTACTCAAAGCAGATAACGAATTGGATGTAAAGCGTGCTGCGGAGTTATTCTTAACAGAACTACGCCATGGGAAATTGGGTAGATTAACATTGGAGAGAGTAAATGAAGAGTCAGAAAGTCTGTCCGAATGAATATGAACATCAATATTGGCCATTAGAGAAAATTGATAGTTGGTATTGATGAAGCGGGAAGAGGTCCGCTTGCTGGACCTTTAACAGTTGCAGGTGTTGTCTTTCCAATAGGATATGAAAATCCAGATATCTATGATTCTAAATCTATCAGTGAAAAAAAGCGTGATGCGCTATTTGAACAAATACAAGAGGATGCGCTTTGGTTTGAAATCATTCAGGTATCACCAGAAGATATTGATAAATACAATATCTATCGTGCAGATCAGCTTGCAATGGAACAAATTGCTATCCATTCTAACGCGGAAGTTGTTTTAACAGATGCGATGCCATTGCTGATTGAAGGAAGAGAAATCATTCCACTGGTAAAGGGCGATCAAAAATCTATCTCTATCGCAGCCGCAAGTATCCTTGCGAAGGTCACAAGAGATCGTGCAATGCTAGAGTACGATAAAGAATATCCAGAGTATGGCTTTACTAAACACAAAAGGCTATCCAACTAAAGCAACATATGGAAGCCTTTACATACTTATGGAGTAACCAAGATTCACCGCAAGAGTTTTGGCCCTGTTAGGGAAGAATACATGAAGATAAAATTGTTCTAGGGAACAATCAAGAAACTCTTCTATAAATAGGTAGGAGAGTTTTTATATGGACAAAAGAAAAAAATTAGCTACACTATCAGTAATGTACCAAGGAGATTGGGATAAAATTGCGAAAGCTTTACAAGATGATGTACAAGCAATTGACATTCCAATCAAAGACTCGTATATTACAATTTACGACAGTGAGTATCCCTGATAGTTTACGAAAATTACGCTTTCCTCCATGGGTTTTATTTTATTGTGGAGATATTTCGTTGTTGCGTAAACCTATGTTAACGATAATCGGTAGTCGTGAGATGAACAGTTACGCAAGGTGGTTAGTCGAAGAAAGTGTAATGCACTTAAAAGATCGTTTTGTGTTAGTTTCTGGACTTGCCAAAGGTGTCGATGGATATGTACATACTATGGCAATACAAGGTGGTCATACGATTGCGGTTATCGGTAGTGGCTTAGATATTCACTATCCATATGAAAATGAGCATCTCTATCAGCAGTTACAGAAAACAGATTTAATATTAAGTGAGTATCCATCCGGTACTGGTGTACGTAAGCATCACTTTCCATGGCGCAATCGCATTTTAGCAGCACTTGGGGAAAGTGTGATTGTGATTGCAGCTAAGATACGTTCTGGTACGATGTGCACTGTAAATGAAGCTATCTCATTAGATAAAGAGATCTATGTTTTTCCACATCTTTATCGCAGTGAACAAGGGATGGGTTGTAACAAATTAATTGCGGATGGAGCACAGATTTTATACGATACGATACAGATAAAAGAGATGATTCCGAAAAAGATGATTGAAAAAAATCAGAATTTTTTTCGGCTATTCTTGGAAAAAGAATTTTTGCACAAGGAGGAACGAACATGAAAAAAACTTAGTGATTGTGGAGTCACCATCAAAAGTCAAAGACAATTGGCAAATACTTAGGAAAAGACTATACCGTTATTTCTAGTAAAGGACATATTCGAGATCTTGCAACGCGAGGAAAAGAAGGTCTTGGTGTAGATGTTGAAAATGATTTTGCGCCAACTTATGAGATATCAAAGGATAAAAAAGAAACCGTCAAAGAACTGCGCGCAGAAGCTGCCAAAGCAAAACGTGTATATCTAGCAACCGACCCGGACCGTGAAGGAGAAGCTATCAGTTGGCATTTAGCTCAAGAGTTAGGACTAGATGAAGATGCAATCGACCGTGTTACGTTCCATGAAATCACAAAAAATGCAGTACAAGAAGCGTTCCAATCTCCACGTGCAATTGATATGGACCTTGTGCACTCCCAAGAAACAAGACGTATCTTAGACCGTATTATCGGTTTTAAGTTATCAAAACTATTACATAATAAGATTCGCTCCAAGTCTGCTGGTCGCGTACAATCAGTAGCTTTAAAGTTAGTTGTTGAACGCGAAAAAGAAATCCAAGCATTTGTTCCGGAAGAATACTGGACATTGGATGCGAAGTTTAACAAGGATAAAATTGATTTTTCCGCAAGCCTTGCAAAGATAAATGGTAAAAAAGCAGAATTAAAAACACAACAAGAAGCCCAGAAAGCATATGATGCATGTCAGGGTAATTTCATTGTGTCGAATATCAAGTCTACTACACGTAAGCGTGAAGCACGTCCGCCATTTATTACAAGTACACTTCAACAAGAAGCTTCCACAAAACTTTCATTCTCCGCAAAGCGTACAATGTCAATTGCGCAAAGATTATATGAAGGTGTGGATGTAGGAAATGGTCAAGAAGGTTTAATCACTTATATGCGTACAGATAGTACACGTCTATCAGATGTATATGTAAATGGTGCAAGAGAACTGATTCAAAATGAATATGGGAAACAATATTTAGGTACCTACCATGTAAGTAATGACGCAAATTCTCAAGACGCTCACGAAGCAATTCGTCCAACTAGTCTTGCCAATACCCCAGAAAAGTTAAAGGCACACTTAACAAGTGAACAATATAAGTTATATGCATTAATTTATGCGCGTGCTTTATCATCCTTAATGTCTGCGGCAAAATATGACTCACTCACATTAACACTGAGTCAGAATGGTTATGACTTTACTGCGTCTGGAAGTACGATGAAGTTTGATGGTTACCTAAAGGTATATGGTGAATATGAATCTGGTAAGGATGTCGTATTACCATCTTTTGAAGAACAAGAACAAATCGCTGCGAAGGAACTCAAAGCAAACCAACACTTTACAGAACCACCAGCAAGATATACAGAAGCCAAGTTAATCAAAGCACTGGAAGAAGATGGAATCGGTAGACCTTCTACATATGCGATGATCATCGATACAATTCAAGCAAGGGGCTATGTTACATTAGAGAAGACTTCTGAAAGTAGTCGTACAAAAGTATTTAAACCAACAGAACAGGGTATCCTAACAACAGAGAAACTGGATGAATTCTTCCAAGATATTATCAATGTTCGCTATACCGCAAAGATGGAATCTACACTAGATGAAATTGCGGATGGTACAGCAGAAGAAGTCGCAACATTAAAAGAATTCTATAATCGTTTCCAACCATTACTAGAACATGCATACGAAAACATGGAAAAGAAGGAGTTGGAAAAGGTTGGTGAAACTTGTCCAGATTGTGGAGGAGAGCTAGTCTATCGTACCGGTAGATTTGGTAAGTTTATCTCTTGTTCAAACTTCCCTAAAGTGTCGATATACAAGACAAATTGATAAACCAGAAAAAGAAAAAGCCAGAACCAACAGGTAAGATGTGCCCTGATTGCGGTAGTGAACTACTAAAACGTAAGAGTCGTTATGGAACATACTTCCTAGGTTGTTCCAACTTCCCTAAGTGTCATTACATGGAGAATCTAGAAGGAGAACGTATCGTTTCCAAGAAGGATAAAGCCAAGGCAGAAAAGGAAACAAAGCCATCTGTTAAAAAGACAACAAAGAAGACGCTAAGAAGACATAAAAGAAAGCAGCCACTAAGAAAATGACTGCTAAGAAGACAACCAAAAAAGACAACAACAAAAACGTACAAAGAAAAAAACGAGGAATAACCAATGGATGTAACAGTGATCGGTGCAGGCTTAGCAGGATGTGAAGCCGCATATCAATTAGCCAAAAGAGGATTTCATGTTCGTCTCTATGAGATGAAGCCAGTGAAACATTCACCAGCGCATCACAGTGACGATTTTGCGGAATTAGTTTGTTCAAATTCATTACGCTCTGACGCACTTACAAATGCGGTCGGTGTTTTAAAAGAAGAAATGCGTCAGATTGGCTCTTTGATTATGCAAGCAGCTGATAACAATAAGGTGCCAGCAGGTAGTGCTCTAGCAGTAGACCGTGAAAAGTTTGCTAGGGAGGTTACAGAATTGGTACGCAATCATCCAAATATTGAAGTGATTGCGGAAGAGGTAACGAAGATTCCTGATGGGCCAACTATTATCGCAACAGGACCATTAAGTTCAGAAGGAATGGTGAAAGCTATCGGTACTTTAATTGATGATCGTTATTGTTATTTCTATGATGCGGCAGCCCCAATCGTAACAGCAGAATCTATCAACTTTGATAAAGCCTATAAGAAGTCACGTTACGATAAGGGTGAGGCAGATTATATCAACTGTCCTATGACACGCGAAGAGTTGATGCTTTTTACATGGAATTAATCCAAGCAGAAACAGCGGAAGTACATGCCTTTGAGAAAGAAGTATTCTTTGAAGGTTGTATGCCATTTGAAGTTATGGCAAAACGTGGAAGAGATACCTTACTCTTTGGTCCAATGAAACCAGTAGGACTTGAACAAGAAGGTAAGAAGCGTCCTTACGCAGTGGTGCAGTTACGTCAAGATAATGCACAAGCATCCTTGTACAATATCGTTGGTTTCCAAACCCACCTGAAGTGGGGAGAACAGAAACGTATTATTCAGATGATACCAGGCCTTGAGAATGCAGAAATTGTACGCTATGGTGTCATGCATCGAAATACGTATATCTGCTCACCAATCTATCTACGCGAAACATATCAGTTTAAAGATAGAGATGACTTGTTCTTTGCAGGACAAATGACAGGTGTAGAAGGATATGTTGAATCCGCTGCATCAGGAATGCTAGCAGGTATTAATATGGCCCATGTACTAAAGGGTGAAGAACCAGTAGTACTTGGTGTAAATACAATGATGGGCGCAATGGCACATTATATTACGCATGCAGATCCAAATCACTTCCAACCAATGAACGCAAACTTTGGTATTATGCATCTAGAAGGTGAAGTGAAGAAGAAAGATCGTAAAGCTGCCTACGCTCCACAAGCATTAAAAATCATTCAGGAGTTAAAAGAGAAGAATGGACTTTGAGAAATCATTGGATCGTTTCTTGCGACAGATTGCACGTGTTCGCACGGGATCAAAAGATACAGAAAACGCATATCGTCGTGATGTAGAGAGATTTCTAGAATATCTACGCGAACATCACATCGATTCTTTTGAACATGTCACAAAAACAGATGTCAGTGATTACTTTACACAATTACGAGATGGTGAGATTGGTGGTAAGCCACTTTCCAATAGTAGTTATGCTCGAAAACTCTCTTCTCTAAAATCCTTTTATCGATATTTAAATCGCTTTGAAGGAATCAAAGCCAATCCTGTGCGTATCTTTAAGGGAGGTTCTATCCGTCGAAAACTACCTGAGTTTTTAACATTTGACCAAATGGAAACAATGTTAAGTCAATTTGATTTACAAGATCCTGTACAGATACGTAATCGCTGTATCATCGAAGTCATGTATGCATGTGGTTTACGTGTTAGTGAATGTGCAGGTTTAAAAATATCATCCATCAATCTAGCGGAAGGTTTCTTAACGGTACTTGGTAAAGAGAGTAAAGAAAGAATGGTTCCATTCTATCCAAGATGTAAACAGCTAATCCAATACTATTTGAATAATGCAAGAGGGATATTCATGGAGAAGACTGCAGAACACGATATTCTCTTTGTGAATCAAAATGGTAGACCAATCTCTGCTAGAAGTATTCAACTCATCTGTGAAAAAGCAGGGGAAGACGCAAATCTTCCAATTCATATCCATCCCCATATGATACGTCATAGCTTTTGCGACACATATGTTGGATAATGGTGCAGATTTACGTATCGTACAGGAATTACTGGGACATGAAAAATCTTGGTACGACACAAATCTACACTCACGTCACACAAGATCGACTCCGCAAAGTTGTGGATGAAGCACATCCACACTCCAAGAGTGCAAAATAAGAAAGAGGTAAATATGATTACAGATTCATTTGATACTAGCGATGTATTCATTTCGCCAGAAAAATTGTTACCAAGAAGTTCGGTAACGTTAGATGTTTGTATCGGTATCTTCTCGCACAAGGTGATGAATGAATTAATCTCTTCTGGAGATTTAACTAGAACTGCCTATGGAAAAGATGCCAGGATCTGCCAGTGGAAAACATGCTGTATACCGTTATAAAGATACAACTATCGGTATCTATCAAAATGAAGTAGGTGCAGTCGGTGCCAGTGGACTCATTGAAGAAATTTCAGTTATCTTCGGTGTAAAGAAGTTTATTATCTTTGGCTCATGTGGTGCACTAGTACAAATCCCAGAGGGAGATTGTATTATTCCTACGCATGCCTATCGTGATGAAGGTGTCAGTTATCACTACGCTCCAGCAAGCGATTATATTAGTGTGAAGAATGCAAATGTAATTGCAAACTATTCGATGAACTAGGTGTTGAGTATATCTTTGGTAAAACATGGACAACAGATTGTTTCTATCGTGAGACAGTGAATCAGAAAAATAAGCGTGTTGAAGAGGGTTGTATCTGTGTGGAAATGGAATGTGCAGCGTTACAGGCAGTAACAGATTTTAGAGGATATGAGTTATACCAATTCCTCTATACTGCAGATGATCTAAGTAAGTTAGAGTGGGCACCACGTATCCTTGGAGATAACGAAAGTAATGCAAGATTCCTATATTTCGATATCGCAGTAAAACTAGCGAAGAGTTTGTTGTAAGAATAAATTGTGATTTTATTGAGATGACTATAGAATACTGGTACTAGTATTTAGGTATAGTCATCTTTTTTTAATAAATTATATGGTCGCACTATTCTTAAGAATTTTCAAATATCCTTCAAAGATATATCGGTGATAAATGAAAAATATTTTCAAATATCAAGTAAATAATTTAACATTTTCAAAAAAATAATATTGGGAAATATATATATATATATATAAGATTTGGTACTAAAATCATTTATAAAGAAGGGTTGATCGATATAACCAATTTTGAATAGCGTTTAGGGGGCATTTTTATGAAATTGAAAAAAATGTATTTCGGCTAATTAAGGATAATGGTAGATATGTTGGTGTAATTACAATTCTTGTTATTATTCAAGCTTTATTAGCATTCGTATTACCAATTACAGTTTCGAAGGTAATTGATGGTGATTTAGAAATCAAAAAAATACCTGATCATTTTTATGATCATCGTTGTTACACTGCTAATTAATCTACTAATCATTCAAATTACAAAAAGTGCGATTATAAAAATATAAGCAGAATATCAACATGGAAATTTTTCAATGAATTATCAATGGTAATATGCCAAAAAAATACAATGAAAAAGGGTGCGGCATACTATATTGAGAGAATAGGTACAGCAGTATATAACTTTGCGGATTTTATCCTTACGACAATTCCAGAGTTATATTAAAAACGATTTTAACGATTATTCTGTGCTTGGTATTGATTGGTAAAGATAGTTTGTTATTAATCGGAATACTGGGATTGTTGCTAGTAATTCAGTATTACGGCTATAAGGTTTTAAATATTCAGCTTTCTAAGAAAAAGTAAGAGACTTCAAGATGTGTGTGCTTCACGCTTTGCGGATAATATTTCTATTTTTTTAATAATGTTGAATTTATTAAACAATTTGGTGGTTCGAGCAAAAATACAAAGTATTCTAAATCAAAAATGTACATGATATTCATCGTGAAACAACAGATATCAATACATATGCAGGAAATTTCTGTTATGTTTTAAATAGTATCATCGCAAATCTTCAGTATGTCATGTACTTGGTATTAGCAATCTTACTTGCAAATAATAGTATAGATATGTCAATGTTTTCTATTTGATATCATGATTATTGTTATCTGTTTTGAGGCATTTAATGATTTGGTGTCATTAAATGTAAATATGAAAAGATGTGAATGCTTCTTTTGAATTCTTGACAAATGATATCGAAAAATAATTTAGAGAGAATGGGTGGAGATGAAATTGATCATATTAGAAATATTGAATTTAAAGGAACGACAATTCAATACAAAAAGAATATCTTAATTCAAAAATATAAACATAACATTTAACCAAGGAGATATTGTGTTTATTTCTGGGAGAAACTGGAACAGGAAAAATCAAGCTTTGTAAAAATCAATAATGGGTTTTGTGGATGCGGATAATATTTTCTTCAATGGAATTGAGCAAAAGAAAGATCCTCTTATCTTCACTGCGAAAGAGAGTGGCATATATATCGCAAATGAATTCAATTTTCAATGGGAACAGTAAAAGATAATATTGAATTAAATGCTGATGCAAATCAAGAATACGAAAAAAATGTCATTTTTTTGATAAATTTGTTGGGCAAAAGAAAAATCTAAAGCTCACGTCTGATGGAACAAATCTATCTGGTGGTGACAAGCAGAAAATTGTATTAGGAAGATTAATTTCTAATTGTAAAGATATGGATGTTATCATCTTGGATGAAGTAACAAGTTCTGATGGACACTGATACGGAGACAAAGGCTTTTTGATGAAATCTTTACCATTACTTAAAAAAATAAGATAGTATTAATTATTTCGCACAATAGAAAATCTTCAACGCTATGCGAAATAGAATAGTAAAGTTGAAAGATAAGACTATTATGTTAGAGAAAATAATTGAGGTTGAGAAATAGATGCTGTTTATGATAGAAAAATTGTATAAAAACCCTATACTTCTATAGGGTTTTATGCTAATATCATGAATGGCATCTTTTGTACTTTTGTCATGCAAAAGGAAGATGTACTTCTCACACAGTGAATTCATTATCCCGTGCATATGGGTTCGCTATGAACATGCCGTATGTTGATGGTGTTCGAAACTGTGGTGGAAAAACAACGGAAAGGTAGGTAAATAGAAAAATATGACTGTTGTTTCAATGAGGAAAATGTTAGAGAACGGCGTACACTTTGGTCATCAGACACGCAAGTGGAACCCAAAGATGAAGCAGTTCATCTACACAGCTAAGAATGGTGTATATATCATCGACTTAGCAAAGACACAGGCTAAATTAGAAGTAGCCTATGATGCTTTAAAGAAGATTGCTGAAGATGGCGGAAAGATCTTATTCGTAGGAACTAAGAAGCAAGCTCAAGCAACAATTCTTGAAGAAGCATTAAGAAGTGGAAGCTTCTACATCAACCAGAGATGGTTAGGTGGAACAATGACTAACTTCCGTACAATCCAAAAGTCAATCAAGAAGTTATTAGAGATTGAAGAAATGGAAGCAAACGGACAGTTAGCAGTTTACACAAAGAAGGAACAAGCAGTTCTCTTACAGAAGAAGGAAAGACTTGAAAACTTCCTTGGCGGTATCAAGGGAATGAAGAAGTTGCCAGATGCAATCTTCGTTGTAGACCCATTAGAAGAGCACAACGCAGTAGCTGAAGCACGTAAGTTAAACATCCCTGTATTCGCATTAATCGATACAAATGCTGATCCAGATTTAGTAGACTTCCCAATTCCTTCAAATGACGATGCAGTACGTTCTATCAAGTTAATGGTAGGTGTAATTGCTGACGCTATCTTAGAAGCTAAGGGTGGTGTATTAGAAGTTGCTCACCAAGAAGATGAGACAGCTGAAGACATCACAATGAAGGATGTAATCATTAACGTTGAACAGCAGGCTGCTGAATATGAACGTAAGAGAAGACAGAAGTTCGAAGAACGTCGTGCTCAGATGGCTCAACGTCGTGGTAATTACAATGGCGAACGTCGTGTATTCCGTAGAGATGCAAATGGTAACCGTCAGACAACACGTCCAGCTGCTGAAGCAGAAGCTACAACAGCACCAGCTACTGAGGAGGCTAAGTAAAAATGGTAATCACAGCTGCTCAAGTAAAAGAATTGCGTGAATTAACAGGCGCAGGAATGATGGACTGTAAGAAGGCTCTTACAGAGTGTGATGGCGATACAAAGAAGGCTATCGACTGGCTTCGTGAAAAAGGGGTATTGCTAAGGCTGCTAGAAGGAAGGCAGAATCGCTGCTGAAGGCTTAGCTAAGATCTTAATCGAAGGTAACAAGGCTGTTGTATTAGAAGTTAACTCTGAAACAGACTTCGTTGCTAAGAATGATCGTTTCTTAGCTTTATTAGATGAAGCTGCTAAGACAATCTTCAATTTTAATGCTAAGACTGTTGAAGAAGCATTAGCTCTTCCTACAGCAGAAGGTACATTGAATGATTCATTCATTGGTGCAGTTGCTATTATCGGAGAAAAAGATTACATTAAGAAGATTCGAAATCGTTGAAAAAGAGCGATGATGAATTATTCGGCTCTTATACACACCAGGGTGGACGTATCGTTGCTGTTACAGTTGTTAAGGGTACTACAGATGCTCAGGTTGCTAAGAATATGGCAATGCAGGTTGCTTCTATGAACCCAACATATGTATCACGTAATGAAATGCCACAGGATGTAGTAGCTCATGAACGCGAAGTTCAAGAAGGAATCATGGCAAATGATCCAAGCCTTGCAAATAAGCCTGAAAAGGTTAAGGCTGGAATCATTGAAGGTCGTGTATCTAAGTCATTACAGGATATGTGCTTAGTTGACCAGGAATACTTCTTAGACTCAAACCTCAAGTGCGGTCAGTACTTAAAGGAAAACAACGCTGAAGTTGTTAAGTTCGTTAAGTACATCGTAGGTGAAGGTATTGAAAAGAAGCAGGATGACTTCGCTGCTGAAGTAGCAGCAATGGCTAAGTAAGAATTACTCAATTCGAGAGAACAACAAGACTATTGTTCTCTTTTTTGATGTTTAAAATAAAAATGTGAGAGGAACTAAATCCTCTCATTTTTTTCATCTAATCTAATTTTTAAGAAACCTTCACGGATACCTGTTTTTGATATGAGTATACGTTTTGCTTGATAGCTTCTGGCAATCTCTAAAATCATGTGTAGACCTGGTAAGAAGACTGGTTGACGACTTGGGTCAACGTTTGCCTTCATAACTTCTTCAAAGATAGAATCATGCATGCATAGTTTATCGAAGATTTCTTGAAGTTTGCTAACTTCAATGATTAACTCTTGTTCAAAGAGGGCTTGATATACTTTGCCTGCTGCACGCATTGTTCCGCCAATGCCAATGAGTTCTTCGCATGTAGTATTTAAAGATGGATATCGTGTGCGTGCAGAAAGAATTTCTTTTCGCACATTCTGGTGTATCAATTGGTAAGTGACGTAAACGTACACATCCAAGTGGGAAGCTCATCGCATCGATTGGTTGTCCATCCTCAAATGAAATCAGTTCTGTTGAGCCGCCACCTACATCAAAGGCTATTCCATCTGTAAGATTTGGATATGAATACTTTGTACCTAAGAAATCGTAGAGTGCTTCTTCATTTCCACTAAGTGGGTAGATGTCCCATCCTGTTGTTTGAAGAGATGCTACGAGTTCTTCTTTGTTTTGAATGCGGCATGGTTCCGTAATATCCGCAAAACGGTATTGTATGTGCATTTCATTAAGCTTATCTGCATAGGATTGTAATACTTCGATTGCTTTTAGAATACCTCCTTTTGACATGATTCGATTTCCATCAACATAGTCAATGAGATGTGCTGGAGTAGAAATATGTAGAATTGGTGTTGGGTAATGATTGACCATCTCATAAACTAATAAGACGATGGTATTAGAGCCGATATCGGCAATTGCGTATTGTGTCATAGAATAACCTCACTGTTCTCATTTAAACATATATAAAAAGGAATGAAAACTCTTTCTAGCAATGCTATAATACTATAGAAATACATATGGAGGAAAAACATCATGTATAAACGAGTTCTGTTGAAACTAAGCGGAGAAGCTTTAGCAGGAAATGAAAAGAACTTTGATCCAAGCATTTTACAAAATCTTGCTTTGGAAATCAAAGAAGCACAGAAATTAGGAATTCAAATTGCTATCGTTGTTGGTGGGGGCAACTTCATCCGCGGTAAAGTAGTTGAAGGATTAGGAATTGATCGCGTACAAGGCGACAATATGGGCATGTTAGCAACTGTTATCAATGCTCTAGCAATACAATCATCTCTTGAAGGTATCGGTGTTGACACAAGAGTGATGACAAGTATCGAAATGTCTAAGGTTGCTGAACCATTTATTCAGCGTAGAGCGATTCGTCACTTGGAAAAAGGAAGAGTTGTTATTTTCGGTGGAGGAACTGGTAGTCCATACTTCTCAACCGATACAACCGCTGCTTTAAGAGCGAGTGAAATTAAAGCAGAAGTTATCTTAATGGCGAAGAATAGTGTAGATGGCGTATATAGTGCAGATCCTAAGAAGGATCCAAATGCGAAGAAGTATACACATCTAACATATATGGACCTATTAAATAAAGGATTACAGGTCATGGATTCCACTGCCACAAGTATGTGCATGGATAATGACATGGAACTCATGGTATTTAACATGAATGAGAAAGACAATATCGTCAAAGCAATGAAGGGCGAAAAGATTGGAACAATCATTAATAAGGAGGAGAAGTAATAATGGCATACGCAATCGTTGATTCCAGCGCAGTAAAGATGGACAAAGTTATCGAACATCTACAATCAGAATTAAATACAGTACGTACAGGGGCAGCTAACGTTAAGATGTTAGACCGTGTTGAAGTGGATTACTATGGTTCCCCAACACCACTCAACCAGATTGCGGCTTTATCCGTTTCTGAAGGTCGTACACTTGTTATCAAACCTTATGACCCAACTAGTTTAAAGGCTATTGAACATGCATGTAATGAAGCAGACTTAGGTATTGCGCCATCTAACGATGGGACGGTTATACGTCTAACAGTTCCACAGTTAACTGGTGATACTCGTAAAGAAATGACAAAGAAGGTTGATAAGATGGGTGAAGAATGCAAGATTCAAATCCGTAATATCCGCCGTGACGCAATGTCTGTTGTAAAGAAGGATAAGACAATGGACGAAGATACTCAGAAGGATTGCGAAAACGAGATTCAGAAGCTTACTGATAAGTATGTTAAGAAGATCGATGATTTAGCAGCTGCTAAGAGTGCTGAAGTATTAAAGGTTTAATCGCAAAGTTATACTTTATGATCAGTCTGTGTACAGGCTGATTTTTTTGTAGTAAAAAGGTATAATAAGATAGTTAGTGGAGAATTGATATGAATACATGTAAACACTTAGCAATTATCATGGATGGCAATGGTAGATGGGCCAAGGCGCAGGGAAAACCTCGTACAGCTGGACATCTTGTTGGAAGTGATAATGTTCGTACCATCGCAATTGCGGCAGATGAGATGGGAATTGAATATCTTACGCTCTATGCTTTCTCAACCGAGAACTGGAAACGAACAGCAGATGAAGTAAACTACATTATGAAATTACCAGCATTCTTCTTTAAGAAGTATATGCAGGAGTTCTTAGATAGAGGGTTCCGTATGCGTATTATTGGAGAATTGGATATGTTACCAAAGGCAACACAAAAGGTATTACGTGATGCGGAGGAAGAATCAAAAGATAATCATGGCTTATCGCTTAATATCTGTATGAATTATGGTTCTAGAAGAGAAATCTTACTTGCGGCTAGAAAGTATGCACAGGATGTTGTGGATGGAAAAGCTACACTGGATATCGAAGAGGAAGATTTTGATCAATATATGATGACCAAAGATTTCCCACCCGTTGATCTTTTAATTCGTACAAGTGGCGAACAGCGTATTTCTAACTATTTATTATGGCAGATTGCATATGCGGAGTTAGAGTTTGTGCCAGAGTCATGGCCAGAGTTTACACCAGATATATTAAAGCGTTGTTTAGAGGAATATCAAAATCGTGATCGACGATTTGGAGGAGTTAAGAATGTCTAAAATGAAATTAAAAACAATCGTTGCGTTTGTGATTATTCTTGTTGTAGCACCACCGCTCTATTTTGGCGGAAATCTATTACAAGCACTATTGATTCTTGTTAGTGCGTTAGGTTCTGCTGAAATTGCATCTTTAACAGATCAAAAGAAACATTGGTTTTTATCTTTTATGACATTAGCTGCAGTAATGGCAATGTACTATATCAACCGTTCAATGTTTCCAGCAATCCTTGCAATTTGGGTGATTGTGTTATTTGTCACAGAGTTATTACGCAAAAATGAAAGCAGCGATTTAACAGCGTATACATTATTGATGTCTATCTTATTAGGCTTGGGTTTACGTTGTATTTCAGTCATTTATCAAGATGGTGCCAAAACAGGATTTTTAACAATTATCTTTGTATTAATTGGCTGTTTCTTCTGTGATACAGGTGCCTATCTTTCTGGTTCGCTATTTGGAAAGCATAAGTTAATTCCCCATGTTTCACCAAATAAGACGGTGGAAGGTGCGATTGGTGGATATCTTGTTGGTGCGATTGGAGCCTTATTGTGGGGATTACTAGTCACGACATATCTACCAAAAGAACTTGTGATTTCTGCTAGTTTGATTATTCCTGCAGTTGCACAGATTGGTGACTTAAGTTTCTCATCAATTAAGCGCAGATTTGGAATTAAAGATTTCTCAAATATTTTGCCAGGACATGGTGGTATCTTTGACCGTATTGACTCACTGATTTTCTGCCTGATGGCTTTTAATGGTTTGATGATCTTATGGGGTATCTAAAATGAAGCGTTTGATGTTATTGGGGGCCAGTGGTTCTATTGGTACCCAAACAATCGATGTTGTCTTACAACATCCAGATGAGTTTTCGCTAGTTGGAATCAGTGTGGGTCATCGTATCGATGTCTTAAAAGAAATTCTAAATAAAATTCATGTATCACACGTTTGTGTATGTGAAGAAAAAGATATGAAGGAGTTAGCTTCTCAATTTCCAGATATTCATTTCTACTATGGAGATGATGGCTTGACTACACTTGCGAAAATGAAAGACTATGATTTATTAGTAAATGCACTCGTTGGATTTGTTGGTTTTCTGCCAACGCTACATGCAATTCAAACTGGACATCATATCGCACTTGCCAATAAGGAAACACTGGTAGTTGGTGGAGAATTAATCGAAAAGGCAATCAAGGAATATGGTGTATCATTATATCCAATTGATAGTGAACACTCTGCCATCTTCCAAGCCTTGCAAGGAAATGAACATAGAGAAATTAAGCGACTTTTAATAACAGCTTCAGGTGGTTCTTTCCGCAATCGAACAAGAGAAGAGTTAAAGGATGTTACGGTAGAACAAGCACTTGCACATCCTAACTGGGCGATGGGTGCCAAGATTACAATTGATAGTGCAGATATGATGAATAAGGGATTTGAAGTTATTGAAGCACATTATCTATTTGATATTGATTATGATCGTATTGATGTGGTGATGCATCCAGAGTCAGTGATTCATTCTATGGTAGAATATGTAGACCACAGTGTGATGGCGCAACTTGGTGCCCCTGATATGCGTTTGCCAATTCAGTATGCATTAACTTGGCCTCATCGTTATCCGCTTGATTTAGAAAAGCCATTAGATTTAACAGAGGTTGCGTGCTTACATTTCGCAAAGCCAGATTTAGAAAGGTTCCCATTACTAGCACTAGCGTATGAAGCTGGCAAAAAGGGAGGGAATCTTCCAGCTGTCATGAATGCCGCAAATGAAGTCGCAAATGCTGCATTTAGAAAGAGACAGATTCCGTTTAGCGATTGAAGACATCGTTATCAATGCAGTGCATACTGTAACCTATCAACCGGTCAATACAGTACAAGATTTAATTGATGCGGATCGTTGGGGAAGAGACTTCGCATATCAACAAATACAAGGAGTAAACCAATGACAGCAGTTTTATTTATCGTATTACTTTCCATTATTGTAACGATTCATGAATTCGGACATTTCTTAGTTGCCAAGGCATTTGGTGTTTATTGTTTTGAATTCTCAATCGGTATGGGACCAGCTATCTTTACACGGAAAGGAAAAGAGACACAGTTCTCTATCCGTGCACTACCTATCGGTGGATATGTCGCAATGGCAGGTGAAACCGAAGGGGATGAGGCGTATCCAAATGTAAAGGTTCCTGAGGGAAGAAGAATTACAGATCAAAAACCATGGAAGAAGATTTGTATCATGCTTGCAGGTGTCGCAATGAATTTCTTGCTTGCATGGGTGATCTTCTCTATGTTCTTGTTAAACACTGGTACATTTACAAAATCAAGCGAACCAGTGATTGCGACAGTCTTAGAAAACAGCCCAGCTGAACAAGCAGGTTTGCAGGCAGGGGATCGTATTATTAAAGTTGTTAAAGAAGATGGCTCATCCGTTGAACCAAATACATTCTTAGAATTCCAAGCGTTCAACGGTGATAATAAGGATACAGAAACTTTCACCATCTTACGTGATGGCCAAACAGTAACTGTTGATGTTACACCAACCTACAATAAAGAAACAGATAGCTATATGTTTGGTATTAGTGCGAAAGCTGGAGAACAGGTAAAGATTAATATCTTGAACTGTTGGTATTATGGTCTAGTTGAGATGCAGGTTATAACATCAATGACAGTACAGGCACTGCTAAACCTTGTACGAGGTAAGGGATTGAATCAATTATCTGGGCCTGTCGGAATATATCGAGCCACTGCTACTTATGCGAGTCTTGGCTTTGGTGCGTATATGATGTTGGTAGCACAAATTAGCCTGAATGTCGGTATTTTCAATCTATTACCACTTCCAGTACTAGATGGTGGACAGGTTGTGATTACAGTACTTGAATGGATTACAAGACGTCAGTTTAATGAAATTAAAGACAGCTATCATGATAATTTGTTGGCTACTGTTAATCAGTGTTATGATATTTGCGACATGGAACGATGTTTCCAAATTATTTATAAAGTAGAGGAGATTAAATAAAATGAAAACAATTCTTGTAACGGGAGGTACTGGCTTTATTGGCTCAAACACTTGCGTATCTTTAATGAATGCAGGGTATGACGTCGTTGTATTAGATAATCTTTACAACTCCAAAGAAGTTGTATTAGACCGTATCGAAAAACTAACAGGTAAAAAGCCAAAGTTCTACAAGACAGATATCTTAGACCGCAAGGGATTAGATCAGATTTTTGCGGAAAATAAGATTGATGCGGTCATTCACTTTGCGGGTTATAAGGCAGTTGGTGAATCTGTAGAAATTCCATTAACATATTATGAAAATAATATTACTGGTTCTTTAAACCTATATATGGCAATGAAGGAAGCTGGATGTAAGACACTTGTATTCTCATCTAGTGCAACTGTTTATGGCTCTCCAGAGTCTTGCCCAATTCGAGAAGATTTCCCAGTATCCACAACAAATCCATATGGTTCTACAAAGCTAATGAATGAGATGATTTTACAGGATTTAAGTAAGTCAGACCCAGAGTGGTCCATCATGTTATTACGTTACTTCAACCCAATTGGTGCACATCCAAGTGGATTATTAGGAGAGGTTCCAAATGGTATTCCTAATAACTTAGTACCTTATATCGCTCGTGTTGCGATTGGTACCAGTGAGAAGGTTCGTGTATTTGAATGACTAGACACAGTTGATGGAACAGAGTTCGTGATCACATCCATGTGGGCGTGATTTAGCAGATGGTCATATCGCAGCTGTTAAATATGCACTAGAGCATAAGGGTGCTGAAAAGGTAAACCCTGGCATGAGAAAATGGACAGGCGTGTATTACAGGTTGTTCAAGCCTGCAAGGCATGTGGTAGAGAGTTACCATATGAAATCTTTGCCACGTGTAGAGCAGGAGATGTTGCGGAATGTTGTTGATCCAACAAAGGTATTGAATTATTAGGTTGGAAGGCATTACAATATTGATCAGATGTAAGATTCATGGAATTTTACCCAAATGAATCCAAATGAATCGAGTAGTACTATGATTGACCGATCATTGGTAATGGTAAATTTGAAGGTGTAAGTAAAAAGGAAATTCTTTCTGGAAAATTAGAAGACTGCTCTGCCGTATCCTTTCTATTAGAAGAGACTGTTGATCAATCGCCATTAGATTACGTATTGCAATTGAATCTATGAAACAAAGTGGCAAGTTTCATATGGATGTACAGGATAGCACAACTTATCGTGAAGCTACCCTGCCAAAGAGTATGCAGAATGTACATCGATGTGGTAGCTGGCTTGAATATCGGAATGGTTCTACAAGGCATGGCTAGAAGTTATATTCCATAACGTTAATGATCTAGCTGCTTTGAAGTAGAGGTGACATAGTCAAATTGTAGATTTGATGAAAAAACATCCGGACGAAGATATTGCATAAATAAAACTTGAAATCTTTATTAGAAGCCTGAATGGTTTCCTTTTTTCTATTTTAGCTTGCTGAAATTAGTCGTGGGTTTGACTAAAATGCGCAACGAAATCAGTTGTGGGTTAATTGATACATAAAATAAGGATATCTATGTCATCGTGGCTGCAGACTAAGATATCCTTTGTGAAAAAGATCAGCGCATAGTTTGATTTTATTTATTTAATGTATCAACAATTTGTTTTGGTATATGTACCACGTTTTTGTGTTCTGCTTTCTGAATACAGACATGTTGTCACAACAGAATAGTTTTACGTTAAGGCAGTATAGTGCACGTAATGAAAAAAACGTTCTAGGTTTGTATATCCATTGATATAATCAATCAGTAATCGAAGTTTGATTGATGTTTTAGCCAATACTGATTGTCGTTCATCATCGAAGTAAGGCCTTCTGAAGTTACGATAATTTCTGGTTTCAGTGCTCAGTAAAGATATGAATCTCCTTATAGCAGTTCAACTTAGAGTGTTCAAATATTTCAATCAGACAATCAAGTTTACACAGCTTCTTCGCGAGCAGTGTCGGCTGAAGTCTCGATATAGTTCCTTTAATTCATACGTGTTTTAGAATCAGGACTTATTCCAACAACATGTTGAAAAGGTCCCTGTAATTCATCTTTCTTGACGAAATTTTGAGTTAAATTGGCTCGTTATCGAGGTCGAATGAATCAGTTTCAATAACTTGCCAGGTCTTCAACAAATAGTAACTGGACTATCAGACACACTGTTTGATGATTCCCACACGTACGCAAAGCACCTGCAAGGTGTTTGATAACATGAAAGGGTTCACGTTATTTCGCAATGTCTTAGGTACTTTTTACACACATCCCTATAAGGTTCCCACATATCGATCGTAACGTACTTTACCTTGTCTCTCCGATTGTGGAATCATTTCAAAATGTTTCGACAGCGTTACTTTCGAACGGTTTTGAAGTATCTCGTTTAATGTCCTGTTATTGTTATCTACGAATACACACAGTATGAACCACCATATTTCGCCATAGAAGAAGATATCTCATCGATACCAAGGTTCTCAGGAGTGTTAATCTAGGTGCACGGATGAAACTATCTGCACACATTCTTACGATAGTGTCAGATACATGGTATTTATGTGCAATATCCTTGTATGTCATACGAACGTTGTGTAGATCCAAGGCAATCGCATTGAGTACTGCGTATGACTGATGGAAGTTCTCTGAGCCAAATGGACTTGGCTCAGAGAAGGACTTCCCACATTCTTTACAGACATAGCGTCTTCTTGTCCAATCAATGATGGATGGAATCCTGCAACGTCAAGGTGGTTATAGCTATACGAAGAATAGTTCTTTATTTTTGTATTACCTCCACAACAGGGACAGGTAGGGGTGAGTATCATTCAGTTTTATTAAGATGTGTAATTTGTCAGATGATTTATGTGTATCAATCGAAAAAAATCATATCGTCACTAACATTAAGTGTGGATATGATAAAAATCATTTATAGCCATATGGCGCTCCTATCGTTATTATTCAATCTTTTTCCAACTTGAATTCTAACATAGGAGTTTTTTTATTAGTTGAGACCCTGAGTAAATTTGGAGGGTATCCTCGAGTTGTAAAAAGAGGTCAAAATTTGACCCCTAGAAATTTCGGAGGGTCGCCCTGACCCCGACTGATTTTTGAGTGCCATTTTTTTATTGAAATCGTAAGATTGATTGGAAGTGCAACTTATTTTTTTGACGAAAAAAATCGAAAAAAATGGGAAAAAGTAACAAATTTCACATTTTTTTTACAATTTTTTTGTAACAAAATCAAAAAAATTTTTTTAAAAAAATTAAAATGCGAAAAAAATAGCATAGAATAAGGATATTTAACACTTTTCGTAAATTTAAAAACACGAAAAAAACACTTGAATATGATTGCAAATGAAATAGGAAAGTGGTTAGAATACAGCCATGATGAAAAATACTATCAAAAAACAAATGGGAATGATTGTGACTGGTGCATTATCTGCAGTATTAGTTGCAGGTTCTGTATCAATAACACATGTAAAGGCAGAAGAAACTGCCAATCCGTTTACAAGTAATGCATTACCAGTTATTACTGTAGACGCACAGGAAGAAGATCCTTATACAGCGATCAAGAACGAAGTTATCAAGCAACGTGCTTTACTCGGTGGATATGATTTGAACTATATCTCACTTGATAAGAGTGTAGCTGATATTACTGGTTTTGATCGAAACGCAACAGGTATTCAAACTGTTACAGTAAAAGTCAACTTAGCTAGTACAGGGGATAAGGAGGTTGAAAAGAGGCTTGGATACTCCTTTGTACAGAAGGTTGTTGTTAAACTGAAACAAGACAGTGCACCTGTAGTACAACTTAAGAGTGATGCCGTTACAGTAAATAACGGTGATACATTTAACGCTTCTAGTTATATTTCCTATATTAATGATGATTCTGGTATCTTACCTGTATTATCAGTAAGTGGCGAAGTAGATATGGATAAAGATGGTGAGTATCCAGTAACTTATACTGTTTCTGATACTGCTGGTCATACTTCATCTGCAGTATTAACAGTTACTGTAAAGACTCCTGTCGAAGTAGCAGTAGCAAAACAAGCTGAAGCAGAGACAAAGGCAGCTGAAGTTACAGCTCAACTTGAGGCTGTAAAGGCATTAACCGATTCATCAACAAGCACAACAACTGATGCAGCTACAACTGCTACTACAAATAGTTTGGAAACACAGTTAGCTGAGCTTCAGAAGGAAATTGATTCCATTAAGGAAATTGGTAATAACGCAAACGCTGCAGTAGGTAATAACGAGACAATCGATGTTCCTGCTACACCAGCAGCTACAGAGACACCTGCAACTGTTGAAACACCTGCAGTAGAAACTCCAGCAGCTACAACAGCTACTGAGACACCTGTTGCTACACCAGAGCCTACACCTGCAGCACCAGCTGTAGTAGAGACTCCAGTAGCTACACCTACACCAGTTCCTACACCAACAAAGACAATGTATCCTAATGTACGTCTTAATGTTCGTACAGCTCCAAGTACATCAGGTTCAATTATTACAACATTAAATGTTAATGATCCTGTTTATTGTACAGATACAGTTTCTAACGGATGGCAAGAAATCGTAATCAACGGACAAGTTGGTTGGGTATATGCACAATATATTCAAAGTGAACAGTATGTAGCTCCAACTCCACAATATGGACAGTATGGTGCATATACTGACGCTATTAACCTTGCATTATCATTCGTAGGTAACACACCATATGTATGGGGTGGTGCATCTCCATCTGGATTTGACTGCTCTGGTCTTGTTAAGTACTGCTATGGTATTTCACAGAGAACTACATATACACAGCAAACATTAGGAACACACCGCTATGACGTATGGAATGCTCCAGCAGGCGCACTATACTTCTGGGGTTCTGAATCTGCACCTTACCATGTAGCTATCGCTCTTGGTGGAGGACAGACAGTACAGGCAATGAACGAAAATGATGGTATTCAGGTCATTGGTATCACATACTTCATGCCTTCCTACTATGTAATTATCGGACAATAAGACTCCTGAAAAGGAGTTTTATTTTTTTGCAAAAAATTGTGAAAAAATACCTAAAAAATGCTATAGTTTTTTTGAAAAACTTGTGAAATTGTGTGAAATGCGGTCCAAAAAGTTGCATAATTAGCACGAAAAAAAGTAAAATAGAGTCATGGTAAAAAATAAATTAAACAAAAAACTCGGCAGAGTAGGTGCTGGATTATTATCCGCATTACTTATTGCCGGTACATATTCAACAAAAAAACAGTATACGCAGATGACAACAAAAGTTACTACAGTTGAAAAAGGAAAAACACATTACCAGTTATTGAAGTAAGTCAGCAGGATTTAAATCCTCTGGATACAATCAAGAGTTTGGTAATCCAAGAAAGAGCTGCTTTTGATGGAACATATGATCTTACAAATATCTCAATTGAGAAGAGTGTTGCGGATATTGAAGGATTCAATCGTTCAGTAACAGGTATCCAAACAGTTACTGTCAAGGTTACACTTGCAAGTACTGGTGATATTGAAGCGCAAAAGACTTTAGGGTTATTCCTTTATTCAGAAAGCTGTTGTAAATGTTGTCAATAGTACAGCACCTGTCATCAAGTTGAAGAATTCATCTGTTGTGGTAAACAATGGTGATACATTTAACGCATCGAGTTATATTTCTTATATCAATGATGATTCAGGCATCCTTCCTGTGTTAACTGTTGAAGGTTCTGTAGATATGAACACAGATGGTGATTATCCGGTTACATATACAGTCGTTGATACTGCAGGTAATAAGTCTACAGCGACTATGACAGTCTCTGTTCGTACTCCAAAGGAAGTTGTTGACGCAAGAATTGCGGCAGAAGAACAACGTCAAAGAGAAGAAGCTGAAAGAGCGGCTGCTGAAGAAGCTGCTAGAGCTCAACAAGCTGCGAACACTGCTAGATCTGCTACTACATCTACATTTGATCCATCTAAGTATGATTCAAGTTCATATGCTGGTGGAATCGCTGCTGCGTTATCTCTTGTTGGTACTCCATATCAATGGGGTGGTACAACTCCAGCAGGATTTGACTGCTCTGGCTTAGTTCAATACTGTTATGGTTTAGGTGCTCGTACAACATATGCTCAACAAGCACTCGGTACTCACCAATATGATGTATGGAACGCTCCAGCTGGTGCACTCTACTTCTATGGTTCTGATTCAGCTCCATATCATGTAGGTATCGCACTTGGTAATGGAACAATGGTTCACGCAGCTACATATGGTATCGGTGTAACCGTTCAGGATATCTCTGGTTACTTACCATCCTATTACGTAGTGCCAGGACAATAAAATGATGTTTAAGACTCACTGATGTGAGTCTTTTTTGAGCTTATTGGGAAAAGAAAAAGTCCTTTCGGACTTTATAGAATTTGGAATATGAAATACTTTAGATAACTTGTTTCGTCCATCGTCCAAAGGATAGGGTGGTCAGGATTTTGTTGGGTAACAGAAATCTGACGTAGTGTAACTCCACATTCCTTGGCACTTTCTAGTAACATCTGCTCAAAGAGTTTTGTTTCCATGAATCTTGAACATGAACAAGTAATCAAATAACCACCATTGCGTAATACATTCATGGCTTTCATGTTAATGTTTTTATATCCATAGTAGGCACTGTTCACTGTCTTACGAGATTTTGTGAATGCTGGTGGGTCTAAGACGATAATATCAAACTCGTTATCTTTGAGATTTTCAAGATAGTCGAATACATCGGCTTGAACAAATTGAATTTTATCTTCAAGGTGATTAAGTTTGGCGTTTTGGTAGCCTTGTTGTAAGGCAACATTTGATACATCAACAGCGGTGACTGCTTTTGCGTTACCATAGGCTGCATTTAACGCAAAGCCACCGGTATGGCTAAAACAATCGAGTACACGTTTATCACGTGCGATATTACGTAATAATACACGATTTGATTTTTGGTCTAAGAAGTAACCCGTCTTTTGACCATTTTCAATATCTACCTGAAGTTGAATGCCATTTTCATTGATAATCGTCTGTGGAGATACATGATTTGGATTGTAGAAGAAACCCTTTGTAGGTTGGTAATCCTTCTTTTTCTCTGACTTTGATATCGTTACGTTCATAGATTGCCTGAATGATGTGATCGTTTTCTTTGAATACTTCTAGTAAGATATCGTAAATCATTTGTTTGTGTTGTTCCATACCAGTATTCGAAATTTGTGTCACTAAGATATCGTTATAACAATCCACAACAAGACCAGGTAATAAATCAGCTTCACCAAATACATAACGACAATTGGACAAGTTATTTGGTTCTACTGTCTTACGATAGTCATACGCAAAGCGAATACGTTTTTCAAAGAAATGCTTGATCAATGGTTTCTGATTCATCTTTGGTTAAGATACGACAAGTGATATGACTGATTGGAGAGTAGAAACCTGTACCGTAGTAAGTTCCATCGTTAGAGATGATATTGACGATACCACCATCAGGAATCTTTTCATCTGCTTGTACTAAGTTATTGCGATACATCCACATTTGACCTTTTTGAAGCCAAGTTTCTCCTTCATTTGAAATTGTGATAGTAGGATAGTTATTTTTCATAGGAATACCTCGGGATAATGATAAACGATATTGCGTCAATTTACTAATCTTTCCATGGAATTTTTGGAATGATTTGTAATAAAGAGTAGGAGGTTTTGAGAAATGATTATTCGTGAAATGCCAAGCACAGAACGACCACGGGATAAGGGTCTAAGATATGGTGTAAGGTCTCTTAGCTCAAGAGAATTACTTGCATTAATATTACGCACTGGTTCACAAGGAGAGTCTGTTTTAACAATGGCAGATAATTTATTACAGATGTCGAAGGGGATTAAAGGGCTCGTACGTATGTCCAATGAAGAACTGTGTAAAATCAAAGGAATTAGTAAGGTAAAGGCTCTACAATTGCAAGCCATCTTTGAAATTAGTCGAAGAGCATCTTTAGAAACTGCTTATGAAGAGGAAATTATCGATAATCCAGAGCGTATTATCGATTGGCTAAGAAATGAAATTGGTACAGGTAGCCAAGAAAAGTTTTTGGTTGTTTATCTAAATACTGCACATCGCATTATCTCCGCAAAGACATTATTTGTAGGAACGATTAACGCAAGTGCAGTATATCCCCGTGAAATCTTTAAAGAAGCTTTACTGATTGGTAGTACGGATATTATGTTGGCACACAATCACCCTAGTGGTGTTTTGACACCAAGTACACAAGATTTAGTTGTAACGGGAAAGTTAATGGAATGTGGCAAACTGATGGGCGTAAGAGTGTTAGATCATCTTATTGTCTCCCAAACAAATTTTCTCAGTTTTGCTAGAGAAGAACTCTTTGAAACTTGTATGGAAGCTTACCAATGTGCACATGGAATCACAACCTAATACATGGTAAAATATTAAGGATACTTTTAAGGGTAAATAGGAGTCATATTGCGGTATGAAAACCAAAATAGACTATAATAAAAGAAAGTCTTTTACGACGATTGATAAGAAGAAATAAACCTGATTTTATACAGGTGGGAGAATATGAAATGAAGAAATTATTACTGACTGATGGTAACTCAATGTTATTTAGAGCGTACTACGCTACAGCGTATGGTAGACCAATGACTACATCTGATGGAACGCCAACAAATGCTGTATTTGGTTTTTGCGTCTATGATACAAAAAGGCAATTGATATTATTCAACCAGATGCAGTTTTAGTTGCCTTCGATGCAGGGAAGCATACTTTCCGCCATGAACTTTATGCGGACTATAAGGGTGGTCGTAAAGCCGGCACCTGATGACTTGGTGCCACAGTTTAAACTCGTTCGAGATTTCTTGGATGCTTTTTGCGATTACTTGGGTGGAGATGCAAGATATTGAAGCTGATGACTTGATTGGAACGATCTCTAAAAAGCAAAGGACTATCAAACCTATGTACTCACAAGTGATCACGATATGTTACAGCTAGTGGATGATACGACTTCTGTATTACTGATGAAGAAAGGTATTACAGAGATGGATGTCATGACACCTGAAAGTCTAAAGGAACAGATGGGAATTGAACCACTACAAATTATTGATATGAAGGGTTTGATGGGGATAAGTCAGATAATATTCCAGGGTATTCCTGGGATTGGTGAAAAAGACAGCACTCAAGCTTTTTAGAGGAATACGGCACAGTTGAAAATGTCCTAGCAAATGAAGATAAACTCAAGGGTGCTTTACAGAAGAAAGTGATGGAAGGACATGATTCCGCATTACTTTCTAAAAAACTTGCGACAATTCGTCGTGATGTTGATGTAGAGATGAGTGAGAAAGAGTTATCCTTTACACCAAACTATCCACAACTTGTAAAGTTTTTACAGATGTTAGAGATGAATACGCTCGCAAGACGCTTCTCAGATAAGATTGTAGCAGAAGAGAATACAACAGAAGAGACTGTTGTGACGCCAAGTGAAGATAAGCGCGTTACAAAAGTACCTACAGAAATGTTCAAGGATGCATGTGCTGTGTTTGTAGATGATAACCATGATGCATTCATGCATGCGACAATCAATGGCTTTGCGCTATTCAATGGTAAGCAAGCAGTATACATTTCCTTAGCGGATGCGAAAAAAGATGAAGACTTGCTAGCATATCTTTCAAGTGACATGCCACATAAATATGGATTTGATGTAAAACGAAATTTACATCTAGCAGAAAATGAAGGGTTAACTCTCAATTTCCATGATGATATGATGCTTGCGGCTTCTTTAGTAGATTCATCTTTAACAACAACCACAAAAATTATTGAGCATTATGGCTTTGAAAATACAGTAAGTTATGAAGATGTATATGGTAAACCAACAAAGCCAAATCTAATTATTGATGAAGAAAAACAATGCATGTATGCATGCGCATTTGCGAGAAATATCTTTAGTTTATATGCAGAAATTACCCCAAAACTAAAAGAATATAAGATGGAAAAGCTCTACTATGAAATGGAGATGCCACTAACGAGCGTTCTCTATCACATGGAAAGAGAAGGAATTCGTTGTGATATCGATATTCTTGATCGCATTTCGACAGAAACAATGGCGAAGATTAGCGAAGCACAGAAAGAAATCTATGCGATTGCTGGAAAAGAGTTTAATATCAATTCTCCAAAGCAATTAGCAGAAGTGTTATTCGATGATTTAGGACTACCTACAGGGAAAAAGAGAAGTACAGCAGCTGGTGAGTTAGAAAAACTACAAGGAAAATCACCAATCATCGATTATATTTTGGATTACCGTAAGCTATCTAAGATTTATAGTACTTACGCTGAAGGCTTGAAAAAGTACATTCAAAAGGATGGTAAGATCCATACAATCTATAACCAATCCGCAACGCAAACTGGAAGACTATCTTCAAGTGAACCAAACTTACAGAATATTAGTGTTCGTGATGAACAAGGGAAAGAGATTCGTAAGGCATTCTTGCCAGAAGAGGGTTGTGTATTAATCTCCAGTGACTATCATCAGATTGAGTTACGTATGCTAGCGCATATGGCAAATGAAACGAGTCTGATTGAAGCGTTTAAAGAAGGAATCGATATTCATACAAAGACGGCAATGGATGTCTTCCATAAGCCACAGGATGAAATTACACCTCAAGATAGACGTAGTGCGAAGACAGTTAATTTCGGTATTGTGTATGGTATCAGTGACTTTGGTTTAAGTGAGCAGCTTGGTGTAAGTCGTTATGAGGCGCATGACTTTATTGAACGCTATTATGCGGCGTATCCAAAGATTCGCACCTATATGGATCAAATCGTTAAAGATTGCGAAGAGAAGGGCTATGTAGAGACACTCTGTGGTAGACGTAGAGAGATTCCTGAGATTCATGATAAAAATCACGCAACACGTGAATTCGGTAAACGTGCAGCGATGAACGCCCCAATTCAGGGCTCTGCTGCAGATCTTATTAAACTTGCAATGATTCATATCGATCAGATGATGAAGGATGCGAAAGTAAAAAGTAAGATGATTCTACAGGTACACGATGAATTAATCTTTAATGTACCAAAGGAAGAGGTAGATGTCATGAAGAAGCTCATCAATGATGGTATGGTCAATGCGATGCATCTTCAGGTTCCTTTGACAGCTGAATGTTCTATCGGCAGCGATTGGTACGAGGCTAAGTAATATGCCAGAATTACCAGAAGTAGAAACTGTCCTACGTACACTAGAACATCAGATTCAAGGAAGAAGAATCTTAGATGTGGATGTACGCTATCCAAAGATGATTGAAAATGACGTAGAACAGTTTAAACAACAACTAAAGAATCAAACATTTCATACATTCATGCGTCGTGGTAAATACTTACTATTTGGTTTAGATGACTATATTCTCATGAGCCATTTACGCATGGAAGGAAGATATTATATTCAAGATCCAACGGAACCTACTAACCGTCACATGCATGTGATATTTCATCTAGATAACGGTAAAGAGTTACGCTATATGGATACACGTAAATTTGGACGTATGGAAATCCTTCCGTTGGATACGGATTTTAGCCATTTTCATGGCTTAGGACCTGAACCTTTTGATGAAGCGTTCAATGCGTCCTACATTCATGCATATCGTAAAGGAAAACGTACACCACTGAAGAGTTTGTTATTGGACCAAAGTTTTGTGGCAGGGATTGGAAATATCTATGCGGATGAAATTCTTGCGGCTTGCAATCTTAGACCTGGTAGGTCTTGTGCGCGTATCACGCGCAAGGATGAAGAAAATCTTGTACTGCATACAAGACGAATCATGAAAGCTGCGATTGCGGCTGGTGGTACGACGATTAGAACGTATACATCCAGCTTAGGTGTCACTGGTAGATTTCAAACGGAGTGTACCGTGCATATGCAGAAAATTTGCCCTCGTTGTAAAGGGGAAATTCACGTAAAATATATCGGTGGACGGTCAAGTTATTATTGTCCACATTGTCAGAAATAGGAGTTTTATGAAGATTGCGATTACAGGAACGATTGCGGCAGGGAAAACAACTGTTGCGATTCTATTTAGAAGAAGAGGAATACCAGTATTTAATGCGGATCAATACGCAAAGCGTTCCTTGTATCAAGGTTCTGTTTGTTATGAAAAAATTAAAGAAGTATTTGGTGAAGATGTGATTGGCGCCAGTGGTGATATAGACCCAAAGAAACTTGCAGGGATTATCTTTCAAGATAATAGTAAACGTGAACAACTAAACGCAATCGTTCATCCCTTTGTATTAGAGGGGATGCAAAAATTCTTTACAACAAATTCACAACAACCAATTATTTGTGCAGAGATTCCACTATTATTTGAAACAGGTTGGAACCAATACTTTGATCGTACGGTAGTCGTAACCTGTAGTGAAGATATTGCTATTCAAAGAATGATGGAAGAAAGAAACTACACATATCAAGAAGCAAAGGCAAGACTATCAATGCAGATATCAGCTGAAAAACAAATTACCTTGGCAGATAAAGTGATTTATAACGAAGGTGATTTAAAAGAATTAGATTCACAGATCAACCGATGGTTAGGAGAACTTAGAAAGGACATCAGAAATGGAAAGAATGCCAACTAGTACATATCGCATTGATTTTAGTAACGGTATCTCTGAGGAAACTTTACTTTCACTCATGATGTTATATCAACCACTGATCGGTAAAGATGCGACAGTTTTATACTTAACACTTATTGCGGAAGGCAAAACCCAAAAGGGTTTTGAAAAACATCAACGCTTACTAGTGCTAGCAGATTTAGATATCAATGCGCTAGATAAAGCATGTACAAAACTAGAAGAATACATGTTGATGAGAACATATGTAAAGACGACAGAACTATGCGACCAATACATCTATGTTCTAAACAGTCCAATTCATACAAAAGATTTCTTAAAATCAAATGTATTTATGAATCGTTATGAACGTACTGTTGGAAAAGATGAGACATCTACTACAATGACTCATTTAAACGCAAATAATGCATCCTTACGTGGTTATAAAGAAATTACAAAGGCAGTCAAATTCTTACCAGAAGATCTTTTAGACCGTCATATTGAATTTGATGCACTACAGCCACGTTATCAATTCGCAATGGATGATCAAACGATTAACTTTGATTATGAAAAGTTTATCGCGACCACAAGTACGCTGGTATTCCCAGCTGAACTGCGTACGCAAGAAAACTTAAGTTTAATTGGTAAACTTGCGACAATCTATGGTTTATCTGTAGATAAGATGCGTATCTTAGTCAACCGTTGTATCAATTTACAGACGATGACATTTGATGGTGCAAAGTTAAAGATATACGCATCACGTGCAGAATCTGATGTAAAACCAGGAAGTGATCCATATTCCTTGCCACCTGTATCTTTCTTACAGGCAAAGCAAGGTGGGGCAAAGGTTACACAGTTAGAAAAGAGTATCTTAGAACATCTAGCAATCGACATGCATTTCAGTAATGAAGTGATCAACGTGATGATTGAACATATCCTAAAGATTTCTCAAAACCGTTTGAATCGTAATTTTGTGGATATGGTTGCGGCAGAGTGGGCTAGAGATGGTGTTACTACCAAACAACAAGCTCTACAACAACGTAAGAAAATCATACGTCAAACCCCACAGGTTAACAGTGGTGTTAAGATTGGCATGCCAGAATATATACGTCAACAAGAAGAAGGCACTCTACCAGAAGGTACAGTCGCATCCGCAGAACTATTAGAACGATTACAAAAACTACAGAAGGGAGAAGAGTAATTCATGGAAGCACTAAATATCAAGGAAATTCCGATGACAGAACAGCAGAAACAAGAAACGAAATCGCTCCAAGATGAATTACGTAAAGATCCTGGAGTTGTCGAGTTGTTTCAAAGAAACAAACTCGATGAAAGATATCTGAACACATCTCCATGGAAGATTCATGCATGGAGAAAAAGTTTTGAACCATGCTTGCACTGTACGGGTTTAAATCAATGCAAGCAGAGAGTAAAGGGATACTATGATGACTTAGAGGATAATGGTATCCTTCAAAATGTACAAACACCATGTAAATTCCAACGAGCATATATGGAAAAAACAGCACATTTAGAGAAGTTTAGTGTAAATGATATGCCATCTAATATGTATACAGTATCTTTTGATAAAATCAATTTACTGAAAGAGATGGAAGAATACTTACTTGTTTGGGAAGCTTGTAGAAGTGCTAGTATTCATAATCAAGGACTTTATCTACACGGTACGATGGGAAGTGGAAAGACATATCTTTCTGCTTGTGCCACAAATGATCATGCCCGAAAAAATGAAACAGTAGCTTTTGTACATTATCCAACATACTGTACAAGAGCCATCGCAACAATGAAGACTTCGGAATATAAAATAGAGCTTGGTCGATTGATGCGTGCAAAGTTTCTTGTCTTAGATGATATTGGTGCAGAGAGTGTAAACGAATGGAATCGTGATCAATTATTGTTGCCACTATTAGAGAAGCGATATACAGAAGGGCTACCAACTTGGTTTACATCCAACTGTGATATTGAATCACTCAAAGAACACTTCCGTTATGTTGGAAAAGGCAAGGATGATGAACTGAAAGCAGCTCGTATCATAGAGAGAATTACGAGTATGGCAAAGATAAAAACGCTTACAGGAAAAGATAGGCGAAAAACATTGTAAAATGCTTTAATAATACGCTTTAATGGTATAAAATGATTAGGATTTGGAGGCCTTTACATGGTTAGAAAAATTGGCGTTTTAACATCAGGTGGTGATGCGCCAGGAATGAATTCCGCAATTCGTGCCGTAACCAGAATTGCGCTTAGTAATGGAATTGAAGTTGTTGGTATTCGTGATGGATATCGAGGACTTCTAGAAGAGAAGTTTCAAGTACTAGAACGTACAGATGTATCGGATATTTTAAACCGTGGTGGTACGACACTTGGATCAGCTCGCTTACCTGAATTTAAAGAAGAAGAAGTTCAAGATCAGTGTGTTGCCAATTTGCGAAAAGCAGGCATTGATGCACTGGTAGTCATTGGCGGAGATGGTTCCTATCGTGGAGCACTCGCACTTACAAATAAGGGAATTAATTGTATTGGGTTACCTGGTACAATTGATAACGATATCTCTGGTACTGATTTCACAATCGGTTTTGATACAGCGTTACAGACTTGTGTAGAAAACGTGGATAAATTACGTGATACATCAAGTTCACATCACCGCTGTTCCATCGTAGAAGTAATGGGAAATCACTGTGGAGATCTTGCGCTATATACAGCGATTGCGTGTGGTGCAGAAATCGTCATCACACCAGAAACAGGTTATGATGAAACGGAAATTCTAGAGAAGTTACGCTATCTTGGAGATGCAGTGAAGAAGAATCACGCAATCGTCATTATCTCTGAAAAGATTTGTGACGTAGATGGTTTAGCAAAGAAAGTTTCATTACATACAAACTTTCAGCGGTCGTGCAACGATTTTGGGACACATTCAGCGTGGTGGTTCCCCAACTCCGGTTGACCGTATGCTTTCTAGCAGAATGGGTGAAAAAGCCATTGATTTATTGATGGAAGGTATTGGTGGACATTGTGTTGGTATTATCGACAACGAAATTTGTTCAATGCCAATTCAAGAAGCACTAGAGAAACCTCGTAAGAGTAGAAAGAAACTATATCGATTGTTTGATCGTTTAGTATAAGAAGGAGATGATTGCTGTGGAAAACAAACATTTATTTAAGAAAACAAAGGTAGTATGTACGATTGGTCCAGCTTCAGAAAATGAGAAGACACTTACAGAACTTGTAGGTGCAGGTATGAACATCGCTCGTTTAAACTTCAGCCATGGAACACATGAAGAGCACTTAGAAAGAATTAAATTAGTTCGTTCTGTAAGTGCAAAGACAGGTGTAAACCTAGCGATTGCGTTAGATACAAAGGGTCCTGAAATCCGTTTAGGTACTTTTAAGAACGATGTTGAAAACTATGAAATCGGTGAAATCGTTTATTTGACAAAGGCAGAAATTGAAGGAACACATGAACGTTTCCACATTCAATGCCCAGAATTATTCGATGACTTAAAGCAAGGAAATTATATCTTAATCAACGATGGTAAGATGAAGCTTACTGTACTTGAAAACTATGGTCATGAATTAAAGTGCCGTGTTGATGTTGCAGGTCCTATCAGCTCACGTAAGGGTTGTAACGTACCAGGCGTTAAACTAAGTATGCCATTCTTATCTGCTAAGGATGAGGCTGATATCCGTTTCGGTTGCCGTAATGATGTTGACTTTATCTTCGCTTCTTTTACAAGAAGACCAGAAGATGTAAATGCAATTCGTGCAATCTGCGTTGAAGAGGGTAAGCCACATATTAACATTATTCCTAAGATTGAAAACCAAGAAGGTTATGACAATATTGATGCTATTCTTGAAGCAGCTGATGGTGTCATGGTAGCTCGTGGTGACTTAGGTGTAGAAATTCCTACAATGTTAGTTCCTATTTATCAGAAGCATATTATTCGTCAGGCAAACATTATTGGTAAGCCAGCCATCACTGCTACACATATGCTAGACTCTATGACACACAACCCACGTTGTACACGTGCTGAAGCATCTGACGTATGTAACGCTGTATTAGATGGTTCTGATGGTGTTATGTTATCTGCTGAATCTGCAGCTGGTGACTATCCAGTAGAAGCTTGCGAAACAATGTCAGAAATCGCTGAAGAGGCTGAAAAGATCATCAACTACCGTACAAAGTTAGATTGGTTGAAGCAATCTACACGTAAGACAGTACAGGATGCAGTTTCTATCGCTATCAGTGATGCGACATTAACACTAGACAACATCGGTGCTATCGTTGTATTCACACAGGGTGGTACAACAGCTCGTCGTATTTCTAAGTTCCGTCCAAGCGTACCTGTATTAGCAGTTACATTTACTAAGGACATTCAACGTAAGTTATTAAGCTACTGGGGAGTATTACCAGTTTACTCTGAAGTACAGAACCAGTTAACAAACGATGACGAACTCGCATCAACAGTTGCTAAGAACTTTGGTGTGAAGAAGGGTCAATTAATCATCATTTCAGCAGGTTATCCAACAGGTGAAGGATCTGCGAACATGATGAAGATCGTAGAAGTTAAGTAATCATCTAGAAAAGACGGTTAGCCGTCTTTTCTTTTTGTATACATGCATAAAGAAAAGAGTCCTTAGGACTCTTGTGTTTTCTTAGTTGTTCTTGGGAGTACGTGCTGCGTTTGCTTTTCATCTTTGCTTGAATCTCTGCAATCGCTGCTTTTCTGATTCAAGATAACCGGAATCACAATTGGATTACGATTTGTCTTCTGGAAGAGGAAAGGTTCTAAGCAAGAACGGATACAGTTCTTTAATTCACCAAAGGTTGTACGTTGTTGCATCTTCTTCTTAAGAGAATCGTATACAAGTAACTCAGCTTCTTTGAGAAGGGTTTGAGAATCTTTGATGTATACAAAGCCACGAGATACGATAGATGGACGGCAGAGAATCTTATTGTAGCGAGAATCGATTGTGACGATAACTGCTACTAGTCCATTTTCTGCTAAGATCTTACGGTCTTTAATAACGGATGTACTTAGACCAGAGATGTCATTACCATCAACGTAGATATCATCTGTCTGTACGCGTTCATTAGCGATAAAGCACTTACCATCACGTAATACAACGACGTCACCATTCGAACAAATCAAGCAATGATCTTCAGGAATACCTGTTTCTTGCGCTGTTGCGGAATGTTGTTTTAACATCTTGTATTCACCATGGTTTGGCATGAACCATTCAGGCTTAATTAGATTTAACATTAACTTCTGTTCCTCTTGAGGAGCGTGTCCTGTTGTGTGGAAGGAAGTTAGTGGTGAATTTGTAATAACGTTAGCTCCAACACGTGTTAATTGGTTGATAACACTACCAACAGAAGTGCCATTACCAGGAATTGGGTTGGATGAGAATAGCACGGTATCACCAGGGATAATCTTGATGAAACGATGTGTACCATTCGCAATTCTACTCAAGGCAGCCATTGGTTCACCTTGAGAACCTGTACATACGATACAGATACGATTTGATGGTAGGGTATTTAACTCATTACCAGAGATGAAACTACTATCAGGAATCTGGATAACACCCATCTTCTTACCAATCTCGCATACATTCTCCATTGAGCGTCCAAATACTGCAACCTTACGATTACATGCGACAGCTGCTTCTAGAATCTGATTCAAACGTAATACGTTAGAAGCAAAAGTAGAAACAATCATACGGCCTGGTGTTTTACGCATCTGTTCCATGATAGCGCGAGCTACAGTCTTTTCGGATATAGAAGAACCAGGAACAGAGGAGTTTGTGGAATCACTCATCAGAAGGGAAACACCAACCTGACCAATGTACGCCATCTTCTGAAGTCAGCATTTGTGCCGACTGGTGTCATATCAAACTTAAAGTCACCAGTTTCAACGATACGACCATTTGGTGTATTAATTAATACACCAAGTGCGTCTGGGATTGAGTGAACGACATTGAAGAATCCAATTGAGAAATGTTTTGTCTTAATACTGGATTCTGAATTGATTTCCGTAATCTTACATACACGAGTTAAAGCGATGTTCTTCTAATTTCTTTTTCGATTAACGCTTTTCGCAAAAGCGTGGAGCGTAAATCTGCTTTAATCGAATTGTCTTTAAGAAGAATGGAATACCACCAATGTGGTCTTCGTGACCATGTGTGATTACCATTGCGGCTATTTTGTTTTGGTTTTTTACCAGATAAGAATAATCTGGGATAACATAATCGACACCAAGTAAGGCGTCTTCTGGAAAGAGTACACCACAGTCTACAATGATGATTTCATCATCATGTTCAACGCAGTACATATTCTTTCCAACTTCACCTAAGCCACCAAGTGCGTAGACCATCGTATCTGTCTTATGATTAATCGCTAAATCGCTTAAATCAGGTTCAGTAATACGAGTACGACGAAGTGGGCGAGTCGTTTTCTTACTGCTATTATTTTCAGTCATTATAAAAATTCCTTTCATTTATTTAATTATTGGTAAAGGTAGTAGTTTTATTCGCCTACATTATAGCATTCTTCAATGAAAAAGAAAGAAGTCTCACTATAAAACAAGGGCACCTTCAATTGGTTTGTTTGGTTCTTTTTTGTTGATGTGATCATAGAACAAAATGCCATCCATATGATCTAATTCATGTTGTAATACAATGGCGATATAACCACGTGCACGGATTTCTACATCTTGGTTTTGAACTAGGTCAAATGCTCTGATTGTTACACGTGCATTACGTACAACATAGCCTTCATGTTCATTTTCAACAGAGAGGCAACCCTCACCACTTTCTAAATAAGCAGGTTGTACGGAACGAGAAATAATTTTTGGATTTACTAACATAAATTCATATTTTCACAACATTGCCATCTTTATCTGTTTCATCGAAAGGCAACAGCGCACATTCTCTTTTTACACCGACTTGAATTGCACTGATTCCAACAGCTGGGCGAAGATTGAACTCGCAGCTTTTTTTCTTCATCGGTGGAATCTTTTACGTATTGCAACATATCACGTAATAAAGTTTCATCTTCCTTTGATAGTGGCAAATGAAACAAGCTCGGATTTTTTTCTCGAATTAACGGGTCAGTATCTTTAATGATTGTGTCATTATTTATTAACATAATTTTTTTACCTCAGCATACATTTTAACATTCTAAAAGCGTAATTCAACTAACACGCATCGATGTAAGCGTTTAGCATAAAAAAATTTATGAAAAATTAATGATATTTGTGATGTTCGATGTTTGGATTTCGTGCAGTATGTTAAAATAATACTCGTATGCAAATAAAGAAAAAGAAAACGAAAAAAGTTGAGCCAATTCAGATGAATACGTCAGCGAAAAAGAGAAAGTTCTTGAATCTACGTATGCCAAAATCATCGGACCATTTCTTACATGCGGCGATGATTATTTTGATGTTGTTTGGCATTATCATGGTTGGCAGTGCATCCATGGGTGTTGCTGGTGGCAATAACCGTTTTCTAGTGATTACAATTGTAAAACAGGTTATCTATGCTGTTGCAGGTTATATTGCCATGACATTTTTAGCAAATCGTTTCCAACTCAAAAAATTGAAGTCTTCAACGACTTTCTTAGTGATACTTGCAACTATCGCAAGTTTGTTATTGTGTTTATTATTTGCGGAAACCAATGGTGCTAGAGCATGGATTCGTATTCCGCTTGGTGTAACGGAAGTGACCTTACAGCCTTCGGAGTTTGCGAAGATTATTGCAATTTTAGTTGTTGCCCTATATTTAGGTGATAATGTACATAGTTATAGTAAGAGATTTGATTTAATCAAACGGCCACTCTTTATTGACGGTGTAATCTTATTTATCGTTTGGATTCTACAGTCTGACTTTGGATCAATGGCAGTTATCTTTGTGATTATCTGTGTTTGTTTCTTGGTTCCAAATCATCCGCAATTAAGAGGATATCAAAGAATATTAACAATCTTATTCTATGGTGTAGTTCTCTTGGGATTCTATATCTTATCTCCATCTGGAGAACACCTCATCATGAAAATGACATTCTTAAAGACATATCAGATTAAGCGTTTCGTATCTGCAATCAATCCATTTATGGACCAGTATGGTACTGGTTATCAGTTGATTAGTGGTTTGATTTCCTTTGCGACTGGAGGCTGGTTTGGTAAGGGTCTTGGTAATTCTGTACGTAAATATACAAACTTTCCAGCAGCTAGTACGGACTATATCCTCGCAATTGTAGTTGAAGAGCTTGGTTTTGTAGGGTTTATTGGCTTACTTGCTGTCTATGGATTTATAATCTTTGTTTTATTACGCTATGCAATGAAGATGCGCAGTGAGAAGGGACGTATTATCCTTGTTGGTACAGCAATGTATTTCTTGGTGCATATGTTCTTTAATATCGGTGGTGTTACAGGATTAATCCCTCTAACAGGTGTACCGCTGCTAATGGTATCTGCTGGTGGTTCTTCTACGATGTCTATCATGGCTTGTGTTGGTATTTCTCAAGCAGTGATTGCCTCCTATAGACGAGGTGAGATTCGATGAGAATTATCGCTGGTGAATATCGCTCACGCAAGATAGAAACACGTTCTGGGAATCAGACTAGACCTACATTAGATAAAGTTAGAGAAGCTGTTTTTTCATCCCTAGGAGGGATGTTTGATGGTGGCACTGTATTAGATTTATATGCTGGTAGTGGTGCCAATGGCTTAGAAGCACTATCTCGTGGATATGATTATGCAGTGTTTGCGGATATCTCTAAAGACGCAATTCAGGTTATCCGTAAAAATATAGAGTCATTACGTTGCAAAGAGAAGACGAAAGTCTTACATATGCCTGATAAGAAAGCATTATCACTTTTAAAGGCGGAAGGGCTACGCTTTGACTTAGTATATCTAGATCCGCCATATGCAGGACAACGCAATAACGAAATTCTAGAATACTTACAAGAAAACAATATGATTACGGATTGTGGTGTAGTTGTTATTGAATCCGCAAAAGAAGATGAATTTAAAAAAGAGTTTGGCTCTTTAAAACCATATAAAGAAGCAACCTATGGTATTACACGTATTACCTATTATCGAAATGAGGTGGAAGGATGAAGGCTTGTTATCCAGGAACATTTGATCCAATTACAAACGGTCATTTAGATATTATTGAGCGTGCATCACGTTTGTTTGATGAAGTTGTGGTATTGATTATGGTCAATCCACGTAAGACATGTTTATTTCAATAGTGAAGAAAGAAAACAGATGGTTATCGATAGTTTGAAGTCCATTGGTAACCCAGAGAAATGTAACTGTCATGATTGGTTCTGGTTTAACCGTAGAGTTTGCTCGTAAGATTGGGGCTGCTGTTATTATTCGTGGTATTCGTGCTGTCAGTGATTATGAATATGAACTTGGACAAGCAACCGCGAATATGATGTTGGCACATGAGATTGAAACGGCATTCCTCATCGCCAAACCACAATATTCATTCCTATCTTCTTCTGTATGTAAAGAGATTGCCCTTAACGGAGGAGACTTGTTAAATCTAGTACCTCCACAGGTAGAAGGACCTCTAAAAGAAAAGATGGCTAAAGTAGCTGAAAACTTAAAGAGCTGCACAGGGGCAGATATGATACGTTGGGGAATTATAGGCGCTGGGAAAATTGCCCAGCGTTTTGTAAAGAGTCTAGCACATGAATCAAATAGTGAACTTTATGCTGTTAGTTGTCGTACACTTGCAAAAGCACAACAGTTTGCGGATACATATCACGCTTTAAAAGCGTATGGATCCTATGAAGAACTTTTACAAGATCCAAACGTAGATGCAGTATATATTACCTTGCCACATGGCTATCATTATATATGGTCAATCAAAGCCATCAAAGCAGGCAAGGCAGTACTGGTTGAAAAACCGGCTGGTATAAACGCATTTGAGATTGAGGGAATCATGGAAGTATTAAAACAACATCCAGTATTATGGATGGAAGCTATGAAGCCTCGATTTTACACCACTCTTTCAAAAGATACAGGCGTTAATCCAAGAAGGTAGCCTTGGAGATATCCAAGAAATTCATACAGTACTTAACTCAAAACAATCAGATGAAGTGATTCAACATAGTTATCTAAGTGATCCTAGTCTATGGAGGAGCTTTGTTAGACTGTGGTTGTTATTGTGCAACATGGATTACAGAATATACAAAGGGTAAGCTACGCATTGACCATATCGATGTAGACTTGCAGGATGGATATGACTTACATACAAAGGTACAGATGCATATAGGCAATACACTAGTCACTTTAGAAACTGCAATTAATCAACCAGAAAAGAAAGAAGTTTTGATTAAGGGTACAAAGGGAGAAATCCGTATTCCAGATTTGCATAGACCTATAACTGCAGAGCTAAAGATTGAAGACAAAGTAGAAGTTATTGATTGTCCATATAAAGTAGATGACTTCTATGGCGAGATATCCCACTTTGTAAATTTACTTGAAAATGGAAAACAAAGTTCTCCAATTATGCCTATCCAAAGTAGTCTAGAAACTGCTAGGTTATTAGATCGTATCAAGGATGCGATGACACCCAATCCAATTGAAATATAATAGGAAAGAAAAATATGAAACTGAAAGAATATTTGCATCAATATGTACGAATCACTAACGATGAAGGATATTCTTTTTGATGGATATGTAGCAGAGTTCTTTTCGAGGCGAAGATAATGAAGATGGTATCGATAGTATCGGTGTTTCAAAAGGATGCTGAACATCTTGGAGGAATAGAGATTAGTGAGAATAATATAGTATCTATACAGATAATTAAATGATGAATATTCTTGTTTAGAGTACTAAAAAAATAAGTTGATATATAAGGCCGAAAATTTTCGGTCTTTTTTAATTAAAAATTTAGCACTAAACTGTTGACAGTGCTAAAGTGTTGGTATACTATATTAGCAGACATTGAAAAAAAGAGTGCTAAAAAGGAGGTGCTGGAGATGTTGACACCAAGACGAATAGAAATCTTCAAGGCAATTGTCGATGAGTATATTCGTACGGCGGAACCAGTTGGTTCGCGTACATTACAAGAGCAGTATGACTTACCATATTCCAGTGCGACCATCCGTAATGATATGCAGGTCTTAGAGGAAATGGGTTATCTGGAAAAGACACATACTTCCAGTGGACGTATTCCTAGTACGATGGGATATAAGTTCTATTGTGAGAACTTATTGAACATGGCTGCTGGCATTGATAAACGTATGGAACTTGCGATTCGTAGTGCATTTGATGTGTCTAGTATGAACATTGAGGAGGCAGTTCATCAAAGCTGTGAAATCCTCAGTGAAATGACAAATATGACAGCTGGTGCAATCGGACCAGATTCCAATACGCAATGTCTAGAACATATAAAATTGTTTCCGATTGATATGCGTAATGCGGTATGTGTATTTATCACAAATACAGGACATACCGAAACAAAGAACTTCCACTTTGAAGATGATGTACCATTCAAAGATTTGGAAGCTTGTACAGATATCTTAAACAAGAGATTACAGGGTGTTCCACTTGCGGAAGTACCTAGTCGTATGGAAGATATCAAACCTGATTTATGTAGCGTTGTACATCGCCACGATCTACTCTTTACAGCGTTTGTTAGAGCGTTTGTGAAGTTTGCTAGTGAGAGTGTATACTTCTCTGGAAAAGATCGTGTATTATATCAACCTGAATTTGAAGATATCAACAAGTTAAAGCAATTGATGTTGATGTTTGATGATACAAAGGTATGGCGTGGATTAGATTCCAGCGAAAATGCTGTTGCGGTTACTACTACAAAGGGCGCACAGCTTACTTGGTATAACGATTTAGCAGTTGTACGTTCCAAGTTCCATGTCAATGATACGGAAAGTGGCGAACTGATGGTTGTTGGACCAAGTAGAATGAATTATGAAAAAGTCGTAAATCTAATTGATTATGCGGCACGTTTGATTGAAAAGATGTATAACTCAGGAGGTGAAAGTGGCAATGAGTGAAGATATCAAGAAGACAGAATCTGAAGTTGAAGAAGTAGTTGAAACAAAGACTCCTGAGGTAGTAGAAGAAGTTGATGAAGTTACAACACTTCAAGCAAAGATTACAGAGTTAAGTGAACAGGTAAATGTTCTCAAGAATGAATATGCAAAAGCGTATGCAGATACTGAGAATACAAGAAAACGTCTACAGGCTGATTTTGATAGCCGTACAAAGTTTATGATGAAGAACTTTGCATTAGAGTTGTTACCTGTATTAGATAGTTGCGAAAGAGCGTTAGCTCAAGCAACATCCGATGAAGCATATCGTAAGGGTGTCGAAATGATTTATGGACAACTACAGAATGCTTTAAGTAAAGAAGGTATTACAGAAATTGATGCATTGAAACCAACCATTTGATGGTAATTGGCATCAAGCATTGATGACAGAAGCAAGAGAAAATGTCGAACCTGGAACTGTAATTGAAGTATTACAGAAGGGTTATCGTATAAAGGACCGTCTGCTAAGAGCAGCAATGGTTAAGGTTAGTGAATAACTAGGAGGAAGATAAACATGAGCAAGATTATTGGTATTGACTTAGGAACAACAAATAGCTGCGTATCCGTTATGGAAGGTGGCGAAGCAAAAGTAATCGCAAATCCAGAAGGAAACCGCACAACACCATCTGTAGTAGCATTTAAGAATGGTGAACGTATTGTTGGTGATGCGGCTAAGCGTCAATTGATTACAAATAAAGATACAGTATATTCCATTAAGCGTTTAATGGGTACAAATCAAAAAGTAACATTAGAAGGTAAGGAATATACACCACAGGAAGTTTCAGCAATGATTCTTACATATTTAAAGAGTTATGCAGAAGCTTATTTAGGTGAGAAGGTAGAAAAGGCTGTTATTACAGTACCTGCATATTTCAACGATGCACAGCGTCAAGCAACAAAGGATGCTGGTAAGATTGCTGGTTTGGATGTAGTACGTATTATTAACGAGCCAACTGCTTCTGCACTTGCGTTTGGTTCCGACAAAGAAACATCTAAGGAACAAAAGATCTTAGTATATGACTTAGGTGGTGGTACATTCGATGTATCTATCTTGGATATTGCGGATGGTACATTTGAAGTATTATCTACAAATGGTGATACACACTTAGGTGGTGACGACTTCGATGAAGCTATCATCAATTGGTTAGCAGATAACTTCAAACGTGAAAATAACATCGATTTAAGACAAGATAAGATGGCTTTACAGAGATTAAAGGAAGCTGCTGAAAAGGCTAAGAAGGACTTATCTGGTATGGTACAGACACAGATTTCCTTACCATTTATCTCCGCTGGTCCTGCAGGTCCATTACACTTAGAAGCTACATTAACACGTGCACAGTTTAATGAAATGACAAAGGGACTTGTTGAAAGAACATTGATTCCAGTTCGTCAAGCATTAAAGGATGCAGGTCTAACAGCAAATGATATTCACCAGGTATTACTTGTAGGTGGTTCTACACGTATTCCAGCTGTTCAAGAAGCAATTAAGAATGAATTAGGTAAGGAACCTAACAAGTCTGTTAACCCAGATGAATGCGTATCTTTAGGTGCTGCTATTCAGGGTGGTGTTATCGCTGGTGATGTTAAGGACGTATTATTACTTGACGTTACTCCACTTTCATTAGGTATTGAAACAATGGGTGGTGTTATGACAGTTCTTATCCCACGTAACACAACAATCCCAACAAGTAAGTCTCAGATTTTCTCAACAGCTGCAGATAACCAGCCAGCTGTAGATATCCATGTATTACAGGGTGAAAGACCAATGGCACAGGATAACAAGACACTTGGTAACTTCCAGTTAGATGGTATTGCCCCAGCAAGACGTGGTGTTCCACAGATTGAAGTAACATTCGATATCGACGTAAATGGTATTGTACACGTTACTGCAGTTGATAAGGCAACAAAGTAAGAAACAATCTATTACGATTACAAACTCTTCTGGTTTAAGCGAAGATGAAATTGACCGCATGGTTAAGGAAGCTGAAGCTCATAAGGCAGAAGATGACAAACGTAAAGAAGAAATCGAGACAAAGAATCGTGCTGAAGCTTTCATTCACCAGATTGATGAAACATTGCAGAATGAAAATGCAAATGTGACTGAAGAACAGAAGGCTGAAGTGAAGAAGTTACGTGATGAATTACAAGAAGCTATCGACAAGAATGATACAGAAGGCTTAAAGACTAAGTTAGATGCTCTTGAAAAGGCAGCGAATGACATGGCTCAGGCAATGTATCAAAGCCAGGCAGGTCAACAGGCTGCTGGTGATACTGCAGGTAATTCAACAAGCGCAAACGACGATGTTGTTGACGCAGACTTCCAAGAAAAGAAGTAAAGTTTGAAAGGAATGCGGGGCTTGTTTCCGCATTCTTTTAAGAGAAGAAAGGGCTAAAAGATATGGCTGAAAAAAGAGATTACTATGAGGTGTTAGGAATATCCAAAGGAGCAAGCGATGCGGAAATTAAAAAAGCCTATCGTTCGTTAGCCAAAAAATACCACCCAGATGTAAATAAAGAAGCAGATGCAGAAGCCAAGTTTAAAGAAATCAATGAAGCTTACGAAGTATTAAGTGATCCACAAAAGCGTCAGACGTATGATCAGTTTGGCTTTGCGGGAATGAACGGTTCTCAAGCAGGTGGAGGCTTCGGTGGTTTTGGCGGTGGATTTAACGCTGGTGGATTTGATGATCTCAACGATATCTTCTCCTCATTCTTCGGTGGAGGTATGGGTGGATTCAGCACTGGATCACGTCGTTCCAGTAATGGACCACGCAAGGGTGAAGACCGCTACATGCGCATGAATATCTCATTTATGGACGCATGTTTTGGTAAGACTGAGACCATCAACTTAACAGTTGAAGAACAATGTGACCAATGTCATGGTACAGGTGCAGCTTCTCCAAGTGATGTAGAAACCTGTCCAACCTGTCATGGTTCTGGTAGTGTTGTGACACAACAACGTACAGCGTTTGGTGTATTCCAATCACAGAGTGTATGTCCTGACTGTCGTGGTACTGGTAAGAAGATTCGTAAAGTGTGTCCAAAATGTGGTGGCACAGGTTACGAGAAGAAGCGCATTAGCGTAGATGTAAAGATTCCTGCAGGTATCCAAACAGGACAGCAATTGCGTGTATCCGGTAAGGGTGAACGTGGCTATAACGGTGGGTCCAAATGGTGACTTATACCTAGAGATCAATGTATTACCACACGAGAGTTTTGAGCGTGATGGCAAAAGATATCTACCTTGATATTCCAGTCAGTGCAGTTGATGCGACATTGGGTGTCAGTATAGATGTACCTACGATCCATGGCGATGTTACGATGAAGATTCCAGCCGGAACCCAAGATGGCACAAGAATGCGTCTAAAGGGTAAGGGTACTGCAGATTTACATGGTGGAAGAGATGGTGACCAAATCGTTACAGTACGCATCACAGTAGAAAAATCACTTTCACGTAAAGAACGTGAACTATATGAACAGTTACAAGAGTTACAAAATTCCAGCAAAGGTGAAACAGCCTGGGAAAAAGTTTCAAGAAGAAATTCATGTAAGTAACAGGCATCACCTATCAAAGGAGGTGTTACGATGAACATTGAGCAGATGACAGAAATCCTGCAAAATATCATCATGCAAGCAGTACAGCTTGCACAAGAAAAACAAAGTCCTGATATAAAAGCCTGAGCATATCCTCTATGCAATGGTCAATGACGATAGCCTAGAGGGTATTTGGCAAAGGTTACATATCAGTCAAGAAGAATTAAGAAATTTCATCGAACAAGCACTAACAAGAATTCCAACAGTCAGTGGTTCAACACAACCACAGCTATCAAATGATGTCATGCAAGCATATAACCATGCATTAAAACGCATGCAGAAACAAAACGATAGCTACATGAGTACTGTTACATTCTTACTTGGCTTGTTTGATACAAAAGCTACAATTATCGAGCAAATCAAACAACAGTTTCATATCACAACAAGTGATATTGAAAAAGCAGAAGAAGAAAGAAGAGGAGGGATGACGATGGATGAAAAGACCAATGAAAGTCAACTCGATGCATTAAGCAAATATGGACATGATTTAGTCAAAGAAGTAAAAGACGGAAAGATTGATCCAGTTATCGGAAGAGATGAAGAGATTCGTAGAGTTATCGAGATTCTTTCTCGTAAGACAAAAAATCAATCCAGTCCTCATTGGTGAACCTGGTGTAGGTAAGACCGCAATCGTAGAAGGTCTTGCATGGCGTATTATGCAAGGGGATGTACCACTTGGACTCAAAGATAAGAAAGTTAATTGAACTTGATATGGGTGCACTGATTGCTGGTGCGAAATATCGTGGTGAATTTGAAGAGCGCTTAAAGGGTGTACTCAAGCAGGTACAACAGGCAGATGGTGGTATTATCTTATTCATCGATGAGATTCATAATCTTGTTGGTGCAGGTAAGACAGAAGGCTCCATGGATGCCGCAAACCTATTAAAGCCAATGCTAGCAAGAGGTGAACTCAAGTGTATTGGTGCGACTACATTTGATGAATATCGTAAGTACATCGAAAAGGATAGAGCTCTAGAGCGTCGTTTCCAGAAGATTATGGTACAAGAGCCATCTGTTGAAGATACCATCAGTATCTTACGTGGACTCAAAGACCGCTTTGAATCACACCATGGTGTTCGTATCAAAGATGAAGCGATTATCGCAGCCGCAACACTATCCAATCGATACATCACAGATCGTTTCTTACCAGATAAGGCAATCGATTTAATCGATGAAGCTTGTGCAACGATTCGTGTTGAAATGGATTCCATGCCTGCAGAGTTAGATGAACTCTCTAGACGTATTATGACTTTACAGATTGAGGAAACTTCTCTCAAAGAAGAAACAGACCCTAAGGCCAAAGATCGTCTTGAAGAAATCCGTAAGGAACTTGCAGATCTTAAGGAAGAGCAGACTGCAAAACTCTCTAAGTGGCAAGCTGAAAAGAGCGAAGCAGATGCTATCAAGAACTATAAAGAAGAACTTGAGAAGGCTAAGCTTGCATTAACACAAGCAGAAAACGCAGCCAACTATGAAACAGCTGCGAAGCTCAAATACGAAACGATTCCAAATCTAGAAAAGAAGATTAACGAAGCAGATGTTGAAAAATCAGATGCGATGGTACATCAGATTGTCGATGAAGATATGATTGCGAAAGATTGTATCACAATGGACACACATTGAAGTATCACGCTTGATGAGTACAGAAAGACAGAAGATTCTACATCTTCCAGAAGCACTCGCAAAACGTGTTATGGGACAACCGGAAGCTTTACGTCTTGTATCAGACGCAATCATGCGTTCAAAGGCAAATATCCAAGATGAAAATCGTCCATTAGGTTCATTTATGTTCCTGGGTCCAACAGGTGTTGGTAAGACAGAAGTTGCTAAGGCATTAGCACAACAGTTATTCGATGATGAATCTAAGATTGTACGTATCGATATGTCTGAATACATGGAGAAGTTCTCCGTATCTAGACTTGTTGGTGCGCCTCCAGGATATGTTGGATATGAAGAGGGTGGACAGTTAACAGAAGCAGTACGTCGTTCACCATACTCAATCGTGCTATTAGATGAAATCGAAAAAGCACATCCAGATGTATTCAATATCCTATTACAGATTTTGGATGATGGACGTATTACGGACTCTAAGGGTGTAACAGTAGACTTCAAGAATACGATTATCATCATGACAAGTAACTTAGGTAGTCAATATGCCTTCGATGATGACCCAGAACATCGTGAAGAGCACTACATGAGTGAAGTACACAAGTTCTTTAAACCAGAGTTTATCAACCGTGTTGATGAAATCATCGTCTTTAATGCATTGGGTAATGATGTATTAGCACAGATTGCTGAGAAGTTCTTAGCACAGCTACGCAATCGTTTGAAAGACCGTGATATTAATCTTACTGTCAGTGATAACGCAATGAAGCGTATCATTGCTTGTGGTGTAGATCCACTTTACGGTGCTAGACCAATGAAACGTCATATTCAACGTGAAATTGAGACAGCAGTTGCGAAGGTGATTCTAGAAAACCCAGATATTAACGGTAAGACAATTCACGTCGACGCAAACGATGAGAAGTATATCGTTACAGTGAAATAAGATTCACTAAATAACAGAGAATACTAGTTTAGATTGACTGGTATTCTCTCTTTTTCTATTGTCTTTGATTATAGAAATTATGGTATAGTCCAACTATAATTACTATAGTTTTTAAAAAAATTTTTATCAGAAGGTTAGAGCTATGAATTAGAAGTTTTGAATATGAAAATTAGCTATAAATGAGCAATATTATCTACGAAAGAGACAATATATTAGATGTGAATAGATGTAATATTGATTCATCTAAATAATTGTGTGACAATAAAGAAAAAGTTTGTGAAATAGAGATTTAGATTATATATTGAAATTAGAATTTGAATTATTGTGTACTGTAAAAGGTATCAATAGAATATTATGAAAATATTTGATTTGATAAGTATATTCATGGAAAGCATTTTTCTGAAAGCATTTTTGAAAGCATTTTTATATAATAAAGTAGAAAGCATACCGGATGAGATATTATTACAACAACATTACAATCAGATTTTCAAATCTGAAAAAAATTGACTGAGTTTAAAAAGGGGATTTTTATGAGATATTTATCTCTATTAAAGAAAAAAATTAATATTAATGAGAATGGTGATTTTAGCTTTTTCTGGCGAGCTTATTTGCTATGTCACCAATTTTAGTTATGGAAAAAAATCGTTGATAATGCATCATCATTTAATTTGGATAGATTGCCAATGATTTTAATTTTGTCATTTCTTTATTTGATAATGCAAATAATAGGAAATGGTTTATTTGCATTTTGTTCTTATCAAGCTAAAAAAAGAATCTAGAGAGATTGGTGCTAATTTACAATTACAAGTTTATAAAAAAAGCTAACTGTAGTTGATATTTCTGAAATAGACAAAATAAGTACCATTGAGTTTGCAAATATCGCAGTAGAAGATTCAACTATAATTGCTGAAAAATTATCTTGTTCCAATAAACAATCTATTTATTTCTATTTTCACTTTTAGTATGGCTCTTATCTATATGCTGAGAATAAATTGGATGTTAACATTAATTTTATTTCCACTCTGTCTATTAACTGCGTTAGTTTCTAAAAAAAGTTACAAAGTAAAATGGAAGTGTATGTCTCTAACAAAAGAGAAAATAGTAAAATACTTTTCAATAATTTTTAGTCAGATTATTTTTTTGGGAATAAAGTCTATTCGAAGTTTCAAAAAAAGAAACATATTTTAGCAACGTTATAGAAGATTCATCAAATAAATTGAAAACAAGTGATATTAAGCAAGCACAATTAGAATCATTATCAGAGGGTGTTCTATCCTGCTTATTTATGATTACGATTGGTCTAATTCTTATGGTTACTTCCATTTTCTTGATTAAAGGAATGATAACTTTTGGTATTATGGTAGCAATCTTAATGTATAACAATATGCTTGTTGATCCATTATTGCAACTAGTAAATATTCAAGCTCAGATGATTAAGGTAAAAGAGTCAATGTCTCGAATTGATGCATTATTTAAAAATGAGAGAATATAAACCGAGTTATCATTATGAAGAGAGAATTAATAAGATTGTGGTTGATAATGTTTACATTCAAGTACCCAAAATCAGATATTAAAAATGTTATTTAACTTTTAGTGTAAACCAAAAAAAGAAAAAAATATTAGTTTTTTTGGTAATAGTGGGTATTGGTAAGTCGACACTTGCAAAAAAATTCTTACTGGATTTTATAAACCATTATCAGGAATGATTCATTTTTACAGCAATGATATTGAATTATCGCATATTCCATATATTTCTTATCTTGAACAAGATGGGTATCTATTTAACTTGCCAATTAAAGATAATATTCTATTTGGTGATGAATATGTAAATGAAAAAGTATACTAAAAATATTAAAAAAATATGTTGCTTAGAGGAATTAATCACTGAATATGGTGATAAAAAGATTGGGGTAAATGGCAAATAAATTATCTGGTGGTCAATGTAAGAGAATACTACTTGCAAGGGCATTATATAAAGATGCTCCAATTTATGTGTTTGATGAAATCACTTCTTCATTAGATGAAAAATTTAATCGACACAATTTTTAGATAATTTATACACTTATTTAAGTGAAAAAAATTGTTATCTTTTATTGATCATAATAATAAATTAAAAAAATGTATGCAGATTCGACTATTAAAGTTTCCTCAAATAACGGGGTTGTAGTAGGTGAAAAAGAACGAGTGATATGAGAAATGAATATTTAAAAAGCTTATGTTATATAATCACGTAAAATAAAATTTAAAAATTGCATGAAGCTTTCAAGAAATACGCAATAAAAATTCCATTATGATTGATTTGATAAAAAGACAATACCAGCGAGTAATTTTTAAGGAATTGTCTTTTTGTTTTTTTGAAGTAGAGTATTTATGTACAGTTTTTTTAGAATCAATTTATTGTATTGTATGCTTTTATATTAATAAGAAAGTATATATTAGCTTTTAGTTTAAGTACCATAAGAAACAGTCCATAAGCTAATATGAGGAGTTTTAAAGAAGGGAGGTCCAAGTATGAAAAGACTGATTAAGCTGATTAGTATTATTGTAGCTGTAATAGGATTGATAGTATTCATCAGTTTTGTAAATCATAGATAAAAACTAAAAGATGAGGATGCTTTATTCAAGACGAACGGGAAGATTGTTGAAGTCAATGGGCATAGTCTGAATGTTTATCTATCTGGTAATCCGAATAGTGATTTTACACTAGTGTTTATGTCTGGAGCGGGGACATGTTCACCAACTCTCGATTTTAAAACGCTATATTCACTATTTGAAAAAGACTATCAAATAGCGGTTGTTGAAAAAGCGGGGTATGGCTTTAGTGATATCAGCGATATAAGTAGAGACATTGATACAATCTTATTTGAAACTAGAGAATCGCTGAATCAAGCAGGGGTTACAAATCATAAATATATTTTATTTCCACATTCTATGTCAGGGATTGAAGCACTCTATTGGGCAAACAAATATCCAGATGAAATAAAAGGGAATTGTTGGATTGGATCCATCTGTACCTTCGGCATATCAAAACACTCAAATAAATACGTTCTTGTTAAGTGCAGCGAAGTTTGGAGCGGATATAGGACTCACTAGATTTCTTCCATATCTTGTGGATTCTTCTTCTGCTATCAAAGATGGAAACTTAACAGAGGAAGAAAAAGAATTATATAAAATTATCTTTTATCGAAGAACCGCAACGACTTCAATGATCAATGAAGCGAAAACAATCAAAGCAAACGCCAAGAAATTAGAAGAAGTAGATACGACTAATGTGCCGATGCTATTCTTTATCTCAAATGGAGATGGTACTGGTTATTCAAAAGAAGAGTGGAGGAGCTTTGGGGTTGGTTATTTAGCGAACAAACAGAATAGCGAATATCAGTTTCTTAGATTGTTCTCATTATGTTCATAATATTGCATACCAACAGATTTATGAAGAGAGTATCAAATTTATAAATCAATTAAAGTAAAAAAAGCAGTAAACCAAATTTGATTTACTGTTTTGAGTTGCTACGCTAATTACTTTTATTTAATTTTCTACTTCGATAAAGGTAAATTTATCAATTTGTAAATCTTAATAAATACCCATTGGGATCTTGTATTAAGAACTCGGTTTGCGTTTCTTCTGTACCATTAACTTGATATATGCTTCTGTTTAGTTCTCTGTATATTTCTAAATTTAAAGTTTTCACTAATTTATACAGCCCTTCAATATCATCAACGGCTATTGAAAAAAATTAATTCCTCTTCCCAAAGGATATATTAGCTCGCCTATATTCCAACCATTGTCATGAATTTGTTCAAACATAAATTGACTATCTTGAAAAAGACATGAAAACGAATTTTTTTCTTCAGGACGTTCGTATTCAATCTTAAATCCTAAGTCATTATAAAACCTTTTGGTCTGTTCAATATCAAAAACCGATAACTCGGGAATCATCTTATTAAAATCCATATTCACTCCTTAACAAAAGTCTAATTTATTTCTCTAATTATTAAGTAATATTATACCATTTTCAAGGCATTTTTCTCTTGCCTTCCTTTCTAAAAAAATGCTTTTTGATTGACAATACTATTGCTCTCGCCACCGTCTCTATCTTCATCGGAAACTGAAAGGCGGGAGTATAGTGCAGTGCTTTTGTTATGATATTCTATCATGGCATTATCCTCCTTTTCTCGTGTCTATATATCACTCCTGTTCAGTTAATATTATGCAACCCAAGAGAAGAATGGAGGAGCTTTGGTATTGATTATTTAGCGAATAAATATAATGGAGAATATCAGTTCTTGGATTGTTCTCATTATGTTCATAATATTGCATACCAACAAATCTATGAAGAGAGTATCAAATTTATAAATCAGCTAAAGTAAAAAATGCACATCATTGTGCATTTTTTAGTACGTTTAGAATTTTTTCTGTTTCATAGATTGCGTCATCAACTTGCTGGCTAGCATTGTTGATTTTGGATTGTACATAGATGTCTGAGACGAAGTTATCGAGAAGGTAGTCTGTAACTTTTGCAAAAGTATCAATCTCAATATCAACTGTAATATAATCTCCTACATCTTGTAACTCACGAGTTAGATTCTCTAAAGCAGTCTTTGCATATCGGATTTCTTCCTGTGCATTTTCAATATGTTTGTGCTTGATGATAGAGGTGATAAAACCTCCAGCAACGATGTCAAATATACCCCAATTTCTTGCTTTCTTGAGGATGTTTTTGCTTGATACAAGTGTTGTAGTGCATCTTCAGCTGCGAATGTGGCTTCTGTAATATCGTTTTCTAATGTATTCATAAATTTAGTTTACTCCTGTATATCTGAAAGTGAAGCATTTCTATAGTAGATTCTTGCGAACCCAGTTTGCGCATCCTTCTTGGAAATAGTAATCTGCATGGTCAGTCGCAATTTCTTTTAGACATGGCATTGCATTGCCCATCGCAACCTTTACACCCGCAACTTCTAGCATGGATAAATCATTTTCGCCATCGCCAATAGCACAGACTTGTTCCGGTAAGATATTCTCCCGTTCCATAATCATGCGAAGACCATTACCTTTATCAATTCCGTGTGGTTGAACCTCTAGCCAGTTTGAATTGACAAAGAAGACAGAGTACTTATCCGTAGGTATTTCTTTTGCAAGTTTCTTGAGTGTACCGGCAGTACCTGAGAAACAAATCTTGATAATATATTTGTTTTCGAGATTTTCGAGATTAAAATCGATTTCGGCACGATGGAAATGATGGTATTGTATAAAATCTCGTATTTGCGAGCAAATACGGAATAACATCAATGCAATGTAATTCTTCTTTGAGCCAGTTGTTAAAAAGTCTTTATCTGTCGATGCCATTAGGATAACAGGGTACTTTTCCGCAAGCGGTAGTAAGTTATGGATTTCATCTTTTGTTAGAACAGGGAATGATACATGTTCCTTCTGGTTTACAAAGTAGATATCTTGACCATTATTAGAGACTATATAGTCATAGATATCTTTTGGAAATCCATTGAGGATGCGTTCGTAATGACGGCCAGTACAGATTGCGATACGTGTTCCTTGTGCTCGTAATGTACGTAGTGTTTCCGCAGCGTATTGTGTTAAGTGACCAGGGCGAGCAAATAAGGTTCCATCTAAATCTGTCGCAAAGAGTTTAATATCGTTTTTTGTCATAGTTGTATTTTAGATGGTTCCTACCATTCTGGCAAGTTTTAGGGCTTTTTAATAGGTTATCAAAAAACAGAGTGCTATAATCACCATATTCAAAAGGGAGTATTTATGAATATGAAAGTACGTGAAAAGAGAAAGCCTGGATTTTTAGCATCCATTTCAATGATTATTGTATTGTTGGCGTTAGTTGTTTATTCTGTTCGTCTAGATATTTCAATCATACCAGCATTGGTATTATCAATTTGTTATTCACTTGGTATAGCTTATTACTATGGCTATGGTTGGGATGAAATCATGGAAGTTGTCTATGAGAAGGAGAAGGGTGTTATTGGTGTATTCTTTATCGTTCTCATGATTGGTATGTTTATTGCGGCAATGATGTTTTCAGGAACGATTCCTACAATTATTTACTATATTGTTCATGTGATTAATCCTGCATGGGTTATTCCGATGACGTTTATTATCTGTGCTGTGATTTCTGTTTAATCGGAACATCTTGGGGTACGATTGGTACAGTTGGTGTCATCATGATAGCGATTGCGCAGAGTATGAATGTACCAATCGCAATCGTTGCTGGTGCAGTGGCTTCTGGATCACACGTAGGACAGTTAATATCCCCAATGTCTGATACAGCGAATGTGGCTGCTAGTTTTGCAGAGACAGATACAGTATCGATGATTAAGCGTGTAGCTATCTTTACAATTCCAACATTGTTATTCGCTCTTGTAGGCTATGTAGTGATGGGGATTACTGTAAGTGGTCAAACTGCTGACTTAAGTGCTGCTAGTACAATTACGAGTGATATTCAGAAGGTATTCCATGTTAGTCCAATCTTAGTCCTTCCGATGGTCATTGTATTTGTCATGACATTTTTAAAAAAGCCTATCGTTCAGACATTAGGTGTCTCAGCAATCATTGGTATCTTGTTTGGTGTTGTATTTAATGGCTTTGATTTTGGAAATGGTTTATCTGCTTTATATAGTGGTTTTTCACTAGAGAAGATGACAACGATTCCTGTATCTTCTTTGAGCGATGTATTTGTAAACCTCTGTAATCGTGGTGGTATGACTAGCATGATTTCTCCTGCGTTGCTAGTGATTGTCGCTTCGATGTATGGAACAATTCTTCTACATATCAAAGCGCTAGATGTAATTGCGGATACATTGTTCTCTAAGTTACATAGTCGTTTCTTATTGAATTTAGCTGTTAGTGTACTCGCTACACTTATCATTGCGTTAACTTCAAGTACATTCTTAGCAGCGATGATGCCAAAGAATCTTTTCTTTAAGAAGTTCAATGAAGAGGGTATGGATGGAAAAGATTTAATCTCCAGTGTGGTAGCCGCAAGTACGCAGTTAATTACCTGTATTCCATGGTGTGATACTGCTGTATTTATTGCAGGGTATTGCAGGTGTATCTACACTCAGCTATTTACCATATAACTTAATGGGATATGGAACGGTTATCTTTGCGATGGTATTTGCACTATTAGGTATTGGTTTTACGAAAAAGAAAGAAGCTTAGAAAGAAGGATCATATGGATTTTGATCATATCTTAAATCGTCGAAATACAAACACATGGAAATGGGATGGTGAGGGAAAGGATGCACTATATCCAATGGGTACAGCAGATATGGACTTTCCAATGCCGCCAGAAATCCAACATGCATTACAAGAAAAGATTAGCCAGGGTGTATTGTCCTACGCAGCAGATAAAAGTTATTTTGCGGATGCGGTTGTGTCATATTTAAATAAGCGTGATGGATTACAACTCAATCCAAAAAGTGTAATTCCTGGTACTTCATTAATGTCAGTTTACAAGTTATTGTTAGATGCATTTAGCACAGAAGGAGATGGAGTTATCTTACAGACGCCAGTCTTTGGTGGTATTTTTCAAGTCACAAAGAATAACAATCGTAAGATATACGAAAACCAGTTAGTGTTTGATGAACATACAAAGACATGGCATGTAAACATGGAGGAGTTAGAACAGTTCTGTTCCTTGCAAGATACGAAGATAATGGTGATTACCAATCCTGGAAATCCAACTGCGAATGTATTTACAAAAGAGGAACTTGAAGAGATGGTTCGCATCACAAGTGAGAATGATGTAGTTATCATCAGTGATGAAGTACATTCTGATCTTTATTATGATGATAGAAAACATACATCTATTCTTAATGTAACAGATCGTGCAGTATTACTCACAAGTTCAGCAAAGATCTTTGGAATTCCTGGACTAAAAACAGCGATTACGATTATTCCAAATGAAGAACTATTTAAAGTCTTTGCGCATGTAAACATGCGTGCAAAGATGGATGTTATCGATTTAGGACTTGTTGGAATGAGTGTGGGATATACACAGTGTAAATACTACATTGATGAATTGCGTATATACTTACAAAAGTCAAAGGATATCTGTGTAGATTGGTTTAATCATCATGATATTAAAGTGACTTTATCAACTCCACAGGCATCATATCTTTTCTGGTTAGATTTTCGTAAGTGGAACTTAGACAATACAACATTGGAATCATTATTACGAAAGTATGGGATCGTATTCTCTACTGGTGTTGAGTTTGGTGGTAGTCATAATGAAGGATATATGCGTATGAATGTAGCGACATCACATGCCCAATTACTAGGCGCATTAAATGCACTTGAGAAATGTTATCAGGAGAACATAGGTTCTTTTATAAAGGTGTGATTATTCATACTGGCTATGTTATAATGAGACTTGTTATAAGTATGTGAGGAAATGAAAATGAATCAGCCATTATTCTACGGAAACTTACTAGTTACATTAGCATTCGGCGCATTTGCAGGTTTAATGTTTTATCGTTTAGCCAATACAAAGGGAAAGATTAAGTATGCAGGAAGACAATGGGACGCAACTAAAATTACTCTTATTGTGATTGTGGGTTTAACTCTAGTTTCTTTGATTGGTAATACAATTACTGTTTTTGATATCTTACGTGTTATCGTCATCATTGTTGCGATTGTTGCGTATTGGTTAGCGAAAGATGGTATTGGGGAAGAAGGTTATGTAACCAATGGTAAATTCCATGCATGGAAGGAACTCAGTGGTTATGATTATAAGGATGATAAGAAGTTCTTTAATCTATATCTAACATCATCTTCAAAGAAAGAAAGCACAAATGTAGAACTTGTAGAGTATGAGTTCGATCAGAAAGCAGATGTACTAGCTTTCATGAAGGAAAAAAATTGGTAATAAATATAAGCGTATGAAGAAGTGATTGTAATCAAGCAATCACTTTTTTTGACAAACAAGAAAAGTGGATTATAATATTTATAGTCAAAATGACTATAAGGAGAAACCATGGAAGAAAGAAATGAACGTGGTGAAACGCTGAAAGAATTCCTTGCTCGCTATGATGAGACAAAGTATCGAAGGCCGAGTAATACGGTTGATATGATTCTATTAACAGTATTAAAGGGAAAGCTAAAGGTGTTATTAGTCAAACGTAAGGATCATCCATTTATTCATGATTGGGCTATGCCTGGTGGTTTTGTGAATTTTGATGAAGATTTGGATACCGCAATGAAACGAGAATTAGAAGAAGAAACCAATCTTTTTTGATTCGACGTACTTTAGACAATTATATACATTTGGAAATGCGGACCGTGATCCACGTACACGTGTGATTACAACAGTTTATTTGTCTATGACACCGGCTGAAAATATTAAGATGACATCTGCTGGTGATGATGCGATGGATACAGGGTGGTTTACCATTCAAAAAATTACAACGACATCGGATGGGTATGAGCGTAAGAGTGTATTAATGTTAGATGAAGAAGAAAAAGGCATTCATCTACGTTATGAGATTTACGATACTGCCTGTGATAACTATGTACAGACAAGATCCAAGTTACTAGATAGTTCAAACGCAAAACTAGCTGCAGATCACATCAAGGCAATCAATATGGCAATTGATGTTGTGCGTAATCGTGCAGCTTCTACAGGTATTATGTTTAACCTGTTACCGAAGGAATGTACACTACGTGAGATTCAGGAAGTCTATGAGGCTATTGTCAATCACCCAGTTGATACAGGTAACTTTCGACGGGATATTAAAAAGATGTTGGTAGCTACAGGTAGTACAACGATTGTAAACGGTAGAAAAGTCGCGACCTATAGCTTTAATCCATTACTACCATTTGTAAAGGAGACGTTATAATGAAAACACTTATTGCAATCGATATTCAAAATGATTTTGTATCAGGCTCTCTTGGCACAAAAGAAGCAGAAGCAGCTCTTGCAAAGATGGTTGATGAAATCAACTCACCTAAATATGATATGGTATTCGCAACACAGGATACACATGATACAAATTATCTCAACACTTTAGAGGGTAAATACTTACCGGTTGTACACTGTATCAAAGATACAGAGGGTTGGAGATTTCCAAAGAGTATCGAAGAAGCACTTCATAAGCGTGGTGCCAAAATATTTGAGAAGGATACCTTTGGATCACTCAATCTAGCAGTTGAACTACAGAAACTAGATCCAGAAGAAATTGTATTAATTGGTATCTGTACAGATATTTGTGTTGTGACAAATGCATTACTATTACGTACATATTTACCAAATACAAAGATTACAGTCTTACCGCAAGCATGCGCTGCGACAACGATAGACAAACAAAAGGAAGCTCTCGATGTAATGGCTTCTTGTCAGATTGAAATAGAAAAATGAGGAAATGATATGAACAACATTCAAGTAGAACCATATATCCCAGATGAAGATTATGATAATCCTGCGATGGTCACAGATTTCTATGAATTTTCCATGGCAAACTCATTATTCATGCATGGATATAAAGATACCATCATGGTGTTTAACATGTTCTTTAGAGATAACCCAGATGATGGTGGATACGCAATTAGCTGTGGGCAACAGAAGTTATTGCGTTTCTTAAAGAATTATCACTTTACAGACTTTGATATTCAGTGGTTATTAACCAAGGGTATGAGTCCAGAATTCTGTGAATATCTACGTAACTATAAGTGGAAGGGTGATGTGTACATGTTGCGTGAGGGTACTGTATGTTATCCTCAAGTACCGATGGTACGTATTGAATGTGACATGGTAGGTGCAGTCTTGATTGAAACGTATCTATTACAGACGATGAACTTCCATTCTTTAATTGCCACAAAGGCAACTCGTGTTACTGGTCTAAGTAATAAGACACCAAGAAATGTCATGGAATTTGGAACACGACGTGCACAGGGTATGTCTGCAGGTAACGATGGCGCTTATGCGGCCATCTTGGGTGGCTGTATCGGTACTGCTAACTGCCTTGCGGAGATGAAGTATGGACCAGATGTGAAGGCTGTTGGTACAGTTGCACATAGTTATATCGAATTTTTCCCAACCGAGATGGATGCTTTCCGTGCCTATGCGGAAACATATCCTGAAAATGTCTCGTTGTTACTAGATACTTATAGTATCTTTGATTCTGGTCTTCCACATTTAATTCAATTGGATGATGAGTTAATTGCGAAGTACCCAAATGATCCAAATAAGCGTGTTAAGAGTGCGCGTATTGACTCAGGTGACTTAGCTCGTGGTTATAAGCGTCTACGTCGTGCTTTAGATGAAGCAGGCAAGTCATATATCAAGCTTGTCGCATCTAACTCATTAGATGAAAAGAAGATGGCAAACATGGAACTCTATGAACATGCGAAGTTTGATTTCTATGGTGTAGGTGAAAAACTTATTACAGCTGCGACAGACCCTGTCTTTGGTGGTGTATATAAGCTAGTCGCTGTCAAAGAAAAGGATGGTAGTTATACACCAAAGATGAAGTGTTCTGATTCATCTAGTAAGGCAATCATTCCAGGCAAACTAATGGCTTGGCGCGTATTCGATGAAGAAGGAAAGGGACAGTGCGATATTATTTCTCTTGATACGGAAGTGATTGAAAATGGTAAGCCTGTTGAAGTTGTTAACCTTGACCCAGATGCCTTTGAAAGACATAAGACAATTATTCCAAGTCACGTAGAGAAGATTTTAATTCCTCATATGTTAAATGGTGAAATTGTTCTAGACTACCGGATATTCGTGCAAAGAAGGAATATGTTAAGGAACAACTGCAGTATCGTGTTTGGGAATCTGAATTACGTACAGAGATGCCTCATAAGCATTACGTAGACTTAACACCTGCAGTAGCTAAACTCAGAGAGGAGTTATATGAGAAACTCCATGGAGGTATCATTTGAGTTACCTGTTATTTGGTGGAGCCTTTAATCCACCAACGAAGGCTCATATCGAACTAGCAGAATATGCTTGCGAAAAGACAGGTGCTATGAAGGTTATCTTTATGCCTAGTAAGATGAGTTATATCGAACATGATCAAGCAAAGAACTTTGCCTTTCATGATACAGAGCGATTAGCAATGCTAGAAAGCATCTGTAGAGCACATCCAAAGCTTATGGTCAGTGACTATGAGTTAAAAGAAGAAAATCAACCACGTACATATCAAACGCTCTGTTATCTAAAAGAGCAGGGATATGCATGCAAGTTATTATTTGGCTCTGATAAGTTACCGGAATTAAAAACTGGTTGGAAACATGTAGAAGAGATTGCTAAGGAATTTGGTATTGTATGTATGGCAAGATACGATGATAACTGTGAAAAGATGATTGCGTATGATTCCTATCTCTCAAGTCTTTCTCAATACATAGAAATTGTACATACACCAAAGGAATATCATCATATTTCTTCTAGCGAAGTACGTAAGCAGTTTCTCATCGCAAAAGATGCGATACAAATACTACAGGACACATTGCCAAAAGAATTACATGGTCTAAGTAGTTACCTTTTCAGTGAGGAAAATCATGAAAAATAGAATGATAAAAGTCGGTACAGTCGTACCAAGGATGAAAGTAGCGAATGTCACTTACAACGTTGCACAAATCATCCAAACAATGAATGAAAATGCGGATGCAGGATTCTTGGTATATCCAGAATTATGTTTGACTGGATATACTTGTGGTGATCTATTTGGACAGTTTACATTGTTAGATGCAGTAGAAGATGGACTATTTAAGATTGCCAATGCGTCAAATAAACTAGAAGGTCTAACGGTTGTGGTTGGTGCACCGTTACGTTTTGAAAACCATTTATATAACTGTGCAGTATATATCTCGGAAGGTGTCATTGTAGGTATTGTGCCAAAGATCAATCTTCCGACATACAGCGAGTTCTATGAAAGTAGATGGTTACAAGTGGTAAGAATATCGTTAGCCAAATGATTCAGTTAGGTGATGAGTTTATCCCATTTGGCAGAAACGTACTAGCATGTGATAACCGTAGTGGAGCTATCGTAGGTCTAGATATCTGTGAGGATTTGTGGGTGCCTGATAAACCAAGTACGCATGCATGTCTTGCGGGTGCTAATATCATTGCGAATCTATCTGCGTCTGATGAAATCATAGGTAAGCAAGACTATCGTCGTACGATGGTATTACAACAGAGCGCTAGTTGTTATTGTGCTTATCTTTATGTTTCTAGTGCAACGGATGAAAGCAGTACGGATCTCGTATTCTCTGGTCATAGTATGATTGCCTGCAATGGACGTTTACTAACAGATTCCATCTTCCCAGAAGATACAAAGGTTGAAACTGTAGTCATTGATTTAGAGTCCATTGAAAAGAATCGTCGTCACCAGACAACATTTGATTTAGAAGAAAATCATGATGACTATATATATGTAGATGTTTCTATCAAACCAATTTGTAATCAAGATGAAATTACAGTAGATGAACTAGTTGATGCATTACGCAAGGAAGACTATGTTGTGAATCGTAATCCATTTGTGCCAGTTGATGATGAAGAACGTGGTCGACGTTGTATGAAAATCTTAGAGATTCAAGCAAATGGTTTAGCAACACGGGTTCGTTCCACAGGAATTAAGAATCTTGTGATTGGTATCTCAGGTGGTTTGGATAGTACACTTGCATTACTTGTATGTCATCAGGCAAGAAAACTAGTACCTGATATTCATATTATTGGCTATACCTTACCAAACCATGGGAATACAACTTCATTCACATATAACAATGCCTTAGATTTAATGCGTGCATTAGATGTAGAGATGCATGAAGTTGCGATTGAAGAGGGTGTACAAGCACATCTGAAACAGATTGGCCATCCGGGTAGTTATCAAGGTGAAGGTGATACAACCTATGAGAATGCACAAGCTCGTATGCGTACCTACATCCTGATGGATGCCGCAAATATGGCAAATGGACTCGTAGTTGGAACAGGAGATCTTTCTGAATTAGCACTCGGATGGTGTACATATAATGGTGATCACATGTCCATGTATGCGGTAAACGCATCTGTTCCAAAGACACTTGTACAATATATCTGTAAAGCATATGCATATATCTGCAATCAAGAAGACCTCAAAGAAGTACTCTTAAAGATCTGTGATACACCAATCTCACCAGAACTAACACCGCATGATGAAAATGGCAAGATTGCCCAGAAGACTGAAGATAAGATTGGTAAATATGATCTTAATGACTTCTTCTTATACTATGTATTACGCTATGGCTATTCACCAGAAAAGATTATGGTTCTAGCACTAACAGCATATCCAGAGTTACAGAAGGAAGAAGTACGTGAAGCAATGTTACGATTCTTCAAGCGCTTCTTCAGTCAGCAATTCAAACGTAGTTGCTTACCAGATGGTCCAAAAGTTGGGTCAGTTACACTTTCTCCAAGAGGAGATTGGCGTATGCCATCTGATGCTAGTGCTGAGCTCTGGTTAGAACAAGTTAAGAAAGCTTAAGTTACTTCCAAATGGGAGTAACTTTTTTTCATACGAGAATATACAAGAAAGACGAAAGCATATTTCCACAATTTTGCAGCAGGATTTCCTATAATGAAATTACCAAGAAGAAGATTACTAGAAGGGAGGAATTTAATCTTCTTACACTTTGTTCATACAATCATTGGAGGAATAATAAAATGAAAAAATGTATTTCAAGGCTATTTAGCGCATCAATAGCTATTTTAGTAGCCCTCATCCAGCATCATTTCAGCGTACGCATGTACCGGTGTCATTATCGGTGGCGATTTAACAGAAGATGGTAGTACAATTTTTGGACGTACAGAAGACTTAGAAGTCAATCATAATAAGGTGTATAAAGTCCACCAAGCAGGAGAACATAAAGCTGGTGAAACTATCAAAGACGTTTCTGTAGATCCAGATAAGGGGTATTCCTTTACATTTGCACATGATTCTTATCGCTATACATCCGTTAGCGATACAACACCAGAATATGGTAATTTTGACGAAACAGGATTTAATGAAAAGGGCTTAATTGCGGATATGACAGTTTCCGCTAGTGCAAATGAAAATGTATTGGGTGTAGATCCTTATTTGGATGGCACAGATACAACAAAGCCGATTGGTATTACAGAAGCTATCATCACAACAGCAGTATTAGGCAGTTGTGACAATGCAAGACAAGCAGTTGAATTTATCGCACAAGAAGTCGCAACAAAGGGTGCTGGTGAAGGCAATGGTCTAGTCGTAGCTGACCATAATGAACTTTGGTATATGGAAATTTATACCGGACACCAGTTTGTGGCGATGCGTTATCCACGTGATAAGTATTCTGTATTCCCTAACTCATTCTGGTTGAATGAATGCAGATTAACCGTAGGAGAAGAAAAGGAAAACTATAACATTTCAGAAGATGGAAATTATATCTATTCCAAGGATATCTTTAAAGTCGCAACAGATGCTAAGACATTCAAGGGAGATGAATTAACTCGTACCATCGATTTATATTCTTCTTATGCATTACCTGAATTATCTGAAAGTACTGAATCACGCGTATGTTCTGGTATTAAGCAATTCAATCCGGATGCGAAGTTTGAGGGTGATGTATATCCATTTTTACAGACAACTTCAAAGAAGATTACATTAGCAGATGCAATGGCATTTACACGCAAACCGTTTGGAAAACCATTAACGAAGTAGCAGATGACTTAGGTCGTGGAAACTTATATCCAATTGGTAACCGTAACACAATGGAAGCACATATCTATCATCTTCCTGCAAACGCAACCGAAGAATATCCAGGGAACAATGTGGTTAGCATTAGGGTTCTCCATTAACTTCACCATTTGTGGCATACTATCCAAATCAGAATTCTGGTATTGCACAGGCACAGAATGAAAAACAATGAATTTAATGAAGATTCTGTATATTGGTTAGCAATGGATACATTATTCATGATTGAATACAATCGTGATGAATTCCAACCAATCGCTACTAAGAAGATTGAAGCACTGGAAAGTGAAGAAATTAAAAACGCTGTAACAACAATGTTAACAGCAGATGAAGCAACAGCTAGAAACCATGAAGATGCGACAAAGGCATATGAGACAATGAAGGAAATCCATGCGGAAATCCTCGAGAAGTTTAAAAAGTATATCAAAGAAAATGACTATACAATCAAGTTCTTTGGAAAACGTGCTACAGCTGCTTTTTCAAAAACAGAAGTACTCGTTCCAAAAGATAGTGCAGATACAGGAATGAAGTTAAGTGTAGCTCAAGCGAAGATATGATGTCTGGAGAACTCAATATTGTAGATCACTATGGAAATCCAGTTGAAGAAGTAAAACAAGACTTAACATATTCTATCCCTACATCAGCATTCAAGGGAAAGCCTACATTTACAGATGGCACAAATGAAATTACTGCTGAAGTAAAGGATGATAAGTATGTATTTACCACAAAGGCAACACATATTGTATATACAGTATCTGAAAGTACAGAAGCTGCTACTGAAACTGAGAAAAAAGCCCTAAGACAACACCGCAGTCAGTTGTATTACTTGTTGGAGCAGTCATTGTAGTAGCACTAGCTGCACAAGTTGTCAGAAAGAAATTACGTTAATCATGAAAAAGTCAGACGAATGGTCTGACTTTTTTATGGAGTGATTGATACGACTATTCATAGAAGAAATAGTTTTCATTCGTATTTGCGTATAATGCACTATAGTCTAAAATGTAATATTTCTTTTTCACTTTTTTAATGAGTTTTTCTTGGAGTAAACGATTCATGACACGAATAACTTGGCGATAGCTGATGGATAGTGTACGTGCACATTCTTGTAAATCTAAAGTAAACATTGTGTCTTGTGTGTTTTGTATAATCAGAGCACACATTTTTGTATATGCTGTCTCTGTTCTATCAACGATTACATCATCATCTCTTTTGGTTAAGCGGTAAGCCATTGTCTTACTGATATAACGTAAAAATGTATTATCATCCAAAAGACGATTCCGATATGTATCAAGTGAAATGCTAAAACATATGCATTCTGTAGAAGCGATAACGCTAGTCATTGGTTTCATTTTCCAAAGAGAGGAAACTTCACCGAGAACAGTAAATTCTTTACTGCCACCAAGATAGACTATTTTCCCACTATCACTCGTTACCAAAAACTTTACTTCACCATCTAAAAGGAAATAGATAAAGTCAGATATGATATCGGATTCGATGATTTGTTCTCCTTGGTGAAAGCGACACAATTTTATAATATCTTTGACAGGAAAACCGAAATATTGAGAGAACTTGGTTTTTTTAAAATATTCTGTAAATAAGTATCTGTTATCTATCCATTCCATGAACTTATTGTATATGACATATGTCACTTTCTGCAAAGACAATTTTTAATATTCGTTTAGAATGTTTGTATAAGGAGCTCCGAATAAGGAGATAGAAAGAATATGAAAAAAATATTTGTATCTGCAGTACTTTCTCTTTGCATGGCATTACTTGGTGGATGTGGCGCAACAGGGACAAAAGAAACTTCTTCTACAAGTGAAGATAAACCACTTGTTGTACAGTTTGTTCCAACAACAACGATGGTTCAATGGAAGCGAAGACAAAACCATTTGCGGAGTATCTAGAGGAAAAGCTTGGACGTAAAGTTGAAGTAACACTCGCTACTGACTATTCAACAATTGTTGAAGCAATGGCATCTGGTAAAGTTGATTTAGGTATTATGCCACCAGCTGCCTATGTACAGGCTAAGAACCAAGGTGCCGCAAAAGCTCTCTTATCTTCTAAATTGGTGGATTATGATCAAGAAACAGAAATGCCAATTGAAGGTTCATCAACAAACTCATTTAAAGGAGAAGTGATTGTTAGAGCTGATTCAAATATTCAATCTCTCGCTGACTTAAAGGGCAAGAAGATTGCGACACTAAGTCCTAATTCAGCTTCTGGTTATATCTATCCTGTAGCAGAAATGAAGGATGCTGGTATTAATCCAACAACTGATTGCACAATCGTAACAGTTAATGATATTCCATCTGAAATTACAGCAGTTTTAAATGGACAAGTTGATGCGGCATTTGTATTTGAAGGTGCACGTTATGTATTTCCAAAAGAAGTTTGAAGGAACAAATGATCTTTTCAAGGAATTAAAAGTTCTATATTTGACAAAGGGTGATATTCCAAATGATGCAATTGCGGTATTGCCAACAATGGATGAAAAATTACAACAGAAGATTAAAGAAGTATTCTTAAATATGAATCAAGATGAGGCCGCAAAAGATGCAATGTCATTATGGAACCATACTGGTTATGTAGAAGCAGATGAAAAGGCATATGACACAATGTCTAACTATATCGAAAAGGCAGCACAATAGGAAATGATTGAATTAAGAAATGTTTCAAAGACATACAAAAATGGGGTACATGCACTCGACCATGTAAATCTAACAATTCAGGATGCTGAGTTTGTTGCGATTATTGGTCTTTCTGGTGCAGGTAAATCAACATTATTACGTTCGATTAATCGTCTCAACGAAATAACAGATGGTGAAATCTTTGATAGATGGCAAATCAATCACGAAAGCCAATAAGAAAGAATTGAAAAAGATACGAACACAGATTGGATTGATATCTCAATCATTTAATTTGGTGAAACGTAATACAGTACAGAAGAACGTATTATCAGGAAAACTTGGAACTTATAGTACGCTCAAAAGTACACTAGGACTATTCTCTAACAAAGATTATCAATTATGTAATGAAGTTTTAGCTAAGGTAGGATTAGAGAAACAAACTGCATAGTCGTTGTGATGAATTATCAGGTGGCCAACAACAAAGAGTATCTATTGCTAGAACACTCTTCCAAGAGGCAACCATCATCTTAGCGGATGAACCTGTCGCTTCCTTGGACCCTGTAACATCTAAAAAGATTCTATCTGATCTAAAAGAATATTAATGAACAACTAGGTATCACAGTTATCGTTAATATTCACTCAGTCGAACTTGCAAAGGCATTTGCGACAAAGATTATTGCGTTTACAAGATGGTAAGTTAGTATTTGAAGGTACGCCTAAAGAGAACTAACGGATGAAAAAAATTGAATTATATCTATAAAGGTATCTCTAATCTTGAAGAGGAAGTTCAAGATGAAGCTTAAAGATACAGTTCATTATCAATGGTATAAACATGTAGGAACATTTGCGGTATTGGTAATATGCTTATATGCATGCATACGTATTACAAATGCAAATCTTTCTGAAGTACTTTCAAATACAAAACAGATGCAATTATTCCTACAGAAACTACTTCATCCAGATTGGTCGTATCTTCCATCCCTGATAACACCTATTATTAAGACAATTCAAATGTCTGTACTAAGTACTTTATTAGGGTGTACTTTTAGCGATTCCATTCTCGTTTCTTGCGACAACACTCATTACTAAAAATGCTGTACTAACAGGGTGTATTCGTTTTGTGATGAATATTATTCGTACGATTCCAAATACGCTCTTAGCAGCTATCTTAGTATCGATTGTTGGTATTGGTGAAGTTACAGGTGTGATTACCTTAACCATCTTTACCTTTGGCTTAGTATCACAGTTACTGTATGAATCGATTGAAACGATTGATACACTACCTGTTGAATCCGCTGAGTCTGTTGGAGCCAATAAGTTTAAGGTTGCAGTATGGGCGGTTTGGCCACAAATATTACCAGCTGTAATTAGTTATACTTTTTATGCATTAGAGATAAATATACGGTCTTCAACAGTACTAGGCTATGTTGGTGCAGGTGGAATAGGTATTATCTTAAATACTTCATTAGCATTATTTAAGTATGATCGTGTATCCATTATTATCCTAATGATTTTGATACTAGTTATACTAGTAGATACAATCAGTGAATACGCAAGGAGGAAGTGTGTATGATGATGACTCTTCGAAAGTATTCAACGATATGGATTCTACTAGGAATTCTAGTATTGATTTTCTTATCAGGTTATGGCCTAGATTATTCAGCACTGAATAACTTTTCACCTTCCATGGTGATAGACACAGTCAAAGGACTATTAAAACCTGATTGGTCATATTTTTTTGATGGTAGTGGGGAAGATGTATTCTCGCTGATGATTCTGACAATTGCGATAGCTTTCGTAGGAACGCTCATCGGTACAATCTTTGCATTCCCACTCATGCTACTGGCTAGTCATAATCTTTGGTCAAGAAATACGATAATACCAAAGATTACTAAAATCATCTTGGATATATTACGTAGTTTCCCAGAACTAATATATGCAATCATCTTTGTAAAGATGGTAGGCCCTGGTCCATTTGCAGGAGTACTAGCGATTGGTGTTCATCAAATTGGTATGTTAGGAAAACTATTTACTGAGGAGATGGAGAAAATGAATGAAGATGCCATTGAAGCAATGCATTCAGTAGGCGCAAATCCAATCCAAACCTTCTTCTATGCACGACTTCACAAGTCATGCCAGCATATACATCTTTGATTTTAAATCACTTTGAAATCGGTGTAAGATCTGCCGCAACCCTTGGTCTTGTAGGTGCAGGTGGTATTGGTGCACCATTAATCTTTTGCAATCCAAGCAAGAAACTGGGATAAAGTAAGCATTATCTTATTAGTAGTAGTTGTAACTGTATTTGTATTAGATATCGCAAATGGATGGCTTAGAAAGAAGCTGAAGTAATGAGAATCTTGCAATTAAGTGATATACATTATCGTACACACTACACAAATGATAATGCATATGAAAGATTACTTGCTAAATTAGAGAGTCCATTGAAACACCTAGAAATCTGCTTGCAAGATGCCTTACAACATAGGGGAATACGATTGTCTTTGTTTGACAGGGTGATATCTGTGATAATGGAAGTGTTGATGATTATCAAACAGTAGAAAGTATTGTTAAAAAATACTTTCCAAAGATTCCAATCATAGCGATTCCTGGAAATCACGATAATGAAAATTACCAACAAGTATTTGGAACAAAAAGTCATACAACGTATCAAATACAGGGTTATACGATTCTTGCATTAAATAATTCTGAGTATGGAAATGCAAATGGGAAATTCACAGATGAGGATTTTTTTCTTGGCTAGACGAAAATCTAAAGACACCAGAAAAAGAAAAATTATTTTGATGCATCACCCTGTCAGAAAATATCCAGGAATTCCATGTTTACCACAAGCTGAAAAGTTTATCCAACATATACAAAACACGAATACTATATTGGTCATGCAAGGTCATGTACATTGGAGTGAGGACTATACAATCAATGATACACACTATAGTGTGGGTCCAAGTACATCCTTTCAAGGAAAAAATAATACTGAAAATGATAGTGTTTCATTCTATGATGTGGCAGGGTATAAAATATATGATTTGATTGATAATCATGTTTCAACAAAATCCTATACAATAAAAAAGCCAACCAAAGTATGTAGTTGGAAATTTACAGAAAAATAAGATTCAAGAAATCGATGTCGATATTAACACGGATGTATAATCCTCTTGATGGCGACATCTTTTTCTTAGACATCGAGAAGAGATGGTATAATCAATCCATGAAAACTTTAATTTGGGACTTTAACGGCACAATTTTAGATGATTTACAATTATGCCTATCGATTGAAAATGAAATGCTAAAAAAAGAGGGGAATGGAGAAAATATCCTGTATCAAAGCAGGACTACCTCAATACATTCTCGTTTCCAGTTATTAATTACTATTACCATATTGGATATACATTTGATACAGAAAGTTATGAAGAAGTATCTCTTGAATTTAATCAAGAATATGACCGTCGTTTTGAAGAGTGTTCTTTGATGGATGATTTTATTTCTACGGTAGAAAAGGCAATCGACCTTGGATATCGTAATGTTATTCTATCTGCTTCTCGTCACGATAAACTTGTAGAGCAGTGCAAGCTATTAGGAATTGATCAATACTTTGAAGAAATACTAGGAATTGATAATATGCTTGCGGCTTCAAAAGTTGATATGGCAAAGATTTGGATGGAAAAGAGTGATGTAGAACCATCTGAATGTAAGTATATTGGTGACACTATCCATGATAAAGAAGTTGCAGAAGCACTTGGTATCCATGATTGTGTGTTAATCGCAAATGGTCATCAATCCTATGAAGTTCTACGTAAAGTAACAGATAACGTTGTATATACATTAAAAGAGGTAACATTATGAAGTATTGCCCAGTGAGTAAAAAGTGTGGTGGATGTGCATACATCGATGTCCCATATGAAGAACAATTAAAAATGAAACGCGAAGAGATGCGTAAGATATTCCGTACCAAAGCGGTAGAACCGGTTCTTGGTATGAAAGATCCGTATCACTATCGTCATAAAATCTATGCAAGTTTTGCTAGAGATAAAAAGACAAATAGAATCTATGCAGGCATGTATGAAGAAAATAGTCATCGTAAAGTGCCGAGTGAGATGTGCTTGATTCAACATACACTCGCAAATGAGATTCTAACTACAATCTGTAAGTTAGCAGAATCTATGCGTATCGAAACTTATGATGAAGATAGCGGTAGGGGTACGTTACGTCATGCGTATATTCGTATCTCGAAAGCAACCAATGATGTTTTACTTGATATTGTCATTGGTTCAAAGGGTTTACCAAGTTCAAAGAACTTTGTAAACGCACTTGTTAAGAAGTTTCCACAGATTAAAACGATTATTCTGAATTTTAATCGTGCACGTACATCCATGATACTTGGAAAAGATGAAAGAGTATTATATGGTCCAGGTTATATCACTGACCGTATTGGTGGATTAGAGTTCCGCATCTCTTCAAAGTCATTCTATCAAGTTAACCCTGAACAAACAGAAGTGCTCTATCGTACAGCACTGTCACTCGCCAAGATTAAAGATACTGATGTTGTATTGGATGCATGTTGTGGTATTGGGACAATCTCTTTACTGGCAGCTCAATCTGCAAAGCATGTTATTGGAGTTGAAATCAATCCACAAGCTATACGAGATGCTAAAAACAATGCAAAGCATAACAAATTATTAAACACAGAATTCTATGCGGCAGATGCAACAGAGTTTATTCAACGCATGAATATAAAACCAGATGTCGTAATTCTAGATCCACCAAGATCTGGAATGACACTACCATTCATGCATAAACTAGCACAGCTTTCTCCAGATAGAGTTGTATATATTTCTTGTAATCCGTACACACAAGTTACAGATATCGAACCGTTGAAGAAAGCTGGATATAAGATTAAAAAGATTGTACCAGTTGATCTATTCTGTTTTACACCACATGTGGAAACGGTAGTTTTAATGACTAGAAATTAGGTTAAAGCCACAGTGCTATTATTGGTTAAATATAACGGAGTAATTCTTAACCTTTAGAATAATAAAGAGTCTTTTTCGTGGAGGGAAAATAATGTTAAAAGTTGTAAAACCGGAATTAGAAGATTTATGGTTCAGAGAGTCAATGATGGCAGATATAGAAACGATGTCATATAACGATGCTTGGGGCGGAACAATTCCTTTTCCGAAAGAAGACTGGGAAGAATGGTATACATTATGGGTAAGAAACTCCGGACAAGAAAGATACTATCGTTATTTAAAAGATGATGTCAATAAAGTCTTTGTGGGTGAAATTTCATATCATTTTGATAAGCTACGTAATATCTACTTATGTGATGTAATTATAAAAGCTGAATTTAGGAGACAAGGATTTGGTACGCAAGGTATTCAACTTCTTTGTGAAACAGCTAAAGCAAATGGAGTAAAAGCTCTCTATGATGATATAGCTGCTGATAATCCTTCGATTCATTTATTTTTTTAAAAAAACGGTTTTTCAATTGAGTTTCAAAATGATGAAATTGTGATGGTAAAGACAGTATTATAAACTTCAATTTAATACAGATAGCTTATTTCATCATTAGAGCTCAATAAATAAAATGTTTTTCTAAATGTAGGTATCAATTCTATTCTCGTCATTTATGTAGAGAATATCGTATTACTGACAAAAAGAAGAGAAGGCAAGGGTATATAGAAGAAAATGAATAAATTAGTTACAACAGATACAGTTGATACACAATACAAAAATCCAGATAAACTAAATATCCGTATTCGATTACATCAACTTTATTCTACAAATAAAGAAGGTTTTAATCATTGGATTGTAAAACACTACGACATTAAGAAGGAATCTTCAATTTTAGAACTTGGATGTGGTACAGGTATTACTTGGAAAGAACATAAAAATTTACTTCATGATTGCAAAAGAGGTTTATGTTACAGATTTATTTGAGGGAATGATTGAAGAAGCTAAAACCAATATTGGAGAATATTCAAATATTCATTATGAGGTTGTGAAATGCGGAAGAGTTACCGTATGAAGATGAAAGATTTGATATCGTTATTGCAAATATGATGCTATATCATATTCCAAATCTGGATAAGGCTTTATCAGAGATTAGAAGAGTATTAAAAAAGAATGGAATATTCTACTGTGCTACGTATGGTGAAAATGGTGTAGAATCATTTATCAACAAGATGTTAAATGTCCAAACAGAACGTCAACATACATTTACCTTACAAAATGGCAAAGACATACTTGAGTCCTGGTTTTCTAGTGTAGAGAAATTGGAGTATGAAGATAAGTTACTCATCAGTAATCGATCTGATTTAGTGGAATATATCCAATCATTTAAGGAGATGAATGATTGGCAAAATTATTCAAAAGAAGAGTTGTATAGTTTAATTTCCAACTATGACCAACAAGGAGTTATAGAAATTCCAAAAAGAGTATGGAATGTTTGTATCTAGAAAATAAGGAGATAAAGTAAGTATGTTCTATCATGCATCGCAGATTGAAGATATAACAACTTTAGAACCACGTGTTTCTAACTACGAGATTCCTTTAGTATACTTTTTCTACGAAGAGAAAAATGTACTTGTTTATTTAAGCAATGCAATAGAAAAAGTATTGTAAAGATAGTGACTTTATCTATGATGGTAAATGGCAAAAAATGGGGGCCTTACGGGTTTAATGAAGATGGTCGTCTAAGATTAGAAGAATATTACCCGAATGCATTAATTAATACGTATAAAGGTGTTTCTGGATATATCTATTCTGCAAAAGATGTAAAAGATTCTGGATATAAACTTGGTATTCCAGATGCAATAGCAAGTTCTGAAGAAGTGGATGTAATAAATGTAGAATATATACCAGATGCATATGAGGCAATCTTACAAGCAGAAATAGATGGATTGATTACAGTTCTTCGCTATGAGGATCTATCAGAAAAACGTAAGAAGAGAATTATGAAATTATTAAAGAAGAATATGAACAATCAACTCAATCATTCCGATTACAGACACTTCCTTATAGGAAACTTTCCAGATATTTTAAAGAACGAGTAGTATGAATGATGATTGAATTTATTTTGCTTTTGGGAATTATATTATCATCTGAGTAATAATATAGTTGACTTATACAATTTAATATAAGGAGAAAGATGAAGAAGTTTTTATTTTATTTCAGGCTTAGGTAGTACAAAAGAATCAATTCAAGACTTTGAAAAAAAGAGATGAATCAGTTCGGTTATGAAGTACAGTTTATTGATATACCAGGACAGTATTCAAACCGAGATGTGAAGATTCAAAGTGAACAACATTTGATAGAGTGGTTATCAAGTGAGATACCCTGTTGGATCGAATGTGGTTGCTTTTTTTCGATGGGTGCTGATATAGCACTCGTTATCACTCTTCCTTACAAGCAAGAAATCTAATCATCTTAGATGGAGGTATCATCGATTATGATTTGATGAATATAACGCTTGAAGAAGATATTGCGATGACAAAATCCTACATTAAAGAAAAATCAGTTAGATATGAATGCGGAAACGATAGCTAAACTAACAAGTTTACTTCGAGAACAATATATTGATATCTTCCATGCTGGTTTGAATACGAAAACGTTATTACTATTATCGGATCATCCTGACTTTGTATATCAATACAAGATGAATAAAAATTGAAGCTAATCACGACAGTATGAATCATATCAAAATTCAATTTATAAAAGATACAAGCCATGAAATCTACGTTGAAAAACCAAAATGAAGTAGTCAAAGATATCATGGATTGGCTAGAAAGAATGATGCCTTTATTCTAGTGAAGATAGAATAAAGGTTTTTTGAGTTTGAGCATATTAACAAAGAATTTAAATCAGGTGGTCTATAATCGTAAGCAGAGAGGTATCTAATTATGAATAAGAAAGTAGAAAAATATTATTATTGGTTTTGGTAAGGCTGGTAAAACATTAGCAAATTACTTAGGCAATAAAAGGTGAAAAAAACTATATTAGTTGAGAAGTCATCTAATATGTATGGAGGTACATGTATCAATGTTGGATGTATTCCTTCTAAGTTTTTTTAGCAACTGCAGCTGATCGTAGAGGCTACAGCCAAGTAAGTAATGAAGAATATTATAAGAATGCAGTTATCAATAAGAAAGCATTGATTGCTAAACTCAACAAAGCTAACTATGACAAGGTTGCAATGAATAGTAATGTTGAAGTACTTGATGGACTTGCTTCATTCAAGGATGAACACACAGTAAATATCCAGACAGAAGATGGAGTAGAAGAAATTTCTGCAGATCGTATCTTTATCAATACAGGTGCTAAACCTTTTATTCCTTCCGTAGAAGGCTTAGAAGTAGGTAAGAGAATTCATACAAGTGAAACTTTAATGAATCTAGAGGATTTCCCTAAGACATTAACAATTTTAGGTAGTGGCTTCATTGGACTTGAATTTGCGGCTACATATGCAAAGTTTGGTACAAAGGTTACAGTTATTGATAAGGCAGAAAAGTTGCTTGCTAGAGAAGATGATGATGTAGCAACTGCTGTATTTGAATCTTATAAGTCATTAGGTGTTGAATTTATCTTTGGTGCAGACACAAAGCGTGTTGAACAAGATGAAAATACAGTTACTCTATCTTATGAAGTAAATGGAGAAGCTAGTAAAATCTCTTCAGATGTATTACTTGTTGCGACAGGTAGAACTCCAAACACAAAAGAACTTTATTTAGAAAATGCAGGTGTTGAAGTTTCAGAACGTGGATTTGTGAATGTGAATGAACACTTACAAACAAATAAACCACATATCTTTGCGATGGGTGATGTAAATGGTGGACCACAGTTTACTTATATTTCTTTAGATGACTATCGTATTGTAAAGAGCTATTTAGATGGTAACGGTGTTTATACAAGAAACGATAGACAACCAATCGCATTTTCAGCGTTCTTACATCCAACATATTCTAGAGTTGGTTTAAGTGAGAAGGAAGCTCGTCAGGCTGGATATAACATCAAGGTAGCCACATTACCGGTTACTGCAATTCCTAAGGCTAAGATTCTTGGCAATCAAACTGGTATTTATAAGGCAATTGTAGATGCAGATACAAATCAGATTTTGGGTACTGTATTATTTGGTGAAGAATCACATGAAGTAATCAATATCGTCGTAACTGCAATGATTGCCAAGCAACCATATACAACACTCGCTAATCAGATCTTCACACATCCAACAATGGCAGAAGCCTTAAATGATTTGTTTGGTTTAATTAAATAACAGTAGTATCTAGGCTATGTCAGAACAGTTTTTGACAATAGCCTTTTTATTTTGGATTGAAGAAATATTGATTACTTAAACTATCAACTCTAAATCATTACTTCTTTTTTTGTGCGTTATTTATTTTATAATAATGTACATAAGGAAGAAATATGAAAACTGACTTGATCAAGAATATTATCAAAGAGAATAATGGAATTATTACAGCAAAAGAAATAAAAAAGTCATAATATTGATTCGTGGTATCTTACAGATATGATACGTAAAGGAGAACTTGAGAGAGTATCGCGTGGAATATATTTTTGATCCTATGTTTAATAATTTTTGATGAACTATTTTTTTACAAAAACAGTATGGAAAATGTATATATTCTTATCAGACCGCATTGTTATTACATGGGTTGACCGATAGAAATCCATTTATTAATGAAGTGACTGTATATCAAGGATATAATGCTTGGAGGTTTAAAAAAATAAAAGTCAATGTGCATCAGATTAGAAGGATTGGTATCAAATAGGCTTAACATATGTTGATACAATTATGGGAAATACTGTTACTGTTTATGATATGGAACGTACGATTTGCGATATTGTCCGTGATAGGAAAAAAACAAGATCCGGAGATATTTTTCAAAAAGCATGGAATTTATATTTAAAAAAACAAAAATAAAAACATTTGGAGACTTAGGGAATATGCTGAAATTTTCGGTATATCTAATCAGATAGAGGATATACTGAGATTATTTATAATGAATAAAAGATAGTATTGTTAACAAACTTAGAATTAGATCTAGTGAGTTAAATGTCAGTTTTAATGATGTATTAAGTCAGTTTTTACGATGAATTTCTTAAACTTCTTTCAATGAGTAAGTATAATGAGAATTTTTCTGCTAAAAGGAGGTATGTTAGTAGCGTATAAGATTGGGTTACAAAATAGGTCTACACGTGATATTGATTTTTTTGATTAATGGGTTAGATTTTTAATATAGAAAAATATGAGAAATATCATTTCGGATATTGTTTCAATGCATACAAATGAAGTATGGTACGAATTAATCGGCAATTGGGAGTTAATACGATTAGATGATATATACGGAGGCACACGATTCCATTTAATTGGTCATGTTTCAAATATACGTCTTCCTTTTTACGTTGGATATTGCTACTGGTGACCCTAATATATCCAACTCCTAAAAAAAGAAAAATATAGAACTTTACTAGGAGATTTTATTTACCTTTATTTCTATTCTCTAGAGTCAGTTGTTGCAGAAAAAAATTACAAACGATTCTAGCAAGAGCAGAGAATAACACAAGAATGAAGGATTTCTATGATATTTATATTATTTTTAATAATAATGGCCTAGAATTGAGTCTTTGAAATTAGCGATACGATATACATTTAGCTATCGGCATACAAATATTTCAAAAAGAATGCATTAGATATAACAAAATTAATTTGCGAAAATCCTGTATTTGAAGAACGATGGATAAGATTTCAAAAACAAAAAAATACTTACGTTATGAATATCACATTTGATAGTATATGTGATTGTTTAAAAAGAATTAATTTGTAATACATTTTGAAATAAAAATAGAATGAAGAAAAATCTTTCTTCATTCATGCATATACATATCTTTATTTTGAAAGATATACTGAATATTGATAGAATGACAACAGTAGGGGGTAGATAGCATATGTTTTATATATCAGTCATATTACTAGCTGCTCTGATTGCGGTTCAAATAGCGAAGAAGTCCGGGATTCCTTCTTTGATGTTGTTCTTGTCTCTAGGTATCATAAGTAGTCTTATTGGGTATAAGTTTGATGATTATCAGTTTGCAGAAAACTTCTCCAAAATAGCACTATTAATCATCATCTTCTATGGTGGTTTTGGTACAAACTGGAAAGCTGGAAGAACTGTTGTAATCGAATCATTAATTCTATCCACATTGGGAGTAATCTTTACGTCATTATTGACGGGATCGTTGATTCATTTTATTCTTCGTTTTGGCTGGTTAGAGAGTTTATTAATAGGTTCTATCATTGGCTCTACGGATTATGCGTCTGTATCAAATATCCTCTCTTCAAAGAATTTGAATTTAAAATACAATACAGCATCTCTTTTAGAACTTGAAAGTGGATCAAACGACCCAATGGCATTTACACTGACTTGTATCTTCTTAGCTTTAATCAAAGGAGAGCAGATTTCTGTCGGTACAATGTTATTCTTTCAGATATTCTGGGGTATTCTAATTGGAGTAATCGTTGCCTATGTTGTTCGTAAATTCATGGAGTATACTGACCTTCAAAAAGAGTGGATTTATTACAGTCTTTATTATTGCGGTTGTACTGTTATCTTTCTCGATTAGTGAACTTTTGAATGGTAATGGATATTTAACCGTTTATATTCTTGGTTTGATTTTAGGGAATCAAGTATTTATTGCAAAGAAAGAAGTGACGTTCTTCTTCGATGGTGTATCTAACATTATGAATATCCTATTATTCTTTATCTTAGGATTACTAGCTACACCTTCACATATTTTAGTGAACTTATTCTTTGCGATTGTCATTGCAGTTGTACTTATCTTTATTGTTAGACCTCTCGTAGTATTTGGTTTGATGTTACCATTTGATTTGAAATTAAATCAAAAGTGGCTAGTATCTTGGGGAGGACTTCGCGGGGCAGCTGCGATTGCCTTTGCAATTATGGTGGTAAACCAATATAAATCAAGTCCTGTGGATATCTTCCATATTGTCTTTGGAGTCTGTTTAATTTCATCACTCATACAAGGCTCCTCTATGAAGTGGGTAACAGAGAAACTACATATGATTGATCCTCGTAATGAAGTATTAAGAACATTTAATTATTATGTAGGAAAAGGTAATATTACATTTGTAAAGTCGGTGGTTGATGAAGGTGGTATTCTTGCACATCGTCAGATTAAAGATATATCTTTAGATAAACATTTAATCATTGCGAAAGGTAATACGTGATGAGAAACCATTAGTTCCTAATGGAAGTCTTGTATTAAAACCGAACGATATAATTGTTTGGAGTGGAGAAGAGTACTTTGATCCAAATGGACAAGATCTCATAGAATTTACAGTGACAGAACATCATGCATGGAATCATAAATATATTCGTGATTTAAACCTACCAGACAATAAGTTGATTATCTCAATTAATCGAAATGATGAAATTATACCGGCAACAGGTAATACGCTAATTCAAACGGAAGATCGTGTATTGTTATTTCAAGGAAAGAATACAAAATAGAAAAATGACTTGTATTTATCTTCAAAAAGGGGATGTAAAAGTCATTTCTAATATGTACTGAATTAACATATCTGAATGTACTGATGAATGTATATATGCGATACTCGTTATATGGAGACCAATTATGAAATTTAAATTAGAAAATGTAGAATCTGAAAAAGCTAAAGAAATAGTAAATTTAATCCGTGAATATAATAGATCTAATAGGGAGTCGTCAAAAAGTGAACTGCTTAATATTTATATGGAAGATGAACAGGGTAAACTATATTAGCGGGAATGGTAGCGAGACATTTGGAAATTGGCTAGAGATTGAATATTTGTATGTTAGAGATGATTTAAGAGGGAAAAGGTATAGGCTCGAAAATTTTAGAAAAAGGCAGAAAAAGAGTCTAAAAGTAGAGGGTGTAAATATTTGTTTGTTAATACATTTAACTTTTCAAGCACCAAACTTTTATAAAAAAAGCATGGTTATAAAGAGGTATTCACATTGAAAGAATATCCGTATACAGGAGAGCGATACTACTATACAAAAAGTATTGTGATTTGTAAGAAAAATTTGAAAACAGAAATCATTTACTAACATAGATATGATATCCAAATAAAAGTCGGTTAATTTATTGTATGGGGAAGTGCTGATTAACTGCAAGGTCAATAACGTATAAATAACATAGATAGTAATTTTGTAGTTTTAGAGGTAAATAAATCTACTAAACATTTAAAAATATAGTGTTTTCTCAGTATGGGAAATCATATCTGTTTTCTAAAGAGTCATTGAAGATGTGGAAAAAGCTGTAAAATGAAAAGGACAATTTGCAAATTACAAAATATGAAATTCCGTTTTCTGTAAAGAAGATCTTGTTTTTTTCACTAGTTAATGCTTTCACGAAAAGAAATATAAAAACCAAAAAAAGCAGTATATTTTACAAATAATACATGATAATATATATTTGCTTTAGAGTATTTTTTTGTTGTGCTTTGATGAATTGGAGGAGAAAAGACTATGAGCAATACTGATATTTCTACAAATATCAATAAAACGAAAAAGCGTACAAACGCAAAGAAACTATCGTTTAAACTCATGTCGGCTATGTTAGGCTGTACAATGTTTTTAAGTCCGATTAAGGTTTCTGCTCAAGGAATTCAAACAAGATCGATGGATAACCAGGTTAACTATACGTTAGCTGGTGAAATAGATGGTGTTTTGGATTATGCGAGAACAGATTTTAAAAAAGAAGATAGCAATGGAATACACCTAACTGTAACAAAATGGGCAAAACTTCCAGGTACCTGGGGTTATACAAATAAGGGTCCATATAATGGACGATATTTACTGAATTTCTTTGAGTCTGATTTCTATGAACAAATTGACTCAATTACTGTGCGTGGAAAAGAATTTGAGAAAGAAGCAAATGGCGCATTGTGGAAAGTTGAAATTAGTAATGCAACATTTCAATCAGGACTTATTGGTGTTGTAACTGATACTGATGTAGTAATTAAACTTAAAAATGGCGCCACTTTAGATAGTTTAGGTTTAGCTTCTAAGAAAATCGACTTTACAACTGTGTGGGTGAGAAGTGATGGTAAAGCTGATAAGGGTGGATATGATAATGGTTTTATTCTAAAGAATAACCCAAATGTACCGGAACTTCCTTCAAACCCTTCGAATGGCAATGAAAACTATTTAGGACAAGGACTGAATGGACTAGGTGCAGATGGCACAAAATCTAAAGACGGTAACTTTTTTAGTGGTAATTCAGGTAAGATTGTAACTTATGATGCACAAAACAAGACTATTAGATCAACAGTATCCTTTAAGCCTGATATATTGTTTAAGGATGCTAATACTGGATGGGTCTTATATGTTAATGAAATAATTCCTCAGGAATTATTTCGTTATATTGATACGGATAGCGTAAGACTCGGTGTATCTGATGTGAATGGAAATATCACTGCTACTAATCCTATCAAACTAGTAGTTAATCCTAGTGGCAATGGTGTAATCTCCACAAAGGATACGCCAGAGCTAAACATTGTGGGTGGTGACTGGAACAAGGTTAAGCAAGTAAGAGATACTCTTGCTTCTCAAGTGTTCAAACCTCTTGCTGTAGGTCAAAGTGTATCATATACAATTGAATACAAACTAAAGAGTAATTTTACAAATCAACAGTTTGCAGAAGCTTTAAATAACTATATTAATACAAATGGCCAACAATTAAATTTTTGAATCTTGGTTAACCGCTGACTTTGTGGATTCTACATCTGCTTTACCTAACATTAGAAAAAGCAGATGGCGGTAAACCAAATAAGATTGTTCAAAAATACATATACAAATGCATTCTTACAAGTACTAGATACAGATAAGGATGGTTTATATGACTTTGTTGAAGATGAAATTGGAACAGATAAGTTTAATGTAGATACTGATGGTGATGGCGTTCCAGATGCACAAGAATATCTAACAGATCATACTGATCCAAAGGATGCGAAATCCTATCTTGTAGTAAAACCAAACGTAACTACAAAAAATATCGAAGCGAATACACCGCAAACAATCGTGGGTACAGTTCCTAAGACAATATATCCAAATCCTGCAGATACTAGTACAAATCTAACAGCAACAAAAACAGATGCTGGTAATGTGATTGTAAAAGCATACAAGTATGTTGCGGATGATACAGACTACACTACACAACCAGTCAAGTCACAAACAACGATTCCTTACTCTGATTTAACGGATGGTAACTTCACTGTAAACGTACCAGCTGGAACATTCAATGATGGGGATAAGGTTATCCTTGTAGCATATTCTCCGGATGGAAATAATCCGATGGTATCTGATACAAAGGTAAACGTTGGTGCAATTAAGGTTACATTTGATACAAATGGTGGTAAGTGGTCAGATGGAACAGATGCAGATAAAGTAGTAAATGCAGTAGGTGGTACAGCAACTCAGCCAGAAGAACCAACAAGAGATGGCTATCAATTCTTGGGTTGGGCTTCTACTGCAAGTGCGACTGCTGCAGAGACAAATATCTTAACAAACATTACAAACGCGAAAGAAGTATTCGCAGTATGGAAGGATGTTACAGCACCTGTAATTACAACGATTGGTGATCAAACTATTGTAGAAGGAAATTCCTATTAATGAGATTACAGTTACAACAGATGATCCAAACGCAACAATTACAGTAAGTAACCTACCAAATGGTGTAACTTACAATCCAGCAACAAAGAAGATTACAGGAACACCTTCAATCACAGACTGGACACCAACAGAAGAAACTCGTGAGATTACAGTTACTGTGACAGCGACAGACGATGAGGGTAATACATCCACAAAGACTTTCAAGATTACAGTACAAAGAGATACAGACGGTGATGGTGATCCAGACGTTACTGATTTAGATGATGATGGAGATGGATATCCAGATACAGAAGAAGCAGCTAGAGGAACAAATCCAAAGGATCCAACATCTAAGCCAACAACTTCAATCACACCAATCTCTAATCAAACAGTTGTAGAGGGTAATCCAATTAGTGCAGTAACAGTTACAGTTGATAATCCAAATACAACGGTAACAGTAGTAACTTACCAAATGGTGTAACTTACAACCCAGCTACTAAGACTATCAGCGGAACACCTTCCATTACTGACTGGACACCAACAGAAGAAACTCGTGAGATTACAGTTACTGTAACAGCGACAGATACTGCTGGTAATCCAACAACAAGTACATTCAAGATCACTGTTCAAAGAGATACAGACCACGATGGAAATCCTGATATTACTGACTTGGATGATGATGGCGATGGAATTGCTGATACAGTTGAGCAGGCTGCAGGTTCAAATCCGAAGGATCCAAATTCCAGACCAGCAGCAATTATTTCACCTGTTGATCCTACAACAGTAGACAATCAGATTCAGACAGTAATTGATGAAAATCCAATTACACCAATTCTGATTGGGCCAGGAAATATCGATTCAACAGTATCTGTAGATACTTCAAAGCTTCCAAATGGAGTTACATATAATCCTGGAACATTAACAATCAGTGGAACACCTGATGTAACAGATTGGGGTACAACAGAGGAATCACGTAAGTTCGAAGTCCCTGTAGTAGTGACAAATCCAGATGGTTCAAAGGTTACAAAGATTGTTGAAATTACAGTACAAAGAGATACAGACGGTGATGGTACACCAGATGTTACAGATACAGATGATGATGGAGATGGAATTTCTGATACAGATGAGCAGAATGCTGGCTCAGATCCAAAGAATCCTAATTCAAGACCTGCAGCTATAATCACTCCTGTAGCACAGCCTACAATTAGTAATCCAACACAGACAGTAATTGATGAAAGTCCAATTACAAATATTGTAATTACTCCAGGTAATCCAGCTTCAGTAGTAACAGTAGACACATCTAAGCTACCTAACGGTGTAATTTATGATTCAACTACGAATACAATTAGTGGAACACCTGATGTAACAGATTGGGGTACAACAGAGGAATCACGTAAGTTCGAAGTCCCTGTAGTAGTGACAAATCCAGATGGTTCAAAGGTTACAAAGATTGTTGAAATTACAGTACAAAGAGATACAGACGGTGATGGTACACCAGATGTTACAGATACAGATGATGATGGAGATGGATATCCAGATACAGAAGAAGCAGCTAGAGGAACAAATCCAAAGGATCCAGCTTCTAAGCCAACGACTTCTATTACACCTATCTCTGATCAGACGGTTGTAGAGGGTAATCCAATTAATGAGATTACAGTTACAGTTGATAATCCAAATACAACAGTAACAGTAAGCAATCTACCAAATGGTGTAACTTACAATCCAGCAACTAAGAAGATTACAGGAACACCAGCAATTACAGATTGGACACCAACAGAAGAAACTCGTGAGATTACAGTGACTGTAACAGCGACAGATACTGCTGGTAATCCAACAACAAGTACTTTCAAGATTACAGTACAAAGAGATACAGACGGTGATGGTACACCAGATGTTACAGATACAGATGATGATGGAGATGGAATTTCTGATACAGATGAGCAGAATGCTGGCTCAGATCCAAAGAATCCTAATTCAAGACCTGCAGCTATAATCACTCCTGTAGCACAGCCTACAATTAGTAATCCAACACAGACAGTAATTGATGAAAGTCCAATTACAAACATTGTAATTACTCCAGGCGACCCAGCATCAACTGTTACGGTTGATACTACGAAGTTACCAAATGGTGTAACTTATGATCCAACTACTAAGACAATTAGTGGAACACCTGATGTAACAGATTGGGGTACAACAGAGGAATCACGTAAGTTCGAAGTCCCTGTAGTAGTGACAAATCCAGATGGTTCAAAGGTTACAAAGATTGTTGAAATTACAGTACAAAGAGATACAGACGGTGATGGTACACCAGATGTTACAGATACAGATGATGATGGAGATGGATATCCAGATACAGAAGAAGCAGCTAGAGGAACAAATCCAAAGGATCCAGCTTCTAAGCCAACGACTTCTATTACACCTATCTCTGATCAGACGGTTGTAGAGGGTAATCCAATTAATGAGATTACAGTTACAGTTGATAATCCAAATACAACAGTAACAGTAAGCAATCTACCAAATGGTGTAACTTACAATCCAGCAACTAAGAAGATTACAGGAACACCAGCAATTACAGATTGGACACCAACAGAAGAAACTCGTGAGATTACAGTGACTGTAACAGCGACAGATACTGCTGGTAATCCAACAACAAGTACTTTCAAGATTACAGTACAAAGAGATACAGATGGTGATGGTGATCCAGACGTTACGGATACAGATGATGATGGAGATGGATATACAGATGTTGAGGAAACTGCGAAGGTACAGATCCAAAGGATTCAACTTCTAAGCCAACAACACCTCCAACACCACAGCCAACTATCTCAAATCCAACACAGACAGTAATTGATGAAAGTCCAATTACAAACATTGTAATTACTCCAGGCGACCCAGCATCAACTGTTACGGTTGATACTACGAAGTTACCAAATGGTGTAACTTATGATCCAACTACTAAGACAATTAGTGGAACACCTGATGTAACAGATTGGGGTACAACAGAGGAATCACGTAAGTTCGAAGTCCCTGTAGTAGTGACAAATCCAGATGGTTCAAAGGTTACAAAGATTGTTGAAATTACAGTACAAAGAGATACAGACGGTGATGGTACACCAGATGTTACAGATACAGATGATGATGGAGATGGAATTTCTGATACAGATGAGCAGAATGCTGGCTCAGATCCAAAGAATCCTAATTCAAGACCTGCAGCTATAATCACTCCTGTAGCACAGCCTACAATTAGTAATCCAACACAGACAGTAATTGATGAAAGTCCAATTACAAACATTGTAATTACTCCAGGCGACCCAGCATCAACTGTTACGGTTGATACTACGAAGTTACCAAATGGTGTAACTTATGATCCAACTACTAAGACAATTAGTGGAACACCTGATGTAACAGATTGGGGTACAACAGAGGAATCACGTAAGTTCGAAGTCCCTGTAGTAGTGACAAATCCAGATGGTTCAAAGGTTACAAAGATTGTTGAAATTACAGTACAAAAGAGATACAGACGGTGATGGTACACCAGATGTTACAGATACAGATGATGATGGAGATGGATATCCAGATACAGAAGAAGCAGCTAGAGGAACAAATCCAAAGGATCCAGCTTCTAAGCCAACGACTTCTATTACACCTATCTCTGATCAGACGGTTGTAGAGGGTAATCCAATTAATGAGATTACAGTTACAGTTGATAATCCAAATACAACAGTAACAGTAAGCAATCTACCAAATGGTGTAACTTACAATCCAGCAACTAAGAAGATTACAGGAACACCAGCAATTACAGATTGGACACCAACAGAAGAAACTCGTGAGATTACAGTGACTGTAACAGCGACAGATACTGCTGGTAATCCAACAACAAGTACTTTCAAGATTACAGTACAAAGAGATACAGATGGTGATGGTGATCCAGACGTTACGGATACAGATGATGATGGAGATGGATATACAGATGTTGAGGAAACTGCGAAGGGTACAGATCCAAAGGATTCAACTTCTAAGCCAACAACACCTCCAACACCACAGCCAACTATCTCAAATCCAACACAGACAGTAATTGATGAAAGTCCAATTACAAACATTGTAATTACTCCAGGCGACCCAGCATCAACTGTTACGGTTGATACTACGAAGTTACCAAATGGTGTAACTTATGATCCAACTACTAAGACAATTAGTGGAACACCTGATGTAACAGATTGGGGTACAACAGAGGAATCACGTAAGTTCGAAGTCCCTGTAGTAGTGACAAATCCAGATGGTTCAAAGGTTACAAAGATTGTTGAAATTACAGTACAAAGAGATACAGACGGTGATGGTACACCAGATGTTACAGATACAGATGATGATGGAGATGGAATTTCTGATACAGATGAGCAGAATGCTGGCTCAGATCCAAAAGAATCCTAATTCAAGACCTGCAGCTATAATCACTCCTGTAGCACAGCCTACAATTAGTAATCCAACACAGACAGTAATTGATGAAAGTCCAATTACAAATATTGTAATTACTCCAGGTAATCCAGCTTCAGTAGTAACAGTAGACACATCTAAGCTACCTAACGGTGTAATTTATGATTCAACTACGAATACAATTAGTGGAACACCTGATGTAACAGATTGGGGTACAACAGAGGAATCACGTAAGTTCGAAGTCCCTGTAGTAGTGACAAATCCAGATGGTTCAAAGGTTACAAAGATTGTTGAAATTACAGTACAAAGAGATACAGACGGTGATGGTACACCAGATGTTACAGATACAGATGATGATGGAGATGGATACACGGATACAGAAGAAGTGACAAACGGTACAGATCCTAAGGATGCAAACTCTAAACCTACTTCAACTCCGCAACCAAGTACACCAAGCACACCAGGTGTAGGTGGAGGTTCTTCAACAGTTCAGAAGACACCACAGACAAGTGATGCGACAAATCTATTTGGACACGCAGCTTCAATGACATTCTTTGGAACATTGTTATTGGTACTTGCATTCGTTAGAAGAAGAGAGCATTCTGCGAAGTAAAGTATAAAACGCTTTAAGAGTACTCATTTTTAGGTGAGTACTCTTTTTGATTTGTTGATAAAGTATACAAAATTATAAAATTGGTTAATAAAATCTTAAAAAGATTGTTTAAGAAATTGTTAATCTCATCAAGATATTATATGATGATAGGGAATAAGGATCTAATGTCTATTTATGTATTTGTATGTGGTGAAAAGATTGATTTCATCCATTTATTTTGCATTATAGTAAGATCATTTCATTAATGTTTTAGGGGAAAGGTTGGTTTTAAGGATGTTTAGAAAGAAATCGTTATTTTCAGTTTTACTAGCATTTATGATTTCGCTTTCTATGTTTCCAATTTTTAAATTGGATGCACATGCGGCGACAGTAAATGCAAGTACGATTGCCGAGCTTCAACAAGCAATTAATGATGCTACGGAGGCTACAGATATTGTTTTAACTGCAGATATGCAATTAACTGCTACAGTAACAGTTCCTGCAGGAAAGGATATCACTTTAAAGGGTGGTGTTACTCTTACAAGAACTAGTTCTGCAATTGCATTTGACATCAAAGAAGGTGCAAGTCTTACATGGCAGGATATTATTCTTGATGGTAATGCACAGGACACCGATTATTCGAGCGCTGTAATTAACAATAAGGGTAAATTAACTATTAACGGTGGAGAAATCAAGAATGTTGCATCAACAAGTGCTCTTGTAGGAATTGTAAAGGTAGAAGGTGCAAATGCAATATTCACATTGAATGGTGGATCAATCCATGATAATACGATGAGCAATCAGTTTACATCTGTCGTTAAGGTTATAAAGGGTGGTTCATTCTTCATGAAGGGTGGAGATGTTTCAAACAATACCCTAGCAGTAGGTGGTCAAAATGATTTGAATGCGGCTATTTCGATTGAAGGTATGCAGGGAAGCTCTACCATGGAGATGACTGGTGGTACAATCACAGGCAATAGCTCAGACTATGGTGGAATTCTAGTTGGTACTTTTAGTACTAACTATACAATGAGTCAAAACTTCAGCAATCCTGCACATTATTATTCAACAGGTACACTAAACCTAAAGGGTGGTACGATTTCAAACAATACAGCGGCATCCCTAGGTGGTGGTATTGCAGTAAATGGTACAGGTAAGCTGACTATGGATGGCGGTACAATCAGTGGTAACAAGGCTCCATTTGGTGGAGGTATTGGTGTAAATGATTATTTGACTTCAGCTGATGGAAGAAGATTTGGCGAAGCACGCTGGAGAGGCTTTCCCAGCGAGCGCTACAATCAATGATGGTCTCATCACAGGTAATGAGGCTACAATGACAGCTGTTACAGAACAGATATCAGATCCAAATGCTGAGAACGGCGTTGGTGGAGGTATGTACGTTGCTTCCAAGGAAGTTTACATCAATGGCGGCCAGTTCACAAACAACACTGCAGGTAAGCAGGGTGGAGGTATCTATGTTGCCTCCGTGCCATACAAGCTTCAGATGGGTAAGACTCTCGTAACAGGTAACTCTGCTACTAAGATAGGTGGAGGAATGTGGCTATGCCCTACAGGAAGTGCAACAACAGCTGTTACAAACGGAGCATCATTCTTTGATAACAAAGCAGGTAACGGTGCAGAAAACAACGATACAGGCTCAGCAGGTGATGATGTAGCATCAATAAATAAGGTAGACCCAGCATCACAGACTTTGATTCTTTCTAACAATGGTCTTGATAACTGGCTTGTACACTGGTATGAAGATGGTAAAATTGACGAAGCTTACCTAGGTAACTCAGACGGAAGTCCAAGATATCCAAACACTGTTAGCCCAGTTGTTGACAGAGGAACTCTTGATGGAATCACAGAAAAGATTGCACTAAAAGCAATTGTATCTGATGAAGGTAAGGCTGCAGCTAGAAATGTAGCTGAAGTTATCGTTACTGGTAACTCTGCACCTCGTGGTGGTGGTATTGGTTCTAATGGTTCGGTAGCATTCGGTACAGATCCAGTTAACTATGATAAGGTTGACCTGACAGTTTCCAAGAAGTGGGAAGCAACAAATACAAATCATGTAACATCAGTTACCGTTGGATTATTTAGAATTACTAAAGCTAACTTTGATGCAGTTGCATTAACAAATGCGGATGGAAGTGCAATTGATACAACAAGTATGAGTGAAAGCGAAATCTTCCAGGCAAAGGTTGACAAATTAATGACTTCTGGTGCTGCTACATTTACACAGATTGACCAGGTTGCTTTGAGTAATACAAACGACTGGAAGTTCAAGTTCGTAGATCTATTCAAGTACGACATGGTAAACGATGCACAGGATACAACAAATCCAAATATCTACTTTACAAGAGAAATGGATACAGACGGAAACTGGGTAGCAAATGAAGCAACTGCTACATTTGGAACTCAGACAATTAGAGTGAACTATAAAGCTACTCTAAATGCTTTCTGTGCATATGATCAGGAAATTAGTAATGAAGAAGTTCAGTATAGAAACATAGAAGTTACAAAGAAGTGGGTTGGTGGTATTGCTAGTCAAGTTGAAGTACAGTTATATAAGGATGGTGTAGCAGAAGGTGCTCCAGTCATCTTAAATGCTGCAAACAACTGGACAACAACATTTACAAATCTTGTCGTAAGAGATGCTGGTAAGACAATTGATAGCGCCTATGAAGTACGTGAAGTAGGTGAAACTGCTAGCGTAATTGAGTTAGATGGTAAGAAGTTCGATGTAGAATATACAGGAAATGCTACAGATGGCTTTTACAATTACAAATAAAAAAAGCCAAGCGATCCACCAACTCCAACTCCTACACCTACGCCAACACCAACACCAAAGGCAAGTGATAATAGTCATGTGTTATCATATGCACTGCTAACATTATTATCTGCAATCTTTGTTGTGATAGCTGCTTCCAAGCGTAAAAAAATATTCAAAGTAGTAAAATAAAAACTCTTTTACGAATAGGTAAAGAGTTTTTTTAAATGCTTAAGTAAAATCAGTCGGGGGTTTCATTAAACTCCGATCTAAAAATCAGTAATGGGTTTTGAACAGTAAAATAGGATAACTATAGAGTACTAGTAGTGGCATTCTGATGTAGTCATCCTTTTGTATGTGCAAGTGATTGATAGTATCAGTTTATTAGTCGTTAATTAGTGTATCAGAGAGATATTTGGTATATGTACCACTTTTGTGTTCTCGTTTTCTGGAATATAGAGATGTCGTTAGGCAATAGAATAGTTTGTCGTTAAGGCAGTATAGTGCTCTTCTAGGTTTGCATATCCATTGGATACCTCAATCAGATAATCAAGTTGTGCACCAGCTTCTTCAAAAGAGCAGCGTTTATTGAAGTCTCTATATAGTTCCTTTAATTCATACGCAAGCTTTAAATCAGGACTTATCTCCAACAACATGTTGTAAAGGTCCCTGTAATTCATCTTCTGACGAAATTTTGAATTATATCTTGGCTCGTTATCGAGGTCGAATGAATCAGTTTCTAATAACTTATGCCAGGTCTTCAGCAGATAGTAACTAGGACTATCATAGACACACTGTTTCATGATTCCTACACGTATGCGTGTAAAGCACTCTGTAAGGTGTTTGATAACATGGAAAGGGTCTACTGCTATTTCGCAATGTCTTAGGTACTTTTTACACACATCTCTATAAGGTTCCCACATATCGATCGTAACGTACTTTACCTTGTCTCTCCCCGATTGTGGAATCATTTCAAAGTGTTTCGATAGTGTTACTTTTGAACGATTTGGCAGTATCTCGTTTAATGTCCTGTTATTGTTGTCTACGAATACACATAAGTATGAACCACCGTATTTCGCCATGGAAGAAGAAATCTCATCGATGCCAAGATTCTCAGGAAGTGTTAATCTAGGTGCTCGGATGAAACTATCTGCATACATTCTTACGATAGTGTCGGATACATGGTATTTATGTGCAATATCCTTGTATGTCATACGAACATTGTGCAGATCCAAGGCAATCGCATTGAGTACTGCGTATGACTGGTGGAAGTTCTCTGGGCCAAATGGACTTGGCTCAGAGAAGGACTTCCCACATTCTTTACAGACATGGCGTCTTCTTGTCCAATCTATAATGGATGGAATCCCCGCAACGTCAAGGTGGTTATAGCTATACGAAGAATAGTCCTTTATTTTTGTATAACCTCCACAACAGGGACAGGTAGGGTGAGTATCATTCAGTTTTATTAAGATGTGTAATTTGTCAGATGATTTATGTGTATCAATCGAAAAAATCATATCGTCACTAACATTAAGTGTGGATATGATAAAATCATTTATAGCCATTTGGCACCTCCTATGTTTAATTTCAATCACTTGCAAGACGGAATTTTAGCATAGGAGTTTTTATTATGAATAGTATACCCCGTGAGATTTTATAGGGTATCCCCGAGTTGTAAAAAAAGAGGTCAAAATTTGACCCCAAGTTATTTTACAGGGTCGCCCCGACCCCGACTGATTTTATAGTGCCATTTTAAGTAAATAAACAATAGAGAGATGAGTTGGCTCATCTCTCTATTAAGTTATAATGTCTCAATAAATTCTTCTTCGCTTTTACGTGTTGTGTGTAAATGTGAAGGTTTTGCGTCTTCTTCTGGATATCCCACTGGGAAGATAGCAATCAAGTGATAGGATTCCATCATTGGGAAAACTTCTTTGATTTTTTCAGGAGAAGTTACCAATCCAAGTCGTAGCTAGACCTTCATCTTGAATTGCAAGCATGATATGTGTTGCCACAATGCTTGCATCTACGTCCGCAAAATTCATAGAATCTTCTTCGCGTATCCATCCTTGGCCTGCATTACTGCCAACGATGAAACATGCAGGGGAAGTGTGTAGGAATTTCTGCTGTGTTACGGAATTTATCTTCACAAGTGCCTCTGGTGATTGAATTAACCAGATTTTTAGTGGCTGGAAGTTATGTGCAGTAGGTGCAGCGATAGCTGCTTGTTTGATAGCTTCTAACTTCTCGGATTCGATAGGTCTAGAAGAAATCTTACGGCATGAATACCGTTCTTTCGCTAATGTTGTAAAGTTCATGAATCCTCCTTATCCAGAGTTTCTTAGTCCAGTTGCGATACCGTTGATGGTAACGTGGATTGTCTTTTCTAGTTCTTCTGTGTATTGTCCTTGGCGAATACGTTTAATCAGTTCAATCTGAATGTAATTTAGAATATCGAAGTAAGGAAGACGATAGTCTAAGCTTCCTCTTAATGCAGGTAAATCTTGGATGAGTTCATTATGATTTTCAATCTGTAATAAGACTTTCTTTGTGAGTTTCCATTCAGCTTCAATGTGATCAAATACCGAGCGAGTTTCTTCATCTTCACAAAGATTGCTGTATTGTCTAGCAATATCCATATTTGACTTTGATAGCACCATGTCTGCGTTCTCTAATAAGGATTTGAAGAATGGCCATGTTTGATACATCTGTTGTAACTTTGCTAGGTTTTCTTGTGGGTTTTGGTCGATATATTGTTGCATGGCTGAACCGATACCATACCATCCTGGCAACATGATTCGATTCTGAGACCATGAGAATACCCATGGGATTGCACGTAAGCCATTGATATCTGTAATTGTTTTACGCGCTGCTGGACGAGAACCAATATTTAAACTAGAGATTTCTTTGATTGGACTTGCCGCAAAGAAGTATGGATAGAAGTGTGGGTTATTAAATACTAAATCACGATAGATTATATTTGAATTTTCTACAATTGGATCCATGATGGTGTAATATTCACGTAATGTTTCTTTGCTTAATACCATTGGATTAACCATACGGTTTAAAGTAGATGATATCAACATCTCTAGATTGTAGTATGCTGAGTCTCGGTTACCGTACTTATTACCGATAACTTCTCCTTGTTCTGTTAAACGTATACGGTCTTTGATAGATCCGAATGGTTGAGAAGTAATCGCATCATAGGATGGTCCACCACCACGGCCAACTGTTCCACCACGGCCATGGAAGAAGGTAATCTTTACACCACATTCATCACCAATGGCAGATAGTTCTCGTTGTGCTTTGTATAAGTACCAACCAGAGGATAGGTATCCTCCATCTTTATTGGAATCAGAGTATCCAAGCATAATCTCTTGGTAGAATTTTTGGTCATTTAGCCACTTTCTAACAAGAGGAATATGTAAGTATGTACGCATGATTTCGTTTGCGTTTTGTAAGTCTTCAATTGTTTCGAAGAGTGGAACAATCTGCATACGACTATGTTCGCTATCCAGTAAGCCTACTTCTTTGAGCAGGATTGCTAATTCAAACATATCAGAGATACTTTCGGAGTGAGAAATGATATGCTGACGAATGACATTCTCGCCCATACGGTCCTTCAGTTCTCTTGCGGTTTTTGAAGATTGCAAGTTCCTTAGATAATTGTTCTGATTTTGGTGCGTGTGTTGCGGATAAGATACGTGGGTCATTATTTAATAGATCCAGTAGTAGGGCACACTTCTTTTCTTCGTCAAGACTACTATAGTCTTGTTCGATATTTGCGGACTTCAACAACTCTGCAACGCATGCTTCTAAGACACTAGAGTCTTGACGCATATCAATACTTGCAAGATAGAAACCGAAGATTTCTGTAGCCTGTAATACTTCATTAAAGCTACCAGTTGTTAGAATCGCATCATCGTTGTCAATAAGGGATTTTTTAATTGTAAGTAAATCATTCTGGAACTGTTCTACTGTTTCATAACATACTTCATGAGTTGTGTTCTGTGTAAAGTTGTTATAAGTGTTTTGTAGTCTTTCTAATATATAGTGAAATGCTTTACGATATGGTTCTTTCTCGCGATAGACAGAAGTATCACTTGAAAGGGCAGCCATCTTTTCAACATCTAGAGAGACGCGAGAGATACTGGATGAAACTGCATAGTAGAAATACATTTCTTCAATCTTACGAATGTAATAACTTAAGATCACTTCTGCTTGTGTAGTAGCAGAGATTTCTAATGTTTCTGCGGTAACAAATGGATTTCCATCACGGTCACCACCAATCCACATACCCATTGTAATAGGGGTGGCGGCACTGACATCGATGCCGTGTTTTGCGGCTTCCTGCGGTATTGTGCAGTTAAGGCTGTGATAGCTGGAATTAAAGAAGTATTGTAATAGTCAGTCACATTACGGATTTCGTTTTTTACCTTTAACTTCTTTTCACGGATCATGTCCGTTTCCATTATCAGTTCAATTAAACGGTGAAGGTTATCATTCCATTTTCGCTTATTGATTGAGCCTTCCTTGCAATCGCGGTCTTTCCGTAATAAATGATGGATTTCATTTGTTAGATCCAACATGGATTTACGTTGTACTTGTGTAGGGTGTGCGGTTAGCACTGGTACTACATTTAAGTTCTCTAAGATTTCCTTGGCATGTTCACTCTTTGCGATAATATTCATCTGAGTGGAGATTTTTACCTAAATAATCTTGATCAATATTATTTTGTAGGTTGACTTGGTATGCTAGGTCTACGTCTTCTGTAATATTGATTAATAAAGGTAGAACAGAGAAATATCTAGAGATGATATCTAAATCCTCATTGGATAATGAGGTAATCAAATCCGTTAACTTATCGTATTCATGATTTGCGGATAAACTTGAAAGTTCATCAATGAGATGGAATTTATCAGAAGGAATCATATTCTGCGTTGCAGTATTCAAAAAGATTCTTGAGTATTTGAATTTCTTCTTCAATAGCAGTGATATTATTACTGTTTTCTAACTTCGGTAACATGCTGATACCTCCTTTATAACGATAGAATTATAGCATTATTCCTATTGAATGGTGATATGACTTGACGAAAGCAATGAATTCCCATACCATTTGTTGTGCATGAAGCAGTATTTATGTAGCTAAATACAGGCAAAAGTAATACATTAGCGATAGTGCTAATGTATTTTGTTTCTGTAGAGATTAACTGAAGATGTATTCAACTATGCAAAGGAATTTACAATGAAATATTTTATCAAGCGTTTATTGCGTACAATTCCTATTGTCATAGGGGTTACGCTTATCACATTTAGTTTAATTTATCTTTCACCAAGTGATCCAGCACATATGCATTTTCATCAAGCAGGGTCCCCAGCAACGGAAGAGATGTTAGAACAGTTCCGTCATGAACATCACTTGGATGAACCATTCTTTGTTCAATATCAAAACTGGTGGGTTTCTTTCTTAAAAGGGGATTTAGGTACTTCTTATCAGGATGGTCGCCCTGTATCTGAAAAGATTATGAAATCTGCTCCGTATACAATCTCAATTGCAATTAATAGTATGATACTAACTTTACTTGTTTCGATGCCGCTTGGAATCTATTGTGCATACCACGAACAATCAAGACTTTCAAAGCTGATTGATGTGATAACACAGGTAGGGATATCAATTCCTACCTTTATAATCGGATTGTTATTGTTGTATTTATTTACTTCTGTGTTTCATATCTTTCGTGTATTACCAAAGGATAGCACAGGTGTTATTATGCCTAGTCTAACTATAACGCTTGGTATGTCATTTCGTTATATCAAACAGATTCAAAAGATTTCTAGTCGTGAGTTAGAGAAGGACTATATCAAAGGTTTGCGTGCTAGAGGTGTTGGTACAGTTTCAATTCTGTTTTGCACAGTGCTTCAGAGTACGATGGTTGAAGTGATTACTTTAACTGCTGTTTCTTTTGGAAGTCTTTTAAGTGGTGTGGCGTTAATTGAAACCATATTTAACTGGCCTGGTCTTGGAAAACTGTTGGTGGATGCGGTCATTAGTAAGGATATTCCGATGATTCAAGCTGTTGTAGTGTGGCTTGTGCTTGCGTATGTCTTAATTAATTTATTGGCAGATGTACTCTATGGAATCTTTGATGCACGAATACGGTTAGGTGGTGATAGTAATGAAGCTTAATCGTAAACAGTGGATGTTGATTATCATGATTGCATGTTTATTATTGTGCAGTGTTTTGATGGAATTAATGTTACCGAAGATAATTTCGGAGTCAAATCTAGCTGTTCGTTTACAATCACCTAGTATGCAACATTTCTTTGGAACAGATGCCTTTGGAAGAGATGTATTTGTACGAACAATCGTAGCTAGCGAAACTTAGCATTTTTATCTACGATAGTAATCGTAGTGGTTGCTGGAGGATTTGGCATCTTTGTCGGTATGATTAGCGGTTACATGGGTGGACTGTTAGATGAAGTACTTATGGCGATATGTGATTTATTCTTAGCGTTTCCCCAAATGTTAATTGCGATTGCGATTGCAGGATATTTGGTGGTGGCTTACATAATGCGATGATTGCCCTAGCAATTAGTGATTGGATGTTATTTGCACGTTTGGCAAGATCTGCGACGCTAAAAGAAAAATCAGAACTATATGTAACTGCTGCTAAATTTGCAGGATTAAGTGATATCGAAATACTATTGAGACATATCTTACCGAATATTCGAAATGTAATGATAGTGACATTGACGTTAAACTTTTCGAATATGTTATTGTCACTTGCAGGGCTTAGCTTTTTAGGCATTGGAGTAAAAGTACCAACGCCAGAATGGGGCTCTATGATTAGTGAAGGAAGACAATATTTAACATCCGCACCATGGATTTCTTTATTCCCATGTTTGTTTATCTTCATTACAGTATTTTTAATCAACCAATTCGCAAAGACTTTCAATAGTCAAGAGGGGGAACGAAATGAAACGATGGACTAAAGTTTTGTGTATATCTATGACATTAGCCTTGTCTGCATGTACACCAACACCAAAAATAGATGAAACAGCTAATCATACTATCCGTATTGGTACAGAGCAGTTTACTGCATCATTGGATTCAGCTTTAGAGTGGAATGGGTGGTTCACCGTTCGATATGGTATTGGGGAAACTTTATTTAAAGTAGAGGATAACATGGAGATTACCCCATGGCTTGTATCGAACGCAGAAAACATTGACACACAGACATGGAAGTTAACGCTACGCGAGAATATTAAGTTCTCAGATAGTACAACAATGGACGCAAAAAGTGTAGTAGATAATTTGCACCATGTTGCACAGGAAAACGCAAGAGCTGCGTTCTTAAAAAGATGCTGAATATGAAATAGATGGTAATTCAATCACAATAAAGACTGTAAAAACCACGCGCAACATTATTATCTGATTTAAGTGATCCAATGTTTGCGATATTGAATCTAAATTCTAAGGAAGATAGGACTACGATGCCGATTGGGACTGGTCCATATACGGTGAAGACATTTACAGCTGATCAAGAAATTGTGCTTGAGCCAAATATAAATTATTGGAATGGAACACCGAAATTAGACGAGATTACAGTTACAAAGATGCTTGAGAAAGAAACGGCAATTCTTGCACTTAAGAATCATGAATTAGATGCGTATACAGAGATGAATTCGGAGGGAATTAAGCAACTAAAGGATACTGATGAATTTGATATTCATATGATTCCATCTAGCCGAGTATATTCTCTCTATATGAATACAGATACCCTTTCAGATATATCACTGCGGAAAGCAATTGCCAAAGCAATTGATAAAGAATCGATTGCAAGTTACTTACTGGATGGCACAATGACTGCTACGGATGGACCATTTCCAAGTGATTCTGAGTATGCATTACCAAGTTCTGATGAAACTTCTTATAATCAAGTGGAAGCAAAGCAAATTTTTGGAATCATTGGGTTATATAGATACAGATGGTGATGGGTATGTAGAAAAAGATGGTCAAAACTTCTCTTTACAATCGCTTACTATAAACGTCTATCACAAGAAGCGATTGCAACGGAATTACAGTCTGCACTTAAGAAGATTGGAATTCACGCTGAACTTCAGCTGCATGAAGGCACAAAATATCTTGAGAATAAAGAATATGATTTAGGTTTCTACTCCATGGTGACAATGCTACAGGAGATCCTGCATATTACTTAAATGCGTTACTATCCGAAGGAGGTTCTGTGAATTATTCTGGATATGATAACCATGCAATGCAGGTATTGTTAAAAACAGTTAAATGATTCCTATGATACAAAGGAACGTATTAAAGCTTGTTAAACAGATTGAGGAAATATTGTTGTCAAGTTATAGCGTTACATACATTGGGTTTAATAACTTGATTTTCGCAACAAGAAAAAGGATTGAAGAACTTTTACACCTCATGTTACAGACTACTACCAAATTACAGTTGATTTAGAACTTCAATCATGAGACAGCTAATTTTAGAAATAAAAAAATGTCATTGCTAGATATGGCGATGCAAAGGTGTTACATGATGTTTCACTTTCTGTCTATCCATCAGAAGTGATTGGGATTGTTGGACAAAGCGGTAGTGAAAAACAAGTCTGTTAAATTGTATTCTTCAATTAGAACCAAATCTTAAAATTGATGCAGGTGAAATTTTATATACAAATCAAAAACTTTTGGATATGAATCAAAGAGAATATCGACAGTTATTTAAAGATGAAATAGCAACGATTTTTCAAAGCAGTAATTTCTCACTAGTACCTACAAGAAGAATATCTGCTCAATTTTACGAAACAACAAATGGAAAATTAAGTAGGGAAGAAACTCGTCAAAAGGCATATGATTTATTTTCGAAGTTTGAATTAAAAGAACCAGAACGTATTTTAACAGTTATCCTTTTTACACTATCGATTGGTATGGCACAACGTGTAGCGGTATCACTTGCGCTAATGAATGATCCGAAGTTGCTATTGTGCGATGAACCTACGAGTGCACTCGATGTAAAGAGTGCATATGAAATGGTTCAACAGTTAAAGCGGCTAAAAGAAGAAAAAGGTATGACGATGGTAGTGATTACACATAACATTGCACTAGCTGCACAATTGTGTAATCGTATTGCAGTAATGTACCAAGGTAGAATTGTCGAGTACAAGAGACAAATACGCTAATTAAAAATCCTATGCATGCATATACAAAAAGAATTGTTAGCTGCTTTTACCAAAGACGGAGGATTTATGGGACGATTAATACAAGCAGAAAAATATCGTTAAGTGCTTCCGTGAAAAGAAACAACGAGTATTAGCGGTTGATCATGTTTCCCTTCATCTTGATGAAGGAGAAATACTGGCATCATAGGGGAAAGTGGTAGTGGTAAAAGTACAATCTTACGACTACTATCAGGCATTATTCAGCTGGATGAAGGACAAGTTACATTATTTGGTAAATCACTTGATAGAAAGGGATCGTAGTCGCTTCCGAAAACATACAAATGATATTCCAAGATGCAAGATCTTCTTTTTGATAAGCAGTATACGATTGAACAAAGTTTAAATGAAGTACGTAAATATTTAAATCCAAATGCGTTAGAAAATCGTTTCTTATTACAGGAAGTTGGGTTGGGTGCTTCCTTTGCAAAAAAGTATCCTTACGAAATGTCTGGTGGGGAATGTCAACGTGCAGCGATTGCCCGTGCACTTGTGTGTGATCCTAAAAGTATTGTTGTGTGATGAAATTACAAGTGCATTAGATGTTATCACACAAGAGAAGATTTGTAATTTAATAACGCATCTATGTCATCAACATCACATCTCAGCAATCTTTATATCCCATGATTTACCACTCATTAGCAACCTATGTAATCGTGTGATGATTATGAAGGATGGAAAGGTTGTAGAAGAGGGTAAAACAAAAGAAGTGATGCAAAACCCACAACATCCATACACAAAAGTTAGTTACGACATATCATGAAACCTGAAACAGCAGAATAGTCACTGCTGTTTTTATCTAAACTTTTACCGTGAATTTTCATTTTATAGTAGAATAGAGTAAGAAATTGAGAGACTATGAAGATTGTGCAATGTTGGTTAGAACATCCTGTACGTAGGCTGGATCAGACTTTTACATACTTATATGACGATGAAGATATTGAAGTGGGTAGCCGTGTAACGATTCCACTTTTAAATCGTAGTGTTGTTGGTTTTGTAGAAAGTATCCAAGATACGGATGAAACAAAGGAAGAGATTGAAACACGACTTGGTTTTAAATTGCGCTTTATTCAAGAAGTTAAAGACCATGAAAGTTTAATTACAGATGAATTGCATGACTTAGCGATGTGGCTAAAAGAAAACACTTTATCGACAACGATATCTTGTTTCCAGACGATGTTACCATCGAAGTTAAAACCAACTACAAATGATAAAACAATTGTAAAAGAGAAATGGGTTAAACTGACGAATGAAGAAGTTAGTTTAACACCTAAGCAATTAGAAGCCTATCTTTACGCACGTGAGCATCAACCATTAACATATACAGCTTTACGTAAAAGTATATCCAGGGCAAGCGCGTGCACTCATTGAGAAAAATGCAATTCTCTTAGAAGAAAAAGAAAGAGAAGCAGCAGATGATGTAAATATCAATATTGAATCTGCATTACAGTTAACACCATTACAACAGTCTGCAATGGATGAAATTAACAATAGTCAAGACGAAGTATATCTTCTACATGGTATCACTGGTTCTGGTAAGACAGAGGTATATTTACAACTGGCTGCACAAGCACTTTTACAACATAAACAGGTATTGATTTTAGTACCTGAAATCAGTTTGACCTCACAAATGATTCATCGTGTTTCTTCTCGCTTTGGACATGCATTAGCAATCTATCATAGTGGACTAAGCGACCAAGAGAAGTATGAGCAGTACCGCAAGGTAAAGACTGGTAAAGCATCTATTGTCGTTGGCACAAGAAGTGCGGTATTTTTGCCATTTCAGAATTTAGGTTTGATTGTCATGGATGAAGAACATGATAATCTTATAAACAGAAAACCAGCCAGCATATCATTGTCGTGATGTAGCCATCTGGAGAGGCCATTATCATCACTGTAAAGTGATACTTGGCTCAGCAACACCAGCACTTGAAAGTTATGCACGTGCTCTAAAAAATGTATATCACTTGGTAAAGATGAATGAACGTATCAATCAAAAAGTCTACCAAACATTCAACTTGTATCAATCAGGATAGTATTAAGAAGAATGGCAACTATATCATTACTGATGAATTACGTGAGAAGATACAAGAACGCTTAGAAAAATGAGCAGAGTATTCTTTTGTTAAATCGACGTGGATATGTCCTCAGCTTCGCTGCAAGTCTTGCCAAGAGGTTGTGAAATGTCCGCATTGTGATATTGCGATGAGTTATCATCGTGATGTGAATCGCTTTAAAATGTCATACTTTATGGTACAGAAATAGCTGTGCCAAAGGTATGCCCATTACTGCTATAACCGTACGGGTTTTACCACAATGGGTTTTGGCACAGAGAAGTTAGAAGCGGAAGTACATGCATTATTTCCTAATGCGAAGGTATTACGTATGGATGCGGATACAACAGGTAGGAAGAATGCACATCAAAAGATATTACAAGCTTTCGGTAATCATGAAGCAGATATCTTATTGGGTACACAGATGATAGCCAAGGGATTAGATTATCCCCACGTTACACTGGTTGGTGTCATCAATGGGGATGAAGGTTTACAACGTACGGACTTCCGTAGTTGTGAGATGACCTTTGATTTATTGATGCAGGCAGGTGGAAGAAGTGGCAGAGCAGATACAGCAGGTGAAGTCGTATATCAGGTATTTGATCCAAGTCACTATGCGGTGCAGTGTGCTGCAAGGCAAGACTACGAAGCATTCTTCCGCAACGAGATGAAGTTTCGCCATGCTGGACAATATCCACCATATACTTACTTGATTGCCTTAACGATCCAAGGTCGCAAGGATGATGTGGTGCTGAATCAAGCAATGGAAATCAAGGATGGAATCGTGGGTAACTTTAAAACGATTGGTATTATTTCGTTGTTAAAGATACAAGATTTATATCGCTATCGAATCTTGTTAAAGGGGAAGGATTTAGATTCGATGAGACACTCTGTTGCAAGGTTTTTATCTACGACAAAGATAGATGTAACAGGGTTACGGATTGATATCAATCCGATGTATTTAGATTAAAGGAGTTATATGAAAGATTTATTACAATATCGTAAAGAACTATTATGTGGTGAAAAAATTACACTCAGAGGTACGACTGCTGAAGATGAAGCAATTTTAGCAAAGTGGTGGAACGAAGAGACAATGTTACTGGGGAATCGTTCTAGAATCGTTCCTACATTTGCGGAAGAGAATTCTTCGCTGTTTCATAGTTGGTCAGCAAACCAGGGAAGAACTGGCATTTTGGATTAACAATAGAAAATAAGCAGGGTGAAGTAGTGGGACATATTACGGCATTTAATTTATCAATGCCAGAGATGATCGCAACAGTTGGCATCTTAGTAGGACCTGAATATCAAGGTAAGGGCTATGGTAGTGAAGCTATGCGAAAGGCAATACGTATCTGCTTTGAGGAATTGAATGCACACAAGGTTGAGTTAAATGTATTCTCATACAATGAAAAATGCAATCAAGATGTATGAGAAAGTTGGATTTGTATTGAGGGCAGAAGAAGAGCTAGCTTCCTACCACCGTGGTCAATTTTATGATGTTTTTGACCATGGGAATTCTTCGAGAAGAGTATTTTTCTCGTTAATTTTCATAAAAATAAACAGAATTTGAAGAAAAAAATCACGCTTTGGCAAAAATGTAAAAATGCCGATGATAAGCAGATTTTTCTTCTTTTTATGTTTTTATCTTGTATAATAATTACGAAGTGGTAGAATAGTGGTATGAAATGGAGCAAAGTGGAGGGAATATTCAGATGGTGATGTTCACAGGTGAATACAGACACAACCTAGATCCGAAAAACAGACTGATTATTCCGTCAAAATACAGAGACCAGTTGACGACAAAGATTTACGTAACTGAGTGGATGGATGGATGCTTAGCTGCATTTGCAGGAAAAATGAATGGAACGAGTTGGTGTCAAAAACTAAATAAGTTACCAATCACAAATAAAAAAGCCCGTGCCTTTGTACGTAGTATCTTAGGCAAGGCAGATGAATGTGGTGTGGATAACCAAGGAAGAATCCTATTGCCACAGTTCCAGATTTCTGATCGTGGATTTGAAAAGTCTTGTGTAATTGTAGGTGCTTCTGATCACTTCGAAATTTGGCCAGAGAAAGTATTTGAACAATACAACGAAGAATCTATGGGTGAATTAGAAGACTTCGCATGAAGACTTAACGGAGTTATTACAAGCATGAAGCACACATCGGTCTTATTAAAAGAAACAGTAGATTCACTCAATGTAAAAGAAGATGGCATCTATGTAGATGGAACATTGGGCCGCGGTGGACATTCTGGATATCTGATTTCCAAATTGAAGAGTGGTCATCTATATGCATTTGATAAAGATAGTCAAGCAATTGCGGAATCTACCGAGAATCTAAAAGATGTGCTGTCTTATATCACGATGATTCATAATGACTTTCGCTCCATGAAGGAAGAACTTGCAAAAAGAGGAATTCATGAAGTGGATGGAATCATGATGGATTTAGGAGTTAGCTCCCCACAGTTCGATGATCCTACTAGAGGATTTAGTTATCGATATGATGCACGTTTAGATATGCGCATGAACCAGGAACAAGAATTAGATGCATACCAAATCGTGAATACATATTCCTTCGAAGAACTCTGCCGTATCTTGCGAGAGTATGGAGAAGAGAAATTTACAAAGCCAATTGCAAGAGCAATTGAAAAACATCGAGCTATTCAACCAATTGAAACAACATTCCAATTGGTGGATGTCATCAAGTCAGCCTTACCAGACAAGGTGTTACGTCAAAAAGGACATCCAGCAAAACAAACGTTCCAAGCATTACGTATTGAAGTAAATGATGAACTTGGAGCATTACAAAAAGGATTGGAAGATGCACTGAGCTTATTAAAGCCTAATGGTAGATGTGCAATCATTACGTTCCATTCCTTGGAAGATCGTATGGTCAAGAATGTATTTAAAGATTATTCATCAGCACCTTACATTGACCCACGCATTCCAATCAAGGCATCTGATATCAAACAAGCAGATTACAACTTAATCACAAAAAAGCCAATCACAGCGACTGATGAAGAGTTAGAGGAGAATCACCGCTCTCACAGTGCAAAGCTACGTGTTATAGAGAAAAAGGAGAATAGGGATATGGCCAAGATTGTTAAAAAGACAGATACAGCATTTTTAAATTTTTCTATATGGATGTTCATGATTTCTGCTACACTTTACTTGGCTAGTTCCATATTCTTAGAACTTACAACAATGCCTTAAGTGCTCAAACACAACAAATGGAAGCTGATATCGTAACATTACGTACGCAGAATGATGCACTCAAAGGTAGAAATCTTGAACTTAGGATCAAATAACCGCGTTGATGAAATTGCGGCAAGTAACGGTCTAAGTAAGAAACAGGAGAACATTGTCACTATCACAGGTGGATCTAGCAAGACAACTGGAGAATAGAATGGCAAAAAGAAAGAAATACCGTAACGAAGTACGTCGAATATTGATCGTGACATTAGCAGCAATGATGCTGATTGCTTCTAATGTTTTTTTCGTAACCATTGGGAAGGTGCATTTGCGCTCTGGAACAGATTTGAGTATTTACGCAGATTCTGCCAATACGGTTACAGACACTACATTAGCGTTGCGTGGATTTATATACGATAGAAATGGTCAGGTAATTGCACAGGATAATCGTACTTACGATATCGTTTGTGTTTTATCTTCCGCACGTCAATCTATCGAAGGTCAGATTGCATACGTGAAAGATAAAGAGGGGACGGCAAAGGTCCTATCTGAGATTTTAAAAATTGATTATGACAAAATTATGGGATATCTATCTCAAGATATATACCAAACAGAGTTAGGTGTTGGTGGTCGCCGCTTATCACAAGCAACCAAGGACCTTATTGAATCTTACAAATTGCCAGGGATTGAATTTACGGATTCTATCAAGCGTATCTATCCAAATGGACAATTTGCTTCGAACTTAATTGGTTATGCACAACAAGATGATCATGATATTACAACTGGACAGATGGGTTTGGAACTTTACCTAAACTCTTATCTATCTGGTACAAATGGTACACGTACATACCAGACAGACAAAGATGGGTATCGTTTACCTGGTATGAAGGATGAAGTAGTCAGCGCTGTAAATGGTGATGATGTTTATCTAACGCTAGATACTTCCATTCAACAGACGCTTGAACAATCCATGAGTATGACTAAAGTCAATTTGGTGCAGATAATGTTTGGGGCGGTGTTATGGAGATTAAGACTGGTAAGGTCTTAGCCTGGGGACAATCAAACTCGTTCGACCCAAATGTTCGAGAGATTACAGATTATACAAATACGGGTGCACAGGTTCCATATGAGCCAGGATCTACTTTAAAGACATTCACATGGGCTGCTGCTATCAATGAAGGTAAGTATAATGGCTCTGAATTAACAAATGGTAATTCTTATTGCTATGGCACCGATAGCCAGAACAATCCAATCGATGCAACGGCAGATAATAGTTTCTAGGCTGTGTTTACAATGCATATCGTTATCAATATGGTTCTGTTGATTTTGATACAGGTCTTATCTACTCAAGCTAAACTCTGTAGCAGGTACAGTTCAAAATGAAGTGATTACCCCAGATATTAACCTTGAGTATTTAAGAAAGTTTGGTTTCTTCAATGATGTAGATACAGATGGGTTACCAGAAGCAACTGGTACATTAAACTTTACATATCCTTCGGATAAACTCTCATTATCTTTTGGCCAAGGTTCTACGGTTACGATGTTGCAGTTGATGCAAGCATATAGTGCTGTATTCTCTGATGGCACAATGGTAAAACCATATTTCGTAGATTCTATTCGTGATGGATATGATAATCTGAAATATATCTATAAAGCAAACTAAGACAGTTGTAGGTCATCCGATTACAAGTGATACCGCAAAAGCAGTTACAGAGTATTCTGTATCGTGTAGTAAATGATGATAAGGGTACAGGTCGTGGTTATCGTATCCCAGAATGCAAGGTGATGGGTAAGACAGGGTACAACTGAATTGGCGGTTGATGGTAGTTATCAATCTGGTAAGTATATCTATTCCTTTATGGGTGCTTTACCGGCGAGATAACCCACAGATTCTGGTTTATTATGCATTCCAAATTGATTCCGAGTGCACCAGTCAACCAACAACCGCAAGTAAACTTATTACGTCGTATTGCGATGCAATATGGGTTTGCATGGCAGACAGCTGAAACACCAGAAAATACGGCAGAAACTGTTTCGGTATGATGAGATGCCATCGTTGATCAACCATAGTTTAAGCTATGTACAAAATACACTCTCTTCCTATGGAACAGAACTATATAACTTGGGTGATGGAAATACTGTTATTCGTCAATATCCACAAGTTGGACATTCAGTAACGACGGGACAAAAGGTATTCTTAGTTACGAACGCCAATACAATCTACATTCCGAATATGCTCGGGTGGAGTAGACAGGATGTGGCTGGGTTCTGGCAAGCGACAGGACTAGATGTTACTATCACAGGTGATGAAACATCAGTTGTGACTTCACAAGATATACCGCCAGGTTCTTATATTGAAAAGGGTACCGCTATCTCAATCCACTTTGGTGGGTAGTCAGGAGTAAATATGTCAATATTTCAAATGTGCTTATATTTCGTATTGAGTCTTAGTATTGTACTAGTGACAATGCCATTTTTGATTCAATATCTCAAAAAACTAAGCTTTAAACAAACTGTTAGTGAATATGCATTAGAGGATGATAAGAAGAAGGCGGGAACACCTATCATGGGTGGTATCTTATTTATTATCGTTCCAGTTGTATTAACTTTGATTTTCGTAAAAGGAATCTTTCAAGACCTTGATACGCTGATTGTACTATTAGCGTTTATGGGCTATGGCTTAATTGGTTTTGTGGATGATTTCTTGATTGCTGTACTTAAAAACAATGAAGGTTTAAAACCACTTCATAGTTTTTGATGCAGGTTTTATTAGCAGTAATATTCTTCGTGCTATATCGCTCGCACGCATCTTTGGAAATTACACTTCCAATTACTCGTATCGTAATACCACTTGGTATCGCATATTTCTTCTTAGTATTATTTATGTTTTCTGGTTCTAGCAACGCGGTGAATCTGACAGATGGCATGGATGGATTATCTTCTGTATTAGTATTATCGCTTTAATACCATATCTAGTTATTACTCTAAAACAAGAAAAAGGATTGGTTTGAGCAATCTTTGTAGTATGTTTGATTGATTGCTTTACTTGGCTATCTTTACTACAATAAAAACCAGCGCGTGTATTTATGGGTGATACTGGATCACTTGCTTTTAGGTGGTGTATTAGTCCTTAGCGATGATTACGAAAACGGAATTGTTATTAATTTTGATTGCAGGGGTACCAGTGATTGAAACACTTTGTGTGATGATTCAGATTGGTTCTGTAAAAATTAGACATAAGAAAGTATTCCCATATACACCGATTCATTATGCATTCCGCATTAAGGGTATGCCTGAAGTTAGTATTGTACGTATGTTTTGACTTGTAGAGGCAATCTTAGCAGGGATTGGACTACTCATAGAGATACATTGACCCTAGATGAAAATTCTAGGATTTTTGTTTTGGGAGGTGGAAAATAGAGTATAATATTGATAAGTATTATCATTTTTGAAGTATGGTTATCAAAAGATGTTTTTGGTATAATAACTAAGTTGTTAGGAGGAAGGGCATGTCACAAAGTACTTTTGATGTGAATCATCGATTAGTGGAACTGACGATGGTTCTCAAATACAAAAATTACAAAAAGAAGATTTTGCCTACTCTTACATATGTAAATCTTGAGGATTATCTGAATCATTTATGGCGCAATAAATCACCGCGAACGCTCAATCAAGCTGTTGATGTTGTGTGGAACGTTGCTGCAAATGATGTTGTACGCTTCTTATCAACACAAGCTGTTATTGATGCTGCTAAGAAAAACCTTGAAGATTTTGCGGATGTCATTGGAGGGGAATTAACTTATGGCAAAAATACTACAAAAGAAAAGTAAGTTAGCCGTTTTTGCGTTAGTTGTTCTATTGTTGGGTACTTTTAATCGCTACAACAATACGCTCAATTATCTCTAGTTTAAATTGAGGCTTGGACTACGCGGCGGTTTTGAAATCTTGTATCAGGTAGAACCGTTAAAATGAAGGTGCTACAGTTGATATGTCTGCGGTAATTAACAGTATTTCAAAAGCGTATCAACGTATTGGGTGTTAGTGAACCACAGATTACAGTGGAAGGCAATAACCGCGTTCGTGTACAGATTGCAGGTGCGAAAGACCTTGAAACTGCACGTGAATTAATTGGTACAACAGCGAATCTTACATTCCGCGATGTAGATAATAATGAATTAGCTGATTCATCTATCTTACAAGAAGGTGGTGCATCTCTTGCATAAAGATGGCGAACCTATCGTATCTTTAAAGATTGCGTGATAAAGAGAAGTTTGCGGCAATGACAAAGGCAATTGCACAAAAGGGGTAATGGTGCAAATGTCATGATTGTATGGCTTGATTGGCAAGATGGCGATACATACGCTGCGAAGCTGCGAAGGCAAAGAATGGTGAAGAGCCTAAACGTATATCTCAGCTGCTTCTGCACAATCAGAAATTAATGGCGACTGCATTATCTCTGGAAACTTTACAGAGGATTCCGCTAGAACTTTAGCTAACCTCATCAATTCTGGTTCTTACCAGTTAAGTTAACTGAGCTATCCAGTAACGTTGTGTCTGCTTCGTATGGCAGATGCTCTACAGGTAACAGCACTTGCAGGTGTAATCGGTGTTGCCGTTGTTATGGCTGTTATGATCTTCGTATATCGTTTACCAGGTTTGATTTCATCTATCATGCTTGCATTCTATGTATGGGCCGTATTTGGAATCTACTCTTAATGGGTGCTGTATTTACATTATCTGGCATCGGTGCACTTGTGTTAGGTGTTGGTATGACTGTCGATGCAGAAATATCATTAACTATGAACGAGTTCGTCCAAGAGTTATACAAAGGTAGAAGTGTCCGTGCTGCAGTTGCGGAGGGTAGCAGTTATCCTTTGGGGCAATCTTCGATGCACAGTTTACAACACTACTAGCCGCGCTAATTATGATATCTGGGGAACAGGGTACAGTGAAAGGCTTTACGACTATGTTAATTATCACAGTTATTATGACGTTGATTCTTAATGGTGGGTTTCTCTAAGTGGTTATTGAATCTCATTGTTGACTCTGGAATTTGTGATGGCAAGCCGGGTTTATTCGCTGTTAAAAAGAATCAAATTCTGATGTATCAAAGGGTGAAAAACACCATTCTATGCAAGGTACATTCAAGTTTGATTACATGGGTAAGGCAAAACGGTGCAGCTAGCTGTTGGCATTTCTATTATTGTATTATCTCTAGCGTTAAGTTTCTTTAACTTAGCTAAGGGAAATGGTTTCTAAACTTAGGTATTGACTTTTGCGTCTGGTACAAAAGTTGACTGTTACTTCTGAGCAAGTTGTAAATGTTTCTGATGTGGAAGCTGAAATGGAAACATTAGGGTATAAGGGAGCTTTAGTTGCCAAAGTGCCGGTGAACATACTGTTTACGCCACAACAAAGGCGTCTTTAGATAAAGAACAGTTAACAACAATTAAGAAAGCGTTTGAACAAAAGTATGGTGTTGAGCCTGGTGATAACATCGTTACTCCAGTGAGTCGGTTCGAACTTGTAAGAAGTGCTGTAATTCTAACGGTTGTTGCGTGGATTGCGATGCTTGCATATATCACATTCCGTTATGAGTTTGACTATGCGTTTGGTTGCTTTGTTGCGCCTTGTACATGACGTATTAATTGTTATTGCGGTATTTGGTATCTTAAGACCAGTTAATATTGAATTGATTTCTGTATTACTCACAATCATTGGTTACTCGATTAATAACTCTATTATTGTATTTGACCGTGTACGTGAGAAGTAAATCTACGTAATCGTATTGAACCTACAGAATATCGTGCTATCGCAAATGAAGCGATTGATGAAGCTATCAAGATGTCCTTGATGTCATCATTTACTACGATTATTCCTGTCATCTTCTTACTCATCATGGGTAGTAATTCCATCTTCACATTCGTATTTGCGATGTTAGTCGGATTAATTGCTGGTACAGTTCATCTGTATTTATTGCGGTCTTACATATGGTGCTTGGATTCGTGAGAAGTCTAAGCCAAAACAGAAGACTACAAAACAAAGAAAGATAAGAAAGTTAAGAAAGAACTGTTGATGAATATACCATTTCTGGGTATTAACGTATGAACAATAAGCAGCGGGCATACCGCTGCTTTGATATTTTTAGAGAGTGTATGTTAGATATAAAAGCTGTCCTATTTGATTGTGATGGTTTGATGTTTGAAACAGAGCTTATCTCGCAACAAATATGGAAAGATGAAGCTAGGAGTGGGATTTACTTTACCAGAAGATTTCTCATCAATATTACTGGTTCTGGTGGAGAAGAACTCAATCGTTATCTTTCTTCCATTCAGAGGAATGGACTTGTATAAGAGTGATGAAGAAAAGAGATTTGATATTTCATTTGGTCATCGGTTCAGAAGGACTGTTTGAATAAGAAGGGATTAATTACCTTATTTTTTGATTGGCTTAAACAAAATGGTTATCGTATTGGGATTTGTTCTAGCAGCTATCGCACATACGTGGAAGCGTTATTGTCGACGGTATCGACGCCATTAGAGTATGATGCCATTGTTGGAGGGATATGGTAACACACGCAAAACCAGATCCTGAAATATTCCTGGTTGGTGCTAAAAATATTAGATGTACAACTAGCAGAGTGCCTTGTTCTAGAAGATTCTAAACAAGGAATTATCGCCGCAAGAAGAGCAGGAATGCATTCTTGTTTATCGAAGATGCCATTCAACCAGATCATACTATGAAAGAGATGATTGAATCATCAACGGAGATTTAGAAGCTAGTAATACAACTCTCCGTTAATAAACAAGGAGGTAAGCGTATGAGCCTACAAGCATGGAAAAATGAATTTGCCAATAAGAATATCGTAATAGGGGGTATGGTCGTGAAGGCCAAGCTACATATCGTTTGATTCGTCGATTACTTCCTGAGCAGGTGATTAACGATTGTTGAATCAAAAACCCTGGGTCATCTCTAAAAAGGCAGAGAGGCTGATACTGTTCATACAATTTGTGCATGTGAAGCAGATGTGAATTTGAATCACTTTGACTTAATTCTCAAATCACCGGGTATTGTGATTCCTGATTCTATTGATGTGAAGTAAGATAACAGGAGAAGCGGAGTTATTTATCAAACACTATCGTGATCATATTGTCGGTATAACGGGCACAAAGGGAAAATACCCACAACATCATCTTGTGGCTGCACTACTAAAAGAGAAGTATCAGCATGCTTGGTTGGTAATATTGGTATTCCTTGTTTTGAAGCGATTGATGAGATGGAAGATGGCGCTTACGCTGCACTAGAGTTATCTTGTCATCAGTTAGATTTGTCGTTATTCGCCAAAAATATGCAGTTTCTTAAACTTATACGAAGAACACTTGAGATCATTATGGGAACGATGGAAAAAGTAGTGGACTTGCGAAATCTCATATTTTTACAAATCAAATGCAAAGGCGATACGGTCTATGCATGAAGAGATGAAAGACTTCATTAAGTTATCACTAAATACACCATACTTAATCGGGAAAGATATTACAGCCCATGGAACGACGTTATGTATTCCAGAACATACACTAGATGCGATCTATGCAGTTAATAAGGCGAACATAACTATCGTAATCTTGCGGTTGCCTACTTTATCGCAAATAAACTGGGTGTTGGTGATGAAAGGGTGTAAAGAAAGGCGATTGCTGGTTTTAGCCGCTAGTCATCGTTTAGAAGATCTGGGAGAGTATCAAGGAGTTCGTTTTTATCAATGACTCTATTTCTACAATTGGTCAATCCTGTATTCAGGCTTTAGAATCAATTGAGAATGTTGATACTGTACTTGTGGGTGGAATGGATCGTGGTATTGAATATGATGAAGTAGAAGACTACTTACATGCACGCAAGGATGTACAAGTCATCTTTATGTATGCGACGGGTAAGCGCATCTATTCTGAAATGGAAAAGAAGGGCCTACTTAGACCAGGACCATATCAAGTAGAAAACTCTCGAAGAAGCTGTTAGTCTTGCAAAGAAATTAACACAGCACTCATCATGCATGTGTATTATCCCCAGCCGCAAGTTCTTATTATCACTTCAAGAACTTTGAACATCGTGGAGATGTATTTAGAAAGTTGCTTTTGAAGAATGAAGTATAACGTAATCGATGTGAGACGATCTAGTCTACAGGAAAAATATAAGATTGGTCTTTTGAGTGCAAAACTATTAAAAAGCTCTCATCTAGATGATGAGGAAGTCAGTGAATTAGTTTGCGAATGATACAACACTAACAACTAGTAAAGCAGACTGTATTCAAAAGTGCCTGCAAAAGCGTCTAGTGCAGGCAAGGGACAACAATGAAAAAGTCATGATTGCGGGTGACTATGATGCGGATGGTATCTGTTCAACAACTATCATGAAGATGACCTTGATGAAGTTAAAGATTGAACATGGTTATTACATACCACAGATCGTATGAAAGAAGGATATGGATTATCTGCACATACGGTTGAATTGGCACATCAAAAAGGGTATAGCCTTATTATCACCGTCGATAATCGGTGTCAAAAGCTCAATGCGACATTCAAAAAGCCAATGAGACTTGGGTAGATATTATTATTACGGATCATCACCAAATTGACGAAGAAATCAAAACTCCATATGTAGTACATCCAGACTACATGGAGTGAATATTGTTATCTTTCTGGTGCTGGTGTTGCTGCAGATTGCACGCAATCTGATTGGTGATAATGATATCAAACAGCTTTTTGCATGTGTTGCGGCACTGCGGATGTAATGCCTCTATGAGAGAAGAAACAAGACGTATCGTTAAGCGAGGGCTAACTGTATTAAAGCAGGGGTAGACGCATGGTTTGATCGAGTCTTTTTAAATCCTGGTAGCAGTATTGATATGACTTCTATTTCATTCTCTATCGTTTCCAAAAGCTGGCAATGAGTCTTGGACGCATGAGTGATCTTGCCAATGTCAATACGATGATTCCATTCTTACTTTCAAACAATGAAGAACAGATTGCACTACGCTTCTCAGGTAAATCAAATCAATGAAAAGAGAAAGGAAATTGGTGCTTCCATTGAGTGAGACTGCAATTAATATGATTGCGGATGAGAAGTTTCTATCCTATATCAAGAAGATTTCCATGAAGGGGTATCTGGTTTAGTCATCAGGTCGTATCGTTTCACAATTACATCGACCAGTTCTTGTAATGGCATAAAAGCCATGATACGATTAGGGCGAGTGGAAGAAGTGTGCCTGGTTTTAATCTCTTTGATTTCTTTTAAAGATTTTGAAAATCTTGTAGCCTTTGGAGGGCATGAACAGGCAGTTGGTATCTCGTGTACCAATTGAAAAGTTTGAAGGGTTTATCAGCAAGCACAAGAGAAGATGGCATAAGACAGGTTATGAATATATATGAACCAGTACAAGATGCAATTCGTATTGATGTAGAGGATATTAACTTTAACAACATCATTGATATTGATTGTTTTACACCATATCCAAAAAGAAAATGATTGAGCCTAATTTTGCGCTTGAGGGTATGAATGTGGTAGAGCGTAAAAGAGACCGCGAAGATGGTGAAATACCTAATCGCAAATAGTAGCGGAGGTTTTGAAGCTGTACTATATAAGAATAGAAATATTGTAGCTCCGATTCTACCAAAGCGTTTGATTGAAAACTATCTATTAATCGATGGCGGAATCGTACAACCTGTCAAATGATACTCGAAGATATTGTCTGAATCTGCTATACTAAAGAATGCACATTACAAAATTATTTTATCCGCACAGGAGGGGATTTATCATGGCATTAAAGATTGAAGATTACATTGCGTCTGTTAGAGATTTTCCAATCAAAGGAATTCTTTTTAGAGACATTACACCAATTCTAGAAAACGCAGAAGCGTTTAGAGAAGTAACGAATCGTCTATGTGATTACGCAAAGAGCGTTAACGCAGATATGATTGTTGGTCCTGAAAGTAGAGGATTTATTTTTGGCTGTCCAGTTGCAGTTCAACTAGGACTAGGTTTTGTGCCTGTTCGTAAGCCAGGAAAGCTTCCTCGTGAAACAATTAGCTGTAAGTATGAATTAGAATATGGTTCTAATGAAGTACATATGCACAAAGATGCAATTAAGCCAGGTCAGCGTGTTGTTATTATTGATGACTTATTAGCAACTGGTGGAACAGCGAAGGCTACTGCGAAGATGATTGAACAATTGGGTGGTATCGTAGCTGGTTTTGCGTTTGTGATTGAATTATACGGTGATGACATGGATGGCCGTAAAGCGCTTGAAGGCTATGACATCTATGCGATGACTCGCTTAAGCGATAAATAAGTATAATCGAAGAGCAATCTTCGATTTTTTGCAAAATAGTAGGAGGTGAAAAATATGGCTAAACGTAAAAATCCAACTGTGGCAGATGTCGTGAAAGAGGCAAGTACTTATATTCATTTTGCCTGAAAAATTTGGCTCCTAATTGAGAAAGCGCTGGTATAGCTTCGGAGAAACATGCAGGCATGTTCCGCAAGAGCGGTGAACCATATTTTGTACACCTGCTATAAATGTAGCATATATTCTTTCGACACTACGTGTCGGTCCAAAGACGATTGCGGCAGGATTTTTACACGATGTGATTGAAGACTGTAACATTACACGTGAAGAGTTGGCACATGACTTTGACGATGAAATTGCAAGTCTAGTAGAGGCTGTTACAAAGATTGGTAATCTGAACTTTAAAGGTAAAGATGATCCAGAATATCACAGCTAACCATCGTAAGATCTTCATTGCGATGGCAAAGGATATTCAGTCATTCTAATTAAGCTTGTGGACAGACTTCACAACATGCGTACGTTAGAGTTTCAGCCGAAGCTTCACAGAAGAGAATTGCGGCAGAGACCTTGGATGTATACGCACCGATTGCGCACCGTTTAGGTATTAGTTCTATTAAGAATGAATTAGAAGATTTGTGTTTCTATTACTTGATGCCAGAAGAGTATTATCATATCGCTCATCTTGTCGAAACAAAAGAAGGCAGAACGCGATGGCCAGCAATAAATGATAACAGATATCTCGCGATGTTAAAGAGTCATAAAAATTAAGTTCCGTATCTTTGGTCGGTCGGGAAACACTTATATTCCATCTATAAAAGAGATGATTCATAAACATAAACGGTTTGATGAAATCTTGGACTTACTGTATGACAGTGTCGTCTCAAAGACGGAATTGAACTGTTATGAAATTCTTGGCTATATTCATGCCAAATACAAGCCAATTCAGGGTAGATTGAAAAGATTATATCGCAGTTCCAAAAACCGAATATGTATCAGTCTTTACATACAACGACTTTCTTAGGCGAAGATGCGAAGATCTTTCGAAGTACAGATTCGTACTGAAGATATGGATGCGATTGCGGAGAAAGGTATTGCGTGCTCATATAAAGAGGGTTCTCGTTACGATCCAAAAGGCTGAACAAAAGAGATTGAAGATAAAGCTATCTTGGTTTAAAGATTTCGCTACGTATAGTGAAAAGTGGAAACTTCAATACTTCATGCGACAGATTGCGGCGGAGTTATTGCGAGTTGATGTCTTTGAGGCCAATGTATATGTACGCATCCGAAGTTGGAAGAGTCATTGATTTACCAGTTGGTTACACCAATTGACTTTGCATGCTACCGTGTATCCATAATACCGATGTAGGACATACGATGGTTGGTGCAATAGTCAATGATGCGATTGTCCTGCTACATCAACAGAATCTCACATACAGGTGATGTTGTAAACATCAAGACATTGAAAGCGGTACTGGTCCATCTGAAGACTGGCTCCAAAAATTGTTAAGACAGCACAAGCTCGAAATAAGATCCGTATATTTTCTAAAGAAGGAATCAGAGAAGCGTGAAGAGAAAGATTGAAGAAGGCGAAAAGATTTTGATAGAAGAACTTCGTAAACGCGTGAAATGTTGATCCAAAGGAATTTATGGATCGTAAAAAGATTCGATAGTATCTCAACTGGGTTCCAAGTATTAACTACAATGATTTTTATGCTGTGCAATTGCGGTAAAGTCGATTAACCCATCGTTAGCTGCGAAACGTTTAACAAATGCAAAACAGCGTTCAACAGGAAGATGGAAATTTATCACGGTACCACTGAAAGAGACGGCAATACATTTCGTGTTTCAACCGTGGACTAGTCGTTCCTGGTGTTGGAATCGATGAAGATGTCACCAGCACTACGTTGCTTTACCAGTCTATGGTGTGATCAAATTATTGGTATATAACACGAAGGAAGGCGTTAAGGTTCACCGTATAGATTGTCCTAATATACAGGAATGAGAAACACAAACTCATTCATGTAATATGGGAAGATGGTGATGCGATCGTATGTATGATCTCTGATCTCAGCATCATCTGTAATGATCGTCCACACCACTTACGGATACTGTGAATACAATTCACAACGCAAGGTACAACTCTGAATCAATTAATGTTACAGTCAACCATGAAACACTAACATCTACTGTAAAAGTATCGACGCGAGCAAGAAATTTGGACAGATGGACAACAAGTCTCAAGGTGAATATCTCGTAAAAGGTAGGGAAATGGCACTCAGTGTTGATCGTACAACACATTAATAAATTACTTGAGAAAAGTAAGGTAAGGGCTATAATAATACTACTAAATTTTAGAAAGAGAGTTCTTGTTAGAAGACGATAGAGCGACAATGGTATGGTGCAAGTTATTGGCGATTCTTACAGGATTGATCACTTTTGGAGAAGGTATCCTGGAACGGAGTAGGGATAAACGTATTCCATCGTTACGGAAAGAGCGCACGAGAAATCAAGGAACTCCGTGCGTAACAGCACAGCGTCCGTGATAGGGGACGCTTTTATATTTGTTTAAAGGAGGAAAGAACAATGTGAGTTATCAAACACCACGAGGAACTTACGACATTTTGCCAGATGAGATGAATCGCTGGCATCACGCAGAAGAAGTTAGTCAGAAACGACGAAAACGTTATCGTTATCGTGAGATCTGTACACCATATTTTGAAGAGACTGAGTATTTAAGCGTGAAAATGACTCCAGTGACACGCGACAATGCTGAGATGTATACATTTGACATGGGTAATATCCTGGTGGGTCACTGAGACCAGAAGGAACTGCAGGTGTTATCCGTGCATTTGATCAACATAAGCTGTATGGCTCAATGGAGATGCCTGGTAGATCTTCTATTATCTTGGTGCGATGTTCCGTCAAGTGAAATCCACAAAAGGGAAGACAAAGACAAGCTTATACACAGTTCGGCGTTGAAAAACATTGGCGCAAAGTCTCCTGGAATTAGATGCGGAAACAATCGCCCTAGGATAAGAGCATCGTGAAACAAATGGCATTCTCGGGCACTGTAAAGTATGTATTAATCACACTTGGTGATGACGCTCAAGAGCCGCGGTATCGCTGAAACAGCTTTGAAAGGAATATTTTCAGCCACATCTAGAAGAACCATGTGGTGATTGTCATCGTATGTTAAGGAGCAGAACTTTACGCTATTTTGGATTGTAAAGTTGACCACGATAAGGAATGCATGCATGCCAGCACCAAAACTTCTGCGGATTACTTAAATGAAGAATCTAAGGAATACTCAATCGAGCGCGCTTGCATGTCTGGATGCACTAGAGATTCCATATGAAGTGTGGACGACTCGTCTTGTAAGAGGATCTCGGATTATTATACGCACACAGTATTTGAGGTCGTAGCCCACAAGACCGGATAGTGGCACAAGCTGCACACCTCTGCGGGTGGACGTTATGACCACTTCGCAGAGTATTGCGGTGACCAGAGATGTCCGGTATTGGTTTTGCGATTGGTATGCGGAACGCTTGATTAATCCTAAAGGCGACCGAGGAACGACAGGACTTTGGCGATGATACATGTGAGGTGATGTCAATCGGTTTAGGTGATGTAGGAACATCTGTTTTAAAGACAGTAACAACAGCTAATACGTCGCTGCAAGGTTGGCAGGAGCTAACCCTCGACAAACGCTGCACTAAAGGCACTGCAGTTTAAGAGTGTTGATCAACAAAGCTAAAATATGTAGTCATTCTTGGTGAAGATGAAGTTAAGAATGGCACAATGAATGTAAAGAATATCTCTGATAAGTCCCAGGTAACAATCAACCAGGGTGAATTATTAGAGACACTCAAACAATGGGAGAATATAGCAATGGAAAGAACACATGGATGGAACTTTGCGTCTCAGCAAATGTAGGTGAAAAAGTTACGTTAGTTGGTTGGTGCCAGAGCGTCGCAATCCAGGATCACTTGTATTTATTGATTTGCGTGACCGTAGTGGGATCGCACAGTTGACGTTTGATGAAAGTATCGTGATGCTGCAAAGTGATGTTCACGAATACATCTTGCAGTGTAACAGGTACAGTTGAAAAGCGTAAGTGATCGCAAATCCCAAAGATTGCAACAGGTGAAAATTGAAATTCATGTTGCGCCTGTTAACATCGTTAATAGTGCGGAAACAGCACCTATCACAATTGCGGATGACATACTGGATACGAGTGAAGACACACTGTGTTTGAAATATCGTTATCTCGGACTTTCACGTCGTTCTTGTATTACAACATGAATTTAATCTACGTCATAAGGTATGTATGGTTGCTAGAAATGTTTTGGACAGACAAAGTCGTGGAAGTTGGAAACACCAATCCTAGCAAGAAGTACACCATTGAAGCGGGCACGCATTATTCCTTGTTCCATCTTCGCATCTATATAATGGTAAGTTTCTGGCACTTCCACAACCACCACAGATTTATAAACAGTTGTTGATGATTGCGGAATGGAGAAGTACTTCCAGATTGCTAGATGTTTCCGTGATGTAAAGACTTACGTGCAGACCGCCAACCTGAATCTACATACATGATCGATATTGAATGAGCTTTGGGATGAAGATACAATCTCACTGTCGTTGAAGCACCTTATGCAAAAATATCTTCAGTTAAACAAAGAACTACAAACTAGGAAGATCATTTTGTGCGTATCCCATGGGCTGAATGTATGAGACGCTTTGGTAGTGATAAACCAGATATGCGTTTTGCAATGAGATTCAAGATATTACATCTGGTATTTGAAAATATAGAATTCCAAGTATTCAAGAACACAATTGGAAAACGGTGGAGCTAGTAAGCTGTGTGAAGTTTTGCAGATGTTAGGGCATGATAAGTATAGCTGCAAAGGTTTAGATCAATTACAAGACTTCTTGTAAAAACACGGCTTTAAGGCAAAAAGCACTTTGCATTATCTCAAGATGGAAAATGACGTATTAACTGGTTCTATCGCAAAGGTATTAAGTGAGGAAGCAGGCGAAGCTACAGAGAAGTTAGTTTGCAATAACGACCTGGTACCAGCCATTGCGGATAGCGCAAGAATCGGCACAGACATCTTTAGGTAGCATTACGTGCATGTTTAGGATCACGAGTTAAACTTGACCTCGCTGGAAGAGACTTATAAGTTCCTTTGCACGGATTTCCACATGTTTGAGCACAGTGAAGAGGATCAACGTTGTGGTAGCAGCACATCATCCATTTACGGCACCAAAGGAAGAAGATGTAGATAAACTATTTCACTGATCCAGGACACGTTTCTTCACGTGCCTATGACTTTAGTATTAAATGATATGAACCTATCTGGTCTCACTCCAGTATTCATAGTCAAGAATTACAAGCTACAGGTATTTGTGCAAATCGACTTTCACTAGAAGATGCGAAAGCACGTTTTGCTCTCTCTCAGATTCCTTCCGTCATGGAACACCTCCACATGGTGGTGTGTAGGTATTGGCCTCAGAACGTTTAATCAATGGTATTATGGTACAGATAACATCCGTGATGTTAGTGGCATTCCCAACAACAAATAGTTCCTTTGACCTCAAGTGAGTGAAGCACCAAAATGTTGTTGTTGATAAGAAACAATTAGATATTTTGGGTATCGAAATTTGCCAAGGAAAATAAAAGTATGTCAAGACTATTCTTATTTCCTCTAGTGCTATAATACATGTGCCGGAGGGAATACATTATTTTTCCGTACAATATGACAGGCGAGTTCTGATTGCGTAAGATGGAGTGGAAAACTCGTTACGAGCGAGGATCCAGAAGTTTTACCAAGGACACCCACCTCTACAGAAGAGGAACTATATCTCACCTTCGGTCTTACGATTTATGTCGGTTATGATACCGACTGATAAAATGATAGTGTTGAAGGAGGAAATTCAATGATGAAGCAGTTAATGATGATTGTCTCATGTGCATTCATGCTTTGGTTGCTGTTCACCGGCGAACAATACAAATTAGACTATGTAACAGATGGCACAATCTCAGAAGTTTACAGAGCTCACAGATATGGGAACCACATCCATTAAGGAGATTTCATTACCATCCGCTATTACATTCTTTGAAACACAAATATTCAGGTGTAATGGTATTTGCGAAACCTTGACCTTACGATATAGTCAAAAAGTTATCGCGGTATTAAATCAAGCCGTTACAGGATGCTAGTATAAGGGTCTACTATGTAGACGTAAGTAGAAAGTTCTACAAGACTGACTGAAGCAAATTTATGCAATCGTCGAAAAGATGAAGAGTTTATCGATGTAACATACCTGAAAAATCCACAGGGTGGAGGAACATCTTCTACATTCCGGATGTTATGGCACAAAAAATGGTAGAGTTGTAGATTTCATGTAGGTGTCTTTGATGACTATGATATAGATGTAAATCCAAAAATGACAGATGAGCAGTATCAAAAGATTTTACAATATCTACGCTGATTTTAATTAAAAATCACGACAGCGGAAGGATTCAGCGAAAGTCCAAAACGCTGTTTTAGCTGCTCAAAGCATGTACAAACAAAACAAGATAAATAACAACAAGGCATGAAGAATAGTGGTGTAATTTATGGAATTTTGGAGTTCATTAGGACTCACTGCTGGAGGATTAATCGCGCAATCGTAACATTCTTCTTAACAAGAAAATATTTCGAAAAAGCAACTGAAAGAAAACTAACCAACTCAATGAGAAGATGGTTCAAAGTAATGTTTATGCAAATGGGACGTAAGCCATTTATGAGGCACAGATTCTGTTCCGCTATGAAATCCATGAATCAATAAAAAGAAGTCTTTGGGGCTATACATCGACAAGGAAATAAACAAATTAAACTGTATTTATAAAACAATGAAAGAAAATTATTTGTAGTTATCGCTGGTGAGAAAAATAGTGACAGTGTATTTATTATGCAAACGTCTCATTATTCTCATATCTTTTGCTAGTTTTATAACATATGGAGGTATTAAGAAGGAGGACATAAGAGTACTGGAAACACAAAAGTTTTCGAAGCGATGCGATGGTAACACCGCAACTGCCCACGCCGCGCGCAAGCTTTTACGGAAGTAGCTTGTATTTATCCAATTACTACGTCATCGCTCATGGCGAGGAAAATGTTGAAGGGCGGTCACAACAGCAGGTCGTAAGAACGCAGTTTGGAGATCGTGTTAAGTTGCTAGGAAATGCAGTCTCGAAGGTGGTGCTGCCGAGCAACTCACGGTGCATTACAGGCTGGTTCTTTAGGCTACAACATTTACAGCTTCACAGAGGTCTATTATTAATGATCCCAACATATTTGCACAGTTGAAAGTGCGTAAATGTTACCAGGAGCGATCCACGTAGCAGCTCACGTACTTAGCCACATTATCACTAAGCATCTTCTGGTGATCACCTGATATTTTATGCTTGTCGCCAAACAGGTATTGTTCGCAGACTTTGATCACACCCGCACAGGACTGTATGGATTTAGCTGGCAAGTTGCACACTTTGGTCGCACCGATCAACGTGTACCAGTAATGCATTTCTGATGAGTTTCCTGTACATCACATGAAATCGACAGATTGAAGCGATGGACCGCGACTACTTAAGTAAGCTTAGTTAACCAAGAGAAGTTAGAAGCAGTTCCGCAGCTTTAGCTCTAAACCCAACATACAAAACCCAGTTGTTCGTGTGGTATCGTGAACCACGAGGATATCTTCTTTCCAGCTGCCGAAGCTCAAAATAATCACTTCGCAAAATATTCCAGCTGTAGTAGCTGATTACAGCATGTGGAAGAAGATTTCTGGAGCATGGGTTACAGGTCGCAACTGCGCAACCATTTGCTACATATGTAGGTGCTCTTGATGCCGAACGTGTCATTATCATGCATATGGGTTCTGCAACAGATACTATCACAGAAACAATCAATCACACTGTCACAGAGAGGCGAGCAGGTTTAGTTTACTACGTCTACCCATATCGTCCATTCCTCTGTTGAGTTCTTGAAGTCTGCTGTTCTTCCAGCAACCAAGTTAAGAAGACTTTGCCAGTTAGGACCCCAGCTACCAGTAACAGGGTTCACGGGAGCCATTAGTCTCTAGATGTTGCATATGCTTTTGCACGCGACTATCAAGGATCTAACAATCGTTGCGTGACGTGTTGCTATGGTCTCATCTTTCTAAGGATATAAAACCCTTCTCATATCAATGGCTTATTTTAAAGAATTGTAGAAGGATTCTCCAAAGGAAGAGTTCACAATTGGTGCTGAAGATGATGTTACAAATCTTTCGATTGACCATAGTTGATAATACAGCTGATGCCGACTACACATCATGTATCTTCTATGGTTTGTAGGTTCTGATGGTACTGTAGGTGCTAACAAGTCAACAGTTACGATTATTGGCAACACACACTGATTTATATACTCACAGGCTTATCTTTTGCATATGGCCAAAGAAGTCTGGTGGTGTAACTCGTTCTCACTTAAGATTTCGGTAAGAGCCCACTCATATTCCATATTGCATTGGATAAGGCTGACTTTATTTTGTTCAGTCAGATAGCTACTGCTTCCAGTTTGATACACATGGTCTCGTGACCTTAAGGCTAGGCGGAACATTCTTACCGGAACACAACGATCCCGCAGCAGAAGAAAATAGCAGATAGATTACCGCCTCAACCGCATCTTGAAGCTAGACTCTGCTAGACGTCATGCGAAGTTTCTATATCACTACCATGCACTAAGATAGCGCAAGACAGTGCATGGGACGTTTCACAAATACAATCTTACAGGCTGCACTCCTTCCGTCTCATAATGAACAGATTATGCCATATGTAGCACATCCTTAGAATTAATGAAGGATTCTGCCTCGTCATACATATGCGCAGTGACAGGATGTTGTACAAGAATATCTTAGCAATTGAAACAGGTGCTTCAGGAATCGTTGAAGTTAACTGCAGATCCTAGCATGGGCTGACGATACATCTGGATAAGTCTGTTAAGGGTTCCTACTGGGTGATGGCCTATGCGATGAATATGTAACACCAATCAATCACTTACAGGGTCAGGATATGCCAGTATCTTCATTCTTAAACTTTGGTGTAACAGATGGTACATTAAATCCTACGTTGCATTCAAGGAAAAGAGAACTCATCGCAACACTTGCGTTCCCAATGGGAAGCTGATAAGTGTGTATCCAATGTGGTAAGTGTGTGGGATTTGCATGTCCTCACGCTACATACCTGTCTCATTCTTAATGTGGATGAAGAAGAAGTTGCTACAGCTCAAAAGATTGCTGCTGAAAACAACGTTGAATTATACATTGAAGGATCCTTCTCCTGCATATAAGGGAGCGCAAGGAGTGCCAACCCTCAAGTTTAGAATTCAAGTATCAACACGCAACTGCGTAGGCTGGTGGTGTACGGCCATGGCTAGTAGTCCTACTAAGGCATTATCACCAGCTGACGTTAAAGTCTCAGTTAGGCCGCAAGAGCCAGTGTAGCTGATTATCTACGCTGCCAACACAAATAACATATAAGAAGGAATTCGGCAACAACAATACCGAAGCGTGGCATCTCCTTGATGATGCCTCACTGGAAGTAATCTCGTGCATGCTCCAGATGTGGTGGTAGCCCCACTACCGTTTAGCTTTCGTGTTATTCGGTAACGATATGTTAGTTGCCAACGCGCAGGTCGTTCAATGATTTACTGGCTCAAGCTACTCCATATCAAACCCAGATTCGTACAGGATGAAAAATGGTGAAGTGGTGCAAGCTTGCCGCTAACTCATTATCTTGAAGACAATGCTGAATACGCAGTATGGTATGGCATACTGCACAGTCATACAAGAGCGCTCTCGTATCCTCTACGATTATGGAAGAGAACCTCGATAAGGTTGAAGCTGACTTAAAGGCACTTCATTTGAAGCTCATATCGCTGCCACGACGAGACCGTCAGGTTCAAAGAACAACTCGTTAACAAGTTGATTGAACAGGTTAAGGCTTCTTCTAACCAAGAGGTTAAGGAACTACTTAAACTTGAAAGAGACCTTTGTTTCTAAGTCTCGTCGGATCATCGGTGGTGACGGATGGGCTTAAGGATATATACGCTACGTGATTGTAGGATCAAGCGTAATGGCTAATAATCTAGATGTAAACGCTGAGTACTTGGATACTGAAGTTTACCCAACACAGGTGGACAATCTTCTAAGTCAGCTAGGCTTCATCTATCGCGAAGTTTGCCTCCGGTGGTAAGCTGGTGGTGCTAAGAAGGATACTACCGCATCGATCTTCATGGAACACGGTACAGCTTATGTTGCACAGGTATCTATGGGTGCCAATCAATCCCAGACAATCAAGGCATCTCAAGGAAGCTGAAAGTTGCAAGGACCATCAATCATCATCGCTTATTCACCATGCCAGCTTAGACACGCAGGCCAAGGGTGGCTCGATTAAGATGTGCCCACGTCTCAGAAGAATGCGGTTGCTTGTGGTTATACAGTTCCATACTGCTTTGACCCCACGACTCTGAGAGAAGCCATTACAGATTGACCTCGCACAACCAGACTCTCTAAGTTCAACGACTACCAACGAAGCTCGTTACTTCAATCCTTACCCAAGGTAATGAAAGTCGGCTAAGAAGCAGACAAGTTATTTGAGAAGGCTCGCTTCAAGGATGCTGGAAAGCGTTACAACAGACTCCTGTTCAAGAAGAGAGTTCAAGACGAAGAAACTTGAATAATGAAAATGAAACAAAGACATTATCACCTACATTTAGGGATATGCCTCTATTGTGAGATGATAGAGTGTTATACTCAAACGTGGTGAGGTATTTTCAGTCGATGAATTTCTTATTACGAATGAGACAAGCACTTTTAGTCCTTCTGTATAAAAGATAAGCAGTTATACATACAACCAAAGATGATAAAAGGTGAACATGCATTACTTGGATCTTACTGATGTTTTAAAAGAGAGCATCTGGACCCATTACATGCATTGTAACGACACCGGGATTTATCAAAAGAGGAACCTCACAATCATGACGGCATCAAATCAGGAATGACATTCAGTATAGTATCTTTCATGATGCAAAACTGATCCAGATATTTTCGACGTAGAAATGCTTTAAAGAGATGTACATACTGCTGAGGCTGGCCGTCACACCAATCGCAATTGGTGGGGGTTCAGCGATCGATTGTTCAGCAGGCAGCACATGTGTACAAATGAAAAGCTAGATGTTAGCCACAGGTACTAGCATACAGGAAGGGTAAGCAAACAAAGTTACCACTATTGATTGGCTGTACCAACAACCGCTGGAACTGGATCTGAGGTGACTGGTGGCGTTGCTGCTACTACGTATCCAACTCCACGTAAGTACAGCATTAGCAATTTATTTTTGATTCCGAAATATGCAGTGTTAGATAGTTCACTGTTGGTTCTGCTACCTTAGTAAAATGACACATTTATGCAGGAATGGATGCTTTTGACACATGCTAATCGAAGACATATATAATCTGTTTTAATAATCGTAAAACGAATGAATATGCATTACGTGCACTAAGACAATATTTCAATACTTAGTACCTAGCTTTGAAGATGGTTTTAAATAAGCATTAGTCGATTAGAACTATTGGAAGTATAATGCTGGGGTAGCGATTTCGCCAACTATGTTGCTTAAGTGTTCAAGTGATAGCACATGGAATAGGTGTGGGATGTATCACTTGGCAACATGGAATGACAACGCTAGCTATCTTTACCGATCGTATTAGGAAGAGCATGGTAGTGCAGTGGTGCAGCAGCTTGCAAAAGATTGCAGATGTAGTAGGTATCACTGGTGCTAATGACCAGGATAAGTCAACGTAGCCTATCCAGAAACCAAAAGATCTAAATCAAATATTTACTATTCCAACTTCGATTCCAGGAAATCAAGAGGAGTGATATTCCATTATTCTATGCGATTGGAGCAGGAGAAGTATAGGATCCTAGTTATCTCGACACACCTGTTACTTGAAATGCAGCTGAACAATTTGAAAAGTATCTGTAAGATCAAATATGGGCATAGCAATTGCGGAAGAATAAAAGTCTATGACATATATGATAATGTCATAGCTACTTTAAATGATTAAGCACGTCCAGACACTTGCATACCATCAGCTGTAGAGATTTCGGTCACTTCTCCTTCGTTGATGAATAATGGTACACGAACATTTAAACCAGTTTTCTACAGTAGCGTTCTTAGTAGCGGATGTTGCCGTGTTACTCCTCAACTGCAACTTCACATTCTGTAATCCTGTAGGCTTACATTCTTTTAGATCTGGCACCTGAACACCTTAAGATTTCTCCGTTGTACCTGAATGTTTACCATTGAAGACTCCTTAAGGGAAGTTCTTTTCCCACCCTAAGCTGGGCTATGTGTTGGAATTTCGATCTGTTCATATGCTTTCAGTATCCATGAAAAATTAAGTTTGCACCATCGTTATAGAGGTACCGGCATTTCTTATCGATGAAAGCTTCTTCTGCTACGGTCAGGAACCAAATGAGCTAAGTTCTTTACAACACCTGTTCTTGGATTCTTAACCTTTAACAGCAACCTTCATCTTTGTAGCCATAGCTGTCTTATCACGGTCAACTCGTACGCTTTGGCATAAATCAATCACCTCCCTAAACGAAACACCGACCTGGTTTAATTTCGTTTTGTTGATTAATCATGGTATTACACCCTCTTTCAATCTCCGCATATACTTTTCTTAATAGCTGGCTTTTACAAACCATTATCAACCGGAGTATTGTCTGTTCATACAAGATTTTAAATATTAGTTAAATTTATGGACAAGGATAGTATTTTACAGATTGTTTGTTGGCTTTACAAAAGTTATTTGTCAGTATTGTTGAGTAACAGGAAAATGAAGATGCTAGAAATCTAAGCACCTTCATATCTTTTATCAATCATAGATGCTGATTCAGTTGACTCAGTAAGTGTTTTGATTCGTTTGGTCCATTTCACTTTCTACATACTGAAGTACATAACGCAATGTGCATAATATGCACGTAACAATCTATATAGCGCAAGAATCGACAGGGTTAAAGCAGCTATAAACATTGTGGAAAATAATGAACGGATTTAGGAAGTGTAATTAGAGCACTAGATTATCCAATGTGACTAGTGGCACAAGTTCACCAGATAGTTTTTAGAATATAAAAAGAAGATGACAATGGTAAAGAGTAGGGGCAGGTGTTATATCCGCATATAGTGAATGTTCTATCATATCTACACGAATCAATAGCTTTGATATTATTTCACCTGTCTTGGATATGTGCGTGTAGAGGCATAAAGGAAAATGCAACAACATTACAAACAGTAAAGTGATAACTTTAGAATTACCAATAAAATTGTATTAGAGATATTATTTATAAATAGATTATCTAGAAATGCGATAAAAGCGGAGACAAGTGGCAAGAGGTCAATCATTTTTCTAAAGGTTCAAATAAATCAATTAGTTTCCGGTTAAGAACCCTGTAAGGAGCCCGGAAAATCTGTATGAGGATTATAATCAAAAACTGCATTAAAATTGAACTACTAAATGATAGAAAGGAAAGCTTGTATTGTACTACTACTGAGTTTAAAGAGGACTGATAGTACCAGCTAAAATTTTCATCTGAATGGTGCGAAATCTGGTAGGTACACTAATAATTGTAAAAACCAAATACAAAAGAAAAAGTGCTTTCCATATACTCTTCTTCCGAATCCGATACACATCATTATAAAATTTATTATCGACAAACATATTTTCGTATCCTCGCTTTTCTATTAACCATGAAAGTACATGCCTGAAATCTAGTCTATCTATATGCATATTGTAATCACTATGGTATAGCTGACATGAGTAAATCTAATTTTAGAAAATTTAATGTACATTTGAATATTCAAAAGAATGAACATTCATCCTATAATAATCGGTGGGAGTTAAACTTCTATGGACTATAATAATCAATCAGCTAATGAGCATGTGACTCGCGGTACTGAGTCTAGCAAAGCGCTTATGGATATAGGGTGTGGGAGAGCGAACACCAACTGTTACCGAGTTAAGTGAGAAACTGACATTTCTAGAGGGTGCGGCACAATCTGCACTTAAGACACTTGCAGAATAATAATGCGATTCTGTTTACATACCTGCAGTAAGTGACACTTTAGGATCGGCGTGTCGTGAAAAGGACGACAAGGTCCTACTTGAACTTGCTGAGCATTAATTTACTGTGGTAGGTGCTGATGCCATTACCATACTCTAGAGAAATAGAGGGTCTAGCAACAGGCATATTAATAACAACCATGGAACAAACATGAGTATCCCAATGACACTTTCAGTATATGAGGAGGTGCTAAGGAAATCGAATCGCGATGGTATGTACAGAATCAGCTATAATTTTGCAGTTGTGTCGAAAATACGCCGCAGAAAGAGTTTCCTAGATGCTATATAAAAAGGGCAGAGTGATATTGTATGTGAATTTGGAGAGAGACATATTGTTCAGCATCGCGTGATTATCGTAGTCCGCCATGATTCATACCAAAGAAATACAGGATGGTATGCGCAGTGATCAGACAGAGACTCGACTGATCAGTGATACATCAAAGCGATGCATGTGGAATGAAAAAGGTTGAATTTCATCCCTGTTGAATCAAACAATTTACTGCGACTTAGTTCAAAATGGAGAGATTGACGTGCTGTATGGAATGAAGTGAAATCATAGATAAGATGTCAAAAAGTAAACTACGAAAGTTTACAATCGATGATAATGATGACACAAATGCAGTAATCGTAACAAATGGTACAAATCACCGGAGATGATCTGGAATTAGCGATCAGATGCTTGACGTAAAAGAAACATTAACAGTCTAAGAATTAGTCTTTAGATGAATCGTGACACCAAGTTATTAGATATAATAAATGAGAATATTAGATGAAAATTTTAGGTTAACATGTAATTTTTAGAGACCGGAGGATATTCTGCACAGTAGATAATAAAAAGAGTGAAAACCACAAGCATCGCAGTTGTTTTCTTTGGTTGGTTGAATAGGAGATGAATTAAAGCATCTACAAAATCTAGGCATAAAAAACTATCTCTGGATTACGTACTCTTTATGAAGGCCATGAAAATCCCAACCCAAAACTATCAATGAATAGAAGTTAATCATCGTGTTATGGAATGCGTGATAGAAATGAAGAAGGAGTGGATTTTTCCCCATATGGTATCTATAAAATGGTCATTGGTGGATGATAGATGAAGAAACACTACATACGCATATGGCAGAACTATAGGAATATGATGTTTCAGAATGAAGGCTTTATGTTTATTCTTGAGATGATTAAACAAGATATCAAATTTCCATTGTTATTTCATTGTGCAACAGGAAAGATAGAACAGGGCAATCGCAGTATTATTATATTTACTTTTAGGTGTATCAAAAGAAGATATCATGGAAGACTATCTTCTATCAAATCAGGAATATCACACACGCATTGAAATTTGGCATTAAAACAAAATAGAGAAAGAATTAAACAAAATCCATCACTTAAAACGAATTGTCATGATGGAGGCAGGTGTTGATACAAATGGAGAGATGCTGGATGGTATTTTAGAGATATTCTAAATCCATGAAGAATTTTCTTGGAAGAATATGGTATAGATTACAGTATTTGAAGAACATCGCCATATTAAAAATATATTTTTAGAATAATATTAAATAATTATTGACGGTGGTTATTGATTATGTTATTATTAATTTACAAAATACAAAATATTGAATATTAAAGGAGAAAGAGGATTGATAAGAATAGCATTATTGAACGTTTAGATATTTTGTATGCAGGCTAATATCATTTTCACCAACAGTAAGAGAAAAGTCAGAATTAGTGGTAAATCGATTTTTAGAGGTTTCTGATGATTTTGACCAAGAAAAGATGATGTGTTTTTAGTTCATTTAGCCATTGCATTATCTCGTGTTGAAAAGGTGAATGTGGAGTCTGAATTGACGACAATGTCGTTACCGAAATAAACAAAAACGGTAACTATAATGAGTTTTCTAAATACTGTTAGATGATATTGAAGGTTTATTTCAGGTGAAATTCCTGAAGGGTGAGAAAATCTTATTAATCCATATTTGGTACTTGTTAGAAAGATGGGTGATGGGAGTGAAATTGCTATTGGGGGGAATGCAAAAAGAATGAGATGGAATTACTGCAAAGTTAGCGGCTGATCCAATAAATTGAAACAATTATTACGCAAATGACGAAATGCATCAAACTACTTAAATCAGGTGAAGCTGATTATTATCTAGGCGCTTGTGAAAGTGGTATGATCTGCGATTTTATATTTTGATTATCTGGTTGGATAGCAACGCAACAGTTTGCAAAAATGTCAACGACCAAATAAAAGATGAAATTATCAAAGCTGTGTTAAAGATGGAAGATTTGCTTTGGTATGACTGTAGTCAAGTATCACTGATACAGTTCCAATTTAATAGATGCTTTAGTAACAAATAAGGAGATAATTATTATGGAAAATTAATCTGTTAATGCTTTTATCAGTAATTGCATTATGTGCACTTACATCATTTATGTCACATATAAGGGTATGGCGGTGTTCCACGATGGAATTAGACCTGTTATCCCAGAGTATCTTGGAGAAATGCATGAAGCGTTCAGAGATTGTTTCCGTTGCGTTTGGCTTAAGCGTTATTTTATTGTTTCTGTTGGTAGGCTGGTAATGCTTTTAGCGACAAATTTGATGAACCATGGTTATTATTCTAGCAACGGATATTATCGGTATTGTTTCACCTAAGAAATACAGCCCCAATTTTAGGTGGACTATATGGCTTGGTTATGCTTATATGGGTATTAGTGCTATTAATGCTGTACTTTACAGTGTGATTACCTTGGTATATTGATTTGCGACCCAGGCATGGCCCGTAGTCGGAACTTATGTAGTTACTGATTTGCAATTTTCCAATCGTTGCAATTCCTTTATGCAATTTAAAACAAAGATGGGATTAATTTCTCGTTTTAGCAGTATAGTATTTAGAATTCTTGGTCCAAGTTCTCTACAATCAGTGCAGATGCATGGTCAATGATGACGTAAGTTATTATTTAATTGGATTGTGTATTGTTAAAGACTTGAGTAACAAGAATAAAGAAGCTGGAAGATGACTTAATAATATCTTTTGAAGGAAAGAGTAGGTAGAATTAAAAGAATTTACCATTCTTAATAATGGCTGCTGGCATTGATTACATTAATCTGTAATTTACATATCTTTGCAGGGATCAACAGTTTCAATGTTTACCTATCTACAGCTTATGCATCTGTAATGTTGATTTGGTTCGTGTAACAGCTGCACCAATGAATTAATGCGGGGCGGTTTAAGTTTTATTCTCCACTAATCGCAACAACAGCTATCACAAACTGGTGTATATGCGAAAGGTGGCGATTTGAGATTTGTATATGTTGGTGTGCTACTTAAGTCCCAACCCACTATTGCTGTGTACTTGGTGCTGGTATTATCTTGCTGGCTAATGTTACTTGATTTGTGGTACCCTTAGGTGGATTCCCATCAACCTGTGATGCTTCCGATAATATTCGTTCATCTATGAATCGTTGTTGAATTTGCATTTATTAATCGGTTCTATTGGTGCGTGTGCATCTAAGGTACTGCTACAAACAATTGATAAGAAAGCAGGTGATTCTTCAACAGGAACAATTTATTTAATTAATGAAGCGCTTGCAGAAAAGTTAGTGTATGTAATATTGGACTCATTGCTATCGCTTGTGTGGACACTTTAAACTTACTATATCTTGTTCAACTTATTGGACTAGCTAAGCGTAGAAAAGCGAGGGTTTTAAGGATTCGTACCGTAAAAGCAGATATCGATTCTGGTGTTAGGAGTCACCATGTGTCATGAACACTTATCTGTTGATTTGGGCAGAACTGTAATGATTCGCTGACCAACATTTGGATATTCACCATTGGGCAATTGATGAAATCAACTTTGCAAAAAGAATGTATGCCCGGCGATTTGTGGAAATGTCTACAAATGATATGGGAAGAAACGCGAATGATTTACTTAAACTAAATGATTGCGAGGAAATTATCATCGCACCAACTGGTTTCTATTTAGAACAAAGATTCACCAGCATATTCAAGAAGCAAAATGGATGAAAACAGAAATGCTGAAATATTTATTAAAGATTTAACGGTAGCCACGCCGACTTAAATATTAGAGCTGGTGTAATTGGAGAAGTAACAAGTAAAGCAATGACTGAAGATGAAAAGAAGGTCCTTGCTGCTGCGGTAATTGTTGAAAAGTTGGCTGCTGTGTTTCAACACATTGCCAATGGGGACTTTAGGTCATAACAGTTGGATATCTTTTACAGAAAAAGGGGATGCTGCTTAAGAGCTATACTTGGCCACATTGATCTTTCTAATGATGTTACTTATATGAAATCATTAATGGACCGTGGTGCAAATATTGGCTTTGATACGATAGGAAAACAACATATCTTTAAAGATGAAAGTAGAGCCGATAATCTTGTACAACTTATTAGGGAAGGTTGTTATGTAATAATATTATTCTTCGGCAGACATTCTAGAAAATCATATATGAAGACCTTTGGAGAATATATAGCGGATATACAGCTGTTTTAGATAAGTTTATACTAATTTTAAAGAATCGGATTGTCAAGATGACATTATCATCTATTGATAAAGAATCTGCAGATTTTTGATATTCATTGGTAAAATAAACGGCTCAGAGATATTCTGAGCTCAATTTTAACTGGAGGTATTATAAGGAAAACATACCCTTAAACCACGTTGGTTTAGAAGAGCCAAGCAGAAATGAAGCGTTTCAACTAATTGATGAGATTACAAAGAATTTCAAGGTAAAGAATCTCTGTCAAGACTTTGGTGTAGTACCGCCTAAAATAAACCGGTATATGCTGAAAAGGTTGAACGAGTTATTGCGAATTTCTTTCATGCTGAAAAGGCACCATTAGTTGGACCAGGCAAGCAGGTGCTATCTGTAGTGGGCTTCAAGTCATGACTTCTGTAAAATGAAGCAAACTTTGGTACATACTTCTCCAATATATCCAACCACCGAAGGTTTTTTATCGATGGGATTAATCTGGCGTCAACTTAACGATTGAAGATATCAAGCATGTTTTGGAAAACATCGAATATTCGTACTGCGTCGTTCACGTACCCGTCGTTGACGGATGATTCTTATGATATGGAAGAAGTGTGCTTCGGGACAATTAAATCTGTAAAGAGATACCAAATCATTACAGATGATAATTATGCAGTGATGAAGGCATACATAAAATTGGTGTTGAGTTAGGGGCTGACTTATCTTGGCTTTCTTGTTTTAAAACTATTAGGACCAGAGGGTAGGGTGTTGTTGGTAAAGCATCTTTTGTAGATGCAATTGAAAAGATGAATTACTCTGGTGGTTCAAAAGTTCAGGGTTGGTGTTGGAAGTAATACGCGGTTTTACCTATGCCCTGTAGACCAGCGACCAAGAGTGTTAACGAGGAACTTGTAAGACGTTTGAATAATCATGAAGTCGAAGGTGTCAAAGATGCATTCCTTGCAAAATGCACAATCCAAAGTATTATTGGTTGAATTTGAAGATGGGCCGTAAAAGCGGGTATTAGCAGAAGCGGAGTCTAGGGTGATTACCAACCAGCTGGTGCTGAATCCAAATACAGTTGTGTTCTATGTTCTATCGTGTATCTGAACATTTAGAAAAGCAGATCCAACATTGGAAGAAAGAATGATCTTGTAACAATCCTAATCGAAGTGGCAGGATAATGATTATGCTGCATTCTAAAAGAGAGTATTAGAAAGGAAAGATGTTTCTAGATAAGTTATGCAAGACAAAATCCAGATTCATTCGGGTTGTTGCGTATATGCACTTCAACAGAAACAAATTCTGCCCTGATACATATGCAGATGTTGATAGATTTTAGAGAATGCGAAAGGATTTTGCAAAAGAAAATGAACAAAATATTGAGTTTTCTCTATTACAAAGCAAAACAAATTGGACGAACCATATTTAGCAAAGGAATTAGAGAAGACAATAATATAAGTACAGTTGTAGTTGATTTTAAAGAAGGCTAAGAAGTGATGATAAAGAATCATCTGGTTATTATTGCACATGCTGGACATTTACAGATTCCATCGATGATGTAGTGAATCAACTGGTATCGTATGGTTGTGACTATTTCAATATTGGTGCGTATTCATATGAAAAATTAGTTATAAATGAAGCCAAGTAAAAAGATAGGTCTTGTGCAGAAGGTGTGTATACGCGTCAAGGAAATGACCGAATTTATAGGACAAACAGCAAGGTTTCTTTTATTTAAAACCAATTAGAAGAACTCGTACAAAGTCAAAGGACTAAAGCATATTGAAATTGCGTGTCGATAATTTTCCGTGTTTTCATACGATGAAGTAACAAAAGAGATTCAGGCGGCCAAAGAAAATTACAGTCTGAAGGCAAAGAAGATATATTAGAAGATTTAGTTGCTGATCAAGAATGCCCATCAGGCTACATGCGTACAAGCATTAGAATTTGATGAAGTAATATCCGGAACAGATCAGCTGAACTGGGATGAACAGGTACGGCCAACATATCGTTGATCATGATGCAGAAGAGATCCCGAGTGTTTTATATCTTCGGAAGTAAGTCATGTATTAGATAATCATAATACATCTATGCGGTGGTGGATATTATAGACGTGGGCATATTCAAATGCACTAATTGGATCTTTCTTACGAAGGATTAGGTAAAAGAAAAGTTATTCTTCCAGATATGATTCATCAATATCATTTGAGAATCTCATCAAGTGTCATATAGTGCAGTACCATGTTTTATCAGACATTTGTAACACGTAGTGATGTATGTCTGATTAGTGATTCATTCAGTAAGCCTGAGATTGTTGGCAGACATAATACGATAGTTTAGGAGTAAAGAAATGAAGAAAAAGATTCATTATAATTGTCTTGGATGGTTTTTGGAATTGGGGCGATGCACGATGCTGCATTGCCAGAGCAGTAAGGAGATTTAGTGCGAATACATTAATAGCTTCTACACTTGATGAATTCCCCAGACTTAAAAACTACCTTAGAAAAGTTAGGATTGATGAATGTTTTGGTAGAGAAAGCAATTGAAGAAGTTTCAACCTAAAGCAACCAGTAGAAGTGAGCTAATGCATCAAGGTGCAGATACATTCATGGGTCATCAAGAAATCATGGAACCAAACCGAAGAAACTGGTGAAGTTTGTACCTCCAAGAGAAAAAGTAGATGAAGGTAGCACCTAAAAGATGTAGGGCAGTTGAAACTGTCAACCGAAATGGGTTACGTATCGTAAGGTCGTAGACGATTATGTTACGGTTGCAGCTGCTAACTTAGAAGCAGATTTAGGGTGTATGTGCTATAACGTAATAGCACCCTTCTCGATTACATGCCATTTGAAAAGAGTACGCCATTGCAAAAGTTAGTTGTTCGTGAAGTTTCAACTGTCGGTCGTGTCATTGTGTTTGGTGGAACTGGAAATACAATGTAGGATTTATATAACGCTGAAGAGATTCGTGAAGGAAAGTATATTGGTATCGCTTCGGCTAAATCAAAATCATATGATCAAGGGTATCAATGTCTTCACCTAAGTTATTATGTAGTGTAGATAAAGGAAGGCGCTTACCCATAAATTCTAACGAAGAAAGCAGTATTCCATGTACGCTGATTGGTAAAGCTGGTGGATATTGTCGACTTAGGAAAGTCTATCTCATGTGTTCCTACACCAGGTTATGGAATCACTTGAACTCTATTCTCTGAAATGGAACAAGGATTTATCTGTACAATGTACAAGAGACAGATTTAGCAGGGCCATGCACAAAAACGTGCAGCTCGATATGTTGAAGTTCTAAAAACAAGCAGATGCAGGTTTAGGGGCAAAAGATTATTTAACATCTAATTGAGAATGATATTCTGATTAAACCAAGAGACCATGCACGATCCAAATATTGGACATTCTAAACATACAAGAGAATGTTCAATTTAATCTAATGTAAAGGATTAGAAGGAGTAAATTGGTACACGTAAGACAATGTTCGACATGGAAAAGTGAAGTTGTTGTGATTACTTTTAATGAAGCACCACAAAATGGTGAATCCTTCATAAACCCATCAGAAAAAACTAAGATGAGTAAAATGAAATACCTGCTTTATTTAATATGTCATTAGAATAGTAGGCATTTATGATTAACGAGGTAGGACTATGGCAATTATTTACGCAGATGCTACAACTACAAATGCATACTATTGATGCTTAGCATCGATTTTTTTTCTTGCAACAAAAATTGTACACCAGAAATTCGTAAAGGATTATCTACACTTCTTTGATAAACGTGGTTTTACTACGCACCGTCATCATCTCATTTATGAATGACTCAGTTGTAAATTCAGATTTATTAATGACTTGTTTTATTGCAGTTTTAATATCTGGTGTAATTATTATTCAGACAGGCATCAATCATCGTTAGTAAGTTTCTCTTCCAGAAACATAAAGACAGATGCGAATCGTACTACGTTATGGTGCATGATTGTATCTAACTCAGCTTTTTATTGGTATTCGATTATCCAGTATTTATAGTGAAGGATAATGTTTAAGCATCATATTCCAGATTCCAATCATTAACGTGATGTGGACAATCGGTTTAGCATTATTTAAAACCAATTGATCATAGACATGTATTGAAGCGGTTATCAAAATCCATCTGTGGTTGCGGTACGATTGGTTTTGTTATTACGCGTTAACCGGCATTAAATTTCCACTTTTATCACGAAACAATTAGTAGTATTGCTCATGTACGACAGCAATCTCATGTTTGTAGTGGACTGAATCTTGGCGGAGATTGAGTGGGAAAAATTATTTGAAAAATAAAGTATTATTCACTGTGCACCTGCTTAACTCATATATCCGTTCTTGGTATTTATCGCATTACATTTAAATGTACCTACACTAATTAAGGCGATTGCGGTGATTATGACAGGAATGCTATAGATCTACTTCACGTACTTGGTGGAGCAGTATGGATGCGGATGCTTGCAGCGAAGTTGATTTCGCCTCAACTGTATTATCAGTAATCATTGATTCCAATTTATGTTTAGGTTTATAACTGTATAGTACAATTAACCTTAATAAGCATGAGCAACTGAAGTCAGAGAGATTTTTTTAGATGATACCATGAAAACAAATAGCATACTGTTACTGTGGGAGGAAGCAAATGAGATGGTTGCAGAAAATCGTGGGTTTCCATGTTGTCTTTGGTATGAGGTCTAGGAAATCTCTTGACGTGTTTACATCTGCAGTTAATGCAGAGGAAGCTGGTAAGACTTTGGTTAAACGAGTGGTTAACACGTGTTAAGCATATACAACAATTAATGATGCTGTGGCTGCAGGTC
>BNJU01001532.1_pt1 | contig 205139 bp, 285 predicted proteins | sample 8539281 | NCBI WGS metagenome assembly BNJU01 (sample SAMD00202456, study PRJDB9452) | human saliva metagenome | isolation source: human saliva | place: Japan | reverse complement strand
GTGATCTTGAGATTATTAAAAAGTGTTTACTAGAAATATATTTTTAATTCATAAGAAGTGTAGAATTTGGATTTTAGAAGCGGTTGGGCAATTTAATCGAACGTGTTGGAATCACTCCTGAAAATTTTTTTGATTTTGAAAAACAAGTAAGATGAAAAGCCATCCGTTTTTCAATGCTTGAAGCTATCTACTAATAACTAGGTCGCTAGCCAGATGATTTATTGGAATATCTACCAAATTAAAAAAATGTTCGATTTATCTCGAAAAATATTTTGTAAAAAAATCAACAAAAATATTATAATAAGATTATGAAAAACGGAATAAAGGAGATGTCTTTAAGGACAAGAACAAAGCTGACATGGAAGATAGAAAAAAAGCTACAAAAAAATTTGCCATTCGTAAACTGAGCATGGGAGTGGGCTCGGTATTGATTGGACTTGCCTTCATTGGAGGAACACTTGAACCGAAACTGGTTCAGGCTGATGAAACCAAGCAAGTTTCCTTTCATTACTTAGCAGAATCGGAGTTGACAGCTGCTGAACGTGAACTCATTCATCATGAATTGCCACAAGATTTGAGCCAAGATAACTATTATCTAGTTTATCGCAAGCAGGGACAAGCCGTCTTACCTCAAACTGGATCTATCAGCTTCCCCTTGGCTGGTGTTGGTCTTTTGACTGCTAGTTTGGTGATTTTCCTATTTTCAAAGAAAAAACCTTCTAAGATAGTTGGAGTGTTATTGATTGCTTCTCTTGGCCAGAGTTTATTCCTACCTTATCAAGTATTTGCTTTTGAACACAAGGACTTGCTAGCTTATGATCAGACTAAAACCCTTGTGTCTGCAGATGGTTTCTCTCAAGGGATTATTGACATTAAAGGCTATGACTATGTCGGCTATTTATTAGAGTCGGATTTAAGAGGAACAGGGCAAGATCTAACATCTAGTGAAAATTCAGAAATTCCTGCAAAACCAGTAAATCAAGCAGCCGTTTATGAAATTCCCGAATTCACAGGTGGCGTATCAGGCGAATCCTTAGTTGAGCCAACAAAACCAACATTTGAAGGTGGAGTCAATGGCCCAGGAGCAGTAGCTGAAGCCTTGCCAGAGTATACCCCAGAATTGAGTAGTCAAAGTGGCGTCCCAGAAGTCCATGACAAACCAGAGTTTACAGGCGGTGTATCAGGCGAATCTTTAGTCGAGCCGTCTAAACCAACATTTGAAGGTGGAGTCAATGGGCCAAGTACGGTAGCTGAAGCCTTGCCAGAGTATATCCCAGAATTGAGTAGTCAAAGTGGTGTCCCAGAAGTCCATGACAAACCAGAGTTTACAGGCGGCGTATCAGGCGAATCTTTAGTCGAGCCGTCAAAACCAACATTTGAAGGTGGAGTTAATGGCCCAGGTACAGTAGTCGAAGCCTTACCAGAGTATATCCCAAAATTTAGTAGTCAAAGTGGCATCCCAGAAGTCCATGAAAAACCAGACTTTACAGGTGGCGTATCAGGCGAATCCTTAGTCGAGCCGTCTAAACCAGCATTTGAGGGTGGCGTCAATGGCCCAGGAGCAGTAGCTGAAGCCTTGCCAGAGTATAAAGCAGAATTGACTAGTCAAAGTGGCGTGCCAGAAGTCCACGCCAAACCAGACTTCACAGGCGGTGTATCAGGCGACTCCTTGGTTGAGCCAACAAAACCAACATTTGAAGGTGGAGTTAATGGCCAAGGTGCAGTAGCTGAATCCTTGCCAGAGTATAAAGCAGAATTGAGCGGTCAAAGTGGCGTGCCAGAAGTCCATGACAAACCAGACTTTACAGGTGGCGTATCAGGCGACTCCTTGGTTGAACCGGTTAAGCCGGCATTTGAAGGTGGAGTCAATGGCCTAGGAGCAGTAGCTGAAGCCTTACCAGATTATGAAGGAGGCGCAGTCCCAGTTGATACTCTGAAACAGGAGCACCCAGACTTCACAGGTGGCGTATCAGGCGAATCCTTGGTTGAGCCAACAAAACCATCATTTGAGGGTGGCGTCAATGGCCCAGGTACAGTAGTTGAAGTCTTACCAGATTATGAAGGTGGTGCAGTTCCAGTTGGTACTCTGAAACAGGAGATTCCTAGCTATAGTGGTGGTGTGAATGCTACTGAAGCGCTGATTCAGGATACAAACCCGACTTTACATATTGAAGTCAGAAAAGAGTTGATTCCCAACAAACTAGGGAAAAGATTGATCCAGAAATGCTTGTCGGTGAAACAAGAATCGAGCAAGTCGGTCAAGATGGTGAGAAAGAGATTGTTACCAGCTATGAGGAAAAAGATGGGAAACGTATTTCAGAGCCGAAAGAAACAACACGGATTTTAAGAGAAGCTAAAGATCAGATTATCATCCGTGGTAGTAAGGAAAAGGAAGAAATTAAACCTGAACCTGTCCTAACTCTTTCAACTATTACTGGAAATTCGATGAGCCGTTCAGCTCGCTTAAGTTATAATCTGAACAAGGCAGATGGCGTTACCGTCTCAAAAATTAGTGCCACTATCAAAGCCAAGGGGCTAGAGGATAAGACTCTTGACTTAACGAGTGATCAACTGGAAGCAACAGTTGATAATCTAAAACTCTACACGGACTACACTATTTCTACAAGGATGGTCTACAATCGTGGTAAGGGTGAGGAGAGCACTCTGCTCGAAGACCAAAAACTCCGTTTAGAGCTGAAAAAGTTAGAAATAAAAGATATCAAGGAAACAAGTCTTATCAAGGTTGACAATGGCAGAGAGACTGAGATTCAACAATTGGCGGAAGCACCAAGGAATTTGGAAAACTACTATCTCAAGGTCAGCTCTAAAGATCATAAGACTAGCCGTTTAGCCATCAAGTCTATTCAAACTGAGAGAATAAACGGAAAAGAGTATTACAAGGTGACTGCTGAGGCAACTGACTTGATTCAACGTAATGCTCAGAAAACCTTTGAAGAAGGCTACAGTTACTACTTGGCTAAGTCAAGTGCTGATTCTCCTACGATTTCTGCTGTAAAAGAATACGATTATCAGGATATCCAAGATTATGATAGTCACCATGATCAAGCCTATCGAAACCTTGAAAAATTGCAGCCTTTTTACAATAAAGAATGGATTGTTAATCAAGGGAACAAGCTAGATCTTGATCACAATCTAGCCAAGAAAGAGGTAGTCTCTGTTATTGGTATGAAGGGGCAAGAATTTGTGACGGACCGTTCAGCGGCAGACCATATAATGGTTCATTATGCAGACCAGACCAAGGATGTATTTGCAATCACCTCACAAAATTCTGGCTTGACTGCTATCAAGGAATACAAGATTGCCGACTTGGATGTACTGTATACTCCAGATATGCTGGTTAGGGACCGTTCAGCCCTAGCCAAGGAGCTAACATCTATCCTGAAAACAGTGGACTTACAGTCTGATGGAGTTTATCGAGTCCTAGATGATCAAACCACCAACCTTGATAAGAAGGTTGAGGCCGTGAAGAACTGGTATCTGGAAGAAAGTTTTGCAGAGGTCAAAGCTCAGCTGGGTACCCTAGTTGATAAGTTGCTTACCAATCTAGACTATCAGTGGAATGATTCACCTGCTAGCACCGCTGCTCTGAAGCAAAAAGTTCAGGATCATCAGTCAGCTATCATGCTGGGACTTGCTTATCTTAATCGCTATTATGGTATCCGATTTGCGGATTACAATCTGAAAGAACTCATGCTCTTTAAACCAGATTTTTATGGCCAAAATGTGGATGTTTTGGATCGGTTGATTGAACTCGGTTCAAGAGAAAGCAACCTAAAAGGCGACCAGACTCATGAAACTTTTGCCAGAGTCATAGCCAAGGATACAAATCTGAAGATTTACATGCCTTCTTAGACTACAACAGACAGTTGTTGACGACTGACAAGGATATGAATGACTGGTTTGTGAATGCCACCAAGGGCCATGTGTACATAGTAGAGCGAGCTTCTAAGAATCAAGAAATTGCAAATCGGAAGCATCGGGCTTATGACAATCTGAATAACTGGTTGCATCGCAATATGATTCTGCCTTTGTTGAATGTGAAGAAGGCACAGATGTTCCTGATTTCCAACTACAATACCATTACCTTCGGATCAGCTGATAAATCTGGCAAAACCATAGACCAGATGAAGGCTGACATTGACCTAGTAGCGGATCGTCAGTTGACTTACTTGGATTTCTGGTATCGACTTGCTGCTGATGATGTCAAAGACCGTATGGTTAAGAGTGACTTTAATGTAGCTACACCAGTTTGGGAAGGCTATCGCGTTGATGGACGTGGCTGGGTAGAGCGTTATGGACATACTAGTGGTATGGCGGACTACGCACCGATTCGTGAAGTATTTGGACCAGCAGGTCGCTACTATAAGGACAATAAGCTAGGAGCCTATGCCTCTATCTATCCTAATATCAATGCCAGAGATGCTGTTCACTTTGTAGAAATAGATATGATGAGTGAGTATGGTTTGTCTGTCTACACCCATGAGACAACTCACGTCAACGATCGCATTGTCTATCTGGGTGGCTACAAACATCGTGAAGGAACCTATGTAGAAGCCTATGCTCAGGGCATGCTCCAGTCGCCAGCTGAGGAAGGGCATCAAGGTGAGTATGGTGCTCTTGGTCTCAACATGGCTTATATGCGACCAAATGATGGGGACCAATGGTACAATCCTGATCCAACCAAGTTGCAAACACGCCAGCAGATTGACCACTACATGAAAGGCTATAATGAGGCCTTGATGCTTCTAGATTATCTGGAAGGAGAACGAGTTCTCGCTAAGAATGATCTGGCTTTGAAGAAGGCTTGGTTCAGCAAGATGACCAAGCAGATGCGCTATCAGGACCAGGATAATAAACTCCTTGCTCCTAACCAGTGGGACTATGTCCGTCCATTGACAGATGAGGAAGCCAAGACTCAGCTAAATTCTGTAGATGACCTAATCAAACATAACATCATCACCAATAGGCATTATCAGGGAACTTACCGACCAGAAGACCTCAAGACAGCTTATGTCAATGTCAAGATGGTGGATGCTATCTACGGTGGAAATACAAGTCAGGGAGCTCCTGGAGCCATCTCCTTCAAGCATAATGCCTTCCGTATGTGGGGTTATTATGGTTACGAAAATGGTTTCCTAGGCTATGCTTCTAATAAATACAAGGATGAGGCACTTAGCGAAGGGCATGACACCCTTGGGGATGATTTCATTATCCAGAAGGTTTCGAAAGGCAAGTTCCAGAACTTGGAAGAATGGAAGAAGGCCTGGTTTGACGCTATTATTGCCAAGGCAAAACGAGGAATCCATAGTTTTGAAATTGATGGTCAGCAAATTGATTCTTATGAGAAATTGCAAGATTTGTTTGACCAAGCAGTAGAAACGGATTACCGAAACTTCAAGTATGGAGGCTCAGTTGCCAATTATACAGTAGCGCTGAAGAAAAAAGTCTTCCAAAAACTATTGCAGGTGACAGATGCATTTTCATCTGAACTCTTTCCTAAAGGATAGATAAAAAGTCGGTGTGATAAAAGAGAATGCTATGTTCAGATTTTCTTAGAAAGTGACATCTACTTTATCATTCTCAAAGAATAAAATTGCCAGATCTCCTGTTGGGGTCTGGCTTTTATGGTATACTTAGGATATGCATAGAAAAACAGTGATTGATTTTAGGGCTTTGGGGGAGAGATACACCTTTACCCAGCCTATCAAAGAGTTAAAAACCAGAGATTTAGCAGAAGTAACAGACTTGTTAGCTCAAGTGGAAAGCTACCAAGAACAGGGCTATTATGTGGTGGGTTATGTCAGCTATGAGGCTGCGCCAGCTTTTGAGGAGAAGTTGGTGGTTCACGAGGGTTCCTTGTTAGGAGAGTATCTCCTCTATTTCACTATTCATGACAGCGTTGAAAAATCTAGCATTCCTCTGACTTATGAGGAGGTGGCTTTGCCATCAAACTGGCAGGAAGTAACATCTGCAGAGGACTATGAAAAGGCGATTGCTCAGATTCACCATCATTTGCGACAGGGCGATACTTATCAGGTCAATTATACTGTTCAACTCAAGCAGGAGTTGTCTGCCAATCCTTTTGCTATCTACAATCGTATGGTGGTAGAGCAGGAGGCAGGTTACAATGCCTATGTTGAACATGACGACATGGCAGTAATTTCCATGAGTCCAGAACTCTTTTTTGAACAAAATGATCGTGAATTGACAACTCGTCCTATGAAGGGGACGACTAAACGGGGTCTGAATGACTATGAAGACTTGCAAGAGGCAGTTTGGTTAGAACAGGATCCTAAATCGCTCAGAGAATATGATGATTGTGGACCTCTTGCGCAATGACATGAATCGTCTGTCTGAGGTGGGAAGTGAGCATGTGGAACGTTTATGTCAGGTGGAACAGTATTCAACGGTTTGGCAGATGACTTCGACCATCAAGAGTCAGTTACGACCGGATGTTGACCTAGTTGAAATCTTCCGTTCGCTCTTTCCATGTGGTTCTATTACAGGAGCTCCCAAGATAGCGACCATGGAAATTATCAAGAACTTGGAACTACAAGCTAGAGGAGTTTACTGTGGAACTGTTGGCCTCCTACTTCCCAATGGACGACGGATTTTCAATGTGGCTATTCGAACCATTCAACTGCATGGAGGGCAAGCCATCTATGGTGTCGGAGGTGGCATCACTTGGGATAGTACTTGGGAGTCAGAATACCGTGAAGTCCATCAAAAAGCAGCTGTTCTTTATCGAAAACAGCCTCGTTTTCAGCTGATTACGACAGGGAAAATCAGCCAGAAGAAATTACTCTTTGAAAAAGAGCATCTAGAAAGACTACAAAGGGCTAGTCGTTACTTTGCCTTTCCATTTGATGAAGCTGGTTTGAGACAAGAAATAGAGAAGGAGTGTCAGGCTTGTGACCTCCATCAAGATTACCGTTTGCGAATCAGTCTCAATAAGTCTGGAGAAATAGAAATTGATCGACAAGTATTGACACCACTTAGTTATAGCTTCTGTCAGGCTAAACTTTGTCTGCAAGAAGCTGATTTGCAGCAGGCCTTTACCTACTTTAAGACGACACACCGACCACATTTGACAATGGGAGAGCAGGAAATCATCTATTACACTGTTGATGGAAAATTGCTTGAAACCTCTATTGGCAATCTGGTTTTGAAAATGAATGGCAAGCTCTATACACCGCCAAGTCAACTAGGTCTTTTACCAGGGATTTATCGTCAACATTTGCTTGAAAATGGGCAAGTAGAAGAGAAAATTCTGACTTTAGCAGATTTGAATCAAGCAGAAGCTATCTATGGCTGTAATGCAGTCAGAGGCTTGTATGAATTGTCAGTAAAGGAGAACTAATTGAAACTCGTATTTTTACACGGTTTGGGACAGTCAGCAGATAGTTGGAAAGAAGTTAAGGATTTGCTGGCAGATTATCCCTCTGAAGCCCTGGACTTATTTCCTTCAGGAGTTGGGACCTACCAAGAAGCCAAGGAACGCATTTATCAGCACTTATCAAAGGAAACAGAACCTTTTGTCTTAGTTGGCTTATCTTTAGGGGCTGCACTTGCATTGGAGCTTTCAAGTTTTGAGATACCAAATCTTCAGGCCTTGGTTTTGTCAGGATGTCCACTGAAATTAGCAGGTAGCATTCCTTTTTACATTCAGTTGCTGATATTTAAATTGCTTCCTAAGAGGATATATGAGAAACAGGGAGCGGATAAGGCTCTTATGGTTGGAGTTTCTGAGGAATTAAAAACACTTGATTTAAGAGAGATTGCACGGAATTGTCCCTATCCAAGCTTGTTAATTTGTGGTAGTCAGGATAAGCCTAATCTCAGTTCAATGAAAGCTATTCAAGAACTGATGCCAGATTCTCAGTTTGAGATCATCCCTGACGGCCCTCATGTCTTGAATAAGGCAAAACCAAAAGAGTTTGCAGAATTAACCAGAAGTTTTCTTGAATTGCTGAAACAAGTTTGATAAAAATAATATTGAGATTGATATTATAATTTTTAGGAGAAAATCATGAACAAACGTCATCTATTAAAACTAGGCCTAGCTTCTTTACCTGTCCTAGCTTTGTTTTTACAACCTGTTGTGGCAGATGAAAGTATCCATTTTTCAAGCTGTAAGGAAGCTTGGGAGAATGGTTATGCGGATATTCATAAGGGAGAACCAGGTTATTCTGCTACCCTGGATAAGGATCATGATGGGATCGCTTGTGAATCGAAGAATGCGCCTCAGGGAGTTTTAAAAGAGAAAAAGACGAGTGCATCTCAAGCTAACAACAATGTAGCACCAAATAGTGCAGCACCAAATAGTGCAGTACCTGCTCCTAGTGCAGCAGCTGTAAGTGGCTGGGTTCGTCAGAATGGATCTTGGTACTATTTTTCTGAAAATGGAAATCCAGTAACAAATACTTGGCAGGGGGCTTACTACCTCAAATCAGATGGAAGAATGGCTGAGAATGAGTGGGTATACGATAACTATTACCAAGCCTGGTATTACCTCAAATCAGATGGATCTTATGCACGCAATACTTGGCAAGGAAGTTACTACCTCAAATCAGATGGTAAAATGGCTCAGGGTGAATGGATTTATGATTCTTCTTACCAAGCCTGGTATTACTTGAAATCAGATGGATCTTATGCGCATAATACTTGGCAAGGTGCATACTACCTCAAGTCAAATGGTAAAATGGCTCAGAGTGAATGGGTCTATGACTCTTCTTACCAAGCCTGGTATTACTTGAAATCAGATGGATCTTATGCTCGCAATGCATGGCAAGGAAACTACTACCTCAAATCAGATGGTAAAATGGCAAAAAATGAGCGAGTAGATGGTGGGCGCTACTATGTAGATGCCTCTGGTTTGTGGAAACCATAGAATAGAAAAAAATTCTGGAAAGTTAATGCAAACCTTTGCACTGATGGTCAGATTTTGTTATACTAGTACTGTAAGCATTTTCAATTAAGGATAAGGAGAAGACGATGAGTCAAAAGATTATTGGGATTGACCTTGGTGGAACTTCTATCAAGTTCGCTATTTTAACGCAAGAAGGAGAAATCCAAGAAAAATGGTCTATCAAGACTAACATTTTGGATGAAGGAAGTCATATCGTAGACGATATGATTGAATCGATTCAACATCGTTTGGGCTTGCTTGGATTGTCTGCTGAAGATTTCCGTGGAATTGGTATGGGATCACCTGGTGTGGTTGACCGTGAAAAAGGGACTGTTATCGGTGCCTATAACCTCAACTGGAAAACTCTTCAACCAATCAAAGAAAAAATGGAAAAAGCCTTGGGTATTCCATTCTTCATTGACAACGACGCCAACGTGGCAGCTCTTGGTGAGCGTTGGATGGGTGCTGGTGAAAACCAACCAGACGTTGTCTTTATGACACTTGGTACAGGTGTTGGTGGCGGTATCGTGGCAGAAGGAAAATTACTCCACGGTGTTGCTGGTGCTGCTGGTGAACTTGGACACATCACAGTTGACTTTGATCAACCAATCGCATGTACTTGTGGTAAAAAAGGCTGTCTTGAGACAGTAGCTTCAGCGACAGGTATCGTTAACTTGACTCGTCGTTACGCAGATGAATACGAAGGCGATGCGGAGTTGAAACGCTTGATTGATGATGGAGAAGAAGTAACAGCTAAAACTGTCTTTGATTTGGCAAAAGAAGGAGACGACCTTGCCTTGATCGTTTACCGTAACTTCTCACGTTACTTGGGTATTGCATGTGCCAACATTGGTTCCATCCTAAACCCATCAACAATCGTTATCGGTGGTGGTGTATCAGCTGCGGGAGAATTCCTCCTTCAAGGTGTGCAAAAGGTTTATGATGAAAATACCTTCCCACAAGTTCGCACAACAACTAAACTGGCTCTTGCAACTCTAGGAAATGACGCTGGAGTTATCGGAGCAGCATCACTTGTCTTGCAATAAATATAAACATAAAAAAAGGAGAAAAATTGCTTTCCGTAAGCGAGTGATTTTCCTCCTTTCTTTTTTTATGCTATACTAGTTAAGACAATGAATGAGGTGAGAGTAAATGACAAAAGCAGATACGATTTTTAAAGAAAATATCGAGCGAATTCTCAATGAAGGAGTCTTTTCAGAACAGGCTCGTCCCAAGTATAAGGATGGAACAGTGGCTAACTCCAAGTACATCACAGGTGCTTTTGCGGAGTACGATTTGTCTAAGGGGGAATTTCCCATCACAACCTTGCGCCCCATCGCAATCAAATCAGCCATCAAGGAAGTACTTTGGATCTACCAAGACCAGACCAATAGTTTGGAAGTACTCAATGACAAGTACAATGTTCACTACTGGAATGATTGGGAAGTGGGAGATACAGGGACAATCGGCGAACGTTATGGGGCTGTTGTTAAGAAGCATGATATTATTAACAAGATTCTCAAACAGTTAGAAGCCAATCCTTGGAATCGTCGCAATATTATCTCACTTTGGGATTATCAAGCTTTTGAGGAGACAGATGGCCTTCTGCCTTGTGCCTTCCAGACCATGTTTGATGTCCGTCGTGTGGATGGTGAGATTTATCTGGATGCGACTTTGACCCAGCGTTCTAACGATATGCTGGTGGCTCACCACATCAATGCCATGCAGTATGTAGCGCTTCAGATGATGATTGCTAAACACTTTGGTTGGAAAGTTGGGAAATTCTTCTACTTTATCAACAACCTTCACATCTATGACAATCAATTTGAACAAGCTCAGGAATTGCTTCGTCGTGAACCTTCAAACTGCCAACCACGTCTGGTCTTGAATGTACCAGACAAGACCAACTTCTTTGATATTAAAGCAGAGGATTTTGAGCTGGTTGATTATGATCCAGTCAAGCCACAGTTGAAGTTTGACTTGGCCATTTAATACTCTCTGAAAAATCTCTTCAAACCACGCTAGATTCCTTTTTTCCTATTTGTTTTTTTATTAAGTATAAAAGAATAGAAAAAGAAAAAGAAGTTGAGAAAAATCTCAACTTCTTTTTTTTGCTTAGTGTGATACGCGACGACGCGTCGCTTTCTTACGGTTTTCTTCGATGAAAAGTCGCTTTTTGTTCTTCCGGTTCGATCACTTTCTTTTTAACTGCGTATACTGCACCTGCAACTGCAGCGACAGTTCCTGCAATACCTGTTACAAGACCTTTAGCGAATCCTTTAGCCATGAGTATTCCTCCTTTAACTTATAAATCAGCCAGCTACCTCAAGAGGTCGCATTTTTTTCTGACTGACCTTTTTGTGATATAATAATAGTAACGAAAAAAATGGGAATTTTTTTCAAGGAAAAAAAGATGAAAACAAAAAAATAATTGTGATTGTTGGACCGACTGCAGTTGGGAAAACAGCTCTAGCCATTGAAGTTGCTAAGCATTTTAATGGTGAAGTAGTTAGTGGAGATAGCCAACAAGTCTATAGAGGACTGGATATTGGGACAGCCAAGGCAAGTCCGGAGGAGCAAGCAAGTGTTCCTCATCACTTGATTGATGTGAGAGAAGTAACCGAGTCTTACTCGGCTTTTGATTTTGTTTCAGAAGCTAAGGCGGCCATTGAGGATATTCAAAGTCGAGGTAAGCTTGCTATTATTGCTGGTGGGACAGGACTTTATATCCAGAGTCTGCTAGAAGGCTATCATCTTGGTGGGGAGACACCTCATGAGGAGATTTTAGATTATCGTGCTAGTCTAGATCCTTTTTCAGATGAGGAGTTAGCCCATCTGGTGGATCAAGCAGGCCTTGAAATTCCCCAGTTTAATCGTCGTCGTGCCATGCGTGCCTTGGAAATTGCCCATTTTGGTCAAGACTTGGAAAATCAAGAGACCTTGTATGAACCTCTGATTATTTGCTTGGATGATGAGCGTAGTCAGCTTTATGAACGGATTAACCACCGTGTGGATTTGATGTTTGAAGCTGGACTATTGGATGAAGCTAAGTGGTTGTTTGACCATTATCCAGATGTGCAGGCTGCTAAAGGGATTGGCTATAAGGAACTCTTTCCTTATTTTCGTGGAGAGCAGTCCTTGGAAGAAGCTAGTGACAGCCTGAAACAGGCGACTCGTCGATTTGCCAAGCGTCAGCTAACCTGGTTCCGTAATCGTATGCAGGTGACCTTTTATCAGATAGGAGAATCTGGTGTTAAAGAGCGTATTTTAAACCAGATTGAGGAGTTTTTAAATGATTGAAACGGAGAAAAAAGAGGAGCGAGTCCTGCTCATTGGGGTTGAACTCCAGGGCATGGATAATTTTGACCTCTCCATGGAAGAGCTGGCTAGTCTGGCTAAGACGGCTGGTGCAGTCGTAGTCGATAGTTACAGACAAAAACGAGAAAAATACGACTCCAAGACCTTTGTCGGAACTGGTAAGTTGGAAGAAATTGCTCAAATGGTGGACGCAGAAGAAATCACGACAGTCATCGTTAATAACCGTCTGACACCACGGCAAAATGTCAATCTAGAAGAAGTTCTCGGTGTTAAGGTCATTGACCGTATGCAGTTGATTTTGGACATCTTTGCCATGAGAGCTCGAAGCCATGAAGGTAAGCTACAAGTTCATCTTGCACAACTCAAGTATCTCTTGCCTCGTTTGGTTGGTCAGGGGATTATGCTCAGCCGTCAGGCAGGGGGGATTGGTTCCCGTGGTCCAGGTGAAAGTCAACTGGAGCTGAATCGTCGTAGTGTTCGTAACCAGATTACAGATATCGAACGCCAACTCAAGGTGGTTGAGAAAAATCGGGCGACAGTTCGAGAAAAACGTCTCGAGTCAAGTACCTTTAAGATTGGCTTGATTGGCTATACCAATGCTGGTAAGTCAACTATCATGAACACCTTGACTAGCAAGACCCAGTATGAGGCAGATGAGCTCTTTGCGACTCTGGATGCGACAACTAAGAGTATCCATCTTGGTGGCAATCTACAGGTAACCTTGACAGATACCGTTGGATTTATTCAAGACTTACCAACCGAATTGGTGTCAAGTTTCAAGTCGACCTTGGAAGAAAGCAAGCATGTAGACCTTCTAGTTCATGTTATCGATGCCAGCAATCCTTACCATGAGGAACATGAAAAACAGTTCTTTCCATCATGAAAGACTTGGACATGGAGGATATTCCTCGCTTGACCCTTTATAATAAAGCGGATTTGGTGGAGGACTTTACGCCTACCCAAACGCCGTATGCACTGATTTCTGCTAAATCTAAGGATAGTCGCGAACAGTTGCAGGCTTTATTGCTGGATAAAATTAAGGAAATTTTTGAACCCTTTACTTTGCGCGTGCCTTTTTCTAAGTCTTACAAGATTCATGATTTAGAGAGTGTTGCTATTCTTGAAGAACGTGACTACCAAGATGATGGTGAAGTCATCAGAGGCTACATTGCAGAGAGAAACAAATGGAGATTAGAAGAATTTTATGACTGATATCAAATCATTAGCTCTCAAGTATGGTGGCTATACAAGTTTAGACAAGGTCTATCTGGACCAGCTTTTAGCTGGTAGGTCTGAAGAGGAGCAGCTAGCCCTCATCACTCCTCCACCCAGCGTAGTCAATGCCTACTTTGCAGAGCTCTACCAGAAAAAGAGCCCTCAAGCTGCGACAGATTATTTTGCTGAACTCAGTCAGGAACTGAATCTCTATAATGTTGAACCAAGTTTCACTTTGGAAAGCAAGCCCTTTATTCGCCTCAATCTATCTGGTAAATCCTTTGGTTTTTGCTACGAGAAAGAAGAATTAGGTCGGATTTTCTCTGAACACGAGGAAGCAATCACAGCTGATTTGCTGTTTGAGATTGCACAAATTTTTCCTCATCAGCTAGTTTTTGAGGAGTCTGGGAAGATTTACATGAAGGCGATTAGAGAAGAGGAAGTTGTTAGCGTGGAAAATCTCACAGCTTTGACAGATTTGGAAAGCTTGGCAGATGGAAGAAAGCGACTCAAAGGCTACAGCCAAGAGGATTTACTACAAGAAGCTAGAGCGTTTTCTGGCAAGTTTTATTATCGCTCGGAAAATAGAACTGCTATGTTATATATTGATTAATTAGAAAGTATCGAATGGATATTCAATTTTTAGGAACGGGGGCTGGTCAGCCCTCTAAAGCCCGCAATGTTTCAAGTCTCGCCCTGAAACTTTTGGACGAGATTAACGAAGTCTGGCTCTTTGACTGTGGAGAAGGAACGCAAAATCGCATTCTTGAAACGACGATTCGACCACGAAAGATCAGCAAAATCTTTATCACCCATTTACATGGAGACCATATCTTTGGATTACCTGGTTTTCTCTCTAGTCGTGCCTTTCAAGCCAATGAAGAGCAGACAGATTTGGAAATCTATGGACCTCAAGGCATTAAATCTTTTGTCTTGACCAGTCTACGTGTGTCAGGTTCACGCCTGCCCTATAAGATTCATTTCCATGAATTTGACCAGGATTCTCTAGGGAAAATTCTTGAAACAGATAGATTTACGGTGTATGCAGAGGAGTTGGATCACACTATTTTCTGCGTTGGCTATCGCATTATGCAAAAAGACCTAGAAGGAACCTTGGATGCCGAAAAACTCAAGGCTGCTGGTGTCCCATTTGGCCCACTTTTTGGAAAAATAAAAAATGGTCAAGATGTAGTATTAGAGGACGGTACTGAGATCAAGGCTGCTGACTATATTTCAGCTCCACGTCCAGGTAAGATTATCACTGTTTTGGGTGACACTCGAAAAACGGATGCCAGTGTGCGTTTGGCTGTCAATGCCGATGTCCTTGTGCATGAGTCCACTTATGGCAAAGGGGATGAGAAGATTGCCCGCAATCATGGTCACTCTACTAACATGCAGGCAGCGCAAGTTGCAGTAGAAGCAGGAGCCAAACGACTCTTACTCAACCATATCAGCGCCCGTTTCCTTTCAAAAGATATCAGCCAGCTCAAGAAAGATGCGGCAACGATTTTTGAAAATGTCCATGTGGTTAAAGATCTAGAAGAAGTGGAAATCTAGAATCTCGAGAAAGGAAAAGTATGTCTACTATTCTCATAACAGGTGCTAGCGGGGGGCTAGCCCAAGAAATGGTCAAACTCTTGCCTCAAGACCAACTCATTTTGCTAGGTAGAAATAAGGAAAAATTAGCTCAACTATACGGAAATCATTCACAGGCAGAATTGGTCGAGATTGATATTACCGATGAGCAAGCCTTAGAAGAACTAGTTGCTGAACTCTATCAGCGTTATGGTAAGATTGATGTTTTGATTAACAACGCTGGCTACGGGATTTTTGAGGATTTTGACAAGATTTCTAATCAAGATATTCATCAAATGTTTGAGGTTAACACCTTTGCTCTCATGAATCTATCTCGTTTGGTTGCAGTACGCATGAAGGAAATGCGAAAAGGCCATATCATCAATATCGTCAGCATGGCAGGTCTGATAGCGACTGCTAAGTCTAGCCTTTACTCAGCGACCAAGTTTGCGGCCATTGGTTTTTCAAATGCATTACGCCTCGAACTCATGCCCTATGGTGTCTATGTGACAACTGTTAATCCAGGACCTATCCGTACAGGATTTTTTGACCAAGCAGACCCAGACGGTAGCTATCTCAAGTCGGTTGACCGTTTTCTATTGGAACCAGATGCTGTCGCGCAAAAGATTGTTAAGACCATAGGTAAAAACAAACGCGAGCTCAATCTCCCAATCTTGCTCAATCTAGCCCATAAATTTTACACCCTCTTTCCTAAGCTGGCAGATAAGTTGGCTGGAGAAACCTTTAATTATAAGTGAGAAAGCTGTTCCCTTGAGGAATGGCTTTTTGCTTTAATTAGGAGAAGTTGTTGACCAAAAAAATCCCTGAAAATACTGGTAGTTTATCTCTATTTGATAGTTTTGGAGTATAATTGAGATAAGAAAGTTCATTAGAAAAATGAAGTCACAAACCAGCTAGCTTATACTCTTCGAAAATCAAATTCAAACCGCGTCAACGTCGCCTTGCCGTACTCAAGTACAGCCTACGGCTAGTTTCCTAGTTTGCTCTTTGATTTTTATTGAGTATTACCCTAGATAATGCTCTATGTATAGTCCGAGGTCGACAATGGAATTATTGACAATTGACCAAATCATTTCCCTTACCCAAGAAGAAACACAAGGGCTGGACCCTGAGATAAGAGAAGGGATTGCCCTGAATAAAGCAGATTTGCCTGTGTCTGAACTGGATCGTTTGAAAAAACAACTGCAAATCCAAGATTTGAATCCGATTTTTAGGAAGTATATTCTGGCCTATAACTGGGGGCAGGTCGGTTTTTTAAGTTACCAGTTTGGATATGGGGACGACACTAGTCTCACTTGGCTGATCAATCGCAATTTGGAATACCACGATTACTCGACTCTACAAGAAAGAGACTTGATCATCATTGCAAATGGAGATCCCTACACTATTTTGCTGGATTGTCAATCTGGGGCAGTCTATGCTCTTGATGCAGAGATGACCTATGATGAAAAAATATGGCTGGCACCAGATTTTCTAGCATTTGTTAGAGCCATGGGAACGGCCCAATCTGCAGTTTGGAAGGGGTGTGAAAGTGACTTCATCCACTTGATGACTAGAATAGGGAATGCGTCTAGCCTGATATTCTGGCAGAGTCTGGTTGGATTTTATGATTGAAAATATAGAAGGAGCAGGTCATGGAATTTATTGTAGCTGAGGAAGAGATTCCTCAAAATATCGGAAGTCAGGGAGCCCTGATTGCCTATTATGGCAGTGAGATAGAATTTCATTATGAAACCGTTCCACCACACGGTGATGAGATTTTTTCTGCCAAGTTGCCTTTGTTGGGGCTTGATCTGCCCTTTTGGATCTATGGGAGAAATCTCATATTTTTAGATGCTTACTACCTCTTAGCAGAAACAGTTAAGAAAGGGACTTGGGACCCCATAACGAGTATGCTCATCAACATTCATACGGCGGAATACGCCAGCCTAGACCACTGGTACAATCATATATCTATTGAGCAAAACGGTCTTGAGTTGAAAAATGATTATGATGGACAAGTAATGACTTTGAAAACGGTTGACAATCTTCATTGGCTTGCCCTAGATGCTGAATTAGAAGAAAGGAACTAAAAATGGCAAAGAAAAGAGTTACATTACCAAAAGAGTTTAAGGATTTAATGGATGAAGGAAATATTGAAGCCCTTAAAGCAGTCTATGACCGTTGTGAATTAAGCGCTCATGATGGAAGATTTAGCTTATGTACACCTCTGCATATGGGAGGAGTCCCGGATGAATTGGTTATCTGGCTTGTCGAACAGGGCTTGGATATCAATATCCCTGATTATTATGGAGCGACTCCTTTATACCGTCAAGCAATCTTGGGTAGAGATACAGTAAAACTCTTGTGTGAATTGGGGGCAGACATTGAAAAGCCCAATACCTATGGCGAGACCCCTCTACATATGGCAGCTGAATTTTTTCATCCTAGAACAGTCAAATTTAATTGACAAGGGAGCAAATGTCAATGTAGAGAATGATATGGGAAGAACTCCACTAGCTTCAGTCTTGATGGTTTGTCGGGGGATCTATATTGCCCAAACTGCTGAAATTGCCTCTATGTTGCTAGATGCTGGTGCTAAGAAAACACCAGCCATGAAAGAAAAGGTTGAAAATATCGGTAAGGATTTTGAATTTCATAGAGAAAGTATCCATCCTGACTATATAGAGGCTGCAGATCAGGGTCTAGAAAAACTTTATGCTTTGTTTGATGTCAAGCCGGTAGCCAAACGAATAACCCACGATGGAGTTTCTCCGATTCTCGTAAAAGAAGGTAGCTGGGAGGAGCAGTATGAGGAACTTTGGTCCTTCTTGATTCCTTCAAGTGGAGCAGCAAAAACTGTTCAGGGAGAAGTTATCCGTATACCAGGGCGCGTTCGTGATGAACTGGATCGCAATGGTGGGGTCAACTGGGACAGGGACTATAGAAAAATGCTTCAGGCTCTCCCTCAATACTTGTTTCTAGGAATCCCTCTTTCAGATCAAGAATTAGCAGAGACTAAAGAGCTTATTGCTCAAGTTCATGGGAAAGATTTTGATGACGAGCCTCGCCTAGACCGTCTGTGTCAGCTAGCTATTGCTTGGATTAAACAAAATCCTGAACCCCTTCTCCTAGAAAAAACAAGTTATAAGCGGTAAAAAGAATAAGAGTTTGACAATGATTACATTAAAAATATTGGAGAATTTAAATCGGTTCCACAACTTGTTAAGGACATCATAGAGGGAGACACCTTGGCCTTAGACCAATATCTTGCAAGTGGTTGGGATATTGACCAAGAAATAGAAATCAGCAAGTATACCTCTCTAAGCCCAATTGATTTAGCCTTGATTACAGGAAATTTTGACTCCCTAAAATGGCTAGTGGAAAAGGGGGCTCATTTAAATGTAAAAAATAACCCTTCATTTTTGTTGGCTGTCAGGTATTGTGATGGTACGTTCATCAAGTATCTTATGGAACATGGAGCAAAGATTCATAGTGTAAATGCTGTAAAGTCGGAAGCCTTTCAAGAAGCCTTATTTGGCAATAAATTTGATAATCTAGCTATTATCCATGCATTAGGACATAGTGTCGAAAAATATGGCGGAGAAGCATTTAGGAGAGCCGTTGCAGATAGAAATTATCAGGTGCTAGATTTTTTTATTAAAAATGGAGTTGATATAAACTATAATGCCTCCGACTCGGTTTATCCCTTTAAGCCAACGCCTCTCTGTGTAGCCGCAAGATATGTTGACCTAGATATGTGTAAATACCTTGTAGAGCACAGGGGCGGACGTGACTCTCACTGAAAAAAAGATGGTATGAGACCTTATAGTATCGCTATCGAAAAGGGGGATCAAGAGATGGCAGAATACTTTCAAAAACTAGAGCCAGTAGAATTTCATAATTTACGCAATAAACTGGATGAACTAAAACCATTTAAACTGCCTCGGGAACTTACCGATTTTCTCATGAGTCAAGACTTATATTTTGAACTTACTAACTGTGATTTTAAGTGGATAGAGTTTTTTTCCCTCTCATGCAAACAATTCCCTTAAAAAAAGGTCGTAAAAAATTTCTCCGTATTTCACGGTCAACCGGAGATTATACTCATATCTATATCGTTTGGCATCCAAAGACAAATAAAGTAGCTTTTTACGATGAGGAACACGAAACTATAAGTGATATTTGTAGCTTTAAAGAATTTATCTGCAATATGTCTAGACACTTACAAGAAATTCTTGAAGGTTAAGAGAAATCAAAAAGGGGAGCTCTTATGCAATTAATTGACCAAGTTAAAAAAATAGAAACTTATATTTGTGAGTATTTTGAAGACTGGGATTTGGATGATCCTGTGGAAGAGGAATACCTAGATGATTATCAGAATATTTCTGGTGCTTCTGAGGAAGAGCTTCAAGTCTTTGAGGAAAGACTTGGCATTCGTCTGCCTAGTGACTTCAAAGAGCTTTATAGCTACAAAAATGGGAGTAAATACCTCTCTATTTTACCTTGTGTAATTGATCAGAGAGATTTGACTTTTTCTCTCATGAGTCTGCAGGAAATTGAAACTTGTAAAAAGTACTTTCAAAATAGAGATGCACTGTTAACAGAATTTCCCGACTATTTTTCTAGTCAAGACCTGGAAAACATGCATGATAGTAGAATTAAGCCTTATCTTTTTAATAAAAAATGGCTTCCTTTTGCTCAGTATTGTGACTCTTGTTATCTTATGCTGGATTTTGATCCAGACCAGGAGGGGCAGGAAGGGCAGATTATTTGCTACATCCATGATCCTGACCAGGTGATCTATGCGGCTAAAAGCCTTACAAATCTGATTGAAGGGATAATGGATGAGATAGTATGAACGGACAAATGTACCAAATAGCCTGTATCGTGGCAGCAGCTAGGAAGGCTTTAAAAAGTGGTAAAGAAATATGCTATAAGCCTGAAAAATATACAAATAAGTTGAGCTTTCAAATTTTGCCGTCAGAAAAGGGGGAAGTTATAGAACTTTCAGTATCTGACTGGTTTGAAAACCTCAAGAAAAAAGGTCTAAAGAACTTACAATTATTTTGTCCTATCTCAGTAAATGACAGAGGTATTTTAGGTTTCTCCAATACAACACAGAGTTCAATTCTTTGTTTTTATAAATATGGGAAGGCAAGTTATTTCCTACCAAATTGGGACGTTGCTTCCGCAGGCAGGGGCTGGGATGTTACCTACACCGAGTATGAATGGGAAAGGTCTTCTCAAGACCTTCCCCACTATGAAAACAATATCGAAGAATTTAAGGGGATATTGGCTCGTATAGAAGATTTAGCAAGTAAAATTGAATGTGACAACTTTGCCAAAGTCTTTCACTTTGCTAGAAACTTTTTACTAGACCCAGAATCTGGTAAAGGACTAGCAGAACCTCAAATTCCACCGCAACATCTGCATATTTAGAGCTGCAAGCTCAGCGGATGTTTTTGGAGGAATGGGCTCCTGGAATGATGAACCTGGATGGTTGGCACAAGACAAGGGACTGGGTCAAGTATACGATGAACTTTCAGATCAATTGCTAAGAAATATTAGATCAGCCATTCTATTTGCCATCAACGAGTGGTGATGGATTAGGAGAGAGAAAATGGGGAAGTTAAAGTTAAGTCTATTGAATAAATGGGAACTAGACAAGGACTACAATAGTGTTTTCAATTCTGTCATGTTACATGATGGTAGAGCCTTTGTCTTGACCAGTGAGAAGGAAATCTTTTAATCGCTACTGTCTGCTTGAAGTATCACCTTTGGGTGTGAAGGAGATAGATGCTTGGTATTGTGACCATGTTTGGGAGGAAGAACCTCTAGTCTTTACAGATGGACAAAATATTGGCATCATCAAGGCTGGCAAGGAAATAGCCTATTATACTGGTGATTTTTCTCATCCAGAAATCATTGCCATAAAGGATCCGAAAAGTATACTTCCTAAAAAGGCGCAAGAGAGATATTTTCAAATCGTATCAGATAGCGACCAGATACCCGTGTGTTTTGAAGATCAAGTTTATACAAATCAGGCAAGAAACTTTGCCCTTTTAGAGTTTGATCGAGAGAAAAAGCAGGCTAAGTGGGCCACTTATTCGCATATTGATAAAAAAGAGTTAGCCCACCACGACACGAGCTCAAGTGTTTGTCCTAAAATCGATAGTATGAAATCTTGGAAGCAAGAGCTCTATGCCTTTAGCTCTGGAGAAAGTCAAACCTCTGTCAATAAATGGGGCATGGACTATTATGCTCTTGTTAAAATTTCTAGTGATGGTCGTATTATCGAAAAGTTATTAGAATCTGAACATTTAAAGGCTTTAGGAAAAAAAGCTGGTGTCAATGGAATTTTTACGGATTCGCCTTATCTTATCCTGAGCCCCCTATTTAAGAATGATGATTGGAAGGGCAAGCAAAAGCTATTTTCTCTGGCAACAAGAGAATGGTGCGATATAGTCTTGCCTAGAGGAATGAGTAAACACAAGCTTCAAAATATAAAAGATAACTTTTGTTTAACCTTCCTGTACGACAGAGGTTTAAAAGAACTTGCCCTTTGTCGGATTGACTAGGCTGTGAGGTTGAGTTTGGGAGCTTTTTATAGATAGGTGCTGAAATTTCTTGGTTAGTCTGCAGTATTCATTTTGAGGTGTTTTCTTGTCAAATTTGACCAAGTATTGCAAATCGAATCTTAAAATAGTATACTAGAAATAGCAATTATGAAAACGTTTGCGTTTTTGTTGATGATGATTATTTAGGAGACAAGACATGGAATTGACAGCCATTTATCATAGACCAGAATCAGAGTATGCTTATCTGTACAAAGAAGGTCAGCTACATATCCGAATCAGAACCAAGAAAAATGATGTCCAGCAGGTTATTTTGCATTATGGAGATCCCTTTATCTTCATCGAGGATAAGTATGAAGCCAAGAAAGAAATGACTAAAGTAACCTCAGACGCCTTGTTTGATTATTGGCAGGTTACGGTCTCTGTTGATTTTGCACGAATTCAATATCTCTCTGAGCTCCTTGATAAAGAAGGTCAGGGTGTTTTTTACGGTGATAAGGGTTGTGTAGAACATACTCAAGAAAACTTGGATGCTGAAGGCAATGGCTTTAAGCTTCCTTATATTCACGAAATCGACGGATGTCAGGTTCCTGAATGGGTTTCAAATACCGTTTGGTACCAGATTTTCCCAGAACGATTTGCAAATGGAAATCCTAATTTGACCCCAGATGGAGCTCGAGAGTGGGATGCTGGCATTGCACCTAATAGGGATGATTTTTTTGGTGGAGACTTGCAAGGGATTATCGACCATCTGGACTATCTAAAAGATTTGGGAATCACTGGACTTTATCTATGTCCGATTTTTGAAGCAACGACCAATCACAAGTACGACACGACGGATTATTTTGAAATTGACCGTCACTTTGGAGACAAGGAAGTCTTTGCTAATTTAGTCGAGGAAGCTCATAAACGTGGCATTAAGATTATGCTAGATGCTGTTTTTCAATCATATCGGCTACCAGTCTTCCCAATGGCAGGATGTTCTAAAAAATGGAGAAAAGTCACCTTATAAAGATTGGTTCCATATCCAAGAGTTTCCAGTTACTGAGGATAAACTTAAGAACCCAAGAGAGCTACCGTATCATACCTTTGCCTTTGCTAGCTATATGCCTAAGTTAAATACAGCCAATCCTGAAGTCAAAGACTATCTTCTCAGTGTTGCAACTTACTGGATAGAGAATTTTGATATTGATGCTTGGCGCTTGGACGTTGCCAATGAAATCGACCATCAGTTCTGGAGAGATTTCAGAAAGGCAGTTCTCGCTAAAAAGCCTGATTTGTATATATTAGGTGAAATCTGGCATACGTCTCAGCCTTGGCTACAAGGGGATGAGTTCCATGCGGTCATGAACTACCCACTCTCTGAAAGTATCAAGGATTATTTCTTGCGTCAGCGTAAAAAGACGGAGCAATTTATTTCAGAAATCAATAGCCAGTCGATGTACTACAAGCAACAAATCTCAGAGGTCATGTTTAACCTTTTAGATTCTCATGATACAGAACGTATCGTCACAACTGCCAAAGGAAATATCCAGCATGTCAAGGTTGCCCTGACTTTCCTCTACCTTCAAAAAGGGACTCCTTGTATCTATTACGGAACAGAGCTAGCACTAATTGGTGGACCAGACCCTGACTGCCGTCGTGTCATGCCTTGGGACCGTGTTTCTGAGGATAATGATATGCTGAATTTTATGAAACAGTTGATTCAAGTCCGTAAGGAAGTTGCAAGCATTATTCAGCATGGAAATTATCGCTTGGAGGAAGTGAAACTAGATGTTTTATCCTTGAAGTGGAACTACCAAGGAAAAGAAGTTCAAGCTATCTTTAATCAATCTACAGAGAATTTTATCTTAGACAGAGATTCAGTTGACTTAGCGAGTCATTGCCAGTTTGAAGATGGTCAGCAAGTTATCTTACCTGATGGATTTGTAGTTACTATTTCTGAGTAAAAAGGATTAAAATAATGGCACTCAATGAAGTTTATGATTATTTTCGTCACTATGATAAGGAAACTTATCAAGTTGTCGCCTGCATGGGTAATGAACCCTCTGAAGAAGATGTAAAGGATTTTGAAAATCAATACGGCATTCGTCTGCCAGAAGATTTCAGGGAATTCACCATGTCATCTCTGGGAGGTCTCTTTATGGAAGTCAGGGAAGAGCTATGGCCAAGAGCCAAGGCTTACGATGTAGCACCATTTTGGACCTTCTGTCGAGGTATTAAGGTCTTGGGAATTGCAAATGGCATCCCAGACTTCTTAGACATTCGTCTTCAAACCAAAGAATTACACGCTCTGGGCTTTGTGGATTATATTCCATTTCTGTCTATCGTCGGGGATGGAGATGTGATTTTTTGCTTTGATAAGGACAATCATATTGTAGCTCTAGACTGGTATAATAGTGGCGAAACTGAAGAGCTTGAATGTGATTTTTCAGGACTTTTACTCCAGCAAATTGCCGAGCTAGAAGAGCGTAAAAATGAGATGGTCAAGCTTTTGGAAAAGGGGAAATCTAGTCAATAATTTATAAGGAAATATCAGTTTGATAGTCCGTAAAAGAGGTTGGGACAAAAGATCCCGACCTCACTTTTTATTAGCATTCAAACTTTGACGCGGTAGCTGATTGAACTTTTAGACTCCAAAAAGCTCATAAACATCCTCGCGGGTTGGGACTACGAAATCGAGACTTTGTCTATCGATTTCTGTCCCACCGCCTTTTTTTAATAAAAATCATTTACTAAATGTACATTCAGATTTTTCAAAGTTTTCTACAAATTATAGAAAAAAAGAATCAAAAAGTATGATTTTTTTATCAGCTAGTATTGAAGTTTCTTATATTATTTTATAAAATAGAAGCAAAATACTACTGAAAAAGTAGAGCGCTTACATAAAATTGGAAGCGGTTACGAATATAAGGAGGATCTTATGAGAAAAGATCATTGGAATCGAAAAAGAGTGTATAGTATCCGAAAATTTACCGTTGGAACTTGCTCTGTAGTCATCGGTACTTGCTCAGTCTTATTTGGTGCAAGTGTAGCTGGTGCAAACCCAGTTTCAGCTGATGAAACTCCAATTGCAGTTGCTGCAGAAAAAGTAGAGGATGATTCTCATAAAGAGGAACTTGGTGAAACAAGAAGTCCAGAACAGCCAGCATCAACTGAATCAGCTGCAAGTGAAGTTGCTACACCAGCTCATGCAGTTGAAAAGGCACAGGACGATCAAACTGTACAGTCAGATTCTGACAAAAAAGAGGATTCCATCTTAGATAAGAAACCTCAAGCAATTACTAAAGATCAATCTGCTCAAACGGAAAAACCGGATCTAAAACCGGCTACCAGTGAGGAGGTAAATCAATTGGTTGAGGACCGTAAAGTAGAATTTAACCAAAACTGGCATTTTAAACTTAATGCTAATGCAAAAGACGCTATCAAACCAGATGCAGATGTATCAAGCTGGAAGAAATTAGACCTTCCTCATGACTGGAGTATTTACAATGACTTCGATCATGATTCTCCTGCCCAAAACGAAGGTGGCCAACTCAATGGTGGTGATGCTTGGTATCGCAAGACCTTTAAACTAGATGAAAAAGACCTTAACAAGAATGTTCGCCTAGTCTTTGATGGTGTTTATATGGATTCGCAAGTCTATGTAAACGGTCAGCTAGTTGGTCACTATCCAAATGGTTACAACCAATTCTCTTATGACATTACTGACTATCTCAATAAAGACGGTCGTGAGAATGTCGTAGCTGTACATGCGGTCAACAAACAACCAAGTAGCCGTTGGTACTCAGGAAGTGGTATTTACCGCGATGTTACCCTTCAAGTCACAGATAAGGTTCATGCTGAGAAAAATGGAACAACTATCTTAACACCAGACCTTGAAAAACAACAAAATGGTAAGGTTGATACTCATGTAACAAGTAAGATTGTCAATACAGATGACAAAGATCATGAAATTGTTGCTGAATACCAAATTATTGAACGAAATGGTCAGGCTGTAACGGACGCAGTTCGTACAGATAGCCAAGTCTTGAAAGCCCATCAATCAACTAGCTTGAATGCTATTTTGCAAGTTGAGAAACCAAAACTCTGGACAGTTCTTAACGATAAACCAGCTCTTTATGAATTAGTGACTCGTGTTTATCGTGATGGTCATTTGGTCGATGCTAAGAAGGACTTGTTTGGTTACCGTTACTATAACTGGACACCAAATGAAGGCTTCTCTTTGAATGGTGAACGCATTAAATTCCATGGTGTTTCTCTTCACCATGACCACGGAGCTCTAGGGGCTGAAGAAAACTATAAGGCAGAATACCGTCGTCTGAAACAGATGAAGGATATGGGTGTGAACTCTATCCGTACAACCCACAACCCAGCTAGTGAGCAAACGTTGCAGATCGCTGCAGAACTAGGTTTGTTGGTGCAAGAAGAAGCCTTCGATACTTGGTACGGTGGTAAGAAACAGTATGACTACGGACGTTTCTTTGACAAAGACGCTACTCACCCAGATGCTAAAAAAGGTGAAAAATGGTCTGATTTTGACCTACGTACAATGGTCGAGAGAGGCAAGAACAACCCTGCTATCTTCATGTGGTCTATCGGTAATGAAATTGGTGAAGCAGACGGCAAACCTCGTTCTCTAGCGACCGTAAAACGCTTGGTCCAAGTTATTAAAGCAATTGATAAAACACGCTATGTCACTATGGGAGCAGACAAGTTCCGTTTTGGTGATGGTAGTGGTGATCATGAAAGATTGCGAACGAACTTGATGCGGTTGGATTTAACTATTCAGAAGACAACTATAAGAAACTTCGTGCGAAACATCCAAATTGGTTGATTTACGGTTCAGAAACTTCTTCAGCAACTCGTACTCGTGGTAGCTATTTCCGTCCAGAAAGTGAGCTAGTTCATAGCAACCAAGCTTACCGTCATTATGAGCAATCAGACTATGGTAATGACCGTGTTGGTTGGGGTAAAACAGCCACTGCATCATGGACTTTTGACCGTGACAATGCTGGTTATGCTGGTCAGTTTATCTGGACAGGTACCGACTATATCGGTGAGCCTACTCCATGGCACAACCAAAACAACACACCAGTTAAGAGTTCTTACTTTGGTATCGTAGATACAGCTGGCATTCCTAAGAATGACTACTACTTGTACCAAAGCCAATGGGTTTCTGCTCAGAAGAAACCAATGGTTCACCTCCTTCCTCACTGGAACTGGGAAGATCCTACTCTGAAAGCAAATGTAGCGGACGCAGATGGTAAGATTCCTGTTCGTGCATTTTCAAATGCTGCCAGTGTGGAACTGTTCTTGAATGGCGAGTCTCTAGGTAAGAAAACCTTTAACAAGAAACAAACTAGTGATGGCCGTACTTACCAAGAAGGTGCCAATGCTAAGGAACTTTACCTTGAGTGGAAGGTTGCTTATCAACCTGGAACCTTGGAAGCAGTAGCTCGCGATGAGGCTGGTAATGAAATTGCTCGTGATAAGGTTACGACTGCTGGTGAACCTGCAGGTGTTCGCCTAGTCAAAGAAGAAAATGCTATCGCAGCAGACGGAAAAGATCTCACTTATATTTACTACGAAATCGTTGACAGTGCTGGTAATGTAGTTCCAACTGCCAATAACCTTGTGCGCTTCCAGTTGCATGGACAAGGTCAAATTGTCGGTGTGGATAACGGTGAACAAGCAAGCCGTGAACGTTATAAAGAGCAAGCTGACGGTTCATGGGTTCGTAAGGCCTTCAATGGTAAGGGTGTTGTCATTGTCAAATCAACTGAGCAAGCTGGTAAATTTACCTTGACTGCTCATTCTGATCTCTTGAAATCTGATCAAACTACTATCTTTACAGGTAAGAAAGACCAAGCTGAAAAAACAGTTTTGGGTACAGAAGTTGCTAAAGTCCGTACTGTTATCGGGTCAAGCACCGAAAAATGCCTAAGAAGGTAGCATTTATCTACAGTGATGGTAGCCGCACAAAAGCTTCCAGTAGAATGGGTCAGCAGTTGATGTCAATGAACCAGGAATTGTGACTGTTAAGGGTGTAGCAGATGGACGTGATGTCGAAGCGCGTGTTGAAGTCTTGGCTCTCGAAGCAGAATTACCTGTAGTCAAGAGAATCGCTCCAAATACAGACCTAAAGTTCAGTTGACAAATCTGTTTCCTACGTATTATCAGATGGTACTGTAGCAAGCTATGATGTTAATAAGTGGGAAATTGCAGCTGAAGACCAAGCTAAACTAGCAATCCCAGGCTCTCGCATCCCAAGCAAAAGGGTATTTTAGAAGATGAAGAAATCGCTGCGACCTTGGTAGTTGCAGAAGGGAAGCTGCTAATCCAGTAGTTCCAAGTGTAACTGTAGCAGATCAAGCGGTTGAAGGTCTTTCAACTGACCAACCTGTAAAAATATCACAAGCTTGCTTTATGGAGCAGCCTTGCCAGAGGTCAAAGCTACAGCTGAAAAATGCTCAAGTGACAGTTATTCAAGCTAATGAAGCAAATGGTATGCGTGCAAGCATCCATGTTCAACCAAACGATGGTGGCCCACTACAAACTTATGCTATCCAATTCCTACAAGAAGCTCCACAAATTGAACGTTTGAGCCTAGAAGTTGAAAATGCAGCTACTTTGAAAGAAGACCAAACTGTCGGTATCAAGGTCTTGGCTCACTATCAAGACGGTACACAAGCAGTCTTGAAGGCTGATAAGGTTACCTTCTCAACTACAGGTGAAGGAGATGTAGCCGTTCGTAAAGGTATGCTTGAATTGCATAAACCTGGTCAAGTAACTCTGAAAGCTCAATTTGAAGGAGCAGAAGGTCAGATTGACTTGAACATTCAAGCAAATACTGAAAGCAAAGTCGTCCAAGCCATCCGTCCAGTTAGTGTCGTGACAGGTTTGAACCAAGAACCAAGTCTACCTGCTACTGTAACTGTAGAGTATGACAAAGGATTTCCGAAGGTTCACAAGGTGACTTGGCAAGCAGTTGCTAAGGAAGACCTTGCTAAATACCATAGTTTTGAAGTCCTAGGTAAAGTTGAAGGAATCGAGAAAGAAGCTCATGCTAAGGTATCTGTCGAAGGTATCATTGCTGTCGAAGAAGTGAGCGTAACTACTCCAGTTGCAGAAGCTCCTCAACTACCAGAGAGCGTTCGTACTTACCACTCAAATGGCCAAGTCTCTTCAGCTAAAGTAACTTGGGACGCTATTGAACCAAGCCAATACGCACAAGAAGGCAAGTTTACTGTGACAGGACATGTCGAAGGTACTCAACTACCAACTAAACTTCATGTTCGTGTATCTGCTCAGACAGAAACTGGTGCTAATATTTCTGACCAGTGGACTGGTTCAGAATTGCCACTTGCCTTTGCATCAGACTCAAATCCAAGTGACTCAGTAGCCAATGTCAATGACAAACTAATCTCATTTAATGATCAACCAGCAAACCGCTGGACAAACTGGAAACGTACAAGTGAAGCATCAGTGGGAATTCTCTTTGGTGATTCTGGTATCATGTCTAAACGTTCAGTGGATAACCTCAATGTAGCCTTCCACGAAGATCACGGTGTTGGTGCACCTAAATCATATGTCATCGAATACTATGTCGGTTCAGAAACTCCAACAGTTCCTAAGAATCCAAGCTTCGTAGCACGCGAAGACCATGTCTTTAATGACGATAAAAAAACTGGAAAGAAGTAACAAATCTCAAGGCTCCAGATCAAGTCAGAGCTGGAGAAATGACCCACTTTAGCTTTTGATAAAGTCAACACTTATGCTGTTCGTATCCGCATGGTTAGACCAGATGGTAAATGGGGTACTTCTATTACAGAAATGCAAATCTTCTCTAAACAAGTAGCTGCAGCTAAGAATGCTCAAGCACAAAATCCAAGTAGATGGAAAAAGATTTGCCAAACTTTAACCCAGGCTTGACTGACTACTATCTAGAAGCAAGCCAAGGAAAAAGCTCCAGCTGTTACAGCAAGTGTCACTGAAAATGGTATTGCAACAGTTGTACCAAGCGTAGGTGAAGGAGATCCAGTTCGTGTTGTTGTCAAGGCTGAAAAACGGAGATATCCTAGGGTGAATATCGTCTCCACTTCACAAATGATAAAGATTTGCTCGCAAGTAAACCTGTTGCTGTTGCCAAATCATCTCGCTTGGTTGCTAAAGGACAAAACCTTGAGCTACCAGCAAAAGTTCCTGTCTACTTACAGGAAAATCTGACTATGAAGTGAAAGACTTGGCTGTTGATTGGGAAGCAGTTCCCAGCAGAAAATCTAACAAAAAGCAGGTGAATTTACAGTTCATGGTCGCGTTTTTGGGTACTGATTTAACTGCTGAAGTAGCTGTTCGTGTAACAGACAAACTCGGAGAAAAATCTTTCAGACAACCCAGACTTCGATGATGATAGCAACCGTTCATTTGCCTCAGCAACTAACGATATTGATCCAAACTCTCATGACCGTGTAGATTATGTTAACGATGGTTCAGATGATGAAAGCCCGTCGTTGGACCAACTGGTCTCCAACTCCATCTGAAAAATCCAGAAGTTTCAGTAGGGGTTATCTTCAGAGAAAAATGGTAAGATTGTTGAACGTACAGTAGCTGAAGGAAGCATTCGCTTCTTTTGCAGATGGTGGAACAGATGCACCTTCTAAACTTGTCCTAGAACGCTATGTGGGACCAGAATTTGATTCACCAGAATATTACTCTAACTACCAACCATACGATCCGGAACATCCATTCAACACTCCTTCTAACTGGGAGAAAGTTGAATACCGTGCGGATCAAGAGGTTCAAGCAGGAACTGACATCCATGAGACCTTTGCACCAGTCAAAGCTAAAGCTATGAGATGGCGCATGGACAGAAAAGCAGACAAGAAGGGTGTGGCGATCACTGAAATGGCCTTTATCGCGCCAAGTGAAGCACCTAAAGACAATACAGCTTCTAAACTTCTAGTAGATGGTAGAGAGCTTGCTGACTTCTCAGAAGATCGTGCAGACTACCAAGTAACTTATAGTGGAAACCGTCCTAAAGTGACCGTTGAAGCTGGTGAAAACGTAGCGGCAACAGTTGTCGATAGTGGGTGACGATAAACTTCCAGTCTTGGTACGTCTCGTTTCAGAAAGTGGTAAACAGGTCAAGGAATACCGTATCCAATTGACCAAAGAAAAGGTTGAAACTGGAAAAGTTGCCCCAGCTGTTCAGGAAGAGCTTCCTAGTCTAGAAGTGGTAGAAGAAGCTCTCAGCTTCAAGACAGTGAAGAAAGAAGATCCAACTCTAGCAGAAGGTGAAACTCGTGTGACTCAAGCAGGTCGTGAAGGTAAAGAACGTATCCTGACTGAAGTAGCACTAGATGGAAGCCGTACTGAAAAACTTCGCGAAACTATTGAAGCACCGCAAGATGAGATTGTCTTAGTCGGAACTAAGAAAGAAGTATCTGATAAAAACAGATCCAGCTATCCATGAAGTTCCAGAATTTACAGGCGGTGTCAATGGAGCAGAAGCAGCTGTTCATGAAGTCCCAGAGTACCCAGGAGTCATTGGCACAGCAGGTGATGAGCCAGCACCAGTAGTAGAAGTCCCAGAATTTCACAGGCGGTGTCAATGGGGCAGAAGCAGCTGTTCATGAAGTACCAGAGTATACTGGTCATGTAAATGGCTCAGAAGGAACTACCCACCAAGTTCCACACTTTGAAGGTGGCGTTCCTGGTGGAGAAGGAACTAGTCACCAAGTACCAGAATTTACTGGACGTGTGAATGGTTCAGCCCTCAACTACAGGTGAAACTCCAGCATACAGAGATGAGCAGTCACAAGTAGCTCTTTGCTATGTCACAAGACAAGACCTACCAAGCGCCTGCAAGTCATCAAAAATATCCTCCCTGAAACAGGTACTAAGGAAAATGCAACCCTTGCAACAGCAGGTGTTGTAGGAGCACTTATTGGTCTCTTTGCAATGGGAAAGAAAAAAGAAGACGAATAAGATGATGTAAAAGCATCTAAGTCATAGAGATTGGACTAAGAGACTAATCTCGACAATAAAAAGCGGACAAAACTAGTTTTCTGATTTACAGAGACTGGTCTTGTTCGCTTTTTGTGCTCTTTGTCAACTGTAGTGAACAACAAGAAAGTATAATACTCTTCGAAAATCTCCTCAAACCGCGTCAACGTCGCCTTGCCGTACTCAAGTATAGCCTGTAGCTAGTTTCCTAGTTTGCTCTTTGATTTTCATTGAGTATAAGACAGAGCTGGTTTCTTATTCCTAAATTACCTTTCAATTGACAACAGGTTACCTTGAAAATATTTAGTCAGCTAAAATCAGGCTAGTCTAAGCCTAAGCCATTTTATCAAATGAAATTACATCCTATATTATCTCTATGCTAGTTAAACAATCTTAGTTTTTAGAAAGTATGACTAGCTAACTTCAATTTAGAACTTTTCATATAACTTCAAGTGTTATATATTATTAAAACCAAATGGAGAAACTGTTGTATAACAACGAGGAAAATGATATAATGAAAGTGTTTCTCAATACTAATGATATAAATGCAATGAAAAACTATGAAAAAGTCAGTCAAAAGTCGTGTTTATTAGCTAGTTTGTTATCTATTGGTCTTTTTCAGTCCAGTGTATCTGCTGTGACAGTCACTAAGAGTTATCGGTATGATTGGAATACTGTTTGGGAGTATAGTACCAACTATCACGGCCATCAATATACTTGGATCCCGTCATGGTCTCGTTATGACAGCTACGATGAATATAAAGTTGGTTCTGGCTGGAATTTCTATCGTTATGAGGTCATAAACAACTACAGCTGGAGACTTTTAATCGTTAAACGTGTAGAAGAAGGAGAGTTTGATATGTTAAGGCTTACTCATGTTACCTTAAAAACGCGACAAGTCATTTTACAAGATGTAGATTTCACCTTTGAAAAAGGTAGGATTTATGGAGTTCTTGCTATCAATGGATCTGGAAAGACGACACTGTTCCGCGCCATTAGCAACTTAATTCCAATAAGTAGTGGAAATATCGCAGTTCCTCCTTCTTTATTTTATTATGAAAGTGTTGAATGGCTGGATGGAAACTTAAGTGGGATGGACTACCTTCGTCTTATAAAAAACATCTGGAAGTCAGACCTGAACTTGAGGGATGAAATCGCCTACTGGGAAATGTCTGATTATATCAGCCTTCCTATTCGCAAGTATTCCTTAGGGATGAAGCAACGCTTGGTGATTGCCATGTACTTCCTCAGTCAAGCGAAATGCTGGCTCATGGATGAGATTACAAATGGCTTAGATGAGTATTATCGGCAGAAATTTTTTAATAGGCTGGCAGAAATCGATAGACAAGAGCAGCTGGTTCTTTTAAGTTCCCACTACAAAGAAGAACTAGTTGATGTCTGCGATAGAGTAGTAACCATTCATCAGGGTCAGATAGAAGAGGTTTAGTTTATGAAAGATGTTAGTCTATTTTTTTATTGAAGAAAAGTTTTCAAAAAGTCGCTTAAACTGGATTATCTTAGCTTTTATTTGTATCTGCACTCTGGTATTACCTTTTATTTTCAATAGTCGGACTGCAAACTCAGTCAGCTTGGAGAGGAGTTGCAAACTCGTCTTGTAGACAGATGAGAGAGTCATCAATGAAAATGAAGTGAAACTCTCCCAAATATCTGACACCAGCTCGGAGGAATACCAGGTTTGTTAAAGAAAAATTTAGAATCGCAAAAAAATCTTTTTGACGCAAAAGAAAGAAATTCTGACTTTACTAAAAAGAAGGACGCTGGAAAGAAGCCTACTATTTGCAGTGGCAAGATGAAGAAAAGAGTTATGAAATTGTATCAAATGAACCGACTTCTAACTCTGACTTAAAAATGGCAGTTGACCGTGAACGGAAGATTTACCAAGCCCTTGTATCCCTTGAATATAAAGGCACACAGTTTAGATTATCCGACATATGGGATTGATCAGATAGTCTGGATTTTAGAGACGCTCCTTCCAAACTTATTTGTAATTGCTATTATCTTTATATTAACTCAACTGTTTGCAGAAAGATATCAAAATCATCTGGACACAGCTCAGTTATATCCTTTTTTTCAAAAGTGACATTTTGCAATAGTCTTCTCTGGGAAGTTGGGAGTGAGTTATGTAACTGTGCTGTTTATCGGAATCTGTGGATTTTTTTCTTTTTCTAGTGGGAAGTCTGACAGCAGGGTTTGGACAGTTAGATTATCCCTACCCGTTCTATAGCTTAACGAATCAAGAGGTAACTATTGGGAAGATACAAGATGTGTTATTTCCTAGCTTGCTATTAGCATTCTTATCTATTATCGTCATTGTGGAAGTCGTATACTTGATCGCTTACTTTTTCAAGCAAAAAAATGCCTGTCCTCTTTATTTCATTAATTGGAATAGTTGGCTTTATTTTTGGCACAAAATCTATTGAACCACTTCAGAGAATCGCTCACCTGATTCCCTTTACATACTTGCGTTCAGTGGAGATTTTGTCTGGAAGATTACCTAAGCAAATTGATAATGTCAAATCTGAAATTGGAGCATGGGGGCTGGTCTTACTGCCTTGCACGATTATTCTTTTGCTATTGAGAATTCTATTTATCGAAAGTTGGGGAAATTCACGAAAAAAAGAGTATTTTAAATAGGTGTTAGTTTTCCTATTTCCGCTTGATAACTACTTCATGCAATCAACAATAAGAGAGAACATTCGAATCATTGTTAGCTATGAAAAATGAGGGAAAACGAATATCAGGAGACTCTCAAAATATGAGCCTGCAAAAAAAGTCATCATTAGATGGCTTTTTTTGCTATCAAAAGAGTTATAATAAAGATGAAAAATAGGGATAGAAGAGGAGGAGATAGGATGGCTTATATTGAAATGAAAAAATAGCTATAAGAGGTATCATACTGGAGATACGGAAATCGTAGCCAATCGTGATGTTAACTTCGAGATTGAAAAGGGAGAACTGGTCATTATCCTTGGTTCATCTGGAGCAGGGAAGTCAACAGTCTTTAAATATTCTAGGTGGAATGGATACAAATGATGAAGGGCAAGTCTGGGATTGATGGGACCAATATCTCGAATTTCACTTCCCATCAGAGAACCAAACTATCGTAGAGATGATGTTGGCTTTGTCTTTCAATTTTATAATTTGGTTTCTAATCTAACGGCTAAAGAAAATGTCGAGCTGGCATCAGAAATTGTCTCAGATGCCTTGGATCCAGAACAGGTTCTCAAGGATGTAGGATTAGGACATCGTCTCAATAATTTTCCAGCTCAGTTATCAGGCGGTGAGCAACAACGGGTCTCCATTGCTCGAGCGGTGGCGAAAAATCCTAAAATTCTCCTTTGTGATGAACCAACGGGAGCTTTGGATTACCAGACTGGTAAGCAGGTTCTAAAGATTCTTCAAGATATGTCACGTAAAAAAGGAGCCACCGTTATTATCGTGACCCATAATGCTTCGCTAGCTCCCATAGCTGATCGCGTGATTCAGATGCATGACGCTGGCGTCAAGAGTGTTGTTATCAATCTTCAACCACAGGATATTGATGATTTGGAGTACTGAGATGAAAAGAAAGACATATTGGAAAGACTTGCTCCAGTCTTTCACAGGTTCAAAGGGACGTTTTTTATCCATCCTAACTCTGATGATGTTGGGTTCTTTGGCCTTGGTCGGTCTTAAGGTTGCTAGTCCCAATATGGAGCGAACAGCGTGGGATTATATTCAAAAAGCCAATCTGGCTGATATGACTGTCATAGGAGATTATGGGCTTGATCAGGCAGACCAGGAAGAATTGCAAAATCTATCGGGAACAGATGTCGAGTTTGGTTATATGACGGATTTGATTCTAGAAGGTAGCCAAGATGCCATACGGATTTTTTCTAAGACAGAAAAGAATTTCGAAATTCCAAGTAACCCAAGGTCGCTTACCTGAGAAAGAAGATGAACTAGCCTTGGCGGACTTTTGGAAAGATCGCTATCAGATTGGTCAAATGATTCATTTGAGTCAAAAGAATGGTAGTAATTCTCAATTGAAGCGAGATAGTTATACCATTACAGGGTTTGTCCACTCACCAGATATTTTTTCAAAATCAGATATGGGGAGTTCAGCTAGTGGAAATGGGAATCTAGCAGCTTACGCTGTCGTAACTGAAGATAATTTTAATAGTCCTGTATACACCATTGCCCGCCTGCGTTTTGCTAGTCTAACAGATGTCAATCCTTTTTCCAGTGATTATGAGAAGAAGCTAGAGAAAGAAGAAGCGACTCTCAAGGAACAACTTGCTGATAATGGTCAAGCGCGACTAGAAAAAATGAAGAAGGATGCCCAAGAGTCCCTTGATGAGGGCAAGAAACAACTGGACGAGGCTGAAAGTAATTTGACAGCTGGCAAGAGTCGCCTGCAAGAAATCGAAAGGCGTCTACAAGTTCAAGAAAATCAAGTAAGCCAATTACCAGAACCACAAAAAAGTCAAGCATCTAGTCAGTTAGGAGAAGCCAAGGAACAACTGAAGCAGGAAAAGGAAAAGCTAAGCAAAGCTGAAACGGATCTGTCGAGCGAAAAAGCTAAATGGCAGACCAGTCAGGATGAAGTCAATGCTCTGACAGAGCCAAGCTATCATGTCTATAATCGAAAGAGTTCTCCAACTGGCCAAGGTTATCTTATGTATAGTAACTCGGCTATGAGTATTCGTGCCGTTGGCAATATCTTTCCAGTTGTTCTCTATGCCGTTGCAGCCATGGTTACCTTTACAACCATGACCCGTTTTGTAGACGAAGAAAGAACCAATGCTGGTATCTTTAAGGCTTTAGGCTACCATAGCAAAGACATCATTGCTAAGTTTGTGATTTATGGTCTGGTTGCTGGAACTCTTGGAACCCTTCTAGGAATTCTGATTGGACATTACATCCTAGCACCTACTATTTCGCATATCATTACTGAGCGAATGATTGTTGGTGAGAGTCAGAAGTATTTCTACTGGACCTATAGTTGCTTGGCTCTGGGGCTAAGCTTAGTGGCTAGTGTCCTACCAGCCTACCTTGTATCTCGCAGAGAGTTGCATGAAGAAGCAGCGCAATTATTACTACCCAAGCCACCGGTCAAGGGTTCTAAAATTCTCTTGGAACGCATCACCTTTATCTGGTCTCATTTGAGCTTTACCCAAAAGGTAACTGCCCGCAATATTTTCCGTTACAAACAACGCATGCTGATGACCATTTTTGGAGTTGCAGGTTCAGTAGCCCTGCTCTTTGCAGGTCTTGGTATCCAATCTTCTGTTGTAGGAGTGGCTGACAGGCAGTTTAATGATCTGCAACAATACCAGATGGTTCTCTCTATCAATTCTCGAGCTTCAGATTCTGATAAGGCAAAGCTAGAAGAAAAATTGCAGAGTGATGAAGTTGAAAACTATCGATTGATTTCTTCCAAGCAGCTTGAAGAAAAGTATGCTGGTAAAGCTGGAGTTCAAACCGTGACCATCATGGTAACGGATCAAGATGATCTGGCTCCCTTTGTCCTCTTAGAAAAAAATGGGGAAAAACTGAGCTTATCTAACGGAGTTGTTCTGACTGAAAAATTAGCCCAGTTGGCAGGAGTTTCCCTTGGTGACAACTTTACAATCGATGGGAAAACCTTTAAGGTTGGAGCCATTACCGAACACTACGTAGGGCATTTTGTTTATATGAATCAGGCGACCTATGAGAAAATTTATGGTCAAGCTCCCAAGATGAACACCTATCTGGTCCAACTCAAGGATAAAAGTGAAGGCAATACTAAAACCGTCGCAGGAGAATTTATGGATCTAGCTGCTGTCAGTGGCCTCGTTCAAAATGCTTCAACCATTCAGCTCTTTGAAAGTTTTGCCAATTCTTTGAATCATACCATGGCGATTTTGGTGCTGGTATCGGTGCTACTAGCTATTGTGATTCTCTATAATTTGACCAACATCAATGTTGCTGAACGGATTCGGGAACTCTCAACCATCAAGGTTCTTGGTTTTCATAACAAAGAAGTGACCCTTTATATCTATCGGGAGACCATCATATTGTCACTAATTGGAATGATTGTAGGTTTGGTATCAGGCTATTATCTCCATCAATTTCTCATTCAGATGATTGCACCTGGAACCTTCCGTTTTCAACCCAAGGTCGGCTGGGAAGTGTATCTCATCCCAATTCTAGCTGTTAGTGTCATTTTGACCATTCTAGGATTTTTGTCAATCATTATCTCCGAAAGGTGGATATGCTTGAAGCCCTCAAGTCTGTAGAATAGTTGATCGAGGACAAAAACAAATAAGAAAGCCCTTTGTGGCTTTTTTATTTTCATAAAAATGGTAAAATAGTAAGAGTAGAAATGGAGTTCTAGATATGAAACGAATTGATCAATTTGAAAATAAGAAAGTATTAGTCCTAGGTTTGGCTAAATCTGGTGAGTCAGCAGCTCGTCTCTTGGACAAGCTAGGAGCTATTGTCACCGTAAATGATGGCAAACCTTTTGAGGAAAATCCAGCTGCGCAAAGTCTCTTGGAAGAGGGCATCAAGGTTGTCACTGGTGGCCATCCTTTGGAATTATTGGATGAAGATTTTGCACTTATGGTAAAAAATCCAGGAATTCCTTATAGCAATCCTATGATTGAAAAAGCTTTAGAAAAAGGCATTCCAGTCTTGACAGAGGTTGAGTTGGCCTACTTGATTTCTGATGCACCGATTGTTGGTATTACTGGTTCAAATGGTAAGACTACGACCACAACCATGATTGGTGAGGTTCTGACTGCAGCTGGGCAAAATGGCCTCTTATCAGGTAACATTGGTTATCCTGCTAGTCAAGTGGCTCAAACTGCGACAGACAAGGATACCCTTGTTATGGAACTTTCCTCTTTCCAACTAATGGGAATCCAGGAATTCCATCCTGAAGTTGCTGTTATCACGAATCTTATGCCAACGCATATTGACTATCACGGTTCTTTTGAAGCTTATGTGGCAGCCAAGTGGAATATCCAAAAGCAATATGACAGCAACTGATTACCTAGTATTGAACTTCAACCAGGAATTAGCTAAAGAACTTGCGACAAAGACAAATGCGACTGTAGTACCGTTCTCAACACTTGAAAAGGTTGATGGAGCTTATCTTGAAGATGGTCTTCTTTACTTCCGTGGTGAAAAAGTCATGGCAGCTGATGAAATCGGTGTTCCGGGTAGCCACAATGTGGAAAATGCTCTTGCAACCATTGCTGTAGCTAAACTTCGTGGTGTTGACAATGAAACCATCAAGGAAACATTGTCAGCTTTTGGTGGTGTGAAACACCGTCTCCAATTCGTAGATGAAATCAAGGGTGTAAAATTCTACAATGATAGTAAGTCAACCAATATCTTAGCAACTCAAAAAGCCTTGTCTGGATTTGACAATAGCAAGGTTATCTTGATAGCTGGTGGTTTGGACCGTGGCAATGAATTTGACGAATTGGTGCCAGATATTACTGGACTTAATAAAATGGTCATTCTCGGTCAGTCTGCAGAACGTGTCAAGCGTGCAGCAGATAAAGCCGGTGTTGCTTATGTTGATGCAACGGACATAGCAGATGCAACCCGCAAGGCTTATGAACTTGCAGAAGAAGGAGATGTGGTTCTCCTCAGTCCTGCTAATGCAAGCTGGGATATGTATGCTAACTTTGAAGTACGTGGAGATCTTTTCATCGACACTGTAGCGGAGTTAAAGGGATAATATGAAAAAAATAGTATTTACAGGTGGGGGAACGGTTGGACACGTTACCCTCAACCTTTTGTTAATGCCTAAGTTCATCGAAGATGGTTGGGAAGTCCACTATATTGGAGATAAAAATGGGATTGAGCATCATGAAATCCTCAAGTCAGGTCTAGATGTCACTTTCCATTCTATTGCAACAGGAAAACTACGTCGTTATTTCTCATGGCAAAATATGGTTGACGTCTTTAAAGTTGCGTTTGGAATCCTTCAATCGCTCTTTATCATGTTACGTGTTCGTCCGCAGGCCCTCTTTTCTAAGGGAGGATTTGTATCTGTTCCGCCTGTTATCGCGGCACGAGTTTGCAGAGTACCAGTTTTTATCCATGAGTCTGATCTCTCTATGGGCTTGGCCAATAAAATTGCCTATAAGTTTGCGACTAAGATGTACTCTACTTTTGAACAAGCGTCTAGTCTCACTAAGGTAGAGCATGTAGGAGCTGTGACCAAGGTTTCTGGTCCAGTTATGGAAGAACCTGAAGAAATGGTGGATATCCGTACTTCTTTCAACGACAAGTTACCAACTCTTCTCTTTGTTGGGGGCTCTGCTGGAGCGCGTGTCTTTAATCAATTAGTCACAGACCACAAAAAAGAATTAACAGGACGCTATAATATCATCAACCTGACTGGTGATTCTAGTTTAAATGAACTAAGCCAGCACCTCTATCGTGTCGACTATGTGACAGAGCTCTATCAACCGCTTATGAATATGGCTGATGTAGTCGTTACTCGTGGTGGTGCCAATACCATTTTTGAGCTATTGGCGATGGCTAAATTGCATGTCATTGTCCCTCTAGGGCGTGAAGCTAGCCGTGGAGATCAGATTGAAAATGCGGCTTACTTTGTGAAAAAAGGCTATGCTGAGGAGTTGCAAGAGAGCGACTTTGACCTTGTCTACTTTAGAAGAAAAAGGTAAGCAAGCTTTTGACTCACAAAGAAGACTACCAGAGCACGATGAAGAATTCTCATGAATTAAAATCTGTGGCGGATTTTTATGCGCTACTAAAAAAAGATCTATCATAAGGAAAAATCGATGTCAAAGGATAAGAAACAAGAGCCAACTCAAAGGCAAGGAATTGTCAGAGTGGCAAAAACGAAATCAAGAATATCTTCGAAAAAAAGCTGAAGAAGAGGCCAACTAGCTAAAAGAAGAAGGCCCAAGAGATATTCAGGCAAAAAGAAGTTTGCAAATAAACTTCTGATGAAGAAACCAGCTTTATCAGAGTGGCAGAAGAAAAACCGAGAATATCTGCGCAAAAAGGTTGAAGAAGAGACCAAGGAAGAGCAAGAGTCAGACTATATCCGAAAGATACTGAGGAAGCAACGAGACGTCAGATCCTAATGCTGAAGAGCAGAAGGAGAGTAGCAGATGAGTCCTCGTCTGAGACTGAGGAGGAAAGCTACTGAGAGCAGAACAAGTGGAAGACGAGGACGAAAGAAATCTGAAGAAACAGCTAAAAGTAGAAAAAAGGTAGAAGAAAAAGAGGTCTAAAGACCAAGAAAAAGCATGCCCAAGCCTTCTATTCCTAGAGTTCATATCTGGCGTGCTGTTACGATTCTAATCCCAAGTTTGCTTTGTCTTGGTCTTTTCCATCTATCTCTTTGACGCCCTTCTCAACTCTGAAAAACATAGAGAGTCACTGGGACAGTAGAGACCAATGCAGATCAAATCAAAGAGGCTTCAGGGATTCGTGATAGTGACTATACCTTTAGTCTACTTCTCAATAAAGACAAACATGCTGAGATGATTAAGTCCAATCACTGGATTGAATCTGCTAGCATTCACTATCAATTTCCCGACCAATTTCACCATCCAGGTCAAGGAATACGGGATTGTAGCCTATTATGTTTCTGGAGAGGATCATTATCCGATTCTTTCTAGTGGGACGGTGGAAACCAGTCCAGTTAGTCTAGTCAGTCTTCCTGAAACCTATATGTCCGTACTCTTTAACGATGAGCAGCAAGTCAAAACCTTGATTGAACAACTGGCTGAAGTCAGTCCCAGAGATTAAGCAAGCTATCAAAACGATTGAATTGGCTCCAAGCAGTGTAACCAGTGATCTGCTCAAAATTACCATGTATGATACGGATGAGGTTTTGGTTCCTTTATCAGAACTAGGTAAAAAATTGCCTTACTATAGCAAGATTAAACCTCAATTAACAGTTCCAAGCGGTATTGATATGGAAGTTGGGATCTATAGTTATAGCTTGACGGATAAGGCTTTAGAAGAAGCAAGAATCAAAGCTAAAGAAGAGGAAAAGAAGAAGCAGGAAGAAGAAAAGAAAAAACAAGAAGAGCAAGGGAATCAAACTCAGAATCAAACACAAACTCAAAATCAAACAACCCAACAATCACAGAGTCGTTAAGTTTGAGATGCCTCTATTGACTTGATGATGAGTCCTGTTTTCTACAAGTTCAATCGCTGGTTTTTACTTGACAAGTACCGCTTTAAATAATAGAATAGTAAAAAACCTTTAAAGCAGTCCAGAGAGGCAGCTAAGGTTAGACGGTGAAAGGGTGAGATCTACCCATTTTTCGTGGAACCTTGCTGTAGGCAGGTTCCTTTTTTCATGCTCTCTAGCTAACAAAGGTAAAAGGAGAAAAGTATGCGCGAATCTCGTCCAGTTATTGCTCTTGATTTTCCAAGTTTTGAGGCAGTCAAGAAATTTTTAGCTCTTTTTCCAGCGGAAGAGAGCCTCTATCTAAAGGTAGGTATGGAGCTCTATTATGCTACAGGTCCGGAGATTGTTTCTTATTTGAAAGACTTGGGACATAGTGTCTTTCTGGATCTCAAACTTCATGATATTCCCAATACGGTTAAGTCAGCCATGAAGGTTTTGTCTAATCTGGGTGTTGACATGACCAATGTTCATGCGGCAGGTGGTGTAGAGATGATGAAGGCTGCGCGAGAAGGTCTTGGGAAAGAAGCAAAATTGATTGCTGTTACCCAGTTGACTTCAACTTCTGAAGAACAAATGAGAGACTTTCAAAATATCCAAACCAGTCTTCAAGAATCGGTCATTCATTATGCCAAGAAAACTGCTGAAGCCGGTTTAGATGGTGTGGTTTGTTCGGCTCAGGAAGTGAAACTCATCAAAGAAGCTACCAACCAAGACTTTATCTGCCTGACACCAGGTATTCGACCAGCAGGCGCTGCAGTTGGAGACCAAAAACGAGTTATGACACCTGCGGATGCTTATCAGATTGGTAGTGACTATATCGTAGTTGGACGCCCAATCACTCAAGCCACGGATCCAGTAGCAGCTTATCGTGCTATCAAGGATGAGTGGACACGAGACTGGAAATAAGAATATAGTTTAAAATACAAAGGAGAATCCCATGACACTTGCTAAAGATATTGCTAGCCATCTATTGAAAATTCAAGCCGTTTACCTCAAGCCAGAAGAACCCTTTACTTGGGCATCAGGTATCAAGTCACCGATTTATACGGACAACCGTGTGACGCTTGCTTATCCAGATACTCGTAGCTTGATTGAGAAATGGTTTTGTGGAAGCTATTAAGGCAGAATTCCCAGAAGTAGAAGTGATTGCAGGAACAGCGACTGCAGGCATTCCTCATGGTGCCATCATCGCTGACAAGATGAACTTGCCATTTGCCTATATCCGTAGCAAACCAAAAGACCATGGTGCTGGAAATCAAATCGAAGGCCGTGTAGCCCAAGGACAAAAGATGGTCGTTGTCGAAGATTTGATTTCAACTGGTGGTTCAGTTCTCGAAGCCGTAGCAGCTGCTAAACGTGAAGGAGCTGATGTTCTTGGAGTTGTGGCTATCTTCAGCTATCAATTGCCAAAAGCAGATAAGAACTTTGCGGATGCTGGTGTCAAACTAGTAACCCTCTCAAACTACAGCGAGCTCATTCACATAGCTCAAGAAGAAGGCTATATCACACCAGAAGGACTCGACCTCCTAAAACGCTTTAAAGAAGACCAAGAAAATTGGCAAAATGCTTAAGGTATATAAAAATCAGGTAGTCACTAGGATTACCTGATTTCTTTTTGTGATTTCATTGAGTATTAGTCCACTTTTCCACCTTCAACAACAAGGTCATCTGCTTTAGCAGCATCACCGTAAGTTGGGTGAAGTGTTTTTTCATAATCCTTGTGGAAGAAGTTTTCCTTACCTAATTTTTCAATTTCTTGATTGATGTAGTCAAGAAGTTCTTGGTTACCTTTTTGAACTGCTGGTGCAATCGTATCTGGGTCACCTAGAGAAGTAATTCCTACTTCATATCCTTTGTTTTCAAGTGCCCAAGCTAGAACTTCAGTATTATCAGTAGAGAAGGCATCTCCACGTCCATCAAGAAGGGCTTGGTAGGCATCGCTATATTGGTCATATTTTTGAAGTTTTACTTCTGGGTGATTTTTCTCAAAGTAAGTTTCAGCAGTAGTTCCTTTTGTAACGATCAATGTTTTGCCTTCAAGTTCTTTAACATCTTTGATGACTTTATCTTTTGGTGACACAACACCGAGAGAAACTTTCATGTAAGGAAGGGCAAAGTCAACTTGTTTTTTACGTTCGTCAGTAACTGTGAAGTTGGCAAGTGTGATATCAACCTTGTTTGAAATCAAGTATTCAGCACGGTTGGCAGCATCAACAGAAACGTATTTAACCTTCACACCAAGGTCTTGTGCTAATTGATTACCTAGTTCGATATCATAACCTTGGTAAGAACCGTCGTTGTCAACATAACCAAATGGTTTTTTGTCTCCAAATACCGCGATTCGAAGTTCCCCACTTTTCTTAATTTCATCAATGGTACGAGCTTTGGCAGTTGCCTTAGTAGAGGAAGCATCAGAGCTTCCGCCTGAACTACAAGCTGTGACGAAGATAAGCGCAAATGCTAGCGCAAAAACAGTTAGAATTGGTTTAAGTAGTTTCATAATAATCTCCTTTATTGATTATAGATATGAGCCAAACTGGCTAAAGTCAAAGACATTTAAAAATTCTTGTGCTCGTTTGGTTTTTGGATTTGTGAAAAATTCTTGAGCAGTTCCTTCTTCAGCAATCTTCCCTTGGTCAAGGAAGATGATGCGGTCCGCAATGGCTTGGGCAAACTGCATTTCATGGGTTACCAGAATCATAGTACGCCCTTCTTGTGCCAAGTCATTGATGAGTTCCAAAACCTCACGTACCATTTCTGGATCCAGTGAAGCCGTTACCTCGTCAAAAAGAATGATTTCTGGATGCATGAGAAGGGCACGAACGATAGCAACCCGTTGCTTTTGTCCACCAGATAATTGGCGAGCAAAGCTATGTTGTTTATCTAGAAGTCCGACACGTTCTAGTAGTTGCAGAGCTTCTTCGGTAACTTCTTTTTTGTCTCTCCCTTGAGCCTTGATAGGGCCTAGGATGAGGTTTTGAAGGACATCCAAGTGAGGAAAGAGTTCATAACTTTGAAAGACCATGCCAATCTTTTGACGAACTAGGTGAAAATCTTTTTTATTTTCAACGATGGATTGACCATCTAGCAGGATATCTCCGCCTTGGATACTTTCTAACCCATTGAGACAGCGAAGTAGGGTACTTTTCCCACAACCAGACGGCCCTAGGATGACGACCACTTCCCCCTTTTTAATATCTAAAGAAAGTCCTTGGAGGATAGGATTGTCTCCGAAGGATTTTTTTAGTTCCTTGATTTCTAAAATAGTTTCAGACATTTAATTCCTCCAATGTTTTTCTAAGTGAGCGGATAGTTTGGAAATAGGGAAGCAAACTGCGAAATACAAGACTAGGATGGTTCCATAAATCCAAAGGAAGCGGTTGGGATAGTCAAACGATTGCTATCTATGATTTGTTGTCCAACTTTGGTAACTTCAACAACCCCAATCAAAACAACCAAGGAAGTCGTTTTAATCATCCGAGTGACAAGGTTGATAGCTTGTGGGAGCAGTCTTCTCAAGACTTGAGGGATGATGATATGGTAGTAGAGTTGCACTTTAGTTAAGCCAAGCGCTTGTCCACTCTCAAACTGATGTTTCGGTAGAGAAGTGATAGCCCCACGGACCAAGTCCCCCATCTCAGCTGTTCCCCAGAGGGTGAAAACGATAATGGCAGAAGTCTCTCCAGAGATATTGATATTAAAGTTTCGAGCCAAGCCAAAGTAAACGATGAAAAGGAGCACCAGCTGAGGCATGATCCGGATAAATTCTAGATAGAAGCGTGTTAAGAAGCGAATCACTCTAGAATGAGAGGTCATGATAATTCCCATAACCGTTCCGAAAATCATGGATAAGAGGACAGACAGGATAGAAATCCCAATTGTGACTCCCAATCCTTGTAAGATTCTCAGGAGATTATTTCCCTGAAAGAGAACTTGCATTCCCGAATCCTGCATGACGGAGCCTCCTTTCTATCCAGCTAAAGACTAGTGAAATAGGTAGAAGCATGATAAGGTAAGCAACTACCAACATAGCCAGTGCAATGTCTGTCTCATAATAGAGGCCAATCAAATCCTTAGCAACGTACATAAGGTCAGCAAGGGCAACTGCTGAGAAGACAGAAGTTTCCTTGATGAGGAAAATAACATTGGCACTAAAGGATGGTAGAGCCACCGCTGTCGCTTGTGGAAGAACCACGTAGCGAAAGACCTGAAAAGGTGTGAGGCCAATGGCTAAACCAATTTCATGCTGAGTTTGGCTAACTGCTTCTAGCCCGCTTCGGAAGGATTCTGCCATGTAGGAACCACCTAAGAAGATGAGCCCGACTGTTGCACAGACTTCTGAAGAAAGAACAATCCCTATTCGCGGTAGACCGAAGTAGAGAAAGAATAGTTGAATCAAAAGGGGTGTATTTCGTGACAATTCTATATAGGCTGTTGCCAGTTGTGAGAAAACAGGAACTCGGTAATGTCGGATGACGCTGACAATGAGTCCCAGCAAAAAAGAACCTAGAATTCCCCAAACTGCAATATGCAAGGTCAGAAAAAATGCCTTTTGATAGAGTGGTAGATATTGTTCAACAATGGACCAATCCAAAAGTAGAACCTCCCATCTAGGAAAATGATACAGTTATTGTAGCATTAAAAGAGAGCTTTGGATAATATGTATTTTTTATTGTGGTGATAAAAAATATTTATAGCGGCGATAAATTTTAAAAATGTGATTTCTTTGGTTGACAAATGTAGATTATAGGTGTATAGTAATAATTGTAATTGACAAATGTAGATTTTGGAGGTGTGCTGATGCAGATTTCGGATGCAGAATGGCAGGTCATGAAGATTATCTGGATGCAGGGAGAACAGACAAGCACTGATCTCATAAAAGTATTAGAGAAAAGGTTCAGTTGGTCCAAGTCCACGATCCAGACACTCTTGGCTCGTTTGGTGGAGAAAGAATGTTTGACTCGGGAAAAACAGGGCAAGTCCTTTGTTTATTCAGCCCTGTTGACACAGGAAGATAGCAAGAAGTTACTTGTCCAGGATATCAAAGACAAGCTTTGTTCTCGAAGAATAAAGCTCTTGCTAGCTGATTTGATTGAAGAATGTGACTTTACCCTAGCTGACTTGGAAGGTTTGGAAGAAGTGATTTCAAAGAAAAAAGCAAGTGCTGTAACAGAAGTAAGATGTAATTGTATGTAAAGGAGACGCTATGTTAAATCTATTTGTATCTATTGTTGTTTTAGGAATGATTGCTTTTATCCTCTTTTGGTTTTTCAAAAAACCGCAAGAAGATGCTAAGAGAGCCCAGCAAAAAAATGGCTATCAGGAGATTCGAGTGGAGGTCATGGGAGGATATACTCCAGAAACCATTATCCTCAAAAAATCGCAACCTGCTCGCATTATTTTTGATCGAAAAGATCCTTCACCTTGCTTGGACCAAATCGTTTTCCCAGACTTTGGAGTGCATGCAGATCTGCCTATGGGAGACCAATATGTGGTTGAAATCACACCTGAAGAAGCAGGTGAGTATGGTTTCTCTTGTGGCATGAATATGATGCACGGTAAGATGATTGTAGAATAGGAGAATGATATGACTGAAATTGTAAAAGCAAGCCTTGAAAATGGTGTTCAAAAAATCCGTATCACGGCAGACAAAGGCTACTATCCAGCCCATATTCAACTACAAAAAGGAATTCCTGCTGAGATTACCTTTCACCGTGTGACACCATCAAACTGTTATAAAGAAATTCTCTTCGAAGAAGAAGGAATTCTAGAACCAATCGCTCAAGATGAGGAAAAGATCATTCGTTTTACTCCTCAAGACTTGGGTGAACATGAATTTTCATGTGGCATGAAGATGCAAAAGGGGACCTACACCGTTGTTGAAAAAACTAAAAAGTCTCTCAGTCTTTTACAGCGTTTTTGGATTACTAGTATCTTTACTGTGCCTCTTGTGATTCTCATGATTGGGATGTCTACAGGAGGAATTAGTCACCAAGTCATGCGTTGGGGCACCTTTTTAGCCACAACACCCATTATGCTGGTAGCTGGAGTTCCATATATCAGAAGCGCCTGGGCTAGTTTTAAAAAGCACAATTCCAACATGGATACCTTGGTTGCTCTGGGAACCCTAGTGGCCTATTTCTATAGCTTAGTTGCCCTCTTCACTGGTCTGCCCGTTTACTTTGAAAGTGCTGCATTTATCCTCTTCTTCATTCTTTTGGGAGCAGTTTTTGAGGAAAAAATGCGAAAAAATACTTCGCAGGCAGTCGAAAAATTATTAGACCTACAAGCAAAAACAGCAGAGGTTTTGCGTGATGATGTTTATGTTCAAATCCCTCTAGAACAAGTCAAAGTTGGGGATCTCATTCGCGTTCGACCAGGTGAAAAAATTGCCGTTGATGGGACTGTGTTAGAAGGTGAAACGAGTATTGATGAATCAATGGTGACTGGGGAAAGTATTCCAGTCGATAAATCAGTTGGAGATGCTGTTATTGGGTCAACTATCAATAATAGTGGTACGATCATCTTTAGAGCTGAAAGTGGGTTCTGAGACTATGTTGGCTCAGATTGTGGACTTTGTGAAAAAAGCGCAAACGAGTCGTGCTCCTATTCAAGATTTGACAGACAAGATTTCTGGGATTTTTGTACCAGCAGTTGTCATTTTAGGACTTCTTACTTTTTGGATCTGGTTTGTTTTCCTAGGAGAAAGCTTTGTGACGTCACTTCTCTACGGAGTTGCTGTTTTGATTATTGCCTGTCCTTGTGCACTAGGACTCGCGACACCGACAGCACTCATGGTTGGAACAGGACGAAGTGCCAAGATGGGGATTCTTCTCAAAAATGGTACAGTTTTACAGGAAATCCAAAAAGTCCAAACGGTTGTTTTTGATAAAACAGGAACCTTGACCGAAGGGAAGCCAGTAGTGACAGATGTTATTGGTGATGAAAAAGAAGTGCTAAGTTTGGCTGCTTCACTGGAAGATGTATCTCAACACCCGCTAGCTCAAGCTATTGTTAATCGTGCGTCTGAGCTAGGAATTAGCCTTTACCCAGTGGAAAACTTCCAAGCCTTGCATGGAAAAGGTGTGACTGGGATTATTAATGGTAAACAAGTCTTGCTGGGGAATGCTAAACTTTTAGCTGACCTTGCTATTCCACATGATTATCAAGAACGATTTGATTTGCTTGAGAAAGAAGCAAAAACAGTTGTCTTCCTATCCGTAGATGGTCAGTTAAAAGGCTTAATTGCCTTGCAGGATGTCCCTAAGGAAAATGCTCGAGAAGCTATTGCCAAATTGAAAAAACGTGGCCTTAGAACGGTCATGCTTACTGGAGATAATGCTGGAGTAGCCCATGCGATTGCAGAGCAAATTGGAATCGAAGAAGTGATTGCAAATGTCTTGCCAGAGGAAAAGGCACATGAAATTCACAAGCTTCAAAAGAATGGCAAATTGGCCTTTGTTGGAGATGGTATCAATGATGCGCCGGCCCTCAGTGTAGCGGATGTCGGAATTGCCATGGGCTCTGGGACAGATATTGCCATTGAATCAGCAGATCTTGTCCTTACAACCAACAATTTACTAGGATTGGCACGTGCTTTTGATATGAGTAAGAAGACCTTTAATCGTATTCTACTCAATCTTTTCTGGGCTTCTATCTATAACCTCATTGGTATTCCGATTGCAGCAGGAGTCTTTTCAGGACTTGGTTTAGTGCTCAATCCAGAACTTGCAGGATTGGCCATGGCCTTTAGTTCAGTATCTGTTTTAATCAGCTCTCTTATGCTTAATTTTACTAAAGTCGATTAATACTCTTCGAAAATCTCTTCAAACCACGTCAGCTTCACCTGCAACCTCAAAGCTGTGCTTTGAGCAACCTGCGGCTAGCTTCCTAGTTTGCTCTTTGATTTTCATTGAGTATAAAAAGGCGGTCTTAACCGCTTTTTTTGCTATTCTAAAACAGATTTTCAAAAACGCTTCCAAACTGTACTGTAATAGAGAATGGATTATTCTGAGCATATACTTAGAAATCTAAAATCAAATGTGATAAATTAGGATTGTAAATTTACTGAATCGTTTTCAAATAACATATAAAAGCGTTTTTTGTAAATATATGAAATTATTTTGAAGGAGAGTTATCATTATGACTCAAGGGAAAATTACTGCATCTGCAGCAATGCTCAACGTATTGAAAACATGGGGCGTAGATACTATCTACGGTATCCCATCAGGAACACTCAGCTCACTTATGGACGCTTTGGCTGAAGATAAAGATATCCGTTTCTTGCAAGTTCGCCATGAAGAAACAGGTGCTCTTGCAGCGGTTATGCAAGCTAAATTTGGCGGATCTATCGGTGTTGCAGTTGGTTCAGGTGGACCTGGTGCGACTCACTTGATCAACGGTGTTTACGATGCAGCTATGGATAACACTCCATTCCTTGCTATCCTTGGATCACGTCCAGTTAACGAATTGAACATGGATGCCTTCCAAGAGCTTAACCAAAACCCAATGTACAACGGTATCGCTGTTTACAACAAACGTGTAGCTTACGCAGAGCAATTGCCAAAAGTGATTGACGAAGCTTGCCGTGCTGCCGTTTCTAAAAAAGGTCCAGCTGTCGTTGAAATTCCAGTAAACTTTGGTTTCCAAGAAATCGACGAAAACTCATACTACGGTTCAGGTTCTTACGAGCGTTCATTCATCGCTCCTGCTTTGAACGAAGTTGAAATCAACAAAGCAGTTGAAATTTTGAACAACGCTGAACGTCCAGTTATCTACGCTGGTTACGGTGGTGTTAAAGCTGGTGAAGTAATCACTGAATTGTCACGTAAAATCAAAGCACCAATCATCACAACTGGTAAAAACTTCGAAGCGTTCGAATGGAACTACGAAGGTTTGACAGGTTCTGCTTACCGTGTTGGTTGGAAACCAGCTAACGAAGTGGTCTTTGAAGCAGACACAGTTCTTTTCCTTGGTTCAAACTTCCCATTTGCTGAAGTATACGAAGCATTCAAAAACACTGAAATTCATCCAAGTGGATATCGACCCTTACAAACTTGGTAAACGTCATGCCCTAGACGCTTCAATCCTTGGTGATGCAGGTCAAGCAGCGAAAGCTATCCTTGATAAAGTAAACCCAGTTGAGTCTACTCCATGGTGGCGTGCAAACGTGAAGAACAACCAAAACTGGCGCGATTACATGAACAAACTCGAAGGTAAAACTGAGGGTGAATTGCAATTGTATCAAGTTTACAATGCAATCAACAAACATGCTGATCAAGACGCTATCTACTCAATCGACGTAGGTGACACTACTCAAACATCTACTCGTCACCTTCACATGACACCTAAGAACATGTGGCGTACATCTCCACTCTTTGCGACAATGGGTATTGCCCTTCCTGGTGGTATCGCTGCTAAGAAAGACAATCCAGATCGCCAAGTATGGAACATCATGGGTGACGGTGCATTCAACATGTGCTACCCAGACGTTATCACAAACGTTCAATACGACCTTCCAGTTATCAACGTTGTCTTCTCAAATGGTAAATATGCCTTCATCAAGGACAAATACGAAGACACAAACAAACACTTGTTTGGTTGTGACTTCCCTAATGCTGACTATGCGAAAATCGCTGAAGCTCAAGGAGCTGTTGGATTCACAGTTGACCGTATCGAAGACATCGATGCAGTCGTTGCAGAAGCTGTTAAATTGAACAAAGAAGGTAAGACAGTTGTCATCGATGCGCGCATCACACAACACCGTCCACTTCCAGTAGAAGTTCTTGAGTTGGATCCAAAACAACACTCAGAAGAAGCAATCAAGGCCTTCAAGGAAAAATACGAAGCAGAAGAACTCGTACCATTCCGCCTCTTCTTGGAAGAAGAAGGATTGCAATCACGCGCAATTAAATAATTCCTCTCGTGGAACTTAAAAAGATCGGAGCAATCCGGTCTTTTTCTGGAGGATAGTTAATGAATTTAAATCAATTAGATATCATCGTTTCAAGTATTCCTCAAGTCTGTGCTGACTTGGAGCGTATTTTGGATAAACAGGCAGATTATGTTGATCAAGGCTTTGCTCAGTTCACGATTGGCAGTCATTGTCTAATGTTGTCCCAAAATCATTTGATTCCTTTGGAAGATTTTCAGTCAGGTATCATTCTTCACATTGAGATTGAGGATCTAGAGCAGAATTACCAACGTTTAAAAGAGAGAGGTGTCGAGATTTTACACGGTCCTTGTGAAACGGATTGGGGAACAGAGTCCTTATTAGTTAAAGGTCCTGCTGGTCTAGTGCTTGATTTTTATCGTATGAAATAAGGGGCTTAGTCATTTGAAGATAACCTTAACTATTCTTAAAACAGAATGTGAGAATATGAACTATTGAAAGATCGGAGCAATCCGGTTTTTTTTCTGTTATGCGATTTTCAGTCCGTCTCGTTCCATTAGGTGCGAGACAAAAAACCACCCGCTGACGGGTGGTTATGATTTCTACACTTATTGTTTGGCTTCCTGTTTTAATTGTTGCACCTGTTCCTTGTACTGGAGAAGCTCCTTGTCTTTTTTATGGATAGTCGTTTCTGCTTCAGCAATGCGGCTTTTCAGCTCTTGAGTCTTGCCATGGTGATAGCTAAAACCAATAGCACTACCAACAATGATCCCGATTACTAGACAAGTAAAAATCACCAAAATCAAGGGAGCAGATAGTTGTGTAAAGACAAGACTGACAGTTACTGTTTGACGATTGAGCAGACCAAAGGAGATCACAATGACTAATAAGATCAAACCGCCAATTAGATAAGCCTTATCTTTCAGTGACAATTCATTAAATTTTTTTAGCATAAGTTCCTTTTCTCCTGACTATGTTGATAGAAAATTACACACCATTTAGGTATTAACAAAATTCATTTTACTATAAAAATTTCGATACTGTCAATAATTTCTAACAGCTTATTTACCATCAATCGATTCATTGAAAAGGAGTATTCATTTTCTAATATTTGATTGACTAAACAGATCGGAGCAATCCAGTCTTTTTTCTGTTCCCTCTTTCTTCTCACAAGATTGTGATAGTTTACATCTTTATAACAAAAGCTTCAAAGTCTTGATTGTTTTGAAAGAAGATTATAAAATAAGATTCAGTAAAAATGAAATAGGTTTTGAAAATAACTGAAAAACAAATGAAAATGTTAGGTTGGGTAGCGACCTTTATGTCTGTTATGATGTATATGTCTTACTTCCCACAAATCATGGACAATCTGGCTGGTCAAAAAGGAAATTTCATTGAGCCCTTGGTTGCAGCGATCAACTGTAGTCTATGGGTCTACTACGGTCTTTTCAAAAAAGAAAGAGATATCCCCCTTGCAGCAGCGAATGCACCAGGTATTATTTTTGGCCTAGTAACCGCTATCACAGCTTTGATTTAAAAGGAACAGAGGAGACTAGTTTTCAGTCTTCTTTTTTTGTTTCCGGGGAGGCTATTTGCTTTTTCGAGAGGATAATTTTTTAAAAAACAATCTGATCAACTTAAATAGTAGAATAGTATCAGTATGTCACAGTATTTTATAAGAAAAGGTTTCAGAATGAGCTATAATATAAGTAAATGAACAAGCAAATAAGAAAGTTGAGTAGACTTATGACCGAAAAACTGACTTTTCCGGATGGTTTCGGCTGGAACAGGCGAAATGAACAAGCGCTATGGCTTTATCTATGTGGATCGAGATAACGCAGGAAATGGGACTCTCAAACGTAGCAAGAAGAAATCCTTCTACTGGTACAAGGATGTCATTGCCAGCAATGGTGCAAGCATTGAGTAGAGCACATTTGTTCACTATTTTTATAAAATCTTCTCCCTAATTTATAAGATGTGAAAAAGAGTTCAATTCGAACTCTTTTTTTGCTATAATGAGGGGAGAAAAATCAGACAGGAGATTGACATGTCAGAACCGTTATTTTTACAATCAGTTATGCAAGAAAAAATCTGGGGTGGAACCAAGCTACGTGATGAGTTTAGCTACGACATTCCAAGTGAAAAAATCGGAGAATACTGGGCCATCTCAGCCCATCCAAATGGAGTCTCTAAAGTTGCCAATGGTCGCTTTGAAGGAACAGACCTAGCTACTTTGTATGCAGAGCACCGTGAATTGTTTGGCAATCGTCCAGAGCCTGTATTTCCACTTTTGACCAAAATCCTCGATGCCAACGACTGGCTCAGCGTCCAAGTCCATCCAGACGATGCCTATGGACTAGAGCATGAAGGCGAACTCGGAAAAACAGAATGTTGGTACATCATTGCAGCAGATGAAGGTTCAGAGATTATTTACGGTCACAATGCCAAGTCAAAAGAAGAACTCCGTCAGCAAATCGAGGATAAACTGGGAGGACTTGCTGACAAAGGTTCCTGTTAAGGCTGGAGATTTCTTCTATGTACCAAGTGGAACCATGCATGCTATCGGTGCAGGTATCTTAATCCTTGAAACGCAACAGTCTAGTGATACAACCTACCGTGTTTATGATTTTGACCGTAGGGATGATAATGGCAACTTGCGTGAGCTTCATCTTGAAAAATCCATTGATGTTTTGAATATTGGCGAACCTGCAAACAGCCGTCCTGTGACTGTCAAAGCAGATGATTTGTGTTCAACTTTACTTGTCTCTAATGATTTCTTTGCAGTTTACAAGTGGGAAATCACTGGAAAAGTTGACTTTGAGAAGACGGCTGATTACAGCTTGTTGAGTGTCTTGGCTGGTCAAGGGAAACTGACTGTAGACGGAAAAGATTATCCAATCCAAAAAGGTAGCCACTTTATCTTACCAAGTGATGTTGAAGCTTGGACCTTGGAAGGATCAGATTTAGAATTGATTGTAAGCCATCCATAAAAAGAAAAGACTTGAGAGATATTCTCAAGTCCTTTTTTTGTATTTACATAAATTGGGCGATAAAGACCACGATGATAATAATTGGAATGATGAAACGAAGAAGAAAAAGCCAGACTTGGAAAAGTCCTTGTTTCCATGGTGTTTTATCAAGATGAAGTTCCTCCATTGCCAGTGTTTTCTTGAAAATATAGCCTGTAAAGAGGGACAAGCAGAGAGCACCGAAAGGCATGAGGAGGTTGGAAACCAAGAAATCCATGGCGTCAAAGAAGGTCTTTCCAAAGATATGGACATCAGCCATCACACCATAGGATAGGGCCGAAGGGATACCAAAGACAAAAGTCAATACACCTAAAATCATACTCCACTTAGCACGCTTACGATTGTTTTGGTTGGTGATATTTCCAACGTTGATCTCAAGCATGACGACTGAAGAAGTTATCGTCGCAAAGAGGAAAAGCAAGAGAAAGAGAATATAGAAAATCGTACCAAAAGGCATATTGTCAAAGAGTTGCGGCAAGACAATAAAGAGGAGACTTGGTCCACCTTCAGATTGGATATTAAAGGCTGACATAGCAGGGAAAATCGCAAGTCCCGCCATGATAGAAACTGAGATGTTCAAGGCTACGATGGAAATTCCTGATTGGACCAGCTTGGTCTTCTTGTCTAGGTAGGAAGCGTAAGTCAACATGGCTGTAACTCCAAGGGATAGGGCAAAGAAAGATTGACCCAGTGCATAGAGAAGTCCAGCACTTGTTAGTTTTGAAAAGTCAGGTTTGAGGAAGTAAATGACGCCTTCCATAGCATTTGGCAAGCTGAGAGAACGCCCGATAATAACAATAAAGATGATAAAAGAGTAGGGGCATCATAACCTTAGATGCTCTTTCAATCCCTTTTTGAACGCCGTGTGAAACAATGAAAATGTTCAAGAAGATAAAGGCTGCTTGAACTCCTAAAGCAATAACTGGATTAGAAATGATGGAAGAGAATTGCTGGGCATAATCTCCATTTCCGATTAGGTGGAATAATCTTCCAATCTCGATACCAAGGTATACCAGAATCCAACCCCCAATGACACTATAAAATGAAAGAAGGATGAAAAGAGCAAAGGCACCAATCCAACCAATAAAGTTGTACTTTTGATTGTTTCCAAGTTTTCCAAAGGTTTTGATAGCGGAAACGCCAGCACTACGACCTAGGGCAAACTCAGCCAGTAGAAGAGGGAAACCAATCAATAGTGTCGAGATTAGAAAGACCAGTAAAAATCCACCACCACCATTTGCTGCAGTCATGTAAGGGAACTTCCAAACAGCTCCAAGGCCAATAGCAGAACCAGCAGATGCAAGGATGAAACCCAGTTTTGAGCCCCATTGCGATTTTTCAGACATCGTTAAACTCCAATCTATTTTTAAAATAAGAAAAGGCTACTTGAGTTGTCAAATAGCCCTCTCTCAATTGCTCTTTTGAGCTTTTTATTTGATTGATAGACTTGATTATCCTATCATGTTTTCTGATGCCTGTCAAGAAAACCATTTTCGGTTTTTCATACCTTTTTCAAAAGTTAAAAAAATTTTCTAAATAAAGCTTGACTCTGACCTAAGGGAAGGGTGTATACTATCAATGTGAGGAGGAAATCATGTACCATATCAAAGAAGCTGCGCAACTTTCAGGTGTCTCCGTAAAGACCCTCTACCATTATGATAAGATAGGACTCTTAGTTCCGTTAAAGTCAGAAAATGGCTATCGAATTTACAGTCAAGAGGATTTAGAACGACTTCAGGTTATCCTCTATTACAAGTATCTAGGTTTTTCTTTAGAAAAAATAGCAGAGCTATTGAAGGAAGAAAAGACGGACTTGTTACCACATTTAACTAGACAGTTGGACTATTTAACCCATGAGAGGCAACATCTGGATACCTTGATTTCAACCTTACAAAAAACCATTCAAGAACAAAAAGGAGAAATAAAAATGACCATTCAAGAAAAATTCACTGGATTTAGCTACCAAGACAATCAAAAATACCACCAAGAGGCGGTAGACAAGTATGGCCAAGAAGTCATGGATCAAGCCCTTGATCGTCAAAAAGGACGAGAGGATGAGGTTGCATCAGCCTTTAACCAAGTCTTTCAAGCCTTGGCTCAAAATCTCAAAGCTGGTCTGCCGATAACAGCATCTGAAAATCAAGAGGAAGCAGCCAAGCTCTTGCAAGCTATTCGTACATATGGATTTGACTGCTCTATGGAAGTCTTCGGTCATATCGGTAAAGGATATGTCTATAATCCAGAGTTCAAGGAGAACATTGATAAGTTTGGAAAGGGAACAGCTCAATACACTTCAGATGTTATTGCCCACTATGTTAGAACTCAGACAAAATAAAAATCGGCGGAGTAATCTCTGCCGATTTACTGTTATTTGAGTTGGTAAAACCAGTCTTCCCCATCTTTATAGTAAAAGAATTCACTGAGGTCCTCTTCGAGAAAAACACGAAGCATATCAGACATATCCTCAGTAGCTAGTTTGAGATGAGATAGATTTTCAAAGTCCTCCCACCAGACTTTTCCTTCGTCTGAAGATTGGAGCTCACCAGTAAAGTGTTCTGTTTTGTAAAAGAGGACAACATAACGATAGTCCTCGTCATCATACCAATCTTTGATACCACAGAGTTGAGGCTTAGAAATGGTCAGACCAGTTTCTTCCTTCACTTCGCGAATGACAGCATCGACAAAGGATTCGCCACGTTCAATATGGCCACCAGAAAAAGTAATGCCAGGCCAGTTAGGACTAACTCGGTCTTGAACTAGGACCTTGTCCCTATTTTTAATCAAGCACATGTTGACAAATTCGACTGATTCTCTTCTGCTCATATTATTTTTCCTATTTTGTTAGTAATTTTTCTACCACGTTTAACTTTCGCATGGTCAGATCAACGCCGAACAGCTTTTCAAGATAGTTGGTATTAAGTTTTTTTCGTTTTGCAGTTCTAGGGAGATAGAGGTAAAGACAATGGTTGCCGATACAAATTTCTTCTTCACCATAGTCACTATCCAATTTTTCTAATGGTAGACTTTGGATATCATTTTGAAAAAGGATCACATGTATTCGGTCAAAAAGATAGTGTTTTCCAAATGGGTTTTCTTGGACAATTTTTGCAAAATCATTTTTGTTCTTGATTACCATTTTTAAATCAGCACCAATTTTTTCCTTTATTAGAGTGTGAACCTGTTCTCGTATTTCTTCCAGAGATAAGTCACTTTCAAGAATGATATTCCCACTTTGAATATAGGTTCGAACGTGTTGAAAATCAGCCTCTATCAAGATATCTACTAGATAAGACATTTTAGGGATAGCATTTTTTCCATTAGGAGTAACTCCCCTTAGTAAGATAATATGTTCCAAAGTAGTTCCTTTCTTATCTAACATCCTTAGATACTAAATCATTTATAGATTAAGTTTGAGCCTGCCACCCAGCCAGTACAGAGGGCAGAAGTGATGTTAAAGCCACCCGTGTGGGCGTTGATATCTAGGACCTCTCCTGCAAAGTGGAGTCCAGGAACCAATTTACTTTCCAGCGTTTTAGGATTGATTTCCTTGAGGCTAACCCCTCCTTTGGTCACAAAGGATTTAGCAAGGGACATCTTCCCTGTTACAGGAATCTTGAGGAATTGGATAGACTGGATAAGTTGGTCTCGTTCTTTTTCAGTTAGTTGTTTGACCTTTTCAGGATAGCCTTGCACAAAGAATTCTGCCAAGCGTTCTGGCAACAAAGATTTCAAGGCATTTTTTAAGGATTTTTCACGGTTTTCTTCTAGAAAATTTACTAAGTCGCCTTCAGAAAGTGGTGGCAAGACATCTAAAGATAGGATTTCACCCCCCTTGACAAAGCTTGACATACGCAGAGCAGCGGGACCAGATAAACCAAAGTGGGTAAAGAGCAGATCATGAGTAATGACGTGCTTGCAATAACTGAGGGTCACATCGTCTAGGGAAATTCCCTGCAAAGCCTTGTGTGGAAAATCTGTCAATAAGGGACTTTCAGCAGCCTCAAGTTCGGTAATGGTGTGTTTGAAATGACGGGCAATCTCGTGACCAAAACCAGTCGAACCAGTCGAAGGATAAGACTTACCACCTGTTGTGACAATGAGTTTATCACAAGTGAAGGTCTGGTCTGCAGACTTAAGGACAAACTGGTCGTCTATCTTTTTAACCGAAACAATCTCTGTTTGAGTGGCGATTTGTCCACCAAGTTCCGTAATTTTCTTCTCCAGAGCCTCGATTATGGTACGAGATTTATCGCTGGCTGGAAAGACACGTCCGTGGTCTTCGACCTTGAGTTTAACACCATTTTCTGTAAAAAAGTTGATGATATCATGGTTGTCAAACTGGGAGAAGACGCTATAAAGAAAGCGCCCATTGCCGGGGATTCCAGCGAGTAGATCGTCTAGAGTTCCATTATTGGTCACGTTACAGCGACCACCGCCAGTTCCAGCTAATTTTTTCCCGAGTTTCCGATTTTTTTCGATGAGAAGTGTTTTCTGCCCGTAAAAGCTACTTGAAATCGTAGCCATCATACCAGCAGGGCCTCCCCCGATTACAATAGTGTCAAAATGTTTCATAAAAGTATTGTACCATAAAAAAACAAGAGATGATAAGTCATCTCCTGTTTGATTTATTAGTCAATTTCATATCCCATGAGGAGTCCACCTTCTTCTGCATAAAAACTGCAGAGTCCAGAAGTTGGAAGAATTTTGATTTCAGCTTGTGGGAATTTTTCACGCAAGAGCTCTGAGAGTTGTTGGCAGAATTTATCATTACTGCGGTGAGCCATGACGATACGTCCACCAGCATAGCCAGCTTTAATTAATTCTTCATAGGCAGCTTGAAGAGATTTTTTAGCACCACGAGCCTTTTGGAGGAGTTCCAAGGTTCCAGTTTCACTTGCTTCCCCAACCATACGAATATTGAGGAGCCCAACAACTGTACCGATCAGTTTACTCAAGCGACCATTCTTAACCAGATTATCAACCTTAGCGAGAACGAACAATAACTTAGTTTTTTCTTGGTAAGCAGTAATAGCATTAACCACTTCTTCAAAAGAAAGTCCTTGGTCAATCAAATCATTGATTTTCTCAACGATTAGATCAACTTCCCCACCAGCAGACAAGCTGTCAATAACATGAATCTGAGTATTAGGATGTTCTTCTAGGTAAATGTTTTTTGCCAGACGTGCACTATTATAACTACCAGAAAGAGTTCCGGTAATGGTCACTACAAAAATATGTTTTGCCCCTTCAAATGCTCGCAAGTAATCATCAGGGCTAGGACAAGCTGATTTTGAAGCTTCAGAAGTTGCATACATGGTTTCCATCATTTTGTCAATATCAAGACTAGCATCGTCAATAAAGACTTGATCAGCTACTTGAATGGTTAAGGGAACACTGATGAATTCAGTATCAATTGCTGGATTTGCCAGTTGACGATAATCACAACCAGAGTCAGCTACAATCTTCCAAGTCATAGAAATTCTCCATCTTTATCACTTATACATTGACAAAGGTTCTGTCTTTTTTTACAATTATATCATGAAAAATCTTAAAACAAAAGTCTCGTCACTCTGTTGTCACAAGTAGAAAGGAAGTGTTATGGCCGAACGAAGAATTTCTGAAAATTCACTTGAAAATCTCAGAAAATCAAACAAAGAATCCAATTTACTGACCAGAGAAGCTATCGAAACAGCTCTTTTGCAACTTTTGGAGAAGAAGGAGTTGGCTAAGATTAGCATTTCTGAGTTAGTCAAACGTGCTGGTGTTTCTCGTGCCGCCTTTTATCGAAACTATGACTCCAAAGAAGAGATTTTAGAAAGCGTCTTTAAACGCAGTGTCCATAATATCATGGAGCAGCTGAGTCATTACGATGTCAAAACGGATCTCTATCTGGTTTGGGTTCATCTCTTTCGTGAAGCCAGAAAAGAAGCCAAGGTTATTCAGCTTGCTCTGGATTACCACTTGGAAAAAATCTTTGTGCAAGCCATGCAAGAGTTTTTAGAAAAATACTATGGGAAATCAAAAGGAGTCAGCTCTTACCTGCATTCTTTTTGGAGTTCTGCCATCGTATCAGTTTTGCTTAAATGGATCAAGGATGGAATGAAGGTTCCTGCTGAAAAAATTGCAGATTTACGCCTACCATTTTTCAAAAAATAGATCAGGAGGAGAGAAGTTATGACAGAAAAAAGACTGGCTTGGGATGAGTATTTTGCTGCTCAAGCCCTATTGATTGCCAATCGTTCAACCTGTAAACGTGCTAAGGTAGGAGCTGTTTTAGTCAAGGATAATAAAGTTATTTCAACAGGTTATAATGGCTCTGTATCTGGAACAGAACATTGTATTGACCATGACTGTTTGGTGATTGAGGGCCACTGTGTCCGCACTCTCCATGCTGAGGTCAATGCTATTTTACAAGGAGCCGAACGTGGCGTTCCAAAAGGATTTACAGCTTATGTGACACATTTTCCATGTCTCAACTGCACCAAGCAATTGCTTCAGGTAGGATGTGAGCGTGTCGTTTATATTAACCAGTACCGTATGGACGACTACGCCCAGTATCTCTATCGTGAAAAAGGGACCGAGTTGACCCATTTACCACTTGAGACAGTACAAGCAGCTCTTCAAGAAGCTAACTTGATTTAAAAATTTAAAAAAACGATGGTTTAGAAGGATTTTTAGACCATTTTTTGATATAATAAGAAGAATAAATTGAAAGAAGGAATTCAGAAAATGGGAAAACTTGAAGTCATTAATCATCCACTCATTCAACACAAATTGTCAATCTTGCGTCGTACAGACACTTCTACAAAAGCTTTTCGTGAGTTAGTAGATGAAATTGCTATGTTGATGGGATATGAAGTACTTCGTGATCTTCCGCTTGAAGACGTTGAAATCGAAACACCTATCACAAAAACAGTCCAAAAACAATTGGCTGGTAAAAAATTGGCAATTGTTCCAATCTTGCGTGCAGGTATCGGGATGGTCGATGGGCTATTGAGCTTGGTTCCAGCAGCCAAAGTTGGACATATTGGTATGTACCGTGACGAAGAAACTCTTCAACCAGTAGAATACTTGGTAAAATTACCTGAAGATATCGACCAACGTCAAATTTTTGTGGTTGACCCTATGCTTGCAACAGGTGGTTCTGCAATCTTGGCTGTTGATTCCCTCAAAAAACGTGGAGCATCAAACATCAAATTTGTCTGCCTTGTATCTGCTCCAGAAGGTGTAAAAGCTCTTCAAGAAGCTCATCCAGATGTAGAAATCTTTACAGCAGCTTTGGATGAACGCTTGAACGAACATGGTTACATCGTTCCAGGTCTTGGTGACGCTGGAGACCGCTTGTTCGGAACTAAGTAAAATTCTAAGTATAAACTAAAACTGTTCATTGGTTTTAGTCTAGAAAGGAGGTTGAATTTTTGTGTCTGTTTTTAGGATAGAGCAAAAATTTGACCTTTTTTGACCAAAAAGATATAATAGTCCTGTATCAAGTCGTTTGACTAAGAAAAATTGAAATCAGAAGGAGAAATGAATGATTCCTGTAGTTATTGAACAAACAAGTCGTGGAGAACGATCATATGACATTTACTCACGTCTTCTAAAAGATCGTATCATCATGTTGACTGGACCAGTCGAAGACAATATGGCAAACTCAGTTATCGCCCAATTGCTTTTCTTGGATGCCCAAGATAGTACAAAAGATATTTACCTTTATGTAAATACTCCTGGTGGTTCTGTATCAGCTGGTTTGGCAATCGTTGATACTATGAACTTTATTAAGGCAGATGTCCAAACCATCGTTATGGGGATGGCTGCTTCAATGGGAACAATTATTGCCTCAAGTGGAGCAAAGGGCAAACGTTTCATGCTTCCGAATGCAGAATACATGATTCACCAACCGATGGGTGGTACAGGTGGTGGTACACAGCAAACAGATATGGCTATTGCTGCTGAACACTTGCTTAAAACTCGTAAGACTTTGGAGCAAATTCTTGCAGATAATTCTGGTAAATCAGTTGAGCAAATCCATGCAGATGCTGAACGTGATTACTGGATGAGCGCTCAAGAAACACTTGAATATGGTTTCATTGATGAAATCATGGCTAATAATTCTTTGAATTAATCTTTTGAAGCAAACTCGACTGAGTTTGCTTTTTTTGATATAATAGTAAGAAGATTGTTAGAAGGAAGTTGTAATATGTTTCAAAAAGAGAATCGGTCTGGTCTGATTATCTACCTATACTATAATCGTGATGCAAAAAAACTCGATAATTATGGTGATATTTGTTACCACTCTAAAAAACACCGTTATCTGCAACTGTATGTCCCAACAGAAGAAGTGGAAGAACTGGTTAGCCGTTTAGGAAAAGAGAAATTTATCAAGAAAGTGAGACGATGTCATATCCAAGAATTGGAAACTCCCTTTGTTGGTAGTCTCTACAGAAATAGCGAAAACGTTATCATGTAAAAATTAAGATAAATGTGTTGACAATTTTCAGATAATTCGGTATATTCTTAACATGTAATTTAAATTAAGAAATTAAAAGGAGATAAACATGAAGAAAAAATTTGCCTTATCACTTGTAGCTCTTGCAAGTGTAGCTGTTTTAGCAGCTTGTGGAGAAGTGAAGACAGGAGCTTCAAATTCAACTGGTAACCCAGTGGATGAGAAAGTCGTTAAAATCGGTTTCAACTTTGAAGAAACTGGTGCTGTAGCATCTTACGGTACATCTGAGCAAAAGGGTGCTCAACTTGCAGTTGATGAAATCAACGCAGCAGGTGGTATCGATGGAAAACAGATCGAAGTAGTGACAAAGATAACAAATCTGAAACTGCTGAAGCTGCTTCAGTTTCAACAAACCTGTGACTCAATCTAAAGTAGCAGCAATCGTAGGACCTGCAACTTCAGGTGCAACTGCAGCAGCAGTAGCAAATGCTACACAAGCTGGGGTTCCATTGATTTCTCCAAGTGCTACTCAAGATGGTTTGACAAAAGGTCAAGATTTCCTTTTCATCGGAACATTCCAAGATAGCTTCAAGGGAAAAAATCATTTCTAACTATGTTACAAATAAGTTGAACGCTAAGAAAGTTGTCTTGTATACTGATAACTCAAGCGACTACGCTAAAGGAATTGCAAAATCATTCCGTGATTCATTCTCAGGCGAAATCGTAGCAGATGAAACGTTTGTATCAGGTGATACTGACTTCCAAGCAGCTTTGACAAAAATCAAAGATAAAGACTTTGATGCAATCGTATTGCCAGGTTACTACACAGAAGCTGGTAAGATTGTAAACCAAGCTCGTGGTATGGGAATTGATAAACCAATCATCGGTGGTGATGGATTTAACGGAGCAGAATTTGTTCAACAAGCAACAGCTGAACGCGCATCAAATATCTACTTCATCTCAGGATTCTCAACTACTGTTGATGTTTCAGATAAAGCAAAAGCCTTCCTTGAAGCTTACCGTGCAAAATACAACGAAGATCCTTCAACATTTGCAGCTCTTGCTTATGACTCAGTTTACCTTGTAGCTAACGCAGCAAAAGGTGCAAAAACTTCAGTTGATATCAAGAACAATCTTGCTAAAACACAAAACTTCGAAGGTGTTACAGGTCAAACAAGCTTTGATGCAGATCACAACACTGTGAAAACAGCCTTCATGATGACCATGAATAATGGTAAAGTAGAAGCGGCAGAAGTCGTAAAACCTTAATTTTATAGATATCGTAAATGGGGAATGAGCTTTTACTCACTCCCTGTTTCGGTGTTTATGAAAGGATTATTTTTTTATAAAATCCTAAGAAAAAAATAATTAGAAAGAGTGAACCATATGCTTCAACAACTTGTCAATGGTCTAATCTAGGGGAGTGTTTATGCGCTGCTAGCCTTGGGTTATACCATGGTTTATGGAATTATCAAACTCATTAACTTTGCCCACGGTGATATCTACATGATGGGTGCTTTCATGGGTTATTTCTTGATTAATTCCCTACAATTAAATTTCTTTTTAGCTTTAATTTTATCGATGATTGGTTCAGCCATTCTCGGTGTTATCATTGAGTTTCTAGCTTATCGCCCACTGCGTCATTCAACTCGTATCTCTGTATTGATTACAGCCATCGGGGTTTCCTTCTTACTGGAGTATGGGATGGTCTATCTGGTAGGCGCCAACACACGTGCCTTCCCTCAAGCAATCCAAACAGTTCGTTATGACTTGGGACCAATTAGTCTAACAAATATTCAATTGTTGATTTTGACTGTCTCACTTGTTTTGATGGTTCTTCTACAACTCATCGTGCAAAAAACCAAGATGGGGAAAGCCATGCGTGCCGTTTCTGTAGATAGTGATGCTGCTCAGCTGATGGGAATTAACGTGAACCGTACAATCAGTTTCACCTTTGCATTGGGTTCAGCTCTAGCTGGTGCAGCGGGTGTTTTGATTGCACTTTACTATAACTCTCTTGAACCATTGATGGGAATGACTCCAGGTATTAAATCATTTGTGGCTGCCGTTCTTGGTGGTATCGGAATTATCCCTGGTGCAGCTCTGGGTGGCTTTGTTATTGGTCTTTTGGAGACATTTGCTACCGCCTTCGGAATGTCAGATTTCCGTGATGCCATCGTGTATGGAATCTTGCTCTTAATCTTGATTGTTCGCCCAGCTGGTATCCTCGGTAAGAATGTGAAAGAGAAGGTGTAAACAATGAAAGAAAATTTTAAAAAGTTAATATTCTATGGTTATTCCTTTTGTTGCTTGGATATGGTTTAATTAGCCTATTGGTTTCAGTAGGAGTCTTGAATCTTTTCCATATTCAGATTATTGAACAAATCGGTATCAATATTATTCTAGCAGTAGGTCTTAACCTAATCGTTGGGTTCTCTGGTCAGTTTTCACTTGGACATGCTGGATTTATGGCTATTGGTGCCTATGCAGCAGCTATTATTGGTTCTAAAACTCCAACCTATGGTGCATTCTTTGGAGCTATGTTGCTCGGTGCCATTATTGCTGGTTTGGTTGCCTTGGTCGTTGGAATTCCAACCCTACGTTTGAAGGGTGACTACCTTGCAGTTGCAACTTTGGGGGTTGCTGAAATTATTCGTATCTTCATTATTAATGGTGGAAGCCTTACAAACGGTGCTGCTGGTATTTTGGGGATTCCTAACTTTACAACCTGGCAAATGGTATATTTCTTTGCTGTGATTACAACGATTGCCACTCTTAATTTCCTTCGCAGTCCTATCGGACGTTTAACCTTATCTGTTCGTGAAGATGAGATTGCTGCTGAGTCAGTAGGGGTAAATACTACAAAAATTAAAATCATTGCTTTTGTTTTTGGTGCTGTTACTGCAAGTATCGCAGGTACTCTTCAGTCAGGATTTATCGGATCAGTCGTACCAAAAGATTATACGTTTATCAACTCTATCAATGTCTTGATTATCGTTGTATTTGGTGGTTTAGGATCCATTACAGGGGCAATTGTTGCCGCGATCGTGCTTGGAATCTTGAACATGCTCCTTCAAGACGTGGCTAGCGTTCGTATGATTATCTATGCTTTGGCCTTGGTACTCGTTATGATCTTCAGACCAGGTGGTCTTCTTGGGACATGGGAATTGAGCCTATCACGTCTCTTTAAAAAAGGTAAGAAGGAGGCACAAAACTAATGGCATTACTTGAAGTAAAAAATTTAACCAAACATTTTGGTGGTCTGACAGCCGTTGGGGACGTCACTCTCGAATTGAACGAAGGTGAACTTGTTGGTTTGATTGGACCGAATGGTGCTGGGAAAACAACCCTCTTCAACTTGTTGACAGGTGTTTATGAACCAAGCGAAGGGACAGTAACCTTGGATGGTCACTTGTTAAATGGCAAGCAACCCTATAAAATTGCATCTCTTGGTTTAGGGCGTACCTTCCAAAATATCCGCCTTTTTAAGGACTTGACAGTTTTGGATAACGTTCTGATTGCATTTAGCAACCATCATAAACAACATGTTTTTGCGAGTTTCTTGCGCTTACCAGCTTTTTATAAGAATGAAAAAGAATTGAAAGCCAAAGCTTTAGAATTACTAAAAATCTTTGATTTAGATGGTGATGCTGAAACTTTAGCAAAAAACCTAGCCTATGGTCAACAACGTCGTTTGGAAATTGTTCGTGCCCTTGCTACAGAACCTAAAATCCTTTTCTTGGATGAGCCTGCAGCGGGTATGAATCCACAAGAAACTGCAGAATTGACTGAGTTGATTCGTCGTATCAAGGATGAATTCAAGATCACTATCATGCTGATTGAACATGATATGAACTTGGTTATGGAAGTTACTGAGCGTATCTATGTTCTTGAGTACGGTCGTTTGATTGCTCATGGAACACCAGATGAAATCAAGAGTAATAAACGTGTTATCGAAGCTTATCTAGGAGGTGAAGCCTAATGTCTATGTTAAAAGTTGAAAACCTCTCAGTACACTACGGTATGATTCAAGCTGTACGTGATGTGAGCTTTGAAGTAAACGAAGGAGAAGTTGTTTCCCTTATCGGTGCCAACGGGGCTGGTAAAACAACCATCCTTCGTACCTTGTCAGGACTTGTTCGTCCAAGTTCTGGTAAAATTGAATTTTTGGGACAAGAAATCCAAAAGATGCCTGCACAAAAAATTGTGGCATCAGGACTTTCTCAAGTGCCAGAAGGACGTCACGTCTTCCCTGGTTTGACAGTTATGGAAAACTTGGAGATGGGAGCTTTTCTTAAGAAAAATCGTGAAGAGAACCAAGCAAATCTGAAAAAAGTCTTTTCACGTTTCCCTCGTCTGGAAGAACGTAAAAACCAAGATGCAGCTACCCTTTCTGGTGGGGAACAACAGATGCTTGCTATGGGACGCGCGCTTATGTCAACGCCTAAGCTTCTTCTCTTAGATGAACCATCAATGGGGCTTGCACCAATTTTCATCCAAGAAATTTTTGATATCATCCAAGATATTCAAAAACAAGGAACAACCGTTCTCTTAATTGAGCAAAATGCTAATAAAGCACTAGCCATCGCAGATCGAGGCTATGTTCTTGAAACAGGTAAAATCGTTCTTTCAGGAACAGGTAAAGAACTCGCAGCATCAGACGAAGTCAGAAAAGCATATCTAGGTGGCTAAACTAGTCTGGGAGACTAGTTTAGGTTGCGAATAAGGATTGCGCAAGCAATCCACATTAGTCCGGGGGACCTTTTTAGTCGGCGGATAGAGATTGCTTGGCAATCATCAGATCTAGTGGATTGTTTTAGTCGGCGGATAGAGATTGCTTGGCAATCATCAGGTCCAGTGGATTGTTTTAGTTCGCGGGAAAGATTACCAAACAAATTACATAATCATAAGATTGAGGGCTCTAATCTAGGGCTCTTTTTATAGTATTTCAGAGTTTTCAGAATCTTGAAAAAGAAATGAAAGCGTTTGATTGATTTTCGTAAAAAGTGTATAATAAAGCTATAAACATAAAGGAGAGTTCCTATGGCAGTTAAAGATTTTATGACACGAAAGGTCGTATATATTAGCCCAGATACGACTGTAGCACATGCAGCAGACTTGATGCGCGAACAAGGTTTGCATCGTCTTCCTGTTATTGAAAAATGATAAATTAGTTGGTCTAGTAACAGAAGGAACAATTGCTGAAGCCAGTCCGTCAAAAGCAACGAGTCTTTCAATCTTCGAGATGAATTACTTGCTCAATAAAACAAAAAGTAAAAGACGTCATGATTCGTGATGTTGTAACTGTCTCAGGTTATGCAAGTTTGGAAGATGCAACCTACCTTATGCTGAAAAATAAGATTGGAATCTTGCCAGTTATTGATAATGGACAAGTCTATGGTGTCATTACTGACCGTGATGTTTTCAGAGCATTTCTTGAAATTTCTGGTTATGGCGAAGAGGGAATCCGTGTTCGTTTTATCACAGAAAATGAAGTTGGGGTACTTGGTAAGATTGTTTCTTTAATCGTTGAGGAAAATCTTAATATTTCTCATACTGTTAATATTCCACGTAAAGATGGTAAGATTGTTATCGAAGTTCAAATTGAGGGAACGGTTGATCTAGCTACCTTTAAACAGAAATTTGAATCTGAGAATATTCAGGTTGAAGAAATTACACAAACTTTAGCAAAAAAACTGTAAAAAAATAAAAATAGAAGCAGTTTTTACTTGCTAAAAAAATTTTTTTTTCTAGTATAATAATTTATTGTGAGCAAACCTCACTTACCCCTTTGCAATGTCTTGGGGGTCATTAGACCAAAAAGGAGGAACATATCAATGGCTAAATACGAAATTCTTTATATCATTCGTCCAAACATTGAAGAAGAAGCGAAAAACGCTTTGGTAGCACGTTTTGACTCTATCTTGACTGACAACGGTGCAACTGTTGTTGAATCAAAAACATGGGAAAAACGTCGTCTTGCATACGAAATCCAAGATTTCCGCGAAGGACTTTACCACATCGTTAACGTTGAAGCAAATGATGATGCAGCTCTTAAAGAGTTTGACCGTCTTTTCAAAAAAATCAACGCTGACATTCTTCGTCACATGATCGTCAAAACTGACGCGTAAGAAGGTAGATTATGATTAACAATGTTGTACTTGTAGGGCGTATGACTCGTGACGCTGAGTTGCGTTATACCCCATCAAATGTAGCAGTTGCGACTTTTACTCTTGCAGTAAACCGTACATTTAAGAGTCAAAATGGCGAACGTGAGGCTGATTTTATCAATGTCGTTATGTGGCGCCAACAGGCTGAGAATCTTGCTAATTGGGCTAAAAAAGGCTCACTTATCGGGGTGACAGGTCGTATTCAGACTCGTAGTTACGATAACCAGCAAGGACAACGTGTCTACGTGACGGAAGTCGTGGCTGAGAATTTCCAAATGTTGGAAAGCCGTAGTGTGCGTGAAGGACATACTGGTGGAGCTTATTCTGCACCAAGTTCAAACTATTCAGCACCTACTCAATCAGTACCTGACTTTTCACGTGATGAAAATCCATTCGGAACAACGAATCCTTTGGATATTTCAGATGATGATTTACCATTCTAATGGACAATTAATACTATAAAGGAGAAAAAAACATGGCTCAACAACGTCGTGGCGGATTCAAACGCCGTAAAAAAGTTGATTACATCGCAGCAAACAAAATTGAATATGTTGATTACAAAGATACTGAGCTTCTAGCCGTTTCGTTTCAGAACGTGGAAAAATCCTTCCTCGTCGTGTAACAGGAACTTCAGCTAAAAACCAACGTAAAGTAACAACAGCTATCAAACGCGCTCGCGTAATGGCTTTGATGCCTTTCGTAAACGAAGATTAAAGAAAAGACCCCGACGGGTCTTTTTTTCACGAGCATGGAAAAGGGAGAGCGAGTTGAGGTCCGGGGGACCTCTTTTTCACGAGCTTGAAAATAAGAAAGCGAATTAAAATCCGGGTGGGTCTTTTTTCAAGAGATAGTTTTTTTCTGACCTTGGCGTGCTATAATGGTAGGAGAAAGCTATAAAGGAGAAGCTTATGAAGACGACATGTTCAATTAGAAAAATGCAAGAATCTGACATAAAAAATCTATCTCGAGGATTTATCAGCCAAGGTTGGCCAAGTAGAGAGGAGATTTTAACTCGATACTTTAAGGAGCAAGAAAGTGGGGAGAGAGAAGTCTTAGTTGCAGAGGTTGAGGGTGCTGTAGTGGGCTACATTACCATTTTGCCCTCTGCTAAACATGGTCCTTTTGCAGAAGTCTATCCAGAATTATCAGATTTTAATGTGTTTGAGCCTTTTCGAAATCAAGGAGTTGGGAATCAACTGCTAGAAGAAGCAGAAAAACGAGTCAAGCTTGTTTCGATTAAGGTAAGTCTAGGCGTAGGCTTGCACTCAGGATATGGAGCCGCCCAGAGATTGTACATCAAACGAGGCTATATTCCAGATGGGACGGGTGTTTGGTATAGAAATCAACCCTTAGAAATGAACGCTACCAGTCAAAACAATGATGATTTAGTTTTGTATTTGTCTAAGGAGTTACAATAATAGTTAGCTTCTTTGAAAATAGGGTATTTACCTACTTTATGGTATAATGGAAAGAGTGAATTGAAGGAGGAAAGGTGATGGATGCGAAATTAAGATATAAGGCAAAAAAGATAAAGGTTATTTTTTTTGATATTGATGATACGTTGAGAAACTCAAAGACTGGTTTTATCCCCCCCCCTCAATTTCAACTGTTTTTAAACAATTGCGTGAAAAAGGTATTTTAACAGGAATTGCCTCTGGACGTGGTATTTTTGGTGTTGTTCCAGAGATTCGCGAGCTAAAACCTGACTTTTTTGTTACCTTGAATGGTGCCTATATTGAGGATAAAAAAGGCAATGTGATTGATAGTAACAAAATCGCTAAAGATAAGGTTGAAAGCTATGTTGCTTGGACTAAGGAAGTGGGGATTGAATATGGTTTAGTTGGTAGTCATACTGCTAAACTCTCCACTAGAACTGAGTTGATTAGTGATGCCATTGATCCAATTTATCCTGACTTGGATGTTGATCCTGATTTTTATGAAAAAGAAGACATCTATCAGATGTGGACATTTGAGGATCAGGGAGATGATTTGACGTTGCCTGAAAGTTTAGCATCGACTTTACGTATGGTACGCTGGCATGAACATTCGTCAGATGTGGTGCCGATTTCCGGTTCAAAAGCAGCTGGTGTAGCAAAAGTTGTAGAACATTTAGGTCTTAAACCTGAGAACGTCATGGTCTTTGGAGACGGTCTTAACGATTTAGAACTCTTTGATTATGCAGGTATTAGTGTTGCTATGGGAATTTCTCATGACAAAATCAAAGAAAAAGCAGATTATATTACAAAACACTAGAAGAAGATGGCATCTTTGATGCCTTAGAAGGATTTGGTATGGTAGAAAAAGAATTACATTTTCCGCAAGTAGACATTGAAGCAGTAGAAGGTCCGATTGCGACTATTAAAACAAATCATGGAGACATGCGTATTAAGCTTTTCCCTGAACATGCACCAAAAAAACAGTAGCCAACTTTATCGCTCTGTCAAAAGATGGTTACTATGACGGGGTCATTTTTCCACCGTATTATTAAAAGACTTTATGATTCAAGGTGGAGACCCAACTGGAACTGGTATGGGTGGCGAATCAATCTATGGTGAGTCATTTTGAAGACGAATTTTCAGAGGAACTTTACAATATCCGCGGAGCCCTTTCTATAGCTAATGCTGGACCAAATACAAACGGTAGCCAGTTCTTTATCGTGCAAAAATCAACACTTGCCATACTCTAAGAAAGAAATTGCTCGTGGTGGTTGGCCAGAACCAATTGCAGAAATTTATGCTGAACAAGGTGGAACTCCTCACCCTAGACCGCCGTCACACAGTATTTGGTCAACTTGCAGATGAAGCTTCTTATGAAGTTCTGGATGCAATTGCAGGTGTAGAAACAGGTGTAATGGACAAGCCAGTTGAAGATGTCGTTATCGAAACGATTGAAATCGAGGACTAGTATGAAAATAGGTGATAAGCTAACTGGACGAATAACAGGGATTCAGTCTTATGGAGCCTTTGTGGAGCTAGAAACTGGTATCACAGGTTTGATTCATATTTCTGAAATTCGTACAGGATTTATTGAGAATATCTATGATGTACTGAAAATCGGTGAAGAAGTTCAAGTTCAGGTTGTCGATTTGGACGAATATACAGGTAAAGCAAGTCTTTCTATTCGGACTTTGGAAGAAGAGAAACATCAGTTACCGAGACGGAGACGTTTTTCAAGTGACCGTGTCAAATACGGCTTTGCTCCTTTGGCTCGTATGATGCCTATCTGGACCAAGGAAGCTATTTCTAATCTAAATAAGAAAAAATCTTAATTGATTTTTCTCTTCTTGAAATGTTAATATAGTTTATTATAATAGAAGTATGGTAGAAGAATTATTAAAATCAGGAGAGAGAATCAATCAGCTCTTTTCTACAGATATCAAGATTATTCAAAATAGAGAGGTTTTCAGCTATTCGGTGGATAGTGTACTTTTGTCACGCTTTCCTCGCTTTCCTAAAAATGGCTTGATAGTGGATTTTTGTGCTGGGAATGGAGCTGTTGGGCTTTTTGCCAGTAGTCGTACTAAGGCGAAAATTCTGTCTGTTGAAATCCAAGAACGCCTGGCAGATATGGCTGAACGATCAGTCCGTTTAAATAGCTTGGAAGAGCAGATGCAGGTTATCTGTGATGATTTGAAAAATATGCCTGCTTACATTCAGGGGAGTAAGGTTGATTTGATTTTGTGCAATCCTCCCTATTTTAAGGTGGACCCAAATTCTAATCTGAACGAGAGTGAGCACTACTTGTTGGCTCGGCATGAAATTACGACCAATCTTAAGGAAATCTGCCGTAGTGCCCAAAGTATACTCAAATCTAACGGGCGTCTAGCCATGGTTCACCGTCCTGATCGTTTGTTAGATATTTTAGAAACGCTTCAACAATACAATTTGGCTCCAAAGCGTCTGCAATTTGTCTACCCTAAACGGGAGAAGGAAGCCAATATGCTTTTGATCGAGGCTATCAAGGACGGCTCGACTAGTGGTTTTAAGGTTCTGCCACCACTCATTGTTCATAATGATGATGGTTCCTATACTCCAGAAATTCAAGAAATCTATTATGGATCATAAAGCTTATATGTATGTAGTTGAGTGTCGGGATGGTTCCTACTATACTGGTTATACAACGGATGTCAAGAAACGTGTCGCTGTCCACAATAGTGGGAAAGGTGCCAAGTACACACGAGCTCGTTTGCCGGTAAAACTCATCTATGCAGAAGGTTTTGATAGTAAGGAAGAAGCAATGTCGGCTGAGGCCCTACTCAAACGGAAGAAGCGTCCTCAGAAGGAAAGCTACCTAAACGATAATCAAAATAAAAATCTAGTGAGTGCTTTTAACCTATAAAGAGAAGCCCTTTAGGCTTCTCTTACTTTTTGTCAAAAAAATTGAAAAAAATGCTACAATAAAGAGAATAAAGAAACGAGGTATTATCATGTCTAAGATTCTAGTATTTGGTCACCAAAATCCAGATTCAGATGCTATCGGCTCATCAGTAGCCTTTGCTTATCTTGCAAAAGAAGCTTATGGTTTGGATACAGAAGCGGTGGCTCTTGGAACTCCAAATGAAGAAACAGCTTTCGTATTGAACTATTTTGGTGTTGAAGCACCGCGCGTCATCACATCTGCTAAAGCAGAAGGTGCAGAACAAGTTATCTTGACTGACCACAATGAATTCCAACAATCAGTTTCAGATATCGCTGAAGTAGAAGTTTACGGTGTTGTGGATCACCACCGTGTAGCTAACTTTGAAACTGCAAGCCCACTTTACATGCGTTTGGAGCCAGTTGGATCAGCATCTTCTATCGTATACCGTATGTTCAAAGAACACGGTGTAACTGTTCCAAAAGAAATTGCAGGTTTGATGCTTTCAGGTTTGATTTCAGATACCCTTCTTTTGAAATCTCCAACAACACACCCATCTGATAAGGTGATTGCGCCTGAATTGGCTGAATTGGCTGGAGTTAACTTGGAAGAATACGGTCTTGCAATGCTCAAAGCAGGTACTAACTTGGCAAGCAAATCAGCTGAAGAATTGATCGACATCGATGCCAAGACTTTTGAACTCAACGGAAATAACGTCCGTGTTGCTCAAGTTAACACAGTTGATATCGCTGAAGTCTTGGAACGCCAAGCTGAAATTGAAGCAGCTATCCAAGCTGCAAATGCAGCTAACGGTTACTCTGACTTCGTTTTGATGATTACAGATATCGTCAACTCAAACTCAGAAATTTTGGTTCTTGGTGCCAACATGGACAAGGTCGAAGCAGCTTTCAACTTCAAACTTGAAAACAATCATGCCTTCCTTCCAGGTGCTGTTTCACGTAAGAAACAAGTGGTGCCTCAATTGACAGAAAGCTTTAATGCTTAATGATTGATGGGGAAAACCATTATTAAAAAGGAGTTTCGACTCCTTTTTTGCTAGGAGGAGATCATGTTAGAAAATGGTGATTTAATCTTTGTGAAAGACGAATCGGATATAGGACAAGCCATCCAGGAATCTACTGGCAACTGTAGCCATGTGGCCATTTTTTTAGACGGCTTCATCTATCATGCAACTACGGAAGGCGGAGTCATTGCCCAATCTCCTGAAGATTTCTTTGAAGCTGAGAAAGTCTATGACCTTTATCGCTATGCGGAGATTGATTGTACAGAGGTCAAAAAGCGGGCAGAGAGCCTTTTGGGTTCGCCCTACAATGCTACTTTTTACCCGGATGGAGATGGTTATTACTGTTCCCAGTTTGTAGCAGAAATTCTCCCTATTTTTGAGACCATTCCCATGAAGTTTGGGGATGATACACAGGAAATTAGTAATTTCTGGAGAAAATATTATCGAGAGTTGGGGCTTTCTGTACCTTTGAATCAGCCTGGCACTAACCCTAGTCAATTAGCAGCATCACTACTTTTAGTTTGTAAAGAAAGGAATCTTCATGATTCAGATTTTTAATCCATCTCGCTTGACGCGTCAACCATTCTTTAGGGATTTGGTAGACTATCTTGATCAGCATGATGATGTTATCCTCCGTGAAATCAAGGCTCAGTTTCCAAAGATACCAGTTGATAAGTTTTTGGAGGAATATATTAAAGCGGGTTTGATTTTGAGAGAAAATAAACGCTATTATCTCAATCTCCCATTTCTAGAATCTACAGAATCTCTTGAACTAGACCTAGAAGTCTTTGTGAGAGATGATAGTCCAATCTATCAAGAAATCCTAGAGAAAGAATTTCAGACAGAATTGCACAATCAAACCAATGCAGCTATCCTTGAAGAGTATACGGATTTTGCTAGGGAAAAGATGACCTTGTCTAATTATTTTTATAAGGTTAAGCACCAGTATCCTTTGACAGAAAAACAGCAGGTTCTTTATGCTGTTTTGGGTGATGTCAACCCTGAGTATGCTCTCAAGTATATGACAACCTTTTTGCTTAAATTTCTCAAAAAAGACCAGCTTATGCAGAAAGCGTCGAGATATCTTTGTCGATAGTTTAGTTTTATTAGGGCTACATCATTCAAAAATGAAGATGGGAAAATATGAGTTAGCTGTAGAATTTGATAAAGGAACGATTCATCTTTATAAAAATAAAAGGCTAGGAAATTTCCTAGCCTTCTTTAAATATACTATAGATAACGTTCTGCAACAGCAGCATCACCTGGATAGTCTTCCTTCTTACCTTGGACGATTTGGTAGCAGTCAGCTCCTTTACCAGCGATAATAACAGCGTCCAGTTCTTGACTTGTAACAGACATAGCAGCCTTGATAGCTTGCTCGCGATCGACAATCTTTTTCAACAGGATGATGGATATAGCTACTGATTTCATCTGCAATGGCCATCGGATCTTCATAGTTTGGATCATCAGCTGTTAGAAAGACTTGAATTTCAGGATGTTGATCGAGGAGAAGTCCAAAGTCCTTACGACGGCTTTCTCCCTTGTTTCCAGTTGAACCAAGTACTAAAGCAATCTTTCCAGTTTGATGAGTTTCAACGACAGAGATTAGTTTTTTTAAGACTGTCACCATTGTGGGCGTAGTCGATGAAAAACTTTTTGCACCATTTTTTTCTGAGTGAGAACTTCCATACGACCAGGGTACACGAGTAGTCGCAATCCCTTTTTTGATGTCTTCAAGACTAGCACCTAAACGAAGACAAGCAAGTCCTGCAGCGACTGCATTTTTCTTGGTTGAAAGTGCCCAATCAACTGGATGTCATAATCTCCAGCTAATTTACCAGTAGCTGAGAAGCTAAAGGCTTTAGAGTTTTCAATTTGATTACTTGATTGGCTGCCGTAGAAGTCATGCTCTTGGTTCTCAACTTGTTCTTTCAGAACAGAGAAGTGGTCCATATCGCTATTAATGACAACTGCTCGGCTATTTTTTTCATCAAGAGGCGCTTTGTGGTAGAAGTAGTCTTCAAAGGTTGGATGCTCAATAGGACCAATATGGTCTGGGAGTGATGTTGAGAAAAACTCCCACGTCGAAAAGTTAAACCATACACTCGATTTACCAGATAGGCTTGGCTGGAAACTTCCATTACCAGATGGGTTCTTCCATTCTCAACTGCTTGAGCCATCATATCAAAGAGGTCGATATTTTCAGGTGTTGAGAAGGAAGATTTGAAGAAAGTCTTGCCATCTAAAGTGGTATTCATTGTCGACAAGAGGGCAGTTGGATAGCGTTGGGACAAGATATGATAGGCAAAGTAAGCAGCTGTTGTTTTTTTCCTTTAGTGCCGGTGAAAGGCAAGGATTTTAAGTTTCTCCTGAGGGTTGCCATAAAAATTCCATGGCAATCAAACTCATGGCCTTTTGATATTGCTAACAACAATAACAGGAATACCAACTTCATAGTCCTGCTCAGCCACGTACCAACCAAGTCCCTTGTGCGATAGCTGAAAACAGATATTCTTTTTTAAAGGCAGCTCCTTTTGCAAAAAATAGAGTATTTTCTTTGGTTGTTCGGCTATCGTAACTGATGCTGTCAAAAACAACATCGCTGTAGTTGTAGTGGTAATGTCCTTGGTCGATGATCTCACGGAAGAGACCATCTTTCTTTAAAATATCTAATATAGTTTCAATCTTTATCATACTTTCTATTGTAAACCGAAAGTCTGAATTTTACAAGTAACAAGGAAAAGTTTATAATGGAAGATAAGGAACATTTCCGTTATTAAAATTGAATGAGGAAGTTATGTCTAACGAAAATAATCATCAGCAGGCCCAGATGTTACGAGGGACTGCCTGGCTAACGGCTAGTAACTTTATCAGTCGCCTGCTCGGGGCCATTTACATCATCCCTTGGTATATCTGGATGGGGACTTATGCTGCTAAGGCTAATGGCCTCTTCACTATGGGCTACAATATCTACGCTTGGTTCTTGTTGATTTCGACAGCAGGTATCCCAGTGGCAGTCGCAAAGCAGGTTGCCAAGTATAACACCATGCAAGAAGAAGAGCATAGTTTTGCCCTGATTCGGAGTTTCCTGGGCTTTATGACTGGACTCGGTCTTGTCTTTGCTTTGGTTTTATATCTCTTTGCGCCTTGGATGGCAGACCTTTCTGGTGTCGGTAAGGACTTAATTCCAATTATGCAGAGCTTGGCTTGGGCGGTATTGATTTTCCCATCTATGAGTGTTATCCGCGGATTTTTCCAAGGAATGAATAATCTTAAACCTTATGCCATGAGTCAAATTGCTGAGCAGGTTATCCGTGTTATTTGGATGCTCTTAGCAACCTTTATCATCATGAAACTTGGTTCAGGAGATTATCTGTCAGCAGTCACCCAGTCTACCTTTGCGGCCTTTGTGGGAATGGTAGCCAGCTTTGCTGTCTTACTTTATTTCCTTTTTAAAGAAGGGATGCTTCAAAAAGTTTTTGAAACGCGAGATAAGATTGATAGCAAACATTTGTTAATGGATACGATTAAGGAAGCTATTCCTTTTATCATAACAGGGTCAGCTATTCAGCTCTTCCAAATCTTGGACCAAAATACCTTTATCAATAGCATGAAGTGGTTTACCAACTATAGTAATGAAGACTTAATTGTCATGTTTTCTTATTTCTCTGCCAATCCTAATAAAAATCACCATGATTTTAATTTCGGTAGGAGTTTCGATTGGTAGCGTTAGGGCTACCTCTTGACAGAGAACTATGTAAAGGGAGATTTACCAGCAGCTTCTCGTCTCGTTCAAGATAGTATAACCATGCTTTTCCTATTCCTCTTACCTGCAACGGTTGGAGTAGTCATGGTAGGAGAACCCCTCTATACAGTCTTTTACGGTAAGCCAGATAGTTTGGCTATGGGCTTGTTTGTCTTTGCAGTCTTGCAGTCAACAATCCTAGGTTTGTACATGGTCTTGTCACCGATGCTTCAAGCTATGTTTCGTAACCGCAAGGCAATCCTTTACTTTTTCTATGGTTCCATTGCCAAGCTCGTCTTACAAATACCATCAATAGCGATTTTCCATAGCTATGGTCCTCTCATTTCAACGACCATCGGTCTTATCATTCCAATTGTTTTAATGTATCGCGAGATCTGTCAGATTTCAGGAGTTCATCGAAAAATTATCCTTAAACGAACCATCCTAGTGACTATTTTAACTCTTGTCATGTTTATCCTGGTAGGCTTCTTACAATGGATTCTTGGATTTGTTTTCCATCCAACTGGACGTTTCTGGAGCTTTATCTATGTCGCCCTAATCGGAACAATCGGTGGTGGGCTCTACGGATTCATGAGTCTCTATACTCGTCTCTTAGATAAGGTTATTGGACAGGCGAAAAGCTGACCAGTTACGAGCACGATTAAAATTATCATAATGCTTTATAAATAAAATGAACAATTTGAACTTTTAAGAGAAAAAGTTTAAATTGTTCATTTTTTTATTAAAAAAAGAGAAAAAAATAAAAATTGTAGAAAAAAATAAATTTTTAACACATAAATGCTTGACTAAAAAAACTTTAACTGTATAATGATACAAATATTTAAATTTTGGAGGTTCTGGAAATGAAAAAGTCTAAGGCAAAAATATCTGACGCTGGCAGGCCTTGCCCTAAGTGCCGGTCTACTATTGGCGGCTTGTAGCAACTCAGCTAGCTCTACTAAAAACATACAATTATGTTTACAGTAACGATCCTTCTAGTCTTAACTATCTAGTGGAAAACCGTGCAACAACAGGTGATGTTGTCACAAACTTGGTAGATGGTTTGATGGAAAATGACCAATATGGCAACTACATTCCTTCATTGGCAGAGGATTGGACAGTTTCCCAAGATGGTTTGACTTATACCTACAAACTTCGTAAAGGACGCCAAATGGTATACAGCAGATGGTGAAGAGTATGCACCAGTGACTGCACAAGATTTTGTGACAGGATTTGAAAGTATGCTGCAGATAAAAAAATTCAGAAGCCTTGTATCTAGTGCAAGATTCTGTTGCTGGTTTGGCTGACTACGTTAGCGGAAAAAAACAAGGACTTTTCAACAGTTGGAGTCAAAGCTATTGATGACCAGACTGTTCAATATACTTTGACTCAACCAGAACCTTATTGGAATTCAAAAACAACTGCAACTATTTTGTTCCCAGTAAATGCAGACTTCTTGAACTCAAAAGGGGATGATTTTGGTAAAGTGGATCCAGCAAATATCTTGTATAATGGTCCATTTATCCTAAAAATCATTCACATCTAAAATCTGTACTTGAATACAAGAAAAATCCAAACTACTGGGACGCAAAAAATGTATTTGTAGATGATGTCAAGTTGACTTACTATGATGGAAGTGACCAAGACGCGTTGGTTCGTAACTTTAGCGAAGGTGTCTATAGTTTTGCACGTCTCTATCCAAATAGCTCAAGCTTTGCAGGTGTACAAGAGAAGTACAAGGATAATATCATCTACAGTATGCAAACTGCGACTTCTTTCTACTTTAACTTTAACTTAGATAGAAAATCTTATAACCACACATCAAAAACAACAGACGCTGAAAAGACAGCGCAACAAGAAGCTGTTTTGAACAAATCATTCCGTCAAGCCATTAACTTTGCTTATGACCGTACAGCTTATGGAGCTCAGTCACAAGGGGAAGAGGGAGCAACTAAGATTATCAGAAACTTGCTCGTTCCACCTTCATTTGTAACTCTTGATGGTAAAGATTTTGGTGATGTTGTCGCTTCTAAGATGGTTAACTACGGCCAAGTATGGCAAAATGTGAACTTTGCGGATACACAAGATGCCTACTATAATGCTGATAAGGCTAAAGAAGCTTTTGCACAAGCCAAGAAAGAATTGGAAGCTAAAGGTGTTCAATTCCCTATCCATCTAGATTTACCAGTTGACCAGTCTATGAAGAAAGGTGTCCAAGAGGCAAGCTCATTTAAGCAATCTATCGAGTCTGTCTTGGGTACAGATAATGTCGTCATCGATATTCAAATGTTGAGTACTGAAGAAATGGATAGTATCGGTTACCTTGCCAATACAGCTGCTCAAAAAAGACTACGACCTCTATAATGGTGGTTGGGGACCAGACTACCAGGATCCATCAACTTATCTTGATACCCTTAGCCTAACAAGTGGTGGTTCATTGCAAAACCTTGGTTTGGAACCTGGTGAAACCAATGCTAAAGCAACTGCTGTTGGTTTGGATACCTATACTAAGATGTTGGAAGAAGCCAATGCTGAGCAAGATTTGACCAAACGTTATGACAAATATGCAGAAGCACAAGCTTGGTTGGTAGATAGCTCTCTAGCAATTCCAAACGTTTCTCTTGGTGGAACACCAGGAATCAGAAAAAAACAGTTCCATTCTCTGCTGCCTTCTCTCAAGCGGGTAACAAGGGTGTTGAATCATACAAATATGTTAAGTTGCAAGATAAGATTGTCACAACAGCTGAGTATGAAGAAGCTAGACAAAAATGGCTAAAAGAAAAAGAAGAATCTAACAAAAAAGCTCAAGAAGATCTTGCCAAAACACGTTAAATAATCATCTGTTAACAGAAAAAACGATAACTCTAGAAAAGGTTATCGTTTTTTTATAGTTTGAAACTATAACTAGCTCTTGAAAAACAAGAAAACGAAGGATACAAAATAAGTGGTACAATAGTTACTATAGATTTGGAGGTATTGTATGAGTAAATCATTTCACATCAACACAATTTTAGCACAAGCAGGGATCAAGTCTGATGAAGCAACAGGTGCTTTGGTTACACCAATTCACTTTTCAACGACTTATCAGCACCCAGAATTTGGTCAATCAACTGGATTTGACTATACCCGCACTAAAAACCCAACTCGTAGCAAGGCAGAGGAAGTCTTAGCAGCTATTGAATCAGCCCACTATGCTCTAGCAACTAGTTCAGGTATGTCTGCGATTGTGTTGGCCTTTAGCATTTTTCCAGTAGGAAGCAAGGTTTTGGCAGTCCGTGACCTTTATGGTGGTTCTTTCCGTTGGTTCAATCAAGTGGAACAGGAAGGTCGTTTCCACTTTACTTATGCAAACACGGAAGAAGAGCTGATTGCCGAGCTAGAAAAGGATGTGGATGTACTTTATATCGAAACACCAACCAACCCTTTGATGTTGGAATTTGATATTGAAAAATTGTCAAAATTAGCTCATGCAAAAGGTGCTAAAGTTGTCGTGGACAATACCTTCTACAGTCCTATCTATCAACGTCCAATTGAAGACGGGAGCAGATATCGTCCTTCATTCAGCAACAAAAATACCTTGCAGGACATAATGATGTTCTAGCTGGGTGTGGTTGTGACAGATAGTGCGGATTTATACGAAAAAAACTCTTTTACAATCTCAACACAACAGGGGCTGTTTTGTCACCATTTGATAGTTATCAATTGATTCGTGGTCTTAAAACCTTGTCACTTCGTATGGAGCGCTCAACAGCTAATGCTCAAGAAATCGTAGCCTTTTTGGAACAATCACCTGTTGTCAAAGAAGTCTTGTATACAGGTCGTGGAGGAATGATTTCATTTAAAGTAGCAGATGAGAAACGTATCCCTCATATCTTGAAATACTTTGAAAGTATTCTCTTTTGCTGAAAGTTTGGGTGGTGTAGAAAGTCTGATTACCTACCCAACTACTCAAACCCATGCTGACATTCCTGCAGAGGTTCGTCATTCTTATGGACTGACTGATGATCTCTTGCGCTTGTCTATTGGTATTGAGGATGCTAGAGATTTGATTGAAGACTTGCGTCAAGCCTTGGAAGGATAAAACTATGGGAAAAATATGATTTTACGACCTTGCCCAATCGTTTTGGACATCATACCTATAAATGGAAAGAAGCCGAGACTGACCGAGAAGTATTGCCAGCCTGGATTGCTGATATGGACTTTGAAGTGTTACCTGAGATTCGTCAGACTGTCCATGACTATGCTGAGCAATTAGTCTATGGCTATACCTATGCTAGTGATGGGTTGATTGAAGCTGTTCAAAACTGGGAGGAAAAACAGCACGGTTATCGCTTTGATAAGGATGCTCTAGTCTTTATCGAAGGAGTAGTACCTGCCATTTCAACAGCCATTCAAGCTTTCACCAAGGAAGGCCAAGCAGTCCTCATTAACACACCGGTTTATCCTCCTTTTGCTCGCAGTATTAAGCTTAATAATCGTAGACTAATCACCAACTCTCTATTAGAAAAAAATGGACTTTTTGAGATTGACTTTGATCAATTGGAGAAAGACTTTGTTGAAGAGGATGTGAAACTTTACGTTCTTTGCAATCCTCATAATCCTGGTGGACGTGTTTGGGAAAAGGAAGTCTTAGAGAAGATTGGACAACTTTGTCAAAAACATGGAGTTTTGTTGGTGTCTGATGAGATTCACCAAGATTTGGCCTTGTTTGGAAACAAGCACCAGTCATTTAATACGGTAAATGAAGATTTTAAAGAATTTTCACTGATTTTAAGCAGTGCTACCAAGACCTTCAATATTGCGGGAACAAAGAATTCCTACGCTATTATCGAGAATCCAAAGTTGAGACTTGCTTTCCAAAAACGCCAGCTGGCTAATAATCAACATGAAATCTCAGGGTTGGGATATTTGGCAACAGAAGCAGCCTATCGCTCTGGTGAAGATTGGTTAACAGAACTCAAAGAACTGATTGAAAAACACATCAATTATGTAGTCGATGTGTTTGGAAAAGAAACGAAAATCAAGGTCATGAAACCTCAAGGGACCTATCTTATTTGGCTTGATTTTTCAGCCTACGATATTAGCGATGAAGAATTAAGAAGCCTCTTAAGAGACGAAGCCAAGGTTATCCTGAACAGAGGCTTGGACTTTGGTGAAGAAGGAGCCCTCCACGCTCGCTTAAATGTAGCCATGCCGACATCTGTCTTGGAAGAAGTTTGCCAACGAATCATCTCAGCATTTACTAAACTTTTTAAACATTAGCCTTCAGGGAAGAGAACTCTTCTGAGAAGGCTATTTTCATAAGAAGAAATGTGGTATAATTAAGAGATAAAGTAAAAGGGGAAAAATATGGCTAAATTGATTCCAGGGAAAGCTTCGAATGGAGGGAGCTCAACTCTACGAAACTAGTCAGATTGAAATTATCAAAGAGAAAGACCATCGCCTCTATGCGCGTGTAGCAGATGAAGAAATTCGCTATAGCTTGGATGATGATTTGGTTTTTTTGTGCTTGTGATTTTTTTCCAAAAAAAGAGGGATTTTGTGTGCATTTGGCAGCACTAGAGCATTACCTGAAAAAAATGATCCGATTGGTCAGGAACTCTTGGGAAATCTGGAAAATGTGCACGAAACAGAAAGAAGAAGTTGAAACTCAGGTTACTTTTTGGAGGAAAGTTTTTAGAATCCATTCAAATTCCTAGTCTTTCTGAAATCTATCAGTTGTCTGCTCAGGGGCAGATTGAAGCAGGGACTAATCGTATTATTTGGACTTTGAGAGTCGGTCTTATCCAGACGCAGAAATTTTATGTAATCCGAGATATTCCCCTTTTTTTCTGAAGGTTTTAGAAACTAGTAAACCCTACATGATTGGGAAAGTTATATGAAACTTCCTTGAAATATTCGTCAGTTTGATGAAAGTAGCCAATTTGTTCTGAAATTTCCTTCAAGGAATTGTAGAAGATGAGGTTGAAAATGCCCTCTTTTTCCAAAAATCAAGGTCGTCATCTCTATTTCCCGCTGTCTTTTTTTGAGCAGGGTGTTAGTCTGCTGATGGGCTTAGATGCATTTCAATTTGACCATCAGATTTCAAGCTATCCTCATCTTGTATTTCAAGATTTTGATGGCCAAGCAGGCTTATTTACCTTTCAAATTGAAGAAAAATCCAACTATTATGAGATGGAAATTGTCCAACAGGTAGGGACTTAATTCGTTTTATAAGGGACAAGTCTTGTTTACTAAAGGTACATTTCTATCTTCTGTCCAAGGAGCAAGCTAGCCTTTTAGAAAAATTAAAAAAAGTATCTATCGATAAAAGTGGTAGAAAGATTTTACAATTTGATACTAGTGATCGAGATCTTTTAGCTTCGACCTTGTCGCAGTTTAAAGGCATAGGAGAGGTAAAAGCCCCTGATGCGCTTCAAATTCAGTCTTTCCGTCCTTCTTTCTACATGGAAGGAGAAGAGGACGGTTCTATCTCGTTTGGATATGCAGTTTCAGTATGAAACTTGCTTAGTAACAAATCGCAATGAACTGGAGAGTCTACCTTTTGCTAGTGATATTCAACTGGAGAAAGCAGATCTTTTCAGTTGGCTCTATCAGCTGGATTTGAAGCAGATTTTCGTTCATGGCGTCAAAGTTTGAAAGCTGATGCAGTCCATACCTTCTTTCAGGAGGTTTTACCAGCTTTTGAAGCGCTTGGAGAATTAAAGATTTCTGAGAGCTTGCAAGATCTCTATCAGGTTCAGAAGACTCAAGTACACATCTCATCCAAGGGAAGCCTATTAGAAATTCAATTTGATTTTCAAAATATAGATCAAGAAGAAATCGATCGAGCGATGAAAGCTCTAGTTGAGAAGCAGGATTATTACATCAGCTCTTCGAATCAGGTTTACTATTTCGATGATCAAACCAAGCGTATCCGTCAGGATTTAGAAGAATTAGGGATAGAGGACCTACAAGATGGAGCTTTTCGAGCTCGTAAATCCTTAGCTTATACCCTATCTCATCTCTTTAAGGATCAGGATCAAATTTCTTTCACCGAAGAATTTCGCAATCTGGCCCATGATTTGACGCATCCAGAAGATTTTCCGATGAAAGAGCTGAATATCCAAGCAGAACTTAGAGACTATCAGAAAAAGGGAATTCAGTGGCTTCAAATGCTTCACCATTATGGCTTTGGTGGGATTTTAGCAGATGATATGGGACTTGGGAAGACCTTGCAAACTATCGCCTTTTTAAGTAGTCAGGTTCAAGCAGATACTAGTGTCCTAATCCTTGCTCCGTCTGGCTTAATCTATAACTGGGCTGATGAATTTCAAAAGTTTGCTCCAGATTTGGATGTCGCGGTAGTGCATGGTTTAAAATCTCATCGAGAGTCAATTTTGGCAGAAAATCATCAGATTTATGTGACAAGCTATGCTACTTTCCGTCAAGATAGTGAAATTTATCGAGACCTATCTTTTGATTTTCTTTTTCTAGATGAAGCTCAAGTGATGAAAAATGCACAAACGAAGATTGCTCAAAGTTTACGACGATTTGTGGTTCCATCTGTCTTTGCACTCTCAGGAACACCGATTGAAAATCATCTGGGAGAACTCTGGTCGATTTTTCAGATTGTCTTACCAGGCCTCTTACCTGCTAAGAAGGAGTTTATGAAACTATCAACTGAGAGAGTGGCTCAATTTATCAAACCCTTTGTCATGAGACGTAAGAAAGAAGAGGTTTTGACAGAGTTGCCTGACTTGATTGAAGTTGTCTATAAGAATGAACTGGAGGATCAACAAAAAGCTATCTATCTTGCTCAACTGCAACAGATGCAGGAACGTTTGGGACAGGTAAGCGATTCGGAATTTCAACGAAATCGCGTCGAAATTTTGACTGGACTCATGCGTCTGCGTCAGATTTGTGATACGCCTGCGCTCTTTATGGAGGACTACCAAGGAGAGAGCGGGAAACTGAATAGTTTACGAGATTTGCTGGTTCAGATTGCTGAAGGTGGGCATCGTGTACTTATTTTCTCACAATTTAGAGGTATGCTGGATCGGATTGAGCAAGAGCTGCCTGACTTAGGCTTGACTTCCTTTAAAATTACGGGTTCAACACCTTCGCAAGAACGTCAGGAAATGACCAAGGCCTTTAACCAAGGAGAGCGCGATGTATTTTTAATTTCCCTAAAGGCTGGCGGGGTCGGTCTCAATCTCACTGGTGCCGATACAGTCATTTTAGTAGACTTATGGTGGAATCCTGCAGTTGAATCGCAGGCTATCGGTCGCGCCCATCGTATGGGGCAAGAGCAAGCTGTTGAAGTTTATCGCCTTGTGACTCGAGGTACAATTGAAGAAAAGATTCAAGAATTACAAGAGAAAAAGAAAAATCTTGTTTCTGAAATCTTGGATGGAACAGAGTCTCGTGGTAGTTTGAGTCTAGCTGAAATACGAGAAATTTTAGGGATTTCATGAGCCTATACTTGAAAAATCAAGACATTACGCTATAATGGAGTATTGAAAGGAAATAAATATGACACAAAAACGATTTCCAATAGTGGCAGATGATGAAGTCATGTTGACAGAAATGCCAGTTATGAATCTCTACGATGAGTCTGATTTCATCAGTAATATAAAAGGTGATTACCAAGACAAAAACTACTTGGAATGGTCTCCAATCACTGAAGAAAAAAAGCAAGAGGAAGTCAAACCTCTTGTAAAACCGATTGAGAAAAAAGAAAAATCCTATGCTGAATTAGCGCGTGAAGAAGCGCGCGCGGATTTGAAAAAGAAGCGCTCGGCTAGATATTTGACTCAGGATGTAAGTCATACGAGACGTCAACCGAAGACAAGCCATGTGCGTCCAGCAAATCAACCGACAGCACCTTTTTCAAAAAGGAAAAATCCAGGAGAATTTGCGAAATATAGTCAGAAGTTAGGTCAATCTCACTATATTTTTGGCAGAAACAGTTTCTCAAGTGGGAACATCCAATTTCAGATGGTGAAACAAGTCGTTCCAAGAAAAACAATTATGACTTTTTAAAGAAAAGTCAAATTTATAACAAAAAAAGCAAACAAAAAGAACAAGAACGTCAAGTGGCCCAAGAGCTCAACTTGACTAGAATGAGCGAATAGAGGGGAAGAAAATGGCAAAAACCTATCATTTTATCGGAATCAAAGGATCAGGTATGAGTGCCTTGGCTTTGATGTTACATCAAATGGGGCACAAGGTGCAAGGTTCTGACGTTGAAAAGTACTACTTTACACAACGTGGACTAGAGCAAGCAGGAATTACAATTTTACCTTTTGATGAAAAAAATCTTCAAGGAGATTTAGAAATTATCGCTGGGTAATGCCTTCCGTCCAGATAACAATGTTGAAATTGCTTATGCGGACCAAAATGGTATCAGCTACAAACGTTATCATGAGTTTCTTGGTAGCTTTATGCGTGACTTTATCAGTATGGGAGTTGCTGGTGCACACGGTAAGACGTCAACAACTGGGATGCTTTCTCACGTCTTGTCACACATCACTGATACTAGCTACTTGATCGGAGATGGTACAGGTCGTGGTTCTGCAAATGCCAAGTATTTTGTCTTTGAATCAGACGAGTATGAGCGCCATTTCATGCCATATCATCCCAGAGTACTCTATCATCACTAACATCGATTTTGACCACCCTGACTATTTCACAAGCTTGGAAGATGTCTTCAACGCCTTCAATGATTATGCCAAACAAATTACTAAAGGCTTGTTCGTTTACGGTGAAGATGCTGAGTTGCGTAAGATTACAGCAAATGCCCCAATCTATTATTACGGTTTTGAAACAGAAGGTAATGACTTTGTAGCAAGTGACTTGCTTCGTTCTACAACAGGTTCAACCTTTTACCGTTCACTTCCGTGGTCAAGAGTTGGGCCAATTCCACATTCCAACTTTCGGTCGCCACAATATCATGAATGCCACAGCAGTGATTGGTTTGCTTTATACTGCTGGCTTTGATTTGAATTTAGTGCGTGAACACTTGAAGACTTTTGGAGGAGTGAAACGTCGCTTTACAGAAAAGGTTGTTAATGATACGGTTATCATCGATGACTTTGCTCACCATCCAACTGAGATCATTGCGACACTAGATGCTGCACGTCAAAAATACCCAAGCAAGGAAATCGTGGCTATTTTCCAACCACATACCTTTACTCGTACCATCGCCTTGTTGGATGATTTTGCTCAAGCCTTGAATCAGGCTGATGCAGTTTACCTCGCACAAATCTACGGTTCAGCTCGTGAGGTGGACCATGGTGATGTCAAGGTAGAAGACCTTGCCAATAAAATCAATAAAAAACATCAAGTTATCACAGTTGAAAATGTTTCTCCACTCCTAGACCATGACAATGCTGTCTATGTTTTCATGGGAGCTGGTGATATCCAAACTTATGAATATTCATTCGAACGTCTCTTGTCTAATTTGACAAGCAATGTTCAGTAAGGAAGATCATGGAATTTCCAATTAAAATCAGGGAAGCACAGCAATCAGATATTGAAATCAGATTTGCTTGATACAAGAAAAGTATTTCAAACACCCTAGAAAGTAATGAAATAGAGAAATAATAGAAGAACGTATCCGCAACCATGCGGGTACGTTTCTCTTAGCTAGCCTGGATGATCAAGGGATTGCTTATATCACTGCGACGACACCTCCTATTCCCTCTTTAAGAAAATGGATGCTTGAGATCGGAGATGAGGAATTCATTAGTGAGAACTCAATCATCCTTGAAGATTTAGCTGTCGATCCCGATTTTCAGGGGCAAGGCTTTGGAACCTTGTTGCTAGCAGCTTTGAAGGAAGTTACCCGTCAGCAAAATAGACCAGGTATTTATCTGCTTTGTGAGGATGAGTTGCTGTCCTACTTTGAAATGAATGGATTTGTGGAACAAGGGATCGTAGATGGAGAAAGGAGCAGTGAAGTTGCCTTTCTCATGCGTTGGCAGAATCCCTATTATCAGGAGAAAATATGATTATTAGACAAGCTAGATTGACAGATTTAGATCGTATCTTTGAAATTGAACTAGAAAATTTTTCAATTGAAGAAGCTATTCCTCGTCCTGTTTTTGAAGCTCATCTGAAGGAAAATTAAGACCAGTTTTTTTAGTGGCTGAAAAAGAGGGGAAATACTAGGCTATATTGAGGGACCAGTAGTCCTCATCGATATTTACAAGACCAGTCCTTTACAGAAGACATTAAAGATTATAGCCATCAAAAAGGTGGCTATATCTCTGTGACTTGTCTATCCATTGCTAAGAAAAGCTCAGGCTTTAGGTGTCGGACGAAAAATTATTGACCGCTTTAAAAGATCTCGCTCTTGAGCATGAGCGTGAGGGAATCAATCTAACCTGCCATGACTATCTCATTGGCTATTATGAGAAAACATGGTTTTGTGAATGAAGGAAAAATCAAAGTCGACTTTTTGCTGGTGAAGAATGGTATGATATGGTCTGGGAAAAACACGAATTAGGCATCAGAAAGGCATCTATGGTTGCTTTTTCTTTAGTTTTTTTAAGATATAATATTATGGATTATCAACAAGGAGGTAACACCTTTGAGCGAAAAATTCTCGAGAAGAAGAAAAAGTTAAGTTTTAAAGAACAAATTTTAAGAGATTTGGAAAGATTAAAAAGAGAAGACGGCATCGCGAATACTAAAAGTAGCAACGATGATTTGTTTTTCAAATTTAAAGTAATAGTTTCAGAAGCAGAAAAAAACCAGTGGAAGAGCCTTCTGTAGAAGACTTGATGGCCAATTCTGTTTCTCTGGTGGATGAATTGCTTGCTAATGCTCCAGCAGTTCCACCACGTCCAGTCTTTTACAAGATGATTCAGTTGAAACTTCTGCAGCTTCAGAACCAGCTGTAGCTCCAGATCCTCTACCATCAACAGAACCTTTATCATCAACGGAAGCTGTTGAACCCGTTAAACCTCTTGAACCTACTCAACCAGTGGAAGAAGAGAAAGAGTTCAATGCTATTTCGACTAGGATTCCAGTTTCTTATCGTACGAATCAGGCCAAACCAAGTCCTGCTAGAAAGAATATTGAACCTCAACCGAAACCAACAGTTCTTGCAAAAGAAACTCCAAGTCAAGAACCAGTTGCTCCAGTTGAAACTAGAACTGAACGTCCTAGAAGAAGCCGTAAAGAATCAGTGAAACCAATTAAGAAAAAGAAAAAATCACGCTTGAAAGGATTTTTCGTGACAGTATTAGTTTTATTGATTTTACTAGGTGTGGGTGGTTTCTTTGGTTACCGTTATGTCGAATCTGCACTCCAACCAGTTGATGCAAATTCAAAACAGTATGTCACGGTTCAAATTCCAGAAGGAGCTAATCTTCAGCAAATTGGTGATACATTAGAGAACTCTGGATTGGTAAAACACGGATTTATCTTTAGCCTTTATGCTAAGTATAAAGACTATTCTGATTTAAAATCTGGTTACTACAATTTGCAAAAGAGTATGAGTACAGATGATATCATCAAAGAATTGCAAAAGGGTGGAACTCCTCAACCTCAAGAAGTTGCACTTGCAAATCTTACAATTCCTGAAGGTTATACCCTTGATCAAATCGCACAAACAGTTGGTCAGCTTCAAGGAGACTTTAAAGAACCTTTGACTGCTGATGCCTTCTTGGCAAAAGTGCAAGATGAAACCTTCATCTCTCAATTAGTTGCTAAGTACCCAACCCTTCTCGAAAGTCTACCAACTAAAGAAAGTGGTGTTCGTTATCGTCTAGAAGGATACCTATTCCCAGCAACTTATGCTATCAAAGAAAGCACAACTATTGAAAGCTTGATTGATGAAATGGTGGCAGCTATGGACAAAAACTTGTCAGCACATTACACTGCAATCAAAGAAAAGAACTTGACAGTGAATGAACTCCTCACCATCGCATCACTTGTGGAAAAAGAAGGGTTGAAAACTGACGATCGTAAACTGATCGCTGGAGTTTTCTATAATCGTTTGAACCTTGGTATGCCGCTCCAAAGTAACATTGCTATTCTCTATGCAGAAGGTAAGCTAGGACAAAATATTAGCTTGGCAGATGATGCAGCAATTGATACAACAATCAATTCACCTTATAATGTTTATACAAACCTTGGCTTAATGCCTGGCCCAGTAGACAGTCCAAGTCTAGATGCAATTGAAGCAAGTATCAATCAAACTAAGAGTGACAATCTCTACTTTGTAGCCAACGTACAAGATGGCAAGGTTTACTTTGCAACGACACGAGAAGAACATGATCGAAACGTTGCAGAGCATGTCAACAGTAAATTGACACAATCAAGTAGTTCAAACTAACTCTTAGAACAAGATTTGCTATTACATCCGTGAATGTAGAAAAGAATCTCTAATTTTTACAGGAATAGCAAGTCACACAAGTCTTTCCGCTATGATTAGAAACGCCTGAAATTCACAAGTTTTAGGCGTTCGGAAATTGCGAAAGTAAATCCTACCTCTTATTTGAACCTTAGTCTAGAAGTGATAGAATTATTCGGTTTAGGCACAGATTTTAAAAGATCGCTACTGACCAAAATCATTTAAGGAAAGCTTTAAAAAGACTTTGTCTTCATTGTAAAATTATGTGGTTTACCACATAATTTTGCTTTACTACCTAAAGAAATTTAAATTTAATCAAAAGAAAGTTGAGAAAAATGGCAGAAAAAACATATCCAATGACCCTTGAAGAAAAGGAAAAACTCGAAAAAGAATTAGAAGAGTTGAAACTAGTTCGTCGTCCAGAAGTTGTAGAACGCATCAAGATTGCGCGTTCATACGGTGACTTGTCAGAAAAATAGTGAGTATGAAGCAGCTAAGGACGAGCAAGCCTTTCGTTGAAGGACAAATCTCTAGCTTGGAAACAAAAAAATCCGTTATGCTGAGATTGTCAATAGCGATGCAGTTGCTCAAGATGAAGTTGCTATCGGGAAAAACAGTCACTATCCAAGAAATTGGTGAAGACGACGAAGAAGTATATATCATCGTGGGATCAGCTGGGTGCAGATGCCTTTGCAGGTAAAAGTATCAAATGAAAGCCCAATTGGGCAAGCCTTGATTGGTAAGAAAACAGGTGATACTGCTACGATTGAAACGCCTGTAGGAAGCTATGATGTTAAAATCTTAAAAGTAGAAAAAACAGTTTAATTGGAATGAAAAGAAGGAGTAGATATAGGGAAAGCGCTTCCTATCACTCCTTTTCTTAATTCTCAAAAACTAGAGGAGACTATATGAATTCAGAAAATAAGCACAAAAAGAAAAATAAAATGGAACGTGGGTTAACCAATCGCCATGTTCAGGTTATGGCCATTGCAGGAACAATTGGAACAGGACTGTTTCTAGGAGCTGGACGTTCCATTAGTTTGACAGGTCCTTCTATTGTCCTAGTCTATATGATTACGGGTGGCTTTATGTATCTTATGATGCGTGCTATCGGGGAAATGTTGTACCAAGATCCGGAGCAACATACCTTTATCAACTTTATTACCCGTTATCTAGGTCAGGGTTGGGGTTACTTCTCAGTCTGGTCTTACTGGCTTTCAGTAGTCTTTATCGGTATGGCCGAGATTACGGCTATTGCTCACTATGTTCAATTTTGGTTTCCATCCTGGCCCTCTTGGTTGATTCAGGTTGTCTTTTTAACAATTTTAGGATTGGTCAATCTGATTGCTGTTAAAATCTTTGGTGAAGTAGAATTTTGGTTTGCTATGATCAAAATCGTGGCCATTCTTGCCATGATTGCGACAGGTGTCTTTCTAGTTTTGACTGGCTTTGAAACGCCTTATGGTTCAGTAAGTCTTGCCAATATCAGTGAACACTTCTCACTTTTCCCAAATGGTGCTATGAACTTTGTCATGGCCTTCCAGATGGTTTTCTTTGCATACTTGATGATTGAATTTATCGGTGTTACTACATCTGAAACTAAGGATCCAAGAAAAGTCTTGCCTAAGGCTGTTAAGGAAATTCCCTTGCGAATTATCTTTCTACGGTGGAGCTCTCTTGGCAATCATGTCTATTATTCCTTGGCGTGAACTTTCTGCAGCGGATTCACCATTTGTAACGGTATTTGAACTTGTTGGTCTTAAGTGGGCGGCAGCTTTGATTAACTTTGTAGTTTTGACTTCAGCTGCATCAGCCTTGAATTCAACCCTTTACTCAACAGGGCGTCACTTGTACCAAATTGCCCATGATTCACCAAATCGTTTCTTGAAAGCTATTAAGGCAGACACGCTCTCACGTCACAACGTTCCTCAGAATGCTATCATTGCTTCTGCCGTATTGATTGGTTTTGCAGCCTTCATCAATGTACTTCCGGGTGTGTCAGATGCCTTTGCTTTGATTACAGCTTCTTCATCAGGTGTTTATATCGCTATCTACATCTTGATCATGGTAGCCCATCTCAAATATCGTAAGTCTAAGGACTTTATGGCAGATGGTTATCTCATGCCTCAATATCGTTTGCTAAATCCTCTGACTATGCTCTTCTTTATCTTTGTATTTGGAACACTCTTCTTACAAGAATCAACTGTAATGGGAGCTAGAGGTTCAGCTATCTGGATTGTTGCATTTGGTATTTATAGCCAATGGAAATTTAGAAAATAAGTCAGAAGCTCATCAACTTAGGTTGGTGAGTTTTTTTAAGTTTGACAGTTCTTCAAAATAGGAATATAATCAAGGCGTAAGTGTCTTTGAGGAGGTTTTGATGCACATTAGATTGGAAAATACAGAGTCTCAGAAAGCACAGGAGATAGGGGATTTGATTCGCTCCTATAATCGTTCCAAAAGAGAAACTGCTGAAAGTGAGCCACTAAACCTTTATGTCGAAGATGAACATGGTCAACTCCTGGCTGGTTTAGTAGCAGAGACATTTGGAAATTGGTTAGAAATTGAGTATTTATTTGTTAAAGAGGGCTTGCGAGGACAAGGAATCGGCTCCCAACTATTGCAGCAAGCAGAAAGTGAAGCTAAAAAGAGAAACTGTCGCTACGTTTTTGTGAATACATATCAGTTTCAAGCGCCAGCCTTTTATCAAAAGCAGGGCTACAAGGAAGTCTTTACCTTAAAAGACTATCCGTATACTGGACAAAGGCACTATTATCAAAAAGATTTGTAAACAGAGAACTCTTTATCATGTAAGTGGTAGAGAGGTTTTTGTTAAAAAAATCTCACAATATGACAGATATATATTGCATAATGTAAATTATATGATATAATGAACTTAGAAAGAAGCGCGACTTTTAAAATTAAGGAGGAGGTAACAAGTGGTTAAGAATTTAAAATTAAAGTTAGCTAGAGTGGAGCTTGACATGACACAAGGAGATTTGGCAGAAGCTGTGGGTGTCACTAGGCAGACTATCGGCTTGATAGAAGCTGGGAAATATAATCCTAGTCTCTCCCTTTGCCAGTCTATCTGTAGATGCTTAGGAAAAACTCTAGATCAACTATTTTGGGAGGAAGAAGATGAAAAATAGATTTTATTATTACCAATTATTAGACGAAAGAGAAGAACAACTGATGAATAAAGCAGGTGCAGAAACTTTTCATATCTCTATAGGATTATTATTCCTAACTTACTTAATTGCAGTATTAGCACCAAGTCTTTTTAATCCGAGAATGATTCTCATCATTATCATTATTGGAACTTTTTACTTTTTCGGCCGTGCTCGAGATTTGGGTGTGAACTACTATAGTCGTTTTCATTTTACAATTTTAGGATGTCTGTTATTAACTCTAGTGATTACAGCTACCTTGATGCTGCAAAACTACCAGTTCAATATCGAAATTTATCAGCACAATCCTTTGAACGTTAAATACCTTTCTGCTTGGGGTTTTACCTATCTCTTTTATCTTCCTTGGGTCTTCATTGGAAATTTAGGCTTGAAAAGCTATGGTGAATGGGCTCAGAAGAAGTATGAAAAAGATATGGATGAGCTCGAGAGCATAGAATAGCTTGTTAACTTTTTATCAATATCGATAAAATGTGTTATAATAGTACTAATTTATGAGAAAAGAAGAATCATTTTCATCTTTTTACAAATAAGGAAGAAGGACAGTATATGTACCCAGATGACAGTTTAACATTGCACACGGATTTGTATCAAATTAACATGATGCAGGTTTACTTTGACCAAGGGATTCATAACAAGAAAGCGGTTTTTGAAGTTTATTTCCGCCAACAACCGTTTAAAAATGGTTATGCTGTATTTGCAGGTTTGGAACGAATTGTGAAATACCTTGAAAACTTGCGTTTCTCAGATAGCGATATAGCTTATTTGGAATCACTTGGTTATCATGGCGCCTTCTTGGAATATCTCCGTAATCTCAAGTTGGAATTGACTGTACGTTCTGCTCAAGAAGGGGACTTAGTATTTGCTAATGAACCGATCGTTCAAGTGGAGGGACCTTTGGCTCAGTGTCAGTTGGTTGAAACAGCACTTTTAAATATCGTCAACTTTCAAACCTTGATTGCGACCAAGGCTGCTCGTATTCGTTCAGTCATTGAAGATGAACCTTTGATGGAGTTTGGTACACGTCGTGCGCAAGAGATGGATGCAGCTATCTGGGGAACTCGTGCCGCTGTCATTGGTGGAGCTAATGGAACTAGTAATGTGCGTGCTGGTAAGCTCTTTGGGATTCCGGTTTTAGGGACTCACGCCCATGCCTTGGTTCAAGTCTATGGGAATGACTATCAGGCTTTCAAGGCTTATGCCTCAACTCACAAAAACTGTGTCTTCCTAGTTGATACCTACGATACTCTTCGCATCGGTGTTCCAGCAGCAATTCAGGTTGCGCGTGAACTTGGTGACAAGATTAATTTCCTTGGTGTTCGTATTGACTCTGGAGATATCGCCTATATTTCTAAAAAAGTTCGTCAACAACTGGACGAAGCAGGATTTACTGATGCTAAGATTTATGCATCAAATGACCTTGATGAAAATACCATCCTTAACCTCAAAATGCAAAAAGCTAAGATTGATGTCTGGGGTGTAGGAACTAAGCTCATCACAGCCTATGACCAACCAGCACTTGGGGCAGTATATAAGGTTGTTGCCATCGAAGATGAGAATGGTCATATGCGCAATACCATTAAACTTTCAAACAATGCAGAGAAGGTTTCAACACCAGGTAAGAAACAAGTTTGGCGCATCACCAGTCGTGAAAAAGGCAAGTCAGAAGGTGATTACATTACCTATGACGGTGTCGATGTTGCTAGTATGACTGAAATCAAGATGTTCCATCCAACCTATACTTACATCAAGAAAACTGTCCGTAATTTTGATGCTGTTCCTCTCTTGGTAGACATTTTCAAGGAAGGTAAGCTAGTCTATGATTTACCAAGTTTATCTGAAATTCAAGCCTATGCTCGTAAGGAATTTGACAAGCTCTGGGACGAATACAAACGTGTTCTTAACCCACAACATTACCCTGTCGACTTGGCTCGTGATGTGTGGCAAGATAAGATGGACTTGATTGATAAGATGCGTAAGGAAGCTCTAGGTGAAGGAGAAGAAGAATGACCTTACAAGAAAGTATTATTCAACAATTAGGAGTAAAACCTGTGATTGATTCACAGGAGGAAATTCGTCGTTCGGTTGATTTTTTAAAGCGATATTTAAAAAAGCATCCCTTCCTTAAAAGTTTTGTATTGGGCATTTCTGGTGGTCAAGACTCGACTTTAGCTGGTCGCCTTGCCCAACTAGCTATGGAAGAAATGCGAGCTGAAACAGGTGATGACAGCTATAAATTTATCGCTGTTCGTTTGCCTTATGGAGTGCAAGCTGACGAGGATGATGCGCAAAAAGCACTAGCTTTTATCCGACCAGATGTGAGCTTGGTCGTTAATATCAAGGAATCTGCTGATGCTATGACAACAGCAGTGGAAGCAACAGGCAGTCATGTTTCCGATTTTAACAAGGGAAATATCAAGGCTCGCAGTCGTATGATTGCCCAATATGCACTCGCAGGAGCTCATAGCGGAGCTGTTATCGGGACAGACCATGCTGCGGAAAATATCACAGGTTTCTTCACCAAGTTTGGTGACGGTGGTGCAGATATTCTCCCACTTTATCGCCTCAATAAACGCCAAGGAAAACAACTTTTGAAGGAACTTGGAGCTGATCCAGCCCTCTATGAAAAAATCCCAACAGCAGATTTGGAAGAAGAAAAACCAGGTATTGCAGACGAAGTAGCTTTAGGAGTTACTTACAATGAAATTGATGATTACCTCGAAGGTAAGCAAGTCAGCCCAGAAGCTCAAGCAACCATTGAAAAATGGTGGTACAGAGGCCAACACAAACGCCATCTACCAATCACCGTATTTGATACGTTTTGGGAGTAAAAACCTCTGGGGGAGGTTTTTACCCCAAGCCTGAAAATAGAAAAGCGAGGAAAGTCCGGGGGACCTTTTTACCTTCTTGCCTAGAAATTAGAAAGAGAAGAAGGTCCAGTGGACCTTTTTAGTTTGAACATTAAAATAGAAAGCGAGTTACGATTATGAAAGCACTAGGTACACAAACTATTGAGACAGAACGTTTGATACTGAGGAGATTTGTGGAAGGTGATGCTCGAGCCATGTTTGATAATTGGGCTTCACGCTCAGAAAATCTAACTTATGTGACTTGGAATCCACACCTGAATGTCGAACAGACTCGAAATTCTATTGGCAATTGGGTAAAATCCTATGACGATCCAAATTACTACAAATGGGCCATTAGTCTCAAAGAAAATCCAGACTATGTCATTGGAGATATTAGTTTGGTCAGTGTGGATGAAGAAAACTCTAGCTGTGAGATCGGATATATCTTAGGAATGGACTACTGGGGACGAGGACTCATGACAGAAGCCTTGAAAGCAGTTTTATCATACTGTCTGGATGAGATTGAATTTAAAGAGGTTAATGCCTGCTATGCAAGTTTAAATCCTGCCTCTGGTCGTGTAATGGAAAAGGCTGGTATGACTTTTTGGAAGACGATTCCAAATGCAGTTGAACGAAAAAGGTTATATAGCTGATAAAATTTATTATCAAATCAAAAAATAAGATGGAAAGTTAAGCTTTTCCATCTTATTTTTTGTAATATACTTTTTAATCAAAATAAAGCAAATCTTTGCTGGTGCTTGTAAAGAGGTCAAAGCCATCTTTGGTTACAACACCACAATCTTCGATGCGGACACCGACTTTACCAGGGATGTAAATACCAGGCTCAACTGAGAAGCACATGCCTTCTTCGATAACCATGTCGTTTCCTTCCATGATTGAAGGGAACTCGTGAACATCCATACCGATACCGTGACCGAGACGGTGGTTGAAGTACTCACCGTAGCCAGCTTTTTCGATCACTTCACGAGCCGCACGGTCAACCTCATGAGCTGTTACACCAGGTTTGATAAAGTCAAGGGCAGCTTGTTGGGCTTCGAGGGTCAAGTTGTAGATATCTTTCTTAAATTGGTCAGGTTTACCAACAGCGACTGTACGAGTCATATCTGATGCATAACCATTAACCATAACACCAAGGTCAAAGAGGAGAAGAGCATCTTTTTCAACCTTGTTAGCTCCAGGGATACCGTGTGGATTTGCAGCATTATCACCTGTTAAAACCATAGTATCAAAGCTCATTTCATAACCTTCACGTTTCATAGCGAAGTCGATTTGCGCAATGATATCTGTTTCAGTATTGTTAAGAGAGATATTATCAAAACCAACTTTGACAGACTTATCAGCATAGACACCTGCAACCATCATCTTTTGCACTTCATCTGCTGATTTGATCAAGCGCATGCGTTGGATCAATGGAGTCAAGTTCTCAAACTCAGCACTTTCAAAGACTGTTTTCAAACCATGATATTTGGTCAAGATGAGATTATCAAACTCAACTGCTACACGTTTGAAATCAAGCTGTGGCAAAGCATTTTGGATTTTCTTCCAAGGATTTTCAGAGTCCACATAACCAACAACTGGGAAAGAGACAGTGCTTGTTGCACGCTCAACCTCAAGAGCTGGAACGAAGAGAAGTGGTTCTTGGTTTCCAAGGACAAAGAGGAACATCTGGCGTTCGTGTGGATCACTGTAAAAGCCAGTTAGGTAATTGATAGTGACGGGGTCAGATACGACAGCGACGTCTAGCTTTTCTGATTCAAGATAAGTTAAGATTTGTTGTAATTTAGACATATGCTACCTTCTTTCTACCCCTCTATTTTTTTGCAAAAAAATAGTAGAAAAATGCAAGAGAGAAGGGGAAAAGACTACAAAAAAATTCCAACAGCTAATAGCATGTTGGAAATGGAAGTTTAGTTAAAGTCTGCCTTGCTTTTCACATCGCTGTATTCTTCAGGGACTTCTTGGCTCAGAATATCCTCATAAGCTGGAAGGACGATGTCCTGACCATACTTTTTCTTAAGTGCAGTAGTGACCAAGCGATAGGCTAAGTTTGCATTACGGGATAAAATAGGCCCGTGGAAATAAGAACCAAAGACATTTTTATAGTGAACGCCTTCACCGATTTTCTCTTCATTATTTCCGTTTCCGTATACGACCTGCCCCAATGGTTTTTGGTCATCTGAGAGGAAGGTACGGCCTTGGTGGTTTTCAAAACCATAGTAGGTTTCATCAAACTCTTCATTATGAATTTTAATGTCACCGATGAAGCGGTTGTTGGTTTGATTAAGGGTATAGTGTCCCATGACACCGAGGCCTTCAATGCGTCTTCCAGAAGCTTCAATATAGTATTGGCCTAATAGTTGGAAGCCACCACAAATAGCAAGAAAGACACCATCATTTTGGATAAAGTTGTCGATACTCTCTTTTTTGGCAGGCAAGTCATCAGCAATGATGCTCTGTTCAAAGTCCTGACCGCCACCGAAAAAGGCAATATCGTAGTGATTTTCATCGAAATCATCATGAAGTGAAACGATGTCAACTGTCACATGAGCACCCAGCTTTTCAGCCACGTACTTGAGCATGAGGATATTCCCATTATCTCCGTAGGTGTTCATGAGGTTGCCATAGAGGTGGGCGATACTTAGTTGGTAAGGATAATTGCCGTCTTTTGAGGAAAGTGAAGTATAAACCATTAGTTCATCTCCTTTCTAACAATCTGACGATTTGCTAGTAGTTCTCTGAATTCTAGCATAGCCGTATAAGTCGCAAGGATATAGGCATGCTTGCAGTCTTGAGCTTCAATCGTTTTGAGAACTTGTTCCAGGCTACTTGTTTCAGTGATCTTGTCAGCTGGATAGCCAGTAACACGTAGACGACGAGCAATTTCAGAATGACGAACTCCACCCGCATTGATTTCAGGAATGTCCATATCAGTAATTTGCTCAAAATCCGCATCCCAAATCCAGCTGGTATCTATGCCGTCTGCATAGTTAGCATTAAGGAGAACCGATAGACTAAATGGATAAGGAGCCAATTTAATCATTTCAATGGCTTGGGTTGCACCAACAGGATTTTTAATGAGAACCAGTGTGCATTCCTTGTCACCGATATGGAAGGTTTCTTGGCGTCCAAAGACAGCACGGCTCTTGTCAAAACCTTGCTTGATAAGTTGTGGCTCAGCTCCGAGGAAGCGAGCAATAGCAACCGCAGCCAGAGCATTGTAGATGTTGTAGAGACCGCCGATTTGAATACCGTATTCTTGACCGTCGATGACAAAGCGAGAACGATTGTTAGTTAACTCTACCAATTCTGTCAGACGATAATCCAGCTCAGGACGCTTGCATCCACAATTCTCACAGATATAAGCTCCCAAGTTGGCATATGTATTTAGCTCATATTTTAAAATACTTTGACATTCAGGGCAGAGAATACCTTCAGTATTGTAGTGAGCAAGTTGCGCTGGACCTTTTTCTAGATCAAAACCAAAATACTGAACAGGATTTGGAATTGTAGGTTTGTAGAAAAGAGGACTGTCACCATTCAGCAGAACAGTAGCAGTAGGAACTTTTCGAATAGCGTCCAAAATCATATTGTAAGTCGTATAGATCTCACCGTAGCGGTCCATCTGATCGCGGAAGATATTGGTGATGACGAAAAGACTAGGCTGGATGTAGTCACAGATACGTGAGAGGCTAGCTTCGTCGATTTCAAGGACTGCAATATTTTTTCCAGTTTTTGAAGATTTTGCAGTCAAGAAGGTAGTTGTAATCCCTGTGATCATGTTGGCACCACTTGGATTGGTCAAAACTTGACCATAAATTTCCTTTAGGATACCAACAGTGAGAGCGGTCGTCAAGGTTTTTCCATTGGTACCAGTAACCACAACAATCTCGTAGTTCTTCGCTAAATGTTGTAAAATATCTTTATCAAGTTGAAGGGCAAGTTTTCCAGGGAGAGTACTTCCACGTCCAAGACGACTCAAAATAAAATGAGAAGAACGCCCAGCAAGAAGGCCCAAAGTAGTTTTTAATTTCATGTTTCTATTATATCATAAATGCTGAAAAAGACAGATTTGAGATTTTAGAAAAAGAAAAACAGCCCAAGGTGGGCTGTTCGATGCGATGAGATTTCAACTTTAAATCGCAAACAAGTCATTCAAGTTCTCAGCCAAGGTTGGGTGAGTGAAGATTTGTTTTGTGAAGTAAGTGTATGGGATTTTGTTGTCCATAGCAACAGTAATGATGTTGATGATTTCTTGTGATCCTTCAGAGAAGATAGTTGCACCGAGAATTTCTTTAGTTTCAGTATTGACAACAGCCTTGAAGGCTCCACGAAGGTCACCATTTACATGACCACGAGGCATAGCAGCAACAGGGATTTCCTTAACAGCGTATGGAAGTTTCAAATCAGCTGCTTGGTTTTCAGTCAAACCAACTTGTGAAAGGGCAGGTGTGATAAACATAGTGTTTGGCACATTGAGACGGTCTTCAAGTGTGTAGCTACCATCACCAGCGAGGTAGCTGTATACAACACGTAAGTCATCAAGTGAAATGTAAGTGAATTGAAGGCCACCATTGACATCTCCAACTGCAAAGACACCAGGAACGTTTGTTTGACAATGTTTGTCCACCTTGATAGCACCACGTTCAGTTAGTTGAATATCTGTATTTTCCAGTTGAAGTGGCTCTACGTTTGGTTTACGTCCAGTTGCGTAGAGGAGGGCATCGAAACGGTAGGTTTCGTTTTCAGTTACGACAAGGACTTGTTCACCGTCGTTTTTGATTTCAGTAGTACGGATATTTTGAAGCAATTCAATGCCATCTTCTTCCATGTATTTTTTAGCAAGAGAAGCGATGGAAGGTTCAGCGCGTGGTAAGAAAGTATCTAAAGCATCTAAGACTGTTACCTTGCTGCCAAGTTTATTGTAAAGACCAGCAAACTCAAGACCAATATTTCCACCACCGAGGATACCTAGTTTTTCTGGTAGTTGTTCCAAGTTTTGGATACCTGTTGAATCAAAGACATTTTTGCTAGTTGCTAGACCTGGGATTGGCAATACGTTTGAAACAGCACCAGTGTTGATGACAATTGTTTCAGCAGTTAGTTCTTGTTTTTCGTCACCAGCTTGAATTTCGATGACTTTATTGGAAACAAAGTGGGCTTCAGCATCAATGATATCAACTCCAGTACCAGCGATTGTAGCATAGTTTTTACCGTTAAGGCGACCAGTGATAGTGTTTTTGGTAGCAATGACTTCTTCAAATGACAAGTCTTTCTCAGCAGCAACTAGCAAGGTTTTAGTTGGGATACAACCGATATTGATACAAGTTCCGCCGTACATCGCCTTACTACGTTCGATAAGGGCAACTTTTTTACCAGCTGAAGCTAGTTTTCCAGCAAGCGTCTTACCTGCCTTACCAAATCCAATGACAATTAAATCGTATGTTAACATTTTTAAATCCTCCTGTTTGATTTCATTCTAGCACAAGAAAAAATTTTTTTCACAATTCTGCTACGGGAAAAAATATTGGACTAATTTAGTCTCATGAATGCTTTTAAGAATCAAGTTCAAAAAATAGAAAAATCGTTTACATGATTTAATCGGGAGGTTAGACTATCTTTTGCTCCTCTCTTATGTTATACTAGATAGGTTGCAAAGAAAGCAGTACTTTTCTTTTGTGGAAAAGAAGCAACACGGTCTTTCATAAGAGATATGAAAGTACGTCATGACAAGAAAAGTATAAACTAAGCGCTATAGGATGGCTTCGCACCATCTTTAGAAAGAAGAATAACGTGAAATTTAATGAATTTAACCTTTCTGCTGATTTATTGGCAGAAATTGAAAGCAGGATTTGTAGAAGCAAGTCCTATCCAAGAGCAAACCATTCCTTTGGCTCTTGAAGGGAAAGATGTTATCGGACAAGCTCAAACCGGTACAGGGAAAACTGCAGCCTTTGGCTTGCCAACCCTTGAAAAGATTCGTACAGAAGAAGCAACTATCCAAGCCTTGGTCATTGCACCAACTCGTGAACTTGCAGTTCAAAGCCAAGAGGAGCTTTTCCGCTTTGGTCGAAGCAAGGGAGTCAAAGTCCGCTCAGTATATGGTGGATCAAGCATTGAAAAACAAATCAAGGCTCTTAAATCAGGTGCGCATATCGTAGTTGGAACGCCTGGTCGTCTCCTAGACTTGATTAAACGCAAGTCCTTGAAATTGCAGGACATTGAAACTCTCATCCTTGACGAAGCAGATGAGATGCTCAACATGGGATTCCTCGAAGACATCGAAGCAATCATCTCTCGTGTACCGGAAAATCGTCAAACCTTGCTCTTTTCAGCAACTATGCCTGAAGCCATTAAACGTATTGGTGTTCAGTTCATGAAAGAACCTGAGCATGTGAAGATTGCTGCTAAAGAATTAACAACAGAACTGGTAGATCAGTACTATATCCGTGTTAAAGAACAAGAAAAATTCGACACCATGACTCGTCTTATGGATGTTGATCAACCTGAGTTGTCAATCGTTTTTGGTCGTACCAAACGTCGTGTGGATGAGTTGACTCGTGGGCTTAAAATCCGTGGTTTCCGTGCAGAAGGGATTCATGGAGATTTGGACCAAAACAAACGCCTTCGTGTCCTTCGTGATTTTAAAAATGGCAACCTTGATGTCTTAGTTGCAACAGACGTTGCAGCACGTGGATTGGATATCTCAGGTGTAACTCATGTTTACAACTATGATATCCCACAAGATCCTGAGAGTTATGTTCACCGTATCGGTCGTACAGGTCGTGCAGGTAAGTCAGGTCAATCTATTACCTTCGTTTCACCTAATGAAATGGGTTATCTACAAATCATTGAGAACTTGACTAAGAAACGCATGAAAGGTCTCAAACCTGCAAGTGCAGAAGAAGCTTTCCAAGCTAAAAAACAAGTGGCTCTTAAGAAAATTGAACGTGATTTGCAGATGAGACAATCCGTGGCAACTTTGAGAAGTTTGGCAAGGATGCTCGTCAATTAGCCTCAGAATTCACTCCTGAAGAATTGGCTATGTATATCCTCAGCTTAACTGTTCAAGACCCAGATAGTCTTCCAGAAGTTGAAATTGCGCGCGAGAAACCGTTACCATTTAAACCATCAGGTAATGGCTTCGGTGGTAAAGGCAAGGGAGGACGTCGTGGAGATGACCGTCGCGATCGAGATCGCCGTCGCGACAATCGTCGTGGTGACCGTCGAGATGATTTCAAAAAAGTCAGTCGCAAAAACGACCGATTTGAGAAGGAAAAACGTTACCGTAAGGATAATAAAAAACCACGCAATACTTCAAGCGAGAAGAAAACTGGTTTTGTAATCCGTAACAAGGGTGATAAATAATAAAAAAAGCGGTTCACTGAGGTGGATCGCTTTTATATATAAGGAGACCGAGAGTCAAGAGAAGTTTAATACGAGAAAATAAATTTATATATTTGTTATCTTGTAATATTATATTATCAAAAAAATTTAGAAACCTGTCAACAAGAAAAATTAGAAAAAAACTAGTAAAAATTTTTCGAACAGTCATGAATTGCAATTCAATAAACAATTTTCAGATAATTATTGAAATAATGGCCATTTTATGATATAATGGAAGCGATTAAATACGAGGTGAAAAATGGCACATTTATTAGAAAAAAACGAGAAAAAAATTACGTCTATCCTGAAGCGTGCGGAGGAGAAATTACAAGATGATCTTCCATATAATGCCATCACACGCCAATTAGCGGATATTATTGATTGCAACGCTTGTATCCTAAATAGTAAGGGACGTCTTTTAGGATATTTTATGCGCTACAAGACTAATAATGATCGTGTAGAGCAATTTTTCCAATCAAAAATTTTTCCTGAGGACTATATTCAAGGTGCAAATATGATTTACGATACAGAAGCAAATCTGACTGTAGATCACGAATTAAGCATCTTTCCAGTTGAGAGTCGTGCAGATTTCGCAGAAGGTTTGACAACCATTGCTCCAATCCATGTTTCTGGGATTCGTTTGGGATCTTTGATTATCTGGCGTAATGATAAGAAATTCGAAGATGAGGATTTGATTCTTGTTGAGATTGCTAGTACGGTGGTTGGTATTCAGCTTTTGAACTTCCAACGTGAAGAAGACGAGAAAAATATCCGTCGTCGTACAGCCGTAACGATGGCAGTCAACACCCTTTCTTACTCTGAGTTACGAGCAGTATCAGCTATTTTGGGTGAATTGAAAGGCAATGAAGGACAATTAACTGCGTCAGTCATTGCAGACCGTATTGGTATTACGCGTTCTGTGATTGTCAATGCCCTTCGAAAACTCGAATCAGCAGGAATTATTGAAAGTCGTTCACTGGGGATGAAGGGAACTTATCTTAAGGTCTTGATCCCAGATATCTTTGAAGAAGTGAAAAAGAGGGACTATTAATGGCTAAGGCTTTAATTTCGATAGACTATACAGAAGATTTTGTAGCGGATCATGGAAAATTGACAGCAGGAGCTCCTGCTCAAGCAATATCAGAAGCGATCAATCAGGTAACTAGATTAGCATTTGATCGTGGAGATTATATTTTCTTTACCATTGATGCTCATGAGGAAAATGATGTATTTCATCCAGAAAGTAAACTATTTCCCCCTCATAATCTGATTGGGACTAGCGGGCGTAATCTATATGGTAAGTTAGCTGAATTTTATCAGGAACAGGCCCAGGATAGTCGTGTTTTCTGGATGGACAAACGTCACTATTCGGCTTTCTGGCACAGATTTGGATATCCGTCTGAGAGAGCGTCGCGTGGATACAGTTATCTTAACAGGTGTTCTTACAGATATCTGTGTATTGCATACGGCTATCGATGCCTATAATCTTGGGTATCAGATAGAAGTTGTCAAGCCAGCAGTCGCATCTATTTGGCCTGAAAACCACCAGTTTGCACTTGGACATTTTAAGAATACATTAGGAGCGAAACTCCTTGATGAAAATCTAGTTGAAATCAAAGAATAATGTATTCAAAAAATCTGAAAAAAATCTGAAAAAAGTGTTGACAAAGTTATTGAAAGTTGATATACTAGTAAAGTAATCGACGCGGGGATGGCGGAATTGGCAGACGCGCAGGACTAAGGATCCTGTGACCGCTTTAGGTCGTGAGGGTTCAAGTCCCTCTCTCCGCATAGGATAAGAGCTGGCAATTGCCAGCTCTTTTTGTTGGAATGCATAGCAGTAAACCTACAGGAGAAGAATACCTTTTTTTCTTGTAGTTTTTTTCTTTCAATTCAAAAAAGTGTTATAATATATATAGAAAGTAACTACAAAAAAGTCTTTTACGAAGATAATCGAGTAGTAGATACTAATAGGTTTAGTTAAAGCGGATATAAAAAGTTAGTAAAGGAGGGGTAGATAGTCATATAGTATTTGAAATAAGTATTTCAAAAAAATGTAAAGGGGGATTACGATGGTTAATGAACTTCAACGAATAATGAGCGCCTTTATTCAAATTCTCTTTATTATTTTACTACCTTCTATCTGGTGGTTTCTGACTGTGAGGGGAAAGTCCCATTTATGGAATGGATTGGTTTAAAAATCTATTAAAAGGGATAAAGATTCTTATCTAATTACATGGATAATTGGTGGTTTTCTCTTGCTTACCATTTTTTATATGCTTGTCTTTCCTCAAACACGTAGTATAGAAACGGCTACTTCGGCTTTTTCTGGTATGGGCTATAAGGCTTTACCAAGTATTCTAATTTACAGTATTTTGCAAACATCTTTGCCAGAGGAACTGCTATTTAGAGGATTTCTACTGAAACGAATGGCAAATCACATGCCGTTTGTCTTTGCAAATACGATACAGGCTATCGCTTTTGGATTGCTTCATGGAGTATTATTTGCTTCAGTAGTAAGTTTAGAAGTCACTTTTTTCATTATATTTTTTACTGGAGCAATAGCAGCTTATCTTGGTTTTGTTAATGAAAAGAAAGCAGGAGGGTCTATTTTAACAAGTTGGATCATACATGCACTAGCTAACATCCTGTCTGGTTTAGTTGCTGCATTTTCTCTGTTTTAATCTGGGTGATTTATAAATATAAAGTCAGTAGAAATACTGGCTTATTTTATTTCAAAAATTTTTCTTATTTCATAAACATTTCATATTTGGATATTATAATAGTCTTACAAATATGGAGGTGCTATATGAATCCCATTCAAAGAGCTTGGGCTTACGTCAGCAGAAAACGACTGAGAAGTATCATATTATTCCTGATTCTATTTGTCTTATTGGCTGGAATATCGGCTTGTTTGACGCTCATGAAGTCCAACAAAACAGTAGAAAATAATCTCTATCGCTCATTGAATACATCTTTCTCAATTAAAAAGAATAGAAGCAGATCAGACTTTTCAGTTGTCACAACTAGATGACCTTAAAAAGATAAAGGGTCTTGAGAAGATTTCACCTGAGCTAGAAACAATAGCCAAGTTAACTGACAAAGAAGTCGTTACTGGAGAGCAAAGTATCCAAAGGGATGATTTGACAGAGGCTGAAAAAAATCTTATCAGTTTGATTGCTTTGGAAGATTCTTCCAAGGATGTTTCTTTTACAAGTTCCGCCTTTACCCTTAAAGAAGGAAGACATATCCAAAAAGGGGATAGTAAAAAAATCTTAATCCACGAAGATTTAGCCAAGAAAAACAACCTAAAAGTAGGAGAAAAGATTAGCTTAAATCCTGGTCAAGTAGAAGGAGATAGTGGACAAAGGCTAGACTATGAAATCGTAGGTATTTTCTCAGGTCAGAAGCAAGAGAAATTTACCGGTCTCTCATCAGACTTTAGTGAAAACACGGTCTATACAGACTACGAAAGTAGCCGAACTCTTCTTGGAAATAAGGAAGATCAAGTCACTACAGCCCGTTTCTATCTTGAGAATCCAAAAGATATGGATAGCATCATTCAAGAGGTTGAAAAGTTATCCCTGGAAAATCAAGGTTTCCAAGTGGAAAAGGAAAATAAGGCCTTTGAACAAATCAAGGATTCAGTTTCGACCTTCCAAACCTTCCTACAGATTTTCCTTTATGGCATTATGATTGCTGGTGTAGGAGCGCTGGTCTTGGTCTTGTCGCTTTGGTTACGAGAGCGAGTCTACGAGGTTGGTATTTTATTGGCACTAGGAAAAGGAAAAATAGCAATCTTTAGCCAATTCTGCCTAGAAGTCATTCTGGTTTCATTGGCAGCAATTCTGCCTGCATTTGTAGCTGGAAATGCCATTACCTCCTATCTCTTGCAGACTGTTCTAGCAGGCGGTGATCAGGCTGCGCTACAAGATACGCTAGCAAAAGCAACTAATCTTTCAACTAGTATCCTATCATTTGGAGAATCTTATGTCTTTCTACTTGTGATTAGCTGCTTGTCAGTTGCACTTTGTTTTATCTTTTTATTTAGAAAATCACCGAAAGAAATTTTATCATCCATCAGTTAATAAAAGGAGAAATCATGACTTTACTACAATTACAAGATCTTACGTATCGTTATAAAAACACTGCAGAAGCAGTCTTGTATAAAATTAATTACGACTTTGAACCTGGAAAATTCTATAGCATCATTGGAGAATCCGGAGCAGGGAAATCGACACTCTTGTCTCTCTTAGCAGGACTTGATAGCCCAGTAGAAGGTGCTATTAAGTTTGATGGTAAAGACATTCGTGAACAAGGTTATTCTTATCACCGTATGCACCATATCTCGCTAGTTTTCCAAAACTATAACTTGATTGATTATCTTTCTCCATTGGAAAATATCCGTTTGGTTAATAAAAAAGCTAGCAAGGATACCCTTCTTGAACTTGGTTTAGATGAAAGTCAGATTAAGCGAAATGTTCTCCAATTATCAGGTGGGCAGCAACAACGGGTGGCCATTGCTCGTAGTCTGGTATCTGAGGCACCAGTTATTTTAGCCGATGAACCAACAGGGAATTTGGATCCTAAGACTGCTGGAGATATCATTGACCTTCTTAAATCTCTTGCTGAGAAAACAGGCAAGTGTGTGATTGTTGTTACTCATAGTAAAGAAGTAGCACAGGCGTCAGATATTACACTTGAATTGAAGGATAAGAAACTGACTGAAATAAGAAATAGTAGTCATTAATCTACTGTAAAAACAAAATTTCTCCTAAGCAAAGTAAATCTAGAAAGGAATCTTATGTTACACAACGCATTTGCCTATGTCACAAGAAAATTTTTTAAGTCGCTTGTGATCTTTCTGATCATTCTCTTGATGGCTAGTTTAAGTTTGGTCGGCTTGTCTATCAAGGGTGCGACAGCCAAGGCTTCTCAGGAAACCTTTAAAAATATCACCAATAGTTTCTCCATGCAAATCAATCGTCGCGTCAACCAAGGAACTCCACGTGGTGCAGGGAATATCAAGGGTGAAGATATCAAAAAAATTACCGAGAATAAGGCCATTGAATCCTATATCAAACGGATCAACGCTATCGGTGATTTGACAGGCTACGAATTGATTGAAACGCCTGAAACCAAGAAAAATCTAACTGCAGATCGAGCTCAACGTTTTGGAAGTAGCTTAATGATAACAGGAGTCAATGACTCTTCTAAAGAAGACAAGTTTGTGTCAGGCTCTTACAAACTGGTCGAAGGTGAGCACTTAACAAATGATGATAAATACCAGATTCTCATGCATAAAGATTTGGCAGAAAAGCATGGATGGAAGGTAGGAGACAAGGTCAAACTTAACTCCAATATCTACGATGCCGATAATGAAAAAGGAGCCAAGGAAACAGTAGAAGTCACTATCAAAGGACTTTTTGATGGACATAACAAATCTGCTGTAACCTACTCACAGGAACTATATGAAAATACAGCAATCACAGATATTCACACAGCTGCCCAGCTCTATGGTTATACAGAAGATACAGCGATTTATGGAGATGCTACCTTCTTTGTAGCTGGGGATAAGAACCTCGATAGTGTCATGCAAGAATTAGGGTCTATCAACGGTATCAACTGGAAGATGTATAGCTTGATCAAGAGTTCATCTAACTATCCTGCCCTTGAGCAATCTATCTCAGGCATGTACAAGATGGCTAATCTGCTCTTCTGGGGTAGTTTAGGCTTCTCAGTTCTCCTACTTGGTCTATTACTGACACTTTGGATTAATGCTCGTCGTAAAGAAGTGGGAATTCTCCTTTCAATTGGTCTTAAACAAGCAAGTATTCTAGGACAATTTATCACAGAAGCAGTTATGATTGCAATTCCAGCACTAATTTCAGCTTACTTCCTAGCCAACTATACTGCTCGAGCAATTGGGAATACAGTTCTTGCCAATGTCACATCAGATGTGGCCAAGCAGGCAAGTAAGGCTGCACAAGCTTCCAATCTCGGTGGTGGTGCAGAAGTTGACGGCTTTAGCAAAACACTTTCTAGTCTCGATATTTCCATTCAACCATCAGACTTTGCTATTGTTTTTGTACTTGGATTGGTTCTAGTAGTACTTGTTATGGCGCTTGCTTCAAGCAATCTTCTCTTTAAGCAACCAAAAGAACTCTTGTTGGATAGTGAATAAAAATCATGCTACCTATTCTCTTTCAAATGAGATATAATATAGGTAGCATTTTTGATAGAAAAGGATTTATATGAAAATTCTAATTGTAGAAGATGAAGACATGATCCGTGAGGGAATTAGTGATTACTTGACGGATTGTGGCTATGAAACCATTCAAGCTGCAGATGGTCAAGAAGCCTTAGAACAATTTTCGAACCATCAAGTTGCCTTGGTTCTCCTAGATATTCAAATGCCTAAACTAAATGGTCTGGAGGTTTTGTCAGAAATCCGTAAAAGCAGCCAAGTTCCGGTCTTGATGTTGACAGCCTTTCAGGACGAAGAATATAAGATGAGTGCCTTTGCTGCATTAGCAGATGGTTATTTGGAAAAGCCTTTTTCTCTATCTTTGTTAAAAGTACGAGTGGATGCCATCTTTAAACGTTATTATGATACCGGTCGTATTTTTACCTATAGGGACACCCAGGTAGACTTTGACAGTTATAGCGCCAAAGTGGCTGGTCAAGAAGTTGCAGTGAATGCGAAAGAACTGGAAATTTTAGACTATCTGGTTAAAAATGAAGGTCGAGCCTTAACACGGTCGCAGATTATCGATGCTGTATGGAAGATGACAGATGAGGTTCCTTTTGACAGAGTGATCGATGTCTATATCAAGGAACTACGGAAAAAATTGGATTTAGACTGTATTCTTACCGTGCGCAATGTTGGTTATAAATTGGAGAGAAAATGAGACATTCAGGTTTATTTAAAAAAATTTTTATCTATACCTTCTCGGTATTTTCTACCTTGGTCATTTGTTTGCATTTGGCCATCTATTTCCTCTTTCCTCCGACCTATCTCAGTCACCGTCAGGAAAGCATCGGGCAAAAGGCTACAGAAATTGCCCAGTCCCTCCAAGGCAAAGATAGTCAAGCTATTCAGGAAGTCCTTGAACTTTATTCTAAAAGCAGTGATATTAAGGGAGCTGTTAAGGGAGAGATGACTCAGGATAAGTTGGAAGTCAATGATAATCTTCCCATTGATAAACAACGTCAAACGGCCTCCTTGGTTATTGAGGAAAGAGAAGTTCAAACTAAGGATGGTCAGACGATGACCTTACAGTTTTTAGCTTCTATGGATTTGCAGAAAGAAGCAGAAGACATTAGTCTTCAATTTCTGCCTTATACTTTATTAGCGTCTTTCATCATTTCGCTCCTCATCGCCTTTATCTATGCTAGAACCATTGTTGCTCCTATTTTGGAAATTAAACGAGTGACTCGACGGATGATGGATTTGGATGCAGAAGTGAGGTTGCGCGTGGATTCTAAGGATGAAATTGGCGATCTCAAAGAGCAAATCAATAGCCTCTATCAGCATCTCTTGAATGTTATTGCAGATTTGCATGAGAAGAACGAGGCCATCCTCCAACTAGAAAAGATGAAGGTTGAGTTTTTGCGAGGAGCTTCCCACGAACTGAAAACACCTCTAGCTAGTCTAAAGATTCTTCTGGAGAATATGAAAGCCAATATTGGACGCTATAAAGATCGTGACCATTATCTGGGAGTTTCTTTGGGTATCGTGGATGATTTGAGTCACCATGTCCAGCAAATTCTATCCCTTTCTTCGGTACAGGAATTGCGAGATAAGAAGGAAGAAATCAACCTTCTTGAAATGACAGATTTTCTCTTAAAGGATTATGATTTATTAGCCAAAGAGAGAAAAATCACTGTAGAAAATCAACTCACAGACCAGCAAACTTATCTAAATCCTTCAGTACTCAAGCTGATTCTTTCCAACCTTATCAGTAATGCGGTAAAACACTCTGTTCAAGGAGGCTATCTAAAAATTGGGACCGAAGATGGCTGGGTTTTCATTGAAAACGCCTGTACACCTGAGGAACAAGATAAGTTTGAACAATCCTTTACGACTTCTAGTCGCCAAAGTAAGGGAGCTGGTTTGGGACTATTCGTAGTCAAAAGTTTATTAGAAAATGAAGAAATTGACTATCGCTTTAAAAGATATGAAGATCACTTAGTCTTTTATATGAACCTACCTAAAGACCTGTAAAATTAGGACTTTGAGGAGAGTTCCATATTTTTAGATAGAAGAAATTCAATCTAAACTACAGGAAAAACTAGCTTTTTTTGCTAAAAAGTGATAAAATGAACAATGTAAATGGGATATCCCATAAAAATATACAGGAGGCCTGATAAAATGGCAATCGTTTCAGCAGAAAAATTTGTCCAAGCAGCTCGTGACAACGGTTATGCAGTTGGTGGATTTAACACAAACAACCTTGAGTGGACTCAAGCTATCTTGCGTGCAGCAGAAGCTAAGAAAGCTCCAGTACTTATCCAAACTTCTATGGGTGCTGCTAAATACATGGGTGGTTACAAAGTATGTAAAGCCCTTATTGAAAACCTTGTAGAATCAATGGGTATCACTGTACCAGTAGCTATCCACCTTGACCATGGTCACTACGACGATGCTCTTGAATGTATCGAAGCTGGTTACACTTCAATCATGTTTGACGGTTCACACCTTCCAGTTGAAGAAAACCTTAAATTGGCGAAAGATGTCGTTGAAAAAGCTCATGCTAAAGGTATCTCAGTAGAAGCTGAAGTTGGTACTATCGGTGGTGAAGAAGACGGTATCATCGGTGACGGTGAATTGGCACCAATCGAAGACGCTAAAGCAATGGTTGCTACAGGAATCGACTTCTTGGCTGCAGGTATCGGTAACATCCACGGTCCTTACCCAGCAAACTGGAAAGGTCTTCACCTTGACCACTTGCAAAAATTGACTGAAGCTGTTCCAGGATTCCCAATCGTATTGCACGGTGGATCAGGTATCCCTGATGATCAAATCCAAGCAGCGATCAAACTTGGTGTTGCGAAAGTTAACGTTAACACTGAATGCCAAATCGCATTTGCAAATGCTACTCGTCAATTCGTACGTGAATACGATGCAAACGAAGCAGAATACGACAAGAAGAAACTCTTCGACCCACGTAAATTCTTGAAACCAGGTTTCGAAGCAATTACAGCAGCTGTTGAAGAACGTATCGACGTATTCGGTTCAGAAGGTAAAGCTTAATTAGGCTATAGATAGAAAATCTCGCTACGGCGGGATTTTTCTTGTATAACGAATCTAGGAAATGTCATACGGAGGCAATGAAAAGATGAACTTCAAAGAGAGAATATTTAGTGTTGTCATTGATCGGCCGGTGGGGTTTGAAGATTCTTTTGGGAATGTCTATCCGATTAACTATGGCTACATACCTGAACTGATGGGGGGAGATGGCGAAGAGCAAGATGTCTATATTGTTTCCCATGATCAGCAACAGCCTCTGGAAGTCTTTACTGGAAAGTTGGTTGCTATCATTCGACGTCGTGATGATATAGAAGACAAGTGGGTTTTAGCACCCTTGGATGAGAAGGTTAATAAAGGTTTGATTGCAGAGCAGACCTATTTTATGGAGCAGTATTTTGATTCTTGGATTGAAATGGTGGAGGATTATAATGATTCAAGTAAGGGAGGTTATAAATAAGGATGAAAAATCTTTTCTTACGACAGTAATTCTAACTGATTTGCAAAGTTGTTTGGAATTCATGAAACCTCCGGAGCATATATTGATGACTCTTTAATTGCAGTTTTAGCTACACTAGGTTCATTTGGAAAGCTTGTTGACATTGGAGTGCTAGCGATTATAGGTTTTTCGATGTTTAGGTGTGAGAAGATTACAGTACTTGTGAAAGGAAAAAAATAGCCATGATATTCGATCAGTCCTTGCAAGCTTACATACATGAAGTAGATGATGTTCTTGTAGCTTGGGAAGAAAAAAACCAAGTGGAAATTATGAGGTGGAAGCTCAGTTGCTTGCAGCTAATTACCATAAAAATCTTTACCGTATTCTTGCATTTATACTGCCTCATTTACAAGAATTTTATGGGTATTTCACAGATGAAGAAGCTACTGAAAAAAATTGGGTAAACCCTATCATAGAGCCAGAAAGACAAACCGTTACTTTCTGCGATCAAACTTTTGATGATATTCATATCTTTTTCTTTTGACTATCAGGGTCAGGCATTTGAGAGTCTGGAGAATTTTTGCCATTGATGGTTAAGGTCTGTTTTCAGTTTTAAAAAGAAGGAGAGAGATTGATGAGTACTGCTGATTTTGTCTTTATTGAGAGTAAAGACCCCATATTCCTAGATTTACAAGCCTTTTTGTACTGCTTTTGAGAGAAAAATTCCCAGGTCTTTTGATCAGAGAAAGGACGAATCCTGAAAAAAAGCTTACTCGCTTTCTTGGGATTATCAAAGTCCTCAGCTTACCTTGGAAAGTTCACTGAGTAGCAAGAAAAATGTTTTTGTGATAAATTACTTTGATTCAACGAACAGGTTACAAGATTATGCCTCCTATATCATCTGGCTTCGGAAATGGTTTCCACCTGAAGAGAAAGTTTCCTTTTGTGATGAAGGTTATGAGTATGTGTTTGAACTTCCTAGTGATTTATCCCAAAAGGAGTTGGAAAACTACTTACGAACAAGCTTTGATGAGTGAAGAAGAAGTTCGAAAACGAATCTGGTGTGAGCTAGAAAAGAAAACAAGGAGAATCAGATGCTTACTAAAGATGATATGTTAGTTGCTTTGCATGATGCAATTACTGAAGACCAAGAATTTGAGTTGGCAGACGAGATTGTAGATGCCATGGAGGCTTACACTCAACCCTTTGATTTGGTTGACCCCGTCTTAGACTTTATTTCCAAGCATCCAGAAGTAGATTTTGGAGCTCCAGGTGAGTTGGTTCACTTTGTGGAGCGATTTTATCATCAAGGCTATGAGGAATTATTGATGGAGTCAGTTCTAAAAAGTCCAACTGTGCATAACATCTGGATGCTTCATCGATGCTATAATGACAATGATCCAAATCTAGTCCGGCAGATTCAGACTTTGGTTGGAGAACTGAAAAAGGATAAGACTCTTGATTCACAAGTAAGAAGCATGATTGAAGACTTAACTTGGTAGAGGGAGGTGATGCAGCATCACCTTTTTATCTTCTCTTAGGGATAAAAATTTTCGATATAAATTAACACTTGTTTTCCTTAGATATTTGCACTATAATAGGGTGTTATTAGGGCTTTCTTTCCTTATGTTGAAAAAGAAGGCAGGTTTTTTTGGTTTTTTTAAGGAAACTAATAAACCAGAATTTTTTTGATTAAAAAAATATTATTTTTAAGAGAGAAATCTCTAAATTCATAATCCATAAGCAAACGCTTGCATTCCTTTTTTTATTGGATTATAATAGGTTGGTATAAATCCTTCTGTAATAATATTGAGAAGGTGGAGAAAGTAAGGATTTAGAATATTTGTAGTCAAAAATACAATGTTGTTTCTTACGATAGGGAGATAGATATGACAATGATAGAAGTGCAACATCTTCAGAAAAATTTTGTGAAGACAGTTAAGGAGCCGGCTTGAAGGGAGCTTTGCGCTCCTTTATTCATCCTGAAAAGCAGACCTTTGAAGCGGTCAAGGATTTAACTTTTGAAGTTCCAAAAGGGCAGATTTTAGGATTTATCGGGGCAAATGGTGCTGGGAAGTCAACCACCATCAAAATGCTGACAGGGATTTTAAAACCGACATCTGGTTTTTGTCGGATTAACGGCAAGATTCCACAGGACAATCGCCAAGATTATGTCAAGGATATTGGAGTAGTCTTTGGACAACGCACCCAGCTATGGTGGGATCTGGCCCTACAAGAGACTTATACGGTCTTAAAAGAAATTTACGATGTGCCAGACTCGCTCTTCCATAAGCGCATGGAATTTTTGAATGAAGTTTTGGATTTGAAGGATTTTATCAAGGATCCTGTGCGGACTCTTTCACTGGGTCAACGGATGCGGGCGGATATTGCGGCTTCCTTGCTTCACAATCCCAAGGTTCTCTTTTTAGATGAGCCGACCATTGGCTTGGACGTTTCGGTCAAGGATAACATTCGTCGAGCAATTACCCAAATCAATCAAGAGGAAGAAACTACTATTCTCTTGACCACTCACGACTTGAGCGACATTGAGCAACTCTGTGATCGGATTTTTATGATTGATAAGGGGCAGGAGATTTTTGATGGAACGGTGAGCCAGCTCAAGGAGACTTTTGGCAAGATGAAGACTCTTTCCTTTGAACTAGTGCCAGGTCAAAGTCATCTCGTCTCTCACTATGAAGGATTTTCTGATATGGCCATTGATAGACAAGGGAATAGTCTCAACATTGAATTCGATAGTTCACGCTATCAGTCAGCTGACATTATCAAGCAAACCCTGTCTGATTTTGAGATCCGCGATTTGAAGATGGTGGATACGGATATTGAGGATATTATCCGTCGTTTCTATCGAAAGGAGCTCTAAGATGGTCAAATTGTGGAGACGTTATAAACCCTTTATCAATGCAGGGATTCAGGAGTTGATTACCTATCGAGTGAATTTTCTTCTTTATCGTATTGGCGATGTCATGGGGGCTTTTGTGGCCTTTTATCTTTGGAAGGCTGTCTTTGATTCCTCGCAAGAGCCTTTGATTCAGGGCTTCAGTATGGCGGATATCACCCTCTACATCATCATGAGTTTTGTGACCAATCTGTTGACCAGGTCTGATAGCTCCTTTATGATTGGTGATGAGGTCAAGGATGGTTCCATTATCATGCGTTTGTTGCGACCGGTGCATTTTGCGGCTTCTTATCTATTTACCGAGCTTGGTTCCAAGTGGTTGATTTTTATCTCTGTTGGCCTGCCATTTTTAAGTGTGATTGTTTTGATGAAAATCTTATCTGGGCAAGGTATTCTAGAAGTGCTGGGCTTAACAGCCCTTTATCTCTTTAGCTTAACTCTGGCTTATCTGATTAACTTTTTCTTTAATATCTGCTTTGGATTTTCAGCTTTTGTATTTAAAAACTTATGGGGTTCCAATCTACTCAAGACTTCAATAGTGGACTTTATGTCTGGCAGTCTGATTCCCTTGGCTTTCTTTCCAAAGATTGTTTCTGATATCTTGTCCTTCTTGCCGTTTTCATCCTTGATTTATACTCCAGTTATGATTATTGTTGGGAAATACGATACCAGTCAGATTCTTCAAGCACTTTTGCTTCAGTTTTTCTGGCTTATAGTGATGGTGGGCTTGTCTCAGTTGATTTGGAAACGAGTCCAGTCATTTATCACCATTCAGGGAGGTTAGTATGAAAAAATATCAACGCATGCATCTGATTTTTATCAGACAGTACATCAAGCAAATTATGGAATACAAGGTGGATTTTGTGGTTGGTGTCTTGGGAGTCTTTCTGACTCAAGGCCTGAACCTCTTGTTTCTTAATGTACTCTTTCAACACATCCCCTCGCTAGAAGGGTGGACCTTTCAAGAGATTGCTTTTATCTATGGATTTTCCTTAATTCCTAAGGGATTAGATCATCTCTTTTTTGACAATCTCTGGGCTTTAGGTCAACGACTAGTTCGAAAAGGAGAGTTTGACAAGTATCTGACTCGTCCTATCAATCCTCTCTTTCACATCCTGGTTGAGACCTTTCAGATTGATGCCTTGGGTGAACTTTTGGTCGGTGGCATTCTATTAGGAACAACAGTGACTAGCATCGCTTGGACTCTTCCAAAATTCCTGATTTTTCTAGTTTGCATTCCTTTTGCGACCTTGATTTATACTTCCTTGAAAATTGCGACAGCCAGCATCGCTTTTTGGACCAAGCAGTCAGGTGCCATGATTTACATTTTCTATATGTTTAATGACTTTGCCAAGTACCCGATTTCTATTTACAATTCGCTCCTTCGTTGGTTGATCAGTTTTATCGTGCCTTTCGCCTTTACGGCCTACTATCCTGCTAGCTATTTCTTGCAGGACAAGGATGGACTCTTTAATATTGGTGGTTTGATTCTGATTTCTCTTATCTTTTTTTGCATCTCTCTGAAACTCTGGGATAGGGGATTAGACGCTTACGAAAGTGCAGGTTCGTAAGAGCTAAAGTAAGAGTAGAATCAAGAAAGGAACTTATGATGCTTGTTATTAAAGAAGTTAAGGATGAAGAGAAAAAAATGGCAGTTGTCGCGGAGGTTTTAAGGGATTTGCCAGAATGGTTTGGAATACCAGAAAGCACGCAAGCCTACATCGAAGGAGCCAAGGACTTGCAGGTGTGGGCCGCCTTTCAGGAGAGTAATTTGCTTGGCTTTGTAAGCTTGTCCTATTCTAGTGAAGATTGTGCAGAGATTGATTGTCTCGGTGTAAATAAAGCTCATCAAGGTAGAGGAATTGGGAGTCGCTTACTTGCTACTTTAGAAAGTGAAGCACGCAAAAACGTTGATTATTTGCAAGTGAAAACAGTAGCAGAAGGCTCTAATAAAGATTATGATCGAACAAATGTCTTTTATCGCAGTCTTGGTTTTAAAAAGTTGGAGATTTTTCCACAACTTTGGGGACCTCAAAATCCTTGTCAGATTTTGATTAAAAAGATGGGTTAAGAATCCCTTGACATCCTTTCTTATAGTGCTATACTATAAGTGGAATCGCCGATTTAGCTCAGTTGGTAGAGCACCGCACTCGTAACGCGAAGGTCACAGGTTCGATCCCTGCAATCGGCATTTTTAGTAATGTAAAGAAAGACAAAGAAAAATTCAAAAATGTTTATTTAAAGGCAATTATCACAAGTTTATTTTTTTAAAAATAATTTAGTATTTTTTTGTCTTTTGACCAAATCATGGCCAAATTTTGACCAAAAAGGGAATATTGAATAAAGTAGATTAGATTGATTTACTCTTTAGTAATATTCAAAAAAAGTTTCTATAAAATTTTTATCTGTATTTGAAGAGTGGTATAATCTATGTGATAGATTACCTTTATACAAATATTATAGATTAGCATTAGAAAGAGTAAAATTGCAATAGCTGATTAGAATTATCAACATATATTAAAAAGAGGAGGAGTATCATGAACAAGAAAAGAACGGATGAAACATGTTGAGAAGACCCATGGTCGAAAAGGAACTTCATCTAGATTGGCAGAAACCCTTTCTACAATTAATAATATAAAAATGTATATCGGTCTTGCCATAACAGCTCTAGTTATAATCATTGTTGCTAGTATCTTTTTAAATTCACCTAATCTTAAGCAAGAAGCAAATCAAACTTCTTCCTCATCTAAGACTGAAGAGACGACAAGAAGTCAGGAGAAAGAGGACGATAAGGATAAGGCAAAGAAGGAGGAAATTCAAAAACTAAAGGAACAATTGGCTGATTTGGATACCAAGATCTCAGAAGCGGAGCAGCATGTTAGTCAATTAAAAAAAGAAGCTTCTGTTCCCAAATTAGATATTGAAGCCCTCAGAAATAATGATTTATCAAGTTTAGAGGGTACTTGGCGGACACAGTCTGCTAATGAATATGTCATTAATGATTCAGGGGAAGTCCAATCTTCTTGGATATACAATGATCAAAAGCATGAATCTATTGTTGAATTGAAAGTATCAAAAAGTCAGAATGATCGCAACCCAGAAACAGTAGCCCTTGGTGCTTGGGCAAAAGGTTCTCAGGCGGGAGGGTTTGTGGTAGTCGTTGTACCAAGTGCTGTTGTCATGGAACCTGGTGGTGATGGTAAAATAACAGACAATTCCAATCACACTGAGGATAGACTCTTTGCAGGACAACAATATGAAGGAATGTTGATGCATCCAGAAAATGTTTACTATCGTGTTAAACCAGATACGAGTCAATTAGAATCTGAAGAGAAAAATTTAACGAAATTGAAAGTTGATCGTGATGCCATCAAATCAGCTTTTAGAGTCTAAAAAATAAAAAAATGAATGAAAAAGAAGCCAGCAATGGCTTCTTTTTAGAAAAATTCTGACCACATAGTCTATCATGTCTGCCACATAGACAAAAGCTATTGTTTGCGATTTTTATTTCTGTTATAGTTGTAATTGTTAAAGGGAGATAAAACTTTCTTACAAAATAGAAAATGAGGTCGTATCATGAAAAAAGTAGCAGGTATCGGATTTTTAGTCGTTGCAGTAGCAGTCTTGTATTTTGGTTTAGTTGGATGGCCAAGTTTGGATGTTAATATCTGGGCCCTCTTTCCAGTAGGTTTATTCCTATTTTTTACCCTTGAGAATTTGGTGAAAAAAGATTATAAGGCCAGTCTCATGAGCTTGATGATTACCTTTATCATCGCTAATGCCATTTTTGATATCTTGCCACTTTCAAGCGGTTTGGTTATCGGTGCTGGATTCTTGGCTTGCGTTGGAATTGGATTTCTTTTTCCTGAAGCCAACAAGTAAGAAAAATAATACAAAAAAATCTCGAGATTTTCTCGAGACTCTTTCTTTATTGACCTGCGTAATATTTTTGAATTCCTTTTACAATACCTGCAACCAATCTGTTTTGGTAGGCATCACTGCGGACTTGTTGATTCTCATTGAAATTGTCAATATATCCCAATTCCAATAGAACGGCTGGTTTATTAGTTTCTCGAAGGACAGCAAAGCTCCTTCGTAGACGACCTGCATCCTTAGCACCAGTTTCAGCTAATAGTGAAGAGTGGATGTCTGCCGCAAGTCGATTACTTTCACTGATACGGTCAGGATGGTTATGCCAGTATGGATTAATCTTAGAAGGATAACTAGAGTCTGCTTCATAAGAATAAGTCTGAATCCCAGCTGTATTTGAAGCTGGATTTCCAGTAGCATTGAAGTGAATACTGATAAAGATATCTGAGTCAGTATTATTAACCATTCTTGAACGTTCGGTGACATAGTCTACAAAGACATCACTGTCTCTTGAAGAAAGAACTGTATAGCCAAGTCCCTCGAGTTCCTTGCGAAGTTTCTTGTAAACTAGCATAGTGAGGTCTTTTTCATTAGTGTTATAGTAAACGGCACCAGGGTCTTTACCACCATGGCCTGGATCTAGGAAGATGATATTGTTGTATTTCCCTTTTTCAAACCCGTGGCTTGTAGAAGCTTCGCCAAGCCATTTTCCATCACTTTGAAATTGCTGGTTTTTTCCATCGATTTTATAGGTCCCTGTAACATAGACTCCATTTTCATCTACATAGTAACGGGCTTTATAATAACTGTCATCAATCCATTCGCTCTTAGCCATGTAGCCACCTGACTTGAGGTAGTAGGAGCCAATCCAAAGACGCTCTGCATAAGCACCACCAGATTTTAAGTAGAACCAGCTATTATAGTTATTGTCGAAAATCCATTCTTTTTCAGCCATAGCTCCACTAGCTTTTAGGTAGTAGCTACCTTGCCATTGGTTGCTTGCCATAGTAGCATCTTTGTTAAAGTAGTACCAGGTACCACTAATTTTATCCCACTTATTTTTGATTAACTTACCAGAAGCAAGAGCATAGTACCATTGTCCATCTTGTTTTACCCAAGAATTTTCAGCCATTGCCCCACTATTAGTAAACAGATAATCATCAAAAATTGTGTTGCTGAGCATGACACCTTCTTGATCAAAATAGTACCAGACCCCACCGATCTTTTCCCATTTTTGTTGGGAAATTTTTCCATAAGCGTTAGCGTAATACCATTTTTCTTGGAGTTTACTCCAACCAGAATCGACCATTGCCCCACTACTAGTAAGGATATATCCATCAAAAATAGTATCACTCAGCATGATTCCATTTTTGTTGAAGTAGTACCATTTTCCTTGAATTTTTTTCCAGTTAAGAACAGGGGCATTGTTTTCATAAAAACGCCAGTGGTTTTCCTCTAATACCCAACCTTCTTTTTGGACTTCTGGAGCCTTGTCTTCTTCTTTCTTAGATGGATTTGTCGTTTGATTGGCATTTGCTTCAGTTGAAGGTTCAGCTTCCTTGGCTGGGAGACTGTTTTTCTCCACTTTGTCAGTAGAGGTTTCACTGTGCGTTGTTTCTACTGGGGTTGACTGTACTTTGTTCTCCTCAGCATAGCTAAGGTTGGTTGTTAGACCAAAAACTGAAAGCGTAATGGCGCTTGCCAAGAGCGTTTTTTTCACTTGATTAATCTCCTATTTTTATTTTTTTATAATTTTATCAGAAAGTGCCTCATATAGAACATTTAGTGACCAAGATTGATGCGCTGGCGAACTGTACTGCTATAGCTGACTATTTCATTACGAAAATTTGAACAATCATGATGATATAGATGAGCAGTGTTAGTAAAAATCCAGCTCGCCAAAAGAATTTAATAAATTTTTGGATAATAAAAACTACGTTTTTATTTAAGAAGAAAAAGACTAACACAATTGCTAGTATTGATAAGGCTGTTCCCAATACTGGAAGTTGATTGTGTGTGAACATCTTAGCCGTAATCAAATAGTATTCAAAAATTAGAAAAGGAAAAGCCAAATCAGCAGCATTGATGCCCCTTTTTTTTAACTTAAAGAGTCTGCTTAAAATAATCGCCAGAGCCAAGGTTAGTACCAAAAGCAAGATGGAAGCAAGTTTCATTAAAATCATACCATTATTGTATCATAAAATTTTGAGAATAGAAAAGTAAAATCCTTGATTTATCACTGTTTTTAGCAAAAATCATTGGTAAGAAACAGATGTTATAATTCCTGCTTGATCAGAATGAATCTATGTGTGTGGTACAATGATAGTTTGAGTCCTCAATATAAATCTTTTTATGTTCACCATAGAAAAATATATATTAGTCAGAAGTGAAGAATAGTAGAATGAGTAGCAAATAAAACAAAGGAGTTTCTTATGAAATTAGTTACGTTATGGTCAAAACTCTCACTTGGTATCCAATTATTGGTGGCTTTGGTCTTGGGTGTGATTGCTGCGGTCATCTGGCTACAATTTGCAGGTTTTTATCAATTTTTAGGTCAAGCCTTTATTAAATTGATCAATATGGTTATCATTCCTTTAATCTTCCCAACTATCGTTGTTGCGGTAGCTGGTGTTATCGGGAAAAAATCTTTTGGGAAAATCTTGACCAAGAGTTTGGTTTACTTTTTCGCAGTAACAACTGCTATTACTCTTTTGTTTGTATTTGCTAGTTACTATTTAGGATTTGGTCAAGGAGTGAATATCGGTCAAACTGGTGGTAACCTTGATGGAATTGCCAATAATGTAAAATTCAGCGAATTTTTGCTTGGTTTCATTCCATCAAATATCGTTAAATCTCTTTCAGATGGCGCTCTATTGCCAATTATCGTGTTTGCTCATCTTTCTTGGTTACGGAATTGGGAATCTTAAGTCTGATAAATCTCAGAAAATTATCCAAGGTTTCCAAATCTGGATTGAAGCCATCTACAAGATTGTTGCAGTAATTATCAAATTATCACCGATTGGAATTTTTGGATTTATCGCCAAAGATGTTGCCACTACTGGCCTTGATAAATTGATTGGACTTGGTCAATTTGTAATTGGAACTTATTTGGCTTATGCTGTTTCGGTTCTCCTTATTTTCCCTTTGATTGCAGTCTTCTTTAAAGTTCCGTATTTGTCAGCCTTTCGTGAAAATTGGAGCCTCTTGGCCCTGGCCTTTGTTACGGGTAGTTCTAGTGTTGTCTTGCCATCCCTTCTTAAAGATTTGAAAAAACAGGGGTATGACGAGCATACAATTGATTTAGTTGTTCCTTTAGGATATACTTTTAACTTAGAGGGAGCAGCAGTTTATTTCTCAGTAGCGACAATCTTTATCGCCCACGCCTATGGCATTCAATTTTCTTTATCAAGCCTCTTGTTTACTGTTTTACTCTTGACCTTGATTGGAAAAACTGCAGCAACTGTGCCATCAGGAGCTATCGTAGTTCTATTAGCTTTGCAGCACCTCAATTGGGCTTGCCAGTTGAAGGAGTGGCCTTGATTTTTGCAGTTGATTTCTTTGTCAATGCCGGCCGTACCATGATCAATGTTTTGGGACAAATCTTAACAGTTAACGTTATCGAAAAAACAGAAGGATATATTTTAGAAGAAGAAAAGGAAAGCCAATTATCAGTCAGCTTTTCTTAAGGAGTTTATAAGTAATGAGTGAAGCAAAGTTTATGTGATTCATGAGAATCTAGAATGGACTCAACATTTAGTGAAATGGTTGGAAGAATCGAAGTCCCTTATGAACTATGGGATTTGTCTAGTGGGATTTTAGATTTGCAAAGCCCACCGCCGCAAGGTATCTTTTACAATCGTATGTCTGCCTCTTCTCACACAAGAGGACATCGTTATGCGCCAGAATTTACAGAGCAGGTGATTACTTGGTTAGAAGCACACGGACGAAAAGTTGTGAATGGTACCGGTGCCATCAACCTAGAAATCAGTAAAATCAAACAATATTTGAAGTTAAACGAATCTGGTATCGAGACTCCTGCAACAGTTGCAGTTTTGGGTCAAGAAAACATTATTGAAGCAGCAAGAAAATTGAACATCTATCCTTTGATTACTAAGCATAATCGAGCAGGTAAGGGTTTAGGCGTTCAACTCTTCCAAAATGAAGAGGAACTGGCATCTTACGTCAATAGTCCCCTCTTTGAACCATCAGTGGACGGGATTACCTTGTTACAAGCTTACATCAAGCCAAGTGACGGACGTATCCGTCGTTCAGAGTTTATCAACCAGAAGTTCCTTTATACTGTTTCAATCGATTCTTCAGATGGTTTCCAACTGTGCCCAGCAGATGGTTGCCAAATTGGCAAGAGACCAGAGCAACTGGAAACATCTGAGAAATTCCAGATTACAGAACCTCTACCAGATGACCGAAGAGAAGCTTATGAGAACTTCCTTAAGAATGCTCAGATTGAAGTTGCTGCTATTGAATGGGTTCAGTCAGAGAGTGGTGATATTTATGTTTATGATGTAAATACCAACACAAACTACAATCCTACCGCAGAAAAAAAAAAAAATGCCAATATTTTTGCTCACCAACATTTGGCTCAATATCTAAAATCAGAGTTGCAAGCCCTAACGAGTGGACAATAAAGTAGGAAATTCAAAAATCCCCCAGTATTAAATGACTGGGGGATTGATTTGTTTATACTCTTCGAAAATCTCTTCAAACCACGTCAGCTTCCATCTGCAACCTCAAAATAGTATTTTGAGCTGCCTTCGTCAGTTCTATCCACAACCTCAAAACGGTGTTTTGAGCAACCTGCGGCTCGCTTCCTAGTTTGCTCTTTGATTTTCATTGAGTATTAATCGATAAAAAATTATTGCTTTGCTTTAAAGTCTGGATCCTTCAAACTTTGAACACTGGCATTGATCACTGCACCGATAATCAATATCTTGGCAATGATAATAAACCAAAACATCATGACAACAACGATGATGGAACTGAAAAATCGAACGTCGACTAGATAGTTGACATAGTTATTGAAATAAGCTGAAAAGATCGTTAATAGAGATATGAGAGTAAGAAGTACGAACAGACTTCCAGGAAGGACATAACGAATACGACCGACTTTCACGTTTGGAAGGAAATAATAGAGCATGATCAAGATCGCAAACAGAAAGACATAAATCAGCGGTCCTGTAAAATCCTGTAAATATGCAAATAGAGAACTTTCGGATTTCCAGTAGTTTTTTAGCAGATCCAACAACATATGACCAACATACTTAGGAATAAGGCAAGAGCAAAGAGAATTTGAAGTCCCAAACTAACTAGGAGACTCATCAGTTGGTGTGAGATAATTCCTCTATTTTTTGCAATTCCATAGGCTTTGTTAAAGGCCTTTTGAAGGAAATTCATGGATTTTGAAAATGTCCAAAGAGCAGATATCACCGCAAAACTCAATAGTCCAGCAGACGGTTGCGTCAGCACTTCACGAACAATCTTTGCTACTACATCATAGATCGTATCTGGTAAAAATTCCTTTAGTGTGATCAAGAAATCAGAGATTGGAATTTGAAAATAAGGCAAGATATTGGCTGCTATCATAAGTAAAGGGAAGATTGAAATCAACCAATAATAAGCCACAGCTACACTGGTTAATTCAATATCTGAAACACGATAGTAGTGTAAAAAAGCTTTTAATAAGGGCCTATTAGTTAGTTGTTTCCACAACTTTTTCATTGAATAATCCTCCACAATAATAACCTAAATCTTAATTTCTGCGAACTAATTCCATCATATCATAAGGTAATGTGTTGGCTGATTCTTTTAGAGAATAAGTTTCTAGGTTGTTCACATTTTGTCGCAGTTTTTTAGCATACTGGGCTGAAATAAGTTTTTGTTTCTCGTATTCAAAGATACACTTACGTTCTAGATAGTAGCCTCTCAACATTTCGTCGATATTATTGGGTTTAATACGATTGATAACCCGTTCTACAAAGGCACCACTGGTAATATGACTGGTTTCACGGAGGCGCGATTCCTGCATGAAACTGATCAGAGAACTCTTATAAATCCCTTTGAGGTTTTCTAAACTTTCGATGATGATTTCAGTGTTGGCTAGATAGAGCTCTGCAATCTGATCATAATCGATGGCAAGAAGTCTTTGGTTTTCCTTGTCTCTCCAAGAACGAAAGGTTTTTCCAAATGTGATCAACTCATGAAGGAGAAAACGCACAATCCGTATAGAAACAAGGAAGTAATAGGTTAGGCGAGAAGCAAAGTTTCGCTTAATATTTTTCTCCATGCTTTTCAAGTACCGTTGATAAACACGATAACCTCTTTCACCGATTTTTCCTTCTTCATAAGCCTGTTCCAAACCATCGTTCTCGATACTGAGAATCAAGAGTTTAAGAGCTTCCCAGTCTTCCTGGATTTCCTTGTTCTCCTGGCTGAGGATGAGATTTTCAATCCGTCCATGATAGTTATCAATCGCAGCATAGAGTGGAACCTTGTTTTTAGTATGTTCCAAATCTCTCTCTAACTCCATGGCAACATCGTTTAGGATAGCGATATGCATGAGATGATCCTTAGATGGCTCTTGCTCTTCAGAAAGGTGTGGCAAGACCAATAATCCAGTAAGAAAACTGACCAGGGTTACACCAGCTACGAGGAAGAGAAGGAGCGGATATTCCTGCTCTAAGTTAGACGGTATCAAGAGGATAGTAGCAATAGAAACTGTTCCCTTAACTCCAGAAAATGTTAGAAGGAGCATATCTTTGACATACTTGTGGAGACTTTTTTGAAGTTTCTTTATTCGAAACGCGTAAAAGCCGTAAATCATCACAAAGCGGATGGCAAAAAGTAGGAAGGTTAAGAGGAAGATAGTGATGAGAAGGAGCACATTGTTATAAAAAGCACTCTTCAGAATTGGCTCCGCAATCATCTCCAGTTCCATTCCCAAAATAACAAAGACAGAACCATTAAGCATAAAGGTTACTGTGTGCCATACAGTCTCTGTAACAGTATCAACTTGGGCTTCAAGCAGATTTATTTTCTTGAAACGACTAGCTTTTAAAATACCAGCGACAACAACCGCAATAATTCCAGAAACATGAATCTCTTCAGCTATGAAGAATGTTAAAAGTGGTAAACTGAGATCCAGCAAGAGTTCACTGGCGATATCAGTAGCCCTGTACGCTGAGGAGAAAAGAGTGGAGGGAGCGATTGATGAAGGCGGTTATAAGGCCAACTGCAAAACCCTCCAACGATGGAAATAGCTAGGAAATTCCTGCTTGAGCGATTGAAAAAGGTCCCAGTTGTCCAAGCAATGAGAGCTACACGAAAAGGCTACTAGACCAGAAGCATCATTCAGAAGTCCTCCCCTTTTAGGATATTTAGAAACTCGCTTTGGAAAGGTGAAGCGTTCCGAGAGGGAAGCGAAAGGCTACTAGGTCAGTAGGGACCTAAGGCAGCACCAACTGCTAGGCAGGCGGCTAGAGGTAAGCTAACCCAAAGGACATGGGCAAGTCCTCCCATACTTAGAGTTGATACAAAGATGACAGGGAAAAATCAAGTAGAGAACGATTCTCCAGTGCTTTAGGATAGAAGTTATCTGCTTCTTGAGCTTCGCGAAAGAGAAGCGGACCAATTACTAAAAGCTAGAAATAACTCAGTATCTAAGTGATATTGGTTGTTAGGTAAGCAAAGCCCAATTCCAATCCCTAATAAAAATTTGAATCAGGGGCATGGGTAAAAAGGGAAGAAGTTTATTGGTCGTGCTAGAAACAATAAGAACTAGTAAAAATACTAAGAGATAAAAAAGTAAATTCATCTTCTACCTCCTTATTTTTGTTTGCGACAAGCTTCAAAAAGTTCCTTTTGTTCTTGGATTTTTTGATCAATCTTCGAGCAGTCCTTATGCTCGATTTTCTTCTGACAACGTTCCATTTCAAGTGAAATCATTTTTTTCTTGATTTTCAGCATCTTCTTGCTCATATGAGCTTCATCTAACATACCAACTGCCCGTTCATGTTGGGTTGATTCGACAAAGTTGTGGCGGAGAGCTTCGATTTTATCTCGTAGGTATTGTTTATCCATGTCGATACCTTTCTAATTTTTCAATCATAACTAAAAATGGTGGATTGTTGATCTGGTTGAGAGTGCGATAGATCGCAGCAGTATATTCTTCTTGTGGTAAGTGACTGACAAAATCCATGACTGCATCTCGTTCTATATCTCCGCCTTCATGCCCGTAATAAATCATGATGGCTATTCGTCCACCCTTAACCAGCATATGGCAAAGTTTATCCAGTGCTTCAATAGTTGTTTGAGGTTGGGTGATAATGCTTTTATCAGCTGAAGGAAGATAACCAAGATTAAAGATGGCTGCCTTAACTTCCCTTACAAATTGATCTACGGTTTCATGACCTTGTAGGATTAATTCTACATTGGTCAAATCAGCTTCTTGGAGACGTTGGCTAGTCTTTTCTAGAGCTTGTTCCTGTATATCAAAAGCGTAGACTTGTTTAGCTAACTTAGCTAGAAAAAGGGTATCATGACCATTTCCCATGGTCGCATCAACGACAATATCCTCTTGGGTGATGACTTGGGCAAGAAAATCATGCGCCATTTCAAGTGGTCTTTTCATTCATAAACTCCTGTTTTACAGCCTTGCATCCTTGAACACTCCCTCGACGTCTCATTTCAGCCTCAATGCTATTTAGAACTTCCCATTTATTGAGACTCCACATAGGACCAATCAGCATATCTCTAGGCGCATCACCCGTAATCCGATGGATAACGATATGTTTGGGAATGATTTCTAGCTGATCACAGATGACCTTGACATATTCATCCTGACTCATAAGCTGTAAACGACCTTCATGATAATCACGTTGCATCCGAGTATTGGTCATGAGGTGAAGTAGGTGAAGTTTAATCCCTTGAATATCATTATCCGTCACACAGCGACGAACATTTTCCACCATCATGTCATGAGTTTCCCCTGGTAAGCCATTAATCAAATGGGCAACAATTTCAATCTTGGGATATTTTCTCAAGCGTTTAACTGTCTCCACATAGAGTTCATAGGAGTGGGCACGGTTAATCAATTCAGAAGTAGCTTCATATGTTGTTTGTAAGCCTAACTCTACGGTAACATGCATTCGCTCTGATAGTTCTGCCAAGTATTCAATTGTTTCATCAGGAAGGCAATCTGGTCGAGTACCGATATTGATACCGACAACTCCAGGTTCGTTGATAGCTTGTTCATAGCGTTCGCGAATCACTTCCAGCTTTTCATGTGTATTGGTAAAATTTTGGAAGTAAACCAAATATTTTTTAACTTCAGGCCATTTACGATGCATAAAGTCAATTTCTTTATAGAATTGCTCGCGGATAGGTGCATCAGGAGCAACGATTGCATCTCCAGAACCAGAAACCGTACAAAAAGTACAGCCTCCATGTGCCACAGTCCCATCTCGGTTTGGACAATCAAAGCCAGCATCAATAGGGACTTTAAAAATTTTTTCTCCAAAAAGTTTTCGATAGTAATCATTCAAGGTATTATAGGATTTCATAGCTAATATTATATCAGAAAATCACTTATAAACTCAAAAAACAGCTAGTATAAAGAAAGTTTTTGAGAAAATCTTTGTATTAGAAAAATTCAATTTTTATAAAAGTCTTTACAAAAATAAAAAGTGGTAAAATTAAAACATAAACAAGCGCAAACGTTTTCGTAAAACGTTTGCCGAATAATATAAAGGAGATTTGAATGATGAAAGATACATTCAAAAATGTCTTGTCTTTCGAGTTTTGGCAGAAATTCGGTAAGGCTCTAATGGTGGTTATCGCTGTTATGCCAGCGGCTGGATTGATGATTTCAATCGGTAAGTCACTTGCAATGATTGACCCAAACCTTGCTCCCCTAGTTATTACTGGTGGCGTACTAGAGCAAATTGGTTGGGGAGTTATCGGTAACCTTCATATTTTGTTTGCCCTCGCTATTGGAGGAAGCTGGGCTAAGAGAACGTGCTGGTGGTGCTTTTGCGGCTAGGTCTTGCATTTATCCTTATTAACCGTATCACTGGTACAATCTTCGGTGTATCAGGGGATATGTTGAAAGATCCTAACGCTATGGTTTCAACAATCTTTGGTGGATCTATCAAGGTTGCTGATTACTTCATTAGCGTACTTGAGGCACCAGCACTTAACATGGGGGTATTTGTAGGGATTATCTCAGGTTTTGTTGGAGCGACTGCTTTTAACAAATACTACAACTTCCGTAAACTTCCTGATGCACTTTCATTCTTTAACGGAAACGTTTTGTACCATTTGTGAGTTATTCTTCGCTCAGCAATCGCTGCAATTCTTCTTTCAGCTTTCTGGCCATTGTTCAAACAGGTATCAACAACTTCGGTATCTGGATTGCTAACTCACAAGAAACAGCACCAGTTCTTGCACCATTCTTGTATGGTACTTTGGAACGCTTGCTCTTGCCATTCGGACTTCACCACATGTTGACTATCCCAATGAACTATACAGCTCTTGGTGGTACTTACGATATTTTAACTGGTGCAGCAAAAGGCACTCAAGTATTTGGACAAGATCCACTTTGGCTTGCATGGGTAACAGACCTTGTAAACCTTAAAGGTACTGATGCTAGCCAATACCAAACATTGCTAGATACAGTTCATCCAGCTCGTTTCAAAGTTGGACAAATGATTGGTTCATTCGGTATTTTTGATGGGTGTGGCTGCTGTGATTTACCGTAATGTTGAAGCAGATAAGAAACACCAATACAAAAGGTATGATGATTGCGACAGCTCTTGCAACTTTTCTTGACTGGTGTTACTGAGCCAATTGATATATGTTTCATGTTCGTTGCAACACCTCTTTACCTTGTCTACGCTGTTGTTCAAGGTGCTGCCTTTGCAATGGCTGATATTGTTCACCTTCGTGTGCACTCATTCGGTTCAATCGAATTCTTGACTCGTACTCCACTAGCTATCAATGCTGGTCTTGGTATGGATATCATTAACTTTATCTGGGTAACAGCACTATTTGCAGTTATCATGTACTTTTATCGCCAACTTCATGATTCAAAGAAATTCAACTATGCTACTCCAGGACGTAACGGAAACTACGAAAACTGCTGAAGGTTCATCAGAATCTGCTGCTTCTGGTGAGTCAAAAGTTGCAGAAGCTTCTCAAGCTGTTAACATCATCAACCTTCTTGGGGGACGTGCTAACATCGTTGACGTTGACGCATGTATGACTCGTCTTCGTGTTACTGTTAAAGATGCAGATAAAGTAGGAAATGCAGAGCAATGGAAAGCTAGAAGGAGCTATGGGACTTGTCATGAAAGGACAAAGGTGTCCAAAGCTATCTATGGACCTAAAAGCTGACGTTTTGAAATCAGATATTCAAGACCTTCTTGACTCAGGTGAAGTGATTCTGAAACTCTTCCAAGTCAAATGGCAGCAGCTCAACAAGATGCTGTTGTATACAAAGGTGTGACTGAAGAAATTTACTCAGTTGCTGACGGTCAAGTGATTGAATTGGATCAAGTGAAGGATCCTGTATTCGCACAAAAAATGATGGGTGACGGATTTGCAGTGGAACCAGCAAACGGAAACATTGTATCTCAGTATCAGGTACTGTATCAAGTATCTTCCCAACTAAACACGCTCTTGGTCTTGTGACTGAGGCAGGGCCTTGAAGTACTTGTTCACATTGGTTTTGGGACACAGTAAGTCTTGAAGGAAAACCATTTTACAGTTCGTGTTACTGAAGGACAACAGGTTGCTGCTGGTGATCTTCTTGTCACAGCTGACTTGGGTGCTATCCGTGAAGCTGGTCGTGAAACTACAACTGTGGTTGTCTTCACAAATGGTGATGCGATCAAATCAGTTAAAGATTAGAACAAACAGGTTCTCTTGCAGCTAAAACAGCAGTTGCAAAAAGTAGAATTATAATATTTAGGGAGGTTGGAAGCTGTTTCCAACCTCTTGTTTATAGGAGAAAAGCATGAAGTTTTTAACACTCAATACCCATAGTTGGATGGAAAAAGATCCTGAACAAAAGTTTCAACTTTTACTTCAAGATATACTTGAAAACAGTTATGATTTGATTTGTTTTCGAAATCAACCAAGAAATTACTTCAGCGCAAGTAGAAAGCTGGTCCCACTTTATCAGCCATTACCATCTGCTGAGCCGATTCATCAAGACCACTATAGTTCGACTTTTGGTAGAAGTTAGCTGAGCATGGTCAAAGTATTATTGGACTTGGGCCTACAACCATATCGGTTATGATCGTTACCATGAAGGTGTTGCAATCCTATCTAAAACACCAATTGAAGCGCGTGAAATTTTGGTTTCAGATGTAGATGATCCAACAGACTATCACACTCGTCGAGTTGCTTTAGCAGAAACAGTAGTTGAAGGCAAAGAGCTTGCAGTTGCGAGTGTCCATCTCTCTTGGTGGGATAAAGGCTTCCAAGAGGAATGGGCGCGCTTTGAAGCAGTTCTGAAAAGAATTGAACAAGCCACTCTTGCTAGCAGGTGATTTTAATAATCCTGCAGGTCAGGAAGGGCTATCAACATTCTAGCTAGTCCACTAGACTTACAAGATGCATTTGAAGTTGCAAAAGAAAGAAGTGGTAGTTACACTGTTCCACCTGAAATTGATGGTTGGAAGGGAAACAGCGAACCTCTTCGAATCGATTATATCTTTACAACAAAGGATGTGCAGGTAGAAAAAAACTTCACGTGGTCTTTGATGGTAAAAACAGTCCACAGGTGAGCGATCATTACGGTCTCCAAGCAGAACTATCTTGGAAAGACTAAATCAGGTATTTTAGTACAAATCAAACCCCCTTCTACAAAGCAGAAGGGAATTTAATTTAAAGAGTTAATATAGTTAAAGTTTTTATTGAATAACTTGTAAAAAGATAAAAATCCTTTAAAATAAAAAGTGTTGGAGGAATTTATGATTGTAAATCAAATAAAGCGTATGATCCCGACGCTAAAGGTAAATAATAGAAATTTAAATGAATCATTTTATATTGAGACTTTGAGGGATGAAACCCTTGCTTGAAGAGTCAGCATTCTTATCACTAGGGAGACCAATCAGGCATTGAAAAGTTAGTTTTAGAAGAGTCACCAAGTATGAGAGCCGTAAGGTTGAAGGATTAAAAAATTAGCTAGATTACTTGTAAAGTTGAAAATCCATCTGAGATTGAAGCCTTACTAGCTAGAATGGAGAAAATCCTCAACTCTATAAAGGAAATAAGGGATATGCTTTTGAGGTTCTTTCTCCGGAAGAGGATTGTGTTCTTATCCATGCGGAAGATGATATCAAGGATTTGAATAAAGTTGAGGAAGAAGTCACTTTTTCAAAAGATGAGAAACTGAGATATTTGACAGCCTTTGAAATCTCGGTGGAAATTAACACCAGATAAAAGACATCTAGCCTGCTTGATAAAGAAGAAATCGAAAATCGACTAGCTTTTAATCAAGCTCAAGGTAGCGATTTACTGGTTGAAAAATAATGTAACTTGGGACTTGTCCATGTTGAAATTTCAAGTAGAGAATTTGGATTTGCCTGTATTGCGTCAGCGATTTGAAGAAGCTGGTTACTTTATTCCAAAATCTGAGAAGTTTTTCCTAACTAAGGATACCAACAATATTGAATTGTGGTTTGAAGCAGTATGAAACAAGAAATCATTCAAAAAATAAAGCAACAAATTGAGGCAGGGATTTATCCTGGTGCCTCTTTGCATATTATCAGGATAGCGTTTGGTCTGACTGGTATCTAGGAGAAAGCAAATCCAGAAATTGGCGAGCAGACTCGTGAGGGTTTGGTCTATGATTTGGCCAGTGTGAGTAAGGTTGTTGGAGTAGGAACTGTCCTAATCTTCTTGTGGAAGGAAGGTAAGATTGAGCTAGATAACTCCATAAGAGACTATCTTCTAGAGGTGGATTATCCAGACATCACCCTTCGACAACTCCTAACTCATGGGACGGATTTAGATCCTTTTATCCCAAATAGGGATCAGCTTTCAGCTGACCAGTTGAGAAAAGCTATGTATCATTTTGAATCTGACGAGAAGAGGCCTTTCTCTACTCGGATGTGCACTTTTCTCTTACTAGGGTTTTCTCTTAGAAATCTTATTTTTGAAGGGACTTGGATCAGAAATTTTGCAGAGCAAGTTTTGGATCCGTGGAAGATGAAGGAAACACAGTTTGGTCCAGTTAGCAGTGCTGTTCCAACGGTTCGTGGACAGAAAGCAGGAGTGGTCCATGATCCCAAAGCTCGTTTGCTTGGGAAACATGCAGGTAGTGCAGGTTTGTTTTCGACAGTTCATGATTTAAAAATCTTTCTAGAGCATTATTTGCAGGATGATTTTGCTGCAGACTTAAGTCAGAATTTTTCGGATCTGAATGATAAAGAACGCTCATTGGCCTGGAATCTTGAAGGTGATTGGTTGGACCATACAGGCTATACTGGGAACCTTTATCATGTGGAATCGACAGGAAACAAGAGGCGGCAATTTTTCTATCTAACCGAACCTATGAAAAAGATGAGCGTGCCCAATGGATATTGGACCGTAATCAGGTCATGGACTTGATTCGAGAGAGCAGAACTAGGAGGAAGTATGTCAAAAAGCTTTTAAAAAGGAACTCTTTATACAGTCATTGCAGGTATTGCCTGGGGCTTATCGGGAACCAGTGGTCAGTACTTGATGGTTCACGGGATTTTCAGCTCTTGTTCTGACCAATATCCGTTTGATAATCGCTGGACTCCTTTTGGTTCTTTTGGCTCTATACCAAATCTAAGGAGCAATTCATAGCTCTTTTCTGAAGGATAAATCAAGTCTGTTTTTCTCTCTTGTTATTTTTCTTTATTTGGTCTTTTTCTAAATCAATTAGCCTATTTATCAGCTATTCAGGAGACAAATGCTGGGACAGCGACAGTTCTCCAGTATGTCTGTCCAGTTGGAATTCTTGCTTACACTTGTATCAAGGATAAGGTGAGCTCCGACGCTTTTCGGAAATCATCTCTATGTTTTTAGCTATAGGTGGGACCTTTCTCATTTTGCAACCCATGGGCAATTGGATCAACTCTCGATGACTCCAACTGGTCTATTCTGGGGCTTGTTCTCAGCCCTAACCTATACTCTTTTATATCATTTTACCCATAAAAATTGATTCAAAAATGGGGAGCATTTTGGTCATTGGTGTTGGAATGACCATCTCAGGTATACTAGCAGTACCTTTTAGCAGGGCTTATCAGGGGCCAGTATTCCCATATCTTTTGATATCTTTCTAGCTTTTGCCGGCATCATTCTGATTGGAACGGTCTTTTGCCTATCAGCCTTCCTCAAGGGAGCCAGTATGATAGGACCAGTCAAGTCTAGCCTTTCTGGCTTCGATTGAGCCTATCTCAGCAGTATTTTTTGCCTTCATGATTATGGGGGATATCTTTTTATCCAGTAGAATTTTTCTTGAGTATGGCAATGATTTTTATTAGCCGTGACTATCATTTTCATTGAAGGATTTAATGCTTGAAAAGAAACATCATTCCGTTTAATGGATTAAAACAGTCTTTGATAAAGGCTGTTTTTAATCTTCTAACAAGTTGGTTCATGTAACTTTAAGAATGAATGTTTTATAATCAATCCATACATTTTAAAGATAAGGAGGAAATATGAATTTGCTACAAAGTATTCATCCATCAAAACCTTTAAGATACTTAAAAATGGTTCGATATCCTCATCATCACTGTTTTAATGTTTGGAGAGTTTATCATTCGTTTCCACACAACAATTTATGGATAGTTTATCACCTTCAATTCTTGCTAGTGTCGTAGAAACTACGACAAATCTAACAAGTGATGGAGCAACTTATTCTAGTAATTTCAATTTTTCAATTGATGATGTTTAGGGATTACCTTCCTTTATCTTGTGATTCAGTATGATTTTAAACAGCTTCCTATACGTTGGAGCTGGTCTGTTTTAATTTGGGTTCCCCTTATCTTTGCTGTAGTTGGTATCTTTGGTGATATCATTTACAAGCCTTAGTGGTGAGTATAATTATTTTCAATCCTCAACTAATTCCTTTTTATAGATCCCTATGAAAATTATTCGAAAATTCATGGCTTTAGCGCCGATGGCGATTTGCTATGCTTTTACTAAATGGTTTTTATGAAGAATTTTTCTTCCTAGGCTTACTGACTTCAGTAAAAGAAAAGCACAAGTGGTTGGCTTTGGTCTACTCGGTAATTATACGGATTTCTTTTCATACCTATCAAGGGATTGCTTTGGGCCTTGGTGATTGGAGCTTGTTTACGGTCTCTTTTTATTATTTCTTGTACAAGTATGTAGTCAAGAATTTACTGCCATTCTTTCTCATGCATGCTCTTGCTGATATGTTTGGTTCAAGTCTCTTGTATCTCTTGATTGCTTGGGGAAATTAAGAAATCAAACTTTTTGACAACAGTCCAATGAGTCACTGTATCAAAAGTCTTCTTGTGAATAAAAATAGAGGTCAGGATTTTCGGTCCCGACCTCTTGTTGATTCTATATGGATTAGTCTTTGTTTTCGTATGGCAAGATCAAGTTTAGGGATGATACCTGTCATAGCTGATAGGGCAGTACCTGAAAGGGTAACTGGACCAAGTTGAGATAGCACCACCAAGTCCAAGCACCAACATAGCACTTGCGATGATAAGGTTGCGCATCTGACCAGAAAGTCAACACGTTCTTTGATCAAGACTTTCAAACCGTTACTTGCGATAACCCCGTAAAGAAGGATAGACATACCACCAAGTACAGCGTTTGGAATTGTTGAAATCAAGGCAGTGAATTTACCAAGGAAGCTGAGGGCAATTGCGATAAAAGGCAGCGTTACGGATAACTGAGACAGAAGCGATACGAGTCATTCCGATAACCCCTGTATTTTTCACCGTAAGTTGTATTTGCTGGTCCACCGAGGAAGGCGAGAAAACAGATGTTGCGATACCATCACCAAGAAGAGGTACGGTGAAGACCTGGTTCTTTCAAGAATTGGCGTCCACAGATTTGACCTAAAACAGTATGGTCTCCGATATGTTCAGAAATGGTTACGATTGCGATTGGTAAGATGGCAATTGTTTCAGGACCGAAGTATAGGTCGTATTGTTTGAAGGCACCACCTGTGTTGAATGGTAGGTAGAAACCAGGGATTTCAAACCAGTTAGCTTCAAGAACAGGAGTGAAAGTCAACCAATCCAAGTGCTAGAGCAAAGAGGTAACCACCGATAATGGCAAAATAGGAATGGGATGATTCGTAGGAAAGCCTTTTTCCTTTTGTATTGATAAAGGCAGCAATCAAAAAAGTAACAACGGCTACAAGAGCGTTTTTCAGTTTCCATCAGCTACAAGACCAGCATTGGTAACAGCTGAACTAGCAAGTCCAAGACCGATAACGATGATCATAGGACCGATAATGATTGGGGTAAGAGTTTGTCGATCCATTTTGTACCTGCAAAGCGCACACTTGCAGCAACAAGGACATAAACAAGACCAGTCAGGATAACCCCTGTCTGAGCAGCAGATACATCACCACCCATTTCTTTCATGGCAAGTGACATAGCTGTGATAAAGGCAAAAGAAGAACCCAGATAAACTGGAACTTTAAAAGCCAGTAGAGATCATGTAAATGAGTGTTCCTACACCTGATGCAAAAAGGACAGCCGATACAGGCATTCCCAAGATCAAAAGGTACCAAGATGGTTGCACCAAACATGGCGAATACGTGCTGGAAGCTAAGAAGAATTCCCTTTCCAGCTGAAGGACGTTGGTCAACGTCTAAAAGCAAATCAACAGTTGATTCCTGTTTCATATTAACCTCACTTTTGGGCATCAAAAAAGAGCCCATTATTTTATAGCAATAGGCTCCCAGAGTAGACCTCTCTAAAAACAAGACTCCTATATCAAGTTTTAAAGAGTTTTATATAGATCTGCGCCTTCGTCACCTCACAGGGATGACATTAAAAACCTTTGCTTAGGATAGTATAGCAGAAAAATGATTTTTGTAAATCATTTTTTCCCGAGCCTGAAATGAGAGAGCGAGGCATGATTTTGTAAATCATTTTTTCCCGAGCCTTGAAATGAGAGGCGAGGTATGATTTTTGTAAATCATTTTTCCCGAGCAAATAGAAAGCGGGGTGTGGGTTTACTAATTTTTAATCTTTCTAAAGCGGACGTTTGTTAGGCATGCCAGCCTTTCTTGGGTATTTATTTGGAGTTTCTTTTTCTTCTCGACAATAGTAATGTAGCGAGGGGTCTCCGTTAGGAAGTGTGTAACTGAGGTTTATCTTCAACCTTACTAAAAGAGAAGGTTAAGGGCATTTTAGCCTCAGTTAATTCCTCTGGGGCATTGCTAGCCTTCAGTGCTAGCAATTTTCCACCTGACTTTTTAAGTAGGGAATAGTCAACTCTGACAAGACCTGCATACGGGCAACAGCACGAGCCGTAACGATATCAAACTGGGCACGGAAGTTCTTATCTTGGGCGAAGTCTTCGGCACGTCCGTGATAGAAGTGGACATTTTCTAACCCTAGTTCTTGGGCTAATAGATTAAGAAAGTTGATGCGTTTATTGAGGGAGTCAATAATGGTTACATCTAGCTGAGGATAGAGAATCTTCATAGGAAGGCTAGGAAAACCTGCTCCAGCACCAATGTCTAAGAGTTTAATGGGCTGGTTTTCAATCAATCCCTGTAAAATAGGAGCGATGGAATCATAGAAGTGTTTGAGATAGACTTCTTTCTTTTTCTGTAATAGTAGTTAGGTTGATTTTTTTCATTCCATTCGACCAAGAGTTCAAAATAACGCTCAAATTGAACTTTTTGCTGGTCAGAAAGATGGATATTTTGTTCAGCTAGCAGTTGATAAAATGTTTCTGGTTTCATAGTAGTTTCCTTCTTTAGTATCATCTTATTTTACCACAAAAAGATAGAAATTTGATATACTGGTACTAATCTAAAAAACAGAAAGGAGATATCAGATGAATTGGATTATTCTTGGAGTTCTTGCTCTTATTGGTATCTTTGTGATTGTTACCTATAATGGATTTGGTTAAAAATCGCATGCAAACTAAGGAGGCATGGAGTCAGATTGATGTTCAGTTGAAACGTCGTAACGATCTCTTGCCAAACTTGATTGAGACTGTAAAGGGATATGCAAAGTATGAAGGTTCAACGCTTGAAAAGAGTTGCAGAACTTCGTAATCAAGTAGCCGCAGCAACATCACCAGCAGAAGCTATGAAGCTAGTGATGCTCTTTCACGTCAAGTATCAGGAATCTTTTGCTGTTGCAGAAAAGTATCCAGACCTAAAAGCAGTGGCAACTTTGCTCAATTGCAAGAAGAGCTGACCAATACTGAAAATAAAATTTCTTACTCTCGCCAACTCTACAATAGTGTTGTTGCAACTATAATGTTAAAATTAGAAACATTCCCAAAAGCAACCTAGTTGCTGGACTCTTTAGTTTTAAAGTAGCTGATTTCCTTCAAACACCTGAAGAAGAAAAAGGCAGTACCAAAGGGTTGATTTTTAGTGGTTTAGGTGACTAGGGATGTTGTATGATCAAATCGCGAGTAATAAGCGAAGAACTTGGATTTTACTACTAGTATTCTTTTTACTTTTGGCTTTGGTTGGATATGCAGTTGGTTATCTCTTTATGCGATCTGGTCTTGGTGGCTTAGTTATCGCTCTGATTATCGGCTTTATCTATGCCTTGTCCATGATTTTTCAATCAACAGAGATAGTCATGAGTATGAATGGTGCGCGTGAGGTGAATGAGCAGACTGCACCAACCCTCTATCATGTTGTGGAAGATATGGCTATGGTGGCGCAAATCCCTATGCCACGTGTCTTCATCATCGATGATGCCAGCTTAAATGCCTTTGCTACGGGTTCAAATCCCCAAAATGCAGCGGTAGCAGCAACTTCAGGACTCCTTGCGATTATGAATCGTGAAGAGTTAGAGGCAGTTATTGGTCATGAAGTCAGTCACATTCGTAACTATGATATCCGCATTTCTACTATCGCGGTTGCCCTTGCCAGTGCCATTACCCTGCTTTCTAGTATGGCTGGACGCATGATGTGGTGGGGAGGCGCAGGCCGTGGTCGTAGAAGTGATGACCGTGATAGTGGTGGACTTGAAATTATTATGCTAGTCGTTTCTCTCCTTGCAATTGTTTTGGCCCCCCTAGCAGCAACCTTAGTGCAACTAGCTATCTCTCGTCAACGAGAATTTTTAGCAGATGCTTCAAGTGTAGAGTTGACTCGTAATCCTCAAGGGATGATCAATGCCCTTCGTAAGCTGGAACATAGTCAGCCTATGAGTCGTCATGTGGATGATGCTAGCAGTGCACTTTACATCAACGATCCTCAAAAACGAGGTGGGCTTACAAAAACTCTTTTATACCCATCCGCCAATCTCAGAACGGATTGAGCGTTTGAAACATATGTAAAAACATCCAGAGATTTTCCTCTGGATGTTTGCTATTTCTACAGTTTATAAATCTTGTAAAATCAACTAGTTCCAAACCATTTTTTGTCAAACGATAGATACTCCTACAGACTTCTTTTAAGAAACGTCGATCATGTGAAACAGTGACCAGACCACCAGGATAATTGGCAAAAAGTTTTCTGATTTCAGGTTGTGAAGTTGGAGAAAAATTTCGTGTGGGTTCATCCAGAAGAGAAAGTTTGGCTTTACGCAGAACTAAATTCAAAAGAAGGAGTTTACCTTGTTGGCCACCAGATAAAGAGTGAATCTTGTGGTGCATCTCTGGATAACTGAAAGTTGAGACTGGCTAGGAAGATTGGATTTTCTGTAGTTCCTCTTTATGTCCAGTTTGGCTGAGAAATTCTACTGGAGACAAATCCAATTGCAATGTTTCTTGGTAATTTTGTGGCATAAATCCAAGTGAAATCTCACTTTTGCCACTTAGTAGTTGCTGCAACTTGGCTAACAGAGTCGATTTGCCAACTCCATTGGGACCGATGATGCCGATTTTATCTTGCCCCCAAACAGTTAGTTGGAGTTTTTGAGACAAAATTCGTTGGCCAATGGATAAAGTCTCCTTTTCCAGACGAAGTAAGACTTTAGAAGCTGCTAATGGCTCTATATCTGAAAAGAAAAGTTGGATTTCTTCCTCTTCAAGTGGCTTTTGGGTCATGGACTGAGCTGCTTTTTCGTAGCGTTTTTCTTGAGAAAGAACATTTTTCATCTTTTTAGCCAGTAGTCGTCCGGCAGTACTGTCTTTGGTAGCTCGAAGTGCAGTTTCTACCTTTTGCTTGACTCTGCGATGCTTTTCCATGGTTTTTTCATAGGGACGTTGGTCGTTGTCAGCTTGCTGGCTCTGTCTGGCAAAGATTAGCCTTTCCTCTGTGCACTATAGCGATCATAATCTAAAGTGCTCGACTAGGGGTTTCAGCCTCCTTTCCGATGCTTGATCAGTCACCAAAGTGGATAATGGTGTCTGCCGTTTGAGAGAGGAAGTCTTCATCATGAGAAATGAAAATAACGGTCTGCCTGATCTTCTGAATCTGACTTTTTAGCCAATCAACTGTCTCAGGTCTAGGTCATTTGAAGGTTCATCTAAAAATAGAATCTCAAAGGGTTTGGCTAATTCATGGATGAGCTGAATTTTCAAAGCTTCGCCACCCGAGAGGCTACCAATCTCTTGGTCACTAGCAAAACGACTGCTATCAAAGTGCAATTCCTCAGCTAAACGATAGAGAATACTGAAGTCCAAATCAGCAGACTCTAAAAAGAAGTAGTCCTGTAGAGATTTTTTCTTCAATTCTTCAGGGAGATGTTGGGGAATGTGAGCCAGGGACTGAAGGTCAGATTGAATGTCGCCCCTGATAGTGAAATCCTCTAATCTTTCTCCCATTAAAGTTTTAAGTAAGGTTGATTTTCCATTTCCTTCTTCGCCGATAATAGCGACCTTTTCTCCGTCTTGGATAGTAATATTTAAATCGGAAATAAGGTCTCGTAGAGTCTTTGTTTTGAGTGATGGTTAGCTGGTTGATTTTTATCATCATGTTTCCCTTTCTAAATTTGGATAATACATAACAAAAGCTCTACTTTTACCTAGTAGAGCCAATTGTCTATGTCAAAAAAATCCTCTTTTTAAAAGGGCTGAAAAAGCAGCAGAAAAAAGAGTGCACAAAAGAGACAAGAACAAGATCTACTAAATAAAGGTTCTTTATTTGATAGACTTAGTTGTTCATGTCTCCCTTACCTCGAAAAATACTATGTTTATTTTATACCTTTTTGGGACACTTTGTCAAAAAGATAGAAATTCAAATCTTTCTAGAAAGCCAAAAACAGGCCCATAGAGAGTCAAAACGTGTTTGACTTGATCGTAGTGGAATTTGTCATAGTTTCGCCAAGCTGTGCAGTTTCTTCATTGAGTTTAAGGGTGCCAAGTCCAATCAAAGAGACTGGTATGTTGGTAAAATTTTTCCAAGATCAATTAAGATAGAGTTATCTAGTTTCTCTGTCTTTTTAAGTTGTTTGAGTAGCTCGTCAATATTTTGCTGCAAGCGTATATCATCAAACAATCCTTGTTTACAAGTCTGGTAAGCTTTATTTAACTTGGAAATAAGTTGATAAGCTTCTAAGATTAGTTCTTTTGTCTTCCATATGAGGCGTCCTCCTTTGCTCATGTATTGATGTCTATAGTATAGCACCAAAAACAAAAATGTCATAGTAAATATATCAAAAATCAATAATATAAAACAAAAAGGGTTTAGCTCTATCAATAACAGAACTAAACCCTTAGAAGCAATAGATTTTTAAGGTTTTGAATTTCGATTGTCAATCAGCAATCAGTTTTTTTATTTCAGATGCTGAATCAAAATGAAATGGTAAGGAGTATTAGGAAAATAAGGAAAGTGGTGCCATCGACCAAACTTTATTCATGCCACACAATCCTTTCGCTAGATAGGGGAACTAGGGGATATAAGACACACTGTATATGTGACTGTTTCCTTTTTAATGACGGTTAACCATACTGCAGAGCTGGCTGCAGTAAACTCCTTTCTACTTTATCATTCCTGTCTTTTTATAGTCTTTTGAATATCGGAATTCAATTGTTATAGCTAAAAGTAGAGTTAGGAAGTTCATATTCTACTAGTTCTCCGAATCATTTTTAAATTTTCTGTCTGCCAATTTTGTTTCTATTATAGTTTCTATTATATAAGAACACCGACATTCGGAATGGAAAACTCTGACTTTTTAAATTCAAAGTTTGGAAGGCTTACTTCTAACATTTTCATGGGTATAATCAAGTGAGTAAATCTTTATGGAGGAAGTATGAAATTAAATATTCAAGAAATTCGTAAGTTGCCGGAAGGCTTGCACTTTGAGCAAACTTTAGATTTGGTGGCAGACTTACGTAAACGTAATCAAGAAATTTTTAGATGTAAAAGATATTGTCGCTATTGGAAAAGTTCAGTACGAAGACCTTATGTTTTTCCTAGACTATCAATTGTCTTATACAATCGTCTTAGCCTCTAGCCGTAGCATGGAACCTGTAGAATTAAAAGAGTCCTATCCAGTAACGGAAGTCTTTATGGAAGGTGCTACCAATCAATTGGACAAAGTTCTAGATGATGACTTGGTTTTTACCGATTGAAAATGGGGAAATCGACCTGGCTGAAAGTGTCTCAGATAATATCTTGCTCAATATTCCTATCAAAGTCCTAACAGCTGAGGAAGAAGCTGGTCAGGGATTTGTTTCTGGAAATGACTGGCAAATCATGTCTGAGGAAGAGTATCAAGCCCAACAGGCAGTAAAGAAAGAAGAAAATAGTCCTTTTGCAGGTTTTGCAAGGATTGTTTGACGGAGACGAATAGATGGTTTTATCCAAGAAACGTGCCCGTCATGTCATTGAGGAAATCATTGCTCTTTTTCCAGATGCAAAACCAAGTCTAGATTTTCGCAATCATTTTGAACTTCTGGTTGCTGTTATGTTGTCTGCTCAGACGACAGATGCGGCAGTCAACAAGGCTACTCCTGGCCTTTTGCAGCTTTTCAACCCCACAAGCTATGGCAGAAGCAAGTGAGGTGAGATTGCAACATATATTTCTCGCCTAGGGCCTTTATCATCAATAAAGCTAAGTTCCTTAAAGTGTGCTCAGCAACTACTGGATGATTTTGACGGTCAAGTCCCTCAGACTAGGGAAGAATTAGAGAGTTTGGCAGGAGTTGGTCGAAAAACAGCTAACGTAGTTTTGAGCGTAGGATTCGGTATTCCAGCTTTTGCAGTAGATACTCACGTAGAGCGAATCTGTAAACACCACGATATTGTAAAAATCAGCTACACCCCTTGAGGTCGAAAAACGTGTCATGGATGTCTTGCCACCAGAAGAATGGTTGGCAGCCCATCAGGCTATGATTTACTTTGGTCGTGCTATTTGTCATCCGAAAAATCCAGAATGTGATCACTATCCACAGTTATACGATTTTAGTTCGTTATAAAATTGATTTCTTGTGTTTTTTCTTGCATCGATTACTACTTTGTGATATAGTAGTAGCAATCAAATATTCCTTTAAACCTGTCCCGTAGAGGCGAGGCAAAGGGAGCTCGATTAAGTAGAAGGGTAAGTCTATACTGTTTGCAGTATGGCTAGCTTAGTTATACATTCTCAAGTCTCCTTGAAAAGGAGACTTTTCTTTTGGAGGTTTGTCATGAAGACAAAAAGAAGTTGTGAACGAATTGACCGTCAAGCGAGCGATTACTCGGATTACCTACGAGATTATCAGGCGAAATAAAGATTTAAACAAGATTGTATTGGCTGGGATAAAAACACATGAGTGTCTTCATTGCTCACCACGTATCCAAGAGCGTTTGGAACAATTAGAAAAATATCTCTGTCCCCGTTGTAGAATTAGACACCAAAACCATTCCGTGACGATGTCAAAAGCGGTGAAGATACTTCATTGATTTCTGTCGATGTGACAGATCGAGAAGTCATTTGGTGGATGACGTACTTTATACAGGTCGTACAATCCGAGCTGCTATCGATAACATTGTCGGACATGGTCGCCCAGCACGCGTGAGTCTTGCGGTACTGGTTGACCGTGGACATGAGAATTGCCAATTCGTCCAGACTATGTTAGGGAAAAAAATATTCCCAACCAGTTGTTCTGGAAGAAATCATCGTTGAGATGACAGAACTTGATGGTCAAGATAGAGTTTTGATTACTGAAGAAGCTTAATAGCTAAAAGGAGTTAGCCATGTCAGAAAATCAACAAGCCATTCAACATGTAGTCTCAATGGAAGACCTTACTCTAGAACAAGTCATGAAATTGATTAAACGAGGAATTGAGTTTAAAAAATGGAGCAAAAAGCGTCTTACGAGGATCAACACATTGTCTCTAATCTCTTCTTTGAGAGTTCGACTCGTACCCACAAATCTTTTGAAGTAGCAGAGATTAAACTGGGACTTCACCTACTGGACTTCGATGTGAAGACAAGTTCAGTCAACAAAGGGTGAAACACTCTACGATACAATTTTAACCTTGTCAGCCTTGGGAGTAGATGCCTGTGTCATCCGACACCCAGAGAGTGGATTACTACAGAGAGTTGATCGATAGTCCGACGATTACGACTTCGATTATCAATGGAGGATGGTTCAGGGCCAACACCCAAGCCAAAGCTTGCTTGGTTGATGACCATTTATGAAGAATTTGGACACTTCGAAGGACTCAAAGGTAGCCATTGCTGGTGACCTTGACCATTCGCGTATGGCTAAATCAATATGCAAATCTTAAAACGCTTAGGAGCAGAACTCTACTTTGCTGGCCCTGAGGAATGGAGAAGTCAAGAGTTTGCAGACTATGGACAGTTTGTAAGCATTGATGAAATCATTGACCAAGTTGATGTGATGATGTTTCTCCGTGTTCCAGCATGAGCGTCATGAAAGTGGAACAGTCTTTTCAAAGAGGCTATCATGCACAGCATGGTTTGACTCAAGAACGTTATGATACGCTTGAAAGATAAAAGCTATTCTGATGCATCCTGCTCCTGTAAATCGCGATGTTGAAATTGCTGATCCTTGGTCAGAGCACCAAAAATCACGTATTGTTCAACAAATGACCAATGGTGTCTTTGTCAGAATGGCAATTTTAGAATCTGTATTGACTTACAGAAACGCAAAAATAAGACACAAAACGTTAAAAAGATGCCTGAGAGCATCCACGAGAGGTGAATTTATGACTAAACGACTTCTAGTTTTAGAAGATGGAACAATTTTTGAAGGAAAAAGCCTTTGGGGCTGACATCGATGTAACTGGTGAGATTGTCTTTAATACCGGGAATGACTGGTTATCAAGAATCCATTACAGATCAGTCTTACAATGGGCAAATCCTAACCTTTTACCTATCCCTTGGTTTGGAAATTATAGGGATTAACCGTGATGACTACGAGTCTATCAGTCCAACCTGTAAAAGGTGTAGTGGTGTTTGAAGAAGCTCGTAGAGCCAGCAACTGGCGCAACCAGATGACACTGGATGAATTTTTGAAGTCTAAGAAAATCCCTGGTATTTCAGGTATTGATACAGTGCTTTGACAAAAATCATTCGCAAACATGGAACTATGAGAGCGACTCTGACACATGTGGGAGATAGTATCGATCACATCACAGATCAACTTCAAGCGACTGTTTTACCAGATTGATAATATCAAACAGGTTTCTACAAAAACTGCTTACCCAGCTCCAGGAGTAGGTTTAAGTGTGGTACTTGTAGACTTTGGTCTCAAGCATTCAATCTTAAGAGAGTTGTCTAAGAGATTGTAATGTAACGGTCGTTCCTTATACTACAACAGCAGAGAAATCCTTCACTTAAATCCAGACGGAGTTATGTTTGTCAAATGGACCGGGAAATCCAGAAGATGTACCAGAAGCACTTGATATGATTCGTGGTATTCTCAGGGAAAATTCCAATCTTTGAGTATTTGTATGGGGCATCAACTCTTTGCAATGGCAAATGGTGCTAAGACCTACAAGATGAAATTTGGTCACCGTGGTTTTAACCACGCAGTGCGTGAAATTGCGACAGGGCGCGTGGACTTCACGAGTCAAAACCATGGATATGCAGTAAGTCGTGAAGATTTTCCAGACCATTTGATGATTACCCACGAAGAAATCAATGACAAGTCAGTTGAAGGTGTACGTCACAGATACCAACCAGGTTTCTCTGTGCAATTCCACCCAGATGCTGCACCAGGTCCGCACGATGCAAGTTATCTATTTGACAGAGTTCATCGAGATGATGGAAGCCTTTAAACAAACAAATTAAAGACGAGTGAGAAATCGTCGGAGAATTTATGTAACTGAACACGAACGGAAAGCTCGGAATTTAGAGAACCCAACTCGGATTGTCAATCCTTCCTTGGTTTCCTAAAATTCAATCGCTTTCTATTCGTCCTTTGTATCTTATTTAATGTCAGCCCTGAGAGGCGACGAATGAAAAACGAGGTCGTTTCTTTTAGTCGCTATTAGGGCGAACTAAAAACTCCCTGCACTAGATTTTTATCGAAAAAAATCGTTTCGCTAAAAAAATCGTCGGAGAATTTATTTAATGTCGCTCTGTGAGGGCGACGAATAGAAAAGGAGAAGGGTGAGCCGTATTTGCTGAACTGAATACGGACTACGGACGGTGCTAAAAAGATAGTTATTCCTAGAACTGACAGTTCTTCATCATAACTCCTATTTTAGCTTTGTCCGCTTGACATATAATATCTTATAAATGCCTAAACGTACTGATATTCAAAAATTATGGTGATTGGTTCTGGTCCGATTATTATTGGTCAGGCTGCTGAGTTTGACTATGCTGGGACTCAGGCTTGCTTGTCTTTGAAGAGGAAGGTTATGAGGTTGTCTTGGTGAACTCAAACCCTGCGACTATCATGACTGATAAAGGAAATTACAGACAAGGTTTACATTGAGCCAATCACACTTGAGTTTGTAACTCGTATTCTCCGTAAAGAACGTCCAGATGCCTTGCTTCCAACTCTTGGTGGGCAAACAGGGGCTGAACATGGCCATGGAATTGTCTAAAAATGGAATTCTTGATGAATTGGGAGTAGAACTTCTAGGGACTAAATTGTCTGCCATCGACCAAGCGGAGGACCACGATCTTTTTAAACAATTGATGGAAGAGCTGAGACCAGCAATTCCTGAATCAGAAATTGTTAATACAGTGGAAGAAAGCCGTAGCTTTCGCAGCAACTATTAGTTATCCAGTTATCGTCCGTCAGCCTTCACACTTGGTGGTACTGGCGGTGGTATGTGTGCCAATGAGGAAGAATTGCGTGAAATTGCTGAAAATGGTTTGAAGTTGTCACCTGTTACCCAATGTTTGATTGAGCGTTCTATTGCAGGTTTCAAGAAATCAGTACGAAGTGATGCGTGACTCAGCTGACAATGCCCTTGTTGTATGTAACATGGAAAAACTTTGATTGATCCAGGATTCATACAGGGGATTCCATCATGTTGCTCAGCAGCAAACTATGTGAGATTATGAAAACCAAATGCTTCGTGATGCAAGTTTGAGCATTATCCGTGCTCTCAAGATTGAAGGTGGATGTAACGTTCAGTTGGCTCTCGATCCACATAGCTTCAAGTACTATGTCATCGAAGTAAACCCTCGTGTATCGCGTTCTTCTGCCCTTGCTTCTAAGGCCACAGGTTACCCAATCGCTAAATTGGCTGCCAAGATTGCAGTAGGGTTGACCTTGGATGAAGTTATTAATCCAGTTACAGGTTCAACTTATGCCATGTTTGAACCAGCCCTTGACTATGTGGTGGCTAAGATTCCACGTTTCCCATTTGACAAGTTTGAAAAAGGGGAACGTCGTCTTGGTACCCAGATGAAGGCGACTGGAGAGAGTTATGGCCATCGGTCGTAACATCGAAGTCACTATCTTAAAACTTGTCGTTCACTTGAGGTTGGGGTGCATCACAGTGAAATGCCTGAACTTGCAGATGTTTCAGATGATGCCTTGATTGAAAAAAGGTTGTAAAGGCTCAGGATGACCGTCTCTTCTACGTATCAGAAGCCATTCGTCGTGGTTACACACAGAAGAAAGTGCTGAGCTGACAAAAATCGATATCTTTTATCTGGATAAACTCTTGCATATCTTTGAAATTGAGCAAGAATTAGGCTCACATCCACAAGATCTTGAAGTTTTGAAAACTGCAAAATTGAATGGATTTTCAGACCGTAAGATTGCTGAACTCTGGAATACTACAGCTGATCAAGTTCGCTAACTACGTTTGGAAAAACAAGATTGTTCCAGTTTACAAGATGGTTTGATACCTGTGCGGCAGAGTTTGAATCAGAAACTCCATATTTCTATTCAACCTATGGTTGGGAAAACGAATCCATCAAGTCTGAAAAAGGAATCTGTACTGGTCTAGGTTCTGGTCCAATCCGTATCGGTCAAGGGAGTTGAGTTTGACTACGCGACTGTTCACTCTGTTAAAAGGCGATTCAAGCTGCTGGCTACGAAGCCATCATCATGAACTCAAACCCAGAGACAGTTTCAACAGACTTCTCTGTATCGGATAAACTTTACTTTGAACCATTGACATTCGAAGATGTCATGAGATGTCATCGACCTTGAGCAACCAAAAGGGCGTTATCGTTCAGTTTGGTGGTCAAACAGCTATCAACCTTGCAGGCCATTGGCTAAAAGCAGGTGTGACTATCCTTAGGTACGCAGGTTGCTGACCTAGACCGTGCAGAGGACCGTGACCTCTTTGAGCAAGCCCTCAAAAGACTTGGATATTCCACGCCTCCTGGACAGAACTGCAACAAACGAAGAAGAAGCAGTGCTTGCTGCTCCATAAGATTGGTTTCCCAGTCCTTGTTCGTCCCTTCTTATGTCTTGGGTGGACGTGCTATGGAAATTGTAGAAAACGAAGAAGATCTTCGTTCTTACATGCGTACTGCGGTTAAAGGCAGAGTCCAGACCATCCAGTTCTTGTCGACTCTTATATCGTTGGACAAGAATGTGAAGTTGATGCTATCTCAGATGGACAAAAATGTCCTCATCCTGGTATCATGGAGCATATCGAGACGTGCGGGTGTCCCACTCAGGTGACTCTATGGCTGTTTATCCCTCCACAAACCTTGTCTCAAAAGGTTCAAGAAACCATCGCAGACTATACAAAACGTCTTGCAATCGGCCTTAACTGCCTTGGTATGATGAACATTCAGTTTGTCATCAAGGATGAGAAAAGTCTACGTTATTGAGGGTCAATCCACGTGCCAGCCAGTACTGTTCCATTCCTATCAAAAGTAACCAATATCCCAATGGCTCAGGTTGCAACTAAGTTAATTCTTGGTCAAAGTCTTGAAGAACTTGGTTATCAAGATGGACTTTACCAGAAAAGCACTCGAGTTCATATCAAAAGCGCCAGTCTTCTCCTTTCACTAAGCTCGCGAAAGTAGACAGCTTGCTCGGTCCTGAAATGAAGTCAACAGGGGAAGTTATGGGTTCTGATACGACACTAGAAAAAGCGCTCTACAAGGCTTTTGAAGCTTCTTATCTTCACTTGCCGACCTTTGGGAATGTTGTCTTTACTATCGCTGACGATGCCAAGGAAGAAGCTTTGGATTTGGCTCGTCGTTTCCAAAAATATTGGCTATGAATCCTTGCGACTCAAGGAACAGCAGCTTTCTTTGCAAGTCATGGCTTGAAGGCTCAACTCGTTGGTAAGATCGGTGATGATGAACACGATATCCCAAGCTATGTTCGTAAAGGGAAAATTCAAGCCATTATCAACACGGTTGGTACCAAGAGAACTGCTGATGAAGATGGTGAACAAATCCGCCGTTCAGCTATCGAACATGGTGTACCACTCTTTTACAGCTCTAGATACAGCGGATGCTATGCTTAAGGTGCTTGAAAGCCGTAGCTTCGTTACAGAAACAATTTAGTTTCTTGGTGAAATGATCTAAGTAGCTTTTTATCCAGCGTCAAAAGACGCTGGTTTTCCTCTTTTATAGAAATCAGGTTAGAAATAATGAGTTACAGTTCACTATTAAATGTCAAAGTTTATCAATAGATTTATCATTATCGTTAATGAGTGAGACTTATTCTGACTTTCCCTAAAAATTTTGTTGAATTTTTCTTAAGTTTTTATCATATTTTTTTATAATTAAGGTGCCTTAAGAAAAAATAATGAAAAACTAAATGTTTTCATATAGTTTTCATTGTTTTAATAGTTTTAAAGTCAATCTTATTTTTCTCTAATAGAAAAATAATGAAAAAAAGTAGGTTTAGAAAGAGGTAAGTATCTATGTCTTCTCATAAAAAAAGTGTCACTCTCTGAGATTAATCAATCTATCGATACTCCAAATAATAATCATTTCTGGCAAAAATTTAAAAAGGCCTTTTTTTAGGTCCGGGTGCTCTTGTCGCAGTTGGTTATATGGATCCAGGAAACTGGATTACCAGTGTAGATCAGTGGTGCTTCCTATAAAGTATAGTCTCTTGTTTGTTATCTTGATTTCATCTCTCATTGCCATGCAACTTCAGCAGATGTGCAGGAAAGCTTGGTATTATAACCCAGATGGACCTGGCTCAAGCAACGGCTCATCATTCACCTAAATAAAGCTGCGTTATAGTCTATGGGTGATTTTAGAATTAGCCTTGATGGCGACAGATCTGGCAGAAGTTCTAGGTTCAGCGATTGCTCTCAATCTTCTCTTTAAGATTCCGATTATGATAGCAATTCTCTTGACCGTGTTGGATGTCTTTCTCTTATTGATTCTGATGAAATTTGGCTTTAAGAAGATTGAAGCTATCGTGACAACGCTAGTTTTAACGATTCTAGCAATCTTTACCTATCTAGTAGCTTTGTCACATCCAAGCTTCCAAGGAATCGTTGAAGGTTATCTACCAAATGCAACTTTATTTGAAAGTCCTATGCCTGGGCATGAAAGTCAATTAACTTTGGCGCTGGGGATTGTGGGTGCGACTGTTATGCCCCATAACCTCTATTTGCATTCTTCCTTGTCTCAGACTCGGAAAGTCAATCACAAGGACAAGAATGATGTTCGAAAAGCCGTGCGCTTTATGACTTGGGATTCAAATCTCCAGTTATCCTTGGCCTTTGTGGTTAACTCCCTTCTTTTGATATTAGGGGCGGCTCTCTTTTTCGGACATGCATCTGAGATTTCTGCTTTCTCTCAAATGTATAATGCCTTACAGGATTCAACCATTGCGGGAGCTATAGCTAGCTCAACCTTATCAACCTTGTTTGCCTTGGCCCTATTAGCCAGTGGTCAGAATTCGACTATCACGGGTACTTTGACTGGACAAATCGTTATGGAAGGTTTCTTGCATATGAGATTGCCACAATGGTTTATTCGTTTGGCGACACGCCTCTTTGCCTTGCTACCTGTTATGATAGTAGCGGTTCTGTTTCGGTCATCAGGAAAAACCTTGGATCAGTTATTGGTTTATTCACAGGGTCTTTCTTTCTATCGCTCTTCCATTTCAATCTTTCCCCTTGATTTATCTAACTTCTAAAGAAAATCACTGATGGGCAGAATTTACCAATGCTAAATGGAATACCATCCTTGGTTATATTGTTTCCATTATCTTAACAGTTCTCAATGTGAAATTGCTATTTGATATTTTTAAGATCTTTTAACATGAAGTAGAAAAATCACCGAGAGTTAATTCTCGGGTGATTTTTCTAATTCAAATCTTTGATAGACGAAAATCCATTATAAAAGCTGCATGAAGATGCAGCTACACTATAACAACGGAGACATGGGATTCAGAACCCACGCACGCTTTCACACCTACCGCGTTTCCAACACGGCCTCTTAAGCCTCTTGAGTAATCTTCCAATACTTACTAAAAATAGTTTTATCATAAAGGGAATTATATTGCAAATAAAGAAATTCAAACAATTGGCAAAATGATAGAAAATGAAAAGAAAGTGACAAAAAAGTGCTTGACTTTGATTTTTGTGGTAGAATGATTATTGTAATCGTTAACAGGAGGTGAGTAAAGTGCTAAAAACCGAGAGAAAAATTGATTTTAGAGGAGCTGAGCAAACATAAAAGTCGTTTCTCTAGAAATTAGTAGGTTTATTAGACACGTCAGAATCAACAGTTAGACGAGATTTAGATGAATTGGAATCGGAAAATAAACTTCGCCGAGTTCATGGAGGAGCAGAGTTGCCTCACTCCTTGCAAGAAGAAGAAACCATTCAAGAGAAAATCTGTCAAAAAAACCTTCAAGAGAAAAATTGATTGCGCAAAAAGCAGCTTCCCTCATCAAAAGAAAAAGATGTTATCTTTGTGGATGCAGGAAGTACGACAGCCTTTCTCATTAAGAATTGGAGCGAAAAAGACATTACTGTTGTAACCAACTCCATTCACCATGCGGTACAATTAGTGGATAAAGCAAATCCCAACAGTTATTATTGGCGGTGGGGGTTAAGATGACGACTGATGACCAGCATCGGATGGTAGCTCTTAACCAGATTAACCAGCTACACTTTGACCGTGCCTTTATCGGAATGAACGGTGTGGATGATGGTTATTATACAACTCAGATATGGAGGAGGGGCGGTTAAGCGAGCTATTTTAGAAAAATACCAAACAAACCTATATTTTTGGCGGATTCATCCAAAGATAGGTCAGTCTTGTTTCGCTAAAGGTTGCGCCTATAAAAAGAGCTATTGTCATTACAAGCAAGGGTCACGAACTCTTGCCAGCTATCAAAAGAAAAACGGAGGTTATCGAAGTATGATTTATACAGTCACGCTAAATCCATCTATTGACTATATTGTCCGTCTGGATAAAGTGGAAGTTGGTAGTGTTAATCGTATGGATAGTGATGATAAGTTTGCTGGTGGTAAGGGAATCAATGTTAGCCGTGTCTTGAAACGCTTGGATATTCCAAATACAGCGACTGGCTTTATCGGAGGTTTTACTGGTAAATTTATCACAGATACTTTAGCTGAAGAACAAATTGAAACGCGATTTGTTCAAGTAGCAGAAAGATACGCGTATCAACGTCAAGATTAAAAGCGGATCAAGAAACTGAAATCAACGGAACTGGTCCTACTGTTGAGCCAGAACAGCTTGAAGAATTAAAAGCTATTCTTTCAAGTCTAACAGCAGAAGATACAGTGGTATTTGCTGGTTCAAGCGCTAAAAACTTAGGCAATGTCATCTATAAAGTTTGATTGCCTTGACTCGTCAAACAGGGTGCTCAAGTGGTCTGTGACTTTGAAGGTCAGACCTTAATCGATAGTTTGGATTATCAACCACTTTCTGGTCAAACCAAACAATCATGAACTTGGAGCTATCTTTGGAGTCAAGCTCGAAAGTTTAGATGAGATTGAAAAATACGCTCGAGAATTGTTGGCTAAAGGTGCTCAAAACGTTATCATCTCTATGGCTGGTGACGGTGCTCTTCTGGTAACATCAGAGGAGCCTACTTTTGCTAAAACCAATCAAAGGGAACAGTGAAAAACTCAGTTGGTGCTGGTGACTCTATGGTTGCTGGATTTACTGGTGAGTTTGTCAAATCAAAAGACGCAGTAGAAAGCCTTCAAAGTGGGGATGTGGCATGTGGAACAGCAACTACCTTCTCTGATGACTTGGCGACTGCAGCATTTATTAAAGAGACTTATGAAAAAAAGTTGAGGGTAGAAAAAAAGATGAAAATTCAGGATTTACTGAGAAAAAGATGTCATGTTGCTCGATTTTGCAAAGCAACTGAAAAAACAGCAGCTATCGAAGAAATGATTCATAAGCTTGGTAGAGCACGGATATGTGACAGATTTCGAAACCTTTCAAAGAAGGAATCTTGGCGCGTGAAGCTCTGACTTCTACAGGTTTGGGTGATGGTATCGCAATGCCTCACTAGCAAAGAACGCTGCAGTTAAAGAAGCAACAGTTCTCTTTGCTAAGTCAAACAAAGGGTGTTGACTACGAAAGTTTAGATGGACAACCAACTGACCTCTTCTTTATGATTGCTGCTCCAGAAGGTGCCAATGATACTCACTTGGCTGCCTTGGCAGAGATTGTCTCAATACTTGATGAAAGACGGCTTTGCTGACAAACTTCGTCCAAAGCGACATCAGCTGATCAAGTCATCGAGACTCTTTGATCAAGCTTCAGAAAAAGCTCAGAGAACCAGCTACAAGCTCCTGCAAATGACTCTGGTGACTTTATCGTAGCAGTTACAGCTTGTACAACAGGGTATCGCCCACACTTACATGGCTCAAAAGCTCTTCAAAAAGTGGCTGCTGAAATGGGTGTTGGTATCAAGGTTGAGAACAATGGTGCCAGCAGTGTAGGGTAACCAAATTGACAGCAGAAGATATCCGCAAGGCTAAAGCTGTCATTATCGCTGCGAGATAAAGGCTGTTGAGATGGATCGTTTCGATGGCAAACCATTGGTAAATCGTCCAGTTGCAGATGGTATCCGTAAAGACAGAAGAGTTGATCAACTTGGCTCTTTCTGGAAATGCTGAAGTTTATCACTGCTGCTAATGGAGCACAAAGCTTCAACAGCATCTAACGAAAAAAACAAAAGTATTGGTGGTGCTTTCTACAAACACTTGATGAGTGGTGTATCTCAAATGTTGCCATTCGTTATCGGTGGTGGTATCATGATTGCCCTAGCCTTCTTGATTGATGGTGCTATGGGTGTGCCAAACGATAGCCTCGAAATCTTGGATCTTACCATGAACTCACTTCTATGTTTCATGAAAATCAGTGGTGCAGCCTTTGGTTTGATGTTGCCCAGTGTTTGCTGGATATGTTGCTTACTCAATCGCTGAAAAAAACCAGGTTTGGTAGCCGGGTTTTCGTAGCTGAGTGCTATTGCCAAAGAAGGTTTTGCCTTTGGTAAAATCCCTTACGCTCAAGGTGGTGAAGCAACTTCAGCTCTTGCAGGTGTATCATCAGGTTTCCTAGGAGCCCTTGTTGGTGGATTTATCGCTGGTGCCTTTGGTACTCTTTGGTTAAGAAATGTGAAGGTTCCTCGCTCACTTGAAGGTGCTAAATCAATCCTTCTCTTGCCACTTCTTGGAACAGTCTTGACAGGATTTGTCATGCTAGCTGTTAACATCCCAATGGCAGCAATCAACACTGCTATGAACGACTTCCTTGGCGGTCTTGGAGGTGGATCAGCTGTCCTCCTTGAGTATCGTTCTTGGAGGAATGATGGCTGTCGATATGGGTGGACCTGTCAATAAAAAGCAACTTATGTCTTTTGGTACTGGTACTCTTGCAGCAACAGTGTCAACAGGTGGTTCAGTAGCCATGGCAGCAGTTATGGCTGGAGGAATGGTTCCACCACTTGCAATCTTTGTCGCAACTCTTCTCTTTAAAGATAAATTCACAAAAGAAGAACGTAACTCTGGTTTTGACCAACATCGTTATGGGCTTGTCATTCATCACTGAAGGGTGCGATTCCATTTGGTGCAGCTGACCCAGCTCGTGCTATCCCAAAGCTTTATCCTTGGTTCAGCAGTAGCAGGTGGACTTGTTGGTCTTGCAGGTATCAAACTCATGGCACCTCACGGAGGAATCTTCGTTATCACCTTACAACAAATGCACTTCTTTACCTTGTCTTTGTCTTGATAGGAGCACTTGTTAGTGGTGTGTGTTATGGTTATCTTCGTAAACCATTTAGAAAAAAATAATTACAAATACATTCAAATGACTGAACACGAAAGTGGGCAGTCATGATAATGGAGTTAGAGACCGGTCTTTAAAGTGATATAGAGGTAAATCGTTGAAATTTATACTCAATGAAAATCAAAGAGCAGACTAGGAAAGCTAGCCAGCAAGCTTTACTTGAGTACGGCAAGTGAGACGCTGACGTGGTTTGAATTTGATTTTCGAAAAGTATAAATGACATAGAATGCTGAAGTTCTACAAATACCTTAGAGAGAAAAGTGTCATGAGTGATTCTAGAAAAGAAGGAAATCGACAAACTAGAGAAATCTAAAGATCTCTCGCCAAAAATCTTACAAAAGAAGTGTTGCAGAGAGACCTATGCCAGCTTGGTGGAGGAAAATTTTTCCTGATTCTAAACGAATTTCATTTTATAGCTGATTTTAGGTAGGAGCCCAGAAATTGCCTTTCCATTTTGAGCTCATTTGCAACGATTGGGAGGAAGGGAACAGGCCTGAATTTTTGAAGCGAGTTTTGACCAGCATGGGCAGGCAGGGAATCGATTATCTTTTTAGAAACTCTCAATCAAGAGGAAGTGGAGAGTCAACGCGTTTTTGATTGTATATCTTCTAGCGAAAATCCTCTCCAAAGCAAGACATAGAGATTTTTATGCGTTTTCTTGCGAGCAAGTACTTCCTGTTCTAATCTCTCTTTTACCTAGTTCAGAAGCTTCGAATCGTGAAAAGCTAATCATTGCCCTAGGTTGGATTGGTTCAATAAGTGAGATAGAAATCTTAGGACAACATCTCTTGACTGACCAAGATGCACTTTGTCGTGCCTGGTCTGCCAGTAGTCTAATGCAATTATCTTTTCATCAAGTAAAAAAAAAATCTTAATGGAAAAAACGAAGGATTTGTTTTGTGAAAGCAATTACAGAAGAAAAAGGACTTTACGAGCTTGCGCTCTGATTGATAGAAGCAGGCCCAGGTATTGTTTGGGAAAAAAATGGATCTCTACATCTGCTGTGGAGAATCTGGAAGTCGAAAAAGATTGAGAAAGCAAGAAAATCAGCAATTAGATTTTTAAAGAAATAGTGAGACAAGGTTGTTGAAAAATCATATAGAAAAGAAAGTGCAGAAATATCAACGAAAAATGATTGTATCTAGTAGATTCAGTCATTTTTTTGAATTCTCTAGATGTTTCTGAAATATGGTATAATAGAATCATGGCAAACAAGAATACAAAGTAAAACAAGACGGAGACCGTCAAAAGCTGAATTAGAAAGAAAAGCAAGCTATCCAACGGATGTTAATTTTCCTTAGTCATAGCTTTTTTTGCTTAATGTTCGCTGCTCTGAAATTAGGAGCAGTTGGACTCACGCTCTATAACCTTATTCGATTACTAGTAGGAAGTCTGGCCTATCTGGTCATCTTTGTCGTTCTAGTCTATCTTTTTTCTTCAAATGGATTCAGAAGCAAGAAGGTCTAATCTCAGGTTTTCTTTTGCATTTTTCAGGCTTATTGCTGATTTTTTTGAAGCTTATCTAGTATGGAAATATGGCATAGAGCAGGCTGTCTTAAAGGGACTTTAGCTCAAGTTTTGACAGATTTGACAGGCTTTTCGTGTGACTAGCTTTTGCTGGAGGAGGGCTTCTAGGTGTTGCCCTTTATATTCCAGTCGCCTTTCTCTTTTCAAATATTGGTACTTACTTTTATCGGAGCTATCTTAATCTTAATCAGTGCTCTTCTAGTTAGTCCCTGGTCTGTCTATGACGTTGCTGATTTTCTTGGAGCACGTTTTGCCCTTTGGATGGAGCGACGCGAGCAGAAGAAACAGGAACGTTTTATCAAACGAGAAGAAGAAAAAGCTCGTAAGGAAGCAGAGGAACAGGAAAGACTTGAGAAAAGAACAGGCAGAACAAGCCTTGTTGGATATACCTCCTGTTGATATGGAAACTGGCGAGATTTTTAGAAGCTCCCCTGTTCACTTTTGATGATTTACCACCTCTTCCAGAGGAAGAATGGGTAGAACCTGAAATTATTCTCCCTCAAAGCAGACTATGAAGTTCCTAGCGAAGTTGACATCCAAGAAGATGATGAGTTCTTAGAGGATGAGGATGTTGAGGTCGATTTTTCTGCTAAAAAAGCTTTAGAGTACAAACTTCCAAGCTTGCAACTCTTTGCACCCGATAAGCCAAAAGACCAGTCCAAGGAAAAGAAAATCGTTCGCGAAAATATCAAGATTTTGGAAGAAACCTTTGCAAGTTTCGGTATTAAGGTAACGGTTGAACGTGCTGAAATTGGTCCATCCGTTACCAAGTACGAAGTCAAGCCAGCTGTTGGTGTGCGGGTCAATCGCATTTCTAATCTAGCAGATGACTTGGCTCTGGCCTTGGCTGCGAAAGATGTCCGTATCGAAGCTCCAATTCCTGGGAAATCCTTAGTCGGGATTGAAGTGCCTAACTCAGAGATTGCGACAGTCTCCTTCCGAGAACTCTGGGAACAATCGCAAACTAAACCTGAAAATCTGCTAGAAATTCCTCTTGGGAAAAGCCGTCAATGGTACTGCTCGCAGTTTTCGACTTAGCTAAAATGCCTCACTTACTTGTGGCTGGTTCGACAGGTTCTGGTAAATCTGTTGCAGTCAATGGTATCATTGCAAGTATTCTCATGAAGGCGCGTCAGACCAAGTCAAGTTTATGATGGTGGATCCGAAGATGGTTGAGTTGTCAGTCTATAATGATATTCCTCACCTCTTTGATTCCAGTTGTGACGAATCCTCGTAAAGGCCAGTAAGGCCCTTCAAAAAAGTCGTGGATGAGATGGAAAAATCGCTATGAACTCTTTGCCAAAAATTGGCGTTCGTAATATTGCTGGTTTTCAATGCTAAGGTGGAGGAATTCAACGCTCAATCTGAGTATAAACAAGTACCTCTTCCTTTGATTGTCGTGATTGTCGATGAGTTAGCTGACCTCATGATGGTAGCCAGCAAGGAAGTAGAAGATGCTATTATCCGTCTTGGACAGAAGGCGCGTGCGGCTGGTATTCATATGATTCTTGCGACGCAGCGTCCGTCGGTTGATGTTATCTCTGGTTTGATTAAGGCCAATGTACCGTCACGTGTAGCCTTTGCTGTTTCATCAGGAACGGATTCTCGAACTATCTTGGATGAAAATGGTGCTGAGAAACTATTGGGTCGAGGAGATATGCTCTTTAAACCAATCGATGAAAACCATCCTGTTCGCCTGCAAGGTTCCTTTATCTCGGATGATGATGTTGAGCGTATTGTTAGCTTTATCAAGGCTCAAGCAGATGCTGACTATGATGAAAGCTTTGATCCTGGAGAGGTTTCTGAGACAGAAGGTGAGTCTGTCTCAGGAGATGAAGGTGGAGATCCGCTATTTGAAGAAGCTAAGGCTCTGGTCATTGAAACTCAAAAAGCGAGCGCATCCATGATTCAACGTAGATTATCAGTTGGTTTTTAACCGAGCAACTCGCTTGATGGAAGAATTAGAGATGGCTGGAGTTATCGGACCTGCAGAAGGAACGAAGCCACGAAAGGTTTTACAACAATAAAAAAACGTAAAAAAATAGTATAAAAATGCATGGAAACTTTATTGAAAAAGTTAGTCAAAAATTGGTCTAACTTTTTTTAGATAGAGTTTCCTTTTTCTATCGATTTCTTTTAGAAATAAAGGCCATCTGAAAAATCGTTTTCAGACTTGCCCAATAATTGGATTTTACTTTTACTAGTTTTACCTATTAAACTATTGATTTTTTTAAACTGTTTTTTTGATATATTAAATTGGTATAGAAAAAAATTATATGTTTATTCAGTAGTGTTTAAAAATTGAGGAGGATATTTTTTTAAAAACAAAAATGCAAACGCTTACTTGATAAACTGAAAGGAACAAAAAACCGATGGATAAAGGATTATTTGAAAAACGTTGCAAATATAGTATTCGGAAATTTTCATTAGGGGTTGCTTCTGTTATGATTGGTGCAGCTTTCTTTGGAACTAGCACTGTTCTCGCAGATTCTGCACAAACAGGTTCAACAGCGAATATGCCAGCTGATTTGGCTGCAGCTCTTTGCCAATGCTAAAAGAGGATGATGGGCATGACTTTTGAAGCACCAAAACCTGGTGAAGATCAGGGTTCTCCTGAAGTAACTGAAGGACCAAAGACTGAAGAAGAATTGCTGGCAAAAGAAAAAGAAACTGCAACTGCAACAAGCTCAGCAGCTTCAGATACTCTTCCTGAAGAACTACGTGGAAAACTTGATAAGGCTGAAGAAAATGGCCGCACTGCCTCAAAAGAAGAACTAGAAAAAGAAGATAAAAGCTTAGTTCCCAGAAGAAGTAGCTAAAAACAAAAAAATGGAGAATTAAACTACGGTGCGACTGTCGAAATTAAAAGCTCTGCTGGGCTCGGTAGTGGTATCGTTATCGGGGAAAATCTCGTTTTGTCTGTTTCTCATAACTTTATCAAAGATGTTCCAGATGGCAATAATCGTAAGGTAGCTGATAATGTTGAAAGTGATGACGATGTTTATACAATTTCTTACCAAAGGCGCTCCAGACGTCAAATTCAGTAAAAAAATGATGTAAAAACACTGGGACCGTGAAGGATTCCTCAAAGGATATAAAAAAATGACTTTGGCAATCGTTAAGCTTCGTACACCTCTTGCAAATGCACCAGTTGAAGTGACTGACAAGCCTGCTACAACTAAGGTAGGAGATAAGGTTCATGTATTTGGCTATCCAAAAGGCGAACTTGATCCGATTTTGAATACAACTGTTGAGGACATTAATAATCACGGAGAAGGTGTTCGTGGAATTAGCTATCAAGGAAGTGAACCAGGTGCTAGTGGTGGCGGTATTTTCGATGAAAATGGGAAATTGATTGGTATTCACCAAAATGGTGTATCTGGTAAACGTAGTGGAGGTATTCTCTTCTCACCTGCTCAGCTAGAGTGGATTCAAAACTACATCAAGGGTATTGAAACAACGAAACCAGCTGGTCTAGATGCTCTCGATAAACAAGTTGAGGACAAGGAAGAAAAACCAAAAGAGGATAAACCTAAGGAAGATAAGCCAAAAGAAGAAACACCAGCAGAAAATAAACCTGCTGAAAACAAGCCAGCTGAGAACAAGCCAGCAGAAAATAAACCTGCGGAAAACAAGCCAGCTGAGAATAAACCAGCTGAGAATAAACCAGCTGAATCAAAAGAAGTTTCTCCAGAATGGAAAACAGTTGAAAATAAAGACCAACAGGGAACAGTAACAATCCGTGAAGAAAATGGAGTTCGTTACAACCAACTAGCTTCAACTGCTCAAAATGACAATGGTAAGAAACCAGCCTTGTTTGAAAAAGATGGTTTGACAGTCGATGCTAATGGAAATGCCACTGTTGATTTGACCTTTAAAGAAGAATCTGAAACAGGTAAATCTCGCTTCGGTGTCTTCATGAAATTCAAAGACACTGATAACAATGTTTTTGTAGGTTACGACCAAGGTGGATGGTTCTGGGAATACAAGTCAAATGGAAGTGGACTTTGGTACCAAGGTGGACGTGTGGCAGCTCCAGTAAATGGTTCTGAAAACCACTTGACCATCAGCCTCAAATCAGATGGACAGCTCAATGCAACTAACAATGATGTCAAACTCTTTGACACAGTGACCTTGCCATCTGCAGTTAATGACAAACTCAAAGATGAGAAGAAAATCGTTCTTAAAGCTGGAACCTATAACAGCAGCGAACGTACCATTGTCAATGTCAAAACTGATGACCAAGAAGGTGTGAAAAACGATCAAGAAGCCGCTGAAAAAGAAAAGGGCGACACAGTAGATGATAGCAATGTCAAAGTACGACACTATCGAGATCTACAGTATTGAAAGCAGTCATCGACCAAGCCTTCCCACGTATTAAAGAGTACGTCCTCAATGGCAACAAGCTTCCCAGGTCAAGTGCAACCGATTAATCAAGTTGTGATTAACAAGCAAGCTGTGACTCCTGAAGTTACCTATAAGAAGGTCAATGCAACGACTGCTGAATATGAAATGAAACTCCGTGATGAGGAAAAACCTCATCAATGCAGATATGACAGTTCGTTTGCAAGTGGTGGACAACCAACTTCACTTTGATGTGACTAAGATTGTCAACCATAACCAAGTTACACCAGGACAAAAGATTGATGACGAACGTAAATTACTTTCTTCAATCAGCTTCTTAGGAAATGCCTTGGTATCTGTTTCAAGCGATCAAGCGGGAGCGAAGTTTGATGGGGCAACCATGTCAAACAATACTCACGTCAGTGGTGATGACCATATCGAAGTAACAAATCCAATGAAAGAATTAGCCAAAGGCTATATGTATGGATTTGTTTCAACAGATAAACTCGCTGCTGGTGTATGGAGTAACTCACAAAAAATAGCTACGGTGGTGGTTCTTACGACTGGACACGTTTGACAGCTTATAAGAATACGATTGGCAATGCTAACTACGTGGAAATTCACAGCTCTGAATGGCAATGGGAAAAAAAGCCCACAATGGAGTTGTCTTCCCAGCATACACTCAAGAACTTCCAAGTGCAAAAGTTGTCATCACTGAAGATGCCAATGCTGACCATAAGGTTGACTGGCAAGATGGTGCGATTGCTTACCGTAGTATCATGAACAACCCTCAAGGTTGGGGAAAAAGTTAAAGACATTACAGCTTACCGTATCGCTATGAACTTTGGTTCTACAAGCGCAGAAACCCATTCCTCATGACCTTGGATGGTATCAAGAAGATCAACCTTCACACCGATGGTCTTGGTCAAGGTGTACTGCTTAAGGGATACGGAAGTGAAGGACATGACTCTGGACACTTGAACTATGCAGACATCGGTAAACGTATCGGTGGTGTTGAAGACTTTAAGACTCTTATTGAGAAAGCTAGAAATACGGTGCCCACCTCGGTATCCACGTTAAATGCTTCAGAAACCTATCCAGAGTCTAAATACTTTAATGAAGATATTCTTCGTAAAAAAATGCAGATGGCAGCTACAGCTACGGTTGGAACTGGCTTGACCAAGGTATCAACATTGATGCTGGTTATGACCTCGCTCATGGGCGTCTAGCTCGTTGGGAAGAGTTGAAGAAAGAGTTGGGTGAAGGTCTAGACTTCATCTACGTCGACGTTTGGGGTAACGGTCAATCAGGTGACAACGGTGCCTGGGCAACTCACGTTCTTGCGAAAAGAAATTAACAAACAAGGTTGGCGCTTTGCTATTGAGTGGGGCCATGGTGGTGAATATGATTCTACCTTCCAACACTGGGCAGCTGACTTGACCTACGGTGGCTATACAAATAAAGGTATTAACAGTGCCATCACTCGCTTTATCCGTAACCACCAAAAAGATTCTTGGGTTGGTGACTACAGAAGTTATGGTGGTGCAGCTGACTACCCACTTCTAGGCGGTTATAGCATGAAGGACTTTGAAGGATGGCAAGGACGTAGTGATTATAACGGTTATGTAACAAACTTGTTTGCTCATGATGTTATGACTAAGTACTTCCAACACTTCACAGTCAGCAAATGGGAAGATGGTAAACCAGTAACCATGACTGACAATGGTAGTACCTATAAATGGACTCCAGAAATGAAAGTCGAATTGGTTGATGCTGCAAATAACAAGGTTGTGGTAACTCGTAAATCCAATGATGTCAACAGTCCACAATATCGTGAACGAATTGTTACGCTTAACGATCGTGTGATTCAAGATGGTTCAGCCTACTTGACACCTTGGAACTGGGATGCAAATGGTAATAAGCTTGAAAGTGACAAGGAAAAAATGTACTACTTCAATACTGAAGCAGGTGCAACAACTTGGACACTTCCTAGCGACTGGGCAAATGGCAAGGTTTACCTTTATAAACTAACTGACCAAGGTAAGACTGAGGAAAAAGAAGTTGCCGTGAAAGACGGTAAGATTACCCTTGATCTCACTGCAAATCAGCCATATGTTCTCTATCGTTCTAAACAAACAAATCCTGAAATGTCATGGAGTGAAGGAATGCACATCTATGACCAAGGATTTAACAGTGAATCTTTGGATCATTGGAAGATTTCAGGAGATGCTTCTAAGGCTGAAATCGTCAAGTCTCAAGGTGCAAACCAAATGCTCCGCATCCAAGGCAATAAAGAAAAAGTTAGTCTCACTCAAAAAAATTGACTGGCTTGAAACCAAATACTAAATACGCAGTGTATGTCGGTGTCGACAACCGTAGTGATGCTAAAAGCAAGTATTACTGTTAATACTGGTGAAAAAAAGAAGTAACCAACTACACTAACAAGTCACTAGCACTTAACTATGTAAAAGCCTATGCTCACAATACTCGTCGAAGCAATGCAACAGTTGATAACACAAGTTACTTCCAAAATATGTATGCTTTCTTCACAACAGGTTCAGATGTATCAAACGTAACCTTGACCTTGAGTCGTGAAGCAGGCGATGAAGCAACTTACTTCGATGAAATTCGTACCTTTGAAAATGAATCAAATATGTACGGTGACGGTCACGATACTGCAACAGGCGTCTTCAAACAAGACTTTGAAAATGTCGGTCAAGGTATCTTCCCATTTGTTATCGGTGGTATCGAAGGCGTTGAAGACAACCGTACTCACTTGTCTGAAAAAAACATGGACCATACACACAACGTGATTGGAATGGCAAGAAAGTTGATGACGTTATCGAAGGAAATTGGTCACTCAAGACAAATGGTCTCGTAAGTCGTCGTAACTTGGTTTACCAAACAATTCCGCAAAACTTCCGCTTTGAAGCAGGCAAGACCTACCGTATTACATTTGACTATGAAGCTGGATCTGACAATACTTACGCCTTTGTAGTCGGTGAGGAGAATTCCAATCTGGACAAGCAAGTAATTTGGAAATGCATGAATTGGCAAATACTTGGACAGATTCTAAGAAAGCGAAACGTGCAACCTTCCTCGTAACAGGTGCAGAAACTGGCGATACATGGGTAGGTATCTACTCTACAGGCAATGCAAGCAACACTCGCGGAGACTCAGGTGGTAATGCTAACTTCCGTGGCTACAATGACTTCATCATGGACAGACTTCAAATCGAAGAAATTGTCTTGACTGGTAAGATGATGACAGAAAAATGCTGTCAAGAACTATCTTCCAACTGTTGCTATGACCAACTACACCAAAGAAACAATGGATGCTTTGAAAGAAGCTGTCTTCAACCTCAGTCAAGCAGATGATGATATCAGTGTAGAAGAAGCTAAGTCTGAAATCGCTAAGGTCAATGCTCTTAAAAGACGCTTTTAGTGATGAAGAAAACAGCTCTTGTAGCAGATGACTTTGCAAGTCTTACAGCTCCTGCTCAGGCTGGTGAAGGTCTTGAAAATGCCTTTTGATAGCAACGTGTCAAGTCTATGGCATACATCATGGAGCGGAGGAGATGTTGGTAAACCTGCAACTATGGTCTTGAAGGAACCAACTGAAATTACTGGCTTCCGTTACGTTCCACGTGGTTCAGGATCAAATGGTAACTTGAGAGATGTCACTCTTGTGGTTACTGATGAAACAGGTAAGGAACATACCTTCAATGCAACCAATTGGGCTAACAATAATAAACCAAAAGATATTGACTTTGGTAAGACTATCAAGGCTAAAAAGATTGTTCTAACTGGAACAAGAACCTACAGTGATACTGAAAACCAATATCAATCAGCTGCAGAATTGATCTTTCGCTCGTCCACAGGTTGCTGAAACTGGTCTTGATACTACAGCCTATGAAGCAGCCTTGGCAAAAAGCTCAAAAATTGACTGATAAGAGTAATCAAGAAGAAGTAGCAAGTGTTGTTGCTAGCATGAAATATGCAACTGACAATCATCTATTGACTAAATAGAATGCTTGAATACTTTTGCAAATTATCTGGATCAATTGAAAGACCAAAGACCCGACTCAAACCTAGATGCTCCAAACTAACAAGTCAAGGGTGACGAACCAGCTCCAACAGTAGAACTATCCAGAATATACTGATCGAGTGGAACAGCAGGTGATGAGCCAGCTCAGTCAATGAAATCCCAGAGTTTACAGGTGCGATGTGAACAGCAGGCGATGAAGCCAGCTCAGTTCAGTGAAGTTCCAGAGTACAATGGAGTTGAGGAACCGCAGGTGATGAGCCAGCCCTAGCTAGTCAGAAGTTCCAGAGTACACTGGAGCAGTGGAACATGGAGGTGATGAGCCAGCCCCAGTCAGTGAAGTACCAGAGTATACAGGTACGATTGGAACAGCAGGTGATCGAGCCAGCACCTACTGTAGAAAAAAACCAACTGAAGGTGTTCGTGTCTTGTCAGATAAGACTACAGGAGTTGTAGTTGCAGGACTAGCAAGAGATTTGGCTACAGATCTTAATCTTAAAGTTCAAAAAGTAACAGACCAAAGTCTACAAGGTGTGAAATTTGATGCTTATGCTCTTCATTTAGTTGATAAAGATCAGCATGAGGTTCAAGCGAAGGGTGTAGTGCTTGTTCGACTTCCAGTTTCTGGTGAAGTTGCTGGAGTATACTACACTGCATCAGGTGAGGCAGTAAGCTTTACAAATGGTCAAGGTACAGTTGAGTTTACAACTAGTCAGCTAGGACATTTTGCAGTAGTTTATAAACAAGTTTCTAAACCACAAACGCCATCAGTAGGAGAACCAGGTCATAAACCACAAACTCCATTAACTGAGGAACCTGGAAGTCAAGTACAGACTCCATCAACAGAGAAACTGGATCATAAACCACAGGATGCAGCAGTACAAAAACTTGATCAGAAATCAGATGATACTGCTAAACCAGAAATGAAGGAAGTAGCAGCTAAACAAGAAGCGAAGGATAAACTTCCAGAAACTGGTACTAGCAAGTCAGATCATCTCTTCTTCCTTGCCAGCCTCAGTCTAGCAATGTCTGCTCTATTTCTTGCAAAAGAAAAAGAAGATTAAAAAAATAAAAAAAGTTTTCATTAAAGAGAGCTTAAAACTCCACAATCATTGTAGTGGAGAAAAAGAAAAACCCAGAGAGGACCCTCTAGGTCCTCTCTTTTTCTAAAGGGAAATGAGAGCGCTTACTCCTTGTGAGCGTATGAAAGGAAATAGGAAAAAAATGGGAAAACATTTTTTTGAGAAACAGTGTCATTACAGTATACGTAAATTTACAATAGGCGCAGCTTCTGTTATGATTGGTGCTAGCATTTTTTTGGTGCTGGTGCGGTTCAGGCTGCTGAAACAGAAGGACCTGCAGAGACAGAAGGTACGGTAACACAGGCTCAGCCTCTGGATAAACTGCCAGCAGATATAGCAGCAGCTATTGAAAAAAAGCAGAAGCAAGTACTGGAACTGTAGATGAACAACCTGCAGCGTCAGAAACTGGAGCAACTGCAGCTGAAACAACTACTCCAAAACCAACTGAAACTCCTGCTCCTAAGGAAGAAGTAGCTTCAAAACCAGCTACAAATCCTAAAGAGGAAGCAGCTTCTGAGGCGAAACCAGTTGCAACTCCTGCGACTAAAGATGTAGTAGATACACCAGATGTCAATCATTTAGAAAAAGCTTCTGCTACAGCCTCAAACCATGAAGCCAACACACAATACACGGCAGAAAAGGCGATTGACGGAAAACCTGATACTCGTTGGGCAACTGACCAAAACGTTGAGAAACCAACAATCGAATTTACTCTTGAAAAGACAACAGTGATTAAGCATGTTGAGATTGATTGGGACCGCCGCGTTCGTGGTGAACAAAATGATCCAAATATCAAATCATGGAACCTCTATTACGCTGGCCAGGATGAGGTGAATGGTTCAGGAGTTAAAGAATGGAAGTTGGCTTATCAAAGAACAGGGAATCCTCTTCTTGATGAAAAAATTGACTTGAAAGAAGCTATCCAAGCCAAATACCTTAAACTTGAAATTACAGACTATCAAGCTGGTACAATGAATTGGAAAAATGTTGGGATTCAAGAAATTCGTGCCTATTCAAACATTCCAGACGCTAGCAAACCAACAGATATTCGCCAAGTTACAGAATTAGCTGTTGCTGAAGATGGGAAATCTCTTGTTTTGCCTAAGTTACCAGGTCAAGTAAGCTTGATTGGTAGCAACAAACAGGGAGTTGTTGATCTTAATAATAAAATCTACAAACCCTTAACAGATCAAACTGTTAAGGTCATGGTTCAACAAGTCAAGGATACTCATACCTTCACAAAAAGAATTTGAAGTCCTTATTAAAGGATTACATGCAGACGAAGGTGTTGGCACTAAACCAGCAGTTGCTCCAGCAGTTCAACAATGGTATGGAACTGAAGGCAAAACTTCTATTACAGCTGATACCGTGATTTCAGTTGGCGATTCTGGATTTGGGCAAGAGGCTAAATTCTATCAGACTGACCTTGAAAGTCGTGGGCTAGAAATCGCTACAGGTGATCAAACAGCTCAAAAAAACGGATTGAATTTAAAAAAGGTTGAAGATAAGGGTTATGGTAAAGAAGGCTATGGTATCACTGTAAAAGATGGTGTTATCACTGTAGAAGCTGCAACCAACGCAGGAGCCTTTTACGCAACTCGTACTCTTCTACAAATGGGCGAAAATGATTTGCAAAACGGAGAAATCCGTGACTTCCCAAGCTTCAGTCACCGTGGCTTTATGCTAGACACAGGTCGTAAGTTTATTCCTTATGATACGCTTGTAGACATCATGCTCAACATGGCTTACTACAAGATGAACGATCTTCAGTTGCACTTGAATGATAACTATATTTTCCTAGAAAAACACTTGGAAGGAAAACACCTTAGTCAACAAGAAGAACTGGATTATGTTCTTAAAAAAATGCCAAGACAGGTTTCCGTGTGGAAACTGATGTTGTCGGAGAAAATGGTGAAAAATTAACATCAGACGAGCATTATACTAAGGAAGAAATGCAACAGATCATCAAGTTGGCTAAAGCTTTGCATATCAACCTTGTTCCTGAGATTGACACACCAGGTCACGCTTTGTCCTTTGTTAAAGTTCGTCCAGACCTTATGTATAAAGGTAGTCTGAGCGATTATAGAGGTAAGCACAATGTAGAACGTGTTGCTATGTTGGACTTGGATAACAAGTACGAAGAAACGCTTGCTTTTGTTAAATCAGTCTATGATAAATTGTTGGATGGAGAGGATGCACCACTTCATGGTGTCTCAACAGTTCATATCGGAACTGATGAGTACTACGGTAGTCGCGAAAGCTATCGTCGCTATGTCAATGATATGATCCAGTACATCAAAGGCAAAGGATTGACACCGCGTATTTGGGGTTCACTTAGTGCAAAACCTGGTACAACGCCAGTTGATTGGAAAGATGTAGAAGTAGATATCTGGAGTATTGGTTGGCAACGTCCAGCTGCCGCAATTGCTCAAGGTGCTAAGATTATCAATATCACAGATATTCCAACCTATAGTGTTCCAAGTGGAAGCAACAGTCAAGGTGGATATGGAGATTATGCCAACTATGAAACTCAATACAATCGCTGGACACCAAATGACTTCTCAACAGGTGGAGGACCACGTCTAGAAGCCTCTAATCCAAATATCCTTGGTGGTGGTCATGCAGTATGGAATGATAATATTGACCTCCATGAAACTGGACTCACTTCTTACGATATCTTTAAACGCTTCTTCAAGAGTATGCAATCAACTGCAGAACGTACTTGGGGTTCAGACCGTGCAGCCAAGACCTATGCAGAACGTGTTCAACCAGCAAGTGTTTATGCACCACAATCTAATCCAGATAAGACCGTAGCTGAAGAAGACTTGTTCAAGATCAATCCTGAGACTGTCAAAGATTATCTTGCTAAGAAAGTACAGAAGACTGAAGCAGGTTTGAACTTCGAAAAAGATAGCACGATCGAAGGCCTAGTTGGTGATGCTGGACCAAGTCATGTCTTGAAATTGGATGTGACAGTGACTGGTGATGGCGAGCAAACCTTCTCAACAAGTGGAAACAATCAACTCTATCTTGCGGACAAAGATGGCTACCTTGCCTATACTTTTGAACAATTCCATATTCAATTTAACAAGAAACTTGAAAAGAACAAACGTTATCAAATTTCTGTTGTAACCAAACCTCAAGTGACTGAAGTTTATGTGGACGGTGAAAAAGGTTGAACGGATTGCAAATCCAGCTAATCCACGTTTGGCTCATAATAGCTTAGTCTTACCACTTGAAACAATCGGTGGCTTCAAAGGAATCTTGCATAGTGCTGAGTTGTCAAATGAAGCATTTGTAAATCCCACGTTTGATTCCAAATGATCATTTTACAGTTTCTGCAACTAGTCAAGAGTTACCAGGAACCAATGCAGAAGGTCCAGTCGAAAAAAAGCCTTTGACAATGATCCAAATACCTTCTGGCATTCAAAAATGGTCTGGTCATCAGGCTCCATTTACAGTGGCAATGAACTTGAAAGCAGCTGAAACAGTTAATGGTTTGACTTATCTTCCACGTCCAGGTGGAGGCAATGGTGTCGTGACATCTTATGAAATCTATGCTCAAAAAAGATGGTCAAATGGTTAAAAGTTGCTTCAGGAACTTGGGAAAAACAATGCCAAAGAAAAACAGTTAACTTTGATGCCATTGAAACGGATAAGGTAGAATTTAAAGTTCTAGCTGGTGCCGCAGGATTTGGTAGTGCTGCAGAAATTCAACTTCTGAAACCAGTTTCTACTAACAAGGTGGAAGAGCCAGTTAGTCCAGAGAAACCTGTGACACCAGAAAAAAACCTGAAACTCCAGAAAAACCTAAAGTTGAGGAAATGGGCGATGGTACAACTGAACTTGCTGATAGCTTTGTAGCTACGAAACCTACAAGTGACGAAGCAGTTGCCGCTGCAGCTCAAAGTCAGGATTATCTCAAGAAAGAGTACAAGGTCTTCCCAACACCACAAAAAGTAACTTACGATGAAGGTGTTACGAAACTCCATAAACAAGTCAATCTTGTCATGGGCGATCAATTAGATATCTATACTCGTAACCGCTTGAAGAGTGTCCTACAAGATCATCAAATCTCATACACAAGCAGTCAAACAGCAGTGGCAGGTGCTACCAACATCTACCTTGGTGTTCATGGCCAAAATTCACAGGCTGAAAAAGAAGTGTCTGGCATTTCTCAAGGACTCTTTGATAAGATTGATGCCTATGCCTTGTCTATCAAGAACAATACAATCTCTATCGTCGGTAAGGATACAGATGCTGTCTTCTATGGTTTGACAACTCTCAAACACATGCTTAATGAAAGTGAAGCTCCAGTCTTGCGTAATGTAACAGTTGAAGACTTCGCTGAAATTAAGAACCGTGGCTTTATCGAAGGATACTATGGCAACCCTTGGAGCAATGCTGATCGTGCTGAGTTGATGCGTTATGGTGGTGACTTGAAGTTGACGCAATACTTCTTTGCACCAAAAGATGATCCATACCACAACAAGAAATGGCGTGAACTTTATCCAGAAGAAAAATTAGCTGAAATCCGTGAATTGGCGCGTGTCGGAAACCAAAACAAGACTCGTTATGTTTGGACCATTCACCCATTCATGAACAACCGTATCCGTTTTGGCAACGATGCTGACTACCAAAAAGACCTTGAAACAATTAAAGCTAAATTCACTCAATTGATGGATGTCGGTGTTCGTGAGTTCGGTATTCTGGCTGATGACGCTCCAAGTCCAGTTGGTGGCTACAATAGCTACAACCGCTTGATGAAGGACATGACAGACTGGTTGACTGAAAAACAAGCAACTTATGTTGGTCTTCGTAAGGAAATGATCTTTGTTCCAGGTCAGTATTGGGGTAATGGACGTGAAGATGAGTTGAAATCACTCAACGAAAACCTTCCAACTTCAACTTCTATGACCCTTACTGGTGGTAAGATTTGGGGTGAAGTGTCTGAAAGCTTCCTCTCTAACCTTAAGAATAACCTGACTGCAGGAGGTAAGACCTACCGACCAGTTTCTCTATGGGTAAACTGGCCTGTTACAGATAACTCTAAACAACACTTGATTTTGGGTGGCGGTGAGAAATTCCTTCATCCAAATGTAGATCCAAGTCTCCTTTCAGGTATCATGTTGAACCCAATGCAACAATCTGAGCCTTCTAAGATTGCCCTCTTCTCAGCAGCCCAATATGCATGGAAACAATGGAAATCAGAAGAAGAAGCTAAGAGAGTGAATGACATCGCTTTCAACTTTGTTGAAAAACAGTAAGTTTACAGATAGTGAAACATCTCTTTGCCTTCCGTGAGCTTGGTAAACATATGATCAACCAAAACATGGATGGTCGTGTTGTGAAATTGGAAGAGTCTGTTGAACTTGCACCGAAATTAGATGCCTTCATGACTAAGCTAAAAGCTGGTCAAGATGTCGGTGCAGAGCGTGAAGGATTGCGTGCAGAATTTGCTAAACTAAAAGCAGCAGCTCAACTTTATAAAGCATCTGGTGATGAAAAGATGCGTGCTCAAATCCACTACTGGTTGGATAATACCATCGACCAAATGGATGCTTTGAGTGCTCTTCTTGATGGTACAGAAGCTATCGAAAAGAACGATTCTGCAAAACTTTGGGATAGCTACTATAAGGGATTAAAACTTTATGAACAGTCTCAAACTTATACCTTCCATTATGTAGATCATGATGAAAAAGCTGAGTTGGGTGTTCAACATATCCGTCCATTCTTGCTTGGACTTCGTGAAATCCTTGCAACAGAAGTTCAAAAAAGCCTTGCATCCTGACCAAGTCCTTAGTACCTTTTATCACAAACCGTACAGGTGTCGAAGGTGGACTTGCTGAAGTGACTGATGGTGATTTAGGGAACACATGCTTTGATCAAATCACCAAACAGCATTCAAACTGGTGACTACATTGGTTTGAAATTTAACAAAGGCTGTTCCAGTTCAAAAACTTGACCTTTGCAATGGGAACTCAAGCAAATCCTCGTGATACCTTCAACAACGCTAAGGTTGAGTATCTCAATGAAAATGATGAGTGGGTAACCCTTTCAGAACCAAGCTACACTGGTAATGAACCTCTGCTTAAATTTGAAAACCTCAACATCAACGCCAAAGCTGTTCGTATGATTGCGACTTCAGATCGTGGAAACACTTGGTTTGCTGTACGAGAAATTGCTGTTAACCGCCCTGTAAAAAGTTACTCGTGCTAAACAGTCAGCCACTGTGACTATCAGTCCAAATCTTATGTACAAGTACAACACAACAGTTGGTCAGATTACAGACGGACGTGATAATACTGAAGCCATGCTTGCAAATGCTGATAGAACAGACACAACTCCAGTCAATGGTTGGGTACAACTTGACTTGGGTGAAGTTAAACCTGTGACCAAGGTTCGTCTGGTTCAAGGATCAGGAGATAAATTGGCAGAAGGTGTTCTTGAATATTCTGCAGATGGTAGCTCATGGCAAGAGTTGGATCGCTTGACTGGTGAACAAACAAAAGAAATCGAAACTCCAATTTCAGCTCGCTACGTTCGTGTTCGCAATACTAAGAACATCAACCTATGGTGGCGTATCGCTGACTTCTCAGTTGAAACACGTGCAGGCAATAGCGAATTGACTGATACAAACGTTGAAAGCTTGAAGTCAACTCCAGTTTATGACAGCCTAGGCCGTTATGACCTTCAAATTCCAAGCGGAACTAAGCTTCCAGCTAATAGCTACTTGGGTATGAAACTTGATCGTCTACACCAAGCTGAAAAGCATTCAAGCACTTGGTACAGAAAAATCCATCCCTAACTTGGAATACTCTCCAAATGCCCAAGAATGGTATCCAGCTGATCAAGTGACTGATAAGTCCTTGGTACGTTATGTTCGTCTGGTTAATAAGACTGATCAAGAACAAGCAGTGACAGCAACATCTCTACTTGTTCAGACAAAAGAAGTTCAGCCAACCACACTTGATTCGACATCAATGGGAATCCACCCAACATACGGTAGAAACGACGTTCGTAAGATCAAGAACTTGGATCAGTTGTTTGACGGTGTCTACAATAACTTTGTAGAGTTCTCAGACTATGCTCGTAAAGACGGTCATATTACCTTGAAACTTGGTAGCGAACGTGATATTAAGAAGATTAGAGCTTACATCCAAGACGGCACTCAAAACTATCTCCGTGATGGTAAGATTCAAGTCAGTCAAGATGGCAAGACTTGGACGGATGTTGTGACAGTTGGTGACGGTGTTGCTAATGAAACACGTGATGACTCCTTGACAGATGGCTGGACACATGATTCTAAGATGCCAGGAAATCGCTATATCGAGGGTGAACTTTCAAGTCCAGTTAAAGCCAACTACCTCCGTGTTCTATTTACAGCAGACTATGATGCTCGTTTTGTAGGTTTCACTGAGTTGGTGATCAATGATGGTGAATTCGTGAAACCAATCAATGACCCAACTGTAGAAGGAAACAGCGGTGAAAGCCAAGGCAACCTTTACACTAACCTTGTAGATGGCAAAGTATTGACAAGCTACAAGGCTGAGAAAGAACAAGGTGAGCTTGTCTACCACTTGTCAGAACCAACAGACGCTAACCATATTCGACTTGTTTCAAGTATTCCTCAAGGAGTGAAAGCTCGTGTGCTTGCTCGTACTCTGAAAAGAAAGATAAAAGTAAAGATGCTTGGACAGAACTAGGGAGATTGACCTCAAGCTTCCAAACATTTGCAGTGAGAAAAAAAGCGCCATTGTTGGATGTCAAAGTTGTTTGGGAAGGTGGCAAACCTGAGTTTTTACGAAATGACGACCTTCCACCAAGAGCTTCCAGAAAGAACCAGAGAAACCAGCTTTAACTACAAGTAAGGGTGACGAACCAGCACCAGTAGTAGAAGTCCCAGAATTTACCGGTGGCGTAAATGGTGTTGAAGCAGCTGTTCATGAAGTTCCAGAATACACTGAAGCTATTGGCACAGCAGGTGATGAAGCAGCACCAGTAGTAGAAGTCCCAGAATTCACAGGTGGCGTAAATGGTGTCGAAGCAGCTGTTCATGAAGTTCCAGAGTATACTGAAGCTACGGTAGAAGCAGACAAGATTCCAGCACCAGTAGTAGAAGTCCCAGAATTCACTGGTGGTGTCAATGGAGCAGAAGCAGCTGTCCATGAAGTTCCCAGAATTCGCAGGCGGTGTCAATGGATCAGAAGGAGCTGTCCACGAAGTCCCAGAATATACTGGTGGGGTGAATGGTGCTGAAGCAGCTGTCCATGAAGTCCCAGAGTTCACTGGTCATGTAAATGGATCAGAAGGAGCTACCCATGAAGTTCCACACTTTGAAGGTGGCGTTCCTGGTGGAGAAGGGACTAGTCACCAAGTTCCAGAATTTACTGGAAGTGTGAATGGTTCAGCCCCAACTACAGGTGAAACTCCAGCATACACAGATGAGCAGTCTCATGTAGCTCTTGCTATGTCACAAGATAAGACCTACCAAGCACCTGCAAGTCATCCATACAAGCTCCCAGAGACAGGTACTAAAGAAAAATGCTGGCCTTGCAGCCGTTGGTGTTGTAGGGTGCACTTCTTGGTCTGTTTGCTATGGGAAAGAAAAAAAGACGACGAATAAGATGATGTAAAAGCATCTAATACTCAATGAAAAATCAAAAGAGCAAACTAGGAAACTAGCTGCAGGTTGCTCAAAAACACTGTTTTGAGGTTGTGGATAGAACTGGCGAAGTCAGTAACAAATACTACGGCAAGGCGACGTTGACGCGGTTTGAATTTGATTTTCGAAGAGTATAAGTCATAGAGATTGGATCAAGAGACTAATCTCGAATATAAAAAAAGCGGACAAAACTAGTTTTCTGATAAACAGAATCTGGTCTTGTTCGCTTTTTTTCTTAAAAGTGAGGAAGCTGATGGTCACTGAAGTTCTTTGACCAGAATATTTTTTTAACTTGGGACGAAGAATTTACGATTGGGTTAAGTCGCAAAGCCAATTTCTACCATTTAGGATGTTTTTGATGACAATTTAAGAAAGAGCAATCTTTTCCTAGAAATAAATGCTAAACTATGATTGTTCCTAAACATGATTTAGTAGATCGGTGGTCTGGTTCAACCCTAAAAGAATAGAGCTGATCTTACAAGATGATCAGAAGAGTCATTGTTAGCTGAGCTTTTAGAGGTAGCTAGTAGAAAAAAGTACATCTGAAATTTGATGTTCTCTTGTGAGCAAGACTAAGAGTTATTCTATTCATTCTTTTATTTGTAGAAAGCTTTGGGGAGTTTCTATGAAATTTAATAAATATGCCTATCCCTTAGCGCAAAGCCTGCTTGGGTTTGTATTTATTCGCTGATGGAGGTAGTTTGATCAATTTAGATATTGGGGTTATCCTTGTCTTACTATCCTTGATTAAGGGAGTAGAAATCTATAAAGAGAAAAGAAAACACAGATGAGCATCGTTAGTAAGTGGAGATGCTGGAGTTCAGGAAAGAAGAGGTAGTGGTTTGCAAAAGTTGAAAAAAATAGTTTAAAAATTTGTAGGAATGATCTTACTGATTATAAATGTAAATACATTTCCCATGAGAATGTTGGCTCTCGAAGACTCTAGTTCTCTATCCTTAAAGTGGACGACTAGTATTGGGTATTTGGTACTGGCTACTTTCTTGCTAGTTGCTGTTTGGCGACAATATAAAAAGAAAATTCCGAATCAGCAGAAGACTTTCAAAGTTTACCTGGAAGGATTTTTGGAATAGCCCTTTTATTTTATGTGGCTACTCGACTAGTAGCGATTGTAGGTACCCTCTTGATCCAAGTAGTTACTGGAAATCCAACATCCGCTAACGATGCTGCCTTACTGGCTACAAGCGAGCAGGTCACTCGTGTTTTTCCTCTGTTTTTCATTGCCTTTCATTTTGCAATTGGTATATTTGCTCCAATCATGGAAGAATTAGTATTTAGAGGATTCTTCAGCCACTATTTTTTTAAAGAAGATCAAAAAGTGGTTGAAATTGCTAATAAGTTCTGCGATTTTTTTGGCTATCTGCATATGTTTTTATCCGATAGAGTTTCTAACTTATTTTTTTTACTGGGAGTGATATTTTACTTAGCCTATGCTCGTAGAGGGAATATCCTTGATTCCATAGCTGTTCATTTGCTAAATAACGGAGTGCTAGTACTGGTATCTATTCTAAATTATCTATTTTTAGTTTTTAGCTAATACTCTTCGAAAAATCTCTTCAAACCACGTCAGCGTCGCCTTGCCGTATATTTGTTACTGACTTCGTCAGTTCTATCCACAACCTCAAAACAGTGTTTTTGAGCAACCTGCAGCTAGCTTCCTAGTTTGCTCTTTGATTTTTCATTGAGTATAAAATATATCCAAAAAAATGATTGGTTTAAAGGCTGATCATTTTTTTCTGTTGCAAAGATCAACTTTTGCTGATAAATGCTGGAGACAGCAATAAAAAAACCAGCGATTCAATCACTGGCTGTTAGATAGTTCTTTTAGGAAGCTCCATTAGTAGTAGACGTTTTTGTATCTGTTGTTTGAGTGCTAGAAGAAGGAACAGTCGGTTGTTCTTGTTTACTGCTAGTATCTTCTTTCTTACTTTCTGCACTGCTACTAGATTGAGTTGTTGTTTCTTCTTGTGTGTTTTCTTTTGTAGAAGTATTGTCCTTGTTTGGAGTAGTAATCTCTTGAGGGATTCCTTTTGAATCTCTTTTTATGACTGTTGTCTGGGTTGTCGTAGTTTCTTTTTTTAGAGTTATTGTTGTTATTATTATTCATAGCATTCATGATGGTGATACTTGCAGTAATCAGCCCCAGAATACTACCGATAGTAGCTATCGTCTTTTTGAAAAAAACAGTAAATCCTTTTTTTGATGTGTTCCGTTTTGGGTTTTTGATGTTCTACGATAATTAGACATAATATCTCCTTTACTAAAAATTCATTATACCGAAAAATCTTTAAAAAAACTTAAATGAACCTGAATTGCCTTTCTTGTCGCCTGAACTGTTTCGTGATACAATAGAAGGAGTGATTTTAGAAAGCGTGAGAAACCATGATTTACTTTGATAATTCGGCAACGACTAAGCCTTATCCAGAAGCACTTGAAACCTATATGCAAGTGTCTGCAAAAAAATTATTGAAATCCTTCGAGTCTCCATCGTTTGGGAGACCAGTCTACCAGAATTTTAGAAGCTTCTCGTCAACAGATTGCAGATTTGATTGGCAAGAAAAAGCGAGGAAATTTTCTTTACATCTGGTGGTACTGAAGGGGATAACTGGGTTATCAAAGGGGTTGCATTTGAAAAAGCGCAATTTGGTAAACACATTATTGTGTCAGCTATTGAGCATCCCAGCAGTCAAGGAGTCAGCCCTCTGGCTCAAGACTCAAGGTTTTGAAGTGGATTTTGCACCAGTTGATGAAAAAGGATTTGTAGATGTAACTGCTTTAGAAAATCTACTTCGTCCTGATACAACGTTGGTCTCTGTTATGGCTGTCAACAATGAAATCGGCTCCATCCAGCCCATCCAAGCTATTTCAGAACTTTTAGCGGATAAACCAACCATTTCTTTCCATGTAGATGCTGTTCAGGCCTTGGCCAAGATTCCGACAGAAAAGTATTTGACAGACCGAGTTGATTTTGCAACCTTCTCCAGTCATAAGTTCCATGGAATTCGTGGTGTTGGCTTTGTCTATATCAAGTCTGGTAAGAAAATTACACCGCTTTTAACTGGTGGTGGCCAAGAGCGTGACTATCGTTCAACAACTGAGAATGTAGCTGGGATTACTGCGACTGCCAAGGCTTTGCGTCTAGCTATGGAAAGACTGGACTTGTTTGCTAGCAAAACCAGTCAGATGAAGGAAGTCATCCGTCAAGCTCTTCTTGACTATCCAGATATTTTTGTCTTTTCAGGTGAGGAAGACTTTGCGCCTCATATTTTGACCTTTGGGATTAAGGGAGTTCGTGGTGAAGTTATTGTGCATGCCTTTGAAGACTATGATATTTTCATTTCTACAACATCAGCTTGCTCGTCCAAGGCTGGGAAACCTGCTGGGACCCTGATAGCCATGGGGATTGAAAAAGGATAAAGGCCCAGTCAGCAGTTCGTCTCAGCTTTAGACCTAGAAAATGACATGAGTCAAGTTGAGCAATTTTTGACTAAACTAAAAATTAATCTACAATCAAACTAAAAAAAGTAAGATAGGAGCATTCATGCAGTATTCAGAAATTATGATTCGCTATGGTGAGCTTTCAACCAAAGGTAAAAACCGTATGCGTTTCATCAATAAACTACGTAATAATATCTCAGATGTCTTGTCCATCTATCCTCAAGTTAAAGTGACAGCAGACCGCGATCGTGCTCATGCTTATCTGAATGGGGCAGATTATGAACCAGTGGCAGAATCTCTCAAACAAGTTTTTGGGATTCAAAACTTTTCTCCAGTATATAAGGTTGAAAAATCCGTAGAAGTTCTTAAATCTGCTGTTCAAGAGATTATGAAGGATATTTACAAGGAAGGTATGACCTTTAAAATCTCTAGTAGACGCAGCGACCACAACTTTGAACTCGATAGTCGTGAACTCAATCAAACGCTTGGTGGAGCAGTTTTTGAAGCTATTCCAAACGTTCAAGTCCAAATGAAAAATCCTGATATCAATCTGCAAGTGGAGATTCGTGAAGAAGCAGCCTACCTTTCATATGAAACCATTCGAGGAGCAGGTGGTTTACCAGTTGGAACTTCTGGTAAAGGTATGCTCATGTTGTCAGGTGGGATTGACTCACCTGTTGCTGGTTATCTAGCTCTAAAACGTGGAGTGGATATCGAGGCTGTTCACTTTGCTAGCCCTCCTTACACCAGTCCAGGTGCCCTCAAGAAAGCTCAGGATTTGACCCGTAAATTGACCAAGTTCGGTGGCAATATCCAGTTTATCGAAGTACCTTTCACTGAGATTCAAGAAGAAATCAAGGCGAAGGCTCCAGAAGCCTACCTCATGACTCTGACTCGTCGCTTTATGATGCGGATTACAGACCGTATCCGTGAGGTACGAAAATGGCTTTAGTTATCATCAATGGGTGAAAAGTCTTGGTCAGGTAGCTAGCCAAACCCTTGAAAGTATGCAGGCTATCAATGCGGTGACCAACACCCAATCATTCGTCCAGTTGTGACTATGGATAAGTTAGAAATCATTGATATTGCTCAGGAAATTGATACCTTTTGAAATTTCCATCCAGCCATTTGAAGACTGTTGTACGATTTTTGCACCCGATCGTCCCAAAACAAATCCTAAGATTAAGAATGCTGAGCAGTATGAAAGCACGAATGGATGTTGAAGGATTTGGTTGAACGAGCAGTAGCAGGAATTATGATTACTGAAATTACGCCTCAAGCTGAGAAGGATGCAGTCGATGAGTTGATCGATGACCTCCTTTAATCAGAAAAAAACAGAGGAAAAGATAAAAATAAGTAAAAAAAGTTAGTTTATTGTCCCTAAATTTGGACGGAAACTGACTTTTTTTCTATTTTTATGATATAATTAGATAAAATTTTTGAATATAGAGAGTTTTCTGACAATGAATCAATCTTATTTTTTTACCTGAAAATGCGAGAGCATAAATTAGTGGTTCCCTACACAGGTAAGGAGCGCCGCGTACGTGTTCTCCTCCCAAAAAACTATGAAAAAGACACGGATAGAAGCTACCCAGTGGTGTATTTCCATGATGGACAAAATGTCTTTTATAGTAAGGAATCTTACGTTGGACATTCCTGGAAGATTATTCCTGCTATCAAGCGAAATCCAGATATCAGCCGTATGATTGTTGTGGCTATTGACAATGATGGTCTTGGTCGAATGAATGAGTATGCAGCTTGGAAATTCCAAGAGTCTAATATTCCTGGTCAACAATTTGGTGGTAAGGGTGTCGAGTACGCAGAGTTTGTCATGGAAGTGGTTAAGCCTTTTATCGATGAAAACTATCGGACAAAATCAGACCGTAAACACACTGCTATGATAGGATCTTCACTTGGTGGCAATATTACCCAGTTTATCGGCTTGGAGTATCAAGATCAGATTGGGTGCTTGGGAGTTTTCTCATCAGCTAACTGGCTCCACCAAGAGGCCTTTGATCGCTATATCGAGCGTAAAAAACTCTTACCTGACCAACGAATTTTTATCTATGTTGGAACGGAAGAAGCTGATGATACAGACAAGACCCTCATGGCTGGCAATATTAAACAGGCCTATATCGACTCTTCCCTTCGCTATTATCATGATTTGATAGCGGGAGGAGTGCAGTTGGAAAATCTCTCACTCAAGGTTCAGGCTGGAGCCATTCACCATGAAGTGCCATGGTCAGAAAATCTTCCAGCTTGTCTACGTTTTTTTGCAGAAAATTGGTAAATAGTATAAAGGAGACAGGATATGAATATTGAACATCTTAGCCACTGGAGTGGTCATCTAAATCGTGAAATGTACGTCAATCGTTACGGACACGCAGGTATCCCAGTTGTTGTCTTTGCGTCCTCAGGTGGTAGCCACAATGAATACTATGATTTTGGCATGATTGATGCATGTGCATCCTTTATTGAGGAGGGCCGTGTTCAGTTCTTTACACTTTCAAGTGTCGATAGCGAGAGCTGGCTTGCGACATGGAAAAACGGTCATGACCAAGCTGAAATGCACCGTGCCTATGAACGATATGTTATTGAAGAAGCCATTCCTTTTATCAAGCATAAGACGGGCTGGTTCGATGGCATGATGACGACAGGTTGCTCTATGGGAGCTTACCATGCTCTCAACTTCTTCTTGCAACATCCGGATGTCTTCACCAAAGTAATTGCTCTTAGTGGTGTCTACGATGCACGTTTCTTTGTCGGTGATTACTACAATGATGATGCCATCTATCAAAACTTCACCAGTAGACTATATTTGGAATCAAAATGATGGTTGGTTTATCGACCGTTACCGTCAAGCTGAAATTGTGGTTTGTACGGGATTAGGTGCTTGGGAACATGATGGCCTACCTTCTTACTACAAGCTCAAAAGAAGCCTTCGATCAAAAAAACAAATTCCTGCCTGGTTTGCAGAATGGGGACATGATGTTGCCCATGATTGGGAATGGTGGCGCAAACAAATGCCTTATTTCCTAGGTCACATGAGTCTATAAAAGGAGTCGCTTATGAATTATCTTGTAATTTCACCCTATTACCCACAAAATTTCCAACAGTTTAGTATTGAACTAGCCAATAAAGGAATCACCGTTCTAGGGATTGGGCAAGAACCCTATGAACAACTAGATGAACCATTGCGCAATAGCTTGACTGAGTATTTCCGAGTTGATAATCTTGAAAATCTTGATGAAGTTAAACGTGCAGTAGCCTTTCTTTTCTACAAACATGGTCCAATTGACCGCATCGAATCACACAATGAATACTGGCTAGAGTTGGATGCTGCCCTTCGTGAACAATTTAATGTCTTTGGTGCCAAACCAGAAGACCTCAAGAAAGACTAAGTTCAAAGTCCGAAATGAAGAAACTCTTCAAAAAAAGCTGGAGTTCCAGTTGTGCCAGGTGCTGTTATTGAAACAGAGGCAGATGTTGATAAAGCTGTGACAGAAATTGGCCTTCCTATGATTGCCAAACCTGACAATGGAGTGGGAGCTGCCGCAACCTTCAAACTTGAAACAGAAGATGATGTCAATCACTTTAAGGCTGAATGGGATCACTCAACCGTTTATTTCTTTGAAAAATTTGTCACCTCTAGTGAAATCTGTACCTTTCGATGGTTTGGTAGATAGAGATGGAAATATCGTCTTTTCTACGACCTTTGACTATGCACACACACCTCTCGATCTCATGATTTACAAGATGGACAATTCTTATTATGTTCTTAAAGATATGGATCCAAAAATTGCGTAAATATGGTGAGGCTATTGTCAAAGAATTTGGCATGAAAGAACGTTTCTTCCATATCGAGTTCTTCCGTGAGGGTGATGATTATATTGCCATTGAGTACAATAACCGTCCAGCGGGTGGCTTCACCATTGATGTTTATAACTATGCCCATTCTTTTTGATTTGTACAAGGGCTATGCAGCGATCGTTGCAGGTGAACCATTTCCCAGCTTCACAATTCGAGCCTCTGTACTGCTTGGCAACATCTCGTCGTGCCAACGCCAACTATGTTTATTCAGAAGAAGACTTGCTCGCCAAAGTACGGTCAGCAATTCAAGGTCAAGAAAAATCATGCCTGCAGCCTTTGCTGAATTGCAAGGAGACTTTCTCTATATGCTAACGACACCAAGTCGTGAAGAAATGGATCAGATGATTAAGGACTTTGGACAGCGTCAAGAATAATCAAAATTTTGACTTAACAAACTAGGTTTGTTAGGGTCTTTTTTTGAAGACTTGAAATAAAAAGCGTTTTTCCTGCAGTATTCTTTTTAGAAAATCTGTTGCTAAAAAGGCTTAAAAAAATTGATAGAATAGGGATTGTCTAAAAAAATATTAAGGAGAATCTATCAATGGATTTTCGCATGGGCAGTCAAATATGCCACTGAATTTTTTTGGGAACAGCCATCTTGATTATCTTGGGAAATGGTGCAGTTGCCAACGTTGAACTTAAAGGTACGAAAGGTCACCAAAGTGGCTGGCTCGTTATCGCTGTTGGTTACGGTATGGGGGTTATGATCCCTGCCTTGATGTTTGGTAATGTTTCTGGTAACCACATCAACCCAGCCTTCACTCTTGGTCTAGCAGTTAGCGGACTTTTCCCTTGGGCACAAGTAGCACCATACATCGTTGCACAAGTCTTGGGAGCAATCTTCGGACAGGCTTTGGTCGTTGCAACTCACCGTCCATACTACTTGAAGACAGAAAATCCAAACAATATCTTGGGAACTTTCTCAACAATTTCAAGTATCGACCACGGAACAAAAGAATCACGCTTTCGCAGCAACAGTTAACGGTTTTTATCAACGAGTTTGTTGGTTCATTCGTTCTCTTCTTTGCAGCACTTGGTTTGACAAAGAACTTCTTTGGAGCTGAAGTCCTACAATACATGAAACAAATGGCAACTCAAGCAGGTCAAAATGTTGACTTCTCTGATTTGGCAATTAAAGCTCAAGTAGCACCTCATACAGCATCAGGGACTTTCTGTTGCTCACTTGGCACTTGGTTTCCTAGTAATGGCCTTTGGTTACTTCACTTGGAGGACCTACAGGACCTGGTTTGAACCCAGCTCGTGACTTTGGACCACGTCTCCTTCATGCCTTCCTTCCAAAAATCAATCCTTGGTCAACACAAGGGTGATTCAAAATGGTGGTATGCTTGGGTGCCAGTAGTTGCACCGATTGCAGCTGGTATTGCAGCAGTAGCGCTTTTCAAATTACTTTACCTATAATCACTCAAAACTGGGAAGACCCAGTTTTTTTCTTGTCTAGGAAAGTCGAGTTTTTAGATAGAGATTCTTAAATCGTCAGACTTTTTTTCATTTTAATGCTAAAGGTGAAAATGTGGCGAAAATATGGTAAAATAGAGTACTAAGTAAACGTTAAAAAGGAATATTATGCGTAAAGAGATTGCACCCGAATTATATAATTACAATAAATTCCCTGGTCCTGAATTTCATCTATCTGGAGATAAAGTCGAAGCTGAAGGGTTTACCTTTACTTTGGTTGAAAATAGTAAGGATGCTTTTGATGCAACGGCATTTACTCAACGCTTTTCTGAAGTTTTAAGTAAGTTCGATTATATTGTTGGAGACTGGAGTAATGAGCAGTTGCGCTTACGTGGTTTCTACAAGAATGAGCGAGCTGAAGAGTCTCTTGAGAAAATCAGTCGTTTACAAGATTACCTACTTGAGTATTGTAGCTATGGTTGTGCCTATTTTGTTCTAGAAAATGAAGTTCCTAAACGAGCACCGTTTGACCAAAAAGATGCGCAAAAAAAGAGGAAGAAAAAGGATTCTCGCAAAGGGAAAAAAACTTTCCAAAGTAAGAAAAGAAATCATACGGATAAGAGAAATAGACGCCGTTCAAAAGAACAGAAATCTCAGAAAGAAGACAAGGGGCAACGTCATTTCGTCATCCGTCAGAAAGATTAGAGAATAAGGAGAAAACATGAAACCGTCTATTTATAGTTTAACACGTCAAGGCATGCAAGAATGGGTCTTGGAGCAGGGAGAAAAGAAATTCCGTGCCGACCAAATCTGGGAGTGGCTTTTACCGTAAACGTGTCCAATCATTTGAAGAAATGACCAACTTATCTAAGGATTTGATTGCCAAACTCAATGATCAATTTGTAGTCAATCCTTTGAAACAACGCATCGTTCAAGAATCAGCTGATGGTACTGTAAAGTATCTCTTTGAGTTGCCAGATGGGATGTTGATTGAGACAGTGCTGATGCGTCAACACTACGGTTTGTCAGTCTGTGTAACGACTCAGGTAGGATGCAATATCGGTTGTACCTTCTGTGCATCAGGCTTGATCAAGAAGCAACGTGACCTTAATAACGGGGAAATCGTTGCTCAGATTATGTTAGTCCAAAAATATTTTGACGAACGTGGACAAGATGAACGTGTTAGTCATATCGTTGTAATGGGGATTGGAGAACCATTTGATAACTACAATAATGTCTTGAACTTTATCCGTACCATCAATGATGATAAGGGGATGGCTATCGGTGCTCGTCATATCACCGTATCAACTTCTGGTTTGGCTCACAAGATTCGTGATTTTGCTAATGAAGGAGTTCAGGTCAACCTTGCTGTTTCTCTTCATGCGCCAAATAATGAACTTCGTTCAAGCATCATGAAGATTAACCGTGCCTTTCCAATTGAAAAACTCTTTGCAGCTATCGAGTATTATATTGAAACAACTAACCGTCGCGTAACTTTTGAATATATCATGCTCAATGAAGTCAATGATGGAGTTGAACAAGCACTTGAATTGGCTGAATTGCTTAAGAATATCAAGAAATTGTCTTATGTCAACTTGATTCCTTACAACCCAGTTAGTGAGCATGACCAGTATAGCCGTAGTCCTAAGGAGCGTGTTATGGCCTTCTATGATACGCTCAAGAAAAAAAAGGTGTCAACTGTGTCGTTCGCCAGGAACATGGTACAGATATCGATGCGGCTTGTGGACAATTGCGTTCAAATACCATGAAGCGTGATCGCCAAAAAGCAGTAGCTGAAGTAAATCCATAAGATGAGTCGAAAAACATTACTAAGCTTGGGAGTGCTTTTATACAGTCTTTGTATCGTCTGTTTTTGTTTTTACTCCCCAGCCTCAACTTCCTACAGGAGTGGAAACTCCAGGTATTCAAACTTTTTGGACGCCTGGTTTTTCTTTTTGACGCCTTTTTAACTCCCTTTTGGAAACTGGGTGAAGTAACAAGCCTTTCTACAGCTATTCTGGATATTTTTTTGCAAAACGCCTTAAATATCCTCTTTACTCTTCCCACTGATTTTCCAACTTCTCTATCTCATGCCTAGTCTAAGAAATACTAAGAAAGTGATTTTTGTTTAGCTTTTTATTGAGCTTGGGAATTGAATGCACGCAACTAGTTTTTAGACTTTTTCTTGGACTTTAATCGGGTCTTTGAGATTGATGATTTGTGGACCAATACTCTAGGGTGGCTACCTAGCTTGGGATCCTCTATAAATTACTACATAAAACACAAGATAAGGAATTTAAAATGAGTATCTTAGAAGTTAAAAATTTGAGTCACGGTTTTGGTGACCGTGCGATTTTTGAAGATGTATCTTTCCGCCTCCTCAAAAGGGTGAACATATCGGCTTAGTTGGTGCCAATGGTGAAGGAAAAATCAACCTTCATGAGCATCGTGACTGGTAAAATGTTACCTGATGAAGGTAAGGTGGAATGGTCTAAATATGTGACAGCTGGCTACCTAGATCAGCATGCGGTGCTTAAAGAAGGCCAAACTGTTCGTGATGTTCTTCGTACAGCTTTTGATGAATTATTCAAAGCCGAAGCACGTATCAATGAACTCTACATGGAAATGGCAGAAGAGGGCGCTGATATTGATGCATTGATGGAAGAAGTTGGAGAACTTCAAGACCGTTTGGAAAGTCGTGACTTCTATACCTTGGATGCTAAGATTGATGAAGTAGCGCGTGCTCTTGGTGTCATGGACTTTGGTATGGATACAGACGTAACAGCCTTGTCAGGTGGGCAAAGAACCAAGGTACTTTTGGCAAAACTCCTCCTTGAAAAGCCAGATATCTTGCTTCTGGATGAGCCAACCAACTATCTCGATGCTGAGCATATCGACTGGCTCAAACGCTATCTCCAGAACTATGAGAATGCCTTTGTTCTTATTTCACACGATATTCCTTTCCTCAACGACGTTATCAATATCGTCTATCATGTAGAAAATCAGCAGTTGACACGCTACTCTGGAGATTACTACCAGTTCCAAGAAGTCTATGCCATGAAGAAATCGCAATTGGAAGCAGCCTATGAACGTCAACAGAAAGAAATTGCGGATCTCAAGGATTTTGTAGCCCGTAATAAGGCGCGTGTTGCAACACGAAACATGGCCATGTCCCGCCAGAAGAAATTGGATAAGATGGATATCATCGAACTCCAAAGCGAGAAACCAAAGCCATCCTTTGAATTCAAAACAGCTCGTACACCTGGACGCTTTATCTTCCAAGCCAAGGACTTGCAAATCGGCTACGATCGTCCCCTTGCTAAACCCTTAAACCTCACCTTTGAGCGCAATCAAAAGGTTGCCATTATCGGTGCCAACGGTATTGGGAAAACAACTCTCTTGAAGAGTCTTTTGGGGATTATCCCACCTATTGCTGTGAAGTAGAACGTGGTGACTACCTAGAACTCGGCTACTTTGAGCAGGAAGTAGAAGGTGGCAATCGTCAGACACCACTGGAAGCAGTATGGAATGCCTTTCCGGCACTCAATCAAGCCGAAGTTCGTGCAGCCCTTGCTCGTTGTGGTTTGACGACTAAACATATCGAAAGTCAGATTCAGGTCTTGTCAGGTGGGGAACAAGCCAAGGTTCGTTTCTGTCTCCTGATGAACCGCGAGAATAACGTCCTTGTACTTGACGAACCTACCAACCACTTGGATGTGGATGCCAAGGATGAACTCAAACGTGCTCTGAAAGAATACAAGGGATCTATCCTCATGGTGTGTCACGAACCAGACTTTTACGAAGGCTGGATGGACCAAATCTGGGACTTCAATGAGTTGACATAAAAAGAGAATCCCGCAAAACTAGAATAGGAAAAAAAGCCAAGTCTGGGTGACTTGGCTTTTTTTGACTAGTAATTCAAATAGGTTTCAATATCAGATTTTTTTGGATTTCTTTGCCGTAGTGACAAATCGGGCAAGAAACGAAATAAGTTTTTTTCCGTAAGGAAAAGAGTGGAATCCAGTAAAGGGTAAACTTACGTCCAGTTTCTGAAATTTCCCAAGTGTCGGTATTGTTACAGTGACCACACTCGATAGTGGTTTGAGTATGTCCTAAGACCTTTTGGTAACCTTTCGAACCCCAGAATAAAAATCATTTTTCACATCTCCTTATTTTAGGGTCATCCTATTTTTTACTGAAATCGTAGTCCTTAACAATTTCGATACTGTCAATAGTGATAGCAGTAGTTGGTTTGTCTTTTTCGTCTTTTTCAGCCTTGGCAATCTTGTCAACAACATCCATACCGTCGATGACTTGACCAAAGACAGGGTGCTTACCGTCTAGACTAGGATTTCCACCTTCTTTGTAGGCTTCGATAATTTTCTTTGGATAGCTACTTGTAGGGAGTTTGGCAGAAATATCCGTCGTATTTTGGTTGATGAAGAACTGGCTACCGTTTGAATTTGGTTGACCAGTATTGGCCATAGAGAGAGAACCACGAATGTTATAGAGATACGGAGAGATTTCGCTCTTGAAACCAGTTCCCTGGTCTTTAGTCTTATCCTTATCATGCCAGATGGATTCACCACCAGTACCATCCCCTTTTGGATCACCAGTCTGGACCATGAAGCCATCGATCACTCGGTGGAAGGTAACGCCATTATAGTAGCCTTCTTTTGCGTGAGTTAGGAAATTTTCAACCGCAAGTGGAGCTAGCTTTGGAAAGAGTTTGATGCGGATATCTCCTTGACTGGTGTGGAGAATGACTTCAGCTTCGTCTTTAGCAACTTCCTTAGAGAGTTGTGGGAAGTTAGCATTCTCATTTGTCAAGGCGTCTTTGAGATCCTTGGCAGATTGGGCAGCTGCTTTGGAACTTTCTTCAGCAGCCAAGCTAGAATCTACATAGTCATCCCCTCGGAGACTACGTTGGATACTGCTACATCCAGCAAGGGCAAAAGTTGAGATTAATAGAAGTGTTGCTATTTTTTTCATGGGAATCCTTTCAAAAATCATTTCTACCATTGTACCCTAATTGAAAGTGGATTTCAAATATTCAATTGTGATCATTCCGATAGTACATACAATTTTATGGCCTTACTTACCCCATTTTGATCATTAGAATCTGTTACTTTATTTGCACAGACTTTAACATCTGTAGGAGCATTTCCCATTGCAACACCAAGTCCAGCGGTCTCAATCATTGGAATATCGTTATAATTATCTCCAATACTCATAATTTCAGTGAGTGATAGTTGATAATAGTTGGCTAATTCTAACAGAGCTTGTTTTTTTGAGACTTGATTATGTGTGACTTCAAGATAGTTATCCTTCGAAAGGTAAAAGTCAGTTTGAGGGAAATCCATGGTTGCTAATGTCTCTTTAAGTTTCTGGATAGTAGCTGCGTTATCTATTAGTAAAAGTTTATGAATAAGATTCTTTTCTTCCTGAAGAAAATCTGCTAGTGAAGTAACTTTTGGGCTCTCTCCAGTAATCTGTGCTTCAATTTCTACCCATTTATCTAAAAGTATTTGACGTACCAATCTTTTTCCAGAATAAACATTAATTGAAACTGTCGGAAATTCTTTTGTTAAAAAAATCATGTAGTAAGAGTAATTCCTTTTTTTATTAATAGTATGCTGACTCAGAATTTTTATCTCCTGTACTAATGAGAGCACCATTATAACTTGCAATTGGAAAAATCTGTGATTCCAAGTTCTTTCGAAATTGGAGCTATACCAAGAGGAGAGCGAGCAGAAGCTAGAACAAAAGGAATTTCACTTTGTTTTCAAAAAGTGGCATAAGCTCTAGTAAATGAGAGTCTAATTGGTGATTTTGGTCTAAAATGGTACCATCGATATCACTCATGATTAACTTTATTACTGACATATGTTTCTCCTTTTTAAAAATAGAATAGTTGTTTTACCATCTAAAGATTGTTGAATTTCTATGTCGGGTTCTTTGTCTGTAATCCAATAATCAAAAATCAGTAAGTTCGGAAAAGAATATAATGAGAGTGTTTGTTTATCTTGCTGGTTTCAGCTAACAAGACGCGAATTTTACTGGTTTTAAATGCTCTTTTTTTCATTAGAACATCTTCTTGATCTTCAAAACTAACTTGTCCGTCTGAAAGACTAGCTGCACCAAAAAATGCTAAGTCAAATTTAATTCTATTCAAAGATTCGGATTCTTCTAATGAGTAATAGAAACGATTCTTTTTTTATGAAATCGTCCACCGATAATGTGAAAATCGACATTTTCATTTTCTCCTAAGACCAGTGCATTATCCAATGAATGGCTGAAAAATAGTAACTTTTTTTATCTGTTATTTTTTTGCTAACTCAAGTACAGTTGTTGAAACATCATAGAAAAATTAATTGTGAATCAGAAATAAGTTGGGTAGCTAAATGAGCAATTTTTCTCTTTTTCTTTGGAAGACTGTTCTGCTCGACCTTTATAACCAAGAATCCGTTTGCTTTTGGATTGGCAATAAACCTCCATGAGTTCTTTTTGCTCGTTTCTCCTTTGCGAGAATGGCAAAAAAATCTCTACGGATGGTATCTTTGGAAACATGGAAATGGTCAACCATTTCTCTTTGCTGATAGACTTCCTCTATCCTCTAAAAAGTTTTAATGATTTCTTCTAATCGTTGTTCTTGGTACATATGAATTCCCTCTTTTAATACTAATATACCTCTTTTTGTAAGTGATTGTCAATAAATTGTAATGATTTTATAAGTGTTTTAAATGATTTACAAAAAAATCAACCTGACTTGGTTGATTAAAGATTCTTCTTTGGATGGCGGTCAATGATTGCCTGATGGTCCTTGAGAGCCTGTTCTCCTTTTGGAGTTAGTTTATAACCGCGAATCGAAAAAGAGACTAGCTAATTCCTCTTCTGAAAAAAATGTTCATGAAGGGCTTGATTTCAAGTCGGCAGCCTTTCATCTTTAGAGAGTCCAGTAACACCCTTCTTTTTTAGGATATTCTTTTTTTCATGGTAGCTATTTAGATGATCCAGCGAGTCAAAAAGCAGTTTCAACAAGAGCATAGCCTTTTTCAACAAGCGTTTCTAAATGTTTTGGGGCATCAATGCCATAAGTGTACTCAAAAGTATTTTAGGAAACCAAGTTTCTGTAGTAAAGGTACCAAACTGAATTCGCCAGAGGAGGATAATATCTCCTGCCAGGAGATTGTCTTCTAGTAATTCCATATTTGCGTTTTTGGGAACAGGCTTTGGGATTTAGTAGCCAAGCCTCTATATCTCGATCAGGAGAGATATAAGGTTTGACTTGATGGTCTTTGTAAATGTTCTCTAGACTAGTATTCATAAAGTTTCTCTTTCTAATTTATCTCTATTAGTCTAACAAATTTCTAAAAAAATTTTAAAAATTTTAAAAGTCTGTCAAGTTTTTTTCTTGACACCTCTCAGAAATCTGCTATAATAGAACATGTGCTAAATAGCTCAGCTATTTCACCGAACTAAAAAAATAAAAAGAAAAGAGATATTAAAAATGGCAGTAAAAATCCGTTTGACTCGTATGGGTTCTAAGAAAAAAACCTTTCTACCGTATTAACGTAGCAGATTCACGTTCACCACGTGACGGACGTTTCATCGAAACAGTTGGGAACTTACAACCCACTTGTTGCTGAAAACCAAGTAACTTTGAAAGAAGACCGCATTCTTGCATGGTTGGCTGATGGAGCTCAACCTTCAGATACAGTACGCAACATCCTTTCAAAAGAAGGCGTATTGAAGAAATTCCACGATTCTAAATTCTCTAAAATAATTCTAAAGTAGGTTGACAGATGGATACGATTGAAAATCTCATTATTGCAATTGTGAAACCTTTGATTTCACAACCAGATGCCTTAACTATCAAGATTGAAGATACACCAGAATTTTTGGAGTATCATTTGGATCTTGACCAAAGCGATGTGGGTCGTGTGATTGGTCGTAAGGGTCGCACTATCTCTGCGATAAGAACGATTGTCTACTCTGTCCCAACTGAAGACAAAAAAGTAAGAATCGTTATTGACGAAAAATAAGAAAAGCGGGACGGATGTCTCGCTTTTTTGCTAGGAGCAGGATATGAAGGATTTAACAGTTAGACAACTACAAGCCTATTTGCTAGAACATTACCAGCAATCTAGAACAGAAGAAGGGCTCTTTATAAAACTAGTTGAAGAAGTTGGTGAAGTAGCCGAGGTTTTAAATGGACGTTCTGGACGAAAAGAGGGAGTTCAGGACTCAAATGAGGAACTTGCTAAAGAACTTGCTGATATTATTCATTATACGGTTGCAATCGCAGCTATCAACGATATTGATCTAACCAAGACCATTTTTGAAAAAGATAAGAAAGCTGCCATCAAGTATCACCATGAACGAGATTTGGAGGGATATTTAGAAGCGGAAGTCCAGAACTAGCTTTTTTCTCCAACTTGTGAAAATACCTAGAACGTGATAAAATAAAGGGAGAAATGTACACAGGAGATCAAATGAACTATTTTAACGTTGGAAAAATCGTCAATACACAAGGTTTGCAAGGTGAGATGAGAGTCTTATCTGTAACGGATTTTTCGGAAGAACGCTTTAAAAAAGGTGCAGAGCTTGCCTTATTTGATGAGAAGGATCAATTTGTTAAAACAGTGACTATCGCAAGTCACCGTAAGCATAAAAACTTTGATATCATCAAATTTAAGGATATGTATCACATCAATGATATCGAAAAATACAAGGGCTACAGTTTGAAGGTTGCAGAAGAAAACCTGAATGACCTTGATGAGGGTGAATTTTACTATCACGAGATTATTGGACTAGAGGTCTACGAGGGTGACAACTTGATTGGAACCATCAAGGAAATCCTTCAACCAGGTGCCAATGATGTCTGGGTAGTTAAGCGCAAGGGGAAACGGGATCTGCTTTTACCCTATATCCCACCAGTTGTCCTCAATGTAGATATTCCTAATAAGCGTGTGGATGTAGAACTCTTAGAAGGGTTAGACGATGAAGATTGATATTTTAACCCTCTTTCCAGAGATGTTCTCGCCTCTAGAACATTCTATCGTTGGAAAGGCTAGAGAAAAAGGGCTTTTAGATATCCAGTATCATAATTTTCGTGAATATGCTGAAAAAGGCCCGTCATGTCGATGATGAACCCTACGGCGGTGGTCAAGGGATGTTGCTACGTGCGCAGCCAATCTTTGATGCCTTTGATGCTATTGAAAAGAAGAATCCCGCGTGATCCTTTTTGGATCCTGCTGGTAAGCAGTTTGATCAAGCCTATGCTGAAGATTTAGCCCAAGAAGAGGAACTCATCTTTATCTGTGGTCACTACGAGGGCTATGATGAACGCATTAAGACCTTGGTAACAGATGAGATTTCCCTAGGTGATTATGTTCTAACTGGTGGAGAACTGGCAGCAATGACCATGATTGATGCGACGGTTCGCTTGATACCAGAAGTGATTGGGAAGGAAATCCAGTCACCAAGATGATAGCTTTTCATCAGGCCTTCTTGAATACCCTCAGTACACACGTCCTTATGATTATCGAGGCATGGTGGTTCCAGATGTGCTTATGAGTGGGCACCATGAGAAGATTCGTCAATGGCGTCTCTATGAAAGTCTCAAAAAAACTTATGAGCGTAGACCAGATTTGTTGGAACATTACGAATTAACAACAGAAGAAGCTAAAAATGTTAGCAGACATTAAAGAAAAATACAAATTAAAAAGGAGAAGCCTATGCAAGTCATTAAACGTGATGGACAAGTTGCCGACTTTGATCCAGATAAAATCTATCAAGCCATTCTCAAAGCTGCTCAAACAGTTTATGTTTTGACAGATGATTTACGTCAAAATCTAGCTCAGGTAACTAAAAAGGTTGTCTTGGATCTAGAAGAGGCAAAAGTGGAGCGTGCGACAATCAGCATGATTCAATCAATGGTTGAGCATCGCTTGCTTGGCGCAGGCTACATTACCATCGCTGAACACTATATCTCTTACCGTTTGCAACGTGATTTAGAGAGAAGTGGTTACGGAGAACACATTGCTGTTCACCTTCATTTTGAACAAATTCGTTAATAGAAAAGAGTGAGATGAAGAAAACTCATCTCACTCTTTCTTAAATCGATTTTTTTGGGCAGTTTGGACGGTTGAGGGAACAAAACTCACTTTCTGAATATCTGGGATTCGAATAATGCGGGTCACATTTTTTGCAAAATTTTTAACGATAATTTGCTGGCGGTCCGTATCATATTTGATGATATCCCTGTAAAAACTCGTATCGGAAAAAATAATGTGGACAGCAGTTTTTTTTAGAAGCGCCTCTTTAATGGCACTTGTCAGGGAGTCAGCTTTGGAATGATCTGGTTCTTCTCGTCCGTTGAGAAAGCCTTGGAATTTTTGTTGAATGTAGTTAAATAAATCTTTCATCGGAGCCTCCCTTCTTTTTACCATTATATACAATTTTAAAAAAATCTACAAGATTTTACGAATAATCAAGTGAAGACAATCAAAAGGAGAATACAATGGCAGAATTTACATTTGAAATCGAAGAACATCTACTCACACTCTCAGAGAATGAAAAAGGTTGGACTAAGGAAATTAATCGTGTCAGCTTTAATGGAGCACCAGCAAAGTTTGACATTCGTGCTTGGAGTCCAGACCACACTAAGATGGGGAAAGGAATCACCCTATCAAACGAAGAGTTTCAAGTGATGGTCAATGCCTTCAAAAATCAATAAGCAATCATATAAAAAACAGACGAAAGGAGGTTGGGCGAAAATTCCCGACCTCCTTTCTTTATTTATGTGAAAAGTAGGGTTGACTACTAAGTCGTTGAAGGAGTGGTCGTCCGATAAAACTAATGGCAATAATTTTTGCAAGATCAGGAATGATAAAGGGAAGCACACCGACAGCGAGAGCCTTGTCAATAGGCATACCAGCAAGGAAGTGGAGGCTGAGAATACCACCGACAAAAGACAAGGGAATCCCTAAGAGATTGGCTAGGAAAATACGTACAACACTGCTATTCGTATGAGTCAGATAGGAAGCAAGCCCAGCATAGACTAGGTCAAACCATAGATAACCAGCACTTGGTCCTACTAAAACATGAAAACCAGCTCCTCCACCAGCAAAGACAGGAAGACCAATGGCACCCAGTAAGAGATAGATTCCAACAGAGAGAACAGCTTCCCTAGGTCGAAAAACAGTAGCGATGAGACCGATAGCAAAGTTTTGTAGAGTAAATGGTACAGGTCCAATTGGGATACTGATTTGGGCTAATACTGCAATCAGAGCAGCCCCAATAGCATGGGAATAGCGTAAATGTGTGCTTTTTTTCATAATAGTTAACCTCTTTTGTAATTTATAGTAACTATTATACTTTAAGAAACATAATTGTCAACCTATTTTAAAAACAAAGGTTACAAATTTGTAACGGCCGATTTAGAAAGAAAAGGAGGACAAGAGTTTTTCAGAACACAGGTAAATCTTATCCGTAATAAAAAGATGAGCCTTATGGAAGTTAGCTATCATATGGTGCAAACACTTAGGAATATTGATGGGATGCTATTTTTAAGTGTTTTATAATTTGCTCTAGTAAAAGAAAAAGATTGAAGAAAATGGTCCAAAAATAGACTTTTTCTTCAATCTGAATGACCGAGATGGTCTCTTTTTTATTAACGCATGGTAACAAACTCTTCTGAGCCAGTTGGGTGGATAGCGACAGTAGCATCAAAGTCAGCTTTTGTAGCGCCCATCTTGATTGCTACTGCAAAACCTTGAATCATTTCATCGACGCCGTAGCCGATACCATGAAGGCCAACAACCTTTTCGTCCGCACCAGCTGTAACGAGCTTGAAACGAGCTTCTTGACGGTGACTAGTAACTGCAGAATACATAGAAGCAAATTTTGAAGTATAGACTTTAATGTTTTCTTGTCCATACTCTTTGATAGCTTCTTCCTCAGTCAGACCAACGGTTCCAATAGCTGGGTGTGAGAAGACAACAGTTGGAATAGTAGTGTAGTCCATTTTGGCATTGGTTTTTCCATTGAAAAGTCTTTCAGAGAGTGTACGTCCAGCTTTGATAGCAACAGGAGTCAGTTCTTTTTCACCTGTCACATCTCCAAGAGCATAGATACCGTCAACAACAGTGTTTTGGTATTCGTCTACTTGGATGAAGCCACGTTCATTGAGAGTAACGCCTGCCTTTTCTAGCTGGAGTCCTTCAACGTTTGGACGGCGACCAGTTGCCCAGATAACTTGACTGGCAGTATGAGTACTACCATCTTCGAAATGAATGGTAATGCCTTCTTCAGTTTCTTCAAGTTTAGCAGGAACCTTATGGGTGTGGAGGTTTAATCCAGTGTTGGCCATTTCTTGAACTAGACTCTCAACAATATAGCTATCAAATCCACGGAGCGGACGCTCACGACGGACGAATAAATCTGTCTGCACACCAAGTGTATGGAGCACGCCAGCTAATTCGACAGCAATGTAACCAGCACCCTAAAATGGCTACAGAATCTGGCAACTCTTCCCAAGCAAAGACATCATCAGAACTACCACCTAGTTCCGCACCAGGAATGGCAGGAATATGAGGATGGGCCCCAGTTGCAATCACGATGTGCTTAGCACGGATCAACTCACCATTGACACTGACTGTATGAGCATCAACGAATTCGGCGCGTCCTTCAATCAAATCAACTCCGTTACGCTTAAAGCTTCCACCATAAGAAGAGCGAGCACGATCAATATAGGCTTCACGATTTTTACGAAGTGTTGTATAATCAAATTCATTACCAGTACTTGTAAAAACCATAGTCAGGTCCATATTTATGGATGCTCTCACGATTTGAGCTCCGTACCACATAATTTTTCTTAGGAACGCAGCCAATATTGACACAGGTTCCACCTAATTTCTTTTTCCTCAATAACTGCCGCTTTAGCACCATATTCTCCAGCACGATTCATGGTAGCAATTCCCCGCTACCTCCTCCAATGGCGATAATATCGTATTCTCTCATAGAAAGCTCCTTTGTTGTTTTCTAGTCATATTCTATCTTTTTTTGAAGGTCAATGCAAAAAAATCTGCTACGTTTAAAAATTTTTAAGAAAAATGCTTGCAAAAATAAAAAAAGAAAGTGTATTATATAACTAATACAACAATAAAAGATTCAGCAAATGTTTTTGGATAATGAGAAATAAATTGTCCATTTTTAGGATGTATGCTATAATCTTAATATATATATTTAAAAGGGGTATTGCTATGAAAAAAAAGTCAAAAGCTAAGAAATGGCCTTTATTTACTGCTATTGGAGTGGCGTCAGTTCTTGTAGTGGGTGCAGCTGCTGTTCTTCTGTTAAGACAACCAAATCAAGCTGCAGCAAAAGATGAAACTGCTAAGATTGTCCTTGCTAAAGAGGGGTCTGTGGCATCTTCAGTTCTCCTATCGGGGAGTGTTACTGCTCAGAATGAACAATACATTTATTATGATGCAAGCAAGGGTGACTTGGATGAAGTCTTGGTCTCTGTTGGTGATCAGGTCAGTGAAGGACAGGCTCTCGTCAAGTATAGTAGTACAGAAGCTCAGGCTGCCTATGATGCTGCCAGTCGTGCCGTTGCTAAAGCTAACCGTCATATCAATGACCTGAATGAGTCTCGAAATACCGCCGCAGCAACACCCTAGCCTTCGCAAGCAGGTCTAGAAGGAGCAACTGGACAAGCGCCAGCTCAGTCATCCGGTTCTGCCACAGCTGCTATTGATTCTCAAATCAGCGATGCTCGTGATGTGCGTGCAGATGCAGAAGCGCAACTCGAAAAAGCTCAAGCCCAGTTGAATGCTGCTACGGTATTGAGTACGGTGGAGGGAACAGTTGTTGAAGTGAATCGTAACGTTTCAAAAATCTCCAACAGGAAATAGTCAAGTTTTTGGTTCATATCGTAAGTAACGATAACTTTGCAGGTCAAGGGAGAGCTTTCGAGTACAACCTTGCCAATCTATCTGTCGGCCAGAAGTCACTTTCACTTCCAAGGTTTACCCAGATAAAAACTTGGAATGGTAAGATTAGCTATATTTCAAATTATCCAAAAATAACAGTGAAGCAAGTAGTAGCTTAGCTGCTTCAAACACAGGTTCAAAAATACCCGTATACAGTCGATGTAACTAGCGAAATTGGTGGTTTGAAACAGGGCTTTACAGTCAGTGTCGAAGTGAAAAAGCACTAGCAAAGCATTGATTGTTCCGATCACCAGCGTAGTCATGGAAGAAGAGAAAAACTATGTTTGGATCCTTGATGAAAAATCAAAAGGCCAAAAAGTTGAAGTTGGTTTGGGCAATGCAGATGCAGAAAATCAAGAAATCACATCTGGTCTGACAGATGGAGCAAAAGTCATCAGTAATCCGACAGCTTCCTTTGCAAGAAGGAAAAGAGGTGAAGACTGATGAAGCAACTAATTAGCCTCAAAAAAATATCTGTCGTAGCTATCGCAATGGTGATCAAGAACTACTAGTCCTCAAGAATATTAACCTAGAAGTTCATGAGGAGAATTTGTAGCAATCATGGGACCATCTGGTTCTGGGAAATCTACTCTCATGAATACCATTGGTATGTTAGATACCCCTTCAAGTGGGCAGTATTTTTCTAGATGGAAAAGAAGTAGCTGGTTTGGGTGAAAAACAATTAGCTAAGGTTCGAAATCAGGAAATCGGCTTCGTCTTTTCAACAATTCTTTCTCTTGTCCAAGCTAATGCACTTCAAAAATGTAGAACTTCCCTTGATTTATGCTGGAGTTTCAGCTTCAAAACGTCGCAAATTAGCAGAAGAGTATCTGGAAAAGGTTGAACTGACCGAGCGTAGCCATCATTTACCTTCGGAGTTGTCAGGTGGTCAGAAGCAAAGGGTTGCCATTGCGCGTGCTTTAGTCAACAATCCTTCTATCATTCTAGCAGACGAACCGACTGGGGGCACTTGATACCAAAACAGGAAATCAAATCATGCAACTCTTGGTTGAATTAAACAAAGAAGGAAAAACCATTATCATGGTTACGCATGAGCCTGAAATTGCTGCCTATGCGAAACGTCAAATCGTCATCCGAGATGGCGTCATTTCATCTGATAGTGGTTTCGTAGAAAAGGAGGAAAACTAAGATGCAGAATCTGAAATTTGCCTTTTCATCCATTATGGCCCACAAGATGCGTTCCTTTCCTCACCATGATTGGGATTATCATAGGTGTATCTCTGTTGTCGTTATCATGGCCTTGGGCGACTCTATGTCTCGCCAGGTCAATAAAAACATGACCAAGTCCCAGAAAGATATCCATGTCTTTTTCTCACCTACCAAGAGTAAGGACGGTTCCTTTACACAAAGACAATCTGCATTGACCTTGTCTGGTGGTCAAGAAGAAAATTTTGTTGAACCACCAAAACCTCAAGAAGCATGGGTCAAGGAAGCTGCTAAGCTCAAGGGAGTGGATAGTTATTATGTAACCAACTCAGCCAATGTGACCTTGACCTATAAGGATAAAAAGGTCGAACACGCTAACATGACGGGTGGGAATGTCACCTATATGGATGCGGTCGAAAATGAAATCATTGCAGGTCGTGGCCTTAGAGCGCAAGATTATAAAGATTTTGCAAGTGTGATCATTTTAGATGAAGAGCTTGCCAATAGCCTTTTTGGTTCAGCACAAGAAGCTCTCAACCAGATTGTTGAAGTAAATGAAATCAGTTACCGTGTTATTGGTGTTTATGCAAGTAAAGAGGCTAAAAGTTACGAAAACCTTTGAGTCGGAGGACTACCAATTACGACCAATATTTCTCTTGCAGCTAATTTTAACACAGATGAGATTTCAAATATTGTCTTCCGTGTCAATGATACTAGCTTAACCCAGACTTTAGGGACCAGAGTTGGCAAGAAGAATGACAGAGATTGCTGGTCTTCAACAAGGGGAATATCAAGTTGCAGATGCGTCTGCAGCCTTCCAAGAAGTTCAACAACTCTTTGGCTTCATAACAACGATTATTAGTGCCATTGCAGGGATTTCCCTTTTTGTCGGTGGTACTGGTGTTATGAACATTATGCTTTGTTTCAGTGACAGAGCGTACCCGTGAGATTGGTCTACGTAAAGCGCTAGGAGCAACACGTGGGAATATTCTGGTTCAATTTTTGATTGAATCCATGATTTTAACCTTGTTAGAGGGGTCATCGGTCTTGTGCTGGCTGCAGGGGTGACTATGCTTGCAGGTGTCCTTCTTCAAAACATGATTGCAGGAATCGAAGTTGGCGTATCCATCCCAATCGCTCTCTTTTAGTTTAGTTGTCTCAGCTGGCATCGGTATGATATTCGGTGTTCTACCAGCCTATAAGGCTTCTAAACTGGATCCGATTGAAGCACTTCGATATGAATAAGATAATCAACAGGAAAAAACAAGATGGACATTAGTCTATCTTGTTTTTGTATGGACTTTTATCGAAAAATCATTAAAAATATGATATAATGAAGTGTTAGAAAAACAGGTTTCATTTGCCTGGAAAGGAAATATTATGTCTGAAAAGAATTTTTATATTACAACACCGATTTACTATCCATCTGGTAAACTTCATATCGGTTCTGCCTACACAACTATCGCCTGTGATGTCCTAGTTTCGTTACAAACGCCTCATAGGCTACGATGTCTTTTTATTTGACAGGTTTGGATGAGCATAGTCAAAAAGATTCAACAAAAGCAGAAGAAGCTGGCATCACACCACAAGCCTATGTTGACGGTATGGCAGTTGGAGTTAAAGAACTCTGGAAATTATTGGATATCTCATACGATAAATTTATCCGTACAACTGACGACTACCATGAAAAAGTAGTAGCTCAAGTCTTTGAACGTTTGCTTGCTCAAGATGATATCTACTTGGGTGAATACTCTGGTTGGTATTCAGTTTCAGATGAGGAATTCTTTACAGAAAGTCAACTGGCGGAAGTTTTCCGTGACGAATCTGGAAATGTAACTGGTGGTATCGCCCATCAGGCCACGAAGTGGAATGGGTTTCAGAGGAGTCTCATTTCCTTCGCCTCAGCAAATACCAAGATCGTTTAGTTGAATTTTTCAATTCACATCCTGATTTCATCACTCCTGATGGACGTCTCAATGAAATGTTGAAAACTTTATTGAGCCTGGATTGGAAGACTTGGCTGTATCACGTACAACCTTACATGGGTGTACCAGTTCCATCAAACTCCCTAAAACACGTAGTCTACGTTTGGATTGATGCCCTTCTTAACTATGCGACAGCTCTTGGTTATGGTCAAGATGAACATGGCAACTTTGACAAGTTCTGGAATGGAACAGTCTTCCACATGGTAGGAAAGGATATTCTTCGTTTCACTCAATCTACTGGCCAATCCTTCTTATGATGTTGGATATCAAATCGACCTGACCGTTTGATTGCCCACGGTTGGTTTGTCATGAAAGACGGCAAGATGTCTAAGTCTAAAGGGAATGTCGTTTATCCTGAAATGTTAGTAGAGCGTTATGGTCTCGATCCACTTTGTTACTACCTCATGCTGTAGCCTTCATGGTTCAGACGGAACCCTTCACCCAGAAGATTATCGTGGCCGTATCCAACTATAGAATTGGCAAATGACCTCGAAAATCTCCTCAACCGTACGGTTTCAATGATTAACAAGTACTTTTGATGGTCAAATCCTGCCTATGTAGAGGGTGTGACAGACTTTTGACAATGCACTTTACTGACGTTGCAGAACAATCGATCGCTGACTACCATACCTACATGGAAGCAGTTGACTATCCGCGTGCGCTTGAAGCAGTCTGGACTCTTATCTCACGTACTAACAAATACATCGATGAGACAGCACGTGGGTGCTAGCTAGGATGAAGCACCGTCAGACCAATTGCTGAGTGTTATGAGTCCTTTGGCAGCTAGTCTTCGTGTCAGTAGCCCGCTCAGATTGAGCCAGTTTATGATGGAAACCAGTCAGTGCAGTCTTGACTCAACTTTGCTCTCGCAGAAGTTTCTAGCCTGTGAAAACTTTGGGCTTGGCTGATTTCCCTGAAAATTGTAACTGTGGTTGCCAAAGGAACACCTATCTTCCCACGTCTGGATATGGAAGAAGAAATCGCTCTATATCAAGGAACAAATGGAGAGGTAACAAAGCCAGCAGTCGAAAAAGAATGAATCCAGATGAAGTTGAACTCAAACTCGACAAGGATGAAATCAATTTGAAACTTCGACAAGGTTGA